>JAESGW010000016.1_pt1 | contig 687920 bp, 691 predicted proteins | sample 9269791 | NCBI WGS metagenome assembly JAESGW01 (sample SAMN16773120, study PRJNA677053) | algae metagenome | isolation source: Aphanocapsa lilacina HA4352-LM1 and co-occurring heterotrophs from near cave... | place: USA: Maniniholo cave, near Haena, Kauai, HI | collected 2009-07-28 | reverse complement strand
TCAGGATGAACGCCTTCTGCGCGTCCGAAAACTTCGATGCCTTCATCGTCTTCCGCTCCTCCCAGCCAGGGGATGTTAGCGCGGAAAACTCCACTTTCGAACGATCCAGTTTTCAGGGGTCAGAGCATCCCGCAATGTCCTCCTTCGCGCGGTCCTCGCCATCGCAGGCGCGGCCATCGTCTTCCTCGGCTTGAACGTCGGTCTCGGGGGTATCCAGACGCTTGGCTGGCAGGGTTCGGGTGACTTCGTCACCGTCACCGACCCCGCCCTCTTCGCGTTTCGCGACAACCACATCCGCTTCATCGGCGGGGTCTGGCTGGCGGTTGGACTGCTCTTCCTGGCCGCAGCGGTTGCGCTCGACCGGCTGCGGACGGTGCTGGTCGCTTTGACGGCGATGATCTTCGTCGGCGGCCTAGTGCGCCTGAGCGCCGCAGATCCGGCGCTGCTGACCAGCGCGGCCATCGCCCCCTCCCTTGGCCTCGAACTGGTCCTGTTCCCCCTTCTCGGGTTCTGGGTCGCGCGGTCCACATGAGACGATTTTCGCTGGGCCAGGCCAGAATCCGCGTCGGTCTCCCTTCAAAACCGCCCGAAACCTGATATAGGTCAACACCATTGACCCATATCATAAGGGTCTCGGGAGGCTCGTCGTGACATTGCTGGACCTGCTCGCGTCGCGTTCGTCGCGGATGAAGGCGTCGGAAATCCGCGAACTGTTGAAACTGCTCGACCAGCCCGACATCATCTCCTTCGCCGGCGGCATTCCCGATCCCGAGTTGTTCCCCGTCGAGGCAGTTCGCGACGCCTATGCCGAGGTGCTCGGCGGCGGCGAGGCCGGCGCGGCGCTGCAATATCAGGTCAGCGAGGGCTACCTGCCGCTGCGCCGCTGGCTGGTGAAGCAGATGGGTTCCCTCGGCGTCGCTTGCGACGAGCACAACATCTTCATCACTTCCGGCTCGCAGCAGGCGCTGGACTATCTGGGAAAACTGTTCCTTTCGCCGCGCGACACCGGTCTTGTCACCTGGCCGACCTATCTCGGCGCGCTGCAGGCCTTCAACGCCTACGAGCCGCGCTACGACCGCCTGACGCCCGACGGCGGCAACATGACGCCGGACGCCTACCGCATTGCGGCCGCGCAGAATGGCGGCAGGGCGAAGTTCGCCTATCTCGTGCCGGATTTCGCCAACCCCACCGGCATCACCCTGTCGCGGACGCAGCGCGAGACGGTGCTCGACCTGGCCGAAGGCCTCGACATCGCGGTGATCGAGGACGCGGCCTACCGCATGCTGCGCTACGATGGCGAGGCCGAGCCGTCGATCCTGTCGCTCGACTGCGCCCGTTCGGGCGGCATCGACAAGGCGCGCACCATCTTCTGCGGCAGCTTCTCGAAAATCCTGTCGCCGGGCATGCGGGTCGGCTGGGTCTGCGCCCCGCGCAACGTGGTCGAGAAACTGGTGCTGATGAAGCAGGCATCGGACCTGCACAGCCCGTCGATCAACCAGATGGTCATCCATCGCGTCGCCGAAGGCATCTTCGACGCGCAGGTCGGCAAGCTGATCGACGCCTACCGCGCCCGCCGCGACGGCCTCCTTGCGGCGCTTGAGGCCCACATGCCGAAGGGCGTGACCTGGACACGGCCGGACGGCGGCATGTTCGTCTGGCTGACGCTCCCCGAAGGCACGGACGCCACAGCGCTGCTCGCCCGCGCGGTCAAGGAAGCCCGCGTCGCCTTCGTGCCCGGCAATGCTTTCCATGCCGACGGCACGGGAAGGAACACGCTGCGGCTGAGCTTCACCCTCGCCACCCCTCGCGCCATCAGCGAAGGCATCCCGCGCCTGGCAGCGCTCCTGAAGAATTGAGGCCGCTCAGGGCTGTCCGAAGTGCCACGCGATCAGCGGCGGCATATGGGGCATCAGCCCGGCGGGCACGTCGTCCGGCCCGCGAATGACGATCGCCTCGTCGATCTCGGGGTCCGGATCGGCGGCAATGTGGCCGCGGATGCGCTCGGCGATCTCGTCCGCCGGCTGGTCGAGAAAATACCGCCGCGCCAGAACCGTCCCGCCATCTCCCGACCAGCCGTGATGGATCGGATCGGCCCGGCAGCCGGTCAGGTCGATTCCGGTCTCCTCGCGCACCTCGCGCGCCATGTTGAAGGCGATGTCCAGCCGCCCGCCGTGCAGGTCGTCGCGGTCGAACGACCCGGCGGCGAAGTAGACCCTTCCGGCATTCGCTGTATGCGGCGCCATGCGGATCGCCACCAGCGCCCCGTCCGCCGACACCGGCATCGCGTGAGCATAGAGATGTTCCGCGCTCGGGTCGCTGCGGGTCCTGCGCCAGTGCATGAAGGTCGCGAAGCGGATGGCGTGGCAGCGCGCGTCGAGACGGTTGTCGCGCCAGCGGATGGACGAGAAGAACATCACTTCTCCGTTGAACAGCGCCGGTTTCTTCGCCGTCTCCGCCAGCCAGTTCAATGCGATGTCGGCCGCGTTCGCGGTCTCGTAGGGGTGTGGCCCGGCGTCGAACATCAGGTCCGCCTGCTCGATCGGCAGGATCCGGTTGCGGGGCAGGTCGAAATGCATCGTCAGAGGATGTCCAGCGTGATCGCGACCGGGCAATGGTCCGACGCCTTCGGCCGGTCCCAGCCGGCGCGCGGAAAACGTTCGACCTCCTGCCCCGGCGGGAACGGCGTCCGCCACGGCTGGCCGTTGCGGATGATGTCGGGCACCGCGCTGGAGTTGACCCGCTGCAGCGCCGGCGACAGCAGGATGTAGTCGAGCTGGCACAAATGCCGCTCCTGCGGCCCCCGCGAGTGGAACAGCGTCCAGCGATCGAGTTCCGGCCGCAGCGCCATCGGATTGATGGAAAAGCCGTCCGCGGTGAGCACCTGGATTGCCGACTCCTCCTCCTCGATCGGCTCGAACGTGTAGCCGGCCCACTGGTCGCCGCCGACGATCACCCGCTCCTGATAATCGTTCAGGTCGCCGCAGATGGCCCATTTCTTGTCGCCGGCATGGTCCTTGCCGAAGCGGTCTTCGATGATCTTCCGCACCGCCCGCGCCTCCGCCATCCGGAGCGGCATGGTCGACGTCCGCCCGTCCTGGCCGTTGCGCGGGCTGCCCATCGATTTCAGGTGCGCGCCGTAGATGGTCAGCGGCTTGCCAGCGATCCTGACGTCGATCTCGAGGCAGTCGCGCCTGAAGATGCGCTCGTGCTTCTCGATGCCGACCTCGGCCAGCTGCGGATCCCAAAGCCCCATCTCGTCGAAGGTGACATGCGCATGGCTGGTCATCCGCACGAACTCGATCGGCTCGCCATGCGCGGTCTCCGGCCGCATCATCACCGCGACGTCGATGCCGCGGGTGTCGTTGCCGGTGCTGGAATACTTGTTGCGGTAGCCCTCGCCCACCATCTTGAAGAGGTAGCCATACTCAAACGCCTTCAGCGCTTCGAGATTGTCCACTTCCTGCATGACGATGATGTCCGCGCGGGTCGCCGCAATCGCCAGCGCCGACAATTGCCGCGCGTCATCGGCATGCGAGATCGCCCGCGCCCGCTCCAGTGTCTGGTATTCCTGCTCGTTCTTGATCTCGTAGAGCGCCAGCGCGCGGTCCTTCCACAATTCGTTGCGGAAGCCCGAGAAATCGAACCTGCTCATCAGGTTTTCGACGTTGAACGTTGCGAGGCGAAGCGACATGGGCGCAAGGTTTGCCCGTCGGGCACCAGAAACACAAGGCCGGGGCCGTCCGCCGTTCATCCGGTCGCCATCGACAGACTATGGCCTATATTCGATGCGACGAACCTGGACAGCCGGTAAGGACACGACATGCACAACCTGCCCCACACTCTCGCCGCAGCCTGCATCCTGTTCTGCGGCCTGGCGGCCGCGTCCGATGTCCAGGCGGATCGCTTCGTCATCGTCCCCACGCCGCCGGCCGCCACCGCGCCGCCCGTTCCCTACGGACCGGGATTCGATGCCGGCGTCGTCATCGGCCGCCAGGATGGCTGCAGGTCCGTGGTCAACTGCGCACCCGGCAACTTCCAGAACCGCCCCGCGCACCGGCGCTACTACGACAATTACTTCGACGTGCCCCAGCCGCGCTACTCCGGCCGGCGAGCCATCGGCGGCAACCCTGGCATCGGCGGTTCATCACGCCTTGGCGCGGCGGACACCCATCAGGAATGGTGCGCGGCCCGCTACCGCTCGTATCGCGTGTCGGACGACAGTTTCCAGCCCTTCGACGGGGTCCGCAGGCCGTGCATATCGCCCTTCTGAGGCCTTCGGATTAACCGATCGTTCAGCCTGCCGGCGTACCGTCACCCGTCAAGAGCGTCACGCGGCCGGAAGGGCCGACCGACGCATGGAGAAGACCGATGGCCCTACCAGTCGAGGCAGATCACCGCACCGAGCACCGCCAGCGCGTCCTGAAGGGTGCGTCGATCCTCAACGGCATCACCAATTCCGAAATCTCCTGCATGATCCGCAACATGAACAAGGGCGGCGCGGAGCTGAAGGTGCCGCTGGATTCGCGCGTGCCGCAGGAATTCCTGCTCTACGTTCCGACCGATGGCATCGCCTATCAGTGCGTGCTCGCCTGGCGAGCCGGCGACCGCGCCGGCGTGACCTTCAACGGCACCGCCCCGAAGCCGCATTGGCACTACGGCTGATCCGCAAAGCGATTGCCCTCGACGGTTATCGGCCGGCACGGTTGCGCTGAAAATTCGCCGGCCGAGCGTCTTGACGCTGTCTAGATGGCGCCTACCTCTGCGCTTGCGGGCCATCCGCCGCGTGAGGAAATCACCATGCCGCCGAAGACAGTTCTCGTCACCGGATCATCCGGATACATCGCCAAGCATATCGTCCTGGGACTGCTGAACGCGGGCCATGCCGTGCGCGGGTCGGTCCGGTCGCTCGCGCGTTCACGGGAGGTCGAAGACGCGGTCCGACCGCATCTTGCAGATCCGGCCGCGATCGACGGGTTGTCCTTCGTGGAACTCGACCTCGAAAAGGACACCGGCTGGGCGAGCGCTATGGATGGCGTCGATGTGCTGATGCACACCGCCTCGCCGTTCCCGATGACGCAGCCGCGACATGCCGAAGACCTGATCCGCCCCGCGGTCGACGGCGCCCTCCGCGCCCTGCGCGCCGCCAAGGCCGCCGGAATCCGCCGTGTCATCCTGACCGCGTCGGTCGCCTGCGTCATGTATGCCGGCTTCCCGCGCACCAAGGCTGTCTACACCGAGGAAGACTGGACGGACGGCGACTTGACGGCCCTCACCCCCTATGTCCGCTCGAAGACGCTGGCCGAACGGGCCGCGTGGACATTCGTCAGCGACGAGGCGCCGGAGATGCGCCTGACCACGATCAACCCTGGCTTCGTGCTGGGCGCGCCTCTCGACGGCCACTTCGGCACGTCGATGGAACTCGTGCAGCGCTTTCTCGCCGGCAAGGACCCGATGGTACCGCAGGTCATGTTCCCGATCGTCGACGTCAGGGATGTCGCCGCAATGCACGTCAGGGCGATCGACAATCCTGCCGCCGAGGGGCGGCGGTTCCTCGGCAGCGGCGGCATGATGTCGTTTCGCGATATCGCGCTCACGCTGCAAGGCGCGGTCCCGGACCGCAAGATCGTCACGCGCCAGGCGCCGAATGTGCTGATCCGGCTGATCGGGCTGTTCGACAGGTCCGTCGGCACGATCCTGCCGGATCTCGGGCGGACCTTTCAGGTTTCGAGCAGGGCCGCCCGCGATATCCTCGGGATCGACTTCACCGACCCGCGGATCACGGTCGCCGAATCCGGCCGGTTCATGGCCAGCCGCCAGAAAGCCTGATCCGACGGAACGCCGGACGCCGCCGCCGCGTCACGGCCTGCCGAACGCGACCCCGATGTCTGTCAGCGTGCGCCAGCGCGCGACCGCCGGCCGCCAGGCCGCGTCGCCCGACAGCCGCACCATGAATTCGCCGGGCACGGCGAAGGTCTCGCAGAACGACAGCCGCGCACCCGTCTCCGACAGGTTGCGCGCAACGCCGTCGAACGTGCTCGTCCCGCCATTGAAACTCAGCGTCACGCCCTTCAGCGCCCTGCGGCGCGGGGCCGCGCGGCGCTCGTCCGTCGGTGGCGCAAAGACATGCACGCGGGATACCGATTCCTCATTCATCGTCGCCTCCTTTCAAGGTGGAGGTTGAGATGCAAACAGCGTGCCAATTCATCCGTGCCGAAATGCAACACGCCGCGCGCGAAGCAAGTGTCGATAGACAAATCTGCTTCGCCTGCTTGCCGCGCAAGTGTCCGGCAGACCTTTTTGCTACAAGGCCAGCAATGGTTTCATGCCGGTTCAGCTGCCGGCAATGGTGAGCCTGACTTGGTGTTGCTGATGACTATGAGGTTAACAATGTGCTAAAGTATCGATGCACTCAACCAGAGTGACATGTGGGGAGCGAGAAATGATCAGGAGAGCATTACTTGCAGTTGCATTGCTTGCCGGAAGCGCGACCGCCGCGTCGTCGGAAATCGTTTTCGTCGGAACGATCAAGATCACAGCGCAGACTGCGCAGTGCCAGCGCAATCGGGTAAATGAATATGCGAACTCGGCGTTCCACCCGGCGGCGGTGGGAGGAAACGACAACTTCGCCGGCTTGTCCTGGGTATGGACCCACTATTCGAGAGGGCACGGATTGCCGGGGCGCAATTTCGATGCGACCTTCCGCGTCGTTCAGACGGGCGGCGTCGGCTGGGGCGACCCGTACATCGTGGACGCGGCACGGCAATCGCAGATTCGGATCATTTCGTCGGTGCCCGCAGTCAGCGCCATCACGGCTGCAACGCCAGCCCTGCAGATGACCGGTCAGATCCGTCGCTTCGACGACGATCCCGGCGGCCTGGCCTGCGTCTTCAACTTCATTGCGAACTACGTGAAGGACAGCAGGCAATAGGGCGTCGAACCACGATTTGAAGCCGGTAAGGCAAGCGGGCGCCCGATGGCGCCCGCCCCATACCTGCTTCCGCGTAACGCGGACTCGCCTCAGTTCTTCGCCTTGTCGACCAGCTTGTTCTTGGCGATCCAGGGCATCATGGCGCGCAGCTTGGCGCCGACTTCCTCGATCTGGTGGCCGTCGTTCATGCGGCGGATGCCCTTGAAGCGCGACATGCCGGCGCGGTATTCCTGCATCCATTCCGAGGTGAACTTGCCGGTCTGGATGTCCTTCAGCACGCGCTTCATCTCGGCCTTGGTCTCGGCGGTGATGATGCGCGGGCCCGACACGTATTCGCCCCACTCGGCCGTGTTCGAGATCGAGTAGTTCATGTTGGCGATGCCGCCCTCGTAGATCAGGTCGACGATCAGCTTCACCTCGTGCAGGCACTCGAAATAGGCCATTTCGGGCGCATAGCCGGCTTCCACCAGCGTCTCGAAGCCCGCGCGGATGAGTTCGACAAGGCCGCCGCACAGCACGACCTGCTCGCCGAACAGGTCGGTCTCGCATTCCTCGCGGAAATTGGTCTCGATGATGCCCGAGCGGCCGCCGCCGACGCCGCAGGCGTAGGAGAGCGCGAGATCCAGCGCGTTGCCCGAGGCGTCATGGTTGACCGCAACCAGGCACGGCACGCCGCCGCCCTTCTGGTATTCGCCGCGCACCGTGTGGCCGGGACCCTTCGGCGCGATCATCACCACGTCGATCGTGTTCTTCGGCTCGATCAGGCCGAAATGCACGTTGAGGCCGTGCGCGAATGCAATCGCCGCGCCGTCGCGGATGTTCGGGGCGATCTCGTTCCTATATATGTCGGCCTGCAGCTCGTCCGGCGTCGCCATCATCATCAGGTCGGCCCACTTGGCGGCGTCCGCCACCGACATGACCTTGAGGCCATCGGCCTCGACCTTCTTCGCCGTCGCCGAACCGGCCTTCAGGCCGACGGCGATTTCCTTGGCGCCGGAATCCTTCAGGTTCAGCGCATGTGCGCGTCCCTGCGAACCGTAGCCGATGATGGCGACCTTCTTGCCCTTGATCAGATTGAGATCGGCATCGCGATCGTAATAGACACGCATGTTGGGTTTCCTTCCCGTGGTTGGCGTTGTCAGTTGGACTTTGGCGCGGTGCGGCCCGCGCCGAAGAGGGTGAAAAACTGTTCGACCGCCCGCCCGGCGTCGCGCGCGATCTCGGACTGCGACAGCGACAGCCCGTCGCCGAGCAGGAGCCTGATCTGCACATCGCGTCCGGCGAGGCCGAAAAAGGTGCGGAACGCCGCCTCCGTGTCGTCGAAGGCAAGCAGTCCCGCCTCGCGCGCGGCCTCCAGCAGCGGCTTCAGCCGCTCGCCGATGGCAAAGCGCCCGTTCTCCAGAACGATGCGTCCGAGATCGCTGCGCCCCGAGGCCGCATTGCCGATCGCCACGCGGTTCAGCGCGATCGAGGTCTGCGAAGAGATCACCGCCAGCCAGTTCGCCGCGAAGGCCTCCAGGCTCTCCGCCAGCGCCTCGGCGTCGAGATGCTGCCGGTCCCAGTTGCCGGCCCGGACCTTCGACGCCTGCCAGCGCACGGTCGCCGTCAGCAGCCCGTCGCGGTCGCCGAACCACTTGTAGAGCGTTTCCTTGGAGCAGGAAGCGCGGCGCGACACCGCGCTCATCGTCACCCGGTCGCCCTCCTCGACCAGCAGCGCCAGCACGGCGTCGAGCACCTCGCGCTGCCGCTCGCTCGGCTCCGCGCCGGTCTGGTTGACGGTCTGATGCAAGAACTGGAACCCGGTTCACGCCCCAATGGCGTAACGAACGTTACGGTTCGGCTCTATGGAGCATGCCGGGCGACTTGGCAAGTGGTTTCACGGCCGCCCAGTACGGCTCGACCACCCCCGCCCCTTTCAGCGGCCGTCCCAGCATACCCGACACCATCGCCGCCAGCACGCGCGGCGCAGGCGGCACGCGCGCGACCGTCGACACCAGCGTGTCACGCAGGAATGGGACGACGGTCGAATCCGACTGGTAGAACGGCGTCAGCAGGTAGGAGAGCGCCTGGAACAGCCGGACGTGGAAGCGCCGAGCCTTGGCATAGCTGTCGAGCGCGTCGGCTACGTCACCCGTATTGCGCAAGGCGTAAGCCAGCGCCGCCGCATCCAGCAGCGCCATGTTGGCGCCCTGCCCGAGTTGCGGGCTGGTCGAATGCGCCGCGTCGCCGATGATGGCGAGGCCCCGCCCGGCGGGCGGCTTCAGCGTGTGGTGGCCGTAGCGCGCCAGCGCCAGATCGTCGAAACTTCCAATCTGGTCGAGATAGGCGGCGCAGTCCGGCCAGTAGCCGGCGACGCGCGCCTTCCATGCGTCGATGCCCTGTGCCTTGACGGCGTCCGCCTCCGCTGGCTTGAGGCTCCAGAAGAACGCCGCCATGTCTTGACCGTCCGGCTCGATCCGGCCGATCGGCAGCACGCCGATCATGACGCGGGCCTTGTCGTAGCGCTGCGACAGTGCGTGCGGATCAAAGCCCGCGCCGCGCCAGCCGAGCGAGGCCCAGAACGCGCCATAGGCAAGCGGCTTCGGCTCGGCCGGCGCATAGCCGTGCGCCTTCAGCTTCGACCGCGTGCCGCTGGCGTCGACGACGAGGTCGAACGTGCCAATGGTCGCGCCCGTACTGGACAAGAGGTTCGGCTCTTGCCCCGCATGGTCGATCCGGTCGACTTCGGTGTCCGTGACGATCGCGATGCCGTCCGCCAGCACCGCCCGATGCAGCACCCCGAACAGCGCCGCGCGATGCACGGCGACGCCGAACCGGCCGCCCGGCCCCGCCGCATAGTCGACCGCCAGCACCGTGCGCCCGCTCTTCGCATCGGCGCCCTGCAATCGGTCGATCCGCGCGCCGCGCGCCACGATCTCCGGCAGCAGCCCCAGCGCGTTCAGCACCGACAGGCCGGTCGGCTGCAGGATCAGCCCGGACCCGACAGGCTTCGGTCGGTCGAACTTTTCGAAGATCGTGACCCGATGCCCGTCCCTGTGCAGAAACAGCGCCGCGGCCAACCCGGCCGGCCCTGCGCCGACGATGGCGATATGCAGTTCCGGTCCCATGCGCCGCTCCCTGTCGCGGCGGACAATCGACGCTGGTGGCCGCGTTGGCAACAGGACATCCGCGCGCACGCGGCTCAGCCCGCCAGCAGTCTTTGGAAAACAGGCGTGGGATCGTCGACCTCAATCAGCCGCTGGTTGCAGATCACCCAGAACCGTGTCGCCACCGCCTTGACGAAGGCGCGATCGTGGCTGACCAGCAGGCAGGCCGCGCCGTGTTCGACCAGTTCGCCTTCCAGCATGTCCTGGCCCTCGATATCGAGATGGTTGGTCGGCTCGTCGAGCAGGTAGAAGTTCGGCTGCGACAGGCGCAACAGCAGCATCGCGAGCCGCGCCCGCTGGCCGCCGGACAGGCGCGAAAGGGGCGCCGCCTGCGCATCGATGCCGATCCCGGCGCCCGCGAGTTGCGACCGCGCCTGATGGTCCGTCACCTCGCTCGACCGTTTGACGGCGTCCCACGGCGTGGCGAAGCCATCGAGCCGCGACAGCGACTGGTCCGAATGGCCGAGCCTCAGGCTGGCCGCGCCGCGCATCTGCGGATCGCCGCCTCCGAGCGCCGCGCGCAGCCGCTCGACGAAGCGCGTCTTGCCGGTGCCGTTGGCGCCGAGCAGCGCCACCCGGTCGCCGTTCTCGATCCAGAGCCTGCCGGTACGGAACAGCAGCCTTCCGTCCGGCGCGGCGATCGCCGCCTCGTCGATCGCGACCAGCGCCTTGGCGTGCGTGCCGCTGTTGGTCAGCCGGATCGCCCCGGCCGAGCGCTCGAGATGCGCCGGCCGCGCCTGCTCCTCCAGCCTGTCCGCCCACTCGGAGAGCTGCTTCGTCTTGACGACCAGCAGGTCGGAGCCGCTGTTGACGCCGATGTTCTTCAGCTTCGCCGCCTGCTGCCGCAGCGCGCGCACCTTGCGCATGTCGTTCTCGTGCCGCCGCCCGCGCGCCAGGTCGCGTTCCTCCAGCGCCTGCAGCGCACGCGCATAGGGCAGCGAGAAGTCCTCGCTGTGCTCGGGGCGCAGGAACAGCGTCCGGCCGGTCACGTCGTCGAGAAAGGCGCGATCGTGGCTGGCCGCGATCATTGCGCAATCGCGCGGCAGCGCCGCCAGGAACCGCTGCAGCACGCCGATCCGGCCGAGGTCGAGATGGTTGGTCGGCTCGTCCAGCAGGATGAGATCGGGCTCGACGACGGCCGCCCGCGCAAGCAGCATCGTTCGCTGCCAGCCGCCCGACAGGGTGCGAACCGGACGATCGCGTGTCGCTTCGTCCACGGCGAGATCGTCGAGCAGGATGTCGACCCGCCAGCTCTCGGTCTCGCGCAACTCGGGCGACAGGGCGTCACTGACGGCATCCCGAAACGTCATCGGCAGCAGGCGCTCGAGCGGGTCCTGCGGCGCGAAGGCCACGACGAGCCCGCGCCCCCGCGTGACGGTGCCGCCGGTGGACTCCGCTTCGCCGGCAATGATGCGCAGCAGAGATGACTTGCCGCGGCCGTTCGCGGCGACGAGGCCGACGCGGTCGCCCTTGGCGATGGAAAAGGTCAAGCCGCTGAAGAGCGGCTCACTGCGGATCAGGGTAAGGTTCTTGGCTGCAAAAAGGGACATGTCAGTCTCGTCAGATCAGGAAAGCATGGCAATCCATGCCGGAAAGGCTGACGACGAGACGGTGATGTGCTCCTGGTCAGCCCCGCGAGGTAAGGCGCGGGGCGGAAACAGGTCCGCGAGTGAGATGGTGGGAGTGCCTGCGCACCTTCCCCTCCTGTCCAAAGTTCGAAGGCAACATATTCGTCCCGGTCCCGCCCTGCAACCTGCGCTTCGCGCGGTACGCAGCCATTCCTGCGAGTCCATGGGGAGGCGAACCCGTCGGTGACGAAGGCGGCTCCGCTTACCGCGCCTCCTCTGCATCGAAGCGTTCGCGCGCTTCCTTCACCTGCGGAAAATGCGCCTCGGCCCAGTTCAGCAGGTGTTGCAGCGAATCGAACATCGACCGTCCAAGGTCGGTCAGGCTGTATTCCACGCTCGGCGGCTTAGTCGGAAACACCTCACGATGGACATAGCCGTCACGCTGCAGGTCGCGCAGCGTCTGGGTCAGCATGCGCTGCGAAATGTCCGGAACCAGCCGCCGCAACTCCCCGAAGCGATAGGGCCTTTCCCCAAGCGCCATCAAGAGCAGCGCGCTCCACTTGCCGAAGATGTTCTGCACCACGTTGCGGATCGGACAGTTGGCCAGTCCGCCGTCAGCGACGTTGGCGCGATAGATCTCGATCTTCTGTCTCGCAGACACGATGCGGGCGTCCATAGGGGGTTCCTTCCAGGTAACCACGGCATTTGAAACTGCCTCCTTTACGGATGACGGTCAATAACCAATGTAGAGCAGGTCTCTTTTTGAGAGCTAGTGTCCAACCAAGGAAATTGCAAATGTCCGACACCATCCTCGTCACAGGCGCCTCGGGCCACCTCGGCCGCGCCATCATCCATCACCTGCTGACAAGCCAGAAGGTCGCGCCGTCGCGGATCATCGCCGGCAGCCGCGATACCGCCAAGCTCGCCGACATCGCGGCGAAGGGCGTGGCCACGCGCGCCGTCGACTTCGACAAGCCTGAAGCGCTGGACGCGGCATTCGCAGGAGTTGGCACGGTGCTGGTCGTGTCGACCGACGCGCTCGACGGCGCCGGCACCCGCCTGCGCCAGCACAAGGCCGCCATCGCCGCCGCCGCGAAGGCCGGCGTCGCACGCATTGCCTATACCTCGATGCCAAACCCGGAGACGTCGCTGGTCACCTTCGCGCCCGACCACCTGGGCTCGGAGCAGGCGGTCAAGGCGACGGGCCTGCCCTACCTGATCTTCCGCAACAGCTGGTACCAGGAAAACCTGTTCATGAGCCTGCGGGCCGCGATCGCCAGCGGACAGTGGTACACGTCGGCCGGCGCAGGCCGCACCGCCTATGTCGCCCGCGACGACATCGCGGCTGCCATCGCTGGCGCGCTGGCCAATCCGCCGGCGGCGAGCGCGACCTACACGCTGACCGGCGCGACGGCGCTGGCCAATGCGGAGATCGCGGCGCTCGCGTCGGACATCGTCGGCAAGCCGATCCAGGTTGTCGACCTGACCGACGAGCAGCTTGCCGGCGGCATGAAGGCGGCGGGCGTACCGGAGGGGGCCATTCCGACCTACGTCTCGTTCGATTCCAACACCCGCGCCGGACACCTGGCGACGGTGACCGGCGATGTCGAGACGCTTTCGGGCCGCAAATCGAAGCCCCTCGAGACCTTCCTGCGCGAGAGCAAGAGCGCCCTCGCCGGCTGACGGCAAGGATGGCGGGCGGCGGCGAAAGCCGTCGCCTGCCGTCAGATCGCCACCTGCGTCCCGATTTCCACGACGCGGCCGGTCGGAATCTGGAAATACTCGGTCGCGTCGGATGCCGTGCGGGCGAGCCCGATATAGAGCTTGTCCTGCCACAGCGGCATGCCCGATGTCGGCGAAGCTTTCAGCGAGCGGCGCGACAGGAAGAACGACGTCGTCATGATGTCGTATTTCCAGCCGAGCTTGCGGCAGATCGCCAGCGCCTTCGGGATGTTCGGTTGCTCCATGTAGCCGAATTTCAGCTTCACCCGCATGAACAGCGGGCTCACGACCTCCATCCGCACGCGCTCGCTGTCGGGGACGCGCGGCTGCTGCACGGTGACGATGGTCAGGATGACATTGTTCTCGTGCAGCACCTTGTAGTGCTTCAGGCTGTGCATCAGCGCCGTCGGCGCGCTCATCGGATCGCTGGTCAGGAACACCGCCGTCCCGGGGACCATCGCCGGAGACTTCTTCGTCATCTGTTCGATGAGGAAGTCGAGCGGAATTTCCGTCTTGCGGGTCTTGTCGAACAGCATCCGCGACCCCCGCACCCAGGTCGCCATCACCAGCGCCATGATGCCGGCCACCGCCAGCGACACCCACCCGCCATCGATGATCTTCACCGCGTTCGACAGGAAGAAGCCGGTGTCGATCACCGCGAACAGCGCGGTCGTGACGACCGCCGCCGGCAGCGCCCAAAGCCAACGCCGCCGCATCACGACATAGAGCAGGATCGTCGTCACCAGCATTTCGCCGGTCACTGAAATGCCATAGGCCGCGGCCAGCGAACTGGACTCGCCGAACCCGACGACCAGCCAGACGACGCCGACATAGAGCAGCATGTTCACGCGCGGCATGTAGATCTGGCCCTGCTGGCTGGCCGACGTGTGCTGCACCTCGATGCGCGGCAGGATGTTCAGCGCCACCGCCTGCCGTGTCAGCGAATATGCGCCGGAAATCACCGCCTGGCTGGCGATGACGGTCGCCGCCGTCGCCAGGAGCACCATCGGCAGCAGCGCCCAGGGCGGCAGCATCTCGAAGAACGGATTGCGCGGCAGGCCGCCATGCGACAGCACGAAGGCGCCCTGCCCGAAATAGTTGAGCAGCAGGCACGGGAACACGATGGCGATCCAGGCGATGACGATCGGCCGGCGGCCGAAATGGCCGAGATCGACATAGAGCGCCTCGGCGCCGGTGACCGCCAGAAACACCGCGCCGATGGTGGCGAACGCGACCTCGGGACGGGAGAACAGGAAATCAAGCGCGTGATAGGGATTCACCGCCATCAGCACGCCGATGTCGTCGGCGATGTGCGACAGGCCCGAAACGCCGAGGGCGAGGAACCAGAGCGCGGTGACCGGGCCGAACACTTTCGCGACGCTGCCAGTGCCGAAGCGCTGCACGAAGAACAGCACGGTCAGGATCACCAGCGTGATCGGAACGACATACGGGTCGAACGCCGGCGTGACGACCTTCAGCCCCTCTACCGCCGACAGGACCGAGATCGCGGGCGTGATGATCGCATCGCCAAAGAACAGCGCCGCGCCACAGATGCCGACCGCGAGGATCACCCCCGAGCCCCTGGTCACGCTGCCGCGCGCCAGCGCCATCAGTGACAGCGTGCCACCCTCGCCCTTGTTGTCGGCGCGCAGAACGAAGACGACATACTTGATGGTGACAATCAGCGTCAGCGCCCAGACGATCATCGACAGCAGGCCGAGCACGTCGCTGCGTGCCGCGGGCCCGCCGCCGGACGACACGTGCAGCGCTTCGCGAAAGGCGTAGATCGGGCTCGTGCCGATGTCGCCATAGACGACGCCCAACGCGCCGAGGATCAGCAGCCTGAGGCTTTGCGGCGCGTGCGCGACCGCTTCATCGGGGGCATCGTCGGACGCTGCCTTCTCCGAAACCGCTTCAACCATGGAACCAGGCTCCACCCACTACGGGCCGCCCCAGACGGGCGCTGTGCGTTAATCCTGCTGCAATGCAAAATCAACGGCAATGATTCCGGATCCGGTTTGGCGCCGCGTCACCAGCCGCAGGCGGCGAGATAGCGCCGGACGGTCGCGGCCATGCCATGCTCAAGCGCGTCCGCCGTCAGCCCGTGCCCGATCGACACTTCCGCCAGCTTCGGGATGCGCTTCGCCAACGCCGGCAGGTTGGCGACCGTCAGGTCGTGCCCGGCGTTGACGCCAAGCCCCGCGGCAAAGGCCGCATCGGCGGTTTTGCCAAGCATTTCCAGTTGCTTGGCCGCCTTTTCGGAATCGTCATAACAACCGCCGTAGGGACCCGTGTAAAGCTCGATCCGGTCAGCACCTGTTGCCTTGGCCGCCGCGACCTGCGCCGGATCGGCATCGGCGAACAGCGACACCCGCATGCCGCCCTTTTTCAGCCGCGCCACGACCGGCTTCAGGAAATCCGCCTCGCGGACGAAATCCCAGCCATGGTCGGACGTCGCCTGCGACGGATCGTCCGGCACCAGCGTCACCTGTTCCGGCTGGTGCCGCTCCACCAGCGCCAGGAAATCCTCGGTCGGATAGCCTTCGATATTGAATTCCGCCTTCGGAAACTCGTCGTCGATCAGCGCCCGGATCGGCGCGAGGTCGGAAAATCGGATGTGCCGCTCGTCGGGCCTCGGATGCACGGTCAGCCCGTGCGCGCCGGCGGCAAGCGCAATGCGCCCTAGTCCCGTCACGCTCGGCCATGGCAGGTCGCGCCGGTTGCGCAGCATGGCGACCGCGTTGAGGTTGACGGAAAGCTTGGCAGGCATGTCGATCGTCCGGAGATTGGCTCCGCGCCTTATAGAGGAGATCGGCGGAACAGACAGCGCCATTCATGTGTTCCAGAAGGATCGCGCCTCCGTGAAAGGATACACATGCATCCGCTCGACCCCGTTCCCGCCGTCCGCCGCCTCGAGACCGACAACGATCAGGTCTTCGCCGTCGAAATCACCGGAGAGGTCAGCGCCGCCGACGCCGAAAACCTGTTCGGCCTGCTGGAAGGCGCCTATGCGCTGCACGAGCGCGTCGACGTTCTGGTGCGCCAGACGGACTATCAGGGCGCCGACTGGAGCGGGATCGCCCGGGAAACCGTCGCCGAAGGCAGGGACCATGCCGAGCGCCACATCAGGCGCTGCGCCGTCGTCGGCGGCCCGGACTGGACCGGCAACATCGGCGGCTTCTTCACGCCGGACGTTCCGGTCGCGCTGCGTTACTTCCTGGCCGAGGACGAAGCCGAGGCCTGGCTCTGGCTGGGAGCGAACGAAATTCCGGAGAACATCTGACTATCGAACCACCGTCAGCTTCTTCGCCGCCCGCGTGATCGCGGTATAGAGCCATCGCTGCCGCGTTTCCTTGAATGCCCAGCTTTCGTCGAACAGCACGACATTGTCCCACTGCGAGCCCTGCGCCTTGTGCACGGTCAGCGCGTAGCCATAGTCGAAATCGTCGAAGCGCTTTTTCGTCGCCCATGGAATCTCCGAGTCCGGATCCTCGAACACCGCCTTCAACAGCTTGATCTTGGCGACGCCGCGGTCGGGATCGTCCTCTTCCGGCGACACAAGCAGGTTGATGCCCGGTTTCACCGTCTCGCGCGACGACGTCATCACTTTCCACAGCGAGCCGTTGAGCAACCCCTTGGCCGGATCGTTGCGCAGGCAGACGAGCTTGTCGCCGGCCTGCGGATAGTCGGCCGAAAAGCCCTTCAGTTCGCGCAGCCGCATGTTGTAGCGCTTGCGCGTCCGGTTGGTGCCGACCAGCACCTGGTCGGCGCCGAGCACCAGTTCCTGGTCGACATCTTCCTTGCCGATCACCTGCGCGGTCCCGTAGTCGCCGCGCATGAACTCCCTGCCCTCGCGCACGTCGAGAGCCAGCCGGATGATCGGGTTGTCACGCGCCTGCCGGTGGATTTCGGTGAGCAGATGGTCGGGCTCGTGCTCGGTGAAGAACCCGCCGCCCGAAATCGGCGGCAACTGCGCCGGGTCGCCCAGCACCAGCACCGGCGTGCCGAACGACAGGAGATCGCGGCCGAGCTGCTCGTCGACCATCGAGCATTCGTCGATGATCACCAGCTTCGCCTTCGAGATCGGGCTTTGTCGGTTGAGGGAGAAGGTCGGCGACATCGAGGTCTTGCCGGTCGCCTCGTCGGCGATCACCTCCTCGCCCTTCGGCCGATAGATCAGCGAATGGATCGTCCGCGCATTGACCGCCCCCTTCGACCGCAGCACCTGCGCCGCCTTGCCGGTGAACGCGGCGAACTGCACGCTGCCGTCGACATGCTCGGCGAAATGCCTGGCCAGTGTCGTCTTGCCGGTGCCGGCATAGCCGAACAGCCGGAACACCTGCGGCCGCCCGGCCTTCAGCCAGCGCCCGACCGCCTTCAGCGCCTCGTCCTGTTGCGGGGAAAATTCCATCCGGCTTTGAGACAGGATTCGGCCACCAAGCGCAAGCGTCGGCCCGGCGGGGCGTCGGGCCTGTCCGCAGCCAGCAAGCCGGTCAGCTTGACCCGATCACGAAGATCATGCTTCGTGACGAATTGATTTGTTCAGCAGACGCTGTAATTCTGTTTGTTGAAATCGACATTGCTTCGAGCCTCGCTCTCGCACACCAGAGAATTACGGGTCAGGATAATGATGTCTACTGTCAACTGTCCTACGACGATGACACAACGAAGTTCAACCGTCAGCTCGTATGTTGCCAGACTCCTGCTCGGAGTTCTCACTGTCGCAACCAGCCTTTCACTTGCCACCGAGGCACGGAGCTGTGGTTCGCCGAATTCGACGCGTCACGACACGGCAACTGTTCAGATGGAACTGGCCGACTCCGTGACGGCCCTGACATCGTCCGAGAATCCATCGGTCCAGGGCCAAGCGGTGACGCTGACGGCGACAGTCACCTCGTCGTTCTGCATACCGGTGGGCACTGTCGCCCTCTATCTGGACGGGAACCGGATCGACGAAGGAAGCCTTGTCGACAGCGCCGTAAGCTTCATCGTTTCCCCTCCGCCGGGCACGTCCGAATATGAGGCGCGGTACGAGGGGTCCATCGAGCACAACGTATCGTCCACGACACTGGTGCAGCAGGTGAAAGCCGACACCTCGACAACGTTGGTGTCCACACCGAATCCCTCAGCCTCCGGCCAAACGGTGGAGCTCATCGCGACGGTCAACAGTTTGGGCGGCGGGGTCCCTGCGGGATCGGTGTCCTTCAGGAACGGAGCGGCCGAGATTGGCCGCGCCAGCCTCTCTGGCGTCCTGGCAGGAAACGGCGTCATCGCGGCCGGCGGCACTCACTCCTGTGCGTTGACCTCCGGGGGCGGTCTGGTGTGCTGGGGTGCGAATCGGGACACTGAACCGGGCAGCGCAACGCCACTGGGAGTCGCGGGCCTTTCGGCCGACGTTCAGATGGTCGGTGTCGGTGCGGGCTATTTCACCTGCGCCCTGACAGTCACGGGCGCGGTCAAGTGCTGGGGAAAGAACGGTTCCGGTCAGTTGGGCGATGGGTCCGGTGCCGACAGTGCGACGCCCGTCAATGTCGCAGGCCTCGAAACCGGCTCCAGCGCCATTGCGACCGGAGTTCTACACGCCTGCGCGATTGTCGCCGATCGCGGCGTCATGTGCTGGGGCAACAACTCCCGCGGTCAGCTCGGCGATGGGTCGCTGATGACAGGTCTATCGCCAGTACGCGTCTCGCCATTGGAGAATGTTCAGGCCGTTGTCGCTGGCAACGACCATACATGCGCCCTCTCGACCGACCATGTCGTGCGGTGTTGGGGCGGCAACACTGTTGGCCAACTCGGCACGGGTGCAATTGCCAGTGAGATCCGCCAGCCTGGGCAGCATGTCCCGATCGGTCAGGACGTCAGCTCGATCGCTGCCGGCTCGAACCACACCTGCGCTTTGACCGTGGCGGGTAGTGTCTACTGCTGGGGATGGAATCAATACGGACAGCTTGGTGACGGCACGTCGACAACTCGCAAGACCCCCAGGCTGGTCCTGGGACTGTCAAGCGGCGTCCAGGCGATCGCTGCGAACGGCACAAGCACGTGTGCCTTGACGAGTTCCGGCGAGGCCAGATGCTGGGGAGATAATTCCAACGGACAGCTTGGCGATGGAACCACGGTCGATCGGACCCAGCCCCAGGCTGTGGTAGGCTTGTCTTCGAGCGTATACGCCATTGCGGTCGGTTCCAGTCACAGCTGTGCTCTGATGATTTCGGGTACAGCCAGTTGCTGGGGTGCCAACCAGAAGGGACAGCTTGGCGATGGAACATTTGTCAGCCGCCCGGTTCCCGCAGGCGTCGCCGGATTGACCGGCCAGGTGCGGGCGGCGGGGTCGTTCTCCACAAACGCATTCGCGGCCGGCGAGCACATCCTGTCCGCTGCATTCGAAGGGTCCGAGGAATTCCTTCCCTCCGAATCCGCCCCCGTTGCTCATACGGTGCGGGCCCTCACCACCACTGCGCTGGTCACCTCGACGGGAAACCCCACGCTTGGCGACGTCATCACCCTGACGGCGAATGTCAGTTCGCCGGACGGAATTCCTGACGGCAATGTCACATTCTACAACGGGCGCCAGACACGCGGGACCGTCGCGCTGGTGTCTGGAGTGGCGACAGTTTCCATGACGGTTTCGTCCATAGAACTCAACGACGTATCCGTCGTCTATCACGGCTCAGAGGCATATGTCGGCTCGACATCCGACAAGATCATTCTGGATATTCAGAAGGCGAGCACATCGACAACCCTCAACCCCAACCCCACATCATGGGTCTATGGCCAGCTGGTCAATCTGTCTGCGAGCGTGACTTCTACTTTCGGGCCCATACCGGATACGAGGCCGGCAACAGGCGGCGGGATGAATTTTTACTCCGGCCCGGCACTGATCGCGCAGGCATACGTCTACGATGGCACGGGCACGGCACGAAAAATGCTCGGCGCAGGAGTCTACGCGGTCCGCGCGGTGTATGGCGGAACGACGACGTTCGCTTCCTCGCAATCCTCCGTCACCACGGTCACTGTAAGCAGAGCCGCGACGCGGACGACCCTCAGGTCTTCGGCCAGCGTCTCCACGCCAGGGGCTCCGGTCACCCTGACAGCGCTTGCCCGATCGGATGTCAGCGTGCTGCCAACCGGCACTGTCACGTTTTATGATGGCACAAGCAGCATCGGCACCGCTGTCATTCGCGATGGCGAGGCGACCTTGACCACATCAGGTTTGGCCTTCGGCAGACATGAGCTACGCGCCGCCTATTTCGGCAACGGCAATTATCTCGGATCGACGTCCTCCACCATTGTTCAGACGGTGAAACATAGGGCCACGGTCTCGCTGGCCGCATCAGCCGCACAGGTCACGCCACTCACGGCCGTCACCTTCAGCGCCCGGGTCACTGCCACGACGGGCGCGCCCTCCGGAACCGTGACATTCAAGGACGGCGCGGTCCCGCTTGCGACGGTGACGCTTGCGCAGGGCGTCGCCCGCTTCACGACGACAAATCTCGCCTACGGCCGGCGCCAGATAACAGCGGTCTACAATGGCAGCCCGATCCACATCGCGGCGACCTCCGCGTCCGCTCCTGTGCTTGTCACCTACGCGATCGGATCGCAGGCCAAGCTCAATATCGGCATCGCATATCCAGCCACGCGACCCGCCGCTGCCAATCTGGCTGGCGGCGGCGCCGTCGTGGTCTGGGAAGGCCAGGGCTCCATCACCGGACCGCTCACCATCGTCGCCCGCCGGATTGGCCCGTCCGGACTGCCGCTCGAGGGCGAGGTGGCCGTCGGGCCTGCCGGGGCAGGCGTCGGGTCGCCGCATGTCGCGGGCCTGACAAATGGCGATTTCGTCGTTGTCTGGCACGCCGGGCCGGCAGGCCAACGCAACGTTCTCGCGCGCCGGTTCACGAACAACGGCACACCGAAAGGCCTCATCGCCCGCGTCAACAAGACGACCGGCCGCGACAATTCGCGGCCGCAGGTCGCGGCGCTCGCCAATGGCGGGTTCTTCATCGCTTGGCAATCGACAACGACCGCCGGCCTCGGTTCCGACATTCACGCCCGGCGATTCGACGGCGCCGGCGTGCCGTCGGCCCTCCAGCTTGTCGTCAACACAACCATTTCCGGCGAACAGACCACCCCGTCCATTGTCGCCCTTGCGAACGGCAACGCCGCCATCGCATGGTCAAGCACGGTCACAGGCGGCTTCTCGCCGTTCTTCCAGCTCTACTCGCCCAATGGAGCAAAGAGCGGCCCCGAGCGGCGCCTCCTCGCCACGCCGGTGAGCGCGGCGCCCCGCATTGCTGCGACGGCCCTTCCGGCAGGAGCGTTCGCGCTGGCCTGGCATCGACCGGTCCTTGCCGCTACCACGCCGACCGACGTCTATCTGCAGCGGCTGGCGGCGACCGGCGCCGCGGTCGGCTCTCCGCTCCGCATCAACACGATCACAGCCGGAAACCAGTCCGACCCGGCCTTGGCGACACTCACCGGAAGCAACTTCGTTTCGGCGTGGACGGGCGTCGACAGCTCCCAGCCGGCCTCGATGGAAGGCGTCGAGACGCAGTTGTTCAGGTCTGCGGGGCAGCGTATCTACCAGCCGTTCCTTGCCAATGCCGTGACCGCGAACCGCGAACGCTTCCCCACGATCGCCGCCTACGGCCCCGGGACCAACTACCTCGTCGCATGGTCGGTCTCGCGGAGCGGCCACCCGGACGGGAACGTGTTCATGCAGAGGTTCGGACCCGTCGCGGCGTCGACTGCCGCGCAGCCGGCAACAGTTCGGATCGGAAATGGAGCGCCTGTCTGGCAGACGGACATGTGAATGATCCGCCGAGAGGCGGTCGAGACTGGCTGGCCCGTTCAGTCCTCGTTCGCCAGATTGCTCGGCGGATTCGCGTGTTTGGCCGCTGCCTGCTTGGCGTCCAGCACCATGGTCTGGGCCACCGCCTCGCGGACTGCCTCGACAAGCGTCACGCGGCGGCGCCGCGCCAGTTCCCTGATCAGTGCCTCGGTCGTCGCATCGTCGATCTGGATCGGCATGAGCGTTCCCTTGCGCTTCCCCGCAACGGTAGTCGAGGCGCAGCGCGGAGACAAGCCGAGCGGCCGCTACGCCGTCACCACCATTTGTAGCCCTTGCGCGGCAGTCCATCGACCTTGGCCCAGAGCCACCTGATCTTGCGGCGCTTGGACCGCGCGCGCAGGCGGGGGAACAGGCGAAGCAGAGGGACCAGCGTCTTGTCGCCGATTCCGTCGATCATCACGAAATGATGCCCGCGCTCCTCGCTGTAGGCATAGACGATGTTCCCCGCGTGCAGGTCGCCGACGACGATCGGGCATTCCAGCACGTCGTCGCAGAAGCGCTGCAGCGCCTGGCGCGCGGCCGCGTCGACGGATTTCTGCGCGATCATCTGGTTCAGCGTCGGCGCAAGCTTGCCGTCCAGCCCCCGCGCCGCGATGCTCACCATGCCGAGTCCGAGATCGGTTTCCGCGAACCCGACGATCCGCTGGATGACGTTCGGGTGCGACAGGAGCTCGAAGCGCACCTCGATCATCTCGCGCACCTCGCGCACGAATGTCGCGCTGTAGTGGTAGCGGCGGGCGACCCAGAGCCGGTTCAGTCCCTTTGCCAGCCGCTTGTCCGAGAATTCCGGCCGCATCACCTTGATGATCAGGCCCTGGTCGAGCGGATGCTGAAACACCAGCCGCTTCGATCCGATCGCCAGCGGCGTCTCGTTCCCCAGCGCGACGACGTCCTCCGCACCGACGCTCGGTCGGTCCGTCTGTACGCCGGAGGCTTGCATTCTATGGGCTATGTTCATTTCTAACGGGATTCGAGGCCGGACATGTTCGTCGGCGAACATACACGAACCAGTCAAGGTTGTGAAACTGCCGGGCGGTCAAGACCGCCGGCGATCAACGCAGCATCGGCACCAGCGTTGCGGCGAGAAGGACGCCCATGGCGATATTGAACCATTTCAGCCGCACCGGATCTGCGAGAAATCCGCGCAGCGCCACGCCGAACCCGGCCCAGGTCGACACGCTGGGAAAATTCACCAGCGCGAACGCCGTCGCCACCAGCAAGACCGTCAGGAACGGATGCTCGGGATCGGTGTAGACGGCCATGGCTGTCACCGCCATGACCCAGGCCTTCGGATTGACCCACTGAAAGGCGGCGGCTTCGAGAAACGTCATCGGCCGGGCCGAAGCGTCGCTCTTGTCGCCCAGCGACCGCGACATGGCGATCCGCCAGGCGAGATAGAGCAGATACGCCCCGCCGGCGATCTTGAGCGCCACGTGCAACTGCGGATAGGCCACCAGCAGGGCGCCCAGCCCGAACCCGACGCCCAAGAGCAGCGAAAAGAATCCGACGCCGATGCCGACCATGTGCGGCACGGTGCGCCAGAAGCCGAAATTGACCCCCGACGCCAGCAGCATGAAATTGTTCGGTCCCGGCGTGATCGAGGTGACGAAGGCGAACACGACGAGCGCGAGGAAAAGGTCGAGCGACATCGTCGCGCCTACATCCCCTCCGGCCCGCGGTTCATCGCAGCGATGCCCGTGCGGCAGATTTCCAGCAGACCCAGCGGCTTCATGATCGCGATAAACTGGTCGATCTTCGAGCTTTTTCCGGTGATCTCAAAGATGAAATGCTCGGTTGTCGCATCCGATACTTTCGCGTGGAACGCTTCCGCAAGCCGCAGCGCCTCGACGCGCTCCTCGCCCTTGCCTGCGACCTTGACCAGCGCCAATTCCCGCTCCAGCGGGCGCTCCTGGCCGCGCTCGCGCGCAACAACCGTCAGGTCGACAACCCGGTGCACCGGCACGATGCGCTCGAGCTGGTGCTTGATCTGCTCCAGCACATGCGGCGTGCCGCGCGTCTGGATGGTGATCCGCGACAGGTGCTGCTCGTGCTCGGTCTCCGACACGGTCAGGCTGTCGATATTGTAGGCGCGGCCCGAAAACAGCCCGATCACCCGCGCGAGAACGCCCGGTTCGTTGTCGACGAGCACCGAAAGCGTGTGACTCTCGGGGAGCGCCGTTTCCTTGGCGATGAAGTAGGCGGAGCCGGTGGGCTGGAGCTGGGCGTTCATGACTGAATCTTTCTGTGAGGCAAAGGACGCAAGAGGTTGAGGAAGCTGGCGGTTACACCAGCTCCCTGCCCTTCGCGTCGATCGCGTTGGCCACCACCTCGTCGGTCGCCTCGTCCGGTAGCAGCATCTCGTTATGCGCCTTGCCCGACGGGATCATCGGGAAGCAGTTGGCCAGCGCCGCGACGCGGCAGTCGAAGATCACCGGCTTCTTGACGTCGATCATCTCCTGGATCGCGCCGTCCAGTTCGCCCGGCTTCTCGCAGCGGATGCCGTGCGCGCCGAACGCCTGCGCCATCAGCACGAAATCCGGCATCGCCTCCGTGTAGGAATGCGACAGCCGGTTGCCGTGCAGCAATTGCTGCCACTGCCGCACCATGCCCATGTACTGGTTGTTGAGGATGAAGATCTTGATCGGCGCGTTGTACTGCACCGCGCAGCTCATCTCCTGCATCGTCATCTGGACCGAGGCATCGCCGGCGATGTCGATGACCAGCGCGTCAGGATGCGCGATCTGCACGCCCAGCGCCGCCGGCAGCCCGTAGCCCATCGTGCCGAGGCCGCCCGACGTCATCCACCGGTTCGGCTTGTCGAAATGGAAGTGCTGCGCCGCCCACATCTGGTGCTGGCCGACCTCGGTCGTGATGTAGGTGTCGCGCCCCTTGGTCAGTTCGTAGAGCCGTTGGATCGCGTATTGCGGCATGATGACGTCGTCGTTCATCTTGTAGGCGAACGAGTCCCGCGCGCGCCAGCGGGCGATCTGCTCCCACCAGGGATAGAGTTCCTTCTTGTCGGCCTTGGCGGTAGCCCGCCACAGCCGCACCATGTCCTCCAGCACCCGGCCGACATCTCCAAGAATGCCGATTTCGGTGTGGACGTTCTTGTTGATCGACGACGGGTCGATATCGATGTGGATCTTGCGCGAGTTCGGCGAGAACGCGTTCAGCCGGCCGGTGATGCGGTCGTCGAAGCGCGCGCCGATGCACAGCATCACGTCGCAGTCGTGCATCGCCATGTTGGCTTCGTAGGAGCCGTGCATGCCGAGCATGCCGAGCCAGTTCTTGCCCGATGCCGGATAGGCGCCGAGCCCCATCAGCGTCGACGTGATCGGAAAGCCGGTCAGGTCCACCAGTTCGCGCAGCAGATGGCTCGCCTCCGGTCCGGAATTCACCACGCCGCCGCCGGAATAGATGATCGGCTTCTTCGCCGAAGACATCAGCGCCACCGCCGCCTTGATCTTCTCGAGGTCGCCCTGCAGCTTCGGCTGGTACGACATGCGCGGCGCGGTCTGCGGCGGCGTGTAGATGCCCTTGGCAAACTGCACGTCCTTCGGAATGTCGACGACCACCGGCCCGGGACGGCCCGTCGTCGCGACATGGAACGCCTCGTGCAGGATGCCCGACAGTTCGTTGACGTCCTTCACCAGCCAGTTGTGCTTGGTGCAGGGCCGCGTGATGCCGACCGTGTCGCATTCCTGGAATGCGTCCGAGCCGATCAGCGAGGTCGGGACCTGGCCGGTGATGCAGACCAGCGGAATCGAATCCATCAGCGCATCCTGCAGCGGCGTCACCGCGTTGGTTGCGCCCGGCCCCGACGTCACCAGCATCACCCCCGGCTTGCCGGTCGAGCGGGCATAGCCTTCCGCCGCGTGTCCGGCGCCCTGCTCGTGGCGCACGAGGATGTGCTGCACCGCGTCCTGCTGGAAGATCTCGTCATAGATCGGCAGAACCGCGCCGCCCGGATAGCCGAACAGATGCTCGACGCCGTTGTCCTTCAGCGCCTGGACCACCATTTCCGCGCCCGACATCTCGCGCCGGCCGGTTTCTTGCGTTGCCTTGTTCATCGTTCGGTTCCGTCTTCTGGCCGCCAATCGGGCGTGCGGGTCGTTTATCGGTCTTTCGGGCAATAAAAAAGGCCCCCGGAAGGGAGCCTGCCTGTGCGCATGGGGTGCTTTCGCCCGGCGGTTACACCGCCTTGCCCACGCGCCTTCCTACTACGAGAATGAATGCCGTCTTCATGGTGCGGGACCATAGTTCGCCGCCGCACCTGCGTCAACGGCATTTCCACCAATCGCCCTGGCCGCCCGAAAGCCAAGCACGGGCCGCTCTAAACCATTGATCGCACGACAGTCTTTAGTCGAACGTGACCGGCTGCCACTGTGTCCGCATACTTCGGCGGTCCGCCTGGGAGGCGCGGGCGAGATGATCTTTGGCGTTCTCTGGGAGGAGATGAAATGCTCGACAAGGCACCCAACAAGAAACTGGCGGACCTTCTGGACAGGTTCGGCGGCGCGCTCGCATCCGGCGACATCGACGCCGCCGTCGCCTGCTTCCAGGACGACTGCTACTGGCGCGACCTCGTCACCTTCACCTGGAACATCAAGACGATGGAGGGCCGCGACCAGATTCGCGAGATGCTGGAGAGCCAGCTCGCGCTGACCGGGCCGTCGGGATGGAAGATCGCGGATGGCGAGGACGCAAGCGAGACCGATGGCCTCCTGGAAGGCTGGATCCAGTTCGAGACGAAGGTCGCGCGCGGTTTCGGCCAGATCCGAGTGAAGAACGGCCTCATCTGGACCCTGCTCACCAGCATGGTCGAACTGAAGGGTTTCGAGGAACCGTCCGGCTTCCGCCGCCCGCTTGGCGCAAAACATGGCGCCGGGCGCAACCGCACGACCTGGAAGGAGGAACGCGAGCAGGAAGCGGCCGAACTGGGCCACAAGACCCAGCCCTACTGCCTGATCATCGGCGGCGGCCAGGGCGGCATCGGCCTCGCATCGAGGCTGCGCCAGCTCGGCGTGCCGACCATCATCGTCGAGAAGAACGCCCGCGCCGGCGATTCCTGGCGCAACCGCTACAAGTCGCTCTGCCTGCACGATCCCGTCTGGTACGATCACCTGCCCTATATCGATTTTCCCGAGAACTGGCCGGTCTTCGCGCCGAAGGACAAGATCGGCGACTGGCTGGAGATGTACACCAAGGTGATGGAGCTCAACTACTGGGCGTCCACCGAGGCGAAGAGCGCGCGCTACGACGAGGCGAAGAAGGAATGGGAGGTCGTCGTCCGCCGCGACGGCAAGGACATCACGCTGCGGCCGAAGCAGCTGGTTCTGGCGACCGGCCAGAGCGGCAAGCCGAACATGCCGAAAATCAAGGGAATGGAGCGGTTCCAGGGCGACCAGCACCACTCGTCGAAGCACCCGGGCCCGGACGCCTACAAGGGCAAGAAGGCGGTGGTCATCGGCTCCAACAATTCCGCGCACGACATCTGCGCGGCGCTATGGGAGGCCGGCGCCGACGTCACCATGGTGCAACGCTCCTCCACCCACATCGTCCGCTCCGACACATTGATGGAAATCGGGCTGGGCGCGCTCTATTCCGAGGAGGCGGTGCAGTCCGGCATGACCACTGCGAAGGCGGACCTGATCTTCGCGTCGATCCCGTACCGGATTCTGCATGAATTCCAGATCCCGCTCTACGATCAGATGCGCGAACGCGACGCCGAGTTCTACAAGGGGCTGGAGAAGGCCGGGTTCATGCTCGACTGGGGCGACGACAATTCCGGCCTGTTCATGAAATACCTGCGCCGCGGCTCGGGCTACTACATCGACATCGGCGCCTCGCAACTTGTCATCGATGGCGAGATCAAGCTGAAGCAGGGCAATGTCCGCGAGATCACCGAACACGCGGTGATCCTCGAGGACGGAACGGAGCTTCCCGCCGATCTGATCGTCTATGCAACCGGCTACGGCTCGATGAACGGCTGGGCGGCCGACCTGATCTCGCAGGACGTCGCCGACAAGGTCGGCAAGTGCTGGGGCCTTGGCTCCAGCACCACCAAGGACCCCGGTCCCTGGGAGGGAGAACAGCGCAACATGTGGAAGCCGACACAGCAGGAAGCGCTCTGGTTCCATGGCGGCAACCTGCACCAGTCAAGACACTACTCGCAGTTCCTGTCGCTGCAGCTCAAGGCGCGCATGGAAGGCATCCCGACGCCCGTCTACGGGCTGCAGGAAGTGCATCACCTGCGCTGATGCCACAGACACAGTGATCCGTCAGAAACGAGAAAGGCTCCCGCGCGGGGAGCCTTTCAAGTCGGGAAGGATGCCTGGTCAGCCGTCGATGTAGACGACTTCGCGGCTGTCCATCCGCACCACGACCGGACCCTTGTCGACATAGACATAGCCGAATTCAGGCGAGTCCGGGATCTGGTGGATCACCACCGTCTCCGGAATGGCTGTTCCGACCACGACGCGCTCCTCGATCACCACGGGCTCGACCGGATTGGCGATGACATACTGCTTCGCCGGCTCGGGCACCGAGGCGGCCGCGCCGATCGCTGCGCCGGCCACGCCGCCGACGACAGCGCCAACCGGGCCGCCGATCACGGCACCCGCCGCAGCGCCTGTTACGGCGCCCGCGCCGGTCTCGAATTTCTGGTTCTCGGTCTCCTGCTTGGTCTGCGACGGCGGCTCCTGCGCCAGCGCCGAGCCTGCATACGCAGCGCCTGCAAGCGCGGTTGCAACGAACAAGGTCTTCAACATGGGATCTCTCCTGTCTCTTGTGGCCCCGCCGGAAAACGCCTCCCCCCTCTCCCGGTTCCGCCGAAAGTGCACCGATCAAACACGACGTGATTTCTTCACCACCCGTCAACCACGCGTCAAAACCCGGACTTAACCCCACTGAGATATGGATGAGCGGGGGAACAGGGGTGCCTTGATGTTTGTTGACCGCGACAGCGAAGCACGCGAGCCAGCCGGCCAGATCGTACGCGATGCCGCGCAGGAAGCAGCGCGCATCCTTGGCTATGTCATCCAGTGCGACGGATCGCGCGCCACGATCGCCGCAACTTCGGCTGGCGGCCGCAGCCATGAAAACGGGCAATGGTCGGTCGGCAAGTTCATTTCGATCAGCCTCAACGAAACCCGCACCGTCGGCCTCGTCCACGACGTCCATGTCGATGGCGGCTGGCATGAGGAGGCGGACAACCGCATCCTCGTGCATGTCGAGTTGATCGGCGAAGTGCGCGACGGCAAGAACGGCGCACCGCCCTATTTCGACCGCGGCATCGCCGACTATCCGCATATCGGCGCGGTTGCCCACCGGATCCGCCAGCGCGACCTCGCAGCCGTCTACCAGCTCGGCGGCGCCGACACCGTCGCTATCGGCACCCTGTCGCAGGACGACAAGGTCACGGCACATATCTCGATGAACCGCACCCTCGACCGCCACTTTGCAGTCGTCGGGTCCACCGGCGTCGGCAAGTCGACCGCCGTGTCTCTGCTGCTGCACAAGGCTGTTGCCGCGCGTCCCGACCTGCGCGTCCTGATCCTCGACCCGCACAACGAATTCGCCGCCGCGTTCCCCGGACTCGCCGTGACGCTCGATTCCGAAACGCTCGAACTGCCGCACTGGATGTTCCGCCTGGAGGAACTCATCGAGGTCGTCTACCGGGGCCGCGAGGCGGTGCCGGAAGAGGTCGACATCCTGCGCGACGCAATCCCGATCGCCAAGAACGACTACCGCGGCGGCAACTCGACCTCGCTGCGCCGCTCCGGCGACGTCGCCGGCGTCACCGCCGACACGCCGGTGCCCTACCGCATGGCCGATCTGCTGCGCATTCTCGACGACCGGATGGGTCTGCTGGAAAGCAAGGACGCGCGTCCGATCTATCGTGCGCTGCGCCAGCGCCTCGAAGCGGCGATGCGCGATCCGCGCTTCCGCTTCATGTTCGGCTCGCGCATCATCGAGGACAACATCACGGCGGCCATCGCCCGCATCTTCCGCGTACCGCACCAGGGCAAGCCGATCACCTGCTTCCAGATGGCCGGCATGCCGTCGGAAGTCGTCAACTCCGTCTGCTCGGTTCTCGCGCGGCTTGCCTTCGACCTGGCGCTGTGGAGCAACGGCCAGATCGAACTCCTGCTGCTGTGCGAGGAAGCCCACCGCTACATGCCGGCCGACCAGCGCCTCGGCTTCGCGCCGACCCGCCACGCGCTGGCCCGGATCGCCAAGGAAGGCCGCAAGTATGGCTGCTTCCTGGGCGTTGTGACGCAGCGCCCGGGCGAACTCGATCCGACCATCCTGTCGCAATGTTCGACTGTCTTCGCCATGCGCCTCGCCAACGAGCAGGACCAGGCGATCATCCGCTCCGCCATTTCGGATTCTTCGGCCTCCTCGCTCTCCTTCCTGTCATCGATGGGACAGCGCGAAGCCATCGCCTTCGGCGACGGCGTTGCAGCCACGATGCGGATGAAATTCGAGATGCTCGACCAGTCGCAGATTCCCGGCGCCGGTGTGCGCGACCGCATCGTGTCCGCGCCGGTCGCATCCGGTGAAATCGACCTCGCCTCGATCGTCGAGCGGATGCGTCACGGCAACCGTGACCTGTCCGGCGAGGATCTGATCATCGGCGCCGCAGCGTTCTCCCCCGCCGCCGGCGGCGCCGAGCAACGCCCCAGCATCGCCCGCCTTGGGCCGATCGTCGAAGAACCGACGGTGCGCGAGCGCCGGGCGGACGGAAGGCTGTTTGGGTAAGGCAGTAGGCAGTAGGGGCAGCAGGGCAGCAGGGCAGCAGGGCAGTAGGAAATGTCCCGCCGCGACGACGGCCGCAAGCTTCTCCCCTACTGCCTTATTGCCATATTGCCCTACTGCCTTCGCTCACGCGCAAACCCTGTTGCGCCCGAGCCGCTTGGCTTCGTAGAGCATCCGGTCCGCGCGGCGGAAGAAATCGTCCGCGCTTTCCTTGCCGTCCCAGACCGCCAGGCCGACGCTGGTGGTCACGCGCAGCCGGACATTGCCGGTCTGCACCGTCAGGCTCGCGATGGCCCGGCGGATACGCTCCGCCAGCTTGATCAGCATGTCATTGTCCATGTTCGGCGCGACAACGGCGAACTCCTCGCCGCCGAGGCGGGCCACGACATCGTGGTAGCGCGTGAATTCGCGCAGGCAGCCCGCGACGACTCGCAGCACCTCGTCGCCCACGTCATGGCCGTGCGAATCGTTGACCGACTTGAAATGGTCGAGGTCGAGGATCAAGAGCCCAATCGGCTTGCCGATGCGCTTGAATTCCTCGAGATATTCCCGCAGCGCGTCGTCGAAATAGCGCCGGTTCTGCATGCCCGTCAGCGAATCCGTCAGCGCGGCGTGCTCCATCGATTCGGATCGGGCGCTGAGCGACGCCGTCATCGCGCGCAGCTTGCCTTCCTCGCGCACCTGGGTTCTGATCAGCGGATAGATGAAGAAGATGCCGAAGATGCTGGCGGTCGCCAGCAGCACCCCGGAGCCGAATATGATCCGGCTGAGCAGCGCCATGTTGATCGCGAATTCGCCGGGATCCTGCGATTCGCCCGCGATGCCGAGAACGGAATAGCCATACGCAAGCGCACCACCGGCGGCGAGCACCAATGCGATAAACACGAAGAATGCCGATTCCGACTTGTGGAAGCGCATTTTCCCCTCAGGCAAGTTCGCCCCTATCTATTGCAAAGCTGCCCTTACGCAACATTAAAGAATGCAACCAGCGCTTGAGAACTGACCTTTAGGTCAACAAAAATTTACCTGCCGGGCCAGCCACCTGACGCTTCGGCCTGGCCCGCGATGCCGGCGCGTCGTTCCCATTCCGGGCCGAGCTGGTTGCGGAACCAGGTGAGCTGGCGCTTGGCATATTGCCGGGTCGCCGCCTTGGCCCGCTCGATCGCCTCCGCCATCGAAATCCGCCCATCCAGCGCCGCCGACAGTTCCGGCACGCCGATCGCCTTCATGGCCGGCAGCGCCGGGTCGAGATCCAGCGCCCGGATCGCCTTGACCTCCTCCAGCGCACCCTCTCCCAGCATGGTGTCGAACCGCGCTTCGATCCGGCGGTGCAGCACCGCCCGGTCGACATCGATGACGATCCGCGTCGCCGATCCGGCATCGACCAGCGCCGAGCCGGTCAGCGACTGCCAGTGGCGGATCGAACGGCCGGAGGTCTCCAGCACCTCCAGCGCGCGCACGATCCGCTGGCCGTCGCTCGGCCGCAAGGTCAGCGCCACCGCCGCATCCTCGCGCATCAATATCCGATGCAGCCGGTCCGGCCCCTCCTCCTTCAGCTTGTATCTCCAGCGGTCGCGCACATGGGCAGGAATCTCCGGCATTTCCGACAGTCCGCCCAGCAACGCGCGGAAATAGAGGCCGGTTCCCCCGACGAAGATCGGCCGTCTTCCCGCCAGCGCGCCGTCCTCGATCAGCTTGCCGACGTCACGGAACCACTCGCCCGTCGAATAGGCGGTCGACGGCGGAACATGGCCGTAGAGCAGGTGCGGCGCGGCCGCTGTTTCGGCCTCGTCCGGCCGGGCCGTCAGCACGCGCAGCACGCCGTAGACCTGCATCGAATCGGCGTTGATCACCACCCCGCCGGTACGCCGCGCGACTGCCAGCGCCATGGCCGACTTGCCGCTGGCGGTCGGCCCCGCTATCAGGACCGCGTCCTTCAGCGGTTGCACGCCGCCGCCCGATCCGGAACCGCCCATGACCTCGCTCGTCGCCACGCTGATTTCGCATCCTTCACGGCCGGTTCTGTCCACCGCCATTGCGCATAGCGCCTGCGACGCCGTCGGCGCAAGCGCGCCCGACTGGCTCGCCGAGGGCGTCGCCTGCGACATCGGCCTTCCCGCCGGCATTGGCATGGCGGAGGCGCATGGTCGCCTTGCCGGGGTGCTCGAAGGTGTCGGACTCGACGTCGCGGTGCAGCCGAAAGTTGGCCGGCGCAAACGACTTCTGATTGCAGACATGGATTCGACCATGATCGATCAGGAATGCATCGACGAACTCGCCGACCTGGTCGGCCTCAAGGACCATGTCGCCGCCATCACGGCGCGTTCGATGAACGGCGAGATCGCCTTCGAGCCGGCCCTGCGCGAGCGTGTCGCGCTTCTGAAGGGGCTTCCCGCCAATGTCGTCGCCGACGTTCTCGCCAGCCGCATCACGCTCGCGTCGGGCGGCAGGGTTCTGGTCGCCACCATGCGCGCGCAAGGCGCGTGGACGGCGCTGGTGTCGGGCGGATTCACCGCCTTCACCGGCCCGGTCGCGGCCATGCTCGGCTTCGACGAGAACCAGGCCAACGTGCTGCACGAGGCAGACGGCCGTCTGGCCGGCACGGTTGCCGAACCGATCCTCGGCCGCGCCGCGAAGGCTGAGGCCCTGACCGCCATCTCCACCCGGCTCGGAATCTCGCCCGCCGAAGCCATCGCCGTCGGCGATGGCGCCAACGATCTCGACATGCTGAACCTCGCCGGCACAGGTGTCGCGCTGCACGCCAAGCCAGCGGTCGCCGCCCAGGCGCGCGTCCGCATCGACCATGGCGACCTCACCGCGCTGCTCTACCTGCAGGGCTACCGCTCGGCCGAGTTCGTAATGTGAAGCCGATCCGGACCGAGCGCCTGATCCTGCGCAACTGGCAGGACCGCGACCGCGAGCTGTTTCACCGCATCAATTCCGACGACACGGTCATGGAGTTCTTCCCGTTCCGCCGCGACCGGGCCGCAGCCGATGCGCTGATGGACGAGTTGCGCGCCGACATCGACGCCGACGGCTATGGCTTCGCCGCCATCGAAATCGCCGCCACCGGACAATGCGCCGGTTTCGCCGGACTGATGGCAACCGACCTCGCACCACATCTTCCCGCCGGCGCGATCGAAATCGGCTGGCGCCTCGCGCCCGAATACTGGGGACAGGGCATCGCGAGCGAAGCCGCCGAAGCCTGGCTGGAGCACGCTTTCGTCACGCTGGGCCTCGAAAAGATCGTCTCCTACGCGGTTGCGATCAACCATCGTTCGACCGCGGTCATGAGGCGCATCGGCATGACACTCGTCGAAGGCGCCGAATTTGACCACCCGCAGATCCCGGACACCCACCCGCACCTGAAACGCTTCGTCGTCTACCGCCTGACGCGCGAGGAGTGGCGGAATCGAAAAAGGACGACCTGAGCCGCCCTTTTCGATTTCAATCATGCACAGTCGCCGCTCAGTTCATCGGCACCGGCACAAAGCGCAACTCGCCCGACTTCGACGCCAGCATCAGGAGCGCGCTCTTGCGGCCCTGGCCCTTCAGGGCCGTGATCCGGTCGAGCACCTCCTTCGGCGTCGAAACCGATTCCTGCGCGATCTCGGCGATCACGTCGCCGGCGGTCACGCCCTTTTCGCCGGCCGGCGAGTTCGGGTTGACCTCGGTGACCACCACGCCCGACACGTCCTCCGAGATGCCGAACTGCTTGCGCAGTTCCTCGTTCAGCTCGCCGATCGTCATGCCCAGCACGCTAGCGGTCGCCACCGGCGCCTCGTCGTCGCCCTGGTCGAGCTTGCCCTCTTCGGTCTCGGCGGAGGCGAGCTTCTCGCCATCCTCCAGCCGGCCGAGCGTCACCTTGACGGTCTGCTCCTTGCCTTCGCGCACGATCACCACGTCGACGACCTTGCCGACCGGGCTTTCGGCCACGGCGCGCGGCAGGTCGTTCATCGCCTTGATGTCGCGGCCGTCGAACTTGATGATCACGTCTCCGGCCTGAACGACGCCATTGTCGACCGGCCCGCCCTTGATGATGCCCGACACCAGCGCGCCCTTGGCCGTCGCCATGCCGAGGCTCTCGGCGATCTCGTCCGACACTTCCTGGATGCGCACGCCAAGCCATCCGCGCGAGGTCTGGCCGAATTCCCGCAACTGGCCGACGACGCCGGCCGCGAGCTTCGCCGGGATCGAGAAGCCGATGCCGATCGAACCGCCCGACGGCGAGATGATCGCGGTGTTGATGCCCACGACCTCACCCTGCATGTTGAAAAGCGGCCCGCCCGAATTGCCGCGGTTGATCGCGGCGTCGGTCTGGATGAAATCGTCATAGGGGCCCGAATTGATGTCGCGGTTGCGCGCCGAGACGATGCCGACCGTGACCGTCCCGCCGAGGCCGAACGGATTGCCGATCGCCATCACCCAGTCGCCGACCCGCAGCTTGTCCGAATCGCCGAACTTCACCGCCTTCAGCTTCTTCAGCTTGGGGTCGACCTCGAGAACCGCGAGATCGGTCTTGGTGTCGCGCCCCTTCAGCGTCGCCTTCAGCTTCGAGCCGTCCGAGAAGTTGACCTCGATCTCGTCGGCGTCGGCAATGACGTGATTGTTGGTGATGATGATGCCGGCCTCGGCGTCCAGCACGAAGCCGGAGCCCAGCGACTGCACCTTCTGCGACTGGTTGCCGCCGCCCTCGCGGTTCTTGAAGTAGTCGTCGAAGAAATCCTGGAACGGCGAGCCCTCCGGCAGTTGCGGCGGCCGCACGCCCGGCTCCGAGCTTCCCGCCACGGTCTGCGATGTGGAGATGTTCACCACCGATTCGAGCAGCCCCTCGGCAAGGTCCGCGACCGAGGCCGGCCCTTGCGCCGGCAAGAGCTGGGCCAGCGCCGGTTCGACGCGGACGCCGCTGATGCCGAGCGCGAGCACGCCGGCCATCGCCACGGCGGCGAATGCGCGGCGCATGCGTGGCGAGGAAGTTCCGATTGTCATGAATGCGCCTCCCGTAGGGCCGCCCGATCGGGCAAATATGTGCTGCCGGCCGGCAGCAGTTCTCGGCAAGAAATACGGCGCGTTTGCGGCCCCGTCATCACCGCGCGCCTGGATTGGCGCGGCGCGGCGATAAATCCTCCGTTACCCGCGCACCAGCCAGACGATGAACACGCCGGCGGCAATGGCAACGATGCCCGCGACCCGGAGCATCTGGTCGGGCGCGACGCTGGCGTCGGCCGCCAGACGCTTCGCGAATGACGGAAAGCCTCCATAGAGGAGGCCTTCGATCACCAGAACCAGGCCTATTGCCGCGAGAAAGTCCTGCACGGCGCCTTACTGCGCCGCCGCGGGTGCCTCGGGAATAGCGCTGGTCGCGCCGGGAGCCGGCGCGGCGGGCGCATCCGCGGTGGTGCCGCCGGAGCTCTGGAAATACTTGAAGAACTCCGAGTCCGGCGACAGCACCATCGTCGTGCCGGAATTCTCCAACGCCGACGAATAGGCGGCCATCGAGCGGTAGAACTCGAAGAACGCCGGGTCGCGCTGGAACGCGTCGGCGAACACGCCGTTGCGCTCGGCTTCGCCCTCGCCTCGCAGGATTTCCGATTCCTTGCGCGCCTCGGCGACGATCTCGACCACTTCGCGGTCGGCGCGGGCGCGGATGCGCTGCGCCGCTTCACGGCCGCGCGCCCTGAGACGCTCGGCTTCCGCCAGGCGCTCGGCCTTCATGCGGTCATAGGTCTGCTGCGACACTTCCTGCGTCAGGTCGGTGCGGCGGATTCGGACGTCCTGGATTTCGAGCCCGAGCGACGTCGCGTCGGGACGCAACTGGTCGCGCACCTCGCGCATCATCGACGCGCGCTCTTCCGACAGCGCCGATTCGAAACCGCGCAGACCGTAGACGCGGCGCAGCGCCGCATCGAGACGGGTGCGCAGCCGCTGCTCGGCCAGCGTCACGTCGCCGGACACCGTCTGGCGGAACGTGCGGGGATCCTCGATCCGGTAGGCGACGAAGGCGTCGACCTCGTAGAACTTGCCGCCCGACACCTGCACGCGAATGTTGTCGAGGTCGAAGCGCAGGATGCGGTCTTCGATGATCTGCACATTGTCGGCCTCGAGGAAGCCGAACGGCGCCTTGAAGTAGATGCCGGGCTCGGTCTTCACGTCGACGATCTGGCCGAAGCGCAGCACGATTGCCTGCTGGCGCTCGTTGACGATGAAGAAGGACGAGAACAGGCCGATCAGCAGGATGACTGCGACGACCGCGATGATTGGAAGACGGTTGCCCATCAGTTGTTTCCTTCCGTGGCGCGGCGCTGCAGTTCGGGCAAGGGCAGGTAGGGCACGACGCCCTGGCCGTTCTGGCCCTGCTCGACGATGACCTTGTTGGAGCCTTTCAGCACCTTTTCCATCGTTTCGAGGAAGAGCCGCTTGCGCGTGACGTCTGGCGCCTTCGCATATTCGTCATAGACCGAGATGAAGCGCTGCGCCTCACCCTGTGCTTCCTGCACGATCCGGTTCTTGTAGGCGGCCGCGTCTTCGCGGATCTGCGCCGACTCGCCTCGGGCCTGGCCGAGCTTCTGGTTGGAATACTGGTTCGACTCCTCGACGAAGCGGTCCTCGTCCTGCTCGGCGCGCTGCACTTCGTCGAACGCGTCGGCGACCTCGCGCGGCGGCGCCGCGTCCTCGATCGAGATCGCGTTGACCGCGATGCCGGCGCCATATTCGTCGAGCGTCGACTGGATGATCGTGCGCACGTCGCTGGCGATGCCCTGGCGGTCGTCGCGGAAAATGTCCTGCGCCGGACGGCGGCCAACAGCCTCGCGCATCGCGCTTTCGGCGATCTGGCGCACCATCTCGTCCGGCGTTGCGACGTTGAAAAGATAGGCGCGCGGATCGGAGACCTGGTAGGCGACGGAGAATTTCACGTCGACGATGTTCTGGTCGCCCGACAGCATCAGGCCGGACGACGCGCTGCCCCGCACCTCGCCGATGTCGACCAGCTTTTCCGCCCGGTTGGCGATCTCGACGGTCTCGATCGGCCAGAAATGGAAGTGCAGGCCGGGCATCGAAAGCTCTTCCTTCGGCTTGCCGAAGCGCAGCTCGACGCCGATTTCATCCGGCTGGACCGTATAGACCGCCTTGAACGCCCAAAACGCGGCCAGCACCACGACGCCTAGTCCGATAAAGGCCGGGTTGAACCCGCCACCCGACGGCAGCGCGCGCCGCAGCCGGTCCTGTCCTTTGCGGATGATGTCCTCGAGGTCTGGCGGAGTGCCCTGCGGTCCGCTTGGACCGCGCGGGCCTTGGCCCCATGGGCCGCCGCCATTGCCGCCATTGCCGCCGCCGCCCCATGGGCCGCCGCCGCCACCGCTCTGATTATTCCAGGGCATGAAATTCCTCTTGTTTCCGAAAGCTCGAGGCCATGGTTTTCCCGCGGCGCGTTCTTGCTTGTTCCGGTTATAGGGATGCGCCGACGGGCTTTCAACGCGGGCGGGTCAAATAGGCGGGCTTTTCGGGCTGGCCACCGACAAATCGGACATTCGAGCGGTCGATTTCGACCTATCGGCGTCGATAGATGCAGAACCGGGTCGCGTGGCTGTCCCGCTCGCCGGCGGGAACGTCCTCCCGATGCGTCTCGACCCACGCCGCCGGATCGATCTCGGGAAACCGCGTGTCACCCTCGACCGAGGCCAGCACATGGGTGATGTGCAACCGGTCGGCCAGCGCCATCGCCTGGGCGTAGATCTGCCCGCCGCCAATGATCGCAACCTCGTCGGCGCCCGCCATGCAGCGTCCCCGCACCGTCGCCAGCGTGATCGCGTCTTCGAGGGATCCGACCGTTTCGACGCCGTCATGCCGCCATGCCGCATCGCGCGTCACCACGATGCTCAGCCGGCCGGGCAGCACCCTGCCTATGCTGTCGAAGGTCTTGCGGCCCATCACGATCGGCCGCCCCATGGTCCCGTCCTTGAATCGCTTCAGGTCGCTGGACAGCCGCCATGGCAGCCCGCCGTAGGCGCCGATCACGCCGTTCGCGGCGACGGCGGCATGGATCACGACATCCATGCTATTCCGCCTTCTTCAGGATCAGGATTTCGATGTTCTTCTCGGGATAGAAATCTTCCGCCGTCATCTCGAACGTCGTCGGCCCGGTCTTCTTCACGCCCTCGCCACAAAAAGACACCAGCGAACTGGCGTCGCCCTTGTCGATCGTCAGCTTGAACGTGCCGATATTCGTCGCCCAGTTGCCGCCGGTCACCAGCACGTATGAAATCCAGTTCTCGAAATAGGGCGATGTCCCCTCCTCCGCCGCGTCGACGGCCTTCTGCACCGCCCGCTCGAACGACGCGTCCATGCAGTATTTCCGGCGATACTCATCTCGCTGCTCGCCGCCGACCGATCCGTCATTGACGAAAGTCAGCCCGACCGTGCCGCCGACGCTGGGCTTGTAGCTGTGCTTGACGTTTACCGGCTGGCCGGCCGGAAACGCCATTTGCCACCAGTAGGTCGACTTCAGCCGCCAGGTCGGCACGTAGTGGTCCTTCATCCCCTCGCCGACATCGTAGGTGTCGACCATGATCAGCCCGCGGGCGATCCAGTCGTTGCGCTGGGCCTCCGGCAGTCTCGTCACCGCCTCCGCCGACGCGTCGCCATACGGAAACAGCGGCACGCCGGCCGCCTTCAATTCGTCCGTTACGTCGACTTCCGCCGCGAACGCCCGCTGGTCGAGCGCCGGCTGCAGCGCCTGGCCGTCGACCGTCACCGTGAAATCGAGGAAATTGTCCGACGCCATGTCGGGGATCGAGACATTGCCGTACGGGCTCGGCACGATGTCCGGCATCGGGAACGCCACGATGCTCTCGACATCCGTCTCCGAGATGTTCTTGAACCGGTAGGCGACCCGCACTTCGTCCGGCGAGATGAACAGGTCCTCGCTCTCCATCGCCACCGCGTCCGTCCGGACGAAGATCAGCCCGCCGGTGCCGAGTTGTGCGGTGGTGTCGTTGGCGAGGGCCGGCGTGGCCAGCGTCGACAGAAGGGCAGCAACGATCAGTTTGCGCATGGACTTGCTCCGCGAGTGGCTCTGGGGACAGTTTACTTTCTTTCCGCGGAGAAGTCGAAGCGCTTGAAGGTGTGTGCTGGCGAAAAAAAGTAAACTGTCCCCGGCACTTACCCCCAGCACTTAGACCGCGATCGGCGCCTTGATGCTGGCGTCGGCCTCGTAGCCCTCCAGCTTGAAATCCTCATAGGCGAACCCGAAAATGTCCGTCACCGCCGGATTGATCCACATCTTCGGCAGCGGCTTCGGCTTGCGGGAGAGCTGCAGCTGCGCCTGCATGAAATGGTTCGAATAGAGATGCGCGTCGCCGAGCGTATGGACGAATTCGCCCGGCTTCAGCCCGGTCACCTGCGCCACCATCATCGTCAGCAGCGCGTAGGATGCGATGTTGAACGGCACGCCGAGGAAGATGTCGGCCGAGCGCTGGTAGAGCTGGCAGGACAGCTTCCCGTCGGCGACATGGAACTGGAACAGGCAGTGGCACGGCGGCAGCGCCATCTCGTCCACCTCAGCCGGGTTCCACGCCGATACGATCAGCCGCCGCGACGACGGGTTTTTCCGGATCTGCGCGATCACGTTGGCGATCTGGTCGATCGTTCCGCCCTTGCCGTCCGGCCACGACCGCCACTGCGCGCCATAGACCGGGCCGAGATCGCCGTTTTCGTCGGCCCACTCGTCCCAGATCGAAACCCCATGCTCCTTCAGGTAGCCGATATTGGTCTCGCCCTTCAGAAACCACAAAAGTTCATGGATGATCGACTTCAGATGCAGCTTCTTGGTCGTCGTCACCGGAAACCCGTCGGCGAGATCGAAGCGCATCTGGTACCCGAACACGCCGCGCGTGCCGGTTCCGGTCCTGTCCGGCCGGTCGACGCCATGGTCGAGCGTGTGCTGGAGAAGGTCGAGATATTGACGCATGGAGACCGCCGATTCGAGAGCGGTTCAGTATAGGTCAGCGCTCCGCGGCACGCAGCCTCTAAGTTGCGCCATCCACCGCCCCGCCTATTCCAGGACCTTCGGCCAGTTCGCGTCGCCCTTGGAGACATTGCCCGCGACGTCCTTCAGCCAGTCCGACCGCACCGATTTCGAGTAGTTCAGGTAGAGCTTGCCGCCCTCGACCGACCATGCCTCGGGATCGCCCTTGGCGGTGTAGCCGTTCGCCACCGCCCAGGCGCAGTAGCCGCCATATTGCGGCGCATACTTCGCAGGGTTGGCCGCGAACGCATCGCGGTTGGCCGCGCTGGCGAAACGATAGGTCGCGCCCTTGTATTCGGAGGCGAACTCAAGGCTGCCCTCGACCGGTTTGCCGGCGAAATAGGCAACCACGTCATAGCCGCCCGCGGCGACGCCACGGACCAGCCCGGTATAGGTGGCCGGCTTGCCCGCGCGCGCCACGGGCACGGCCAGGCCAATCGCGACCACACCGCTCGCGACGGCGCTCGCCGCGACAAAAGCCCTGCGATTCATGAAATCCTCCCGAGACTGCGTGTCACCGTGCGGATAGCAGAGATTTCGGCGACCCGCATTGCACGGTTTTGCACGAAGCGGTGAGCGCAGGTGAACGAGCATGGGTACGGGTTTGAACCGCCACCCCTTCCAATCCGCCCCCCATGCGCCTATATCTCTGTTGCCGGCTTGTCCGGCTATGGCGATAAACTGCCGATGAAATAAGCCGTTCGGACCCGGGGGCGGTACCCGGCGCCTCCACCACAATCCGCTTCGCATTTGGGCGGATTCTGCTGGGGGCGAAATAGGATCGACGAAGGTGTAAAGATCGGACTTTTGCCCGGCATGATACCGCCGTTATCGGGTCAAACCTGTAGTTGCAAACGACAACTATGCGGAAGCACGTCTCGCAGCGTAAGCTGTGCGATAGCTTCAAATCAAGCCCTAGGGGTTCGCACTTCTAGGCGGGGTTCGGAGGTACCTGGCAACAGAAACCTCCACTTCTTTCCCCGTCCTTGCAAATCATCGCTCCGGCCTTGCTTCCCGGCCCGCACGTCTCATATTCGGTTTACGTCCGCCGGGCGCTTCATTAAAGCTACGCGTGTTGAATCGGGGAATGACGGCGCATGGCCGAAGACCACATCCGCTATGACATCCTGGCGCAGGAGGCGCTGCGCGGCGTCATGCGCAAGGTGTTGCAGGAGGTGCAGCGCACCGGCCTGCCCGGCAACCATCATTTCTTCATCACCTTCCTGACCGGCGCGCCGGGCGTACGCGTGTCGTCACGGCTGCGCGAGCGCTATCCGGAGCAGATGACCATCGTCCTGCAGTACCAGTACTGGGATCTGAAGGTGACAGATACCGGCTTCGAGGTCGGCCTGTCCTTCTCCGACGTGCCGGAAAAGCTGGAAGTGCCCTTCGCCGCCGTGCGCGGCTTCTACGACCCGTCCGTCAATTTCGAACTTGAGTTCGACGTCCGCACCGACGAACCTGTCAGCGGCGAAGTGACGGCTTTGCCGAAGCCGGAGAACGTCAAGCCGCAGGCGGTGCCGCGCGCCAAGCCGGAGCCGAAGTCTGTCACCAGAAAGGCCGACCCTGCCGAGAAAGCGCCGAAGCTCGCGGCGGTAAAGCCGGCGGCGGATGGCGACGACAAGGCGGACGGCAAGGGCGCCGACGTCGTTTCGCTCGACGCCTTCCGCAAGAAATAGGCAGAACGTCTTGTGCGAGATCGTCAATCTCCGCCTCGCCCGCAAGCGCAAGGTCCGCGCAGATCATGATGCGGCGGCCGCCGAGGCCCGCGCAGCCCATGGCCGCACCAAGGCCGAGAAGCAGCGCGACAAGGCGCTGCGCACCCTCGAAGCGGCCAACCTCGACGGCCATCGCCTGACAAAACCCGACGCATGAGCGCGGTGCGCAAGCGCTCGGTCGCCATCCGCGGCCATCGCACCAGCTTCTCCATCGAGCAGGATTTCTTCGACGAACTGGAACGGATCGCCGCCGCCCGCGGCGTCAGCCTCGCCGCGCTGGTCGCCGACGTCGACGAGACCCGCCCGCGCGACGCGAACCTGTCGTCGGCGCTGCGGGTGTTCGTGTTCCGGGAGGTGCTGGCGCGAAGGGCGACCTGAGGCGACCTGTCGGGACAACCGATCGTCTGCGCTATTTCACGCCCCCCTCAGCCAGCATTCGTCCGAAAACCGCCTAGTTCCCCCCGCCCAGCGTCCGGAACAGCGAATCCAGGCTGAAGCCTTTCTTCGGCGGCGCTTCCGGCGCGACCGGGATTTCCGCCTGCGGACGGGGCGCGTTCTGGTCCTGGCGCGGCCGTCCGGCCATGTCCAGCGGCTCCGGCGCCGGCGGCCGGGTCTCCGTCGCCTGCCGGGCTTTCTCGCGCGCCTCGGCTTCCGCCGCCGCCTGCGCATCCTGCGCCGCCTTCAAGCGCGCGTTTTCTTCCGCGCGCAGCTTCTCTTCTTCCTCGGCCTTCGCGGCCTGGGCCTTCTGTTCCTCGGCGTCGGCGGCAGCCTTCGCCTCCGCTTCTGCCTTGGCCTTCGCCTCCTGCTCGGCCTGCAGCCTGGCCTCTTCCTCCGCCGCGGCGAGTGCCGCGGCCTCGGCTGCCGCCCTCGCTTCCGCCTCGGCCTGCAGCCGCGCCTCTTCCTCCGCCCTCAGACGTTCTTCCTCGGCTCGCGCCCGCTCGTCCTGCAGCGCCGCGTAGTAGCGCACCTCGCGGCGCAGCCGCTGCTTTTCCAGCAGCAGCGCCTGCATTGCCTCGACGCGCGCCTGTTCGAGTTCCAGCGCTCGCTGGGTCAGGAACTGCGCCATCGGCTGCGTGTCGAAGACAAGCGCCACGTCGCCCGGCGCGCCTTCGGCGACAAAGTTCAGCGCCGGCTGCGACCCGACCAGCGCCTCGTTGCCGGGTTCGTAGACGATCTCGCCATCGACCCCGATGGTCCATTCCGACAGGTCGGCGCGCACGTCGGCGGTCAGCGTCGCGCCCTTCCCTGCAAGCGTCACCGGCGGCGCGCGGAGGATTCCGCCGGCCACCGTGAAGGCGATGTCGGCATTGGCCGTGTCGAAGACGCCGTCGCCGGCGATCGCCGGTGCGAACGCCGCAACCGCCGCATCGTTGATGTCGCGGCCAACCCGGTCGGCCTCCGCGATCAGCGATGGCAGCGCCGCCGGATTGAGGCCGGTGACCGACAGTTCGGGCAGTGTCGCCGTACCCGTCCCCGACAGCGAAGCAACCATCCCGCCGAGTGACTTGCCGCTGGCGTTGAGGTTCGCGGACAGACTGGCCTTGCCGGAGACCGCGCCGGCGCCGGGCAGGGCCGAAAAGTCGATGCCGCTCAAGGTCGCCTGACCGGTCATCAGCCCGGAACCGTCATTGTTCTTGACCTCGAACAGCCCAGCCAGCCGGCCGCCCAGATAGTCCGCGGAGAGGCCGCTTACGGCCAGCCCTTCCGTCGACAGCCTGGCCTGCATCGCCGCGTTGCGGGCGATTGCTTCCGCGCCAAATCCGACATTTGCTGCCTTGAGGGAGATATCGGCCGTGAACGGCGCCGTGACACGCGGCGGAAACGGCGTCTGCGCCCAGGTCGCGCCATCGCCGTCGAATGCCCCCTCGCCCAGCACCAGTTCACCCGCCAGGCCCAGCGGCAGCCAGTCTGTCTCGACCGTGCCGGCGAGATGCGGCCGGGCCTCGACCAGTGTCGCGGTGAGGTCGCCGGACATCGCGATGTCGGCCACGCGGCCTTTCAGTCCGGCGATCGACAGGTCGCCAAGCGACAGGGTCAGGCCCGCCGAAAGGTCGGCCGGCAGTCCCAGTCCCATGCCCGGCAGCGTCACGCCGGCTGTCGTCAGCCACGGCTCGATGTCCGAGCCCTTCAGGGTCGCGTCGCCCTTCGCCGTGACGCCCTCCGGTTCCGCCGTCAGCACGCCGCCGAAGGTCGCCGCCGCCGTTTCGCCGGCCAGCCGGAACCGCGTCTGCATGCCGTCCGTCGGCGCGCCGGTCAGCGTCAGTTCGGTGCTCGCCTCGCCAGCCGCCCCGAAGGGCAGCGCCGGCAATCCGTAGAGCGCGAACAGAGCAGCCCCATCGGCGTTCTTCGCCGAAAAATCGATGTCGACCGTCTCCGGCGCGAACGGCGCTCCGCTGGCCGCGTAGGCAAGCGTGAAGTCGCTGCCTCCGGTCGCCCCGCCCGCGCTCACCACGAAGCGCGGCTTGCCGTCCGCTTCGCTGGCGCTCGCGACGATGTTGACATTCGTGTCGCGGCCGAGGTCGGGATATCCGCCGAAGCGGTTGGCCAGCGCCACCGCGACCCGGTTGTCCGGGAACCGGTCGCCCAGCACGCCCAGCAGCGGCGCGACGTCGTCCGACACGATCGCCGCATCCAGGCTCCCGACCGGCCGCGCCGGAAAGCCGCTGATCGCGCCGGTCGCGCTGACATTGGCGCCGGCGAGGTCGCTCACGGTCAGGCGGTCGATGTCCAGTTGCCCGTCCTTCAGCCTGAGCGCGGTGTCGACCTTGCCGGCGTTCAGCCCTCCGAGGCTCACCGGTCCGGCCGTCACCGTCAGGTCGAGGTCGCGCCCCGCCAGCCGCGTCGCGCCGCTGTCAGAAACGAACAGCGAGGCGAACGCCGCCAGCCCCTCAATGTCGAGCGCGCCGCCGTCGAGCGTCAGAAGCAGCGCCGGGTTGGCATCGGCCGGCGTCAGGCTCTCCAGCCGGCCGGCGAACGTCGCATCGCCCAGCCGCAGTTCCAGATCCTCGAACTGCTGGCTTTCGCTGGCCAGGTTCACGGTGGCCGAAAATCCGGCCGCGGGCAGCCGCCGGATCGCGTCATCGACCTCGCGCGACAGCCACGACGCAAAGCCGGACGGCTGACCGACGGCGAGCACCATGTCGCCGGAAAACCGCGCATCGTCGTCCGTGGTGGCGACGAAGCCCTTCGCCTCCAGCGTAGCGCGCCCGGGCATGCTCGCGGCGAAATCGGCGATCTCCCAGCCGCCCTCGGCGGGTTCCGCCGACAGCCGGACGTCGCGGAACGTCGTGTCCCCGGCCACCACGGCGGGAAGATTGACCTCGACCGATCCCGGGATGGACGGCTTCGGCAGGGCGGCGACGAAGGCTTTCATCGAGGCTACGCGCCGTTCCAGCGTCATGCCTCCGCCGGCGGTCTCGCTGCCCAGCCGGTCGTCGAAGCGGAACTGCGCTCCCGTCGCGGTCACCGAGAAGCGCGGCTCGCCGCCAAGATCCAGATCGGCCTTTCCCTCGGCGGTGTAGGGATCATCCAGCGTTCCGGTCTCGAAAATGAACTCGGTGGCCGAGAGCCGCCGATGATCGAATTGCAGCTGTCCGCTCATGCGGTAGTCGGGCGGCCCCTTTCTGTCGGTCGATTTTTCGCTGACTTCGAATGTCTCGCCATCGCTTCCGCGCAGCGCCGCTTCTGAATCGTAGGCGGCGATCTTGAACGACGCCGTGTATTTCGGCGATCCGGCGTCGAGCTTAGCCGTGCCGTCGGTCTCGATCGAGAACGGATAGCGCTGCGGCTTTGCCCGCAGCCTCAGCCGCATCGCGCCGGTCTCGTCGACCTTGCCCGTCGAGGCGTTGAAATCGGTCAGCGCGCCGTCGAGCCGCATCGATCCGCCAACGCGCCACGGTCCGGCCAGCGTTGCCGCGGAAATATCGCTGTTGATCTCGGTGATCTGGTGTGTCCGGCCGCTCGCGGCGTGTTCGACGCGCACCTGGCCCTCGACGATGCTCAGCTTCTCGAGCCTGACATGGCTGGCGTCGAACGGCGAATCCGGCCGGATCGCCCAGTCGACGGCACCGTCATTGCCGATCCGGATCACCGCCTTCGGCCGCACCAGGCGCATGTCGAAGATCAGCACCTCGCCGCTCAGGAACGGCGCCAGTTCGGCGTCCATCGAGAATGTCTCGGCGGTCAGCACGGGCTCACCGCCCGCGCCGGCCACCTGCACATCGGTGAACGTCACCGACGGAAACGGCAGCAGCCGCGCCGAGGCATCGCCCGCCACCTTCACTTCGCGCCCGAGAATCCGGCTCGCCTCGCGCTCGAAATCGCCGCGATAGCTGGTCCAGTCGATGAAGTAGGGCCCGACAAGCGCAACGGTCAGCGCCAGGACCACAAGTCCGCCGAAGATGACAAAGAGTCTCGCCAGTGTTCCGCTCCCGCCGTTGAAGCCCGGTTACATTACCCTCATCAGCTTGTCGACAAAGTGGCGGTTCTCCCCGAGCCGGAGAGTTCACCCCGCCGGCAGGATCTTGCCCGGGTTCATGATGTCCTGCGGATCGAGCGCCCGCTTGATCATGCGCATGAAGTCGACGCCGTCGCCATGCTCCAGTTGCATGAACCCCACCTTGCCCTGGCCGATGCCATGCTCGCCGGTGCAGGTGCCGCCCATCCGGATCGCCCGGCGGTTGAGCCGCGCCACGAACTCCTCCGTGCGCTCGATCTCAGCTGGAACCTCCGGATCGAGCAGCACCAGCGTGTGGAAATTGCCGTCGCCCGCATGCCCGACGATCGGCGCGACCAGGCCGAGTTCGGCGATGTCGGCCTCCGTCTCGGCGATGCAGTCGGCCAGCTTCGAAATCGGAACGCAGACGTCGGTCGACAGGCCCTTGGCGCCCGGGCGAAGTGTCAGCGACGCCCAATAGGCCTCGTGACGCGCCTTCCACAGCTTGGCGCGTTCCTCCGCCACCTTGGTCCACAGGAACGGACCGCCGCCATACTCCGCGGTGATCTCGCCAAACATCTCGGCCTGCTCAACCACACTCGCCTCGCTGCCGTGGAACTCCACGAACAGGCAGGGGCTCTCCGGGTAGTCGAGCTTCGAGTAGCCGATCATCGCTTTCATCTGCAGTGCGTTGACCAGTTCGATCCGAGCCACCGGCACACCCATCTGGATTGTGGCGATCACCGCCCGGCAGGCGGCCTCCAGGCTCGGAAACGGACACACCCCGCCCGAAATCGCCTGCGGAATGCCCTGCAGCTTGAGCGTGATCGACGTGATGACGCCAAGCGTTCCCTCGGAACCGACGAGCAGACGCGTCAGGTCGTATCCCGCCGAGGTCTTCTTGGCGCGGCCCGCCGTCGTGATCGAGCGGCCGTCGGCCATCACCGCCGTCAGCGCCAGCACGTTCTCGCGCATCGTGCCGTAGCGCACCGCGTTCGTGCCTGAAGCCCGCGTCGCCGTCATGCCGCCAAGCGTCGCATTGGCGCCGGGATCGATCGGGAAGAACAGGCCGGTGTCGCGCAGGTAGGTGTTCAGCTGCTCCCGCGTCACGCCCGCTTCGACAGTGCAGTCGAGATCGTCGGCATTGACGGCGAGAATCCGGTTCAGCCGCGACGTGTCGATCGAGATCCCGCCGCCCGGCGCGTTGACATGGCCCTCGAGCGACGAGCCGATGCCGAACGGAATCACCGGCACCCGGTGCTCGGCACAGATTCTGACAATCTCCTCGACCTCTTCGCGATTGTCCGGAAACGCGACACCGTCCGGCAGTTGCGGCGGGATGTAGGTCGTCGTGTGGCTGTGGACGCGGCGGATGTCCTCGTTCGTCTGGAAGCGCTCGCCGAAGCGCTGTTTCAGGATACCGAGCGCCGTCGCGATGCCGGCTTCGTTGCGCTCCACGGCGACCAGATCGGCCAGCGCCATCGTTTCCTCTCCATCTGGACCGTGTGCGGTCCTTGTGAACGCTTGTTGCGGCGGTAAACTGCCAGACGGCTTGTAAAGCCTCACCGCCCCCGCCTGCAACCATCCCGGAGCCCGCAATGATCGCCGCACCCGTCGTCTCGAAAGTCATGGGCATCCAGGACGACTGGATCGACTACAACGGCCATCTCAACATGGCCTACTACAACGTGCTCTTCGACAAGTGCGCCGACGACGCCTTCGAACTCATGGGCATGGGCCCGGCCTATGCAAAGGAGCGCCGCCTGACGGTCTACACCGCGGAGATCCACGTCTGCTACGTCCAGGAACTGCATTTGAGCCACAAGGTCGTCGGCACCTTCCAGCTACTCGACAGCGACACCAAGCGCCTGCGCGCCTACCAGGAACTGCGTCATGTCGACGGATGGCTGGCGGCGACTTCCGAGGTCCTGACGCTCCATGTCGACATGGCCGGCCCCAAAGTCGCGCCCTTCCCGCCCGACGTGCAGGAAAAGGTCGACGCGATGCGTGCTGCCCACGCCGCGCTTGCGATGCCTGAACGGGCCGGACGATCGATCGGCATCAAGCGAAAATAGCTCGCGCCATCACGCTGCGGCAGATTTTCGCGCCGCCTCGGCCTTTCCCCAAGGTTATCAAGCGTTTGCCACGGCAGACGAAGAGGCGATTCGGCCGTGTGACACGCCGGTTCGGCGCGTCTCATTCGTTGGGATTTGAACCTTTTCCCGCCCAGGGCCGTTACTGGCCCGACGAAATAGGGCTTAGGGAAAGCTTAGAATGGATATGAAACCGACCAGGGAACCGGTCGATGCTTGGCACATGACGGACAGCCTTCATGCCGAGCACGGCAAGGGTGACCCGTTTGCCGCCGCCATCCGCGCCACGCGCATGTCGATGATCATCACCGATCCGCGCCAGCCGGACAATCCGATCGTGTTCGCCAACGACGCGTTCCTCAAGCTGACCGGCTACAAGCGCGAGGAAGTGCTCGGCCGCAACTGCCGCTTCCTGCAGGGTCCGGACACCGACCGTGCGGCGGTCGCGCAAATCCGCGAGGCGATCAACCACAAGTCGGACATCGCAATCGACATCCTCAACTACACGAGCGATGGCCGCTCGTTCTGGAACGCGCTCTATCTGAGCCCTGTCTCCAACGAGGAGGGCGAACTGCAGTTCTACTTCGCCTCGCAGCTCGACGTGTCGGACCGCAAGCTCTCCGAGCACCGGATGGCGGCGGAGAAGGAGCGCTTCGAGGAGGCTGTGCGCGCCCGCACGGCAGAGTTGAAGGCTGCGCTCGACGCGCAGACCATGCTGATCCACGAGGTCGACCATCGCGTGAAGAACAATCTGCAGATGATCTCGTCCCTGATCGTCATGCAGTCGCGCTCGATCCCGGACGAGAACATCAAGCGCTCGCTGCGCGCCATGCTCGAGCGGATCGAGGCCGTCAGCACCGTCCACCGCCGCCTGTACCAGTCGGACGACGTCACCCAGTTCAACGTGTCGGATTTCATGCGTGACCTCGTGACCGATCTGCTGGCGGCGTCAGGCCGCGAGGAGATCAAGTCCGAGTTCGACCTGGTCGACGTCACGATCCCCGCCGACAAGGCGACCCCGGTCGCCCTGATGGTGAACGAATTGGTGACCAACGCGTTGAAGCACGCGTTCACCGCCAATGGCGCCGGGCCGAAAATATCGGTCGTCCTGCGGGGAACGTCCGACTCGTTCGTCGTCGAGGTCGCCGACAATGGCAAAGGCATGCCGGCTGACCACGAGACGAGCCAGGACGCCTCGTTCGGCAACCGACTGATCAAGTCCCTCGTCCGCCAGCTCCACGCGGACATCCAGTGGCGCGACGAGATGCCGGGAACGCGCGCCGTCATCACCATCCCAGCGGGCAAGGAGTAAGTGCGTGCCAGACAAGATTGAACCGCTGCGGGTGCTGATCGTCGAGGACGAGGCCCTGCTTGCGATGGAGCTCGAGGGGCTGGTCGAGGATGCCGGCCATACGGTGGTTGGCTGGGCGACGTCCTCCACCGAGGCGCGGCACATGGTCGACACGATCGATGCCGACATCGCCTTCGTCGACGTACACCTGACGGATGGTCCGACCGGAGTCAGCGTGGCGGAATACATCGAACAGAAGCGCAGCGCGATGGTCGTGTTCATGACCGCGAACCCAAAGCGCATTCCCGAGAATTTCGCCGGCGCCATCGGTGTGATCGCCAAGCCCTACACGATGAACGGGCTGATGGCAGCGCTGCGCTACCTCCAGGAAGGCGTGCGCACGCCGCCGCCCGTCTCCACCTTGCCTGTGGGCTTCACACTGTCGCCGCGCTTCAAGGCCAGCTGGGCGGGCTAGTCGTCTAGTCGCGCGCCTTGTCCAGCCATGCCCGCAGTTCCGCGAGCAGCGGCAGCGCGGCTTCGATGCGCGCGATCGGAAACATTGCGGACACCTGCGCCAGCATCGGCTCCATCGCGCCGATCGACCTGCGGTGAATCTCGCGGCCCGCCTCCGAAATGTCGATCCGCTTCGACCGGCCGTCGCTCGGGTCCGGCGTGACCGAGATGTAGCCGCCCCGCTCCAGGTGTTGCAGCGTGTTGGTCATGGTCCCCTTGGTCACCTGCATCGCATTGGCGATCTGCAGCGGCGTGCGATTGCCGCCGAGCCGCGTCAGGTGATTGAGCACCGTGAACTGCGGCAGCGTCATGCCTTCCGGCATCGCCTTCTCGAAGGCGTTGCCCGACAGCTGCGCGATGATCCCGATCTCGTTGAACAGGCGAAACGCCATGGCCACGCCTGCTCCCATGCTCTTGTCTTGCGTCATGCGCTCCTGATCCGCGTCTCGTAGGGCCAGCGTGGGCCGGCCTGCACGCGCGGACCATAGCCCAGCCTTACCAGCATTTGCAGGGTCTCTTCGGCCGCGATCCCAAGCGCCGCGCGCATCCCGTCGAAATGCGGCTTCATTTCCGGAAACTCCTGCAGCGCCTGGCTGAACGGGTGCATGTCCACGCCGAGCCCGGTCGCCGCGAGGTTCATCCGCACATGATCCCGGCCGGCGCGGAACTGGTCGGCCCGGCTGTTGCCTGGGGTTGTCAGCCACATGAAGCCCATCGCCGTGTCGAACGGCTCCTTCATGATCGGAATCTGCTGCTGAAACGTCGTCGACGACGCATCGAGCATGTCGGCCCGCGACAGCAGCCCGACTGTCGCCAGCCCTTCGATCAAGGCGCCCCCGAGGTCGATTCCGTCCGGATTGGCCTCGATCTCGGCGCGCCCGATCCGCATCAGGTCGATGCTCTCCTTGGCGGTGTCGTTCGTGGTCATCTCGGTGTAGAGCGCGTCCCACGCGCGTCCGCGCAGCTCCGCCACCCGCGCCGCGTCGAGCGTATGTGCGACCCTCCCCGTCCGCGCCGCCGCCGCGATCGTCGCCACGAGCGCCGGGTCGACCGGTCGGCCGAGGTCATACGCCTCCTTGTTCGAACGCCGTTCCAGCACATGGGCGAACAGCGGATCGCGGACCACGCCGGCGTCCTTCACGAACCGGAAGCGGGCGACCGGGCGATCGTCGAGCCGCGGCTGCGGTTCGCCGTCCGGAAACATCGTCACGTCCGCGCGGTAGCCATCTTCGGCCGCCGCCTGGACCAGAAGTTCGGAGAAGCAGCCGAGTCCGATCGTGATCTGACGGTCGAACGGATCTGTGTGCGGCAGGCGGCGGTCGGCCTGGCAATAGAGCGTGATCTCGTCGGCCACCGAGAGGTCGGCGACCCATGGCTGGCGATTGTGCGGGTTGGGCGCCAGGACCGCGTAGGACAGCGCCTTGCGGCGCGGCTCGCTCTCCTGCCCCGCCAGTCCCCACGGCGCCCGCGCAGCCGCGGGGTCGCGCGTCACCGCCCATGCACCAACCCCGGCGGCCGCCACCACGACGCCGCCACCCAGTATGGTCAGGAATTTCCGTCTGCCGATCATGTTCGCCTCCTTTGGCATTCTAGTTTGATGTCAAACTATATGTCAAGCGGAGATCTCACGGATGTCAATCGCCTTGGAGCGAACGACGAACCTCTGTAACCGCCCCGTCTCCGTCCTGACACCTTCGCCGCGTTCGCGCGGCAAGATCGCGAAACATTGTTGCCCGATAAGCCGCTCCATCGGCAACAAAGTTTCGAAAAGGACCTGCCCCATGACCCTCTCCCTGAAAACCACCCTCGTCTCCGCCTCGCTCGCACTCGGCGTCCTCGCCGGCTCGCTTGCGCCCGCCAGCGCCGATGTCGGCGTCTGGTTCGGTCCCCATGTCGGCATCGGCTTCGGCGGCCACGGCGTTGGCGTTGGCGTTGGCGTCGGTATCGGCGTCGGCCATGGCCACTACCCGTCCCACGCCTATGTCGGCCATTGCTCGAAGGGCGATGCGCTCGACCGCGCCGCCTCCATGGGCGTCAAGAAGCGCTGGGTCTCCGGCGTCTCCGGCCACCGCATCTCGGTCAAGGGCATGCACAAGGGCCAGCCGGTGAAGGTGACCATGTATCGCAACACCGAAAACTGCGCCGTCCGCAGCTTCGACTATCTCTGAGACGGGTCCAGCTGCGCGGCAGCCGCGCCGGTTTCCGCGCATCGCCTGACCTCTAGGCCTGAAAGGAATACGCCATGACCAGCAATCTTCCCGAGGCAGTCGCCGCGGCGATCCTCGTCGCCGCCGGCGTCTTCGCCTCCATTGCCGTCGCCCAGCAGGCCGGCGGCCCCGGCCAGACCGGGGCTAAGGATTTTCAGACCGACTGGTGCACCCGCTACGAGGCGCTCACGCTCGCCGCCTCCTATGGCATCCGCCAGGGCCGCACGGAGCAGGTCGCCAACGACCGCATGGTCGTCGTCGGCATGCGCAAGGGCCAGCCGGTCAGGATGACGCTGCAGAACGCCTTCGACCATTGCCAGGTGGTCAGGCTCGACACTCTGTGAGCGACGGCCCGGCGGCCCGCCCCTCCGCCGCCGGGTCATTTTCGCCGCGATGCGCCCGTCGCCGAAGGGATCTCAACCACGAAGCAAGCCCCTCCTCCGGCGGGCGTCTCATACCGCACAGTGCCGCCGTGATGCTCGGCGATCCGCCGCACCAGCGCCAGCCCGAGCCCCCAGCCGCCCGCCGCCTCGCTGCGTCCCGACGGCCGGTAGAACGGCTCGAAAACCCTGTCCTCCTCGCCCTTCGGCAGCCCGTCGCCATGATCGCGGACGCTGAGCCGGACCACCTTGCCCGCCGCCCGCACCTCGACCTCGACCGGCGGCCGGCCGTGCCGCATCGCATTCAGGATCAGGTTGCGCACCAGCCGCGTCAGCAGCCGGGCGTCGCCGATGACCTCTGCGTTCTCGCCCGACGCCTCGATGCCGTGGCGGGCGCATTCCTCCGCCGTCAGCGCCATCAGGTCGAGCCGCTCCGGCCGTTCCAGCCCCTGCACATGGTCGAGCCGACTCGCCAGCAGGATCTCGTCGACAAGCTGGTCGATCTCGCCGAGATTCTGCAGGATCTCGGCCCGAGCGGCGCCCTCCTGCGGCCCGTTTGGCGGCTTCTCGTAGAGGTCGATCGCCATCCGCAGCCGCGTCACCGGCGAGCGCAGCTCATGGCTCGCATTGGCCAGCAGCGCCCGGTGCGCCGAGACCAGCCGCTCGATGCGGTCGGCCGCCTTGTTGAAGCTCCTGGCCACGGCCGCCACCTCGTCGCGGCCGCGCACCGGCACCCGGGTCGCCAGCGACCCTTGCCCGAACTGTTCGACCCCGGCGCGCAGGCTCTCGAGCCGGCGCGTCAACTGCCTGACCACAGGATAGGCCGCGAGGCCGATCACCGCCGCGATCAGCGCCAGATAGCCGAGCGCGCCGCGCCCGCGCCCGTCCCATGGCGTCTCGACGACGGCAACGAGCACCCGCCCGTCGCGCAGGTCGACGACGAACGGCCTGCGCCCATCCCTGTCCTCGTCGTCATCATCGTCGTCATGTTTGGGACGGGGACGCTCACCTCGCGGCGGCGGCGCCGGCGGTACCGCGTCGCCCGCCGCGGCCAGCAGCCGCCGGTCCGGCGCATAGAGCGCGATGTCGGCGTCGAAGGCCCTGGCGAAGCGTTCGATGGTCGCCTGCGTGAACACCGGATCGTCGCCCGGCGGCAGCATTTCGGCGACGAACCGGTCGCGCCGCTCGCCCCAGCTCACGTCCTCGCGGTCGAGCGTGACGCGCCAGTAGACGCCGCTCGCCACCGCCACCGCCGCCAGCGTCGCCAGCACGGTCAGGTAGACCTTGAAGAACAGCTTTCCGCGGATCATGCGTCGTCCTGGTAACGCGCGAAGACATAGCCCGCACCGCGCACCGTGATCAGGCGGCGCGGGTTCTTGGCGTCCGTCTCGATCGCGGCGCGGATGCGCGACACATGCACGTCGATCGACCGGTCGAAGGCCTCCAGTTCCTCGCCCTTGACCAGGTCCATCAGCTGCTCGCGCGACAGGGTGCGGCCCGCATTTTCGGCCAGCGCGACCAGCAGGTCGAACTGGTGGCTGGTCATTGGGCGCTCAACGCCGTCGATCCGCGCCGCCCGCGAGCCAGGGTCGATCTCCAGCCGGCCGAAGCGCAGGATGCGGCGCGTTTCCGCCCCCGTCCCGCGCCGCCGCAGGATCGCCTTCAGCCGCGCCAGCAGCTCGCGCGGATTGAACGGCTTCGGCAGATAGTCGTCGGCGCCGAGCTCCAGCCCGACGATCCGGTCGGTCTCCTCGCCCTTGGCGGTCAGCATCAGCACCGGCACGTCGGAAAACGCCCGGATCTGCCGGCAGGTCTCGAACCCGTCGATGTCCGGCAGCATCACGTCGAGGATCACCGCATCGGGCGCGCGGCGGCGGATCTCGGCGATCCCCGCCCGCCCGGTGCCGGCGCTGGCGACGCCGAAACCGTTGCCGGCGAGATAGTCGGACACCATGGCGGACAGGCGCGCGTCATCGTCGATGATCAGGACCTGTTCTGCCATGGCGACTCCCTCACGTCCAGCTTACCAGCGGCCGGGACCCTTGTGGTCCTTGATTTCCTCGGCGAGCTTCGCCCGCTGCTCGGGAGTCAGCACCTCGGCCGCCTCGACAAGTGCGGCCACCGCCTGCTTCGACGCCGCGTCGATCGCCGCGATCCGCTTGGCGCGCAGGGTCTCCACTGCCGCCTTGTCGATCGTCGGCGCCGACAGCAGAGCCATCACCTCCTCGCGGCTGTCGCGGAATTCGCGGCCGACCGGTCGCAGGTCCGCGCGGGTCTTGTCGACGATTGCCCAGATCTGGTCCTGCTGCGCGTCGGTGGCGTCGATCTCGTCCATCACGCGCTCGAACCTGTGCTCGGCAAAGCGCATGCCCATGCCATGCATGCCGCCCTTGCCCCAGCCGCCGCCCTGCGCCACGGCCGCACCCGCGCCGATCGCGATCACCGCGGCGATGCCGACGCCGACGATCGTCGTCATGCCCCAGCCCCGCGTCTTCGGCGTCTCGTTCGGATCGTGCTCGATCGTCGGGCCATTGGTCTCCAGATTGCTGTTGTCCTGGTTCGTCATCACTGTGCTCCTTGGTCAGTCCGTCAGCCATATGGCTGCGATGACCGCACATTAGGAGCCGGACATTTCCGCTGTTCGCGGCGAATGTAAAGAAGTGTGAAGCTCCGGCAGCCGGCCCCGCTTCTGGCCTTTCGCCGCCGAATCACTACATTCGGAACAAATGGTGGACTTTCCCGACGACATCCCCTTCTTCGACGGCCCCGCCGCCGCGCCGGCCAAGCCTGGCGGCGGCATCGCCGCACGCGCCATGGCCGCGCGCTCCGGCCACGCCGCGCCGCCGGATTATCTCGCCGGCCTGAACCCGGAGCAGCGGCTCGCCGTCGAGACCACCGAAGGTCCCGTCCTGGTGCTGGCCGGCGCCGGCACGGGCAAGACCCGCGTGCTGACCACCCGCATCGCCCACATCCTCCGCCTCGGCCTCGCCTGGCCGAGCCAGATCCTCGCCGTCACCTTCACCAACAAGGCCGCGCGCGAGATGAAGAGCCGCATCGGCGTTCTCATCGGCGAGGGATCCGCCGAAGGCATGCCCTGGCTCGGCACCTTCCACTCGATCGGCGTGAAAATCCTGCGCCGCCATGCCGAACTCGCCGGCCTCAAGTCCGGCTTCACCATCCTCGACACCGACGACGTCATCCGCCTGATCAAGCAGCTGATCCAGGCCGAGAACCTCGACGACAAGCGCTGGCCGGCGCGCCAGTTCGCGCAGATGATCGACGGCTGGAAGAACAAGGGGCTCGGCCCCGCCGAAATCCCCGAAGGCGACGCCCGGGCGTTTGCCAATGGCAAGGGCCGCGAGCTCTACAAGGCCTACCAGGACCGCCTGCAGACGCTGAACGCCTGCGATTTCGGCGACCTCTTGTGCCACCCCATCCGCATCTTCCGCGCCCACCCCGACGTGCTCGCCGAATACCACCGCCGCTTCAAATACATCCTCGTCGACGAATACCAGGACACCAACACCGCGCAGTACATGTGGCTGCGCCTGCTGGCGCAGCGGCCGAAAGAATCGAATGGCGTTGTTTCGGCCGAAGGCCCCAAGCCCGACCGGGCGTCGGCCGGTCAGGCCGCCCCCGCGGAGGCCAGCGAGCGAAGCGAGCGCTCGGCCGTGAGCGCAAAAAAGCAGCAAATTAATATTTGCTGCGTCGGCGACGACGACCAGTCGATCTACGGCTGGCGCGGCGCGGAAGTGGACAACATCCTGCGCTTCGACAAGGATTTTCCGGGCGCCACCATCATCCGCCTCGAGCGCAACTATCGCTCGACCGCGCACATCCTCGGCGCCGCCTCCCACCTCATCGCCCACAACGAGGGCAGGCTGGGGAAAACCCTGTTCACCGACCACGCCGACCCAGAGGACGGCAAGGTGCATGTCCACGCCGCCTGGGATTCCGAGGAAGAGGCCCGCGCCGTCGGCGAGACCATCGAGCAGTACCAGCGCCCCGACGCCAACGGCCGCCGCCACGCGCTGAACGACATGGCGATCCTCGTCCGCGCCTCGTTCCAGATGCGCGAGTTCGAGGACCGCTTCGTCACGCTGGGCTTGAACTACCGCGTCATCGGCGGCCCGCGCTTCTACGAGCGCCAGGAGATCCGCGACGCGCTGGCCTATTTCCGCGTCGTCGCGCAAGGCGCCGACGACCTCGCCTTCGAGCGCATCGTCAACGTGCCGAAGCGGGGCCTCGGCGAATCCGCCATCCGCCAGATCCACGACACGGCGCGCGCGCTCCGCGTGCCCATGCTGGAGGCGGCCGCCAAACTCGCCGAATCCGACGAGATGAAGCCGAAGCCGCGGGCGGCGCTGCGCGAAGTCGTCGCCAATTTCGCCCGCTGGCAGGAGGCGCTGGAGACCACCGCCCACACCGAGCTCGCCGAGACCATCCTGGAGGAATCCGGCTACACCGAGATGTGGAAGGCCGACAAGTCGGCCGAGGCGCCCGGCCGGCTGGAAAACCTGAAGGAACTGATCCGCTCGATGGAGGACTACGAGTCGCTCCGCTCCTTCCTCGAGCACGTGGCGCTGGTCATGGACGCCGAGCAGAACGCCGAGCTCGACGCCGTCTCGATCATGACGCTGCATTCGGCCAAGGGCCTCGAGTTCGAGACCGTCTTCCTGCCCGGCTGGGAGGAAGGCCTCTTCCCGCACCAGCGCGCGCTCGACGAGGGCGGCCGCTCCGGCCTCGAGGAAGAACGCCGCCTCGCCTATGTCGGCGTCACCCGCGCCAAGAAGAACCTGCACATCTGGTTCGTCTCAAACCGCCGTATCCACGGCCTCTGGCAATCCACCATCCCGTCCCGCTTCCTCGACGAACTGCCCGAAGCGCATGTCGAAGTCGCCGACGCGGGAAACTCCTACGGCGGCTACTCCGCCCCCTACGGCGGCTCCGGCGGCTTCGCCTCGGGCCGCGGCGGCCGCCAGAACCCCTACGGCGCCTCCCGCTTCGACAATGTGGGTTCCCCCTCAGGCAGCTACGGCGCACGCGGCGACGCCTCCCCTTCTCCCTCTCGGGGAGAAGGTGGCCCGCGCAGCGGGTCGGATGAGGGGGCCCGCGCCGGCCAGTCCGGCGCCTTCTCCAACACCTACGCCACCCCCGGCTGGGCCCGCGCCCAGGCCAACCGCACCGAGGCCACCGACCGCAACTGGGGCTCCCGCTCCGGCCACGCCGTCGAACGCATCGGCTACGGCGAAACCGACAGCGGCTACGGCGCGGGGCGAGGCTCGGTCAAGGGCCGGGTCATCGACGGCGAACTGGTGGCTAAATCGGTGGCGACGGAACCGTCACGGTTTGTCGTTGGAGACCGGGTGTTTCACCAGAAGTTCGGGAATGGGAACATCGCCGCGATCGAGGGCAACAAGCTGACGATTGATTTTGACAAGGCAGGGCAGAAAAGGGTGCTGGACGGGTTTGTGAGCGGGGTTTGAGGTCAGTGGCTGCCGAGGATAAGCTATGTCGGTCAGCCGACTTAGAGCCCTACACCAATAGGTCGAGCCATACCTTCGGTGCCGCCATTAAGCAGTGATGACAGGGACTTTTTTGCTGAGGGGAATAGCGGCAAATCCATCACTGGACTTAGCATGGACCCGTAAGCGTGTTCCTCGCCGGAAAAACTTCGGCTAACGACACCTCGAATGACTATGCCGCGTCCGCCGAATACGGGAGCACCGCTCATTTTTCCGGGAACTCGCGCATCGAAATCAAAGCAAGGCCCCGGCGTCGAGACCTCGCGTTCGATATGGTTTTGCGGGAATGTATGAAGAATGTTTCCCGCCGTGACGTAAGTCTGGAGACGAAAATCGTCATCCATTAGATTTCCTGTCTTCGGATCAATCTCAATATCCGGCATTTCGGCGTATCCCAGAGAATACGCGTCCTCACCGATCTGGAACGGGTTGAGCGAGACGTTCAGTGGCTGATGGGCTTGCCCATCTGGCATTTCCGGTATTTTGCACACTGCAAGATCAGTTAGGTGTTCCCATCGGTCATCCTCATGGATCAGCGGGCTTTTAATCCACTTACCCCAAGCCCGCATGTGAACAAATGGAAAAAATCGATACGCTTTCCGGAAATAGATACCCCGCCAAGGTGTCCAATAGGGAATAAGTACACCGAAATTCAGATCATCTCTGTATTTCACCTGCTTGTTCACTCGTGCCGCCCCGTAGCCCGCTTCAAGCGGATCGAGAACGACATGCGCAGCTGTAATCACGTAGCCGGTGCAACTGATAATTGATCCCGTTCCAATGCATCGAATTTTGCTGTCGCCGTCGATCCACGAGACGACAGGGACGATACTCTGTTGCATCAAGTAGTCGACGGTCCCAACAAGTGACCTCACATCCGAAAAGCCGCCCGGTCGCTCGGTCAGCGTCTCAAGCTCGCCGCGCAGCAAAAAGTATCGCGGCTCGCTGCCATCATCCCCTGATAGCTTCATTTCTCGAATGGAATGGATTGCCCACTCTCCAGCCTTGTCGCGCTTCCAGATCGACTTCATGACCGCAATGGGAAATTGAATTGGCATGGCACTCCTGGGAGCAGTCCACTTTGTTTCCGCCAAGAAACTGTGGCTCGAAGGGTATAGTGCGGGCGGTCACGCGCCCTCTATCTCCCCCCTTGAGGGGGAGAAAGCAAATTCCCGGGCTTGGCGAAGCCAAGTCCTTGGAATTTGCAAGAGAGGGGGTGAGCTGCCGGTTCGCCGCAGGCGAATTCGTCATGCCAGTGGCATGACGAAAGGTGGCGAACGCCCGAAGCCATAGCGGAGGGCACCGTTGCGCCAAGATCTCCCCCTCTCTTGCAATTTCTAACACTTAGCTTTGCTAAGATGTTGAAATTGCTTTCTCTCCCTCAAGGGGAGAGATGGCGCGCCCGCCTCGGCAGCGCCTCGATGATGATCGTCTTGCAAACCCCGTCGATATTGCGCTCGACATCGTCATTCCAGAACCGCAGCGTCAGATAGCCCGCGCTGGCAAACCGGTCGTCGCGCACCACGTCGCTGGCCGAGCCGGAATGCTGGCCGCCATCCACCTCGACGATTAGCCGCGCCTCGAAGCAGATGAAGTCGACGATGACCCCATCGACGGGCTGCTGCCGCTTGAATTTCAGCCCCTCCAGCCGATGGTTGCGTACCGCGTGCCAGAGGATGTTCTCGGCCTTGGTCGGCTCGGCCCGCATCTGCCGCGCAAACTCCAGATGGCGTTTTGGAATGCGCTGCCGCATGTCTCTCTCCCCTGAGTGGAAAGTTAGCCAAGGCGACGGAGCGCGTCTATCTCCCCCCTGGAGGGGGAGAAAGCAAATTCTTGGGCTTGGCGAAGCCAAGTCCTTAGAATTTGCAAGAGAGGGGGCTGCAACGCCGCGCCAAAATCTCCCCTCTCTTGCAATTTCTAACACTTAGCTTCGCTAAGATGTTGAAATTGCTTTCTCTCCCTCCAGGGGAGAGATAAAGCGGCTCGCGATCCGGCCATCTTGAACGACGCACCTCTCGTGCCCTATCCTCCCCTCATGCCCCTGCGTCACCTCCTCCTCGCCCTCCTCCTCGCCGCCTCGCCCGCGCTTGCCCTCGAACTCCCCCTCTGGGAAGAACTCACCAAGACCCAGAAAATGCTCGACGCCGACCGCCGCTTCGTCGAGGAGATCGGCCGCATCCACAAGGGCGACCTGAAGACCGGCGCGAAATTCTCGGTCGCGCAAGGGTGGGACATGTTCGAGAAGGGCAACATGGACGTCGCCATCCGCCGCTTCAACCAGGCCTGGCTGCTCGACCCGGAGAACCCGGAAATCTACTGGGGCTTTGCGGTGGCCACCCATGTGCGCGGCGACGGGCTGGAGCAGACCGAGCGCTGGTTCGCCGAGGCCGAGAAGCGGCTCGCCACCGACCCCGAACTCTTCAACGACCATGCCGTGGCCCTGGAAGATCACGGCCAGCCCGCGCGGGCGCAAATCAACTACGACAAGGCGCTGGCGATCGACCCGGACAACGCGCTGGCGCACGAGGGCATGGCGCGCGTGCTGGAAAAGCTCGGCGACGCGGCCGGCGCACGGAAGCATGCCGCCGAGGCGAAGCGGCTGAAGCCGGAGTGAAGCCACCGGGGACAGTTTACTGTCTTTCCGCGGAAAGGCGCTCCGGTTGCAAGGCTGGCGTGGGCGGAAAAAAGTAAACCGTCCCCATCGCGACCCGCCTCGGGCCCGGCCCGCGTCAGCAGCCTTCAGCAGCCTTCCGTCCCGCCCTACCCTCGCCCCATCCCCCGGCCTAAGCTTGCCCCTCCACAACCAGCGGAGGAACCTCATGGCCATCCCGAAAAACCAGATCTGCCTGTGGTACAACCACGACGCCGAGGACGCCGCGCGCTTCTACGCCTCGGTGTTTCCGGATTCGAAGGTCGGCAACATCTGGCGCGCGCCGTCCGACAACCCGTCCAGCAAGGAGGGCGCCGTGCTGGTGGTCGAGTTCACGGTCTGCGGCATCCCCTGCATCGGCCTCAATGGCGGCCCGCAATTCCCGCACTCGGAAGCCTTCTCCTTCCAGATCGCCACCGACACCCAGGAAGAGACCGACCGCTACTGGAACGCCATCGTCGGCAACGGCGGCAGGGAAAGCGAATGCGGCTGGTGCAAGGACAAGTGGGGCTTGAACTGGCAGATCACGCCGAAGACGCTCACCGAAGCCATGACCGCCGGGGGGCCAGAGGCCAAGCGCGCCTTCGACGCCATGATGACGATGAAGAAGATCGACGTGGCGAGGATCGACGCCGCGCGGCGCGGGTGAGGAATGTCAGCCTCGGGCCTTGCCTTCTCCCCTTGTGGGAGAAGGTGGATTGGCGCGCAGCGCCAAGACGGATGAGGGGTGCTGGAAGGAGTGAGAGGCCGAAGGGATCGTGCTGACACGCCTTGTCTTGCTGGTCCGCGACTCGTCCACCACCCCTCATCCGGCTCGGCCTCTGGCCGATCCACCTTCTCCCACAAGGGGAGAAGGCAAGCTGCAGCCGACCGCCGATCGAAGCTCCCGATCTGTGTCAGGATCTGTCAGGAATATTTTCCGGAATCTATGTACGCCCCTCCGCGCGTCGGCGATCATGTCCGCGGAAAGGAGGCGGCGATGGGCTGCGGGACGCGGAACAAAATCGACCTGGACATGCTGGACCGCATCGTCGCGCTGCTGCTTGCCCTGGCCGGTCTTGCCGAGCGCGCGGCAGGCGCGCCGCCTGCCGCCCGCTGCCTGGCGCTCTGGGCGCTTCGGCTTGGCGACGCGGTCGCCCGCGCATACGTCGCCGGCCTCCCCTTCGGCTCTGCCGCCCGCGCATGCGGGCCCGGCGATGCCGGCTGCACTCCGGCCGACGCGCTGAACCTCGCCCTGTCGCTGCGGATGCTGGCCTTCACGCTGCAGGGAATCGCCGCCCGGCTGCGCCGCCGGCCGCTGCCGGACCAGCCGGGAGCGCCGCTGGCAAGCACCGGCTGGGTCGTCTGGTTCGTGCATGCCGCTACGCCGCCGCGGGTTCAGCGCGTCGACACGTCATAGGGCACATCCGGGGACAGCCTACTTTTTCGCGCAGAAGGGCGTTGCCCGTGCGAGGCTGGAGCGGGCGCGAAGGAAGGAAACTGTCCCCTGCGCGAATCCCCTACAGCGCCTCCGCGCCCTCCGGCACGCCGCTGTCGATCGCCTCGGTCTGAGGCTTCGAGGCGGCGGCGCCGGCGTTCGCGCCGAGATACATCGAGTGCCGCACATGCACCGTCGTCTTGCCGGTCACGCGCGCATGCAGGTCGATCACGTCCTGGTTCAGCATCCGCACGCAGCCCGACGAGGCGTTCTTGCCGATCGAGTCCCAGTCCGGCGTGCCGTGCAGACGGTACATGGTGTCGCGGCCGTTCTTGAACAGGTAGAGCGCACGCGCGCCCAGCGGGCTCTGCGGGCCGGGCGGCATGCCGCCGGCATATTTCGCCAGTTCCGGCCGCCGCTTGATCATTTCCGGCGGCGGCGTCCACACCGGCCAGGCCTTCTTGAACTCGACGATGGCGCTGCCGGTCCAGTCGAACCCGGCCTTGCCGAGGCTGACGCCGTAGCGCAGCGCCTTGCGGTTCTCGAGCACGAAGTAGAGATAGTGGGTCGACGTGTCGACAACGATCGTGCCGGGTTTCTCGAAGGTCGGATCGGTCACCACCTGCCGCACCAGCCGCTTGTTCAGCTTGTCGACCGGGATCGCCGGCAGCCGGTGCCCGCCATCCACCAGCGCGGCATACATCACGCCGGGGCTGGAGAGTGTCGGCACCGCCGTGTTCGGCTTGCGCACCTGCGCGATCGCCGGAATGCCGGACAGGCCGGCCGCCGCCGCGCCGGCCAGAAACGCGCGCCGGTCCATGCGCCCGGTCAGAAAATCGGTCATCGTTCCCCCATCGATCGTTCGCCCGTCGCCGCGCCTCTCGCGCCGGCGACCTTCCCTTGCGATAACAGATTCCGAAACCGGCGGAAACATGGCCGTCGCGGCCGGCCGGCGCGCTTTCTCATTCCGTCCGTTCCGGCAGAGTCGACCTCACAGTCCTGCCGCTGCCGTCCTCGTACCAGAACACGCTGAGCTTGCCGGATGTCTCCAGGAAGGCATGCTCCACCTCGCCCACGTCCCGCACGCCGGCGACGCGCAGCATGCCCATCAGCTCCCGCTCCGACAGCGTGCCGGACCCGAGCGACGCCTCGACGATGCGGCCGTTCTCCACCATCGGGACGGGCAGGCCCTCGATCTTGTCTTCCAGTTTCCGGTGATGCTGGAAAACGAACCCGGTCAGCCGGTGCAGCACAATAACCACCGTGATGACCAGGATGCCCTGGAACAGCCCGACCTCCGGATAGAACATCGGATCGCCGGCGGCCGAGCCGACCGCGATCACCAGCACGAACTCGAACGGCCCGATCTGCCCGATGCCGCCCTGGCCCACCATCCGGGCGAGGAAGATCGTGTAGAGATACATCACCAGCGTGCGGAAGACGATCTCGAGAAAAAACAGCGGCTGCGCGGTTTCCGCCTCGCCGAACAGGATGCGGATGATCTCGTCCTGCATGAACCCCTCCTTCGCCGGACCGGCGATGGAACGCGCCGGACCGAGCAGGGTTCCGCGGGATCAATTCATCCGGTCGGGGTGCGGGCCGATGCGGTTGCCGGCGTCGAGCCTGGCGATTGCCGCCATGTCGGCGTCGCTCAGCTCGAAGCCGAAGACGTCGATGTTCTCGGCGATCCGCGACGGCGTCACCGATTTCGGGATCGCGATGTTGCCGAGCTGGACATGCCAGCGCAGGATCACCTGCGCCGGCGTGCGGCCGAGCCGCCTGGCGATGGTTGCGATGGCCGCAATCTCGACCGCGCCCTGCGCCAGCGGGCTCCAGGCTTCGGTCGCGATGCCGTGCTTGGCGTGGAACGCCCGCAGTTCAGGCTGCTGCATCGTCGGGTGCAACTCGATCTGGTTCAGCGCCGGCTTGACGTCGCTCTCCTGGAAAAGCCTTTCCAGATGCGGGACCAGGAAATTCGAGACGCCGATCGAGCGGGCGCGGCCATCGCGGTTCAGTGTCTCCAGCGCCTTCCACGTCTCGGCATAGAGCCCTTTGGAGGCGGCCGGCCAGTGGATCAGGTAGAGATCGACATAGTCCAGCCCGAGCTTGGCGACACTGGCGTCGAACGCCTTCAGCGTCGCATCGTAGCCCTGATTGTCGTTCCAGACCTTGGTGGTGACGAACAGGTCCCGCCGGGCCACGCCCGCGCGGGCGATGCCCCGCCCGACGCCGCGCTCATTGCGGTAGACAGACGCCGTGTCGATGCTGGTGTAGCCGGCCTTGATGGCGGCGGCGACCGCGGCCTCGGCCTCCTCGTCCGACGCCTTCCAGACGCCCAGGCCGATCACCGGCATGTCGACGCCGGAATTGAGACGCTTGGTCGGGATCATGGCGAACTCCTGCATGTCACGGGAACGGATCTAGCGCTCCCACTTGTCGAGAAAGGCTTCGATCGACAGCGCCTGCATGTCGGGCACGGCCTCGAACAGCGTCTCGCGGGAAAAATCCCACCAGGCGAGCCGCTCGATCCGCGCCGCGATCTCGGTCGGGAACCTTTGCCGGATCGGTTTCGCCGGCACGCCCGCGACGATCTGGTACGGCTCGACGTGGCGCGTCACCACGGAATTGGCGCCGATGACCGCGCCATTGCCGATCGAAACCCCCGGCAGGATCACCGCCCCGTGGCCGATCCAGACGTCATGGCCGATCGTCACGCGCTTGCCGGCCCGGCGCGCGCGGAATTCCTGGTCGACGCCGAGGAAGCGGAAGTATTCGTTCGGCCGGTAGCTGATCTTGTGCTGCGTGATCCGCTCGATCGGATGTTCCAGCGCGTTGATCCGGGCATTGGCCGCGATCGAGCAGAACTTGCCGATGTCGGAATAGATCGCCTCAGCGTGCCGCTCGAAATAGGACCAGTCGCCCAGCGTGACGTCGCGCAGGACCACCCGCTCGCCGACCGAGGCACTGCGGCCCAGCTTGCAGGCTTTCAGCTCGGCCGTCGGGTGGATGCGCGGCTCATCGGACAGGAAGCGCTCGGACATGCGGCAGGATTAGGGGATGCCGAGTATGCCGGCAAGCTATTGCGGCTTGGCGTTCTTCCAGGTGACCTGTTGCCCGTAAAGCGGTACAGAGGTGAGCGCCATCTTGGCCGAGCCGTCCTGCACCTGGCGGCTGTGCGACAGGTAGATCAGCGTGTCGTTCGCCTTGTCGTAGATGCGGTTCACCACCTGCTGCTTCCAGATCAGCGAGATGCCCTGGTTGAACACTTCCTCGCCTTCCTTCGACAGGTCGATGTCCCCGATGGTGATCGGCCCGGTCTGGCGGCAGGCGATCGAACTGTCGGACGGGTCCTCGAACCAGTTGCCCTTCTGCAGCCGGTCGATCACGCCGCGCTCAAAATACGAGACGTGGCAGGTGACGCCCTCGACCTCCGGATCCTTGAACGCCTCGACAATGATGTCGTTGCCGAGCCAGTCGACGCCGACCTCGCCGACCTCCTGCGCCAGGGCCGGAGTTGCCAGCACGCCGAAGGCGAGGGCTGCGGCTGCGATACGGTTCATGTTCGTCTCCCGAAAGATGCGGCGTCGGCCGCACAAGTGGGGAGAGGCCACAAAGATTGCAATGGCGGCGGCCCCTGCCCGCTATTCTTCCGGGATCGCCATCCGCGCAAGGACACCGCTGCGCATCACCACCGCCTGGAAAAGCCCGCCCGCCAGATGCAGCAGCACCAGCCAGAACAGCGCCGTCGCGGCCAGCCCATGCACTTGCGCCGCCGGCGCGACGCCAAGGAACCACGCGGCGGCCCCACCGATTGGCATACCGACGATCAGCGCGTAGATCGCGTAATGTGTTCCGTGCGCCAGCCATTTCAGCGGCGCCGGCTCGTTCTCCGGCAGCGCCGGCACGCCCCGGGTGAAACGCAGATAGAGCCGCCACAGCGCCAGGACGAGAATCACGAGGCCGACGATCGCGTGGAAATTCGCGCCGCTGGCCGCGTCCGCTGGCACCGCCTCGCCACGCCGAAGCGCACGCCATGCCGCCTCCATCGAATCGTGCCCGAGGAACTGCACGACGATCAGGCCGGCGACCGCCCAGTGCAATGCGATCTGCAGCGTGGAATAGCCTTTGCGCACGGGTGCCGGCATGGGTGTCTCCAGGTTTCCCGTCAGGCTATTCCGCTTCAGCGCGAGCCGCAATCGCGGCATCATGGCCTTTGCGGAGAACGCCGCGGATCGCTATATTGCGACCATGTCGACACAGCCCTCCACCACCGGTCGCATTGCCCTTCGCGTCATCGCTCCGACGCTGGCATTCGGCGCGCTGACCGGCGCGGCCTTCGCGGCCTGGGTCGAGAAGGGCTCGGACATGCTGATGGCGCTGGCCGCAAACGGCATGGCCTGGTGCTTCTGATCCGGCCGGCTCCTTTCCCCGAACCCCAGGCTTTCTGAATGCGCGCGATCCTCTACGGGCTGTTGTTTCTCCTCGCCGCCGGCATCGGCTACGTCGCCTTCGACTGGTACGCGAAGATGAACAGCGCCGATGCCTATGGCGCGCCGTTCCAGCTCGTCGACCAGACCGGCGCGCAGATCACCGAGAAGGAATTCCGCGCCCAGCCGTCGGCGGTGTTCTTCGGCTTCACCCACTGCCCGGAAATCTGCCCGACGACGTTGTTCGAACTGGAAAGCCACCTGACTGCCCTGGGGCCCGACGCGGACAAGCTTCGGGTGTTCTTCGTCTCCGTCGACCCGGAAAGGGACACGCCCGAGATCATGAACCAGTACGTTTCCAACGTCTCGAAGCGCATCACCGGCGTCACCGGCCCCGCCGACAAGGTCGCCGCGATGACCAAGGCGTTCAACATCTATTCCCGCAAGGTCGACACCGGGGGCGGCGACTACACGATGGATCACACGGCGTCGGTGATCCTCATGGACAAAGGCGGCGCCTTCGCCGGGACGATCGCCTATGGCGAAAGCGCCGAGACGGCGCTGGCAAAGCTGAAGCGACTGGCGGACGGAGCCTGACCGTGGTGCAGCACCGGTACTACCTTCAGGCCTACAAGCCGGCGGCGCAGAACATCTTCGCCATGCTGGAGAGCGCGCTTGAGGAGGAAGGCTGGCCGCTGTCGATCTTCGAGGTCGACGAGAAGGCCGGCCTGTTCGAGATCTCGGCCTATGTCGACGAGACCGACGAAGACGCTGGCGAGAGGCTGCGGGCCGTTGCGCCGGACGGCGCAGGCGATTTCGCCGTCGAGGTCTTGCCCGACATCGACTGGGTGACCAAATCGCTTGAGGGCCTGCAGCCTGTCCGCGCCGGCCGGTTTCTGGTGCACGGCTCGCATGACCGCGACCGCCGACGCATCGGCGACCTCGCCATCGAGATCGAGGCGGGCCTTGCCTTCGGCACCGGCCATCACGGCACGACCGCCGGCTGCCTTCAGGTGCTGGGCGAAGTGGTGCGCCGGGAACGTCCGCGCAATGCGCTGGATCTTGGAACCGGGAGCGCCGTGCTGGCGATCGCGGTGGCAAAGCTCGCGCGCATCCCCGTGCTCGCCACCGACATCGATCCCGTCGCGGTGAGGGTTGCCGCCGAAAACGCCCGGCTGAACGGCGTCGAGGCCTATGTCGACTGCGTCACGGCGACGGGCTTCGGACATCCTTCGTTCGGGCGGGCCAGGCCCTTCGACCTGATCGTCGCCAACATCCTGGCGCGACCGCTGATGCGGCTTGCCCCGGAGATGGCCCGCCATTTGACGCCCGGCGGCTCGCTGATCCTGTCCGGTATTCTGAAGACACAGCGCAACGCGGTCGTCGCGGCCTATGCCGGCCAGAAGTTCCGCCACGTCCGCACCTTGCAACTCGGCGACTGGGTGACGATCCATCTCAAGCGGTAGGTCTGGATGCAGAAAAGGCGGCTGTCGCCAGCCGCCTCAACGCAAGCGCCGGGCGCCCCCGCGACCCGCGCTCGAAATCGTCAGTCGCGCTCAGAACATGTAGGGCGCGCGGGCATTCTTCATCAGCGTCTCGCGCTTGTAGCCGTTGGCTGCCAGCGTCTCGTCGTCGAGCATCAGCAGCGCGCCGTTGACGTAGCGGGTCGCCTGGCGGGCGCGCGCATCGATCATCGAGTTGAGGGCGCTGCGGAAGAAGCCGGTCTTGGTCGTGTTCGTCGTCATGATGGTCTCCTATGTCGGACAATCCATCCTCCACGCCACAAAAGGTAAGTGTTGCTGACCTGATTCACCAGTTCCGATTGCGCATGCGCGCCATGCATTTTTGCAAGTGCGAAGAAAGAATTGTGCAACGCAATATTCACATTTGCCCCGAGCCATGCGCAAACGTTGCAACTCCCCCCCGCCACGGCTACCGTCCGCGTCCCGCCGCTTCATCCAGGGCCTCCCATGTTCCAGTCGTTCGAGACCTCCTCCAATCCGGCGCAAGGCCCCGCCCGTGTCGCCAGACTGCGCGAACATCTGGCGGCCAACGGTCTCGACGGGTTCATCGTTCCCCGCGCCGACGAGCATCAGGGTGAGTATGTCGCGGCGCGGTCCGAGCGGCTGCAATGGCTGACCGGCTTCACCGGTTCGGCCGGCGCGGCGATCGTCCTGGCCGACAGCGCGCATGTCTTCGTCGACGGCCGCTATACCCTTCAGGTGCGCAACCAGGTGGACCTCGGCACGTTCGCGATCCAGAGCCTGGTCGAGACGCCGCCGGCAAAGTGGCTGGGCGACAATGCGCCGAAGGGCGCCCGCATCGGCTTCGATCCCTGGCTGCACACGATTTCGGAGGCCAAGGCGATCAAGGCCGCGGTCGAGAAGCGCGGCGCGGAACTGGTGGCGCTCGGCCGCAACGCCGTCGATGCGATCTGGGACGACCAGCCCTCCCCGCCGCTGGAGCCGGTCGACATCCAGCCGCTCGACTATGCCGGCGAACTGGCCACGGACAAGCTGGCGAAGATGGCCGACGGACTGGCGAAGGACGGCGCGACACATACGGTTCTGACCGATCCGTCGTCGATCGCCTGGGCCTTCAACATCCGCGGCCACGACGTGCCGCACACGCCGTTGGCGCTGGGCTTCGCCATTCTCGCGGCCGGGGGGCCGCACCTGCTGTTCATGGACAAGCGCAAGCTGCCGCGCACCACGGAAGCCTACCTTACCCAGCTCTGCGACCTGCGCCCGCCGTCGGCGCTCGATGACGAACTCGCCGCGCTCGCCAAGTCCGGCGCGAAGATCGCGCTCGATCCGGAGCTCGCGGCGGAAAAACTCCGGATGCTGGTCGAGGACAATGGCGGCGCGGTCGTCTCCGCCGCCGATCCGGCCCGCCTGCCCCGCGCGACCAAGAACGCGGCGGAACTGGCCGGCGCCCGCAACGCCCACCGCCGCGACGGCACGGCGATGGCCCGCTTCATCGGCTGGATGGATGCGCAGGCTCCCGGCACGGTGGACGAGATCGCGGCGGCGGTGAAGCTGGAACAGTGCCGCGCCGAGACCGGCGAGCTTTTGCAGATGCCGCTCCGCGACATCTCCTTCGACACGATCTCCGGTTCCGGCCCCAATGGCGCGATCATCCACTACCGGGTCACGACGCCAACCAACCGGACGCTCGGCGACGGCGAACTGTTCCTGATCGATTCCGGTGCGCAGTATCAGGACGGCACCACCGACATTACCCGGACGCTGCCAGTCGGCGCGCCCGACGCCGAGATGCGCGAGCGCTACACGCTGGTGCTCAAGGGGATGATCCAGATCTCGATGCTGCGATTCCCCGCTGGCACCCGCGGCGCCGACATCGATGCCTTTGCCCGCGCCGCGCTGTGGAAAGCCGGGCTCGACTACGGACACGGCACCGGCCACGGCGTTGGCTCCTATCTTTCCGTGCATGAAGGCCCGCAGCGCATCGCCAAGACCGGCACGGAAAAGCTGCTGCCGGGCATGATTCTGTCGAACGAACCCGGCTACTACAAGGAAGGCCGCTACGGCATCCGCCTGGAGAACCTGATCGTGGTGACGGAGGCGACGGCCATCGACGGCGGCGACGCCCCGATGCACGGCTTCGAGACGCTGACGCTCGCGCCCTTCGACCGGCGGCTGATCGTCACCGGCCTTCTGACCCGCGAGGAGTTCGAGTGGCTCAACGCCTATCACGCGCGAGTCCGCGAAGAGATCGGGCCGCTTCTGTCAGGCGCGGAACGCGACTGGCTGACCGCGGCGACCGCGCCGTTCGCAGACCACCATCACCCGAGCAGGTAGCGCAGCGCGACCAGCACGACAGCGCCGGCGACGAACATCGGCATCAGGCTGAAGCGCAGCGCAACGATGCCGGCGACGAGCATCGCGCCGATCTCGGCCGGCCCGCCATTGAACAAGGCCGGCGCGACCAGGGTCGTCAGCACCGCCGCCGGCACGGCGTTCAGCCCGGCCTCGACGCGCGGGTGGATGTGGTCGAAGCGCGACAGCACGACATGGCCGCCGGCCCGCGCCAGATAGGTCATCGCGGCGCCCGCAAGGATGATCCAGAACGTCTCGCTCACAACACGGCCCCACTGTCGTCGGGCTCCGGATCCGCCGGCGGATGAGGCTTGGCAAGCGCAGCCGCCAGCAGGATACCGGCCGCGGCGCCGATCGAGACATGCCAGGGCGAGCCGACATAGGTATAGGCGAGGATCGACACGACGGCGCTCAACAGCACCACCGGCAGCCATTGCGGCCGCTGGCGAAACCCCATCACCAGACCGAGGAAATAGATCGGCAGCAGGAAATCGAGGCCGATCGAGTGGGCGTCCGGCATGAGCCGCCCGAACACCGCGCCGAGGCCGGACAGCAGCACCCACATGACGTAGACGATGATCGCTGCGCCGATATACCAGGCAAACTCGACCCTCTCGCCGTTCTCGATCTTGCGCTCGCTTTCGGCATAGAGCGGGTCGACGAGGAAGAAGAACCCCGTCGCCTTCTGCCAGGCCGGCCAATGCCCGATGCGCCGTCCGACGGCGGCGGAGTAGAGCACGTGGCGAAAATTTACCGCGAAGATCGACATCACGATCACCCAGGCGGGGATGTTCTGCCCGAAGAGTTCCAGCCCGACCATCTGGCTGGCGCCGCCGAAAATCGTTGCACTCATCAGAATGGTGTCGAAGAGCGACAGCCCGGTCTGCGCCGCCAGCGCGCCATAGAGGATGCCGAACGGGGCCGAGGCAATCACCACCGGAACGCCGAGGCGAACGCCCTGCCAGAACTGGCCTGCTTTGGTCTGTGGGTGGGTCGTGTCGGCGGACATGTCGCTTCCGATGCTGCGCCGACGTCTTAGGTCAGCGGGCCTGACATGTCAGGTGAATTCGGTTGAGCCAGGAATCAGCGACCGTGACCAATCACCCAACCCGCCTGAACCACTCGTCCTCGTCGATCACCTCGATCCCGAGATCCGTCGCGGCCTTGAGCTTTGAGCCCGCGCCCGGGCCCGCGACCACGAGGTCGGTCTTTTTCGACACCGAGCCGGCAGTCTTGGCGCCCAGCCGCTCGGCCATCGCCTTGGCCTCATCGCGGGACATGCGTTCGAGCGAGCCGGTGAAGACGATGGTCTTGCCGTTGAACGGGGAGTCCGCGCCGCCGAGCTTTTCCTCGTCGAGCGGGGTCACGCCGGCTTCGAGCAGCGCGTCGACCGCGTCGCGGTTGTGCGCCTCGTTGAAGAATTCGACCAGCGCTTCCGCCACGACCGCGCCGACGCCGCTGACGGCGTTGAGCTCCTGCCAGGCGGCGTTGCCCTTGTCGCCCTTGCCGTCGGGGGTCTCTGCCTCTGTGGCGACAGTACGGATCGCGTCGAACGTCGTGAAATGGCGCGCCAGCCGCTTGGCGTTGGTCTCGCCGATGTGGCGGATGCCGAGTGCATAGAGGAAGCGTGAGGTCTCCACCGCGCGGCGGGCATCGATCGCGTCGTAGAGCTTCTTCACCGAGATCGCGCCGAAGCCTTCGATCTTCTCAAGCCGCTCCAGCGACGCGTCGAGCGTATCGGGCAGGTCGGCCTGGCGTTGTTTAAGCGTGAAGATGTCGGCCGGCGCCGCGATCTTCAGCGACGGCTTGTCGGCGTGGAAGAAGAACTCGATCTGCTTCTCGCCCAGGCCCTCGATGTCGAAGGCATTGCGCGAGACGAAGTGGCGCAGGCGCTCGACGGCCTGCGCCGGGCAGATCAGGCCGCCGGTGCAGCGGCGCACCGCCTCGCCCTCCTCGCGCACCGCATGGCTGCCGCAGGCGGGGCAGACATGGGGAAACGCGTACGGTTTCGAGTCCGCCGGACGCTTGTCGGGCAGAATGTCCAGAATCTGCGGGATGACGTCGCCGGCGCGCTGGATGATCACGGTGTCGCCGACGCGGATGTCGCGGCCCTCGCGGATCGGCTGGCCGTCATTGCCGATGCCGCGGATGTAGTCCTCGTTGTGGAGCGTCGCGTTGACGACGACGACACCGCCGACCGTCACGGGCTCCAGCCGCGCCACCGGCGTCAGCGCGCCGGTGCGGCCGACCTGGATGTCGATTGCCTTGAGGACCGTCGTCGCCTTCTCGGCGGCGAACTTGTGCGCGGTCGCCCAGCGCGGCGAGCGCGAGCGGAAGCCGAGCCGCTCCTGCAGGTCGAGCCGGTCGACCTTGTAGACGACGCCGTCAATGTCGTAGGGCAGCGCCGCGCGGTCCGCCTCTATCGCGCGGTAGACCGCCAGCATCTCGTCGAGCGAGCCGCAGCGCTTCATCCGGTCGTTGACCGGGAAACCCCAAGCGCGGAAACGCTGCACCGCGTCGAACTGCGTGTCGGCCAGCGGTTCCGACGTCTCGCCCCACGCATAGGCGAAGAATTTCAGCGGCCGGGTCTTTGTCACCTCCGGGTTCTTCTGGCGCAGGCTGCCGGCGGCGGAGTTGCGCGGGTTTGCGAAGGTCTGGCCGCTCTCGGCCATGCGCTTCTGCAGGTCGAGAAAATCGTCGCGGCGCATGTAGACCTCGCCGCGCACCTCGACCACGTCCGGCGCGTCGGCCGGCAGCCGGTCCGGGATTTCGGCAATGGTCCGGATATTGGCCGTGACGTTCTCGCCGGTTGCGCCGTCACCACGCGTCGCCGCCGTCACCAGCCTGCGGTTCTCGTAGCGCAGCGACATCGACAGGCCGTCGATCTTGGGCTCCGCGGTGAACACCAGTTCGTCGTCCGGCTTCAGGCTCAGGAAGCGGCGGACGGAGGCGACGAAATCCGTGGCGTCCTCGTCGGAAAAGACGTTGTCGAGCGACAGCATGGGCCGCGCGTGCTGCACTTGCGCGAAGGCGGTCGAGGGCGCCGCGCCGACCTTCCTGGACGGGGAATCCGATCGGATAAGTTCAGGGAAACGAGCCTCGATCTGCGCATTGCGCAGCTTCAGCGCATCATACTCGGCATCGGTGACGGTCGGCGCGTCCTCGGCGTGGTAGCGCCGGTCATGCTCGGCGAGTTCGATGGCGAGGCGGGCGAGTTCCGCGGCGGCCTGTTCTTCGGTCAGGGTGTCGACGGGAACAGCGCTTGTCATGATGCTTCCGGATTGTCTGGTGATGTTTCGAGTTTAGACGCGCAGCGCCAAGATGGGAACCGCGAACCAAGGGCTGCTGACACGTCTGGACAGATCGCCGCCGCCGGCTGACCCATCGTCGGGAGTCGGCGCTTGCGCTACGATAAGGTGAACGATTCCATCGGATTGGCGGAATGACGACCAAGCGGATCATCTGCGGCGCGCTGCTTTCGCACGCGGTCGCATACTTCGTCGCGCTGGCGTTCTTCGGCTATTCTCCGGAGAGAACCTTCCTGCTGGGCTACATCCTCGGGCCCTGATCGGATGCGCTGGATCGAAAGGCGGCTGCCGCCTACCCCGCGCTCTCCGCCAGCAGCCGGTTCGCCGCCGCCCGCGCCTCATCCGTGATCGTCGCACCGGCCAGCATGCGGGCGATTTCTTCCTGGCGGGCGGTGGCGCCGAGTTCGGCAACGCCGGTGGTGACGCGGTCGACGCCGCCGCTCTTGGAAATCAGGTAGTGGGTGCCCGCGCGAGCGGCGACCTGCGGCGCGTGGGTGACGGACAGAACCTGCACCCGCGAGGCGAGCCGGGCCAGCCGCTTGCCGATCGCGTCGGCCACCGCGCCGCCGACGCCGGTGTCGATCTCGTCGAAGACCAGCGTCGGCGCCGATCCCCGGTCGGCGAGCGCAACTTTCAGCGCCAGCAGGAAGCGCGAGAGTTCGCCGCCGGACGCGACCTTCATCATCGGGCCGGGTTTCGTGCCGGGATTGGTGCGGACCTGGAACTCGACATGGTCGATGCCTTCGGCGGCCCGGTCGGAAGCGTCGGAGGCGATGTCGACGAGGAACGCCGCGCGCTCGAGCTTCAGCGCCGGCAGTTCGGCCATCACCGCAGCGGCGAGGCCTTCGGCGGCGGCCGCACGCAGCTCGGACAGATGCGCGGCCTGGCGGTCATAGGCGTCGCGGGTCTGCGCCGCTGCTTTTTCCAGCGCCCCGAGCCGGCCTTCGCCGGCATCGAGATCGGCAAGGTCGGCGACCATCGTGTCGCGCAACGCCGGAAGGTCGGCAACCGGCACCGAGAATTTCCGCGCCGCGCCACGCAGCGAGAACAGCCGCTCCTCGGCCTTTTCGAGCACGCGCGGGTCGAAATCGAGCGCTCGCTCGGCGGCCGCGGCGGCTTCCTGCGCGGCGTCGAGCGCGATCAGCGCCTCGTCGAGCGACCTGACGATCTCGCCCAGCAGTTCCGGCGCCTCCGGCTCCTTGCGCTGCAGCCGCCGCAGCAGGCTGGACAGCACAGGCACCGGCGACGTGCCGCCGGACAGCGTCTCGACTGCGTCGTTGATCTCGGTCGCGGTCTTCTCCGCCCGCATCATCCGCGCGCGGAGCTCAGCGAGATCGTCTTCCTCGCCGGGCTGCGGGTCGAGCTTGGTGAGTTCGATGACCGATGCGCGCAGGTAGTCCGCCTCGCGCGACGCGGCCTCCACCTTGGCGCGGTGGCGGGCCAGGTCCTGCTCGGCCGAGCGCCAGCGCCTGAACGCCTCGGCGGTCGCCGCGACCTCGCCGAGATGGCCGCCGAAGGCGTCGAGCACCTCGCGATGCGCCGCCGGATCGACCAGCGCGCGCTCGTCGTGCTGGCCGTGCAGTTCGACGAGCGTTCGTCCGAGATCCCGCATCAGCGCAACGCTCGCCGGCTGGTCGTTGACGAAGACGCGGGTGCGGCCGTCGGCGGTCTGCACGCGGCGCAGGATGATGTCGCCATCGTGGTCGAGCGCATTGCTTTCGAGAAGCGCGCGCGAGGCATGGTTGACCGGCACGTCGAAGACTGCGGTGATCTGGCCCTGCGCCGCGCCCTGCCTGACCAGCGACGCGTCGCCCCTGGCTCCGAGAGCCAGCGACAAAGCGTCGAGAAGAATGGATTTGCCGGCGCCGGTTTCGCCCGTCAGCACCGACAGGCCGGCGCCGAAATCAAGGTCGAGCCGCTCGATCAGGACGATATCGCGGATCGACAGTTGCGAAAGCATTCCGATGCCGGATCGTCAGGTGCCGACGATGGCGCGTCCGGCCTTCGACAGCCACGAACCGGTGTTCTCACGCGGCTCCAGCCCGCCCGACTGCAGCAGCGCGTAGGAATCCTTGTACCACGGGCTGTCGGGATAGTTGTGACCGAGCACCGCCGCGGCCGTCTGCGCCTCCGAGGCGAGGCCCATCGCGTAATAGCCCTCGACGAGGCGCGCCAGCGCTTCCTCGATGTGGCGCGTGTTCGAATAGCTCTCGACGACCACCCGGAACCGCTTCATGGCCGCGATATACTCGCGGCGCTCAAGGTAGTAGCGCCCGACCTGCATCTCCTTGCCGGCCAGCTGGTCGCGGGCAAAGCGCATCTTGGCCTTGGCGTCCTCGACATATTCCGACTCGGGCCAGCGCTGGACCAGTTCGTCCATCGCCTCGATCGTCCGGCGCGCTTCCTTCTGGTCCTGCGTCACGTCGCGGATCTGGCGGTGGTAGCTCAGACCGACGATATACTGGGCATAGGCGGCGTCCGGCGTCGACGGATAAAGCGACACATAGCGCTTCGCCGCATTGATCGACTCCTCGTAATTGCCCTGGCGGTACTGGGCAAAGGCGCCCATCACCAGCGACTTGCGAGCAAACTCGGAATAGGGGTGTTGCCGGTCGACGGCGTCGAACTTCCTGACCGCCTCGCTCATGCGGCCGGCATTCATGTTCGCCAGGCCCTCATTGTAGAGCTGGTCGGCGGGATCGGTCTCCTCGACATAGGTCGAGAGGTCGAGATCCTTCTCGCCGCCAAAACCCATGCACCCGGACAGAACGAGCGGCGCAAGCATCACCGGCAGTGCCAGCAGAGGCATGCGCGATATCAGGCTCGCCTTGGGCGTTGGGTTCGACAGCATGTTGTTCTTGCCTCTCCGGGGTACCCGAAATGCTACATCCGGAACGGTTTCATAAACCATAACCGCCTGATCTGGGCAACGCTGTGCCCATTCAATGGCGCATTTTTGTGGCGGACGTGTCGCGGTTGCCTCAGATCATCCAGGGCGCATAGACCGGCGCATTCACCGCCACCATATCCACCGAACGGCCCCTGCCCTGACGGGTGGTCTCGACGATTTCGAACGCGGAGCGGTCGGAGAGCAGACGGCGCAGGGCGGCGGCATTCAGGCGGTGACCGCCGCGCCACGACCGGAAGCAGCCGATGAAGCGGGCGCCGGCCAGCGCCAGATCGCCCATGGCGTCCAGCATCTTGTGGCGGGCGAATTCGTCGGCATAGCGCAGTCCGCCGACATTGATGACGCGATGATCGTCGCCGATGACGACGGAGTTTTCGAGCGACGAGCCGAGCGCGTAGCCAGCCGCCCACAGCCGCTCGACGTCTTTCATGAAGCCGAAGGTGCGGGCACGTGCGATGTCCTTGCGGAATCGTCCGGCGTCGATGTCGGCGGCATAGGCCTGACGGCCGATCGCCGGGCTGTCAAACTCGATGTCGATCTCGAATCGGGTACCGTCATGCGGGCGGAACTCGGCCCACGAGCCGCCGTTCTCGATCCGCACGGGCTTGGTGATTCGGATGTAGCGGCGGCGCGCATCCTGCTGCTCGATGCCCACCTGGTCGAAGGCGTCGACGAACATAGCGGCGCTGCCATCGAGGATCGGCACTTCCGCGCCGTCGATCTCGATCGAGACATTGTCGATGCCGAGCGCGAACAGGGTCGCCATCAGATGCTCGACGGTCGCGACATGCGCGCCCGAGGGATCGCCAAGCACGGTGCAGAGATCGGTGGCGCCGATCTCGGAGACGAGCGCGCGGATTTCGCGGCTGTCGCCGTTGCGGTCGATGCGGCTGAACACGACGCCCGTGTCAGGATCCGCCGGATTGAAGTGGATCGAAACCGGCTTGCCGCTGTGCACGCCGATGCCCGACAGCGTGACGCTTGCCTTCAGTGTCGTCTGATATTCCTGCAAATCAAACCCCATGAACCCGCCCCGGCTGGCAACCTTCCATCTCGGGAAGGATTTTTGTTTTTCTTGCCAGCGTCGACCGGGTTGCCATCCCCAAAACTGCCCCGATCACGTCACGATCTTGTCGCGACCATAGTTGCTGGGGGGAGAGTCGCCAAATCACGCTTTCTTACTCCGTGTTACGCCACAAGGGTCTCAGCTCTTCGGCATAACCCACTGTTATAATTCGTCTTTCGAAAGTGAAAAGGAGGGATCGAAATCCCTCCTTTCGCATTCTGTCACAGCCACTTGGCCGCGGTCAGTTGGCCTGCCGGCGCAGGAAGGCGGGAATCTCCAACTGGTCGTCGTCCTGGGCGGCGCGAGACTGCGCGGTCACGCGGCCGAGATCGTCGAGTTGGCCGCGGCGAGGAGCATAGAGCGCCGGGTCCTGGGAAGGCATGCGACGCGTCTCGGCGACCGGCTGCAGCTTTGGCTCGCGCGGCTGCGCGGGCTGCAGGCGGGCCGGCTCCTCTTCCTTGCGGGCGAGGCTGGACGTCAGGCGCTTGAGCAGGCCCATCGGGCCGCGCTCGTCGGGTTCGGCCGCGCGCGCGGTCTGCGACTCGATTTCGGCGCGGACGACCGGCGGGAAGTCCTCGACGCGGGGCATGCGGGGCTGCTGCGGCTGGACGGCGGCCGGCGCCGCCTGCTGCTGGACCGGGCGGACAACCGCTTCGGCCGCGGCCTGCTGGAAGATGCCGCTCTTGGGGCGGAACACCTCGTCCTCGTGGTGCGCGGCGACCGAAGCGGCCTGGAGTTCGGCGGCGCGGATGGCGTCGGCGATCGGGTCATGCGCGCGCTCTTCGGCGCGCGGCGCTTCGGCCGGACGGGCGACCGGCGCCTGCTGGACCGGGGCGGTGCGGATCTCCGCGGCCGGCTGCGGCTTGGCAACGGGCTTGGCCACCTGGCGGATCGGCTGGGTCGACATTTCGACCGCCGCCTTGTCGATGCCGGTGGCGACGACCGACACCCGGATCACGCCTTCCAGCTCTTCGTCGAAGGTAGCGCCGAGGATGATGTTGGCGTCCTGGTCGACTTCCTCGCGGATGCGGGTCGCGGCCTCGTCGACCTCGAACAGGGTCATGTCACGGCCGCCAGTGATCGAGATCAGCAGGCCCTTGGCGCCGCGCATCGACGTCTCGTCGAGCAGCGGGTTGGCGATGGCGGCTTCCGCCGCGGCCATCGCACGTCCCTCGCCTGACGCTTCGCCGGTGCCCATCATCGCCTTGCCCATCTCGCGCATCACCGAACGGACGTCGGCGAAGTCGAGGTTGATCAGGCCTTCCTTGACCATCAGGTCGGTGATGCAGGCGACGCCCGAATAGAGCACCTGGTCGGCCATCGCGAAGGCGTCGGCGAAGGTGGTCTTGTCATTGGCGATCCGGAACAGGTTCTGGTTCGGAATGACGATGAGCGTGTCGACGCACTTCTGCAGCTCCTCGATGCCCATGTCGGCCGTCTTCATGCGGCGCTGGCCCTCGAAGTGGAACGGCTTGGTGACGACGCCGACGGTGAGGATGCCCTTTTCGCGCGCCGCGCGGGCAACGACCGGAGCAGCTCCCGTGCCGGTGCCGCCGCCCATGCCGGCGGTGACGAAGCACATGTGTGTGCCTGCCAGGTGATCGACGATCTCGTCGATGCATTCCTCTGCCGCCGCGCGGCCGACGTCAGGCTGCGACCCGGCGCCGAGGCCCTCGGTCACATGCGCGCCGAGCTGGATGATCCGCTCCGCCTTCGACATGGTCAGCGCCTGGGCGTCGGTGTTGGCCACCACGAACTCGACACCGCGCAGACCGGCGGTGATCATGTTGTTGACCGCGTTGCCGCCGCCGCCGCCGACACCGAATACGGTGATGCGAGGCTTCAGTTCCGTGATGTCCGGCTTCTTGAGATTGATCGTCATGTTGTCGTCCTTTGCCTTTCCTGCCGCCTCGCCGCGCGGCGATTATTCGTTGGGCCGAAGCCCCGCCTTACTCAGAAACTGTCCCTGATCCACTGACCGACCCTGTGAAGCCGGCCTCCGGTTCCCGTACCCTTCATCCGCATGCCATTGCCGATCCGCCGGCTTTCGAAGCCCGCAACCTGGGGATAGATCATCAGCCCGACCACCGCCGAGAAGGCAGGCCCCTTGGCGGCTTCCGGCAGGCCTGCGACGCCCAGCGGGCGCCCGATGCGGACATTGCGGCCGAGGATGCGGCGCGCCGCGTCAGGCAGGCCCGCCAGCTGGCTGGCGCCGCCCGTGAGGACCACGCGCTTGCCGACCGTATTGCCGAAGCCCGACCGGTTGAGCTTGTCGCGCATCAGTTCCAGCGTCTCGTCGATGCGGGCGCGGATGATGCGCGTCATCACCGCGCGGGGAATCTGCAGCGGCACGTCGCTGTCGTCGCCGCCCATCGGCGGGATCGTCACGATGTCGCGGTCATCTGCGCCGGTCTGCAGCGCCGAACCGTGCATCACCTTCAGTCGCTCGGCGTCTTCGAGCCGGGCGGAGAGGCCGCGCGCCATGTCGTGCGTGACATGCCCGCCGCCGATCGGAATGGCGTCTGCGAAGATGAACTTGCCTTCGGAGAACACCGACAGCGTCGTCGTACCGCCGCCCATGTCGATGCAGGCGGCGCCCATTTCGGCCTCGTCGTCGACGAGCGCGGCCAGTGCGCTGGCATAGGGCGTGGCGACCATCCGCTCGACGGAGAGGTGCGCGCGGTTGATGCAGAGCTCGAGGTTGCGCTGCGGCGCGGCGTCGCCGGTCAGCACATGCATGTCGACGCCGAGCGTTTCGCCGACCATTCCGCGCGGGTCGCGCACGCCGCGCTCCGAATCGAGCGAGAAGCCGACGGCCAGCGAATGGATGATCTCGCGCTCGGAGCGCATCGCCTGGCGCGATCCGGCGGCCAGCACCTGCTTGATGTCGGCCGCGTCGACCTCGTGGCCGCCGAGATTGATCGAGGCCTGGAACGTATCGCTTTTCAGCCGGCCGGCCGAGACGTTGATGATCAGCGACTCGACGGTCAGCCCCGCCATCCGCTCGGCCGCGTCGACGGCGAGGCGGATGGACTGCTCGGCCTTGTCGAGATCGACGATCACGCCGCCCTTCACGCCTTGAGATTTCTGGTGGCCGATGCCGATCACCTGCATCTTGTGGGTCCGGCCGGGAAGCCGCGCGCTTTCCTCGCGCGGCTTCAGGCGCGCGATGATGCAGCAGACCTTCGACGAGCCGACGTCCAGAACGGTGACGACGCCCGACTTCTGGGCGCCCTGATGCTTCTGCGGGGAAAGCCAGCTCATATCTTCTTCCCCGGCTTGGCAGTCTTTTTCTTGGTCTGCTCGGTCAGCGCCGCCTCGCGGCGGGTGACCGCCTCGGGGGTCAGCTTGACGACCAGCCGGTCTTCGAGGCGCATGTCGACGACCATCAGGTCGCGCGAAAGGATGCCCTGCGCGCGGTCGAGCGCGGCGATCTCGGCAATCGCGGCGTCCTCGCCATGCTCGGGCAGACGGATCGTGACGCCGTTCTCGAGCCGCAGATCCCACCGGCGGTCGGCGACGCGGATGAAGGCTTTGACGCGGGCCGAGAGTTCCGGGGTCTTTGCGATGCGGGCGGTGAACTCGGCGGCGCGTTCATTGGCGCCGGATCCGATGAACAGCGGCAGCGTGGCGTAGCGCTGATGGTTGAAGCGGACGATGATCTTGCCCGCCTCGTCGATCAGCGACAATTGCTGGCCGTGCTGCCAGATGGCGAGCGGCTTCTTCTCGGCGATGTCGACCTCGATCACATCGGGATAGATCTTCCGCACCGAAGCGCTCTGAACCCAGGGCATCTCGGAGATGCGCTGGCGGGCGGCATCGGCGTCGAAGCCGATCAGCGACGTCCAGCCGTCGAGCTGCAGCCGCTCCAACACGTCGATCTCGGAGGTTTCCTTGTTTCCGGCCATGCGCACGTCGTCGACCGCGAAGCCGCTGCGGGCGGTGATGGCCTGGATCACCGCCGGGGCATGGCCGCCGACGATGGCGCCGTAGACGCCGGTGGCGGAGAGGAAGGCCGCGGTCATCATCGTCGCGGCAAAGCGCGGGATCGCGACGTCGCCGACCATGAAACGCCCGAGCACGCGCGCGGGCTTGCGCAGCCAGCGCGGCAGAACCAGCCCGTCCCACGCAGCGGACAGACCGGAAAGAGCGCCGCGATTCGCGCCCTCCCGCCTGCCCTGTCCCGACCTCAACGCAAACACGAAGCGTCCTCCACCATCCAACTCAGAAGCTCGCCGAAGTCGTGGCCCGCGTTCTGGGCAATCTCGGGCACAAGCGATGTCGGCGTCATGCCTGGTTGCGTGTTGACTTCCAGCCAGATCAGCTCGCCATTTTCGGAATGGCGGTCGTCGTAGCGGAAGTCGGATCGGGAGACGCCCCGGCAGCCGATTGCTTGATGAGCCTTCAGCGCCAGTGTCTGAATTTTTTGGTAAATATTCGGTAAAATTTTCGCAGGGATTTCATGTTTTGATCCACCCGCGACGTATTTCGAATCGTAATCGTAGAAGGAATGGCCAACCGGGATGATCTCGCAGACGCCGAGCGCCACATCGCCCATCACGGCGCAGGTCAGCTCCCGGCCGTGGATGAACCGCTCGACCATCACCGTGTCGCCATAGCGCCACTCCGACGAGCCGATGACCTGAGGCGGATGCGCCTGATCTTCCCTGACAATCACGACGCCGAAGCTCGACCCCTCGCTGACCGGCTTCACGACGTAGGGCGGCTTCATCGGATGCTTGTCGCGGATGGCGAAGCGGCTCATCACCTTTGCTTCCGCGACAGGAATTCCAACCGCCTTCGCGACGCGCTTGGCCTGCTCCTTGTGCATCGCCAGCGCCGAGGCAAGCACGCCGGAATGGGTGTAGGGAATCTGGAGATATTCGAGGATGCCCTGGATCGTGCCGTCCTCGCCGAACGGGCCGTGCAGCGCGTTGAAGGCGACATCGGGCTTCAGGTCGCCCAGCACCGAAGCGACATCGCGGCCGACATCGACGCGGGTGACGCGGTAGCCGACCTTCTCAAGCGCGTCGGCGCAGGAATTGCCGGACGACAGCGACACAGGCCGTTCGGACGAAAATCCGCCCATCAGCACGGCTACGTGTTTTGCTGTCATGCCCCGATGTCCCTCTCCGGCCGGGTTGGCGATGACGTCCCACAGGATTCAGAGTCCGAGTCCTCCGGCGGTTGCCCCCCAGACGGAAAACGCGGCCCACGCGCTGAAACGACTCAAATCAGGAAACGCTTGAGGCCAAGGAATCAGAGAGTTGATTCCGTGGCAAGCCAAGATTGGACGCCCCTCGGCAAAGCTTGCGCCTAGCTTTCGCGGCCAGTGAGCTGAAGCGTGAGAAACGTGGCTTTCTGGTCGCCCGCGACCGATGCGCGGGCCTCTTCCAACTGCTCACGGTAGTCGCGCATGACGGCGTAGAACTCGCCGGGTTCTAGGATGTTCTGCAGCGCCTGCAATGCCCAGAACTCGGCCGGACTGACGAAGGATTTCAGCATGTTCGCGCCATCGCGTTCGTCGATTTCGCGGCAGAGAAATTCGAACAGGACGAGGGCTTCCGTCACGGGCAGAACGAGCGATGTGGCGGAAGAGTCACGATCGCCAGAAGAGTTCGCAAACGCCGTTGGCAACGGGTCTCGTTCGCTGCCTTCCGGCACGATGTTGAGCGAGGTCTCCTCGGGTGTCAGCGCGGCGCGCGCCGCTGCAAGTCTGGCGCGCCAGGCGGGACCGAACGGTTCGGCCAGCGTCTTCTCCAGAGCGCCATGCAACGCGTTCAACGCCCAGAATTCGGAGACGTGGACGAGTGCCGAAGTGATGTTGGCAGCCTGCCGTTCGCCGATCTCGCGGGCGAGCCAGTCGAACAGGACGATGGCTTCGGAACGGGTCAGTTCGAATGTGTGATTTTTCGCGCTGCTCATGTCTCGGCGATGAATAGATGATCGATCTCCGGCACTTGCTCGCCGTGCTCGATTCGATCCGCGAACGTCCGCAGCGCCAGAATCTCGACCTTGCACCGGGCTTCTGATGGGGTCGTCCCATAGACCATCAGACCGGGCTGCGCCGGAATGTCGGCGATCCAGCGGCCATCGTCCTCGCGCTCAAGCTTGATCCGAAGCATCTCGCCAGTCCGTCAGGTTCAAGCGGTCGGACCGACTATAGCAGCCTTCCGAGAAACTCGTCGATCTCCTGGCCGCGCTTGAAATTGCCGAGGCGCTTGATCTCCCATTCGAGCCTGATGCCGGAATTTTCCAGCACGCGCGCGCGGACGGTCTCGCCGAGATACTCAAGGTCGTGGCCGGTCGCGGTGCCGGTGTTGATCATGAAGTTGCAGTGCATCGGCGACATCTGCGCGCCGCCGATCATGAGGCCGCGGCAGCCGGCCTGGTCGATCACCTTCCAGGCAGAATGGCCGGGCGGGTTCTTGAAGGTCGAGCCGCCGGTCTTTTCGCGGATCGGCTGCACGGTCTCGCGATGATGCTGCACCGCGTCCATCGCCGCCTTGATGGCGTCCCTGTCGTCGGGAACCCCCTCGAACACAGCCGAGGTGAAGATCAGGTCCTTTGCCGCCGACGAGTGACGATAGGCGTAGCCCATCTGCTCGTTGGTCAGCACATGGATCGCGCCCTTGCGGTCGACGGCCCGAACTTCGACGACGCGCTCGCGCGTCTCGACGCCATTGGCTCCGGCATTCATCCGCAGCGCGCCGCCGATGGCGCCGGGAATGCCGTGATAAAAATGGAAGCCGCCGATGCCCGCCTCATGCGCCAGTGCGGCGACGCGTTTGTCCGGGCAGGCGGCGCCGGCGCGGATGCGGGTCGGCGAGATCACTTCGGCCTCTCCGAAACCTTTGGCCGAGAGGCGGATGACGAAACCCGGGATGCCGCCGTCGCGCACCAGAAGGTTCGAGCCGATGCCGACGACCATCACTGGAATGTCCGCCGGCAATGCCTTGAGAAAATTCGACAAATCTTCTTCGTCTACCGGCTGGAAGAGCGCCTCCGCGACACCGCCAGCGCGGAACCAGGTGATCTTGTCCATCTCGGCGTCGGGCGTGATGCGGCCACGGATGCCGTCGAGCTGTCCTTCCAGGCGCTTGAGAAGCTGTGCGCCGCTCATGCGCCAGCCCCGTCCGCAGCCAGTTCCTTCGGCAGAGCGTAGGCCCATTGCGTAATGTTGCCGGCGCCAAGAAAGACAACGAAATCGCCCGGTCTGGCTGTGGCGCGGACGATCGGGGCGATGGCGGCCGCGCCATCGATATGCCGCGCGTCGCGGTGGCCGCCGGAGCGGATGCGGGCGGTCAGCGCATCGGAGGTCACGCCTTCGATCGGGTCTTCGCCAGCAGGGTAGACCGGCGCCATCAGCACCGTATCGGCGTCGTTGAAGCAGGAGGCGAAATCGTCGAACAGGTCGCGCAGGCGGGTGTAGCGGTGCGGCTGGGCGATCGCGATGACGCGGCCCTTGGTCGAATCCCGCGCGGCCTTCAGCACGGCCCGGATTTCGACCGGATGGTGGCCGTAGTCGTCGAAGATCTCGACGCCGTGCCATGAGCCGGTATGCGTGAACCGGCGCTTGACGCCGCCGAAGGCGGCGATGCCGGCCCTGATGGCGCGGTCGGAAATGCCAAGCTCATGCGCAACCGCGATCGCGGCGGTTGCGTTCGACACGTTATGGCGGCCCGGCATCGGCAGCCGAAGCCCCTCGATCGAGACGAACTCGCCTGATTTGCGGTTGCGGATCGTCACATCGAAGACCGAGGCCGCGCCATCCATACGGTGGTTCTCGAAGCGAACGTCTGCCTGCGGGTTCTCGCCATAGGTGACAACGCGGCGGTCCTCGATGCGGCTGACCAGAGCCTGCACTTCCGGGTGGTCGATGCACATCACGCCGAAGCCGTAGAACGGCACGTTCTCCACGAACAGCCGGAAAGCCTCGCGCACCTTGTCGAACGTGCCGTAGTGGTCGAGATGCTCGGGATCGATATTGGTGACGACGGCGATGTCGGCCGGCAGCTTGAGGAACGTGCCGTCGCTCTCGTCGGCCTCGACCACCATCCAGTCGCCCTCGCCCATGCGGGCATTGGTGCCATAGGCGTTGATGATGCCGCCATTGACGACCGTCGGGTCCAGCCCGCCGGCCTCCAGCAGCGTCGCGACCATCGACGTGGTGGTCGTCTTGCCATGCGTGCCGCCGATGGCGATGGCCTGGCGGAAGCGCATGAGCTCGGCCAGCATCTCGGCGCGGCGCACGATCGGCAGCAGCTTTTCGCGCGCGGCGGCGAGTTCGGGGTTGGATTTCTTGATCGCGGTCGAGACGACGACGACCTCGGCCTTGCCGAGGTTCTCCGCCTTGTGGCCGACGAAGCAGGCGATGCCCTTGTCGCGCAGCCGCTGCACATTGGCGCTGTCGGCCTGGTCGGAACCCTGCACCTGGTAGCCGAGATTGTGCAGCACCTCCGCGATGCCGCTCATGCCGATGCCGCCGATGCCGATGAAATGCACCAGGCCGATTGTCTGCGGCATCTTCATGCGCAGCTGCCTCCCTTGTAAGCCTGAACGGTCATCCCCGAGGCAATAGCCTCTGCGAGGTCGGCGAGCAACATCGTGGCGTTCGGCCTGCCGACCGAGCGCGACGCGGCGGCCATTGTCGCGCACATGGACGGATCGGCCATCAGGCCGGAGAGCTTGGATGCGACGTACTGAGGTGTCAGCGTCGCCTGGGGACAGATCTCGGCTCCGCCCGCGTCGGCCAGCGCCCTGGCGTTCGCCGCCTGATCGTGGTCGAGCGCATGCGGATAGGGCACCAGCAAGGCCGGACGGCCGATGGCCGCGATCTCGGCGACGGTCGACGCACCGGAGCGGGACACAACGAGATGCGCCCTGGCCATGCGGTCGGCCATGTCGCCGAAGAACGGCGAGATGTCGGCAGGCACCCCGAGCTTCGCGTAGGCCGCGCGGACCCCGGCCTCGTCCTCCGCGCGCGCCTGTTGCACGACACGCAGCCGCGACCGCATGCCGGACGGCAGTTCGGCAATTGCGGCGGGAACGGCTTCGGAGAAGAACTGCGCGCCCTGGCTGCCGCCGAAGACCAGCAAGTTGAACGGCTGGCCATCGCCTGAAGGAGTGTAGCCAACCTCGGCTGCCGTGATGACGGCGGGACGGACCGGATTGCCGGTCACGACGATCTTTGCGGCATGTGAACCTTCGCCCGACAGGAACCCGCCGGCCACCGCGCTGACACGCGCCGCAAGCGCCTTGTTGGCGCGGCCCATCACGGCGTTCTGCTCGTGGATCAGCGTCGGCACGCCGCGCCTGGTCGCCGCATAGAGCGGCGGCAGGGTCGGATAGCCCCCAAAGCCGATCACGGCCTTCGGCTTAATGTCGCGGATGACGGCCGACGCCTGCCGAACCCCCTGCCAGATGCGCCAGAACGTACCGGCAAGCGCGATCGGGTTCTTGGACCCGAACGTCGCGGAGCGGATCGAATGAATGGCCCTGGCCGGGAACTTGCCGGCAAAGCGTTCGGCGCGGTCGTCGGTGGCGAGGTGGATCTCCCAGCCGCGCGCCGTCAGCTCATGCGCCAGCGCCTCGGCTGGAAACAGATGTCCGCCGGTGCCTCCGGCGGAAAGCAGGATGACGCCCTTGGCCATCGGTCACTCGGCGGGAACGACGCGCGCGTCGGCAAAGCCGTTGACGCCTGTCCGGCGCCGTTCCGGCCGCTTGCGCGTCAGCGCCAACACCATGCCCATCGAGATCGCCATCGCCACCAGCGACGAGCCGCCGTAGGAGATGAAGGGCAGCGTCATGCCCTTGGCCGGCATGAGTTGCAGGTTGACGCCGATATTGATGATCGACTGGAAGCCAAACATGATGACGAGACCGGCGACCGAGAAGCGCGTGAAGTCGTCATGCTCGCGCAGCGCGATCAAGAGACCGCGCAGCACAATGAAGGCGAACAGGCCGACAAGCAGCAGGCAGAGGACGATTCCGAACTCCTCGCCGGCGACCGAGAAAATGAAGTCGGTATGGCTGTCGGGCAGGATCTTCTTGCCGGTTCCCTCGCCCGGCCCCTTGCCGAACCAGCCGCCGCCGACGATCGTCTGCAAGGCGGTCTCGGTCTGGAAATTGTCGCCCTCGCCGGTCAGAAACCTGTCGATGCGGCCGGCGACGTGCGGGAAAAAGGTGTAGGCGCCGAACGCCCCTGCGATGCCGATCGCTCCGAGCACGATGATCCACAGCCACGCCATGCCGGCCATAAAGAACATCACGCTCCAGGTGCCGACGACAAGCATTGTCTGGCCGAGGTCCGGCTGCGCGACGAGCAATGTCACGACAAGGCCGAGCAGGATCATCGCGAACAGGTTGCCGGGAATCTCCGGCTGCCGCGCGTGTTCGGCGAACAGCCAGGCGCAGATGACGACGAAGGCCGGCTTCAGGAACTCGGACGGCTGCAGCGAGACGCCGGCGAGGGAAATCCAGCGCCGCGAGCCCTTGACCTCGACGCCGATAAACAGCGTCAGCGCCATCAGGACGATGCCGCCGATCAGCATGACGATCGCCAGCCGCCTGACCAGGCGCGGATCGAGAAAGGAGACGCCGAGCATGACGGCGACAGCGGGCAGCATGAAGATGATCTGCCGGGTGACGAAGTGATATTCCTCGAGCCCGATGCGTTCGGCCACCGCCGGGCTCGCCGCAAACGACAGCACGACGCCCAGCACCATCAGCATGATGAAGGCGGCAAGGAACCAGCGGTCGATGGTCCACCACCAGTTGGACACCAATCCCCTGTCGGTGCGGCTCGTCATTGCGGTGTCCCTCCGATGGGCTCTATGCCGTCGAGCGCCAGCACGGCGGCGCGGAAAGCGTCGCCCCTGACCTCGAAATTCTTGAACTGGTCGAAACTGGCGCAGGCCGGCGACAGGAGCACCACCGACTCCTCCGCCGGATCGGCGGCGGCGTCGGCGGCGGCGTGTTCGACGGCGGCGGCCAGAGTGCCGGAAATCTCGTAGGGAACGGCTTCGCCGAGCGTCGCCGAGAAGCCCGGCGCGCCCTCGCCGATCAGATAGGCGCGGGCGATGCGCGGAAAGAACGAGCGCAACGGCTCGATGCCGCCCTCCTTGGGCAGGCCGCCGGCGATCCAGTAGATTCGCGGGAAGCTGGAGAGCGCAGGTGCGGCGGCCTCCGCGTTGGTCGCCTTGGAATCGTTGATGAACAGCACGTTGCCCTTGCGGCCGATCTGCTCCATTCGGTGCGCGAGGCCGGGAAAACTGTCGAGTCCGGGCTGGATGTCCCTGAGCGCCAGCCCCGCCCGCAGGCAGGCTGCGACCGCGGCCAAGGCGTTCTGCGCATTGTGCTGGCCGCGCAGCGAGCCGATGCCTTCGAGGGTCGCGACCTGCGTGATCTGGCCGCCCTCGGCCTTCAGCAGCGCCTGGCCGTCGGCGAAATAGCCGTCGGTGATCGCCAGCCGCTTGGAGATCCGTATGACGTCATGGCCCGCGCGTTCCAGCCGGTCCGCGATCTGCGCGCAATGGATATCGTCGATGGCGACGATCGCCGTCTCGCTGCCGGCGACCAGACGCTCCTTGATCGCCGCGTAGTGCTGCATCGTGCCGTGGCGGTCGAGATGGTCCGGCGTCAGGTTGAGCAGCACGCCGGCCGTCGGATTGATCGAGGGCGCAAGGTCGATCTGGTAGGACGAGCACTCGACGACATAGTGGCGGTGAGGCTCTGGCGGATCGAGCGTCATCACCGCACGGCCGATATTGCCGCCCATCTGCGTGTCGCGGCCGGCCGACGCCAGCATGTGGGAGGTCAGCGCCGTCGTGGTCGATTTGCCATTGGTGCCGGTGATGGCGATGAACGGCGCGGTGGGCGCGGCGCGGCGGCGCTCACGCGCGAAAAGTTCGACGTCGCCGATGATCTCGACGCCGGCGCCGCGCGCCAGGTCGACGGTCCAGTGCGGTTTCGGATGCGTCAACGGAACGCCCGGCGACAGCACGAAGGAAGCGAAGCCGGTCCAGTCTTCCTGCCTCAGGTCGGCAACCGGAATGTCGGCGGCCCGCGCCCGCGCCACGCTTTCCGGATTGTCGTCCCACGCCGTCACGACCGCGCCGCCGGACCGCAGCGCGCGTGCCGTCGCGATGCCCGAGCCGCCGAGGCCGAACAGCGCGACTTTCTTGCCGGAGAAGGTTTCGGCGGGGATCATTCTATCTCAGCTTCAGTGTCGACAGGCCGATCAGCGCCAGGATGACCGCGATGATCCAGAAGCGGATCACGATCTGGCTTTCTGTCCAGCCGAGCTTTTCGAAATGGTGGTGGATCGGCGCCATCAGGAACACACGCTTGCCGGTCATCTTGAAGTAGCCGACCTGGATGATCACCGACATCGCCTCCATGACGAACAGGCCGCCGATGATGGCGAGCACGATCTCGTGCTTGGTGGCGACGGCGATCGATCCGATCAGGCCGCCGAGCGCCAGGGATCCTGTGTCGCCCATGAAGATGGCGGCGGGCGGGGCGTTGAACCACAGGAAACCGAGGCCGGCGCCGATCACCGCGCCGAGCACCACGGCGAGTTCGCCGGTGCCGGGTGTGAAGTGGATCTGCAGGTAGTCGGCGAACACTGCGTTGCCGGCGAGGTAGGCGATGACGCCGAAGGAGGCGGCGGCGATCATCACCGGCACGATGGCGAGCCCGTCGAGGCCGTCGGTCAGGTTCACCGCATTGCCCGCGCCGACCATCACCACGGCGGCGAACGGGATGAAGAACCAGCCGAGATTGAGCAGCAGGTCCTTGACGAACGGAAAGGTCAGCGACGACGAGAACGGCGCCTGCCCGGCCCGCATGATGACAAAGGCGGCGATCAGTGCGACCGCGAACTCGATGCCGAGGCGCACGCGTCCCGAGACGCCGAGATGCGACTGCTTGGTCACCTTCATGTAGTCGTCGTAGAACCCGATGGCGCCGAAGCATACCGAGACGAACAGCACCGCCCAGACATAGACGCTACCGAGATTGGCCCACAGCAGCGACGAGCCGATGATGCCCGTCATGATCATCAGCCCGCCCATGGTTGGCGTGCCGGCTTTCTTGAAATGGGTCTGCGGGCCGTCGGCGCGGATCGGCTGGCCCTTGCCCTGACGGATGCGCAGCGAATTGATGATCGCCGGGCCGAACATGAAGACGATCAGCGCCGAGGTGATCAGTGCGCCGCCGACACGGAAGGTGATGTAGCGGAAGACGTTGAACGCCGAGATCTGGTCGGCGAAGTCCACGAGAAGAGTGAGCATTGCGGTTCGTCCCCCCACGGACGGAAATTCAGGCGCGTTTCTGGCTTTCGCCTTCGACCGGAAACTGTTTCAGCAGCGCATCGACAAGCTTCGAGAAGCCGATGCCCTTGGATGATTTGATCATGACGGCGTCGCCGGGTTTCAGCGCCGCGAGCAGGATCGGCTTCAAAGCGTCGACCGTCGCCGCGTGCGCAGCGACCTTGTCGGCTGGCAATGCGGCCGCAAGCCCCGCCATCTCCGGTCCGCCGAGAAACACGAGATCGATGCGCGTCGGCTCGATCATCCCGGCCAGCCCCGCATGCAGCTTTGCGGAGTGGACGCCGAGTTCCAGCATGTCCCCCAGCACCGCGATACGGCGGCCCTTGCCGGACACTTCCGTTGCATCCAGCAGGTCGATCGCCGCCTTCATCGAGGCGGGATTGGCGTTGTAGCTCTCGTCGATCAGCGTGATCCCGTTGCCGAGGACATGGCGCTTGCCGCGCCCACTCTCCGCCTCGAGCGTGCCGAGCGCGTCCGCGACCTTCGCAAGGTCGGCGCCAGCGAGATGCGCCGCGCCGAGCACCGCCAGCGCGTTCTGCACCATGTGCCGCCCGGGAGCGCCGATGCGGGCGTTGATCTCATAGCCCGAAATGCTCGCCGTAATCGTCGAATGGTCGGGAGCCAGCGAAGATTTCAGCAGCCGGTATTCCGACTTCGCCTGTTCGCCAAAGCCGTGGATGTTCTTGACGCCGGCGGCCCGCGCCAGCTTGCCGAGCAGCTTGAATTGCGGATCGTCGAGATTGAGGACCGCGTGGCCGCCCGGTACAATCCCCTCGAAAATCTCGGCCTTGGCGCGCGCGATCTCCTCGAGGTTGCGGAAATGGCCGAGATGGGCGGCGGCGATCAGCGTGATGATCGCGACCTGCGGCCGCACCAGCTTGACCAGCGGCCGGATTTCGTCGGGGTGGTTCATGCCGATCTCGAAGACCGCATAGTCGCAATCCTCGGGCAGCTTGGCCAAGGTCAGCGGCACGCCCCAGTGGTTGTTGAACGACTTTTCCGACGCGTGCACGGTGCCGACCGAGGACAGGACGTGGCGCAGCGCCTCCTTCGTGGTGGTCTTGCCGGCCGAGCCGGTGACCGCGATGATCTTGCCCCTGGCGCGATCACGGGCCGCGGCTGCCAGCTTCACGAGACCGGCCAGCACGTCGTCGACGACGATCATGGGCGTGGTGATGCGGCCGAGCGCCGGAAGCTTGCCCTCGGCCACAACCAGCAGCGCCGCGCCGGCCTTGATGGCGGCGGTGGCGAAATCATGCCCGTCGAGCGCGTCGCCCTTGATGGCGAAGAAGGCCTCGCCCGGCTTGAGGCTGCGGCTGTCGATCGAGATGCCGGTGATGCCGGCAGGGAGCGCGCCGACCGGACGCCCGCCCATGGCCGCAACCATCGCCTCGGAGGTCCAGAGCCTGCTCATGCCGCCTTCCCCGCGACCGCGAGCCGCACTTCTTCGTGGTCCGAGAAATGATGCGTGACGTCACCGACGGTCTGGCCCTCCTCGTGGCCCTTGCCCGCGACGATCAGCGTGTCGCCCGCGCCGAGGATCGAAACCGCGTGGCGGATCGCATCGCGCCGGTCGCCGATCTCCATGGCGCCGGGCGCATTGGCGAGGATCTCGGCGCGAATCGTGGCTGGAACCTCGGTGCGCGGATTGTCGTCGGTAACGATGACGATGTCGGCCAGCCGGGTGGCGATGCCGCCCATGATCGGCCGCTTGCCCTTGTCCCGGTCGCCGCCGCAGCCGAACACGACCACAACCTTGCCGGTAGTGAAAGGCCGCACCGACAGGAGCACGTTCTCAAGCGCTTCCGGCTTGTGGGCATAGTCGACATAGACCGGCGCGCCATTGGCCGTCGAACCGACCAGGTCGAGCCGGCCGGGAGCACCCTTGAGGCGTTCGAGCGCCGCCAGCGCGGTCTCCGCCCTGGTCCCGGTCGTGATGGCGAGGCCGGCCGCGACCAGCGCGTTCGACATCTGGAATTCGCCCGCCAGCGGCAGGTCGATCTCGTGGAGCGCGCCGGCCAGCTCGACTTCTGCGCGCTGGCGATAGCGCTCATGCTCCAGCCGCTTCAGCCGCAGGAAATCGCCTTTCCGGCCGACAGTCATGACGATGCGCCCGGCCTTGCGGGCGGCGGCGATGGTCGGCTCCGACCAAGGATCGTCGGCGAAGATCACCGCCGGCGCGCCCTTCGGCAGCAGGGTGTCGAACAGGCGCAGCTTGGCGCGATGATACTCTTCCACGGTCGGGTGGTAGTCCATGTGGTCGCGGCCGAGATTGGTGAATCCGGCAGCGGAAAGCTCGACTCCGTCGAGGCGGCGCTGGTCCAGACCGTGGCTGGACGCCTCCATCGCGGCATGGGTGACGCCGGACTCGGCCAGTTCCCGCAGCAACAGGTGAAGCGCCACCGGATCGGGCGTGGTGAGCGTGCCGTAATCGTCGCGGCCGGGCGCGACGACCCCGGTGGTGCCGATGCTGGCAGCCTGGTAGCCGGCATGCGCCCAGATCTGCCGCGTGAATGCGACCACGGAGGTCTTGCCGCTGGTGCCGGTGACGGCCACCATGGTTTCGGGCTGCGCGCCGTAGAAACGCGCCGCGGCCACCGCCAGCGTATGGCGCGGGTCCGCCACGCGGAGTACCGGGACGGCAATGTCGCCGAGGTCGGCAGCGCGGGCTGCGACGATCGCGGACGCGCCCCGCGCGATCGCGTCCGCGGCAAAGGCCGCGCCGTTCGCCTTGGTGCCCGACAGGGCCGCAAACAGGAAGCCCGGTCTCACCGCGCGCGAATCCGCGCTCAGGCCGGTAACGTCAACCTCGCCGAGCGCGCCATCCCCCACCGGCAGCAGTCCGGCAAATTCCTTCAACTTCATCGATAGCCTGTCTAAAAAGCGCCGCCCCCGGCCCCTCTGGAGGCTGCAGAATCACTGGTATGAGACGAGCAACGCGCCACTTTCATGGCCGAATTCTGGCTTCACGCCAAGGAACGAGGCGGAGCGCCGGATGATATTTGCGACGACCGGCGCGGCATTCAGCCCCGACGTCGCGGCCATGCCGGGCTTTTCGGGCTTGGGCTCGTCGACGATCGACAGGACGATGTATTGCGGATCGTCCATCGGGAATGCCGCGAGGAAGGCGTTGAAGCGCACGTTCGACGAGTAGCGGCCGTTCACCACCTTCTCGGCGGTGCCGGTCTTGCCGCCGACGCGGTAGCCAGGCACCTCGGCCCGCTTGCCCGAGCCCTTTTCGGCGTTGAGGCGGTAGAGATAACGCATCTGGGCGCTGGTCTGCTCGCTGATCACCTGCTTGGCGGAGGCGAGCGCCTGCTCTTCAGTCCGCGGAACGAGCGTCGGATTGAACAGCTTGCCGCCGTTCATCAGCGCTGCGGCTGCGACCGCCGTCTGCAGCGGCGTCGTGGTCATGCCGTGGCCGAAGGAGATCGTGATCGAATGCACCTTCTTCCAGACCTTGGGCTCGGCCGGGTTGGCGATTTCCGGCAGTTCGATCTTCATGCGGTCGAGCAGCCCCATCCGGTGCAGGAACTCGCGGTGGCCCTCGATGCCGACGACGTCGGCTTCGCGCGCGGAACCGATGTTGGACGAGTAGATGAACACTTCCGGCACCGTCAGCACGCGGCCCTTGCCGTGGAAGTCGCGGATGGTCTGGCGGCCGATGGTGATCGGGCGCGACGCGTCGAAGCGGCTCTCCATGTTGACCTTGCCGGAATCGAGCGCCATCGCCGTGGTGAAGCTCTTGATCGTCGAGCCCATCTCGAACGCGCCGGCGGTCATCCGGTTGAACTTGTCCTTGTCGTGCGCGCCGACCGGATTGTTGGGGTTGAAGTCGGGCAGCGACGCCATCGCGACGATCTCGCCGGTCTTGGCGTTCAGCACGACGGCGCCGGCCGCGATCGCATGGTAACGCGCCATGGCGTTGGTCAGTTCGTCGTGCAGGATATGCTGGACGCGCAGGTCGAGCGTCGTGCGGAACGGCGCCAGGTTGCCGGCGGTCGCCAGCCCGAGTTCCCGGAGATCCGCGAGGCCCTGGCCGTCGATGTATTTCTCGAGGCCGGCGATGCCCTGGTTGTCGATGTTGACGAGGCCGAGAATATGCGCGGCGGTCGGACCGCCGGGATAGAAGCGCTTGGTCTCGGTGCGGAAGCCGATGCCCGGCAGGCCAAGTGCCATGATGTCTGCCTGCTGCTTCGGGGACAATTGCCGCTTGAGCCAGACAAAACCCGCGCCGCTCTTCAGCTTGTTGAAGGTCTGTTCCGGATCGAGATCCGGCAGGACCGTGGACAGCAGTTCCAGCGTTTCGTCCGCGTCGACGATGTTCTTCGGCTCGGCAAACAGCGACGCGGTCTTGATGTCGGTGGCGAGCACCTCGCCGTTGCGGTCGACGATGTCGGGTCGCGACGCCAGCACGCGGCCGCCGGGCGCAGCCGCGACGTCCGGCTCCTGGATGCCGAGATAGACCAGCCGGCCGCCGATGACCCCGTAGATGCCGAAGAAGATCGCCATCGTCATCATGACGCGGGTCCGCGTCCGGCCACCGGTCGCCTTGCGTTTGGCATCGACGACGATTGTCGAGCCGGTCTCGGCGGGCTGCGCGTTCCCGCGGGCGATGAGGCGTCCGATCATTGCACAACTCCACCCGTGGTCGTCTTGTCCGTCTCGCCCTGAGCCATGCCGCCGAGCCGTGGCGCCGGCAGGATCTCGATGTCGACCGGCCGGGCCGGCAACTCCTCGACGCCGACGATCTGGCGCGCCTCGAGCGGCGCGAGGCCGAGTTCGTCCTGGTAGATTTCGGTGAGCTTCTGGAGCCGTGACGGCTGCGTCAGCAGGCTCCAGTCGGCCTTGAGGATCGTCAGCGTGTCCTGCTCGAAGCGGATATGCGCCTCGATCTTGCGCACTTCGGCGAGCTGCGCCTCAACCTGGTGCTTGGTGTTGTAGGTGAAGGCGGCGCCCGCCACCATGCACGCAATCAGCACGATGTCCGTTGTCCGAAACACTGTTCTACCTCTCGTCCGGCTGGCGGATGTCTGGGAGCTTCGGCAGGCCGAAGATCGAAAAGTCTTCCGCCCGAGCCGGCGCCGCGTTGCGCGAAGCGCTGCGCAGCTTGGCCGAGCGGGCCCGGGGATTGCGCGAAGATTCGGCGTCCGAGGCGGCGATGACCGAGGCCGGCTTGTCGAAGGTGGCGGGTCTGAAATGCGCCTCCGGCATATGACGCGAGCCGCCGCCGCTGGACGAACGGTCAGAGAGGAAACGCTTGACGATCCGATCTTCCAGCGAATGGAATGTGACGATCGCAAGTTTGCCGCCCGGCTTCAGCGCCCGCTCTGCCGCGAACAGCGCCTTTGCCAGTTCGCCCAGTTCGTCATTGACGTAGATGCGCAGCGCCTGGAACACCCGGGTCGCCGGGTGGATCTTGTCGCGCGGATTGCGGCCGACATGGATTTCGATCGCGTCGGCGAGGTCGAGCGTCCGCTCGAACGGCCGCGCGGCGCGGCGCTTTTCGATCATCCGGGCGATGCGGCCGGCATGCTTCTCCTCGCCGAGGAAGCCGAAGATTCGGGCGAGATCGCCCGGCTTGTAGCTGTTGACGATGTCGGCGGCGGTGACGCCCTGCTGCGCCATGCGCATGTCGAGCGGCCCGTCCTGCCTGAAGGAGAAGCCGCGCTGCGCCTCGTCGATCTGCATCGACGACACGCCGATATCGAGGACTACGCCATCGACTGGTTCGCCCGCATACTCGTCGAGACGCGAAAACGGACCATGGATGAGGCGAAGGCGGCCGGCATGCGCGGCTTCGATCGCCCGTCCTGCATCGATGGCGTCAGGGTCGCGGTCGATGGCGACGACGCGGCCACCCGCGGCGAGGATCGCCGACGTATAGCCGCCCGCACCGAACGTACCGTCGACGACAAGCGCGTCCCTGGCGACGTCAAGCGCCGCCAGCACCTCGTCGAAAAGCACCGGAATGTGGCGGACCGGTCCGCCACCGGCGTCCGAAACGCCGGGGTCCGCCATCATTCCGTATCCTCCGGCGACCGCGTCTTCGCGGCGGCCTGCCGAAGCCCGAGAAGCCGGGCGCGCACGTCCGCCAGATGCTGGCGCATGCGCTCCGGTTCCCAGATCTGAAAGAACTGACCGCGTCCCAGGAACCCGACTTCCGTCGTGATGCCCGTGTGCTCGCGGATAAATTCCGACATCGAGATGCGGCCGTCGCCGTCCAGCTTCAGAAAGGTCCCCTCGCCATGCACATAGGCCGACATGTCGTCCGCATTCCTGAGAAAGGGGTTCGCCTGTTCCAGCTGCCGTTCGTAGCGTTCCAGAAGATCCATACCGCCCACGTCCAGCGCCGGCTCCTCCAGCGCGCGCAGAGCGTAGAGGTCGAGATAGCCCCGCTTGGCCGCCAGCGCGCGAAAAGGTCCCGGAACGGAAACCCGTCCCTTCGCATCGACCCTGTTCACGGAACTGGACAAAAACCGGTCCATACGACGCCAACGCCACCCTGCTTGTCTTCATCGCCCTGCCCGCGCTGTCCCGCGGCCTCTCCAGACCCGCCGCCGCCGGAAAACAGGCAATGCGCGCCGTCCCGCGCAGCCTGCCGGCCGCACGTTCGGGACACATGTCACCCGTCACCGAAACGAAGTCTTGATTGGAGTTATGGGATATCATGGGACAATTTGGGCGTCAAAGGGAAAAGGCTCCACGAACCGGGTTTCGGCCTCCCCACGACAGCCTCGACCCAGCTTCAAAACGTTTATGAGCGATTAAGGCTAACGAAGTGTTGATGCTGGATTTTGCCGGATCCGGTGTGCTTGCCGTCAGCGGGGCGCGCAGCTAGCGTCCGGCCTCAGACAACCGAGGACGCCATGAACGACGAAACGAACGCCCGCGCCGCCCGAATCTCGCATCACCGCCGCGCGCATCTGGCCAAGGGCGACCCGGTGCCGTTGCCGATCACCATGGGCTCGATGTTTCATCTTCCCGGCGATCCGGCGGGCTTCCGCCAGTATGGGCGGTTCGACAACCCGACCTGGGAAGCGACGGAGGAGGCGCTCGGCCTGTTGGAGGATGCGCCCTGCGTCGCGTTTCCCTCCGGCATGGGCGCGATTTCGGCCGTGTTCATGGCGCTGCTCAAGTCGGGCGACCGCATTCTGGCGCCATCCGACGGCTACTACACGACGCGGATGTTTGCCGACCGCTTCTTGAAGGCCTTCGGCGTGACGATGGACACCCGGCCGACGCGAGCCTTCGCCGATGGCGGTTTCGCCGGCTACCGGCTGGTCTTCGTCGAGACGCCGTCGAACCCGATGCTCGACATCTGCGACATTGCGGGCATTGCTGCGGCGGCAAAGGCGGTGGGCGCGATTGTCGTCGCCGACAACACGACGATGACGCCGCTCGGCCAGCGCCCGCTTGAGCTTGGCGCCGACATTGTGGTCTCGGCCGACACCAAGGCGGTCAACGGCCATTCCGATGCGCTGTTCGGCCATGTCGCGACGCGCGACGCTGCGATGCTGGCGTCGATCAGGGATTGGCGCAAACTGTCCGGCGCCATACCCGGCCCGTTTGAGGCCTGGCAGGTGCACCGTGGGCTGGAAACGCTGGATGTGCGCTTCGACCGGATGTGCTCGACTGCCGAGACGATCGCCTCGCGTCTGGCGGAGCGCGGTGTCTCCACCGTCTATCCTGGCCTGGAAGACCACCCCTCGCACAATCTCGCCAAGCAGCAGATGCGGCGCTTCGGCTTCCTGATCGGTCTGACGCTGCAAGACGCCGACGCCGCCGAGCGCTTCATCGACGGCTGCCCGCTGATCCAGCCGGCGACCTCCTTCGGCGGCGTCCACACCTCGGCAGAGCGCCGGGCGCGCTGGGGCGATGCGGTTGCGCCAGGGTTCGTGCGCCTCTCTATAGGTTGCGAGCCCCGGGAAGAGCTCTGGCAGGCCATTCAAGCGGCGCTGCCGCCGACCGCCTGACGCGCTGCGCCACCGATCGGCAGCGCTATCCTTCCCCAAGGGAATGCGTTACGAGTGTGTGACCGATCCCCTCGCCTGGAGATACTCATGCGCCGACGTTCACTGCTGGCCACGGCCATTCTGATGGGGATTGGCCTCGTTGCATCGGTCGGCCACTCCGCCCCGATCGTCGCCGACAACTACTATGAAGAGCGCATCAGCCCGACCTGTCCGCAGAGCTTCTTCTTTTGCCAGGCCCACTTTTCCGCGACGCCGGCCGGCAAGGTGCTGATGGTCGAACGCCTGGCATGCACGGTCGTGTCGACGCAGCCGATCATCGAGTCCACAATCGGCGTGGCGACGACGTCGAATGGCTCCGCCGTTCGCAAGTTTCCGGTCGCTTTCGCAAAAACGACCCAGGTCGAAAACCTGCACTATTACAACGTCAACGAAGAGGTGAAGATCCGGATCGGGCCGTCGCGCTATCCTCTCGTGCGCATTGAGTATCCGGCCGCCGGATCGGCGAACCTCGAATGCGTCATCATCGGGACGCTGCTGTAGTCGAAAGGTAAAGGGCCAGCCGGCCTGTAAGCCGGGTTCTGTATGGCCCCGCCGCCCTTGCGGACGGCGGAACGTGGTGGCCATTCATCTGCGGCGGACATTGCGGCCCGCCTGATGCAACCCACCCGGATGACTGGGCCGGAAACAGCCCGGGGGTTGCCCCCCGCGTCATCCCTATTCGGTCTTGCTCCCGGTGGGGTTTGCCGTGCCGCTCCTGTCGCCAGTCGCGCGGTGGGCTCTTACCCCACCCTTTCACCCTTGCCCCGCCGGCGAAGCGGCCTCATCCGGAGGCCGGTTGGCAGGCGGGGCGGTTTGCTTTCTGTGGCACTTTCCCTGGGGTCGCCCCCGCCGGCAATTAACCGGCACCGTGTTTCCATGGAGCCCGGACTTTCCTCGACCGCAGCCTTTCGGCTCTCGCGGTCGCGGCCACCCGGCCAGCTGGCAACGCGCATAAAGGCGCTGCCAGTCCGAAAAGCAAGAGCGGGCCGCCGGATTGTCGGCCGCCGCTCACCTGCCGGATCAGGCGCCGAGGTGGCGCTTGACCTTCGAGCAATAGGCCGCCGAGATCGGGTTCATCCGCTTGGCGCCGTGGCCGGCATTGTATTTCAGGATGGTGCCGCAGGTGGTGCCGCCGCCGAGTTTGTGCGCCATGCCGAGATACTTCATGCCATATTTGATGTTGGTCTCGGGGTTGTAGAGCGCCTTCACCGAGCCCGAATAGCCCATGCCGCGCGCCGTCGCCGGCTTGATCTGCATCAGACCCACTTCGCCGGCGCTGCCGCGCGCGCCGGGCCGGTAGTTGCTCTCGACGCGGATGACAGCATGCGCGAGCGACACCGGCACGCCGTAGGCCGAGGCATAGCGGGCGATGATCGCGCCGTAGCTGCCACCAGAGACGACCGTCTCGCCGACCGCCTTGTCCTCGTTGCGCGCCGTCGCGACGAGTTCGGGACGCTTGGAGGTCGGGATCGAAGCCGTCTTCGTATCGTCGATGTCCGGCTTGACGGCGACGACGCCGCGATCCTCGAAGGTCACGACGGAACGACCCGTCTTTTCCTTCTTCACGGTCTTCGTCGATGTCTCTTTCTTCGCGTTTTTCGCCGGAACCACCTTCTTGTCATCAGGCGCGACGAACGTGTTGGCGTAGCCGAGTGCGACCGGAGCTGCCTTGACCTCCCTGGTGGGAACCTTGTCCGAGCGATACGCGTTGCCCGGAGCTTCCTGCGCGTTGACAGCAAAGCTCATCATGCCCGTGGCAACAGCCACAGCTACAAATACTCTCTTCATGTATGTCTTTTTCTCTTGCCAATATCGGGACGCGGACTGCCCCGATTTGATGGGATTTACCGGCGACGATCCTGTCGGCTCCGGCGGTTGCACAAGAGGCGATCTCGCAGGTGATTGTGCGACGAACGTGACCCGCGAAATGACTTTCCGATACACATTGAAACAATTCGAATATTCTAGGCTGAACTTCCGCTAGGTCAGCGGCGCCATGCCCGACACCAGCGCCGCGAGCAACGCCTGCGTCTCCGCGTCGGCGACGCCGTCGGCCAGCCGCTGGCGGAAATGCAGCTGGAACGCCTCGACCACCGCTTTCGTCGCCGAATCGAAGACGCCTGTGATTTCAACGCCGTAGCCATAGAGTTGCAGCATCGACTGCAGCCGCTCGACGGCATCGCCCTGATCGCCCGGACACAGCGTCGGCACGGCCGCGATGGCAATCGCGGCTGGCAGATGCCCCACGCCCGCCGCGTGCAGAACGGCCCATGGAAACGCCGGACCCGGGTCGATCTTGCGCCCAGGCGCAACGTCGGAATGCGCCAGAATCCGTTCCTTCGGCACGTCCAGTCGTGCCGAAATGTCGCGGCAGAGCCGGATGACCGAGCCGATCTGAGCGTCTGGAAAAGGCGGATGGCCGGCCAGATTGCCCGGATTGACGATTTCGATTCCGATCGACTGCGAGTTGATGTCCGACGACCCATGCCAGGAGCCGCGGCCGGCGTGCCAGGCGCGGTCGGCCTCGCGCACCATCTGGATCACCCGTCCGTCCTCGTGGACGAGATAGTGTGACGACACCTCGCTGGCCGGGTTGCAAAGCCACGCCTCGGCTCCTTCGCCGGTCTCCATCCCGGTATAGTGGAGGACGATCATGTCGGCCCGGCTGAAACCCCGGCGCGGCCCGAAATTGGGCGAAACCCGCACCTCCGCGCCGGAAAAGTCGGCGACGAACCCGCTCATAGCCGGAGGAACGAACGCTCGATGGCTTCGAACGCCACGTTCAGCGCCGCGACCCGAGCGGTGGCGATGGCGATGAACTCCTCCGGCAGGCCACGCGCCATCAGGCGGTCCGGATGGTTTTCGGCGATCAGCTTCCTGTAGTGGCTGCGGATTTCGGGGAACGAGGCCGAAGTCGCGACCCCCAGCACCTTGTAGGGATTTTCGCCCGCTGCCAAGGCGTGCCGCGCCAGGATGCGCTCGAACCTGCTGTCGTCGAACGAGAAGATCTCGGCGGTGCGGCGCAGAAACCCTATCTCGCGCTCGTGGACATAGCCGTCGGCCTTGGCGATGTGAAACAGGCCATCGAGGATATCTTCCAGCACGTCGCGCTGGTCCTCGTCCTCGTCGAACAGCGACGCCATTCGCGCGGCATAGGTCTCAAAGCCGGCAATGTCGCCCTTGGCCAGATCGTAGAGGCGCGATACGTTGCGCACCTGCTCCGCCGGCACGGAGAATATCTGCTGGAAGGCGCGAACCTCGTCCTGGGTGACGATGCCATCCGCCTTGGCCATCTTGGCCGAGAGCGCGATCATGGCAATCGAGAAAGCCACCTTGCGCCGCAGCGCCGGGTCTCCCTCGAACATCGACCGAATGGCCTCGACGACACCGGCAAGTGCCGAGCCGGAGACCCGCGACACGAAATCCCCGAGGCGCGACCAGATGGACATGCGACCTTCATAAGGCGATTTCTTCGCAATTGCGAGAGGCCGGCGGACGCTCCTGCCGGACTGCTGACGCGACAATGAAAAAGGCCGGGCGAAACACCCGGCCTTCAACATCATGCTCGGCTTCCGTTACTGCGCCGGAGCGGGCGTAGCCGGAGCAGGCTGGATCTCTTCAGCCGGAGCCTTGGGCGCCGGAGCCGGAGTCATCGACGGGTCCGACGGCGCCGGGGTCGAGGTGGCCGGCGGATCGATGCTCTGCGTCGTCGTGTTGTCGGCAGAGTCACTGCAAGCGGCAACGCCGAACAGGGCGATGGCGGCGGTGGAAGCAAGGATCAGTTTTCTCATCTTTCATCTCCTTCAGAAAGGTTACTTTCTTCGGTGGAACGCCCGGTTGCTCGGGGCGGTCGCGAGGTAAATGTCTGAGCCTTGCTGCGGTTTCGTAACGTTGTGTGACTCTTGTTAACCTTTGGGCAAGGGTGTTCACAGGCTGGACGCCGCCCGCGCCGCCTGGTCGTATTGGCCCGACAGCGCCCGCATCAGCGCTGCGATGCCGCTCAGTTCCGCCTCGCCGAAATTCAACCGCTTGACGCTGTCGACAAGCAGGGCCTCGCGGACATCGCGGTAGCGCGCGCACGCCGCCGCGCCCTCCTCAGTCACCCGCGCGGTTTTCTCCTTGCCGCGCTTGCCGCCGGCCACGAGACCCAGCCCCTGCAGTTTTTTCAGCGCATAGGCGACGATGTGCGTGTCCTCGATGTTGAACATCATGCACAGGTCGGCCAACGTCTTTTCACGGCCGCGATGGTTGACCGCGTGCAGGATCAGCACCTCGACCGGCGTCAGCCCCGGAATACCCGCCGCCGCCATGCCGCGCGAGGTCCAGCGCTGGAACGCATTGGACACGATCGTCAGCGCGAACTCGACCTCCGACAGCGGCGGCAGCGCGCCGTCCGCCAGATGTGACGCTGAAACGACGGGTCCGATCGACGTTGTGGCCATCACGAAGCTCCAAATCGACATTATGTCGATAAATTATCGATGACATGATGATAAGCTTGCGATATGAACTTGGCAACCTGGCACGAAGGAGTACGCCGCCATGCAGAAGACCTGGGATTTCTGGATCGATCGCGGCGGCACGTTCACGGACGTCATCGGCCGCGCGCCGGACGGCTCGCTCCACCCGCGCAAGCTGCTGTCGGAGAACCCGGAAGCCTACAGGGACGCCGCCGTCCAGGGCATCCGCGACCTGCTCGGGCTGGCGACCGGCGCGCCGATTCCTGCGGGGTTGACCGGCGACGTCAAGATGGGCACCACGGTCGCCACCAACGCGCTCCTGGAGCGCAAGGGCGACCGGGTACTGCTGCTGATCACCAAGGGTTTTCGCGACGCGCTGCGAATCGCCTACCAGGCGCGCCCGGACATCTTCGCCAAGCAGATCATCCTGCCGGAGCAGCTCTACGAGCGCGTGATCGAGGTGCCGGAGCGCGTCCGCGTCGACGGGACACTGGAGACAGCGCTCGACCTCGATGCCGTCAGGGAAGAGATCGCCGCAGCGAAGGCCGACGGCATCGACGCGGTTGCCATCGTCTTCATGCATTCGTGGAAGTTCCCCGATCACGAGAAGGCGGCCGAAGCGCTGTGCCGCGACATCGGTTTCGCGCAGATCTCGACCAGCCATGCCGTCTCGCCGCTGATCAAGCTGGTGGGTCGGGGCGACACGACGGTGGTCGACGCTTATCTCTCGCCGATCCTGTCGCGCTACGTGCAGAGGGTGGCGGGGGAGCTGGGCGCGCAGGGCGGCGCAGATGGCCCCAACCTCATGTTCATGATGTCCTCCGGCGGCCTGACCGCGGCGGACATGTTCCAGGGCAAGGACGCGCTTCTGTCCGGGCCGGCCGGCGGCGTCGTCGGCATGGTCGAGACCGCCAATCTGGCCGGCTTCCAGAAGGTCATCGGCTTCGACATGGGCGGCACGTCGACCGACGTCGCGCACTATGACGGCGAATACGAGCGCGCGTTCGACACCGAAGTCGCCGGTGTGCGCGTCCGCGCGCCGATGATGCGCATCCACACCGTCGCTGCCGGCGGCGGCTCGATCCTGCACTATGCCGACGGCCGCTTCCAGGCAGGCCCGGATTCCGCCGGCGCCAATCCCGGCCCCGCCTGCTATCGCCGTGGCGGCCCGCTCGCCGTCACCGACGCCAACGTCATGCTGGGCAAGCTGCAGCCCGACTTCTTCCCGGCGATTTTCGGCCCCGGCCAGAACGAGCGGCTGGACACTGAAGCCGTGCAGACAAAATTCGCCGACCTCGCCGCGAAGATCGGCGATGGGCGCACGCCGGAGGCGGTCGCCGAAGGCTTCGTCACCATCGCGGTCGAGAACATGGCGAACGCGATCAAGAAGATTTCCGTCCAGCGCGGTTACGACGTCACCGAATATCTGCTGAACTGCTTCGGCGGCGCCGGCGGTCAGCACGCCTGCCTCGTCGCCGATGCGCTCGGCATGGAATCGGTGCTGGTGCATCCGTTCTCCGGCTTGCTGTCAGCCTATGGCATCGGCCTCGCCTCCGTCTTCGCCTCGCGCCAGCAGGCGCTGATCATGCCGCTCGCCGAGGGCTCGGTCGTCGAGATCGACTCCCTGATCGCGAGCTTGTCGGAAAAGGTCTTCGACGAACTGCGCGCCCAGGGCGTGCCGGACGACGTCATCGCCTGGCGGCCCGTGCTGATGATCCGCTACGACGGCACGGACACCGCCCTGCCCGTAAATTTCGCCGGGCGCTCGATCGAGGACGCGCGGACGGAGTTCGAGAAGGCGCACAAGGCGCAGTTCGGCTTCGTCTACGACAACAAGCCGATGATCGTCGAATCCGTCGACCTGCAGGGCCATGACGGCCGGGTCGCAGGCCGCGACGAGACCAGCCGGCCAACCGTGGACGAGGCTGCGGCAGCGTCGGAAACACTAAGAATGTTCTCGGAAGGCGAATGGCGCGACGCCGGCATTTTCCGCCGCGAGAACCTGCGCCCCGGTAACCGCGTCGCCGGCCCGGCTCTGGTGATCGAGAGCCACCAGACTATTGTCGTCGAGCCGGGTTGGCAGGCCGAGATAACCGCGCGCGACCATGTCCTGCTGCGCCGGATCGAGCGCAAGCGCCGAGCCGCCGCGCTCGGCACCGAGGCCGATCCGGTGATGCTGGAGGTCTTCAACAACCTGTTCATGGCGATCGCCGAGCAGATGGGCGTCACGCTGCAGAACACCGCCTATTCGGTCAACATAAAGGAACGGCTGGACTTTTCCTGCGCCGTCTTCGACCGAACCGGCGCGCTGGTAGCCAATGCGCCGCACATGCCGGTGCATCTGGGCTCGATGGACCGCTCGGTCGAGACGATCATCCGGCTCAACGCGGGCGACATTCATCCGGGCGACGTGTTCGCGCTCAACGCCCCATACAATGGCGGCACCCACCTGCCCGACATCACGGTGGTGACGCCGGTGTTCTCAGATGACGAGAGCGAGATCCTCTTCTTCACCGCCTCGCGCGGCCACCACGCCGATGTCGGCGGCACCGCCCCCGGCTCGATGACTCCGCTGGCGACAGTCGTGGACGAGGAAGGCATCCTCATCGACAATTTCCGCATCGTCTCGCGGGGCAGGTTCCAGGAGGCGGAGCTTCACGCGATCCTGACCGATCACCCCTACCCGGCCCGCAACCCGCACCAGAACATCGCCGACCTGAAGGCCCAGATCGCGGCCAACGAGAAGGGCGTGGCGGAGCTGCGCAAGATGGTCGACCATTTCGGGCTGGACGTTGTCGAGGCCTACATGGGCCACGTGCAGGACAACGCGGCCGAGAGCGTGCGCCGCGTGCTGCTGCGCCTGCCCGACGAGTCGGTTTACGAATACCCCACCGACACCGGGCAGGTGATCAAGGTGAAGATCACGGTCGACCGGCAAAAACGCGAGGCGACGGTCGATTTCACCGGCACGTCGCCGGTGATGAAGAATAATTTCAACGCGCCGGAACCGGTCGCCCGCGCGGCCGTCCTCTACGCCTTCCGCGTCATGGTCGAGAACAACATCCCGATGAATGCCGGCTGCCTGCGCCCGATCAACATCATCATCCCCGATGGCTGCATGCTACGGCCGAGCTATCCGGCGGCCGTCGTCGCCGGAAATGTCGAGACCTCGCAGCACGTCACTAACGCGATGTTCGGCGCCATGGGCGCGCTCGCCAATGCGCAAGGGACGATGAACAACCTGACCTATGGCAACGCGCAATACCAGTATTACGAGACGATCTGCTCCGGCTCGCCCGCCGGCCAGTTCAACGATGGAACCGGCTTCGACGGCACGTCGGGCGTCCACACCCACATGACCAATTCGCGCCTGACCGACCCGGAAATCCTCGAACTGCGCTTCCCGGTGATGCTGGAAGACTTCCACATCCGCGAAGGTTCGGGCGGCAAGGGCAAGTGGAGCGCCGGCGACGGCACCCGCCGCACCGTGCGGTTCCTCGAGGAAATGGAATGCGCGATCCTGTCCTCGCATCGCGCCTCCGCCCCGCGCGGCGTCGCGGGCGGCGGCGACGGCCAGGTCGGCATGACCCAGGTGAGGCGCGCCAACGGCACGGTCGAGACACTGAAGGCCTGCGACCAGACAGTGCTGCAGGCCGGGGACGCGGTGATCGTGACGACGCCGACGCCGGGAGGATTTGGGAGAGGTTGAGTGTTCAGCAAATCCGGCTCATCTTCCTCCGGATGCTGGAGGGTCGCGCCATGCGCACAACAATATCGATCGACGACGACGTGCTGATGGTTGCGCGCGGCCTAGCAGAACGCGACAATACGACAGTCAGCAAAGTCATCTCCGACCTGGCGCGAAAAGCACTCGAAGCGCCACAAGATGAACCGTCTGGGGAGCAGAACGGCATTCCACTACTTCCAGTCAAGAAGGGCAGCCTTCCCGTGACGATTGAACTGGTGAATCGATTGCGCGACGAAATGCCTTGATCGCGCTCCGCTACCCCAATCGTCACTCCAGATTGGTCTGCACCCACTTCGGCGAATGGTGGATGTCGATCGTCTGGAGCCGCCCGGGTCCGAGATTGATGAACCGGTGCGGCACGCCGGCGGGGCCGAGCACGGTCTCGCCGGCCTCCGCGTCGATGACCTGGTCGCCGACGAAGAACCGCGCGCGACCCTGCGTGACGACGAAGACCTCGTCATAGGGATGGACGTGCAAGACCGGTCCGACGCCCGGCTCGTCATTGCCATAGGTCAGAACCGTGATCTGGCCGCCGAGACTCTCTCCATTGACGGAGCCGCGATAGGGACCGTCGATGCCGCCGTCGAACAGCCTTGCCTTCGCCGGCGGGCGACCGTCGGGCGTGACGGTCGAAGGATCGAAATCGCGTCGGGCCATGTGATCCTCCAGAATCGAAGCCGGAGGATGGTCGACGCGGCATGCGGGGACAAGCCCCGCGACCGCTGGTTGCGTCAGACCAGCTCCCCAGCTTGGAGCATATCGTCCATCCGCGCGTAGCTGGCCTCCATGCCCTCGCCCATACCGGTCGACAGCATCATGGCGCGGGCCTCGGCGTTTGGCAGCGTCATCCGCAACGTCAACAACGTGCCGTCGCCTTCGGCCTGGAACCGCGTTTCGACATGGTTGTCGGGCGTCGGATCGGGCAGGTGCATCCGCTCGATGTGGACGGTGCGGCTGAACGGCTCGACCGCGACATACTCGCCGGTCAGATGGAAGTCGCCGCCCTTGCCGTCTGTCCACTCGCAGCGCAGCCGGCCGCCGGGCCTCGCCTCACTGATGCAGACCGGCATGGTCCAGCCCTCGGGACCGAGCATCCACTTCTTCATCAGATCGGCTTCGGTGTGCGCCCGGAACACAGCCTTGGGCGTCGCCCTGAACCGGCGGGTGACGACGACATGCGTGTCGCCTTCGGTCTTCAGTGTCAGCTTGCTCATGGTCTTTCCTTTCCGTCTTCATCCAGTGTCGAAAGCAGTTCGTCGAGCCGGTCATAGTTGCGCGCCAGACGGTCCCTGAGCGCGATCAGCCAGCGGTCGATGTCGTCCAGAGCCTCCGGCGCAAGGCGGCAGGGCCGTTTCGTACCCTCGGCGCGCCGCGTGATCAGCCGCGCGTCCTCCAGCACCTTGATGTGCCGCGACACCGCCGGCTGGCTCATCGCGAAGGGCTCCGCCAGTTCCATCACAGTCGCTTCGCCCAGAGCAAGTCGGGCGAGGATTGCCCGGCGTGTCGGGTCGGCAAGAGCCGAAAATGTTGCGTCGAGTTGCCCGGTCATCGGTTCGATCCTTTAATAACCAACTTGTTATATAACATTTTCATTATCGTCAAGCGCCTTTTTCGCGGCGAGCGTCATCCAACCTTCATGGTCGCGTCACGCACGCGTCACCGGAACTTCATACCCAGCATCGCAATCGCTCCGACACAGAGGATTCGCGCAATGACCGACATTTCCGCCGGCTCCGGCTTCCGCACCCGGCGTCACGTCGGCAATGCGGTCTATCAGCACCGCGCCCTGTCGAAGGACGGCATCTCGGAGCGCCTCTTCGCCTTGGCTTTTTCCGGCCTCGTCTATCCGCAGATCTGGGAAGATCCCGAGATCGACATGGAGGCGATGCAACTGGCCAGGGGCCATCGCGTCGTCACCATCGCGTCAGGCGGCTGCAACATGCTCGCCTACCTCACCGCAGCGCCCGCCCGCATCGACGTCGTCGACCTCAACGCCGCCCATGTCGCGCTCAACCGCCTGAAGCTGGCGGCGGCAAAGCATCTGCCTGGCCAGCGAGATTTCGACCGCTTCTTCGGGCGCAGCGATGTCGGCCACAACGCGCTCGCCTACGACACGTTCATCGCCCCGCATCTCGATCCCTCTAGCCGCGCCTACTGGGAGAAGCGCGACCTGCTGGGCCGTCGCCGCATCTCCGTCTTCGACCGCAATTTCTACCGCACCGGCCTGCTCGGCTTCTGCATCGCGCTCGGCCACCGTGTGGCGAAGCTGCACGGCGTCGACCCTTCCGAAATCATGCAGGCGAAGTCGATTGCCGACCAGCGCCGCTTCTTCCGCGAGCGTCTGGCGCCGCTGTTCGACCGCAAGCTCATCCGCTTCGCAACGGCGCGAAAGGCCTCGCTGTTCGGCCTGGGCATCCCGCCCGCACAGTACGATGCGCTGGTGACCGCGGGCGACGGCACGATGGCCAGTGTCCTGCGTGACCGGCTGGAAAAACTCTCCTGCCACTTCCCGCTGTCGGACAACTATTTCGCCTGGCAAGCCTTCGCACGCCGCTACCCCACGGACGGCGAGGCCGCCCTGCCCCGCTATCTCCAGCCGGAGCATTTTGCTGCCATCCGCGCCAATGCCGAACGGGTAAGAGTGCATCATGCCAACTACATCGATCTGCTGGCCGACAAGCCCGCGTCGAGCGTCGACCGCTACATCCTGCTCGACGCGCAGGACTGGATGACGGACGCGCAACTGAACCGGCTGTGGAGCGAGATCACCCGCACCGCCGCCCCCGGCGCCCGCGTCATCTTCCGCACCGCTGCCGCGCCCACCCTGCTGCCGGGCCGCGTCTCGCCGGTCACGCTCGACCGCTGGGACTACCGCCCCGAGCAGTCGCGCGAACTCTCCAGCCGCGACCGTTCGGCGATCTATGGCGGCTTCCACCTCTACGTGAAGCGCTGACCATGGCGATCCCGGACACCGCAGCGAACCACGCCGACCTGATGAACGGCGTCTATCGCTGGCAGCGCCACATCTACGACCTGACGCGGAAACATTACCTGCTCGGCCGCGACAGGATGATCGCGCGACTGGATGTCCCGGCCGGCGGCAGCGTGCTCGAACTCGGCTGCGGCACCGGGCGGAATATCGCTTTGGCGGCTCGGCGCTACCGGAACGCACACTGGTTCGGCCTCGACATTTCGGCCGAGATGCTTGCCACCGCCCGGACATCCCTCGACCGCGCCGGCCTGACCGACATGGCAAGGCTGGCGCAGGGCGATGCAACCGACTTCGAACCGCGAATCCTGTTCGGGCAAACCGGTTTCGACCGCGTGTTCATCTCCTATTCCCTGTCGATGATCCCCGACTGGCAGGCCTCCATCCGCGAAGCGCTGTCAGTCGTGAAGCCGGGCGGATCGCTGCACATCGTCGATTTCGGCGGCCAGGAGCGGCTGCCCGGCTGGTTCAGGTCCCTTCTGCGCGTCTGGCTGGCGAAATTCCACGTCAGTCCGCGTGATTCACTGCGCAAAGTGGTTGAATCGGAATCGCGCCGCACCGGTGCAACCCTTGAATTCGAAACGCTTTCCCGCGGTTACGCGGTTCACGCGATCCTGCGCTTGCCGCGCTGATCGGACCATTGCCTCACGTGTCGGTCCGGACCGCGAAGAAATCGTTGATCAGGGCCGCCACCGTCTCGGGGACGACCATCGCGGGGACGTGTCCCGATCCGGCCAGCACCTCGAGCCTGCTCCCGGCGATCTGGCTTGCCAGGTACTGCATGGCGCCGAGCGAGGCAAAACCATCCTTCTCGCCATGCAGGATCAGCGTCGGCAGGCGAAGACCCCGGACCCGGTCGAGGAACGTGTCGTCGACCGGCTGGCCGATCCGCCAGAGTCTGGCCGCCGCCTCGGGCGTCGCCCGCATCAGCATGTGGTGTCCCATCCGGCGGACATGCTCGACATCGGGTTCGGGCGTGCATCGGTCGATGAACCAGCGCATTCGCTCTTCATGGGTCGCGCCGGGCCACTGGTCCGGCGCCGGCACAGCTCTTGGCGGCGCGGCGGGATCAGCGATCCCCGCGCTGCCATTGGCGAGCACCAGGCCTTCGAAACGGCTCGGATCGCGCAGGGCGGCTCGCATCACCGGCAAGGTGCCGGACGAGAAGCCCGCGAGGACGCAGGACCCGATGTCGAGACGATCCATGACGCGGAAGATGTCGTCGACCAGCGCATCCGCGCTGATCTGCTCGACAGGCACAACCGTTTCTCCGGTTCCACGATGGTCGTAGGTGACGGCGCGCCAGTCGCGGCTGAGCACAGCCAGTGTCGGCAGCCAGTCCTCGTAGTTGCCGATCCAGCCGCTGTGGGCGAGGATCGTCCGCGGCCCGCCGCCCATCGACAGGGTGAAGAAGCGAAGTCCTTCGATGTCGACAAACATCGTGATCTCCTATGGCAGCGCCTTGACCAGTGCCTGCACCATCGCCTGCGACTTGTAGCCGAGCTTGGAGGGCGTGAGGCCGAGCCGGACGACGACGAGCTGCTGCGACGGGATGACGGCCATCGACTGACCGTCATGGCCGAGTGCCCAGACCGCATCGGCGGGAAGTTCGAAGCCGGCGTCTGGGTCTTCGCCGTTCGGCGTGCCCGCGGAGGGGCCGTTCAGCCACATCTGGCCCTTGGTGTATTCGTTGGGCGCCGCTTCGGACGGCTCGCGCATGAAGGCGGCGTAGCCGTCGGGCAGGACCTTCTGGCCGTTCCAGACGCCGTCCTGCAGCAGCAACTGCCCGAACCGCGCCCAGTCTCTGGCCGTGGCGTAGAGATAGGACGAACCGACGAACGTGCCCCGCGCATCCGTTTCCAGCACGGCGCTGCGCATGCCGACAGGATCGAATAGCGCCGCGCGCGGCAAGGCCAGCGCCTGCGCCTGGTCGCCCGCAGCGTTCTGCCAGATACGCGACAGCATGACGGTCGTTCCGCTCGAATAGGAGAACGCCTTGCCCACGTCGTTGGCCAGCGGCTTGGCTGCGGCGAAGGCGGCCATGTCCGGCTCAAGATAGAGCATGCGCGTCACATCGGTGACGTCGCCATAGTCCTCGTTGAACTCAAGCCCGCTCGACATCGACAACAGGTCGCGGACCTTGATCGCATTGCGCGCATCCGCCTTCCACGCTTCGAACAGGCCCGTGTCGTCGAGTCCGATCTTGCCCTGGCCGACCAGGGTGCCGATGATGGCGGCAGTGACCGTCTTTGTCATCGACCAGCCGAGCAGCGGCGTCGCGGCCGAAAAGCCCTCGCCGTAGCGTTCGCCGACGATCCGGCCGTTCTTGACGACCACAACCGCGCGCATGCCGGGTCCGGTCATCGCCGGATCTTCGAGTATAGCGGCGACGGCCGGGTCCTGCGATGGCTCGACTGTCTCGCCCTCCGGCCACAACCCCTGGCCGGCAACGCCGGTTGCCACCGGCACCGGCGGAAGCGCCGCGGCCTCGACGTCCCCGTCGGGCACCGAGGCGCAGCCTGCGCCGTCATGCGCCACCGCCAGCCCGCCGCCGAAGACGCCCAGCAATTCCGCGAACGCCGTCCTGGCATCGCGGTCGACAGAGATCGAGATCAGCCCGAGGACGGGATGGCCGGGCGCCTGCACGTCGACCTTGAGCACTTCGTGCGAGTCGCGTCCGGCGACAAAGACATTGGAACAGACCATCTTGGCGGAATAGCCCGCCGCGACCTGGATCAGCGCCGGTGGAGCGAAATACAGCCAGGCCGCGGACGCGGCGACGACGATGACTGCCAGGATGGCCAGCCACTTCAACACTTTGCCCAGAATGCGCATGTCGCCCCCGCCATCGAATTGCCGAACTCTCGCCGGCATCTGGCGGCCAGTCTTGGGCGCGGCGCTGGGAAAAATCAATGGCGGGACGAATGCGGCGAAGGGCGCGGGCCAATCCGCGTGACGCGCATGGGCGGATCGCCTATTCCTCGGCAGCGCAACGACACGTTGATTCGCAGCCAGTTTTCCCGGGGGACCCATGCGCCGCTTCGCGCTGCTGACGCTACTGGCGCTGCTTGCCGCCTGCTCGGGCGGCGGAGGCGGCCTGCAGGACATCGCGCCGACATCGGGCGACAGCGTCACCACGGTCGGCGTCGGCCCGCGCTTCGGCGACCGCGATCCGCATGAGTGGCAGACGCGCCGGCCATGGGACTACGCCGTACACGGCACCGACGTGTCCAAATACCAGACCGCGCTCGACTGGGCGACGGCGCGGTCGAAGGGCATCTCCTTCGTCTTCATCAAGGCGACCGAAGGCGGCGACCGGGTCGACGACATGTTCCGCGCCCACTGGAACGGCGCGCGCGCCGCAGGCGTGCCGCGTGGCGCGTATCATTTCTTCTACTTCTGCCGTCCGGCCTCCGAGCAGGCCGAATGGTTCATCCGCAACGTGCCGCGCGAGAAGGATGCGATGCCGCCCGTGCTTGACATGGAGTGGAACCACCTCTCGCCCACCTGCAAGCTCAGGCCGCCGCCCGAGACCGTGCGCGCCGAGATGCGGGTCTTCCTCGACGCGGTGCAGAAGCACTACGGCAAGCGTCCGATCATCTACACCGACCCCGCCTTCTTCGACCGCAACGGCCTGTCGGCCTTCCAGGGTTATCCGTTCTGGCTGCGCTCCACCGCCGGTCATCCGACCGAGAAATATGGCAGCCACCCCTTCGTCTTCTGGCAGTATACCGGCACCGGCACGGTGCCGGGCATCAGGGGCGACGCCGACATCAACGTCTTCAACGGCACGGCGGCGAGCTGGCGCAAATGGCTGGCGGCGAATACCCGCTGAAATCGGCTGTTTGCCGCATTTGCGCCTGCCGCCTGTGTTTGGGAAGCCGCTGAAAACCGGAGACGACCAAAGATGAAGCTGATCCTGAGCGCCGCGCTTGCCGCAACCCTGTTCGCCAAGCCCTCGCTCGCGCAGCAATGCGGCGGCGATTTCTCGCAATGGCTGGGCGGCATGAAGGCCGAGGCGCAGGCGGCAGGAATCGGCCCGGCCGGCTTGGCGGCGCTCGACAATGTCCGCCCGGACAGCCGCGTCATTGGCCGCGACCGCGCCCAGGGCGTCTTCGCCCAGACCTTCATCGAGTTCTCCGGCCGCATGGTCTCGGCCTACCGGCTGAAGCAGGGCGCCGTGAACCTGAAGAAATACGCCAGCGAGTTTCAGCGCGCGGAACAGGAGTTCGGCGTTCCCGGCCCGGTCATTGCAGCCTTCTGGGCCCTGGAGACCGATTTCGGCGCGGTGCAGGGCGATTTCGACACGCTGAACGCGCTGTTGACTTTGGCGCATGACTGCCGCCGGCCCGAACTGTTCCGGCCGCAGATTGTGCCGCTGCTGACGCTGATCGAGCGCGGCGACCTGCCGGCGGATGTCAAGGGCGCATGGGCCGGAGAGATCGGGCAGACCCAGATTCTGCCGTCCGACTATCTCGAAAAGGGCCGTGACGGCGACGGCGACAACCATGTCGACCTGCGCGGCAGCGCGCCGGACGTGATCATGACGACGGCCAACTTCCTGAAGTCGCTCGGCTGGCGCGCCGGCGAGCCGTGGATGCAGGAAGTGCGTGTGCCCGAGCAGATGGACTGGGCCGACACGGGGCGCGAAAACCAGCATCCGCGCTCGCACTGGGCGGCGGCCGGCGTCACCGCGCGGGATGGGTCCGCGCTGCCCTCCGACGCGCAGCCGTCCAGCCTCGTCCTGCCGATGGGCCGCAAGGGGCCGGCCTTCCTGATCTACCCCAATTTCGACGTCTATCTCGAATGGAACAAGTCGTTCGTCTACACGCTGACCGCAGGCCATCTCGCGGCGCGCTTCGCCGGCGAGCCGGCCTACGACAAGCGCAACCCGGACCGGGGCCTGACGATCGAGGAAATGAAGCTTCTGCAGGAGAAGCTCGCCGCGCGCGGCCACGACGTCGGCAAGATCGACGGCATTCTGGGCACCGGCACACGGACGGCATTGCAGAAGGTACAGGCCGAGCTCGGCATGCCGGCCGATGGCTGGCCGACGCAGCAGCTTCTGGTCATCCTGTAGGGAACAGCCATGACCGGCACGGGCGGACAAACCGACAAGACCTCGCCCGCGCCGCTCAATCTCGCGGCGGCGGTAACCGCTCTGCTGCTCTGCCAGCTTGCAGGCGAGGTCATCGTGCTGGCGCTGCGGCAGGTCTATCCGGCGCTTGCCTTTCCCGGCCCGGTCGTCGGCATGGCGCTGATGTTCCTGCTGCTGCTGTGGCGAAACGGACCGGGCGCCAGCCTCGACGCGACGGCCGGTGGCATCCTGAGAAACCTGTCGCTGCTGTTCGTGCCGGCCGCGGTCGGCATCGTTCAATACGGCCCGGTTCTGAGCGAATTTGGCCTGGCGCTCGCCGTCGCCCTTGTCGCTTCTACGGTCCTGACCCTGCTGGTCACCGTCGGCGTCTTCCTGCTCGTCGTTCGCCTGCGGGACGCCGAATGACTCCCGAGATCGCCAGCATCTGGGTCTACCTCTCCGCCTCGCCGCTGCTTTGGCTGACCGCGACACTGTCGGCCTATGTCGCGGCCGACCTGATCTCGTCCCGGCTCGGCCGCCATCCGCTCGCCAATCCGGTGGTGATGGCCGCCGCGGCGCTGGTCGGGCTGCTGCTGGCGACCGGAACGAACTACGCGACCTATTTCGCGGGCGCGCAGTTCGTGCATTTCCTGCTCGGTCCGGCCACGGTCGCGCTGGCGATCCCGCTCTGGCGCAATCTCGCGCTGGTGCGCCGCGCCCTCCTGCCGATGGCCGCTGCCCTGTTCGCCGGCTCGGTGACGGCGGCGGCGAGTGCCGTCGCCATCGCCTGGGCGTTCGGCGCACCCGCCGAGGTGCTTGCATCGCTCGCGCCGAAATCGACCACCGCGCCGATCGCCATGGAACTGTCGAAGAGCCTCGGAGGCATCCCGGCGCTTACCGCCGTGCTTGTGGTGACGACCGGCATCATTGGCGCTGTCATCGTGACCCCGCTGATGAACGCGCTGAAGATCACCGATTTCGCCGCGCGCGGCTTTGCGGCCGGCGTCGCCTCGCACGGCATCGGCACCGCGCGCGCCTTCCAGGTGTCGGAAATAGCCGGCACCTTCGCCGGCATTGCAATGGGCCTCAACGGCGCTCTCACCAGCCTGCTGGTGCTGCTCTGGCTGGCGTTCGCAAGCTAGGTTTGGAACTCCACCACCCTGGCCGCGCGCGGGCGGAGTTCGACTTTCGTCGAACCTGACTAAAATTCTTGAGAGCGCCGAAACTTTCCAGGTGGCGTTGCGTAGTTTTTCTTCAAGGCCGAGAAAGAAGATATTCCATCTCCTTTTTCGATCGACCGGCGGAGCCATGCGTACCGTTCAAGAAAGTGGCTCCGACAGAACAGATAGTCCTTACTGTAATTTAGACCAAGAAGTGTCCGACGACCGGGATATCTCGGCCGATCGGTAGACTATTTCTGAACGTTGGCTCGAATCTCGGTGTTCGCGGATTGCGATTTCCGGCGAGTTTTCAGTCAGGGACGAGACGAACAACCCAACAAGCAATCCAGGAGAGCGTCATGAAGAACTTTGAAGACACCGGCATCGACCTGTCGAAGGTCGATCTGCAAGCCGGCCGAAGAGCATTCCTGAAGAGCGCCGGCCTGATGGCGGCCGGCGCCGCAGTACTCGGTCTGGCCAACTCTCCGGAGGAAGCGGCGGCGCAGGACTCTGCCTTTCAGGCCGACGGCGCCTTGAGCCCCGCGGCTGTGAACGCCACCGATGCGACTGTCCTGAACTTCGCCCTGAACCTCGAATATCTCGAAGCGGAATTCTATCTGCGCGCCGCGGTCGGTCGCGGCCTCACCAGCGCCGACACGACCGGACAAGGCGTCCCCGGTGGCGTTCTGGGTGGCCGCAAGGTGACGTTTGCGACCCCGTTGATCGCCGGATACGCCCGCGAGATTGCCAACGACGAAGAAAGACACGTGAAATTCCTTCGTTTCGCGCTGGGCGGCGCCGCGGTGGCGCGACCGGCGATCAATCTGGCAACCAGCTTTACCGCAGCCGCCCGCGCGGCTGGCCTGATCACTGCGTCGCAGAATTTCGATGCGTTCGCCAACGAGACGAACTTCCTGCTGGCCGCGTACATCTTCGAAGATGTCGGCGTCACCGCCTACAAGGGCGCTGCCCGGCTGATCGTCAACAAGGATGTTCTGGAGGCGGCTGCCGGCATCCTCGCAGTGGAAGCCTACCATGCCGGCGAAATTCGTACCATTCTTGCGTCGCGCGGCCTCTACGCTCCAGCCCAGGCCATCTCGAACGCTCGCGACTCATTGGACGGAGCAACCGATCTCGACCAGGGCATCGGCACGGCGGGTCAGCCCAACATCGTCCCGACCAACGGGTATGGCATCGCCTTCAGCCGCACGCCGCAACAGGTGCTGAACATCGTCTATCTCGGCGCGAATGCCAGCCCTTCGAGCTTCTTCCCGCGGCGGTTGAATGGCGCCATCAGGTAGGCATCTACGCCCCTGGTCGGTCGTGTGATCCGCGCGGAAACGTCAAGGCCCGGCATCGACCGGGCCTTGCTGCGCTGAGGCCGAGCGTGCCGCGTTCACTCGTCGCTGTCGCATTCCCACTGCATCACATTGACGTAGACGCCTTCGCTGACGACATTGCCGCGCGGGTCGATCAGGTCGCCATAGATGTAGAATTCGCCGTCCGCGCCCTCTTCGTCGCCCTGGAGGTCAAGCGACCACGACAGGCCCACCCTGTTGCCGCCCGTCCAGTCGGGATGAATGTCGGAACTGTCGGCCGATGCGAGGATTTTCGCGTTCGTCGTCACCGGCGCGCAGGTTGCGGCGGCGAGGGCCGGGGCGGCGACGACGGTCAGGAGAAGGGCAAGGATCGCGCGCATCGGTGTCTTTCGGTTGTCGGCAGGGAGCGGGAGCCTAAGCACGCCCGGCTCCGTATTGGAAGATCGCCCGACACCTAGCCGGCCGCCATCGTCTCCAGGCTCGCGAACCCTTCCGGCACGTCGCCCTCGTCGAACGGCGTGGTCACCTCGACGAACTTGTCGGGATAGAAGCCGTTGAAACGGGTCCTGAGCGACAGCGAATAGGCGCCGATATGGCCGATCTCGATCCAGTCGCCGGTGTCCACCGTCTCCGGCAGCCAGAACGGCCGCGACAGGATGTCGACCGAATCGCAGGTGGCGCCGCAGACCTTGAACGGCACGATGTTTGCGGCGCTGCCGTTGCGCTGCCGGATCGCGGGATCGGGGATGAACCGGGCCGGCAGGGTGATCTTGCCGGTCCATGAGTCCGACAGCGACGCCCAGATGCCGTCATTGATGTAGAGCCGCCTGCCCTTGCGCAGCAGCACGCGGACGACCAGCGAGAACGCGCGCGCGACGATCACGCGCCCCGGCTCCGCCACCAGCGGCATGTCGCCGAAACCCCATTCGCGCAAGTCGCCGCGAAACCGCGACATCAGCTGCGACAGCGACGGCATTTCCGGAACCTTCCGGTTCGGGTCATGGCCGTATTCGGCTGGAAAGCCGCCCCCGACATCGAGCCCGACGAGGTCGACGCCGGCGCGGTTGCGCACCCAGTCGGCGGTCTTCAGCGCCCGGTCATAGGTGTCCGGGTCCTCGATCTGGCTGCCGACATGGAAGCAGATGCCGACCTTGTAGCCGGTGCGGGCGAGGCGCTGCAGCAGTTCGACCGCCTGCGCCGGCCCGGCGCCGAACTTCTTCGACAGTTCGTAGGCCGCCTGGCCCTTGGTCTGGATGCGGACATAGACCTCGATCTGGCCCGGATCGATGTCGAGCGCCCGCACGATCCGCGTCAGCTTGACGATCTCGTCCTCATGGTCGACGGCGATCACCCGGATGCCATAGGTCTCAAGCGCCAGACGGATGTCGGACTGCGCCTTGACCGGGTGCATGTAGAGCATCTCGGCATCCGGCGCGACCGCCCGCACAGCTGCAAACTCGCCCGGAGACGCCACGTCGAACGCGGTCACGCCCGCCTCCGACAGCGTCTTCAGCACCATCGGCTCACCATTGGTCTTGACGGCATAGGCCGTCTTGCCGGGAAACATCCCCATGAAGTTGACCGCGTCACGCTTCAGCACCTCGGGGTGGAAGCAATAGACCGGCTCGTCCGGCCTCAACACCAGCGCGGCCGCCCTGGCGGTCTCGAATCTCTGCATCTGCGGTCCTCGATTTCGCCGAACCTATCAGCCGGCCAGACCCCGCGAAAGGCGCGGCGCCCGGAGATGGCCCAATGAAAACGGGTGGCGGGGGCGCGCGGTTCCGCCTATCGGTGCTGGCTCGAAACTGGAACTTTCACATGAGTCTTTCCGCCGCTCAAACCTCTCACCCGCCGATGTCGGCGCGGATGTGGGGCCTCCTCCTGCTGCTCGGCTTCATCTGGGGCGGTTCATTCTTCAGCGTCAGCGTCGCGGTGAGGGAAATCCCTCCGCTGACCCTGGTGCTGATTCGCGTCGGAGTGGCGGCTCTGGCGCTGCATCTGTACCTGCTGGCGAGGGGTCCTTCGTTCCGCCTTGCCTTGCCCTATGCCGGCTGGTTCCTGGCGCTGGGCCTGCTCAACAACGTCGTTCCTTTCACGCTGATGTTCTTCGGCCAGACCGCCATCGGCGCCGGGCTTGCCTCGGTGCTCAATGCGACGACGCCGTTCTGGACGCTGATCCTCGTCGGGTTCGTCTTCCGCAGCGAAAAACCGGGCATCAACAAACTGCTGGGCGTCATTCTCGGAATCGCGGGTACTGCGGTCATGATCGGTCCGGGACTTGCCGCGGGCATCGGCGGGCCGGTCTGGGCCAAGTTCGCTCTGATCGGCACGGCGGTGTCGTATGCCTTCGCATTTGTCGTCTCGCGCCGATTGACCGGCCTGCCGCCGATCGTCGTGGCGACGGGTCAGTTGACGGCATCGACCGCGATGATGATCCCGGTCGCGCTCTACGCCCATGGGCTCGACGGCTTCGCCCATGCCGGACCGGCGGCCTGGACCGCCGCGCTGGCTCTGGCGCTGGTTGCCACGGCCCTTGCCTACATCATCTTCTTCAACCTGGTCGCCACCGCCGGCGCCTCCAACACCTCGCTGGTCACCATGATCACGCCGGTCAGCGCCGTGCTGCTCGGCGCGATCTTCCTCGGCGAGCGGCTCGAACTGTTCGAGTTCGCCGGCATGGCGCTGATCGGTCTCGGGCTGATCACCATTGACGGACGCATCTTCCGGCGGCGATAGAGCGGCCTCAGGGAGGAACGTCATGCTGTCGGTGATTGCGATCCAGGATGCGATAGCGTCCGGCCAGACCACGCCGCGCGCGGCGATCGAGGCGAGTCTCGACGCCATCGCGGCGGGCGATGCCGCACTTGGCGCGTTCGAGGTCGTCGCGGATCGCGAGCCCCTGCTTCAGGCCGCGGACCTGGCAACCGGTCCCCTCGCCGGCATTGCTGTCGGCGTCAAGGACATCTTCGACACCGCCGACCTGCCGACCACCTACGGCTCGGCCGCCTATGCCGGCCACAGGCCGAAAACGGACGCGGCTTTGGTGTCGATGATCCGGGCGTCCGGCGCGTCGGTCATCGGCAAGACGGTGTCGACCGAATTCGCCTTCCTCAACCCGGCGCGGACGAAAAACCCGCACAACCCGGCGCATACTCCGGGCGGCTCGTCGGCGGGCTCCGCCGCCGCCGTCGCCGCCGGCATGATTCCAGCCGCCACCGGCACGCAGACCGGCGGGTCGATCATCCGCCCTGCGTCCTATTGCGGCGTTTCGGGCTACAAGCCGAGTTTTCGCCTGCTGCCGACCGTCGGCGCCAAGACGTTCGCCTGGTCGCTCGACACAGCCGGCTTCTTCGCCGCCTCCGCCGCCGACATTGCGCGCTTCGCAGCCGCCATCACCGGCCGTCCCCTTGACGTTGCGCCGATCGACCGGTCGGTGCGCATCGGCATCTACCGCAGCGGCGTCTGGAGCGAGGCCAGTTCGGACATGCAGGCGGCGGTGTTGCGCGCGGCGGCCCTTGCCGCCAATGCCGGAGCAGACATCGTCGAGCTGGACGAGCCCGAGGCGCTGGCCGCCGGACGCGACAATCACGGCACGGTGCAGAATCACGAAGCGGGGCTGGCGATGGCGGACGATCTCATCCGCCACGGCAGCGGCATGAGCGACATCCTGCGCACCACGCTGGAAGGCGGCCGCGCGATAACCCCCGATGCCTATGACGCCGCCAGGGCCATCGCCCGGCGGGCGCGCAAGGCGGCAACCGCCCTGTTCGACCGTGTCGACGTGCTGCTGACGCCGTCGGCGACCGGCGCCGCGCCGGCGGGTCTTGCCTCGACCGGCAGCCCGGTCTTCAACAAGCTGTGGACCCTGACCGGCAACCCGTGCGTGAACGTCGCCGGCCTCGCCGACGCATCAGGGTTGCCGCTCGGCGTGCAGGTGGTCGGGCGCTTCGGCGCCGACCGCACGGCGCTGTCGGCTGCTGCCTGGCTGGAAGGCGTCATCCGCCGCGCCTGAAACACGGCCGGAGGCCGCCCGCCGAAAAAATGTCGAAGACAAGGCAAGGGCGGAACTCGAAACGATTTCCTGCATTTGTCCTCGCGCGCGACGTCGTTTTTGCACAGGCTGTTGCAGCGCAGCAACAAAACCGCTTGTCACTGGCTCAGATACGCATACACTTCTGGCATAGTCCGCAGAGGAGGTACTCAATGGGACTGACACGGCCGATCAATGCAATCGTGATTTGTGCTGCGTTCGCCTTCATAGGCGCCATGATCCTGGGAGTGCTGCCGTAAGGGCAGTTTGGGGCCTGGGGAATTTCCTCCATACTGAGGCAAAAGGTAGAAAGGCCGGGCGAAACACCCGGCCTTTTCCTTTGTGTCGGACCCTGCGTTCAGGCTGCCGTCGCCGCCCTTGCCGGCTCCTGGGCCGGCTCCTGGAATGCCGCACGGATGCCGATCATGTGGCAGATCGCGACCGCGAGATCGGCGCGGTTCATGGTGTAGAAATGGAAGTCGCCGACCCCGCGCTCGACCAGGTCCAGCACCTGCTCAGCCGCGACCGCCGCCGCCACGAGCGCATGCGTCTGCGGATCGCGCGCCAGCCCGTCGAAGCGCTCTGCCAGCCATGCCGGCACATGCGCGCCTGCCCGGCCGGCGAAGTTCGCCACGGCGGCGAAATTGTGCACCGGCAGGATGCCCGGCACGATCGGGATGTAGATTCCCGCCCGGCGGACCCGCTCGACGTAACGTTCGTAGAGATCGTTGTCGAAGAAGAACTGGGTGATCGCGCGGGTCGCGCCATTGTCGACCTTGCGCTTCAGCATCTCGATGTCAGTCATGAAATCCGGGCTCTCCGGATGCTTTTCCGGATAGGCCGAGACCGAAATGTCATGCGCCCCCTGACGCGCCAGCGCTGCGACCAGTTCCGCGCCGTTGGAATAGCCGTCCGGATGCGGCCGGTAGCGCGAGCCGACACCCTCGGCCGGATCGCCGCGCAACGCGACGAAGCGCTTCACGCCCATCGCGACGAAATCTCCGATCACCGTGTCCGACTGCGTCCGGCTCGCGTCGACGCAAGTCAGGTGCGCCGCCGGAGCGAGCGTCGATTCGGTGAGGATGCGCTTGACGGTGCGCGCCGTGCGCTCCCGTGTCGAGCCGCCGGCGCCGTAGGTCACCGAGACGAAGCTCGGCTTCAGAGGCTCCAGCCGCTGCACGGTTTCCCACAGCCGCGCCTCCATGTCGTCGGTCTTGGGCGGAAAGAACTCGAACGATACCCGCACCTTGTCGCCGATGTCGGGACGGCGGGACAGACGGAACTGGGACATCACGCGGTCTCCGTAACGTGGCGGCGCTCGGCGCCGGGTTGAGCGAGAAGGATGCGGCGGTCGCGGCCGGCCCACAGCTTGACCGTCAGGCCCTGCTGGCCAGCCGGATTGAAGGCGACGGTTTCAACCTGTTCCAGACCGGCTTCCTTGAACCAGTCGGCGATCTGCCGGTCGGAGAAGCCGAGGCGCACATGCGCCTGCTCCTCGCGCAGGAATTCCATGTCATGCGTCGCGAAATCGACGATCGCCAGCCGTCCCGACGGGCGCAGCGTCCGCGCCGCCTCCACGATGGCAAGGCCCGGATTGTCGAGATAATGCAGCACCTGATGGATCGTCACCAGGTCGAAGGCATCGCGGTCGACCGGCGGCGCGTAGATGTCGCCCTGCCGCACCTGGGCATGCGCGACGCCTGCCTTGTCAAGATTGGCGCGCGCCACCGACAGCATCTCGCGCGACATGTCGATGCCGACGCCGCGGCGGTAGAGCGGCGCGAAGATTTCGAGCAGGCGGCCGGTGCCGGTGCCGAGGTCCAGCATCGCCTGGAACGGCTGCTTGCCGACAAACTTCTGCAACGCAACCTCAACCGCGTCGTCCGGCACGTGCAGCGCGCGCAACTGGTCCCACTGCGCCGCGTTGGCGCTGAAATACTCCGCCGCCCGCTCGCGGTTCTTGCGCTTGACCGAGGTCAGCCGCTCAAGATCGCGCTCGATCAGCGGATCGGAGGTCTCGACGCGGGACACCAGTCCGAGCGCGAATTCGCGCGCGGCTTCGACATCGGACAACCGGAAGAAGGCCCAAGAACCTTCCTGGTAGCGGCCAATCAGCCCGGCTTCGAGCAAGAGCTTCAGATGGCGCGACACGCGCGGCTGCGACTGGTTGAGGATAACGGTCAGATCCGACACCGTGAGGTCGCCGCGCGACAGCAGGACCAGAATGCGCAGACGGCTCGTTTCGGCCGCCGCCTTGAGCGTGTCGACCATCCGGTTCAGATTGAGCTTCGGTTGAGTCACGGCAAGCCTCAGATAGACATAAAGATATGTTTATGTGAGAACCCAGAGGCGCGCAAGCAGGAATGTCGCACATGGAAAAGAAAATGGCGCTTCCGTCCGAAGTGCGGCCGATGTTCGAGCCGCGCGATGGCGAGGTTCGGCTCGCGGACGACCCATCCGTCGCCAAGGCAGACGCCAGCCTGGTGTTCATCGGCGCCGTTGCCTCGCCCTGGACCCGGCGGGAAGACTGTCCGAAAAACATGGCGGCAGCGCGTGAAAAGGGCGGCCGCGCGAGAATTCTCGTCGAGAAAGCCTTTCGCGGCGGTCTGCGCGGCCTGGACGCTTTCAGCCATGTCGCGCTTCTGACCTGGCTGCAGCATGCGCCGCGCGACCTGATCGTGCAGAAACCTCGCCACGCCGAGCGCGCCAGCGGCACATTCGCGCTGCGGTCGCCGGCCCGTCCCAACCCGGTCGGACTCCACGTTGTCCGTCTCATGTCCGTCGATATGGCGGCCGGGACCCTGGAACTCGAAGCGATCGACGTCGTCGACGGCACACCGGTCATCGACATCAAGCCCTATTTCGCCTCGACGGATTCGATCCCCGACGCGACGAAGCGGCAGTCCTGATGGCCGGGACCGAGCGCCAGCGCGCCATCGCCAAGGGTCTCACGCTGCTGATCCCGCTGGCGCCCTGGGCTGATGCGGAGCAGATCAGGCAGGCGGCTGGGCAGAAACACCTGAAGGCGCTGCCGCCCTCGGTCGCGCTCTGGCTCGCCACGATCGCCCATATCCGCCACCAGCACACCGCCTACGAAAGCCTGCTGGAAGAAGGCTACGACCGCGAGTCGGCGCGGTTCTTCGTCGTTGACGAAATCAACAGGGTGCTGACCGGCTGGCGCGCCACCCGCTTCCTCGATCCCGATGACGACGAGGAATAGACGCCTTAATTAATCCAGCAATTCTGGTAGTTTGCGCCGATCCGCTTGCGCGGATGGGGAATGGGGAATGGCAGGCATGGCGCGAGCAAGGCGCAAGGCGGACGAACCGGCGGCGGCAGCCGAGCCATCGGTGCTGGCGCGGCTGCGCGAGCGGCTGTCGCTGCCCGGCCTCGAAAGCTGGTCCACCAACATCCGCACGGTTCTGCTGAACCTGTTCTTCCTCGTCATCGTCATTGTGCTCGTGCCGCTGCTCATCGGCCAGTTCCGCCGCGACCAGGTGATCATCGAGCCGATCGCGGTGCCGGAATCGCTCGCCGCCCGCGGCCTGACCGCCGAGGTAACGGCCAGCCGCATCTGGGACGGCCTGGCCGACGTGAAACTGGCGGCCCGCACCTCGAAGGACAGCATCGCCGCCCTTCCCGACGCCCGCCGCGTCGAGTTCTCCTTCCCCGATTCCGGCCTGTCGATCGAGTCGCTGGTGTTCCACGTCCGCCGGCTTTTCAACGCTTACGAGACCCGCATCGCCGGCGAGTTCATCTGCGACACGGCGGAGTGCTTGACCGACGGCATGCGGCTCAGGCTCCGCGTCATCCGCGATAATGTCGAACTGGTGGACCTTCCGCCGATCGGCGCCAAGGTTGAGCGCGACTATTTCAGGGACGCCGCCTCTGGCATCCTCTCTGTCCTCGATCCGTTCGTGGCGATCGCCGCCGCCTCCGAAACCGAACCGCTCAAGGCAACGATACTTGCGCGGCGGATGATCCGCTCTCACCACAAGGACGCGAAATGGGCGCATAACCTCATCGGCCTCATACGCTTCAATTCAGGCGACACGCCGGCGGCGATCGTCGAATACCGCGCCGCGCTCGCGCTCGACCCGGACTTCCTCCCTGCCCGCACCAATCTCGGCCACGCGCTCGAGACATCCGGCGACCTTGCTGCCGCAAAGGCCGAGTATGGCGAAGCGAAGCGGCGCGATCCGAAGAACATCTACGCCGCCGAAGGCTTCGCTGAGATCGCGCTGGCCGAAGGCGATGCCGAGGCGGCCGTGAAACTCTACCTGCAGGCCGCCGACGATGCGCCGGTCGATCCCCGCTATCCGACCAAGGCCGGGCGGATCCTGCTGGCGCTTGGCCGCACCGACGAGGGCGTCGCGCAACTCACGCGCGCACTCGAACTCGACCCGGGCTACCTCCCGGCCTTCGCCGAACTCGCGGCGATGCATCTCGTCAAGGGCGACCACAAGGCGGCCGAACGGATCTATCGCGACGCGGCGGACTACGCCCCGAACGACGCCGACGCGCAGAGTTCGCACGGCCGCATGCTGGCGATCGTCGGCGATTTCGCCGGCGCAGAGGTGCGCTATGCACGGGCGGTGGAACTGATGCCGTCCAGCGCCGCCTACCGTCTGGAGCTGGCGCGCGTGCTGCAACGGCTGGCGCGGCAAGGCGAAGCGCTGGTCCAGCTTACGGAAGCGCAGAAGCTTGAGCCGGGGAACGCTGATGTCTGGATGTCGCTTGGAGACTCCTATCGGGACACCGGACGCAACCCGGACGCCGTCGCCGCCTACAAGAAGTATCTTGAACTGGCCACGCCCGACGCAGTCATGCGGCCCGTCGCGGAACGCTTCATCGAGCTGCTGGCGGGCTGATCAAGGACGATAGATCCACTGCTCCGGAATGCGCACCGACACGTCCTCGCCGGCGACGATACGGCCCGGCTTCTCGACCCAGGCGACCAGCCCGCGCAGGCGCTTCGCCGCCTTCGGGAACAGCAGTTCGGTCGCCATCTTGTCCGCCACCCCGGCATGTTCGGCGATCGAGCGGCCGGCATCGCGGCACGGGCCGTTCTGGGCGTCGATCTTCAGCGTCACCCCGCCCTTGAAGAAGAGCATCGTTCCGGCGGGCAGCATCGACAGCATCGGCACTCCGTCGATCAGCAGGTTGGCGCCGATCCATTCGGGCTTCAGCTCAGCCAGTTCCATCTTCCGCGCCACCTGCGCCAGTTCGTCCGGCGCGACGATCGACAATTGCCGTTCGTTGCGCATTTCAGTGCCACGTCCATACCATGGCTCGCGGCCGCCCGACCTGCGCGTGTGGCCACGATGGTAATCCCCCGCGATGCCTTCGAAATCGAGGTCGAGCGCGTCAGCGCGGGCCGTGACGAAATCTTTGCCGGACGCGACATAAATGCCGGCCACGGTGGCAATCAGCTTGCGCGCCGGCAGGATTTCCGGAAGCGCGGAAAGCGGCTGATCGAACGGCAGGGTCTGGTTGTCCATCGTCACATCTTCTTCAGGAGCGCGCCGCCGATGGAGTATCCGGCGCCGAAGGCGCAGAGCATGCCGAATTCGCCGGGCTCCATGTCCTCGTGATACTGCTTCATCGCAATGATCGCGCCGGCGCCGGCCGTGTTGCCGAGCTTCTCGAGCACCATCGGCGCGCGGTCCTCGTCGGCCTCGTGGCCAAGCGCCAGCTTCATGATCATCGCGTTCATCCGGCCGTTGGCCTGGTGCAGCCAGTAGCGGCGCACGTCCTCGACGCCCATGCCGTGATCCGTCAGGAACCCAGTGATGAAGCGATGCGCGGCGTGGGTGACTTCCTTGAACACCTTGTTGCCGACCTGCTTGATCATGTTGCCTTCCATCTCGACGAAGGCGGTATCGGCCTGGCCAGCCTTGATCAGGAAGCCGAAATTGGTGCGGATGTTGTTGGAAAACTGCGTCCAGCTCCGCGTGTCCATCACCTCGAAGCGGCCCGAGCGGCTCTCGCCCTCCCCGATCCCCTCGACCAGCATCGACGCCGAGGCGTCGCCGAAGATGAAATGCGTCTGCCGGTCGCGGAAGTTGAGGTGCGCCGTGATGATCTCGGGCGTCACGATCAGCACGCGCTTTTGCGCGCCGGAGCGGACGAAGCTGGTCGCCACGTGGAGCGCGGCGGCGGCCGACGAACAGCCGAGCCCCATGTCGAACGCCGCGCCGGATGTGCCGAGCGCCCGCTGGATCTCGATGGAGATCGCCGGATAGGGCCGTTGGTGATGCGACGCGGAGCAGATCACCATGTCGACCGAGGCAGGATCGACCCCGGCATGGTCGAGCGCGCGCTTGGCCGAGGCGACGCCAAACTCCGCCATGACCGAGAGCTGGTCGTCGGCGCGCGGCGGAATGCGCGGCGCCATGCGGTCGACGTCGAGAATGCCGTCGCGCGTATGGACGTGGCGGTTCTTCACGCCGGACGCGTAGACGATGAAGTCGGAATCGGACTTGGCCAGCGGCGGCTCGCCGGTCAGGGCGCGTTCCGCATTCTGGCGGTCGATCCATTCGTTGAAACTGGCGACCAGTTCGTCGTTGGTGATGGTCGATTCCGGTATCTCGATGCCGATACCGCTGATGATGACGCGCTGCATGCTGGTCCCCGACGCCCGGACTGGTTTTGCGGCGCGCCGGCCCAAAGGCGCGCCACCCGCAAAGAGCGACCAGATCCATAGTCACTGCGACGAGCCGAATACGCCAAAAGTGGGGGGATGCAAAGGTTTTGGCGGGCCTGGTCTACAATTATGGTTTCCATTGGAAACCATCCGGCATTGGGGGCCGAGAGGGCCGACCCGGTGGTCTCAGGCGGCGCCGCCCGATGCAACCGCCGCGTTGAGGCAGCCGGCGATCTGCTCCATCGTATAGGGCTTCTGCAGCACCTGGTTCGCCTGCCAGCGCTCCGGCAGGCCGGATCGGCCGTAACCAGTGGCGAAGACGATTGGAATCCCGGTCTGCGCGAGCCTCTCGGCCACCGGAAATACCGGCTTGCCCGCCAGGTTGACATCGAGGATCGCCACGTCAGCCCCGCAGCCTCGGTCGACGATGTCGAGCGCCTGTTCGAGCCGCATGGCCGACGCCGCGACCTCGAATCCGAGGTCGACCAGCATGTCCTCGAGGTTGAGCGCCACCAGCGCTTCGTCCTCGACGACGAAGACAGAGATCTGGCGAGCGGAGGACGGTGCGTCAGGCGAACTCATTGATGTCCCCGGTCACGATGTCGAGCGGAACTCGAAGGCGGCATGAATATCCAGCCTTTGCATAGTCGCAAGAGAATTCGCCGGCCAGTTCGCCGCGCACCGTCCGCTCGATCATCCTGGTTCCAAAGCCGGTGCGCACCGGCTGGTGCACGTCTGGGCCGCCGCGCTCGGACCAGTTCATCTCGAGAAACGACGCGCCGCCCTTGTCGGCGACGGACCAGATCACCGAGACCGCGCCGCCAGGCTGTGACAGGGCGCCGTGCCTGGCCGCGTTGGCGACCAGTTCATGAAGCACCATTGCAAAGGCGATCGCCGATTTTGCGTTGAGGCTGATCTCCGGCCCATGGACCGTCCGCCTGACATTGTCGTAGGCGGCGAGTTCCTGATCGACCAGCGTCTTCAGGCTTGCGTCCGACCACTTGCGGTCCGACAGCAGGTCATGCGCCTTGGACAGCGCGATGATCCTCGCCTCGAACGCTGCGCGGGCGGCGTTGGGATCCTGAGCCTGGCGGAAGGTCTGCGTGGCGATCGACTGGACCGAGGACAGGGTGTTCTTCACGCGATGGTTCAACTCGTCGAGCAGCAGCCGCTGCCGACGCTGCGCCCGGAACGATTCGGTACGGTCCATGCCTTGTACGAAGATGCCCGAGATGCCGCCGCCGGTGTTGCGGATCGCGGCATAGGAGAAATCGAGGAAAGCCTCGCGCGGCTTCTCGTCCGGTCCCTGCTGGAGGACGACACGTGCGCCCTCGCCGCCCCGCTGGATGCCGTCCCTGTAGACGGCGTCGAGCATCTCGAAGAAGCCCTGGCCCTCGATCTCGGGCAGCGCCTCGCGCACCGGCATGCCGACGACCTCGCGGCCGCCGACGAGCTTGCGGTAGGCGTCGTTTGCGAAGGTGAACACGTGATCGGGCCCGGTCATGACGGCGATGAAGCCTGGCGCCTGCTGGAACAGCCGGCGGAAATCCTCGCTGTCGGCGAGCAAGGCCTGATGCGCCTGTTCGGCCTCGCGCGCGCGTTCGATCAGCGCCGTTTCGACGGGCCGCGCCCGGAACGGCAGCGATGCCGCCTCGCGCAGCCGTGCGACCTCAGTCACGTCGACCGTGTTCTGCATGACGAAGCCGACCTCGCCGGTCGCAGTCGTCACCGGTACATGCACGGCCGTCCAGTAGCGCTTCTCGACCCCCCCGCCGAGCGCCTCGGGGCGCGGAATGTCATATGGAATGTAGGCCAGAGTGTCCGATACGCCATGCGCGAACACGCGCTCGAAGGAAGCCCTGAGGCGGCGTCCGCTTTCGCCCTCGTTGGGGAACAGGTCGAACAGGATCTGGCCGATCAGTTCGCCGCGGTTGCGCATCGTTGCCTGTTCATAGGCGCGGTTGACCGCGACGTAGCGCATGTCCCGGTCGAGCAGCATGTGCGGGCTTGGGAGGGCCTCGAACAGCCGCTGAAAGTCCAGTCTGTGCATGTAACCCCGCGGGCTTTCCAATGGCCCGTACCTTTGCCCTCGCCGCCCGTAATGCGCGAACAGCAGGAAGGTTCCATGGGAAATCAGGAATCTTTCGTTGCGACGATGAACAGGCGCGGAAAGCGCAACAGCACCTTGCCGTCGGCGGCCGGCGGGTAGGCCTCGACGATCTTCGTCCGGTAGCGCGCGAGGAATTCATCCCGCTCGGCCCGGTCGAGCGGATCGAGGAACGGTTTCAGCCCAGTCGACATCAGCCATTCCACGATCGCATCGGCGCCGGCCAGCGGATGGTTGTAGTGCGTGTGCCAGATGTCGATGCGGTCGGCATGCGGTCGCAGCAGATCGTAGTAGAAAGACACCGGCGGCAGCGGCAGCCTCGCCGCATCTGCGATCTTCGCGGCGAACGGCACTTCGGCCGCGGTCTCGCGCATCAGGCGGTGCGACGGCTCGGCCATGTTGTCCGGCATCTGCACCGCCAGCGCGCCGCCCGGCGCAAGCTGACCCATCAGCCGCCGCAGGATCGCCGGATGGTCCGGCAGCCACTGGAACACGGCGTTGGCGAAGATCACGTCGACCGGCTCGTCGGGCGTCCAGCTTGCCGCGTCGGCCAGCGTGAAGTCGAGACCCGGCAACCGCTTGCGCGCCTTGTCGATCATGTCGGGCGACGTGTCGAAGCCTGAAACCGCGGCCTCCGGCCAGCGCGCGGCCAGAAGTTCCGTCGAGTTGCCCGGTCCGCAGCCGATATCGACCACCCGGCCGGGCGCCGCGTGCGGCACCTGCGCCAGCAGGTCCCGCGACGGCCGCGTCCGCTCGTCCTCGAACTTGAGGTAGAGGGCGGCGGACCAGTCGGATGCCGATTTCAACGCCATGCCGTCGCCTCGCCTACAAGCCGTTGGCGATGGCCTGGAAGACCGCCATTGTCTCGACCTCCATCGCGTCGCCAGTGTTGTTGTAGTCGGCATAGGCCGAACTCTTGGCGATGACCACCTTGCGCTCCGGGTTGACATAGATGAACTGGCCGTAGATGCCGATGCCGGTGAAGTCGTTGCCCGAGCGTGCGCCCGGTATCCACCACTGGTAACCGTAGCCCCAGGCCGGGAAGCCGTCGATGGTCTCTCGCCCCGGCATCAGGTGCGGCGCGTCGGGCGTGATGGAAGCCCGCACCCATTCCGCCGGCACGATCTGCTCGCCGGCGAAATTCCTGCCTTCGTTGAGATACATCAGGCCAAAGCGCGCATAGTCGCGCAACACCGCGTTCAGCCCGCCCGCCGCGACAGCCTCTCCGGTCGAATCGACCAGCCAGTAGGCATCGGCCTCGGCGCCAAGTCTGGACCACAGCCTTTCGTTGAAATAGTCGGCCAGCGGCTTCTTCGTGGCGCCTTCGATGACCATGCCCAGCACCTGGGTGTCGGCGGAGACGTAGCGGTTGATCGTGCCCGGCGGGTTGCCGTTCTTCAGGTTGGCCGTGAAGTCATTCACCGACCCGGTGAGAATCTGGATGATGTATTTGACGATGTCCGAGGTCAGGTCGCCGTAATCCTCGTTGAAGGCGATGCCGGACGACATCTGCAGCACGTCCTTCACCTTGACGCCCTTGTAGCCGCCTTGCGCCAGCTGCGGCGCGTAGGTGTCGACAGGCGCGTCCAGCTTGACAAGGCCGTCGGCGACCGCGTTGCCGAGCAGGAACGAGACGGTCGACTTCGACAGGCTCATGGCGATCGTCTGCGAGGCGGCGGTGTTGCCGCGATAGTATTGCTCGTGGACGACCGCGCCGTCCTTGATGACGATCAGGCCTGTCGTCTGGGTGTTGGCGATGAAGTCGGCGATCTTCCGGGTCTCGCCGTTGAAGACATAGGTCTCCGGCAGCGGCCGCTCGGCCTTGGGCAGGTCGGAAGGAGCGGCGCTCTTCGCAACCTTCGTGGACGGGTACTTGACGAAAAGCGAGCGGAAATTGCCGTCGATCACGTCCGGTTCGAAAATGCCGGCATATTCGAACGCCGCGCGATACTCCGAAATCTGCTTGCGGAACGCGAACGCGCCCACCGCCGCGACGACGGCGATCGCGACGACGATCCGAATTGTCCAGCGCCAGAATGCACGCATGACTGTCCCTCCCCAGGCCAAGTCTCAGCGTGGCTGGGCTCACCGGAAAATGCAACGGGCGGCTATGCCCGCCCTCTGCGAACGATCATTGCACCGTCGGTCATGAAGTGTCGAAAGGTTGCGCCAGTGGGGAGGCAAGTCTGCGCGCGGCGTTGGCAAAGCCGTCCACATCGCGCGCAAGACGCGCCAGCCGGGGCTGGTCGCAATCCGGGCCGAGCGTCGCCATCTCGGCAGCGAGCCCGGCCAGCGCAAGCGCCAGAGCGCGGAAGCTGACCGCGAGGCGGGCGGCATCCGCCACATCGTCGCCGGGACGGATGAACGCATGCGCCGGCATCTCGCCGGCAACGAACTCCAGCGCTACCATCTCCGCCGGCCGCAGGAACGACATGACTCGCGCTCTGGCCGGACGCGGCAGCAGGCAAATGCGATCGGTCATCCAGGCGAATGACAGGAGAAGCACGGCGATGCCCTGCAACTCCTCCCTGATCACCCTGATGTCCTCACCCCACATACTCACCGCCTCCACGTTCGCGACGGGAGTATGCGGGAGGTGTAAAGGGGGTGCATAGATTTCTTTTCAGTTGTTGCGCACGGCACCTGGGTGGCGGCGCTTTCGCTTCGGACCTTTCGCGATCAGCGGCACTGCGTTCGAAATCGACAGACTCGCGGATCCGAATCGTGCAGACTTGATTTAGTTGATAAGTTCTGCTTTTGTTCTCGTCATTGTCGGAGGGCTTCCTGTGAACGCTGAACCAATGGACCCGGCCATCGACCTGGCAAGAAAGCTTGCAGGCAAGCGCTTTCACACGATCCTGGCTGACCCGCCATGGCGGTTCACAAACCGCACGGGAAAGGTGGCGCCCGAGCACCACCGGTTGTCGCGGTACGGGACGATGACGACCGAAGATATATGTCAGCTTCGCGTTCAAGATCACGTGAGAGTGCCCGCACATTTGTACCTGTGGGTTCCCAACGCGCTGCTTCCCGATGGACTTCGGGTGATGCAGTCATGGGGCTTTGAATACAAATCAAATGTCGTCTGGCATAAGGTGCGCAAGGATGGCGGCTCGGATGGGCGGGGCGTCGGGTTCTATTTTCGGAACGTAACCGAACTTCTTTTGTTCGGAGTGCGCGGCAAGAACGCCCGCACCGAAGCGCCGGGCCGGAGTCAGGTCAACTACATGTCATCGCGAAAGCGGGAGCATTCGCGGAAGCCGGACGAGCAGTACAAGCTGATCGAGGATTGCTCCAAGGGTCCATATCTGGAGCTGTTTGCACGCGGAACGCGGCCAAACTGGACATATTGGGGCAATCAGGCGGACGAGAACTACAAGCCAACATGGGCGACGTATGCCTATAACTCAAGCGTTGAGGCAGCTGAGTGACTTCTTTGACGAAGTTCCCGTTACTCGTTGGTTGGGATTGCTACGACTGGCGCAACGCGAAGACGATAGCCGAGTATGGCCACCCGCAACGATGGAAGGAAATCGTCGATGTGCTCGGCAACTTTCGATTGTTCCATTCCGATGTCGCGAAGAAAGGTGGACGAAAAACTGCAGTAGCGACAGCGATTGACAGTCAGTTCTACGCCAGAGGATGGAAGGAGAAGAAATTCGAAACTGCAATTCTCGTCGACTCACAAAAAAGCGATTCCCCTACTCACAAGGTGGACTGCTACTTTGACAAAGTTGCTCTCGAAGTGGAGTGGAACAACAAGGACCCCTTTTTTGACAGGGACCTAAACAATTTCAGGCTTCTTTTTGATCTTCGGGTCGTGGATGTCGGAATTGTAGTTACCCGAAGCAGCGAATTGCAGCGCTGGCTCCAGGCCAGATTTGATGATTTCAACAAATCGATCGATACCTTTGGCCCATCAACGACTCATTTCGATAAGCTCGACCCTCGAATCGTCGGCGGCGGCGCAGGTGGGTGTCCAGTCATGGTCTTCGCCATGACACCAGATCTTTATGTAGACGACCGGCCATCAGGATCAATTGCCGGCTCTCCCCCGTAGCTTTACCGCGTCAGCCGCTTGTGCGTCATCCGGTGCGGGTTGGCGGCTTCGGCCCCTAGGCGCCTGATCTTGTCCTTTTCGTATTCCTCGAAATTGCCCTCGAACCATTCGACATGCGCGTCGCCTTCGAAGGCCAGCATGTGGGTGGCCATGCGGTCGAGGAACATGCGGTCGTGGCTGATGATGACGGCGCAGCCGGCATAGGCTTCGAGCGCGTCTTCGAGCGCGCCGAGCGTCTCGGTGTCGAGGTCGTTGGTCGGTTCGTCGAGCAGGAGAACGTTGCCGCCGTTCTTCAGCATCTTGGCGAGGTGCACGCGGTTGCGCTGTCCACCGGAGAGGTTGCCGACCTTCTGCTGCTGGTCCTGGCCGCGGAAGTTGAACGACGAGCAATAGGCGCGGCTGTTGATCTCGTGCTTGCCGAGGCGGATCACCTCGGCGCCGCCGGAAATCTCCTCCCAGACGTTCTTGTTCGGGTCGAGCGCGTCGCGGCTCTGGTCGACATAGCCCATCTTAACCGTCTCGCCGATGCGGATCGAGCCGGCGTCGGGCTTTTCCTGGCCGGTGAACATGCGGAACAGCGTCGTCTTGCCGGCGCCGTTGGGGCCGATGACGCCGACGATTCCGCCGGGCGGCAGCTTGAACGACAGGTCCTCGATCAGCACCTCATCCGAGAAGCCCTTGGTCAGGCCCTCGACCTCGATGACGACATTGCCCAGCCGCTCGCCTGCCGGGATGACGATGCGCGTGTCCGTCGGCTTGCGCTTGTCGGCCTGCTCGACCAGTTCCTCGAACGCCTTGATGCGCGCCTTCGACTTGGTCTGGCGGGCTTTCGGGCTGGACGCGATCCACTCGCGCTCGCGCCAGATCGCCTTCTGCCGGGCGTCGTCCTCGCGGCCTTCCTGGATCAGGCGCTTGGCCTTGGCGTCGAGATACTTCGTGTAGTTGCCCTCGTACGGAATGCCGCGGCCGCGGTCGAGCTCGAGGATCCATCCGGTGACATTGTCGAGGAAGTAGCGGTCGTGGGTGATGATCAGCACCGAGCCCGGATAGTCGCGCAGGTGCTTTTCCAGCCAGGCCGTCGTCTCGGCGTCGAGATGGTTGGTCGGTTCGTCGAGCAGCAGGAGGTCGGGCTGGCGCAGCAGCAGCTGGCAGAGCGCGACGCGGCGGCGTTCGCCGCCGGAAAGATTGTTGACGTCGGCGTCCTTCGGCGGGCACTGCAGCGCCTCCATCGCCATCTCGACCTGCTGTTCCAGGTCCCAGAGGTTGAGGCGGTCCATCTCGTCCTGGAGCTTGGCGCCCTCGTCCGCGGTCTCGTCGGAATAGTTCATCATCAGCTCGTTGTAGCGCTCGATGATGGCCGTCTTCTTGGCGACGCCCTCCATGACGTTCTCGAACACGGTCTTGGCCGGATCGAGCTGCGGCTCCTGCGCCAGGTAGCCGACGGTCGCGCCTTCGGCGAGCCACGCCTCGCCCTGGAACTCCTTGTCGAGCCCGGCCATGATGCGCAGGATCGTCGACTTGCCCGAACCGTTGGGGCCGAGGATGCCGATCTTGGCGTCCGGGTAGAAGGACAGATGGACGTTGTCGAGCACCTTCTTGGCGCCGTAGGCCTTGGACAGACCCGACATGTGATAGATGAACTGGCGTGCCACGCGCGCGATCCCGTCGAACAGTGTTGGAAGTTGCGCGCTATGTAGGCGAAAGGGCCGCGAAGGGCAATGCGGGACGGCGACGCGCAAACGGCCGCATCGCGAGAGGCGGCCGCCGCGATTTCGGCAGATTGTTACTGACCGTCGACGACATCGTTCCAACTCTTGGGAGCGTCGGCGCCGTCGAGGAAGGGCAGAACCGTTCCCGGCAGCAGCGGCGAGTAGAAGATGTCGTAATGGGTGGCATTGGGGATGATCGCCAGCCGGTTGGGCGAGATGTTCTCCCGCATCCAGCCGGCGTCCTTCAGCCCGCCGCCGAGCAACTGGTAGAATTCGACCACATGCTCGGGCCGGTACATGTCGCTGTCGCCGAACACGATCATCGTCGGCATCGCTAGCTTCTTTGCATCCTTCGACCAGTCATAGCTCTCGCGCATGTAGTCGCCCATGCTCTGGACCAGTTTCGGAAAATCCTCCGGCTTTGGCGCCACCGCCATGTAGGACTTGTACATCGGCGTGTCCTTCATCATGTCGGCCATCGCCCCGGTGAGCTGGACTTGCTGGGCGCGCAGTTCGGGATAGAAGCCCTGCTCGGAAAAGCCGGCAGAAACGATGGCGAGGCGGCGGACCATGTCGGGATGCTGGCTGGCGAACTGGAACCCCGCGCCGCCGCCGAACGAATAGCCGAGCACGTCGACCTTGTCGTAGCCGAGCGACTTGAGCACCGTCGCCATGTCGTCGCCGATATCGACGAGGTCGATCTTGCGGTCGCCGAGCTCGGTGCGGCCATGACCATGCAGGTCAACCGCGATCACCTGCCGGTGTTCGGTCAGCGCCGGCATCACCGGCCTGAACATGTCGGTCGAGCCAAGACCGCCATGCAGAAGCAGCAGGGGTTCGCCCTCGCCGCTGATCTCGTAGTGGTAGCTGAGCCCGTTGGCCTCGGCGTAGCCGGTCTTGTCGGCTGCCTGCGCGGCGGTGGCGGACAGTGCGGCGACGGCCGCGATCGTGGCAAGGGTCTTCATTGTCTTAACTCCGTTTGTGTCAAAGCTTCGCTGTCGAGCGCAACGACCACGCCGCGCCCGGACTTTCCAATTACCTTGTGGGTTATCCGGATGAGGCGCCATGCGCCCCGGATTGCGTCAGCCGCGGGCGGCCTTCTCGAGCGCCGGGACGTCGATCTTCACCATCGTCATCATCGCGTCAAAGACGCGCTTGGCCGTTGCCGGATCGGGATCGCGCGACAGGCGCACGAGCGCGTCGGGAATGATCTGCCAGGCGAGACCCCACCTGTCGTAGATCCAGCCGCAGACGGATTCCCTGCCGCCATTGGCGAGGATGGCGTTCCACAGGCGGTCGACTTCCGCCTGGTCCTTGCAGGGGATCGTGAACGAGATGGCCTCGGTGAACTTGAACATCGGCCCGCCATTGAGGCCGACGAAGGGCTGACCGTTGAGTGTGAACTCGACGGTCATGGTCTCGCCCGGTTCACCGCTCGGCGTCTTCGACAGGTAGGGATTGATCCTGTCGATGCGCGAGTTCGGCAAGAGCGATACGTAGAACCGCGCCGCCTCTTCGGCTGTGCCGTTGAACCATAGGCATGGGGTGATCATGGACATTGTCTTGCGCCTCTCTGGCCCCCGCCCGGGGGTTCCTGTCTCAGGCCGCGTCCTGCTCGCCGCCGGCGACGGCGGCCGGATCCATCCACATCACTTCCCAGATGTGACCATCGGGATCCTCGAATGCGCGACCGTACATGAAGCCGTAGTCCTGCGGCGCACGCGGATCGATGTTGCCGTCCTTGGCCGCGTTGCTGAGCATCTCATCGACCGCCTCGCGGCTGTCGGCCGTCAGGCACAGGAGCACCTGGGCGGTCTTCCTCGCATCGGAGATCGTCTTCGGGGAAAAGGACGCAAACTTCTCGTGTGTCATCACCATCACGAAGATCGTGTCGGATATGACCATGCAGGACGTGGTGTCATCGCTGAACTGCGGATTCTTGGTGGCGCCGATGGCTTCATAGAAAGCGGTCGAGCGCTTGACGTCGGCGACGGGCAGGTTGACGAAAATCATGCGGGACATCGTGTGCTCCTCTGGTTTGACTTGACCCTTATGCCGATATGAGTTATCTATGTCAACTATGAAGTTAGAAAAAATAACTAATCAGTCCGAAGCCGCCTCCCGCCGCCGTTATGATGACGCCTGCGGCACGGCCCACGGCATGGACCTGGTCGGAGAACGATGGGCCTTGCTTGTGGCTCGGGAACTGTTGCTCGGACCGAAGCGATTCAGCGACCTGCGCGCCGACCTGCCGGGACTCAGCGCCAATGTTCTGACGCAACGCCTTGAGGGGCTTGAGGGAAGTGGCATCTTGCGCAAACGGAAGCTGCCGCCGCCCGCGTCTGCACAGGTCTACGAACTGACAGAATGGGGCTACGGTCTGCGCGAGGTCATCCGCACGCTCGGCCAGTGGGCGGTGCGCTCGCCGGCGCACGATCCGACCATGCCGATCAGCGCGACGGCCCTCATGCTGTCATTCACCGCGATGTTCTCCCCCGAGCGCGCTGCGGGGTTCGCGGCGACTGTTGTCCTGCGCATGGGCGAGAACGAGTACGAGTTGAAGATCGGTGGCGGAAAGGTCTCAGTCGCCCGGGTCGAGGCTGGCCGAGGCGACGTGATAGTGACCGGTGGTCCGGTGGAGATCGGCGCCGTGATCTACGACAACGCGCCGTTGGACCTGGTCAAGATCGACGGCGACGCAGCGGTCATACCGCGCCTGCATGCGATATTCCCGCTTCCCGAGAAGGCGCGGATCGAGTCATCTTGACTGCGAATGACCGCGTGACTATCTGAGCGCCGGGCTCGAGGCGCCCGCCGCTCGCCGGATAGTTCCGACGGTGAAGTTCTCCCGGCGCGAGCCGGCCGATTCGCAGGCCCGTTCATCGCGGTCATGCGGCAATGCGAGCGCCCGCGACGTCGACCGCACCAGATGACGGATGCGATTTCCATGAACACGACACGACGTCCCTCGACCCGGGACCAGGCCAAGCAGCGCGCCCATGCGATCCGCCGCGACGCGGCGGACAATGGCGTCACGATCACCCTCGCCACGGCGCTCGAAAAGGTCGCCGCCGAACTGGGTTACCGCGACTGGAACACCGCGTCCGCGCGGCTGTCCAACGAACCCGACCGTCCATTGCAGGTCGGCGACCGGGTCGGCGGAAGCTATCTGAAGCAGCCGTTCGCGGGCCACGTGCTTGCCGTACGCGAAATGTCCGGCGGAACCGGTTTCCAGGTGACGATCATGTTCGACCAGCCGGTCGATGTGGTCGAGTTCGAGAGTTTCTCGAACTTCCGCCAGCGTATCGACGCGACGATCTCGCCCGACGGCGTGTCATGGAGCAAGACCAGCGACGGCGAGCCGCATCTGGTCGTCGCGCGGGCATAGCGTCAAAGGGCGGGGGTCAGGCGGTGGCCCCCTGCCCGCGATGCGCCCAGCCGGTCATGCGCCGCTCGATCCAGGCCATGATCGCGTACATCGCGATGCCTTCGACGGCGAGCATGATCAGCCCGGCCCAGACCAGCGGCACGTTGAACTGCGATTGCGCCGCCGACATCATGAAGCCGAGGCCGGAATTGGCGGCCACGGTCTCGGAGACGACGGAGCCGACGAAGGCCAGCGTGATCGCCACTTTCAGCGAACCGAAGAAATAGGGCATCGAGCGGGGGATGCCGACCTTCAGCATGATGTCCATCTTCTTCGCGCCGAGCGCCCGCAGCACGTCCTCGGTCTCCGGCTCGATCGTGGCGAGGCCGGTCGCGACATTGACGACGATCGGGAAGAACGAGATCAGAAAGGCGGTCAGAACGGCCGGGATCGTGCCGATGCCGAACCAGATCACCAGGATCGGCACGACCGCAACCTTGGGAATGGCGTTGAAGCCGACCATCAGCGGATAGATGCCGGCATAGATCGAGCGCGACCAGCCGACGAGCAGGCCGAGCGCCAGGCCGCCGACAATGGCGAGCGCGAAGCCGACGGTCGTCGTGTAGAGCGTCTGCAGCGAGTTCTTCCAGATCGCCGGCCAGAATTCGACGATCGCGCCGAAGATCACGGTCGGCGCGGGCAGCACGTATTGGGCGATGCCGAAGGCGCGGACGGCAGCCTCCCAAATGACGAAAAGGCCGACGGTGCAGAGCCAGGGCGCGGCCTTCAGCCAGTCGAAGCCTTTGCCGCTCATGCCGCGACCCTCGCCTCGGCAATCGCCCCGCGCAGTTCATGGACGAGGTCGTTGAACTCGGGCTTGTAGAGGACCTCGAGATCGCGCGGCCGCTCGAATGGCACGCGACGCTCCTGCAGGATGCGGCCCGGCCGCGCGCTCATCACGAAAATCTTGTCGGCGAGGAACGCCGCCTCGCGCAGGTCGTGCGTCACCAGCACGATGGTCACGCCCTGCGCCGCGTGCAGGTCGCGGATGACGCACCAGAGTTCTTCGCGGGTGAACGAGTCGAGCGCGCCGAACGGCTCGTCGAGCATCAGCAGTTCCGGCTCATGGATCAGCGCCCGGCAGAGATTGGCGCGCTGCTGCATGCCGCCCGAGAGCTGCCATGGAAACTTGCTGCCAAAGCCCTTGAGGCCGACGGTCTCCAGCAGCTTTTCCGCCTTGGCGACATATTCGGCCTTGTTGGCGCGCAGCCGCTTGCGGTGGCGCTCGACGATCTCCAGCGGCAGCAGGATGTTGTCGAGCGTCGTGCGCCACGGCAGCATGGTCGGGTTCTGAAACGCCATGCCGACGATCGACACCGGTTTGGTCACCCGGCTGCCTGCGACCGTCACCACGCCGGCTTGCGGGATGTGCAGGCCGGTGACCAGTTTCATCAGCGTGGACTTGCCGCAGCCCGAGGGACCGACGACCGCCGCGAACTCGCCCTTGCCGACGTCGAGCGTCAGGTTCTGGACGGCAAGCGTGCCGCCCGCGCCGCCATAGCGCATGTCGACATTGGAGATGGTGACGAGCGGGGTCATCTTGATGGGTCTCTGCCCCCTCACCCGGCCTCCGCTTCGCTCGGCCGACCTCTCCCCGAGGGGAGAGGAAATGAGCAGCGTCGCGGCCTGGCTCTTTTCCCCTTGGGGAGAAGGTGGCCGCGAAGCTGCCGGATGAGGGGGAATGGCGCTAGGTTACGACGGTCCCTTACGGCAACATCCGCTCCTCTTTCGGCGGCAGGAAGGATGCATCGAAGATCTGCTCCGGCTTGACATTGCCGGTCAGCTTCATCGACACGGTCAGATATTCGATCGACTTCGCCAGCTTGGCAGGATCAAGTCCGCCAAAGCCGTTGGCGACGACATAGGGCGTCTTGATGTTGAGATTGTTCGCCATCGTCAGGCGCTCGACCTCGATATCCTTCTTCAGCACCTCGTTGCGCTTCAGGACGGCGTCGGCGCCGGCGACCGGGTCGGCGACCGCGTCGGCAAAGCCCTTGGCCAGCGCCTTGAGGAAGCCCTTGACCGCGTCCGGGTTGGCGGCGGCGAAGTCGGTGTTGACCAGGATCGAGTTGCCGTAGAGGTCGAGGCCGTGCTCGGCCATCAGGATGGTCGAGATGTCGTCGGCGGCGACGCCCTGCGCCTTCAGGTTCAACACCGATGAGAAGGCGAAGCCGAAAATGCCGTCGACCTGGCCCTGAGCCAGCATCGGCTCGCGCACCGGGAAGCCGACGCTTTCGATCGTCACCTTGGAGGCGTCGATGCCCGCGGCCTGAACGAAGGCCGGCCATTGCGCAAAGGCGCCGTCCGGCGGCGGCGCGCCGAGCTTCCTGCCCTCGACCGACTTCGGATCGTCGGTCACGCCCTGGCTCTTGCGGCCGATGATGGCGAAGGGCGGCCGCTCGTAGACCACCATCACCGCCTTGATCTTCTGCGTCGGGTCAGTGTCGAGGAATTTGATCAGCGAGTTGATGTCGCCGAAGCCCATCTGGTAGGCGCCGGTGGCGACGCGTGGAATGGCCTCGACCGAGCCGTTGCCGGTGTCGATCGTGACATTGAGCCCGGCCTCCTTGAAGTAGCCCTTGTCCATTGCCAGGAAGAAGCCGGCGGCCGGACCTTCGAACTTCCAGTCGAGCGTGAACTTGATGTCGGTTTCGGCGCTGGCGGGCAAGGCAAACATCGCTGCGGAGACGAATGCCGCGGCAACCGAGAAAGACCGGCGGGTGATCATGTCGAAATACTCCCAAGACTGTTCAGACTGCCATCAAACAATCGCGTGCATCGCTTGGCAACCCAAATCTGCACAGACATGCAGCATTTTGTTGCGGTGCACATGTTTCGGGCAGTTGTCCGGCGTTTGACGTTGAAACGGGCGGCGCTTGACGAATGCGGCGGCACGACGGCAGGGTCCGCGCGAGGCTGGGGAGGACGGGCACCATGGCATTTGACCGCGAAAGCAAGCTGCATTCGCCGACCGGCGCGACGCTGCTCGTCCGGTTCCGCGAGGCGCGAGGCACGCCGCGCGGGGCGGTCCAGATCAACCATGGCCTGGCCGAACATTCCGCGCGCTATGCCCGCTTTGCGGATTTTCTCAGCGAGCGCGGCTTTCACGTCTACGCCCACGACCATCGCGGCCATGGCGGGACCAACCTCCCCTCGGCGCCACCGCGCATGTTCGCGCGGGACGGTGGGGCGGCCAAGGTGGTGGACGACATCGCGGCCGTCCACAGTCACATACGCGCCAACCATCCGGGCCTGCCGATCGTCCTGTTCGGCCACTCGATGGGCGGGCTGTCGGGTATGAACTTCCTGCTGAAGCACTCCGCCGGCGTCCATGCCGCCGCGATCTGCAACGCAAACTTTTCTGCCGGCGCGCTCGGCCGCGTCGCCCAGGGCATACTGGCATGGGAGCGCCTCCGCCTCGGCTCCGATGTTCCGTCGCGCATCCTCCCGAAACTGACCTTCCAGGCCTGGGCGAAACAGATCAAGGATCGGCGCACAGAGTTCGACTGGCTGTCGCGCGATCCGGCCGAGGTCGACAAGTACATCGCCGACCCGCTCTGCGGCTGGGACGCCTCGGTGTCGATGTGGCGCGACGTGTTCGATTTCGTCTTCGCAGGCGCAGACGACCGCAACTATGCCACCATCCGCCGCGACCTGCCGCTCTATCTCGTCGGCGGCGAAAACGACCCGGCGACGGATGGCGGCAAGGCAGTCCGGGCACACGCCGACCGCCTCAAGCGGATGGGCTTTTCGAATCTGGTTTCAACCATTTATCCGCAAACCCGCCACGAAAGCCTGAACGAGGTCAACCGGGACGAGGTGATGAGGGATTTGGGCGATTGGCTGGACAGGGTTGTGCCTCACCGCTGAACAAGCTGCATCCGCGAGGCTGCAGCGCGCCTTGGTGACTGGGCGAGATCTATGTTTCTGAAAGAGTGACTATTGCCACATTGAAGGGCAAACTAACCCGATAATTTTTGCACTTTCGCTGAGGGAGGTGAAAGTGCCTGATCATCCAGACTCGTATTCCGGCCGCGCTCGTCTCGTCGCCGCAGCCACGGACTTGAACGCCCTGGCGGCGACGGCTGTGTTCGCCGCCGCGCCGAACATGTTTCGGACCGAGGTCGACATCCAGATGGACCCGCGCCTGCAGCGCATCATCGCGCAGCGGGAGCTTGGACAGCCGCTGGCGGCCTCCGCATCGTCGGAGGTCAACGAGATCCATGTCATCGCCAAGGTGAGCGACTACGCGCAATGGGAAGCGCTGAGCGAAGTGCGCGCGAGCATGGAGATCGGCCGCACGTCGGACGACGATGTGATCGTCACCGGCCGGATTCCCACGCATCGGATCGAATCCGTGCGGCATCGCGCCTTCGTCAAGAGCCTGAAGGCGGCGCAGCCGCTCAGTCCGGCGCTTGCCGCCAGCGTCGAGGAAACAGCGGCTGCTCCCTCGTCCCTGCCCGCCGGAACGCTGGCGAATGGGGGGACGGGGGTCGTCGTGGGCATCGTCGACTACGGCTGCGATTTCGCGCACCGGAACTTCCTGTCGGCCGCGGGCGCCACGCGTCTCCTCTCGATCTGGGAACAGGGCGGTTCGCCGGGATCGTCGGCGGGGGTTCCCTATGGCCGCGAGTACACGCGCGCCGAAATCGACACGGCTTTGCGGCAGGCTGATCCATACGTCGCGCTTGGCTACGGGCCGAGCAGGGACACGCCTTTCTTCCAGGGTTCCCACGGAACGCACGTGATGGACATCGCCGGCGGCAACGGCAACGGCTCGGGCGTCGCCGGATTCGCGCCCAACGCCGACCTGATCTTCGTCGACGTCGCGCATGACGACATCGACTTCACCGGACCTGGCGTCGTCAACAGCAGCTTTGGCGACTCCGCGCAATTGCTGGGAGCGATCAGGTACATCTTCGACAAGGCAGGCGACCGGCCGTGTGTCGTCAACATCAGCCTTGGCACGAATGGCGGGCCCCACGACGGGACGACGCTTGTCGAGGCCGGCATCGACAGCCTTGTCATGGGCGCTGCGAACCGTGCCGTGACGATCGCCGCTTCAAATTCCTACGACGACGGCATCCATGCCGCCGGGACTGTCCCCGCGGGCGGAACTCGAGACATCGTGTGGAGAGTGCCTTTCGGCAACCGGAGCCATGGCGAGTTCGAGCTGTGGTATCCGGGCGGCGACCGGATTTCGGTTGAACTCATCGCGCCCGACGGCAACAGCCTGGTGACGGTAAGCCCGGGGAACAATGCCACGGCAACCGGCGCCGCGGGTCAGATCGAGATCTTCATCGCCAACCGGCTGCGCGATCCGAACAATCTCCACAACATGATCAACGTCTTTCTCGATCGGACCGCGGCGGGCGGAGACTGGATCCTTCGGCTGCACGGAGACGCGATCACCGACGGTGGCTACCACGCCTGGATCGAGCGCGACAACATTTCCCAGTCCGCCTTCGCGCCGCCGCATGACAACACCTACACGGTGGGCTCGATCTCATGCGGAAAGCTGTCGATCGTCGTCGGCTCATACGACGCCCACAAGCCTGCGAAGCCGATCTCGTGGTTCTCCAGCGCCGGGCCGACGCGGGACGGCCGGCACAAGCCGGAGGTTTCGGGGCCCGGGCATGCCGTGGTGGCCGCGCATTCCCGCACGAGGACGGGAACGACGCTGAAGAACGGCACCAGCATGGCGGCGCCTGCGGTGGCTGGCATCGTCGCACTGATGCTCGCCGAGGCGCGCAACCGTGGGCTGCAGCTCACCGTCGATCAGATCCGCGACATCCTGATCGGCACGGCCCGACGCGCCCCGCCGGCAGGCGCCGCCTGGAACGATCGTTACGGCGCCGGACGCGTCGACGCGGCAGCGGCGGTCGGTCGGGTCGCAGCCATGGCGGCCGTCGCGGCAGGTCCCGCAGTCGCAGCCGTGGCCCCAGGACCGGCGGCTGCGTCCGCAGGTCCGAAGCCGGCGAAACGGACCGCGCCCAAGGGGAAGAAAAAGGTCGCATGACTGTATCGAGCCTTTCCTGCGCTTCGGCGGGATACTCAGCGACTGCAAGATGCCCTATATTGTCGGGATGACGTTGCACACGAGCGCAAAGCGAGGTGGACGATGAGCGGCTTCGACGTAAAACCGAACAGGTTTCACAAGGTTACTGGCGGCGTGGCCATCGAAAAGGCGCAGGCGGAGAACAGCGACCTGCGCGCCATCTTCAAGGTGGAGGAAAACGACTACGTTCCCGAGGGCGTGCGGCTGACCGAGCGGATCGACGAGAAGCTCTTTACGGGCGAGTTTGCTCCGGAGATGCTTGAGTCGCTAGAACGGGACGTCAATGTCAGGTCTGTCGCTGTCTCGCGCGCGGTCCGCATCATCGAGTGACTGGCTGGCGGCGGCGCCTGCCCGACGCACCCCAGGCGCAGCGGATCAAATCCCCAGCCGGTCCCGTACCCGGCCGTAAACGAGGCGCACCTGCACCCCGGCTTTCGCGAAGCTGCGGAATGGAAACGGGGCGATCGCGGTCACCGGCAGCGGCAAGCTCTCTGCCGCTTCCCCCGCAATGCGGCGGGCGATCACCGAACCCACGACCGTCGCCATCGCCACACCCCTGCCATTGTAGCCGAGCGCCGCGATCACGCCAGGCGCGGGTTCGTGCAGATGGATCATCTTGTCGGCGGTGACGGCGACCTTGCCGTTCCAGGCGTACTGGAACGCGATGCCCTTGAGATTCGGCCAGAGGCGCCTGGCGTAGGCGATCAGATGACCAGCATCCCTGACGGCGCGGACATCGCGCTGCGCGCCGCGCCCGCCGATCAGCAGCCTGCCGTCGCCGTCGACGCGGTAGTAGACCGTGTTGAGGCCGGATTCGTAGAGCACGCTGCCGCCCGGCATGACGCCCTGGCGGATGTGCGACGGCAGAGGTTCGGTCGCCGCGATCATCGAGAACACCGGCACGACGGATCGCGCGAGGCCGGGCCAGAGCCTGTCGGTGTAACCGTTGGTCGCCAGCACGACATGGCGCGCTGTCACTGAGCCAGAGTTGGTTGAGACCCGCCAGCGGTCGCCTGCCCGTGCGACGGCGGTGGCGCGCGAGCCGCCGTGCACGACCGCTCCGGCGGCGATCGCGGCCTTCGCCAGGCCTCGCGCATAGGACAGCGGATTGAGCTTGCCGCCCTGCGGGTAGAAGATGCCGCCGAGATAGCGTGGCGTGCCGGTGACGGCTTCCAGCTCCGCGCGGTCGATCCAGCGCGCTGGCGAGCCGGACCGTTCGAGCTGGCCGAGCGTCGAGCGCAATCCGGGCAGCCAGTTGTCGTGATAGCCGGCGCGGATCGTGCCCGTCCGCTCCGCATCGCATGCGATGCCATGTCGCGCGATCAGGTCGAACGTGAAATCGGGCGCCGACGAAGAGGCGTCGAGCAGCGCCCGGCCACGCGCTTCGCCAAGTGCGGCGATCACCGTGTCTGGGTCGGGATAGACGCCCGGATTGACATGGCCGCCATTGCGGCCGGATGCGCCGAAGCCCGGCTCCTCCGCCTCGAGCACGATGGGGCGCATACCGCTTTCCGCCAGATGCAGGGCTGCGGACAGCCCGGTGTAGCCGCCGCCGACGATGACCACGTCCGCCTCGGCATCGCCCCGCAAGGGAGGCGCCGCGACAGGTGCTGCGGCAGTCTCGGCGTAGACGCCGTGGGTGAATCGGGGTGAGGCATCGGACATCGCGCAAAGCTATCTGCAATGTTTGCCGAGGCAAGCCGTGACAGCCGCTTTGCTCATCTGCTAGGCACGACAGCGCCACAGCAGAGCAGCCCGATGTCCAAACCTCCCCTTTCCGGCATCCGCGTCATCGAACTCGCCCGCATCCTCGCAGGCCCATGGGCCGGACAGGTGCTGGCCGATCTCGGCGCCGACGTGATCAAGGTGGAGAACCCCGACGGCGGCGACGACACGCGCAAATGGGGCCCGCCCTTCGTCATGGCGGCGGACGGCACCAACCTGTCCGCCGCCTACTATCACTCGACCAATCGCGGCAAGCGCTCGATCGCCATCGATTTCACCACCGCCGAGGGCGCCGAGGCGCTCAGGAAACTTATCTCGACCGCCGACGTGCTGATCGAGAATTTCAAGGTCGGCGGCCTGAAGAAATACGGGTTCGACTACGAAACCGTCCGCTCCCTCAACCCCCGCCTCGTCTACTGCTCGATCACCGGCTTCGGCCAGAACGGACCCTACGCGCCCCGCGCGGGCTACGATTTCATCATCCAGGGCATGTCCGGCATGATGTCGATCACCGGCGATGCCGGCGGCGAGCCGCAGAAGGCCGGCGTGGCGATTTCCGACATCTTCACCGGCCTCTATTCGGTCATCGCCATCCAGGCGGCGCTGCGTCATGCCGAGGCGACCGGCCAGGGTCAGCACATCGACATGGCGCTCTACGACACGCAAATCTCGGTTCTCGGCAACCAGAACCTCAACTACCTGGTGTCCGGACAATCGCCGGTGCAGATGGGCAATGCCCACATGAACATCGCGCCCTACGAGGTGCTCCCGCTGGCCGACGGACACTTCATCCTCGCCGCCGGCAATGACGGCCAATTCCAGCGGTTCTGCAAGGTTGTCGGCCTCGACCACCTCCCGGCCGATCCCGACTTCGCCACCAATCCGGCGCGTGTCGGCAACCGCGCCCGGCTTCGCCAAACGATGGTCGCGGCCCTCGCCCGATGGACCAAGGCCGAGCTGCTGCCGAAGCTGGATGCCGCAGCCGTGCCCGCCAGCCCGATCAACACGATCGCCGAGTCCTTCGCCGATCCGCAGACCATCGCGCGCGGCATGCGGATGGATCTGGACGACGGCCACGGCGAGAAACTGCCTTCGGTCCGCGCTCCGATGCTGCTCTCGGAAACGCCGATCGTCTATCAACGCCCCTCGCCGAGGCTCGGGGAACACACCGCGGAAATCCTCGCCGAACTGGAGAAGAAACCATGAAGACCGGCGGACAGCTGATCGTCGACTGTCTCGAGGCCAATGGCGTCGAGCGCATCTATTCCGTGCCGGGAGAGAGCTATCTCGCCGTGCTCGACGCGCTGCATGATTCGAAGATCCAGAACATCGTCTGCCGCCAGGAGGGTGGCGCCGCGATGATGGCCGATTGCGAGGGCCGCCTCACCGGTCGGCCCGGTATCTGCTTCGTCACGCGCGGGCCCGGCGCCACCAATGCATCGGCCGGCATCCACATCTCGCGGCAGGATTCCAATCCGGTCATCATGTTCGTCGGCCAGGTCGCGCGCGGCAACCTGGAGCGCGAAGCGTTCCAGGAGGTCGACTACCGCGCCTTCTTCGGCTCCATGGCGAAATGGGTGGTCGAGATCGATGATGCGGCCCGCGTCCCCGAACTCGTCACCCGCGCCTTCGCCGTCGCGACTTCGGGCAGGCCGGGACCGGTCGTCGTGGCGCTGCCGGAGGACATGCTGACCGACGAGGTCGAGGCGCCTGCCCCGCTGCCCTACATGCCGGTCGAGACGGCCCCCGGCGAGGCTGACATCGCCGCGACCATCGCGCTTCTCGAAAAGGCCGAGCGCCCGTTCGTCATCCTTGGCGGCACGCGGTGGACGCCGGAGTCCGTCAAGGCAATGTGCGGCGCGCTCGAACGGTGGAAGCTGCCCGTCGGCTGCTCGTTCCGCCGGCAGGCGCTGTGCGACCAGTTGCACGCCTCCTACGCCGGCGACGTCGGCATCGGCATCAATCCGAAGCTCGGCGACTACATCAGGAAGTCTGACCTCGTGCTGCTCGTCGGGTGCAGGTTTGGCGAAATGCCGTCGTCGGACTACACGCTCCTGAAGAGCCCCTACCCCGACCAGCCGCTGGTGCATGTCTATCCGGACCCGCACGAACTTGGCCGCGTCTACCGTCCGACGGTCGCGATCAACGCCACGCCCGCGGCGTTTGCGCATGCCTTTGCGGCCACGGCTCCGAAAGTCACGCCGGTCTGGGCCAACCGGACCGCCGAGATGCACGAGGACTATCTCGCCTGGTCGACGCCGCCTGCCGAAGGGCCGGGTCCGGTGAAGATGGGGCCGATCATGGCCTGGCTCGAGGACAACCTGCCCGAGGACGTGATCATCGCCAACGGCGCCGGCAATTTCGCCACCTGGGTGCACCGCTACCACCGCTTTCGGCGCTTCAACACGCAGGCGGCCCCTACTTCCGGTTCGATGGGCTACGGCGTGCCGGGCGGCGTCGCCGCCAAGCTGTCCAATCCCGACCGCGAAGTGATCGTCTGGGCCGGCGACGGCGATTTCCTGATGAACGGCCAGGAGTTCGCCACCGCCATCCAGTATGGCGCGGCGGTCATCGTCGTGATCCTCAACAATGGCATCTACGGCACGATCCGCATGCATCAGGAGCGCGAGTATCCCGGCCGCGTCTCGGGCACGATGCTGAAGAACCCGGATTTCGCAGCAGTCGCCCGCGCCTATGGCGGCCACGGCGAGACGGTGGAGCGCACGGACGAGTTTGCAGCCGCCTTCCTGCGCGCGCGCGCCAGCGGGCTGCCCTCGATCATCGAGGTCAAGCTCGATCCGGAGGCGATCACGCCGACGCGGACGCTGACGCAGATCCGCGAGAAGAGGTGACGATGGCCATCGAGCTCCGCCCGGCTGCGATCCCGGATTTCGGGCCGATCGGCCTGCAGCCGGAGATCCCTCACGCGACGTTCGCATCCCGCGCCGACGCGCTCTACGGCCGCGCCGGCTGCGACTGGGTGGTCGTCTATGCCGACCGCGAGCATCTCGGCAATATCGCCTTTCTCACCGGCTTCGAACCGCGCTTCGAGGAGGCGCTGCTGCTGCTCGGACCGGGCGGGCGGCGCGTACTTCTCGCCGGCAACGAATCGGTCAGCTATGCGCCGCTGGCCCGCCTGCCCGGCCTCGACGTCCTGATGGCGCAGTCGCTGAGCCTGATGGCGCAAGACCGGACAGTCTTTCCGCGTCTCGCCGATCGGCTGCGCGACGCCGGCCTGAAGACGGGCGATTCGGTCGGGCTCGTCGGCTGGAAACATCTAGATGCGACCGAGGACGACGAGCCTCAGACGGCCTTCTATGTTCCCGCCGCACATGTCCAGATGATCCGCCGCGCGATAGGTCCGTCCGGCATTCTGCGTGACGTGACGCATGTGATGATGCATCCGGCGACCGGATTGCGCGCCACGGTCGACGCCGACCAGATCGCAGCGTGGGAATGGTCCGCGCGCCGCGTCTCGCGCGCGGTCTGGAACGTCGTTTCCGATGTGCGCGAGGGCGACGACGAATTCTCCGCCGCGGCGCGGCTCGGCTGGGCCGGGGACCCGACCAACTGTCATTTCATGCTCGCTTCCGCCGGGCCGGACGCGCCGGTGATCGGCCTGCGCAGCCCGATCGGCCGAAAATTCGCGCTCGGCGACGGCGTCACCACCGCGCTCGGCTACTGGGGCGCGCTGTCCGCCCGCGCAGGCCTGTTCGCGCGCGGCGATGACGCATTCCTGAAAACCGCGTCCGCCTACTTTGCCGGCCTGCTGCGGTGGTACGAAGTGGCCGATGTCGGCGTGGCAGGCGGTGACCTGCACTCAGCCGTTGCCGAGACGCTTGCCGCCGGCGGCCTTCGGTCGGCTCTTAATCCCGGCCATCTGACCGGCCATGAGGAATGGATGAACAGCCCAGTCCGTCCGGGCTCGACGGATCGCATCGCCTCCGGCATGCCGTTCCAGGTCGACGTCATTCCGGTGCCGATGCCCGACGGCTGGACGCTCAACTGCGAGGACCCCGTCACCTTCGCCGATGCGGCGTTGAGGGCGGAGCTTGCCGCGAAGCACCCGGCCTGCCTTGCCCGGATCGAAGCGCGCCGCGGATTCATGCGTGACGAACTCGGCGTCGACGTGAAGCCGTCGATCCTGCCGCTCTCCGACACGCCGCTCTGCCTCGCACCGTTCTGGCTGGCGCCGGACAGGCTCCTCGCCGTGCGCTAGTGCCTTTCACGATCAGATTGAACCGTTCTGCCGGGTCAATTCGGGCCAAGGTCGAGGGCTTCGGCGCGGCCGTGCTGGTGGCACGGCCAAGTCCGGAGACCGAAGGATTTGGCCCAAATTCACCCGGCCCGAAGGGTTTCCCGCTGGCGGCCGCCCGCGGCGTCAGGCGGACTTGGCCGTGCCACCAGCACGACCTGCGCCGTCCTGCGGACCCTGGCGGATCGACTCGCCATCGGGAAACAGAACGATTCAATCTGGTCGTGAAAGGCACTAAGCCGTCTCCAGCCTTGCCCGTTCCCCTGCCCGGAACGCGCCCGGCGTCACGCCGACCTGCTTGCGGAAGAAGCGGTTGAAATAGGCGGGGTCGGCGAAGCCGAGCGACTCGGCGATGCGGTTGACCGGGGTCGGGGTGAAGACCAGGTCGCGCCGCGCCGCCTCCACAATGCGGGCGGCGATCAGACCCTGAACGGTCTGGCCGGTCTCCGAACGCGTGACCCGGTTGAGTTGCGCGGTCGAGACGCCAAGACGCGCCGCATAGAACGAGACCGGCCTTGCCTCGCGGAAATGCGCCGAGACAAGCGTTTCCAGCCGCTCGATCCGCGACGCGTCGAGCCGCCTCGGCTTGCCATCCGGCGGCTGAACGGCGAGCCAGGCGCGCGCGAGTTCGACCACGGCCTGCGCGACCAGCGCCTCAAGCATCCGCGTCCGGCCCGCCGCGCTCGCCTTCATTTCCCGGTCGATGCGCAGCACGCAATCCCCTGCTTCCCCCAGCTCCGCCGGCACGATCCGGACCTCGCGCGCGAAACGGGCGATCTGGCGGTCGGAGGCCGTCAGGGCCGAGAGGCGGTCGGCCAGCGCAGTCACCACTATGCCGTCGACGCCCTTCGAAAAGCGGAAACCGTGCACCGCGCCAGGCGGTATGAGCAGCACGCAGGGCGCGGCGAAAGCCTGGACTGTCTTGCCATCGACGATTTCGCCCTCGCCATCCGTGATGCGGAACATCTGGAACAGCGCCGGATGCCGGTGCGCGGCAATCTCGAATCGATGCAGTCGCGTGCGGTCAGGGATAGGCTCGCAGTGCAGCCAGAAATCGGACGCCTCGCCGCGCCGCTCGCGATAGAGGCGATAGTCAGGAACCTTGTCGACGGAGAGCGCAGCATCCATGCGCGGATAGTGCAATGACGTGACCGGAATGTCCATTGAGGGGCAGTGGTTTCGCGCCTTATGTGCAAGACCGACTGGGAGGTCCACATTTGCGCACACAGGTCGCCATCATCGGCTCGGGGCCGTCGGGCCTGCTGCTCGGTCAATTGCTGACCGACGCCGGCATCGACAATGTCATCGTCGAACGCTCGACCCGCGAGCACGTGCTGGAGCGCATCCGCGCCGGCGTGCTGGAGGAAGGCATGTGCGCCCTGCTCGACCGGGCAGGCGCCGGCGGGCGGATGCGCCGCGAAGGCCTGCCGCATGACGGCTTCGACCTGACCTTCGACGGCAAGCGCCACCGCATCGACCTGCACGACCTGACCGGCGGAAAGCGCGTCATGGTCTATGGCCAGACCGAGGTCACCAAGGATCTGATGGATCGTCGCGACGAAACCGGCGGCAAGACCTGGTTCGAGGCGGCCAATGCCCAGCCTTGCGACTTCGGCTCGGACAGGCCCTATGTCACCTTCAGCCATGGCGGGACCGAGCATCGGCTCGACTGCGACTTCATCGCCGGGTGTGACGGCTTTCACGGGGCATCGCGAAAGGCCGCGCCGGGAGATGCGATCAAGCTGTTCGAGCGGGTCTATCCATTCGGCTGGCTGGGCATCATCGCCGAAGTGCCCCCGGTCAACCACGAACTGATCTATTCCAACCACGAGCGCGGCTTCGCGCTCTGCTCAATGCGGTCGCACACCCGGTCGCGCTACTATGTGCAGGTTCCGGCCGACGAGAAGGCGGACAACTGGTCCGACGACCGGTTCTGGGACGAGATCCGGCGCCGGCTGCCGGCGGCGACGGCCGAGACCATGGTCACCGGTCCGTCGATCGAGAAGTCCGTCGCGCCGCTGAGGTCCTTCGTGGCCGAGCCGATGCGCTTCGGGCGCATGTTCCTGGTCGGCGACGCGGCGCACATCGTGCCTCCCACCGGCGCCAAAGGATTGAATCTCGCTGCGAGCGACGTCCACTATCTGTTTGAAGGGCTTCGCGAATTCTATCTCGACAAATCTTCGGCGGGCGTTGACGCCTATTCCGGCCGCGCGCTTGCCCGCGTCTGGAAGGCGGAACGCTTCTCGTGGTGGATGACCTCGCTGATGCACCTTTTCCCGGACAACGGTCCGTTCGGCCAGCGCATCCAGGAAGCGGAGCTGGAATACCTCGTAAACTCGCGCGCGGCGTCGACGGCCCTTGCGGAGAACTATGTCGGTCTGCCTTACTGATGTCAGGTCAAACGCGAGGCGACACGATGGGCGACAAGGAAGACCGGATCGCGACCGGCATGAGGACCCGGCGCAGCGTGCTGGGCGACGCATGGGTGGATGCCGCGACCGCGAAGCGCACCGGGTTTGACACGGAGTTCCAGGACTACATCACCGGCATGGCCTGGAACGACGTCTGGTCGCGCCCCGGCATCCCCAAGCGCGAGCGCTCGATGATCACCATCGCGCTGCTCGCGGCGCTCGGACAATGGGACGAACTGGCGCTGCACACGCGGGCGACGCTGAACACAGGCGCCAGCCGCGACGACCTGCGCGAGGTGATGTTCCACGTCGCCGTCTATGCCGGCGTGCCGGCCGCCAACCACGCCATCAAGGTCATGAAGCAGGTCTTCGCCGAGATCGGCGCGAAATCCTGAGGAGGAACCCATGTCGAACAACAGTCCGGAAACCGGTTCGTTCTTCGCCCGCGACCGCGAATGGCATCCGCAGGCCTACACGCCCTGGTACAAGACCTCCGTGCTGCGCTCGCCGCAGAAGGCGATGATCTCGCTCGACAACACGATCTCCGAGATCACCGGGCCGGTGTTCGGCCACAACATCCTGGGCGAGCTCGACAACGACCTGATCTTCAACTTCGGCACGCCCGGCGAAAGCGCCATCGGCCAGCGGATCATCGTCTATGGCCGGGTGCTGGATGAGCGCGGCCGCGGAGTGCCGGGGGCCTTGCTGGAGTTCTGGCAGGCCAATGCCGGCGGACGCTACCGCCACAAGAAGGAGGGCTACATGGCCCCGCTCGATCCGAATTTCGGCGGCTGCGGCCGCACGATCACCGGCGAGGACGGCTCCTACGCGTTCCGGACGGTCAAGCCCGGGCCATACCCCTGGCCGAACGGACCGAACGACTGGCGTCCGGCGCATATCCACTTCTCGATCTTCGGCCACGGTTTCGCGCAACGCCTGATCACCCAGATGTATTTCGAGGGCGACCCGCTGATCTGGAAATGCCCGATTGTCCGCACGATCCCGGACAAGGCGGCGATCGAGCAACTGATCGCCGCGCTCGACATGGAGGCTACGATCCCGATGGACGCCCGCGCCTACAAGTTCGACATCGTGCTGCGCGGCCGCCGTTCGACCATGTTCGAAAACCGGATGGAGGGGAACTGAGATGACCCAAGCCCTCAACCGCCTCAAGGAGTCCGCCTCGCAGACCGCGGGACCTTACGTCCATATCGGCCTGACTCCCAATTTCGCCGAGATCGGCGGCGTCTACCCGGAAGACCTCGGCATTTCGATGCTCAACGAGAAGACGAAGGGCGAGCGCATCACTGTCAAGGTGCGGGTCATCGATGGCGCCGATACTCCGCTCAAGGACGCGCTGATCGAGATCTGGCAGGCGGATGCGGCCGGTCTCTACAACTCGCCTGCGGAAACGCGCGGCGCGGCGGATCCCAACTTCACCGGCTGGGGCCGCAAGGCGACCGACATGACCACCGGCGAATGCATCTTCGAGACGATCAAGCCGGGCCGCGTGCCCTTCCGCGACGGCCGCCCGCAGGCGCCGCACATCACCTTCTGGATCGTCGCGCGCGGCATCAATATCGGGCTGCACACGCGGATGTATTTCGCCGACGAGGACAAGGCCAATGCCGAAGACCCGATCTTGCAGCGGCTGGAACACAAGAACCGCATTCCGACCCTGATGGCTACGCGCGACGGCGATGGCTACGTTTTCGACATCCATCTCCAAGGGGAGAAGGAAACGATCTTCTTCGACATCTGACGCCGTGCGATAAGGCTGCATGAGCGTCTCGCCCTTCGACAACCCGATCCTCTCCGGCCTTCTGGGCGATGCGGAACTGGCCGGCCTGTTTTCGCTCGAGGCCGAGCTTGAGGAGATGGTGATCTTCGAAGCGACCCTGGCAGCGGCGCAGGCCGCAGAGGGGCTCATCCCGAAGGCGGCGGGGGTCGCGATCCCCGACGCCCTGAAGGAGTTTCGGCCCGACATCGCGGCGCTGCGCGCAGCGACGGCGCGTGACGGCGTGATCGTTCCCGAACTCGTCCGGCAGATGCGGGCGGCCGTCGGCGGCTCCGCCGCGGGCCACGTGCATTTCGGCGCGACCAGCCAGGATGTGGTCGATACGGGTCTCTCGTTGCGCCTGAAGCGCGCCGCCGGCATTCTCGATGCGCGGATCGCCTCGCTTGTTTCCGCGCTCGACGCCCTGAACGACCGAGACGGCGCAGTTGAGACAATGGGTCACACGCGCATGCAAGCCGCCATCCCCGTGCCCGCCTCACGCAAGATCCTGAGCTGGCGCGATCCGCTGGAGCGACATCGCACGAGGCTCGCCGCGGTCATCGAGGACGTGGCCATACTCCATCTTGGCGGCGCGGCGGGAACGCTGGAGAAGTTCGGCGGCAAGGGAGAGGCGGTCGCGGAGCGTCTGGCCTCAGCGCTCGACCTTCGGACGGTTGCCCGGCCGCGGCACAGCGAGCGCGACGGGGTCGCGGCGCTGGCCTCATGGCTGTCACTGGTGACGGGCAGCCTCGGCAAGATGGGCCAGGACATCGCACTGATGGCGCAGACCGAAATGGCGGAGGTCAAGCTCGCGTCCGGCGGCGGTTCGTCCGCGATGCCGCACAAGGTCAATCCGGTGGGATCGGAGGTGCTGGTGACGCTGGCGCGTTTCAACGCCGCGCTGGTCTCGGGAATGCATCAGTCGCTGGTGCACGAGAACGAGCGCTCCGGCGCGGCCTGGACGCTGGAATGGATGCTGCTGCCCCAGATGGCCGTGGCAACTGGCGCTTCGCTTCGCGTGGCTGGCGATCTGGTCGCCGGAATCAGCTTCGTCGGTCGGGCCTGAGACTCAGAGACCGAGCATGTTCCAGAGCCGGCTGATTTCCTTGATCGTGGCCTCGGTCATGTCCCAGTCGTTGTAGAGCTGCTCGTAGAGGATGAAAAAGGTGACGACGACGACGGCGATGACGATTCGCATGGCGGATGCCCCCGGATTGCTGACGCGATAGTAGGCCTTCCGGCTGAAGGAACATACAATGCTGTTGGCGAGGCCGGGCGTTTAGCACAACGAAAAGGGCGGTCGCCCGCCCCTTTCAGCCGAAATGTCCAGACAGGCTACATTCCGGCCTTGGTCACCTGGCCGCGAATCTCGCCGCCCTTGTGGGCGGCGGTGTGCAGGTTGATGTAGTATTTCCCGGCCGTCAGGTCCGCCGCCTGCGCGTCGGTCAGGGTGGCGGAGCCCTTGATCGGGCTGGCCAGATCGCCCTCGAACGGGACGGCGACTCCGGCGTTTGCGCCTGCATCGGCGGGGCCGTGGAAATGACCGGCGGCGGGGGGCCCGCTGAGGCCCGAATACTCGATCGTCCAGTCGAGCTTCTTCGTGTCGGTGTCGAAGGTCAGTTCGGCGCTGCCCTTGCCGTCGGTGGTGACCGCAGGGGATTGCTGCGCGCCGTCGAGTGCCGCCGTCATCTTGACCATTTCGGCCATTGAAGCCGTCGCGGACAAAAACAGCGCGGCAAGTGCCGTTCCTGCGAGCTTCATCGTGAGTGTCCTGGATTTCATCTGTCGTTCCTCCACTTGCGCAGGATGTCTTCGCATCCCGCCGACGCCGCGAAAGCGGCCGTCAGTGAAGCAAACGATCTCGGCCGGGGAAGTTTCCCGGCGCGGCAAAATATGGCCGCGGCCACGAAAAAGGGGCGGTCGCCCGCCCCTTTCCTCGATCGCTGAACGATCAGGCTTACTCGATCGCTTCGTCGGTGATCGCCGACGTCCACGCGCCGGTCGGCTCCTTGGTGATGATCTTCTGCGCCAGCAGCGCGTCGGCGGTGCGCTTGTACGCGGCTTCGATCAGCTTGCCGTCGGCATTGTCGATCAGCTTGGCCACTTCACCCATCATGCGCTTCTGGTGGTTCTCGTCCTGGCCGCCGTTCTCGACCACGATGTCCGCGGCCTCGTCGGGGTTCTTGACGGCGTAGTCCCAGCCCTTCATCGAAGCGCGCACGAACTTGACCATCTTCTCCTTGAAGGCCGGATCGGCAAGCTTGTCTTCCATCGCGTAGAGGCCGTCCTCAAGCAGATCGACGCCCATGGCGGAGTAGTTGAACACGATCAGGTCTTCCGGCTTGTAGCCGGCGTCGATCAGCTGCCAGTACTCGTTGTAGGTCATAACCGAGATGCAATCCGCCTGCTTCTGGATCAGCGGCTGCACGTCGAACGACTGCTTGAGCACGGTGACTCCATCCGCGCCGCCTTCGGTCGACAGGCCGAGCTTGCTCATCCAGGCATAAAACGGATACTCGTTGCCGAAGAACCAGACGCCGAGCGTGTGGCCCTTGAAATCGGCTTCGGTCTTGACCGGACCGTCGGCCGGGCAAACGAGCTGCATGCCGGCCTTCTTGAACGGCTGCGCGATGTTGACGAGGCCGACGCCCTTTTCGCGGGCCGCCAGCGCGCCGCCCATCCAGTCGACGATCACGTCGGCGCCGCCGCCGGCGATCACCTGCTCAGGGGCGATATCCGGGCCGCCCGGCTTGATGGTGACATCGAGACCTTCCTCTTCATAGAAGCCCTTGTCCTTGGCGACGTAGTAGCCGGCGAACTGGGCCTGCGTCACCCATTTGAGCTGCAGCGTGAGCGGATCAGCCGCCCATGCCTGCACGGCGGCCAGCGACATCGCGCCAGCCAGCATGGAAACGATCAGTTTGTTCATTCTTTTTCCCTCTGAAGTGCGTCTATCCACCACGGACAGACGGATGCCAAAACGTCACGGCCCTTTCGATCAGGGCCAGAACACCGTAGAAGATCGACCCCGCCAGCGCCGCGACCGCGATCTCCGCCCAGACCATGTCGACATTCATCCTGCCGACTTCGGTCGAGATGCGGAACCCCATGCCCACCACCGGGGTGCCGAAGAATTCCGCGACGATAGCGCCAATCAAAGCCAGTGTGGAGTTGATTTTCAAGGCGTTGAAGATGAAGGGCATGGCAGCCGGGAGCCTGAGCTTGACCAGCGACTGCCAGTAGCCAGCGGCGTAAGTGCGCATCAGGTCGCGTTCCATATGGCCGGCGGCGGACAGGCCGGCGACCGTGTTCACCAGCATCGGAAAGAAGGTCATGATGACGACGACGGCGGCCTTCGACTGCCAGTCGAAGCCGAACCACATCACCATGACCGGCGCGACGCCAATGATCGGGAGGGCCGAGACCATGTTGCCGATCGGCATGAGGCCGCGCCTGAGGAACAGGAACCGGTCGGCGAGGATCGCGACGGCAAAGCCGCTGAGGCAGCCGATCGCATAGCCGGCGAGCACCGCCTTGAAGATCGTCTGGCGCACGTCGGCCGCCAGGATCGGCAGCGACGAGGCGAATTTCGCGCCGATGGCCGACGGCGGCGGGAGAAGGATGAAGGGTATGCCGGCGCCGCGCGTCACCGCTTCCCAGATGATCAGGATCCAGGCGCCGAAGATCGCCGGGATCAGCAGCTTCAGCGCCCAGCCGGCCTGCCGCGACCGAGGCTTCATCGCCGACAGGACCGTGACAAGGCGCCACGCCAGCAGCCAAGCCGCGAGGACAAGCAGGAAGAAGGATTGCCGCGCCTCGCCCTCGTGCCCGGTGATGCCGCCGAGCAGAAGCCAGGCCGCGCCGTGGGCGGCGACGAACAGCACGGCTGCTTCGCCCGCCGGCGTCAGGCGCAACGCCGGCACGAAGGCGCCGGCGATCAGGAGCCCGAATATCGTCGCGGTCGCGCCGGGGCCGTAGCCGGGCTGCGTCGAAGCGATCGGCAGCAGCATGAGCGCGAGCGCCGTGACGGCGAGCGACAGCCAGGATTGCCAGGGCAGTCTAGCGATCATGCCGGCCGCGCTCCCATCATCTTTTCGGTGATCCGCCCCGCCAGCCCGACCAGCAGCACCAGGATCACCGCCACGACGGAACCGGCAACCAGCGCGGCGAACATATCGATGGTCTGGCTGTAGTATGACCCGGTCAAGAGCTTCGCCCCGATGCCGGCGACGGCTCCGGTCGGCAGTTCGCCGACGATCGCGCCAACGAGGCTCGCCGCCACCGCCACCTTCATCGAGGTGAACAGGAAGGGCACCGAAGCCGGCACGCGCAGCTTCCAGAACACCTGCGCCTTCGAGGCATTGTAGGTGTGCATCAGGTCGAGATGGGTGAGTTCGGGCGAGCGCAGGCCCTTCACCATGCCGACCGCGACCGGGAAGAAGGACAGATAGGTCGAGATCAGCGATTTGGGGATCAGCCCGGTGATGCCGACCGCCGCCAGCACCACGATGATCATCGGCGCCAGCGCCAGGATCGGAATTGTCTGCGAGGCGATGATCCACGGCATCAGCGAGCGGTCGAGCGTCGTCACGTGCACGATGCCGACGGCGATCGCGATGCCAAGCGCCGTGCCGAAGGCGAAGCCGAGCAGCGTGGCCGAGAGCGTCACCCAGGCGTGGTAGACCAGGCTGCGGTTCGACGTGACCTTCCGCAGGAAGGTGTTCTCGAAGAAGTTCTGCGCCACCTGGTGCGGCGCCGGCAGCGTCGGCTTCGGCTGCGTCATCGTCTTGACGACGAACTCCCAAGCCGTCGGCGTCTCGCCCGCGCGCCGGTCGAGATCGCGCTGGAACGGGGCGTTCATGGCGTAGGAGCCGACATACCAGGCGGCGACGATCAGCGCGAGGATGGCAAGGACGGGGAATGTGTTGCGGAGGGTGGTCATGATGCGGACCGTGCGCGATTTGCGACCTCTTCTCCCCTAGGGGAGAAGGTGGCCTGCGCGAAGCGCAGGTCGGATGAGGGGGTAAGGTGCCCCTCAAGCGCAGCAAGGATCGTATCTAGAACCGCTCGCCGCTCTCTCAGCACCTCGTGGTTCCAAAAACGTAGAACGGAATAGCCGTTGGCAAACAGATATGCCGTTCGCACTTCGTCTCCCGCGCTCTCGGAATGCTGCCCGCCATCAAGCTCGAGAACCAGTGCCTGCTCGCGACACACGAAATCAACGATGTATGGGCCGATAGGTATCTGCCGCGCGAACTTGTGCCCGTTGAGCCGCCGATTGCGCAGTTCGCCCCAAAGACGATACTCGGGCTCGATATCCTGTTGCCTGAGCGATCGTGCACGGGCCGTCGCGCCAGGTCGCCTCTTTGTGGGGTCAGCGATCACGAGACCCCCTCACCCGTCCTGCGCTTCGCGCAGTCCACCCTCTCCCCAAAGGGGAGAGGAGGCCGGCGATCGCGATGGTGGAAGCATCCCCTCAATCCTCATAGCTGTGTCCCGCCCGCAAGCCATCGCGCACCCTGGCCGCGATCGCCAGGAATTCCGGCGTCTCGCGGATGTCGAGCGGCCGCTCCTTCGGCAGCGTCGACTCGATGACGTCGGTCACCCGGCCGGGCCGCGGCGACATCACCACGATCTTGGTGGACAGATAGACCGCCTCGGGAATCGAGTGCGTGACGAAGCAGATCGTCTTGTTGGTGCGCGCCCAGAGCTCCAGCAATTGCTGGTTGAGGTGATCGCGCACGATCTCGTCGAGCGCGCCGAACGGTTCGTCCATCAACAGCAGGTCGGCATCGAAAGCGAGCGCGCGGGCAATCGATGCGCGCTGCTGCATGCCGCCCGAAAGCTGCCAGGGAAACTTTTTCTCGAAGCCGGTCAGGTTGACCAGCGCCATGGTCCGCTTCACCCGCTCCGCCTGCTCGGCGGCGGGCATGCCGATGATCTCCAGTGGCAGCGCCACGTTGCGCTCGATCGTCCGCCACGGATAGAGCGCGGCCGCCTGGAAGACATAGCCATAGGCGCGCTTCTGCCGCGCTTGTTCAGGTGTCATGCCGTTGACGGTGATCGCGCCTTCGGTCGGCTTCTCAAGATCGGCGATGACCCGCAGGAACGTCGTCTTGCCGCAACCCGACGGTCCGATGAAGGAGACGAACTCGCCCTTGCCGATGTCAAGGTTCACATTGGTCAGTGCGTGGACCGGCCCATCATTGGTGTGGAAGGTCAGTCCGAGCTTGCTTGCGTGGACGACGGTTGGCGTGTTTGCTGTCATGCGGTGTCCCGGGAGGCGCAGACAGACTGCGACGGCCTTGGTTTGAAGGAAAGAGGCAATGCCTGCGTCATCGAAGCCCACCTGCCATGTGGTGAAACCTGTCGACGCCTATGGCGGCAAGCAGGGGCTGAACTACTTTGCCGGCATCGCCGCCGAGACGGTCGGCTCGACGGGCCTCTGCATGCATGTCGTGACGATCCCGCCAGGCGGGCGCGCCCGGGCGCATCTGCACGAGGCGCACGAATCGGCTGTCTACGTGCTCTCGGGCACGGCGCGGACCTGGTTCGGCGAGCGGCTGGAAGAGTTCGCCGACATGGGGCCCGGCGAGATGATGTACATCCCGCCGGGCGTTCCGCACCTGCCGGCCAACATCGGCTCCGAACCCTGCACGGCGGTCATCGCCCGCACCGACCCGCGCGAGCAGGAGAGCGTCGTGCTCCTGCCCGAGTTGGATGCGCTGGCGAAATAGCGCCGCGCCGAGCATCACGGACATTTCCGCACTTCGCCGAACATGTCCCCGGTCGATTGATAGATGCGCACCAGCGTGGGGTCCGTGTGGTCCTTCTGGACGATGAAATGCTCTACGGTCTCATACCCCTCGCCTTCATGGCCGCAGATGCCTGTGACGACCTGCGCACCACCTTTCGCGGTCAGAACCTGCAGCCATTCGCAGAGCATGACATAGGTCTGCACGCCGTCCGGCTTCAGCACCATCATGTCCTCGTTCTCGTAGAGACCATCCTTCTCGTATTTGCAGCCGTTCGGATTGCCCCAGACGCCGTCGATCGACAGTGGCTGGGCAAACGACGCAGAATGAACGGCGGCCAGCGCCGCGATCGACATCAACAGGCGGCGCATCACACCCCCGTCGCCGGAATGCCGGTCCGCTCGACCTTGCGCGGCGCGGTGATCTCCTTCCACGTCGACAGCGCGCGGTTGACCGCGGCGCGCGGTTCGCGCGCCACGAACTGGCCGTGGCCGGGCTTGGCGTGCACCTTCGATTCCTCGATCGCCAGTTCACCCCGCGTCAGCACGAAGCGCGGCAGGCCGGTCACCTCGAACCCTTCGAACACGTTGTAGTCGATCACCGACTGCTGCTTGTCCGCCGTGATCGTCTTCTTCTTCTTCGGGTCCCAGACGACGATGTCGGCGTCGGCCCCTTCGACGATCGCGCCCTTCTGCGGATACATGTTGAGGATTTTTGCGATGTTGGTCGAGGTCACAGCGACGAACTCGTTCATCGTCAGCCGACCGGTGTTGACGCCGGCCGTCCACAGCACCGGCAGCCGGTCCTCCAGCCCGCCCGTGCCGTTCGGGATCTTGGTGAAATCGCCGACGCCAAAGCGCTTCTGCTTGGTGGTGAAGGCGCAGTGATCGGTGGCGACGACCTGCAGCGAGCCGGCCTGCAAACCGGCCCATAGCGAATCCTGGTGCATCTTGTTGCGGAAGGGCGGGCTCATGACGCGGCGCGCGGCGTGGTCCCAGTCCTTGTTCATGTATTCGCTCTCGTCGAGCGTCAGGTGCTGGATCAGCGGCTCGCCAAAGACGCGCATGCCCTTCTGCCGCGCGCGGCGGATCGCCTCGTGGCTCTGCTCGCAGGACGTGTGCACGACATAAAGCGGCGCGCCGGCCATGTCGGCGATCATGATGGCGCGGTTGGTCGCCTCGCCCTCGACTTCCGGCGGCCGGGAATAGGCATGCGCTTCCGGGCCATTGTTGCCGGCGGCCAGCAGCTTCTGCGACAGTTGCGCGACGACGTCGCCGTTTTCGGCATGCACCATCGGCAGCGCGCCAAGCTCGGCACAACGCTGGAACGACGAATACATCTCGTCGTCGTCCACCATCAGCGCGCCCTTGTACGCCATGAAATGCTTGAACGAGGTGATGCCCTTGTCGACCACCGTCGCCATCTCGTCGAAGACCTGCTTGCCCCACCAGGTGATCGCCATGTGGAAGGAATAGTCGGCGCAGGCTTTCGACGTCTTGTTGTCCCACATCTGCAGGGCTTCAAGGAGCGACTGCTGCGGGCTGGGCAGGCAGAAATCCACCACCATCGTCGTCCCGCCCGCGAGCGCCGCGCGGGTGCCGCTCTCGAAATCGTCGGCCGAGTAGGTGCCCATGAACGGCATTTCGAGATGGGTGTGGGGGTCGATGCCGCCCGGCATGACATAGCAGCCGGTGGCGTCGTATTCGTGGTCGCCGTGGAGATCCGGCCCGATGCCGATGATCTTGCCGTGCTTGATCAGCACGTCCGCCTTCCATGTCCGGTCGGCGGTGACGATGGTGCCATTCTTGATGACCTTGCTCATTGTGTTCCCCAACTGCTTCCTGTCGCTCGCAAGCCAACTGCCTTCACTATCAGCCCGTTACAGACGCCTTTCAACACTCATGCGCGCCGCGTCCGCTTCCGCCAGCGCCGAATCTCCTCGAGCATCTGATCCAGCGTGCCGAAGATCGGCACTAGAACGGCGAATTGCGCCGGCTTGAGGTCGCGCGACGGCTTGCAGGCCTCGGCGATACGCCGCTGGTAATCCTGCGGCGCCCAGATGCGCGAGAACTCCATGAACTGCACGATGACGTCATGGCGGATCGCGGTGATCCGCTCGAAGTTCGAGCGGAACAGGCCGAAGGCCGTATAGAGCGCGGTGGCGATCGACAGGCCGATGATCAGCATCAGGATGTTCAGGTCGCCGCCATAGGTGCCGGACACCAGCGCGACGACGAGTATGGCGATCGAGAACAGCACGAATGTCTTGGCGATGCTGTAGGCGGTCGCCATGCTGTCGGTCTCCTCGGCATATTTCTGGTCGATCGTCTGCTCGATCTCGCGCAGCTTCTTCTTGAAATTGTAGAGGCGCTGGTTCTCCTCGTCGGTGTGCTCCTCGCCGCGTGCCTCGCGCAACAGGTCGAAGGCCGTCAGCGTCACGTCGTCGTTCGCCTCCCAGCCCGACAGTGGAATGATGGCCGGCGGCAGGTAGTCGCCGATGCGCTTGAACAGCACGTAGACGATGTGGATCGTCGTTAGGAACACGAACAGGATGAGCAGCAACGCGAAATCCGAGACACCGAGAACGTCGAAGATATTCTGGTAGTTCTGCACGATCTCGTTCAGCAGGTCGGCATTGGGCAGGAACCCTTCGCTCGCCGAACCGACATCGGTGAAGCCGGACGCCACATAGAACACCACGCCCGCCACCAGCAGGCGCGAGGTCATGAAATTCGAGAAGCGGATGACGCTCTGGAGAAGGCCTTCAACGTCCATCCAGGCAGCCCTCCCCGTTCTTCATCCCGTCGCCCTTCAGACCCGAAGCGTCGCAAGCTTGACGCCGAACCCGACGAAGACGAGCCCGGTCAGGCCCTTGACCCAGCGCTGCACCCGTCCGCCGCGAGCGACGGCCGACAACCGGTCGAACAGCAGGACCATCGGCCCGAACCACGTCACGTTCAGGACGGCGTGCACCGCCACGAGCAGATAGGCCGCTGCCGGCGAAACGCTGTCATGCGGCACGAATTGCGGAAAGGCGGCGAGGTAGAACATCGCCACTTTCGGATTGAGCGCGTTGGTGACGAAACCCTCCCCGAACGCCTTGATCAGCGTCCGGCGGCGGCGCGCGGGAACAATCTCGACAGGCTTGGGCTGGGCGCCGCGCCATGCGTCGGCCAGCGCCTTGACGCCGATCCAGATCAGGTATGCGGCGCCTACGAGTTTCACCGCCGTGAAAAGGTTGGCGGAATGAAGCAGGATCACCGACAGGCCGAAAATGGCGAGCGAGCCATGCACGAAAAAGGCGACGACGAAGCCCGCAACATTGGCGAAACCGGCCGCCTTGCCGGATGTCGGCACGGTCTTGGCGATCAGCACGCCGTTCGGTCCTGGCGACATGATCAGCAGGGCGGCCATGGCCGCGAAGGCGAGGACAGTCGCAGAGGTCACGGGTTCATCTCCAACGACTGCATGAAGGCCTCGCGGGCTTCGGTGACGGATCGGTCATCCAGACGCGCACGCCTTGCAATTCCGGCAAGCCTGGCTGCTAGCTCGCCACGCCCAATCCAGAACTCCGGTGGTGCCGTGAGACAGGCCCTCAACAAATCTCCCTCGAAAAATGTGACTGAGATTTCCGGATCCCGATCCAGCACGTCGAGAGCCGTTGGCATAAGCAGATCGAGCCCGAACCCCTGATTTATGAGAAGTCGCATCTGCTGCAACGACAGTTCCTCCAGAGGCGTCTCAAGGGCAGCCTCGCATTTCTCGATCAGCGGCGTCGCATAGGGCGGAAAAGGTTTGGGAAGTCCAAGCAGGACGCGGACCGTTCGCACTCGGTCACGGTTCTTCCTTGCCCTCATCTCACGATCTCCGTGTCCTTCACGACCGGCCCGGCCGTTCGCCGCGGTCGCGCCGCGAGCAGCGACAACAGAGGCTTCTCGACGATCAGGTGGACGAGAACGCCTGCGATCACCGCCAGCCCGACCAGGACCACGAGCGAAACGAATGGCGGTGCGCCCCAGGGCCCGCCAAGCTTGCTGCCGATCTTTGCCAGCAGGCTGAGCACCGGCAGGTGGACGAGATAGATCGCATAGGATGCATTCCCGATGAGGACGAGCCAGGTCGGCACATTCATCGCGCCCGCCGCGAGCGCCGCCACCATCGCCATGGCACCCAGGCCATAGCAGAGGGTGCGGTAGCCCTCGTCCCATGTGACCCCGGCAACGGATTCGCTGAGCCCGACGCAAAGGAACAGGACCAGGCCGCCGAGTCCGATCGCCTGCGCCTGCCGCGGGCCGATGCGTCGCCACACGAGGGCCGCCGCCATCCCGAAAGCGAAAAGGAGGTTGAACGGCGACACAAGGAAACGGAGTGGCCAGGGCAGGTCGTCGACGGGAAGGAAGAGAACACAGGCCGCCATCCACAGGCCGAAAAGGATGAGCCCGATGCGCAGGTTGAGGATCAGCACACCGAACACGGCGTAGAAGAGCATCTCATGCGTGAGCGTCCATGACACCTGCAGCAGCGGTGACTGGGTGGGCAGGAGGGTGAATGACAGGAACAGTGAGAGAGGATCGCGCGCGGACGCCGGCCCGAGGCTCGGAAAGACGAACAGGTAGACGGCCAGAAGCCCCAGCAGGACCAGCCAGTAGAGCGGATAGATGCGCACGAACCGCTTGCGGAAAAAGCTCAGAGCCATTTCCGGCCGGCCAAAATCCGCGGCATGGACGAACACCATGATGAAGCCCGACAGGACGAAGAAATACTCGACCCCGGCATAGCCCATGTTGAAGCCGCTCCAGCTCGCCTGGCCGTCGTAGAGGCCCTGCGGCAGCCAATAGCTGTTGGCATGGAACACCGTCACCATGACGGCAGCGGCGGCGCGGCCGGCCTGCAGACCGTCGAGCTGCCGGCGGGCTTCGTTCACCCCACGATCTCCGCCGTTTCCACCACCGCGTGAAACAGCACGTCCGCGCCTGCCGCCGCCCATTCCTTGGAAATCTCCTCGGCCTCGTTGTGGCTCAGGCCGTCGACGCAGGGGCACATCACCATGGCGGTCGGCGCGACGCGGTTGATCCAGCAGGCGTCGTGGCCCGCGCCGGAGACGATATTGCGGTGCGTGTAACCGAGGCGTGTCGCCGCGTCGCGGATCGCGGTCACGCAGCCCTCGTCGAAGGTGACCGGGTCGAAATGGCCGACCTGCTCGATCTCGTAGGAAATCGCCAGCGCGTCGCAGATCGTGTCGATGCCATCGCGGATGCGGATGTCCATCTCGTCCAGAACCTGCTTGTCCGGCGAACGGATGTCGATGGTGAAAACCGTGCGCCCGGCGATGATGTTGCGCGAGTTCGGGTAGACCTCCATGTGGCCCACCGCACCGACCGCGTCCGGCTGGTAGTCCATCGCGATCTCGTGCACGAGCTCGGTCACCCGCGCCATGCCGAGCCCGGCATTGCGCCGCTTCGGCATCGGCGTCGAGCCGGTGTGGCTCTCCTTGCCGGTCAGCGTTACCTGCAGCCATTTCAGGCCCTGGCCGTGCGTCACGACGCCGATGTCGATGCCCTCGTCCTCGAGGATCGGCCCCTGCTCGATGTGCAGTTCGAAGAAGGCCTTCATCTTGCGGGCGCCGACCTTTTCGTCACCCTTCCAGCCGATCCGCTCCAGTTCGTCGCCGAAGCGTTTTCCCTTGGCGTCCTTGCGGTCGTAGGCGAAATCCTGGGTGTGGACGCCGGCGAACACGCCGGACGCCAGCATGGCCGGCGCAAAACGCGTGCCTTCCTCGTTGGTCCAGTTGGTGACGACGATCGGGTGTTTCGTCCTGATGCCGAGGTCGTTCAGCGTCCGGACGACCTCCAGCCCGCCGAGCACGCCCAGCACGCCGTCATACTTGCCGCCGGTCGGCTGGGTGTCGAGATGCGAGCCGACATAGACCGGCAGCGCATCTGCATCCGTGCCTTCGCGGCGCGCGAACATGTTGCCCATCTCGTCGACGCCGATGGCGAGCCCGGCCGCGTCGCACCAGCGTTTGAACAGATGCCGCCCCTCGCCGTCCTCGTCGGTCAGCGTCTGGCGGTTATTGCCGCCGGCGATGCCGGGACCGATCTTCGCCATCTCCATCAGGCTGTCCCACAGCCGGTCGGGATTGATGCGGAGGTTCTCGCCAGGTGCCGCCATCTGTATGCCCTCAGTCTTTCAGTTCCACCTCGACGAAGGCCATCGGCTCCGTCCCGCCATTGACGACATTGTGCTCGACGCCGATCTCGCGCCGGTAGGCAACGCCTGCTTCCATTTCGATCCGGCGCGAACCGCCGCCTGGCTCCTCCAGCACGAAGGTGCAGGGCGTGACCGTGGTCACGACATAGTCCATCGCGTGGCGGTGCCAGCCGGTTTCAGCGCCGGGTTCGAAATCCCAGCGCGTCACCTTGACCCTGGCGTCGTCGACCATCACCTCATGGCGCGCGAGCGGACGGGCCGTGAACGCCATGGTCAGTCCACCATCCGCAGCACTTCGCGGATATGGTCGATCAATTCGTTGATCTGGCCCTTGGTGATGATCAGCGGCGGCGACAGCGCGATGATGTCGCCAGTGGTGCGGATCAGCGCGCCGCGCTCGAACGCCTTCACGAAGGCCGAGAAGGCGCGCTTGGTCGGTTCGCCCGCGATCGGCTGCAGCTCGATCGCGCCGACCAGGCCGATATTGCGGATATCGATGACATGCGGCTCGCCCTTCAGCGAATGCAGCGCGTCTTCCCAGTACGGCGCCAGTTCCGCGCCGCGCGTCAGCAGGCCCTCGTCCTTGTAGGTGTCGAGCGTACCGAGGCCCGCGGCGCAGGCGATCGGATTGCCGGAATAGGTGTAGCCGTGGAAGAACTCGATCATGTGCTCGGGGCCGTTCATGAACGCGTCGTGGATTTCGCTCTTCACGAACACCGCGCCCATCGGGATGACGCCGTTGGTGACGCCTTTGGCGGTGACCATGATGTCGGGAACGACGCCGAAGTAGTCGGCCGCGAACGGCGTGCCGAGGCGGCCGAAGCCGGTGATGACTTCGTCGAAGATCAACAGGATGCCATGCTTGGTGCAGATGTCGCGCAGCTTCTGCAGATAGCCTTTCGGCGGGATCAGCACGCCGGTCGAACCGGCGACCGGCTCGACGATCACCGCCGCGATCGTCGACGCGTCATGCAGCGTGACGATGCGCTCCAGCTCGTCGGCAAGTTCGAGGCCGTGCTCGGGCAAGCCCTTTGAGAACGCGTTCTTCGCCGGCAGGTGCGTGTGCGGCATGTGGTCGACGCCCGTCAGAAGCGTGCCGAACATCTTGCGGTTGGTGACGATGCCGCCGACCGAGATGCCGCCGAAATTCACGCCATGGTAGCCGCGCTCGCGGCCGATCAGCCGGAAGCGGCCGCCATTGCCCTTGGCGCGGTGGTAGGCGAGCGCGATCTTCAGCGCTGTCTCGACCGATTCCGAGCCTGAATTGGTGAAGAAGACGTGGTCGAGGCCTTTCGGCGCGATGTCGACAAGCCGGTTGGCGAATTCGAACGCCAGCGGATGCCCCATCTGGAAGGCCGGCGCATAGTCGAGTTCGCCGGCCTGCGCGGCGATGGCCTCGGTGATCTTGGGACGGCAGTGGCCGGCGTTGACGCACCACAGGCCGGCAGTGCCGTCGAGCACCTTGCGGCCATCTGTCGTGGTGTAGTGCATGTCCTTGGCGGAGGCGAACAGGCGCGGCGCCTGCTTGAACTGGCGGTTCGAGGTGAACGGCATCCAGAAGGCGTTGAGATCGTTCGGAACGACGCGATTGTGATACATGACCAAGCTTCCCCTTGTTTCCAGGCCTCGGATGGGCGGCGCCAACGCTTGGTGGTTCGGGCGCAGTCGTGCTACGCATTTTTGACCGAATGGACAAAGGTTAGCATCGCCGGTGAGGCGGTCAAGGCATTTGATAGACGAAATGGCGGTTCGGATGCGCGCACCACGGCGAAACTCTCACTGGTCCAGTCGATTGGGCCAGATACACGTCAACCCTGCGGATTTCAGGGATTTTGCCTGACATGGAAGGGTCGGCAGCAAGACCGCGCACCCGCATCCAGGCCGAGAAGCGCGAGGCCATCCTGGAGGCGGCGCTGGAGGTGTTCTCGACGCATGGATTCCGCGGCTCGACGATCGACCAGATCGCCGCGGCGTCGGGCATGTCGAAGCCGAACCTGCTCTACTATTTCCGCCGCAAGGAGGACATCTTCACCACGCTGATCCAGCGCCTGCTCGACACCTGGCTGGCGCCGCTGCGCGAACTGGATGACGAGGGCGACCCGATGACGGAGCTGCGCAGCTACATCCGCCGCAAGATCGAGATGGCGCGCGATTTTCCGCGCGAGAGCCGCATCTTCGCCAACGAGATCCTGCAAGGCGCGCCCCGCGTCCTGCCGATGCTCGAGGGCGAGCTGAAGGCACTGGTCGACGAGAAGGCCCTGATCGTGCGCGGCTGGATGCGCTCGGGCCGCATCGCCCGCACCGACCCCTATCACCTGATCTTCTCGATCTGGGCGACGACGCAGCACTATGCCGATTTCGACGTGCAGGTCCGCGCGGTACTCGGCCCCGACCGTGGCGGCGAAGGACGCTTCGAGGACGCGGCGCGGTATCTTGAACAGCTGTTTGTGGATGGGCTGAAGCCGAAGGTTTGATGATTGAAAAACCGCGGCACAGTGCTATCTTCTTACGATAACTGACACGATACGTAGAAGGTAAGAGATGGCTGCCACCGCAACCCTGTCTTCAAAGTTTCAGATTTCCGTACCGAAGGAGGTCCGCGAGAAGGAAAAGTGGGCACCGGGCCAGAAGCTCGCCTTCGTCCCGACGGGTGCGGGGATCATGCTTGTGGCCGTGCCCGAGCTAAGCGACATCATGGGGAGCCTGCCGAACGCAGATCGTACCGGCTATCGTGACCGGGAAGATCGCTATTGATCCGGGCGGTCGATACATCGGCCTGGATCGAGGGCTTCATCCTCGGCAAACCGGGATCCCGCATATTGCAGGAAATGCCCGAACGAGACCGGTGTGTCGTGCCGACGATCGTTCAGCTTGAACTTGCGAAGTGGCTTGCGCGGAACGCAACAGAGCAGCAGGCGGCCGAGATCATTGCCTACACGACGTATTGTCTGATCGTCGATCTAGACACCCAGATCGCACTGAGGGCGGCTGATTTCAGTCAACGCTACAAGCTGCCAACCGCCGACGCAATCATCTACGCCACTGCCGTTGAGTCACAGGCCGATCTCCTGACGTGCGACGCGCATTTCGAGGGCTTGCCGGGTGTTGTCTACCTCAAGAAGTCGGGCTGACTAAGGCGCGCTCCATGGTGCAAGCTCTCTCGCTATCTCACCGCGCGATCAGCATCACATCGCGGCCGGCCTCGTCGCGGAATGTCACAGCCCCGTCGCGAATCTCGTAGCTCCGCACTTTGTCCAGCGCATCCGTCGCGCGCTGCTCCAGGTCGCCGAGTTCGCCCGGACACGCCATGCGGGTCGCCATCCCCGGCGCGAACGTGATCGCATCGCCCTCGCCCGGCACGAGCTGCGTGCCGATGCGGTTGCAGCCGACCGAGAACGAGACCCGAAGCTCATCGTCCACCTGGAACTGCAGCCTGGCGACGTCCGGCAATGGCGCCAACTGGCCATCGGTTCCGGCGAGTTCCATCCGGGTCCAGTCGCCGGCCCAGTCGATGCCCGCGTTCGCGGCCGCCTTGATCATCCGCTTCGTCTCCGCATGGACGCCGCTCAGTGCATAGAACCCGGCGCTGCTGGCAATGCCTGTTGCCAGGATTGCGACCAATGCCCGACGCCTCGATATCCCGCGCATGAAAACCTCCGAACGGTCAGCGTCCGATCATCCATGTTGGTGCATGAATGGAGCCTGAATATGGCCTCCAAAGGGACCGTCAGTCGCGCGCGAAGGCCATGACGACAAGCCCGAGCACGGTCACAAGCGCGCCGGCCGCCACGCTGAAGCTCGCCCATCCGTGCCCCAGCAGGCCCTCGTAGAGGATGATGATGATCGGGTTCAGGTAGCCGTAGGCAAGGGTTTTCGAAGCCGGCAGCCGCATCGAGGCAAACTGGAGCAGGGAGAACGTTCCTGCCGTCGTGAACACCGAAAGATAGAGGATCGCCAGCCACACGAACGCCGGCAGCGCCGACCAGTCCGTCGCCACGATCTCGCGCGCCCCGAACACCCCGATCATCAGGCCCGTGGCGAGCAGCGTCCAGAAGGTGAAGACGATCACTGGCTCACCGCGATTGAGCCGCCGCACCAGCGGCGCATAGGCGGCATGGCAGATCACGCCGAAGAAGAAGACGATCTCGCCGATGCCGAGGTCGAACGAGAGGAGTGCATCCAGATCGCCCCGGAACACCACCCAGACCGCCCCGGCGCCGGCGACGATCAGGCTCAGCACCACAACGCCGCGCGGCGCCTGGCCGAGGAACAGCCAGCCGAAAAACGCGCTGGCGATCGGCATCAGCGTAAACACCGCGCCGGTTGCGATCGGACTGGTGAACTGTAGCGCCCAGAACATCGTGACGAAGAAGATCGCCATCAGCAAACCGAGGATGCCGAACCGCCATGGCGCGGCCGGCATCCGCAATGGGCCGGCAAGCATGAACGCGGCGACGCCCACCAGGGTGGTGCCCAGCACGAAGCGCGACGCGTTGAGCGCGGCGGGTCCCAGATGCGGCGCGGCCAGCGCACCGAACGAGAACGACCCCGCGACGAAGGCCGCGAAGGCGAGCATCGCAAGGTGGCCGAGCAGCTTCTGACGGCCGGTCGCGAACAGCGTATGGTCTGGCGGGGCGGTCACGCCAGGGGTGCCGCCGCATGGGAGATTCGCATGCGCCAGCGGTTAGCACGCTCCGCGGCGGAAGGCCTCATGCCACGAGCCGCACGGGAAGTTGGGCCAAGGCGCGGATGCCGAGCCGCCTGCGCCAAGCGATGCCGCCGGGCGGCGGAGCCAGAGCCAGACCTGGAAACCGCGTGAACAGACGCTCCAAGGCGATCGCGGTCTCGACCCGCGCAAGCTGGAACCCGAGGCAGAAATGCACGCCGGTGCCGAACGATAAATGCGGATTGGGATGACGGCCGATGTCGAAGCGGTGCGGATCCTCGAACTTGGCCGGATCGCAATTCGCAGACGAGAGAAAGGCGGCGAACATGTCGCCGCGCTTGAAGCTGCCGCCCTGCCATTCGAGGTCGTGCGCCGCGAAGCGCGGCTTGGTCATCTGAACCGGCGAGACATGACGCAGGCACTCCTCGACGCAGGCCGGCATCAGTGCTTGATCAATTCGCAATTTCTCGAGCTGTCCGGGATTCGACAAGAGCGTGAAAATGCCCCCGGAGATCAGGTGGGTCGTCGTTTCCTGTCCCGCGCCGAACAGCAGGAAGACCATCGACACCAGTTCATCCTCGGTCAGCTTGCCAGCCTCGGTCTCAGCGTCACGCAGCGCCGCAATCAGCCCGCCCGGATGAGCGCCGCCGCCGGGCCGCGACACGCGGCGCAGATAGGATACCATCCGCCAGACGCCGGGAGCCGCCCGCAGCACGGCCCAGATGTTCGCGGTGTCGGTCAACTTGCCCAGCCAGCCCTTGAACCAGTCGTGATCTTTCTCGGGCAGACCGAGGATGGCGCAGATCACGGACAGCGGCAGGTCGCGGCAGAACTCCGCCATCAGGTCGGCCTCGGCCCTGCCGTCAAGCCGGTCGAGCAGGCCGTCGGCTAGCCCGGCGATCATCGGCCTCATCGCCGCGATGCCCTTGCGCTGGAAAGCCTGGTCGACCAGCCCGCGCAGCCGCCGATGCTCGGGGTCATCCTGGCCAAGCATGTTCAGCGCCAGCAGCCCAAGCGTCCGCGGCAGGACGCTGAGGACGCGCTGCTGCGTCCGGCTGCCGGCATTGCCAGGATCGCGCACGAAAGTGGCATGGTCCTTTAGGAGAGCCACGCAGGCCTCGTGGCTGACGGCCAGATGGGTCTGCCCGATGATCGGCAGCCGCATGCGCACCACCGGCCCCGATGCCCGCATCCGGTCCAGTTCAGGATGCGGGTTGGCGTGGAACGCGGGCGAGAGAATGTCGAACGGTTCGGCCATCACGAATCATCCCAGAGCAGTTCGACAGATCGCCTGAAACCTCGCCGAGGCCCCGTCTGCGGCCACGGATTCCTGGCCGCCCGTCGGCAATTTCGCTCAACATAGCCTCTGCCGATCGACAATTCCTATCGCGCTTCGGGCTGCCCGCAAAGCGCCAATAGGCCAAGAGCTTCACGGGCCCGGCGCCAAGATCAGCAGGAAGGCGCCGGCAAGCGCGACATTGCTTGCCAGGCCGTTGATGCGGTTGGCACGCTCAAGGCCATGATGGTCCCAGAAATTGTGAAAGATCACCGTTGCGACCGCGAGAAACGCGAGCAGACCAAGGGCCGCCGCGTCAGTCCAGATCCCCGCCATCACCAACGCTCCGGCGACAATCTGCAGTGCAATGCCCGCCGCGAGCAGCAATCCCGGAAAAGGCGCGCCCCGCGCCGCGAGCAGGCCGGTCAGAGGGACGCGATTGGCGACGTTGCGCAGCCCGGCGAAGACGAATACGCCGCCGATCAGCAGATGGCCGGCGATGACGAGCGGGGAGTCGAAGGCGAAAGACATCAAGCGGTTCCGTTTCTTGTGAGCGAAAGGCAGGTCGGGGACGACACGTTAGTCGTCGCCAGTGGTGAGGTCGCGAGACCGCGCCTGGCCCGGGGCGGGCGTCATGCAGCCATGTCAGAAGCGACGGGATGAACGGCATGGAACGCAACGCAAAGCCGATTCCACACATTTATGAGGCCGACCAGGACCGTCAGCTTGACGAGATCCGCTTCGGAAAAATGTTCAAGCGCGTAGCGGTAAAGTGCGTCATCCACCGGACCCGACGCGAGAAGGGTCAGCTTCTCGGTCCACGCAAGCGCCGCACGCTCGCGCTGCGTGAACAGCGGCGATTCCCGCCAGGCCGAGACGAGATAGAGCCGCTGCTCGCTCTCCCCATCCTTCCGGGCTTCCTTCGTGTGCATGTCGACACAGTAGGAGCAGCCATTGATCTGAGATGCCCGCAGTTTCACAAGGTGGATCAGGCCATTTTCGAGGCCGGATTCGGCGGTCGACTTGTTCAACGCCACGAGAGCGTTGAGCAGCTTCGGGTCGACCCTAAAGAAATCAAGACGTGGTTGCACGGGATCGTTCCTCTCTTGGGATGCTGACGTGTCAGGCCTGCGGCCGCTGGTGCCGCGCCGTAAAGGCGCAGCCGAAGGCGACAGCGCGGGGATCGGCCTCGGCCAGATATCCGGCAACAACCGACGCCAGTGTCGTTTCGCCGAGCACGGCGCGATAGGCCAGCTCCGCCTTCAGCATTGCGACGTTGATGCCGCACGGTTTGACATAGGTGGCCGGCTCCAGCGCTCCAGGTCCGCGCCGCCGGATTTCCGCGCAGCGGAATGCAGGCTGCCGCCCTTCGACGGCGAGAACGATATCGAGCAGGGAAATGTCGTCCGCCGAGCGCCCCAGGCGATACCCGCCGTGCGGGCCGGAGACGGATTCGAGCACGCCGGCGGCAGCGAGTTGTTGCAATTGCTTGAGCAGATAGCTCGGCGACAGCGCGTGATACTCAGCAAGTGCGCTGGCCGGCATCGTACGGCCCCTGTCGAGGCCGGCGAGCAGCGTCATGCAATGTATAGCCGCCTCGACCCCGTCACCCAGTTTCATCGCACCATCTCCTATCGCGGATAATGTTTATCGTGGATAAGAAATATCTGCAATAAGAAAAACTCGCTAGGGATGCTATTTGCTTCGACGACGCACAGCAAAAAGCCGCGACGCCTTTCAGCGCCGCGGCTCATGAAACCTGGATACGATTGCCGCTATTCCGCCGGCTCGGCCACCTTGCCGGAGGGCGCTTTCGCCATCGGATTGTTCGGATGCGTTGTCCAGTTGGCATAGACGGGCGACACCGGCTTGTGGGTGCGCTGGTCCATGACGCCCGCCGCGAGCGGCTCCATGGTGATGCAGTTCTCGACCGGGCAGACGTTGACGCAGAGGTTGCATCCGACGCACTCGTCTTCCATCACCTCGAAGTGGCGCTTGCCGTCGACCATCGACGTGATCGCCTGGTGCGACGTGTCCTCGCAGGCGATGTGGCACCGCCCGCACTTGATGCAGGCATCCTGGTCGATCCGCGCCTTGGCGATGTAGTTGAGGTTGAGGAACTGCCAGTCGGTGACGTTGGGCGTCGCGCGGCCGATGATGTCGTCGAGCGAGCGGTGCCCCTTCTCGTCCATCCAGTTCTCCAGACCGGCAATCATCTCCTGCACGATCTTGAAGCCGTACGTCATCGCCGCGGTGCAGACCTGCACGTTGCCGGCGCCGAGCGCCATGAACTCCGCCGCGTCGCGCCAGGTCGTGATGCCGCCGATACCGGAGATCGGCAGGCCGCGCGTTTCCGGATCGCGGGCGATCTCGGCCACCATGTTCATCGCGATCGGCTTCACCGCCGGGCCGCAATAGCCGCCATGCGTGCCCTTGCCGTCGATCATCGGTTCCGGCGAGAACGAGTCGAGATTGACGCCGGTGATTGAGTTGATCGTGTTGATCAGCGACACGGCGTCGGTGCCGCCGGCCAGCGCCGCGCGCGCGGGCTTGCGGATGTCGGTGATATTGGGCGTCAGCTTGGTGATCACCGGCATACGGGTGTACTGCTTGCACCAGCGCACCACCATCTCGATGTATTCTGGCACCTGGCCAACGGCGGCGCCCATGCCGCGCTCCGACATGCCGTGCGGGCAGCCGAAATTGAGCTCGATTCCGTCCGCACCGGTCTCCTCGACCAGAGGCAGGATCGCCTTCCAGGCATGTTCCTCGCAGGGCACCATGATCGAGGCGATCAGCGCCCGGTCCGGCCAGTCCATCTTCACCTGTTTCATCTCCTGCAGGTTGATCTGCAGCGGACGGTCGGTGATGAGCTCGATATTGTTGAGGCCGAGCAGCCGGCGGTCGGCGCCCCAGATCGCGCCGTAGCGCGGGCCATTGACGTTGACGACCGGCGGCCCCTCTTCGCCCAGCGTCTTCCAGACCACCCCGCCCCATCCGGCCTTGAACGCGCGAATGACGTTGTAGGCCTTGTCGGTCGGCGGCGCGGAGGCGAGCCAGAACGGGTTGGGGGATTTGATTCCGACGAAATTGTTGCGGATGTCAGCCATGGCTCATGCTCCGGAGTTGGAGTTTTGCTGGTACGAGTATATCTTGCGGAAGTATCGACGGGAGGCTGGGCGGCGATGAGTGGACAGATGACCTACACGATACAGTTGCGGCCCGAACCCGAAGGCGGATTCACGGTCCTCGTGCCCGCGCTTCCCGAAATCGTCAGCTACGGCGCTGACGAAGAGGAAGCGATGCGGATGGCGCTGGACGCCATCGAGCTTGCTCTGGAGGTGCGGAGGGACGATGGGGACGAGATACCGGCGGATGTCGTTCCGCTGACCCGCACGATCAGCATAGCGGCATAGGCTTGTGGCGCGACGACTGCCGCGCATAAGCGGAAAGGCAGCCGTCAGCGCACTGAAGCGAGGTGGTTTTCGAGTTGAGCGAGTTTCCGGCAGCCACCACGTAATGCTCGGTCCAGGCACAACGCCTGCCAAAGTCATCGTGCCCGTGCATGGAGCCCACGATCTGCCGATCGGCACCCTGCGCAACATCATTGAGACATCGGGCCTGTCAGTGGAACAGTTCATCGCACTTCTCTAGGCTCTGCCGTTCGAAGTCAGCGCGCGATGAATGCTCTCTGCGGCGTCCCGTCCCGCCGCCACTGCCGCCACCGTCAAATCCTCGCGCGCATCGGCAACGCAGTCGCCGCCGGCCCAGACCTTCGGATTGGACGTCCGACCCTCGTGGTCGACCTTGATGCGGCCCTTGTCCATCGCGATGGTCGCGCCCGACCCGTTCAGCGGGGCCGCCTCGAAGGTCTGGCCGATCGCCTTGAACACCTGATCGGCGGCGATCACGACCGTCTCGCCGGTGCCCGCCAGCTTGCCGCCTGTTTCGGACGTGTATTCGAGCTCGATGCCGGTGACGCGGCCACCCTCGGCGAGGACGCGCTTTGGCTGCAGCCAGTGGCGGATGGTCACGCCGTTGGCGGCGGCAAGGTCCTGCTCGAACACGGAGGCGTTCATCTGTTCCTTGCCGCGGCGATAGGCGATGGTCACCTGCTCTGCGCCGAGCAGCTTCGACTGCACCGCCGCGTCAATGGCGGTCATGCCGCCGCCGATGACGACGACGCGCCGCCCGACCGGAATGGCGGAGAGATCGGACGCCTGGCGCAACTCCGCGATGAAGTCGACCGCGTTGTCGACGCCCGCCACGTCCTCGCCCTCGGCGCGCAGAGCGTTGACGCCGCCGAGCCCCATGCCGAGGAACACGGCGTCATATCTTGAGGTCAGATCGGCGAGATGGAAATCGCGGCCAAGCGCCTTGCCGTTCTCGATCGTGATGCCGCCGATGCCGGTGACATAGTCGACCTCGGCCTGCGCGAAGCCGTCGACGCTCTTGTAGGCGGCGATGCCATATTCATTGAGGCCGCCCGGTTTCGGTCGTGCCTCGAAGATCGTGACCTCATGGCCCTTCATCGCCAGCCGGTGCGCGGCGGCAAGTCCCGCCGGGCCGGCGCCGACCACGGCAACGGTCCGGCCGGTCGATGCGGGGCGTGGATAGAACTGCTTGTTCTGCGACATCGCAACGTCGGTCGCGTAGCGCTGCAGGCGGCCGATCTGCACCGGCTTGCCTTCGGCGGTCTCGCGCACGCAGACTTCCTCGCACAGCGTTTCGGTGGGACAGACACGGGCGCACATGCCGCCCAGGATGTTCTGGTCGAAGATCGTCTTGGCCGAACCGATCGGATTGCCGGTCGAGATCTGGCGGATGAACAGCGGAATGTCGATCGAGGTCGGGCACGCCTGCATGCAGGGCGCGTCGTAGCAGAAGTAGCAGCGATCGCTCTCGACCAGCGCCTCATGATGGTCGAGCGGGGGATGCAGGTCCGAGAAATTGTCCGAGTATTGCGAAGGCGACAGCCGGGCGGCGGCGATCCCTTCCTTGAACTGGCCTTCTGCCATCGTGGGTTCCCCATTGCCTTGTTTTGACGAACGCTAACGCAGATTTGATTTTTTATCAATTGGTCAATTTTTCCGATAAGCCGTTGAAATCACGGAAATAAAACATGATCTATTTTGTCATGTTTATACTTTGACGGACCGATCCACGAACCGCTCGCGGCGTTTCCGATACGCGCTTGCCGGTTGGCAATGAATCGTTAACGACGCTTGAAAACGGCGGCTTCACCTTTGCGCGGCAAGACTGCGCGATGGCTCGCTGGCATTTGACTAAAATTGTTCCTGTCGCCTTCGCCGCCGGGATCGTCGGCCTTGCCGGCTGCGCCACGCAGCCGAGCAAGATCAACGACGTCTGCGCCGTGCTCGAGCAGCAGGACGGCTGGATCAGCAACTGGCAGCGCTCCGCCAGGAAGGCCGAGCGCAAGCATGGCGTGCCGATGGCTATCCTGCTGGCGACCATCCGCAAGGAGTCCGGCTTCAAGTCGAACGCCCGCCCGCCCCGCACCCAACTCCTCGGCTTCATCCCATGGAAGCGCCAGTCGAGCGCCTATGGCTACGCGCAGGCGCTGGACGGCACCTGGGACCAGTACAAACGCGAGCGGGGCGGCTTCACCGCCAGCCGCGACGATTTCGACGACGCAGTCGATTTCGTCGGCTGGTACCACGGCAAGACCGTCAAGACCTACGGCGTGGCGCCCAACGACGCCTACAGCCTCTACCTCGCCTACTATTCAGGCTGGTCGGCCTTCGGGAAGGGAACCTGGCGCTCCCACTCCGGTCTTCAGAAGACCGCGCGCGAAACGGCGCAGATGGCGCAGACCTACGAGCGGCAACTCGCAAGCTGCCGCTAGGCCGAGGTCTCCTTCGCGAACGATATGACGTTCTCCATCTTGTCGAACTCCGCCTGCGAGAGGTGGCACTTCACCTGGTGTCCACCGGCCAGATTGCGGACCGGCGGCACCTCGCGTTCGCACAGCCCGCCCGGCACCAGCTTCTTGTAGCCGCAGCGCGTCTGGAACGGGCAGCCGGGCGGCGGGTTCATGGCGGAAGGAATGTCGCCATCGAGCACTATGTGCTTCTTGACCACGCTCGTGTCCGCGATCGGGATCGCCGACAGCAGCGCCTCGGTGTAAGGGTGATAGGGCGGCTGGAAGATCTGGTCAGTCGTCCCCTGCTCGACGATATGGCCGAGATACATCACAACCACGCGGTCGGCGATGTAGCGCACGACCGACAGGTCGTGGCTGATGAACAGCATCGTCGTCTTGTTCTCGCGCTGGATGTCCATCAGCAATTCGGTCACCGCCGCCTGCACCGACACGTCGAGCGCCGACACCGGCTCGTCGGCCACCACCACCTTCGCCTTGCCGGCGAAGGCGCGGGCAACGCCGATGCGCTGCTTCTGTCCGCCCGAAAGCTGGCGCGGCATGCGCGTCTCGAATGCGCGGGGCAGCTTGACCAGGTCGAGCAGTTCGAGCATTCGCTTGCGCCGGTCGGCGACGGTCTTGCCGATCCCGAACTTTTCCAGCGTCCGGATAATCTGCGCGCCAACCGAGTGGCTGGGGTTCAGCGTGTCGAACGGGTTCTGGAACACCATCTGGATCGACGAAATCGTCTCGACATCGCGCTTTTCGATGGACGTGCTGCCGATCCCGGTATTGCCGAGCGTCACCTTGCCGTCGGTCGCGGTCTCGAGGCCGAGCAGGATCTTCGCCAGAGTGGACTTGCCGCAGCCGGATTCGCCGACGATCGCCACCGTCTCGCTCTCGCGCGCGGTGAAGGAGATCGTCTCGTTGGCTTTGACGGTACGGGCCTCGGCGCCGCCGAAGATCTCGTTGGCGGCGACCTTGTAGTATTTCTTCAGGTCATCGATCTGCAGCATCGGCGCGCCGGGCTTGACCGGCTCCTTTGCTTCCTTGGCGGTCGACGGCATCGCCTCCCAGTCGATCTCGTTGAACCGGACGCAGCGGCTGAAATGGTTCTCGTGCCCCTCGACCTTGATCATCGGGATCTCGGCCGCGTTGCAGACGCCCTCGACGAAATGGTGGCAGCGCGGGCCGAAATTGCAGCCCTTTGGCCGCTCGTGCGGCAGCGGGAGTTGGCCGGGGATCGCCACCAGCGGCCGCGAGTTCTTGTCGGCGCCCGGCAGCGGGATCGAACGGAAAAGACCCTGCGTATAAGGGTGCCGCATCCGGTCGAAGACGTCCTCGATCTTGCCGGTCTCGACAGCTTCGCCGGAATACATGACGGTGATCCGGTCGCAGGTCTCGAGGATCAGCCCGAGATTGTGCGAAACGAAGATCATCGACGTGCCGAATTCCTTGCCGAGGCCCTTCACCAGTTCGACGATGCCCGCCTCGACCGTCACGTCGAGCGCCGTCGTCGGCTCGTCGAGCAGCAGCAGCGCAGGCTTCGACAGCAGCGCCATCGCGATGACGATGCGCTGCTGCTGGCCGCCCGACAGCTGGTGCGGATAGGAGTTCATCATGCGCGCCGGATCCGGCAGCCGCACCGATTTCAGCATCGCCAGCGACCGGTTGTAGGCCTCTTCCTTCGACACCTTTTCGTGGATGATCGGCACTTCCATCAGTTGCTGCCCGACCTTCATCGCCGGGTTCAGCGACGCCATCGGCTCCTGGTAGATCATCGCGATCTTGTTGCCGCGGATCTGGCGAAGTTCCTCGTCGGACATGTCTCCCATGTCCCGGCCCTGGAACTTGATCCGGCCGCCGACGATCTTCCCGACATTCGACAGGTCGCGCATGATGCCGAGCGACACGGTCGACTTGCCGCAGCCGCTCTCGCCCACGATCCCCATCGCCTCGCCCGGCATGACGTTGCAGGAAAAGTCCATCACGGCCGGAATCTCGCCGCGCTTGGTAAAGAACGAAATCGACAGGTTCTCGATCTCGATGATGGGTTGGGCGTTTCCGATGTTCGTGGCTTTGACGGCTTCGTTCATCGTGTGCCTCTCAGTCTTTCAGCGATTGTTCGCGCAAGGCGTCGGCCAGAAGGTTGAGGCCGAGCACGAAGCTCATCAGCGCGATCGTCGGCGGCAGCGCCGGGTGGATGAAGGAGCGCAGCAGCCGCGACGCATCCTTGATGGCGGTGCCCCAATCCGGGCTTTCCGGCGCGAGGCCGAGGCCAAAATATCCGAGCGTGCCGAGCAGGATCGTCGTGTAGCCGATGCGCAGGCAGGCATCGACGATCAGCGGCCCGCGGGCATTCGGCAGGATTTCCCAGATCATGATGTACCACGGGCTTTCGCCGCGCGTCTGCGCCGCCGCCACGTAGTCGCGCGTCTTGATGTCCATGACGAGGCCGCGGACGATACGGAACACGCCGGGCGACGAGGCAAAGACAACCGCCACGAAGATGTTGAGCGTCGATGGCTCGATCGAGATGAGGCCGAACGGGTCGCGGCTGAACACCAGCCCCATGTAGACCCAGCCGCCGATCAGGACCGTCAGCCCCATATAGATCCAGATACGGTCCGGACGGTTCTTGAACCGTGTCCAGAACAGCGTGCAGAAGAAGATGATCGGGAAGATGAAGAAGAAGGCAGCCAGCGAGCGGGGAATCGAAACGCCAATGCCGGTCGCCTGGCTGAACCAGCTGTCGAAGGACAGTTCCCGGATCTCCGGCGTCACCAGCAGGTAGAACAGCAGGATGACGGGGAACGCCAGCACGAGGTTGGCGAGGAACGAGAGAACCGAGTCGATACGGCCGCCATAGTAGCCAGCCGGAAGGCCGAGCGTGATGCCGACCATCAGCGCGAAGGCGGTGGCGAACGGCGCGATGACCAGGACGATCTGGCTGCCGAACACCATGCGGGAAAAGACGTCGCGGGCGAGCTTGTCGCCGCCGAAATAATAGACCGCGTCCGAATCCGGCACGACCGTTCCCGGCAGCGCGTCCTTCATCACCGCGACCTGGCTCAGCGGGTCGAACGGCGCGACGATCCCGGCGAAGATCGCCGTGAACAGCCAGAACAGGCAGATCGCCACGCCGGCGATGCCGACATAGTTGGTGAAGAGCTCGCCATAAAGGCCGAGCTTCTTGCGCCATACCGCGCTTGCGCCGAGGACGATCGCCAGCGCGAGCCAGACCGGCCAGAACCTGGCCAGCACACCAAGCAATATTGCGAAACCGCCGATGTTCTCAAACTGCATCCCCGCGCCCCCTTTGCCTTACTGCACGCGAATGCGCGGATTGAGATAGGCGTAGCCGATATCCGAGATCAGCTGCGTGAACAGCACGACGAAGACGGAGACGAGCGAACAGCCGAGCAGCAGGTCGATGTCGTTGTTGCCCGCCGCCTCGACCAGCGTGAAGCCGAAGCCCTGGTAGCGGAACATCGTCTCGACGATGACGACGCCCGTCAGCAGCCAGGGGAACTGCAGCATGATGACGGTGAACGGCGCGATCAGCGCATTGCGCAGCGCATGCTTGATGATCACCGACGAGAAGCTGAGGCCTTTCAACCGCGCGGTGCGGATGTATTGCTGCGTCATCACCTCGACCATCGAAGCCCGCGTCATGCGGGCGATGTAGCCGATGCCGTAGATGGCCATGGTCATCACCGGCAGCGTGAAATTGTAGAACGTGATGCCCTGCCCGGTCGCCGACGCGGCCGAACCGTTCAGCCAGCCGAGCCAGGAGGCGAAGATGACGGTGAAGATGACACCGGAGACATATTCCGGCGTCGCCGTCGTAGCGATGGAGGCGACCGACAGCGTTCGATCCGTCCGCGTGCCTTCGCGCATGCCGGCCAGGATGCCGATCAACAGCGAGATCGGCACCATGACGACCATCACCCAGAACATGAGGATGCCGGTGGCGCCGAGCGCCGGCCACAGCTTGGCCGAAACGGTCGTCTTGAACTTGGTCGAGCAGCCGAAATCGCCCTGCAGGATGCCGCCATAGTAGGGTTCGTCGGGCTGCGGACAGGCCTTGTAGCGAAGTTCGGATTTTCCTGTCGCCGGGTTGATGTCCGGATTGCGCTTCACGACGCCGAGCCACTGGCCGTAGCGCACGAAGAAATTCTCGCGGAAGCCGTTCTTGACGAGCCATCCTTCGATGTGCTCGTCCGACGACCGCATGTCGAGCTGGCTGATCGACAGCTTCCTGAGGTTCGGTTCCAGATTGACCATGAAGAAGACGACCATGGTCAGGCACACCATGGTGATGACCATCGTGCCAAGTCGCCGCAGAACAAATGTCAGCATGCCAGCCCCCTGCCGCTCAGGTTGGGGTCACAAAGTCACCCGTTGAAACAAGAGAGGGGCGCAAGCGCCCCTCTCGATTTCCTGGCGATGATCAGGCGTCGAGCCAGACCTTTCCGAAGTCGTGCTCGAAGGTCGGATGCATGCCGTGGTTCTTAACGGCAGGAACCGAGCTGTTGTACAGCTTGCGCCAGTACGGCTGGATGATGATGCCGGAGTCCTGCATGATCTTCTCGATCTTCTCCATCACCACCTTGCGCTTCTCGGCGTCAGCGATCGAGAGCGCTTCGCCGATCGCGGCATCGAGGTCCGGATTGGAATAGGCGGCCTCGTTCCAGGCCTCCCCCGTGCGGTAGGCGATCGCCAGCACCTGGACGCCCAGCGGACGCATGTTCCAGTTGGTCATCGAGTACGGGTACTTCGTCCAGTCGTTCCAGAAGGTCGAGCCCGGCAGGACCGTGCGCTTCACCTTGATGCCGGCGTCGCGCAGCTGAGCGGCGATCGCATCGCCGGTGTTCTTGTGCCAGTCCTCGTCGACCGTGATCAGGTCGTGCTCGAAATCGGCCTGGCCGGCTTCCGCCATCAGCGCCTTTGCCTTCGCCGGATCGCGCGCAACCTTCGGCAGCGCCACATATTCGGGATGGATCTGGCAGACGTGGTGGTTTTCGGCCGGTTCGCCGGCATTGCCGTAGCCGAGCTGCAGGACCACCGCATTGTCGACGGCGAGCTGCAGGGCGTTGCGGACCTTCTGGTCGTCATAGGGCTTGTTGGCGACGTTGGTGCGCGCCACGATCGTGGATGCGGTGACGACTTCGGACGTCACGGCGCCAACGCCCTCGAGGATCGACACGTAGTCGGCGGTCGTCTCGTGGTTGGTGTGGACTTCGCCCGCCTCGAAGGCCGAGACCATCGCCGACGGATCGGTGCCGTAGTCGATGAACTCGACGCCGTCCAGCATCACGTCGCCGCCCCACCAGGCGCCGTTCTCGCGGCGCTTGTAGACCACCTTCTGGCCGACATCGTAGGAGACGAGTTCGAACGGGCCGGTGCCGATCGGGTTCTTGGCGAAGTTGGCGCCCGTCTCGTCGAACGAGCGGTGAACCACCAGCGCCGGGTAGTCGCACAGGCTGGGGATCAGCGCGATGTCAGGCTTGGTCAGGGTGATCTTGACGGTCATGTCGTCGACCTTGGTCACCGCGCCTTCGCGCAGCTTGCCGGTAGCCTCGTCGACGATGGTGCCAAGACGGCCGGGCATCGAGTTGCCCTCGGCCTTCTTGTCGGCCCAGCGGGTCAGGTTGAACACGACGTCATCGGCGTTGAAGGTGTCGCCATTGGTCCAGGCCACGTTCGGGCGGCACTTGAAGACATATTCGGTCGCGTCGTCATTCACTTCCCAGCCTTCGAGCAGATAGGGTTCGAAGGTGAAGTCGCGCGTATACTTGACCAGGCCCTCCAGCGTCTGGCGCTGGGCATTGGCGATTTCCGACCAGTCGGCGGTGCGCGGATCCTTCGGGTCCTTGATCGACATGGCGACCTTCAGCACGCCGCCCTTCTTGGGCTCCTGCGCCATCGCCGGCGTCGGTGCGGCGAGGCCGATCATGCTGTAGGCGAGCGCCGTCGAGGCGCCGAACGCACTGGCGAGCGCCAGGAATTCTCGGCGGTCCATGCCGTTTTCCCGCACCGACTTCGCCATTTCGACAATGTGATCCGGAACGCGGTCACCATTGCTCTTGAACATCGTCATTGCATTCTCCCATTGTGTGGCGTTCTGCCGTTACCATTCCGCATCCACCCGGCTTTGTCAAAAACCCGCGTGGAGCGCGTATGTTGGGACACAATCTGCAACGGTGAGCGGGAGACGGGTGGTGCGATTGCGACAATCTTGGCGCTATTTTCGCAATCGCCGAAAAATTCAGACTTTTTTAGCTATAGGGTAAACGCGTCCGGGACATCCGGATCAGTACTCGCGTTCGAAGAAGATGCCGCCCTTGGTGCTGCCATCATCGGACGCTTCGCCCCGGAGCTTCACGCCCCTGCCGACGTTGAGGTCGATCGCCGCCTTCCCCGAGCCCGGCTGCGAGCCCTTCTCGATCGTCACGTAGGTGCGGTCGTTGAGGTACTTGCCCACCGACACGGTCGCGTCGCCGGTCTCCTCGTCGGTACGCACGTCGATGTCGTCGACGCCGAGCTTGCCTTGCAGCGTGTCGAGCAGCCCGGTCGACCCGCCGACTCCGGCCAGGGTCGCGGCGGCCTGCGCCAGTTGCGCGATCTGGAGCGGAGAAAGGCTCCCCATCGCCCGGCCGAACACGAGCTGCGCCAGCACCTCGTCCTCGGGCGCCGCCGGACTGGACGAGAAGGAGAATTTCGGGTCCGTGGCGTCGCCCGTAATGCTCACGGTCACCGTTGAACTGTTGACCGTCGACGTGGCGGTGAAGTTCAGCGACGGCACCAGCGAGCCGGAAAAGCCGATCGTGCCGCTCGAGAAGTCAAGCCGCCGGCCAAGGATGCCCAGGCGGCCACGGCGCAGTGTGAACAGTCCCGTCGCCTGCGGCGAGGAGGCGGGTCCGGTCAGCCTGATCGTTCCGCCAAGTTCGGCATTGAGGCCGCGGCCCTGGACGAAGAGCTGGTTCGGTGCGTTGACCGACAGGTCGAGGAGAAGTCCGCCGCCCCCGCCCCCAGCGGTCGCCGGACGCAGCGCCTCGGCCTGCGCCTCGACCTTGCCGCTCGCATTGCGATGCTGCACGTTCAGCCGCGACAGGGCCGGCGACAGCTTTTCCGGAACGGTGATGACCGTACGCCCCAGATTGATCGCGCCGCCGAGCGTCGGTGTCGAGGCCAGCGGCCCCTTGACCGTGACGTCGCCGCCGAAGTTCGCGGTGACGATGCGCCCGTCGGTGTAGCGCCCGTTCGCGACCTTGACCGACAGGTCGGCAGGGAATCCCGCCGCCGCGTCCAGCCCGACCTTGCCGCTGGCGCTGATCGATCCGCCGCTCGAGATTGTGCCGGTGAAGGCGCGCAGCGTCGCCCGGCCGCCGCCAAGCGCGATGTCTGCACTGATGTCGTTGATGGCGATGCCGGAGCCGGAATCGACGAAACGCGCGCCGGACGCGCGGACGCTGCCGCCGATCACCGGGGCGTTCGTCGCGCCGCTGACCGCCAGCGAGACATCGGCGGTGCCGGTCAGCGACAGGCCCTGCGCCGCGAGCCGGCGGGTGAGGAAGCCGAACGGCACCCGTCCGGCGAAATTGACGTTCAGCGCCCGCGACCCGCCCGTCTGCACAATGCCGCCGCCCTTCATCGTCAGCCCGCTGCCCTCGCCCACCGTGGCGTCGAAGCGCAGCGTTCCCCCGGCGAAGGTTCCGCTCGACACGATCGCCATGGCGCCGAAGCCGGCCGCGCGCGACTGGGCGACTTCAGCACTCGTCAGCCGCACGTCGTAGGCGATGCTGGGCGAGGCCGGTGCGCCGGTGACGCGCACCGTGCCGCTGACCGTGCCGGCGGCACCGAGACCCGGCGAGAAAGTATTGGCGAGCGATGCAGGTATGCCGGCAAGCTGCGCTTCGATCGCCAGCGCGTCGCCGACCGTGCCGGTGACATTCGCGGTGCCGCCGCCGACGCCGAGCGCCAGACCCTGGATGCGCGTCACCCCATTGGCGTTCTCGATCGTCGACTTCTTGACAATCGATGCGGCGATGCCTTGCACAGTCGCCTTTCCGGCGTCGAGTTCGACCGTGGCCGCGCCATTCTCGAACTTGGCGCGGCCCTTGGCGGTCGCGGGGATGTCGTTCACCGTCGCGCCACCGTCGAAACCGGTCCAGACACCGTCGCGGGTCAGCGCCACGTCGACCTCGGTGATCGCAGCGCCGCCGGCATTGACTGTCGCCGCGGCAATCCGGCCCGAGATCGCCGGCGCGGTCATGTAGTCCGCTATCAGCGCCTCGATGCGGATGTCGCGGCCCGACACCGTGTCGCGTGCGAAGGTCGGCACTGTCGCGTCTATCCGCGCCGATGGGCCTGTCGCGTCGTTAGCGAAGATAATCTTGCCCGATGCGCTGCCTGAGACGGTTTGCAGCGCAAGCGCGGCCAGCGGCCCGATGTCGGGCAGTTCGAACGACACCGATCCAGTCGGCTTGAACGACGAATCCAGATCGAGGTCGCCGCTGATCTTGTTCTGGCCGAGCGACAGGTTCAGCCCGGTGATCCGGTTGCGTCCGTCCTCGCTCGCAAGCTTCGCCGAGCCTTCCAGCGACTGGTCGCCGACCTTGCCGGCAAGGACGATGTCGGCGGCGGGGTTGGCGGCGTCTGCGGTTCCCGTCGCCTTCAGCGACAGGCCGGTGATCGCATGGCCGCCGCTTTCGATTCGGTCGCTGGACAGATCGACGGTCAGTGCCGGACCGGTCACCGGCCCCGCCGCTTCGATGGCGAATCGGGCTGCGCCTGATACCTGTTCCGAAAGCTGCGACAGGTCGGCCAGCGCGCCTTCGACTGCCGCGTTGACCGTGCCATCGGTCAGGGTCGCCTGGCCCTTCGCCGTCAGCGGGCCGGAGGCGATGTCCAGGCCGGTGAAATCGATGACCCCGATCGCGCTGCGCGCCACCCGGCCCGAAATGGCGACCCGTTCACCCAGCACGCCCCGCGCGCCTTCCGGCAGCACGCCCCTGGCCACGTCCGCCGACAGGGCCAGATCAATGACATTGTCGGTCCGGTTGAAGGTGCCTGACGTTTCGGCGCGCAGCACGTCGTTCTGCACCGACGCCTGCGTGATCGTGATTGTGTCCGCGCCCACGTCGGCTTTCAGCGACAGCGCCGTCTGACCGGTGAGGAAGGGTACCAGCGTTTCGATCGGCGACGCGACCGACGCGGCGGATGCGGAGACCTCGACCGGTCCGGAGCGCGATGCGATATCGAAACCGGTTGAACTGAGGTCGAGGCCCAGATCGAGAACCGTCGCCTGCGGATGCGCCAGCGACGCCAGCGAGACCGTGGCGTCGATCGCCGGGCGCGCGCCGGAGCCGGAGACACTGGCCTCGATGCTGCGCAGCGCCAGCGTGATCCGGTCGGTTTCGTCGCCGAATGACAGCACAATCGGCTCGCCCGCAGCCGAGGCGGACAACTGGAAATCGCTCACCCCATCCGGGTCGATCGTTCCCGACGAGCGCGCCTGCACAGCCTGCGACGTCAGTTGCGCGTTCTCGACGCCGATGGCGCCGTTCGAGCCGAACGTCCCGGCGAAGTCGATAGTCGTCTGGCCCTCTGCCAGTCCGCGAAAAGTCTCCGGCAGAAACTGGGCCAAAGAGCCTTCGGCCTTCAGTTCGATGCGGCTGCCCCCCTCGACGAACTGGTGCCGTCCATTGAACTTGGCCACTACTGCCTCACTGACCGCGATGGCGCCCTGTCCTCGCCAGTCGGATGCGGGGCCGCTGCCTTCGACGGCGATCGACACCGGCGGCGCGCCGGGCAGACGGAGCAGGTTGGCAATGACGCCGCCCTCCGGTTCCGCGCCTTCGATCTTCACGTCGAGCCGGTTCTCGTCCGGCGCGAACACCAGCGTCAGGTCGAGATCGCCCTGCCTGGCGTCGATGCGCGACACGCTCGCCTGCGTCTCGATTTTCAAGGGCGAACCGGTCGCCACCAGTTTCGACGCCGCGCTCAGCGTCGCCACCTCGCCCGCCAGCGCCACGCCAAGCGCGATATCGGGCAGGTCGATCTTCCGAATGTCGATATCGACCGGCAGCCGGAATGGCGCCGACGGCTCGGTCGTCGCCGCCGGCTTCGGCTGCCGCGCCACCTCAATGCGCCCGACGCGCAGCGTGTCGGCGTCGACCTTCATTCCGATCAGGTCGAGATAGGACATGTCGGTGGAAATGTCGCGCAGCGCCAGCCATGGCCCGTCGGCGTCCTCGACCACGACGGCGTCCACCGTCAGCGGACCGGTCCAGACGCCGCCAAGGCCGGTGATCCTGACCGTGCGGCCGTCTCCCGACGCCAGATTCGAGGCAATGCCGGCGAGCGTGTCGCGGCCCGGTCCGGTCAGCGTCAGGAAGCCGAGCGCCAGCGCGGCGGCGGCGATCAGCGCGACGATGAGGTTGCGGACGATCCTGAGGATCCGGGCCAAGCTGCCACTCCGGGAATCACGATCAGAACGCCTGACCGATTCCCGCATATATACCGAATGAGGCGTCACCGGGACGCCGGTTGAGCGGCACGGCCGCATCGACCCTGAGTGGGCCGAACGGCGTCAGGTAGCGGATGCCGACGCCCGCGCCGAAGCGGAGGTCGTTGAAGTCGGGCACGACAGCCTGTGAAACGGTGCCGGCGTCGATGAATGGAACGACTCCGAACGTCTCCGTGACCTGGAAACGCAGTTCCGCGGATGCTTCCGCGAAGGAACGGCCGCCGGTCGGCACGGTTTCCGCCGGATTGCGCGGATGCGGGATGCGCGGACCGATGCCCTGGTACGCGTAGCCGCGCACCGAGCCGCCGCCGCCGGAATAGAAGCGGCGGTCCGCCGGGATGTCGTCGAGCGCCGCGCCGACGATGCTGCCGGCGGCAACGCGGGCGGCGAACACCGTTCGTCCAGCGCTGTCGAGCGACTTGTAGGCCGACGCTTCGCCCTTGAATTTGAAGAAGGCGGCGCCGGTTTCGAAATCGTAGGTCGGCTCCGCGAAGGCGAGCGCCCGCCAGCCGGCCTTCGGGTTCAGCCGGTCGTCGCGCGCGTCGTAGACATATTCGATCGGCGTCGAGACCAGCAGGTGCTTCTTGCCAAGCGGATTGAGTGGCTCGAAGCTGATGTCGGTGTATTCCAGCCGCACCTGGCCGCTCAGCGACTGCTGCTTGGTCAGGTTGTAGGCCAGACCCGCCCCGGTGCTGAACGAGAAACGGTCATAGGCGTCCGGATGTTCAGAGATGAGCTTGATGTCGTAGGTGAACTTTGAGGCGGGCCCCACCAGCCCCGGCTTCTCGAACAGCAGCGCCGCCTTGTAGTCGAGCCTCTCGTAGTTCGCGGTCTCGCCGATCCGGCTGATCGAGCCCTCGATGCGCAACTTCTCGGCGCGGCCGAACAGGTTGCGGTGTCCCCAATAACCCTCGATGCCCGCGCCGTCGGTGCTCGACACGGTCGCGCCGATGCCGAAATAGCGGAACTTACGCTCGCTCACCTGCACATCGACCGGAATCGAGCCGTCCGGATCGAGCGCGTCGCGCTCCTTGACCGTTACCGAATCGAAGACGCCGAGTTCCAGCAGCCGCTCGCGGGCGTCCTGTATGTCCTGTGGCGAGTAGGTTTTGCCGCGCTCGATGTCGGCCATGTAGGCGGTGAATTCCGCGTCGACGGCGTCGGTCCCGTCGACGGAAGTCTCGCCGAACGGCGCGATCGGCCCCGCGGCCAGCGCCATCATCACGTCGAGCGTCTTGGTGTCGTGGTCGGCGATGATTTCGCGCTGCTCGACTCGGGCGAGCGGCCGGCCCTCCTCCTTCAGCGCACGAACCATCGCGTTCTCGGCCTTCAGGATCGCAGTCGAACTTGCGTCGCCGCCGGGCACCAGACCATAGCTTGCCGGCGCGATGCCGCCGGTATCGCCCTGGACAAGGACGTCGCCCAGCGTGAACGCATCGCCCGAACGGACCGAAATCGTGATCGGCACCGGCCGCGACGTGTCGAACTCGGCGTCGGGCTCCAGCGTATCGATCGACTGCCCGTCGATTGCGATCTCGACCGTGCCGTCGTAGCGCGCCGCCTCGTAAAGCGCCGCCACCAGCAGTTCGCGGTCGTTGCGCGCCTTCGACAGGATGCCGAGCGATCCCGAGACCGGCCGTTCCTCGTCCGCGAGCAGCGACGACGCAGCGCGGATTTTGCCCTGCAGATCATCGTCCGTTTCGCTCAGGTCGAGCGTCACCGTGTAGTTGACCGGATCGGCGATATCGATCTCGTCCTCGCCGCCGAACAGCTTGAACCCGAAAAGCTCGAACGCCTGCGCCGGGCCCGACGAAACCAGGGCCGCAACGCCGATCATGCCCGCGGCCACGCCGGCGCGAAGGGACGCGCGCGCAGCGGCGCCGACCCTCCTCACTCGTGACACGCCATGCAACATGAGGGTGAAACTAGCTCCAATGGTTAAAATTGCGATGAATTCTGAAAAGAAATGACAAGCCGGCCGCCGGGCGATCTCCTCCCCGCCGCAGCGCCGACTGTGGTGCTTACCACGCCCGCAAACGCAGCGGCAATTCGATTGCGCCGCACGGCGCTCACGCCTTCGAAACACACATTAAAATTTTGTCATCAGCAAACAGAATCCCGCCATCATTTTGGAAAACCTTCCGCAACTGGAACTGATAGCCTTTTCGAGCAGCCGGCACGCCCCGGTTACATGCAACCGCTAAACCGCTGCACCGACAACGAATATCCAGGGGGAACATGATGCCGAACCGTTTTCTGGCCAGCACTTTCGCGGCAATCGGCCTGATCGTGGGCCTGGCGGGCTCAGCTTCCGCGCAGATGGACACGCGATCCGTCGAGCGCAGCCAGAACTCTGACTATTTCGGCTTCGATCTCCGCACAGAGCAGAACGTCTCCCTCGACCAGTGCGAGGCCGCCTGCCTGGGCGATTCGGGCTGCCGCGCCTTCACCTACAACACGCGGGTGAAATGGTGCTTCCTCAAGTCCGACTACAACCTGCTCAACGCCTTCCAGGGCGCGGTGGCGGGCAAGGTCGTCACCCGCGCCGGCGACCCTGACATCGGCGCGCCGCCGTCGCTGTCATTCGTCCCGGCCTACATGCTCGACGAGGCGGTGCGCTACCGCACGGCGGTGAACGCCACGCCGCGTGACGCCAATCTCGGCCTCGCCGGTCTGGCGGGCAGCGCCCTCAACATGAGTCTCGGCGGCGATCCGCGTGGCTCTGCCAACGCCTGGGCGTCGGCGATCGCCATCTCTCAGGACGATCCCGCGCTCTGGATGGGCCTCGCAAGCGCCTCGCTCGGCATTGTCGCGCTAAACCAGAACGACAGCTGGACCTGGCGCCAGAACGCGTCCTCGGCCGCGATCACCGCCTACCAGTTGACGCGCACCACCACCACGCGCGCCGCCTCGCTCGCTATCCTTGCCCGGACGCTTGATGCCCGCTCCAACCCGCGCCCCGCGCTGGAAGCCTACAAGGCGAGCCTCGCGCTTGTCCCCACGCCGTCCGTCCAGTCCGAATTCGACGCGCTCTACGCCAAGCACGGCTTCCGCGTGGTCGACCACACCATCGATTCCGACAACCGCACGCCGCGCGTCTGCGTTCAGTTCTCCGAACCTTTGGCCAAGTCTGGCGTCGATTACGCCGATTTCGTCACCGTGGACGGCCAGTCGAAATCCGCCATCGTCGCCCGTGAGCGCGAAATCTGCGCCGAGGGCCTCGAGCACGGCAAGAACTACGCGATCACCGTCCGCCCCGGCCTGCCGGCCGCCATCGGCGAGACCATCGACCGCGCTGTGGCGCTCAATGTCTATATCCGCGACCGGACCGCATCCGCCCGCTTCACCGGCGAGAACTTCATCCTGCCGTCGACAGCGCGCCGGGGCATCCCGCTTGTGACCGTGAATGCAAACGCGGCAAAGCTGTCGCTCTACCGCATTGGCGATCGCTCGCTGTCCGACGCCATCACCAGCGAGCGCTTCATGCGCCAGATGGACGGCTACGAAGCCCAGCGCATCGCGGATGAGACCGGTGAGCCGATCTGGTCCGGCACGATCGACATCCAGTCGAAGCTCAACGAGGAAGTCACCACCAGCTTCCCGGTCGACGAGGCGCTGCCCGAGCTCAAACCCGGCGTCTACGTGCTCGTCGCCGCGCCCGTCGACGGCAAGGAGGACCAGTGGGACACCAAGGCGACGCAGTGGTTCGTCGTCTCCGACATCGGCATTGCCACCTACACGGCAGAGGACGGCCTCAACGTCTTCGCCCGCTCGCTGTCGACCGCCAAGCCGCTGGCCGACATCGAGTTGAAGCTGCTCGCCCGCAACAACGAAATCCTTGGCACGGCGAAGACGGACGCAAGCGGCCGCGCCACGTTCACCCCCGGTCTCGTCCGCGGCGAAGGCGGCCTGATGCCGGCGCTGGTGACGGCGGAAGCGGCCGGCGACTTCGTCTTCCTCGACATGACGCGCGCCGGCTTCGATTTGTCCGACCGCGGCGTCGAGGGCCGCGCCACGCCGGGCGCCATCGACATCTACTCCTGGACCGAGCGAGGCATCTACCGCGCCGGCGAGACCGTTCATTTGCAGGCTCTGGCCCGCGACGATCGCGCCAATGCGATTGCCGGTCTGCCGCTGACGATCATCTTCTCGCGGCCTGACGGCGTCGAGGATCGCCGTCAGGTCAGCGACGGCGCCGCCCTCGGCGGTCACCATGTCGCGCTGGCGCTGAGCGACAACGCGATGCGCGGCGCCTGGACCGCACGCGTCTACACCGACCCGAAGGCCTCTCCCGTCTCGGAAGTCACGTTCCTCGTCGAGGATTTCACGCCTGACCGGATCGAATTCGACCTCAGCACCGAAACCGAGGAAGTCTCGGTTGGCGAGACGGCGGTCGTCGAGGTCGAGGGCCGCTATCTTTACGGCGCGCCCGCCGCCGGCCTGTCGCTCGAAGGCGAAGTCAACGTTTCCACCACCCGCGAATGGGACGGCTTTGCCGGCTACCAGTTCGGCCTCGCCGACGAGGAAGGCGGCGACGACGACCAGACGACCCGCACCGAACTCGAGGAACTGCCGCTGACCGACGAGGACGGCAAGGCCGCGATCGACGTTGTCATCGACGAAGTGCCGTCCACCACCCGCCTGCTGACCGGCGAGGTCGTCATCCGCATGCGCGAGGGCGGCGGCCGCGCCGTCGAGCGCACGCTGGACCTCGGCATCCGTTCGGAAGGGCCGGTGATCGGCATCAAGCCGGAGTTCGAGGGCGGCACGGTGCCGGAAGGCTCGATGGCAAATTTCAAGGTGATCGGCGTCGACCCAGACGGCGCGCGCCAGGACCTTGCCGGCATGGACTGGTCGCTGGTGCGCATCGAGCGCAACTACCAGTGGTACCGCTCCAACGACGCCTGGGCCTATGAGCCGGTGACGTTCACCGAGAAGGTGGCGGACGGCAAGATCGATACCTCGGTCGACAAGGAGGGTGCGCTCTCCTTGCCAGTCACCTGGGGCCGCTACCGCCTCGAGATCAGCGCCCGGGACGCATCGGGTCCCGCAACCAGCGTCGAGTTCGACGCCGGCTGGTATGTCTCCGCCACCTCGACCGAGACGCCCGACGGGCTGGAGGTCGCGCTCGACAAGGCAGCCTATGCGCCCGGCGAAACCGCGCGCCTGCAGGTCTCGCCGCGCTTCGCCGGCGAAGTGCTGGTGACGGTCGGCGCGGACCGCCTGCTCGCCACCTATACCGCGACGGTGCCCGAAGGCGGCGCGACGATCGACATTCCGGTCAGCGCCGACTGGGGCGCCGGCGCCTATGTCACCGCCGCGCTCTACCGCCCGGGCGACGCGCAGGAATCGCGCATGCCGATGCGTTCCATCGGCGTCAAGTGGCTGCAGGTCGATCCGGCCTCGCGCACCATCGGCGTCTCGCTCGAAGCACCGCAGAAGATGGAGCCGCGCGGGCCGCTGGTCGTGCCGGTTGCGCTCTCCAACGTTCCTGCCGGCGAAAAGGCCTATGTCACGGTCGCGGCCGTCGACGTCGGCATCCTTAACCTCACCTCCTACACCCCGCCGGACGCCGGCAAGTGGTACTACGGCCAGCGCAAGCTCGGCATCGAGATGCGCGACATCTACGGCCGTCTGATCGACGGTTCGCTGGGTGCGGCCGGACGGCTGCGCACTGGCGGCGACGGCGGCATGCAGTCGACCGGCAGCCCGCCGACCGAGAAGCTCGTCGCCTTCTTCTCCGGCATCGTCGAGGTCGGAGCCGATGGCCGCGCCAATGTCTCGTTCGACATCCCGCAGTTCAACGGCACCGCCCGCGTCATGGCCGTCGCCTGGTCTGGCACGGCTGTCGGCAGGGCGCAGGCCGACGTGATCATCCGCGATCCGGTGGTCATCACGGCGTCGATGCCCAAGTTCCTGACGCCCGGCGACCGGGCGGAGCTCAGGCTCGACATCGCCAACACGGACGGCCCGGCCGGCGACTACAGGCTGGCGCTGAAGGCGCAAGGCCTGATGCTCGACGGCGCCGACCAGACCATCGCGCTCGCCGCCGGCAAGGGCAGCACCGTGACCGTGCCGCTTGTCGCGGGCGATGCGTCCTTTGCCACCATCGACGTCGCGCTCACCCATGCCAGTGGCGTGACCGTCTCTCAGACGCTCTCGGCGCCGATCCGCCCGGCCGTCATGCCGGTCGCCACCCGCCGCGTCGTCACGCTCGCCGCCAACACCGGCAGCGTCACCATCGACCGCGGACTTCTCGCCGAAAGCCTGAAGCAGGGCGCGACCGTCTCGGTCGGCGTCTCGCGCTCCGCCGCGCTCGACGTTCCGGCGCTCCTGATGAGCCTCGACCGCTACCCCTATGGCTGCGCCGAGCAGACCACCAGCCGCGCGCTGCCCCTGCTTTATCTCAGCGAACTGTCGTCGGATGCCGGCATGGCCGAGGATCCGGAGATGCGCGAGCGCATCAACGGCGCGATCACCCGCGTGCTCTCGTACCAGTCCTCGTCGGGATCGTTCGGCCTGTGGGGTCCGGGCTACGGCGACCTCTGGCTCGACGCCTATGTCACGGACTTCCTGACCCGGGCGAAGGAGCAGAAATACGACGTCCCGGCCGAGGGTCTCGACCAGGCGCTGCGCAATCTGCAGAACGCGCTGTCCTACGACGTCAACATTGCCGACAAGGGCAACGAGATCGCCTATGCGCTCTATGTGCTCGCCCGCAACAAGAAGGCCTCGGTCGGCGACCTGCGCTACTATTCGGACACGCAGATCGACCAGTTCGGCACGCCGCTGGCCCGCGCGCACCTCGCCGCCGGCCTCGCCCTATATGGGGACAATATCCGCTCCGAATCCGCGTTCGGCTCGGCCTTCACGCTCGCCCAGTCGACCACCGGCAAGTCCCTCGACCGCTCCGACTATGGCTCGGCGCTCCGCGACGGCGCCGCGATGCTGGCACTCGCCGCGGAATCGCGTCCGGCGCCCGCGCTGATCCCGTCCATGGTCCAGCTCGTCTCGCGCGAACAGAGCGTCAAGCGCTGGACCTCGACGCAGGAGGAGGCCTGGATGCTGCTCGCCGCCCGCGCCATCAAGGCCGGCAGCGAGGACATCGCGCTCGACGTCAACGGCCAGCCGCACAAGGGCAACTTCTCCGCCCGCAAGACTGGCGCCGAGGTCGAGGCCGCGCCCATCGTCATCGCCAACAGGTCGAACGAGCCGCTGGAAGCGGTGCTGACGACGATCGCAGCACCCATCGATCCGCTGCCGGCCGGCGGCGACGGCTTCGCCATCGAGCGGACCTACTACACGATGGACGGCGAGGAGGCGAACATCACCGAGGCGGCGCAGAACGAGCGCTATGTCGTGGTGCTGACCGTGACCGAACAGAACGCCTGGCCGTCGCGCGTGCTGGTCTCCGACCTGCTGCCCGCGGGCTTCCAGATCGACAACCCGTCGATCGTCGGCTCCGCGGACCTCACCAACTTCGACTGGCTGGGCGACACCGAAGCGGCGCATCTTGAGTTCCGCGACGACCGCTTCATCGCCGCCTTCAACCGCGACGGCAGCTCGGACCGCGAGTTCAGGTTCGCCTATGTCGTGCGCGCGGTGACGCCGGGCGACTACGCCCACCCGGCGGCGAGCGTGGAGGACATGTACCGTCCGCAGTTCTCGGCCCGCACCGCCACCGGCCGCATGGAAGTGCTCGCGGCGCAATGAGGCGGCTTGGCCAAGTCCCCCTCCCCCTTGTGGGGAGGGGCTAGGGGTGGGGGTATCGTTCATGCTTACAAAGCGTATCTTCGGGTCGCCGCGACTGCGCAAACCCCTCTACGCCGCTGCCGGTGTTCTCACCCTGGCGGTCGGCGGCGTGTTCGGGCTGGAACGGCTCGACGCGGCCTATCCGCCGCCGCTGGAGGCCGCGATGGAGCGCTCGGCCGAAGTGGTTGACCGCGACGGCCTGCTCCTGCGCGCCTTCGCCATGAAGGACGGCCGCTGGCGGCTGGAGCCCAACCTCTCCGACATCGACCGCCGTTTCGTCGAGATGCTGATCGCCTTCGAGGACAAGCGTTTTCGGGAACACTCGGGCGTCGACGCCATGGCGCTGCTGCGCGCCGCCACCCAGTTTGCCGGCAATGGCCGCATCGTTTCCGGCGGCTCGACCCTGTCGATGCAATTGGCCCGCCTCATCGAGCCGCGTGAGCGGCGCTCGATTTCGGCCAAGCTGATGCAGATCGTCCGTGCGGTGCAGATCGAGCGGCGGCTCGGGAAGGACGAGATTCTGCATCTCTACCTGACGCTGGCGCCTTATGGCGGCAACCTCGAAGGCATCCGCGCGGCCTCGCTCGCATGGTTCGGCAAGGAGTCGCGGAGGCTCACACTTGCCGAATCCGCCCTGCTCGTCGCCATCCCGCAACTGCCCGAAATGCGCCGGCCCGACCGCAATTTCGAAGCCGCCAGATCGGCGCGGGCCCGCGTGCTCGCCCGCGCCGTCGAAGCCGGCATCGTCGGCGAGGCGGAAGCCGCACTTGCCGCGGCCGAAACCCTGCGCTCGGCTCGCCGGCCGCTTCCCGCCATGGCGCCGCATCTGGCCGAAGCCGTGCATCGGGCCGAGCCGGACAGGCGCGTCCATCAAGTGACGCTCAGCCGCCCGATCCAGCAGGGCCTGCAAACGGCAGCCAATGAGGCCGCAGCTGCGCTCGGCCCGAAGCTCTCCGTCGCGATGGTGATGGCGGACGCCGAGACCGGCGAGATCGTCGGTGAAGTCGGCTCGGCCGGCTATCTCGACCGCGCCCGCCAGGGCTTCGTCGACATGACGAAAGCCGTCCGCTCGCCGGGCTCGACGCTGAAGCCGTTCATCTATGGCCTCGCCTTCGAGGATGGCCGCATCGCGCAGGAGACGGTCATCGAGGACCGCCCGGCCAATTTCGCCGGCTACCGCCCGCGCAATTTCGACATGGAATACCAGGGCGACGTGTCGATCCGCGCCGCGCTCCAGATGTCGCTCAACGTGCCGGCGATCCGCCTGCTCGACGCCGTCGGGCCGCACCGGCTGATGGCGCGGTTCAAGCTGGCCGGGGTCGATGCCGAGATGCCGAAGGGCAAGGGCGCCGGCCTTGCGATCGGCCTCGGCGGCATCGGCCTGTCGCTGCGCGATCTCGTCCAGCTCTATACCGCCCTGCCGAACGGCGGCCAGTCGGTCGTGCTGGTCAATCGTCCGCGCGGCGAGGGCGAAACGGCGCAGCGCGCTGAGCTGCTGCCAGCGACGGCCGCCTGGCAGATCGCCGACATCCTGTCCGGCGTCACGCCGCCGAAGGGGACTTTCCAGCGCGGCATCGCCTACAAGACCGGCACCAGCTACGGCTACCGCGACGCCTGGGCAGTCGGTTTCGACGGCCGCCACGTTCTGGGCGTCTGGGTCGGGCGTCCGGATGGCAGCGCGGTGCCGGGCATTTCCGGCTTCGGCACCGCGGCGCCCCTGCTCTACAACGCCTTCGTCAAGTCGGGAGTCGCCATCCAGCCCTTGCCGAAGGCGCCCGCCGGCGCGCTGCGCCAGGCTTTCGCCGACCTGCCGGTGACGCTGCGCCGGTTCGACAGCACCGAATCAGAAACCCGCCCGCGCGGCGTCGCCGAGGCAGCGCCCCAGATCGTCTTCCCGCCCGAAGGCGCCCGCCTCGAACTCGCCAGCGGCGATGCTTTCGCGCCGCTGGTGCTGAAACTGCAGGGCGGCCGCGCCCCGTTCCGCTGGCTCGCCAATGGCAAGGCGCTGCCCGAAGCCGAACGCCGCCGCACCTCCCGCTGGCTCCCCGACGGCGCCGGCCAGCAGACGCTGACGGTGATTGATGCGGCGGGTCGTGCGGCGAGTGTCAGGGTGTTCGTGGAATAGTCACTCCAGTTCGGCCAGCCGTGCCGCAATGAACCGGCGCACCGGGTCGGAGCCGCCAAGCGCCTCCGCGTCGGCAAAGGCCCGTCTTGCCTCGTCGTGGCGGCCTGCCCGCCGCAACAGCTCCGCCCGCGCCACATGGGCCGGCTGATACCGCCGCAGGTCCTTCGTCGCCAGCAGGGCGTCGATGAGCGCAATGCCGGCTTCGGGGCCGTCGCGAATGCTGATCGCAGCCGCCCGGTTCAGTTCCGCGACCGGCGACGGCTGCGCCCGCATCAGCATGTCGTAGAGCGATACGATCCTGCTCCAGTCCGCCGGTCGCGCCTGCGCGGCGGCATGCTCGGCGGCGATCGCGGCCTGGATGGCAAAGGCGCCGACCTCGCCGCCTGCAAAGGCCGTCCGAACCAGCCGCCGCCCCTCGGCGATCTCCTTGTGGTTCCACAGGTCGCGATCCTGGGCGTCAAACAGCACCAGCGCTCCGTCGGCCGACGTCCTGGCCGCTCGGCGGGAGTTCTGCAACAGCATCAACGCAAGCAGGCCCGTCACTTCCGGGTCGGGCAGCAGCGACACGAGCAGGCGGCAGAGCCGGATCGCTTCCGCCGCGAGGTCCGGCCTCGTCAGGTCGGCGCCGGATGACGCCGAATAGCCCTCGTTAAAGATCAGGTAGATCACAGCCAGCACGTACTCGAGGCGCTCTTCCAGTTCATCACCTTCTGGCACGCGATAGGGTATCTTCTGGTCGCGAATCCTGGCTTTCGCCCTGACGATTCTCTGAGCGATCGTCGGCGCGGGCAGCAGGAACGCGGCAGCGACCGCCTCGGTCGACAGCCCGCCGATCTCGCGCAACGCCATGGCCACCCGTGCTTCGGATGGCAGTGCCGGGTGGCAGCAGGTGAAGATCAGGCGCAGTTGGTCGTCCGCGATCTGCTGGTCACCCATGGCGTCTGGCTCGGGCACGGCCTGTTCAGCAAGCAGGCCAAGATCGTTTGCCACCGCGTCCTGGCGGGACGTCTTCCGGATCCGGTCGATCGCCTTGAAGCGGCCTGCCGAGACCAGCCAGGCGAACGGATTGCGCGGGACGCCATCGCGCGGCCATTGTTCGGCCGCCGCCGCAAACGCGTCGGCCATTGCCTCCTCGGCCCGCTCGAAGCCGCCCACAAGTCTGATCAGCGTCGCCAGCACGCGGCGCGAATGCACCCGATAGGCGTCCTCGACCGCCGCGACGCTCATGCCGCGCCCAGGCCGTCAGGCGCGGATGTCATAGGCGGGCCTCACCTCGACCCGGGTGTAGCGCGCGATCGGCAGGCTCTGCGCGATGTCGACCGCCTCCTCCATTCCCTCTGCGCGGATAAGAAGCAGGCCGCCGAGATGCTCCTTCGTCTCCGCAAAGGGACCATCGGTCCGCACCAGTTTCGAGGCCCGGATCGTGACCGTCTGCGCCGTTGCCGGGACGCGCAGCGCCCGCGCTGCGATCAGCCTGCCTGCCTGCTCCAGCGCACTGTCGGCGTCCCTGCAGGCCTGCTGGAATCGCTCGTCCTCTGCTTTGCTCATCCCTGCGAAACGGCTCTCGTCGATATAGATCAGCAATGCGAAATCCATGTCTGGCGTCTCCTTGTCTCACGGTCGCGCAACTGGTCGTTCGCCAAAAGCCGATTTCGACATCGCAAGAGAATCTCTTTTCTTCTGTCGAATCCGATGCATGGCCGCCGACTGACTTCCGCAACCAAACTTTTCGGAAGGAGCACGCCATGCACATCCTCGAAGCAGCCCTCGCGTCCAATCTCGCAGCTTCTGCGAAACACAGGTCGGTCCATCACAGGTCTGGCGATGGCCACGCGCCGGGCAAGGCGCGCTGGACGCTGGCGCGCCTCGTCGCGCGCTGGCGGGTCAGCCCGGGGAGGAATCGCTGATCCACTCCTCCAGCGCCGCCTTGCGCACGTCCTCCAGCAGCCGGACGAACCCGTCGGCCTGATGCTCGGCCGTCAGCCGGCCCTTGTCCGCCGTCGCGCGTGCCGCCTCGCCGACCACGCCATGCGGGTTGAGGTCGCTGGCGATCCAGGCGAAGGCGTGCGTGCCGGTATGGCGCAGCAGGTCGAAGCTCTCTTCGGCCGCCTGCACCCGCGAGACGAAATCCTCGGCCTTGCGCATGTCGACCAGGTCCGGCCGGAAATGCAGCATCAGCGAGGTCTCGACGTCGCCGCCATGGATGCCGTAGCGCGCCTCGATGTCGGAGTAGAGCCCCTCCGGCCTGCCGAAGCGCATCCAGCTCGTCTTGACCGCCAGCATGGCGAACCGCACGCGCAGCTCGCGGCTGACGATACCCATGATTTCCTCGTTGCCGCCATGCGAATTGACGATGACGATCTTGCGCACGCCTGCCCGCGCAACGGAAGCGCCAAGTTCCGTCCACGCTTCGATCAGCGTGGTCGCCGGCAAGGTCAATGTTCCCGGCGCATGCAGGTGTTCGTTCGACTTGCCGACCGCCTGAACGGGGAGGATGCGCACATCTGATGCCGCCGGCAGCCGGTCGATCACCGTCTGCAGCATGCCATTCATGATCGACGTATCAGTCGAGACCGGCAGATGAGGTCCGTGCTGCTCGATCGCCGCCACTGGCAGCACGGCGATCGTCGCCTCCGGGTCGATCGCCGCATAGTCCGTCGTCGGAAAATCGCCCCACCAGACCCGTCGCGCCATCCTGGCTCTCCTGTTTGCCGCCAATCGCATCGCAGCCGGCGGCCGCCCGGTCAACCCGCCGCGATCACCTCGATCTCGACCTTGAACTCCGGCCGCGTGAAGCCGCCGACGATCATGAGCGTCGAGGCCGGCGGCGGGTCCGCGACCACTCGGTCCCGGACGTCCATATAGCCCTTCATATGCGCCCGATCCGTGACATAGGCGTTGATCCGCACAATGTCGGCGAGCGTCATGCCGGCCTCGGCCAGGATCGCCGCGATATTGGCGAAACACAGCTCCGCCTGCTCGGCCACGCTCTCGGGAACCGTATCGTCCGCCCGAACGCCCAACTGCCCCGACACCGCAACCAGCCGCTTGCCGGCCGGAACCTCGACACCATGGCTGTAGCGCGCGAACGGCGCGCGGATCGAGGATGGGTTGAGGGGTCTGTGCATTGCTTGTCCGAACCAGGTACGAGATCGTGAGCCGCAGATAGCATAGGCCGTCTGATCCATGAACGACAACGAGCAGCCAGAGACCGCGAAACTGGTTCGGAAAAGCTTCGGGAAATCCCTGCATCCGAAGGATCCTCTCGGGTTGGATTTGGATCGCCTGCTGGACCTTGTGAACGACCAAAATCGCCATGACGAAGTTGCCACAGGCGACGCTGTCGGAAACGAGTATCCGGCGGCGGTTGGGTGCTAGACGCGCGGCCAAAATTTGGGCAACCTGCCTTCAGGAAAGCCACCGCCGATCGTCGGTCGGGGGCGATTCCCAAATCCACGACTGCTTTCGTCGCTGCCAGGCCTTGGCATGCGACTTGCATTTTGATCCTCTGGATTTCAGATGCCGGCGCGTCCCGCTGACCGGTTCAACAAGGGGTGGTATCGATGAAGACGAAACTGTTGATGTCGGTTGCAACGCTGACGGCCGTGGCGATGTCCGCCGGCCTCGCGTCCGCGCAGGAGAAAGTCACGTTCCAGACCAATTGGTTCGCCCAGGCGGAACATGGCGGCTACTACCAGGCCGTGGCCGACGGCACCTACAAGGCATGCGGTCTCGACGTCACCATCGCCATGGGCGGCCCGCAGGTCTCGGGGCGCCCGCTGCTGCTGGCCGGCAAGATCGATTTCTACATGGGCGGCAACATGCTGCAGGCCTTCTCCGCCGTGCAGGAAAACATTCCCGTCGTGATCGTGGCCGCCTCGTTCCAGAAGGAGCCGCAGGTGCTGATGACGCACCCCGGCCAGGGCCTCGACACCTGGGAGAGCCTCAAGGATGCCGAACAGTACATCCTCGCAGACGAAGGCTTCCAGTCCTACTTCCAGTGGATGATCGCCGAGTTCGGCTACGACGCCTCGAAGCGCATTCCCTATACGTTCAACCCGGCGCCGTTCATCGCCAACAAGAAGTCGGTCCAGCAGGGCTACGTGACGTCCGAGCCGTACGCGATCGAGAAGGAAGGCGGCTTCGTGCCAAACCAGTTCCTGCTCGCCGACTACGGCTTCGACACCTATGCGACCACCATCGAAACGATGCAGGACACGATCGACAAGCGGCCGAAGGTCGTCGAGTGCTTCGTCGATGGCTCGGCCAAGGGCTGGTACAACTATCTCTACGGCGACAACAAGGCCGCCAACGAGATGATCAAGAAGGACAATCCCGAAATCAGCGACGAGCAGATCGCCTTCTCCATCGACCAGATGAAGAAGTTCGGCATCGTCGATTCCGGCGACACGGAAAAGATGGGCATCGGCGCGATGACCGACGCGCGCATGCAGAGCTTCTACGACAAGATGGTCGCGGCCAAGGTCATGCCCGCGGGCATCGACATCAAGAAGTCGTATACGCTGCAGTTCGTCAACAAGGGCGTCGGCCTCGACCTGAAGAAGTGAGCCTGGCGCAACTTGCCTGACATGACACAACCCGGCGGCGCGCCGCTCCTCATCATGCGCGCCGTCGGAAAGACATTTTCCAACGGCGTGACGGCGCTCGACCGCGTCGACCTGACGCTGCGCGGCGGCGATTTCCTCAGCCTGCTCGGGCCGTCCGGCTGCGGCAAGTCGACGGCGCTCCGCATCATCGCCGGCCTCTCCTCCCCAACCACGGGTGTGCTCGACTGGCGCGGCAGCCCGATGGGCAAGACGGATATCGGCTTCGTCTTCCAGGAGCCGACGCTCATGCCCTGGGCGACGGTGTTCGAGAATGTCTGGCTGCCGCTGCGGCTGAAAGGCGTGTCGCGCCGCGATGCGACGCCTGCGATCGCCGAAATGCTGGAGCGGGTGCACCTCACCGGCTTCGAGAACGCCGTCCCGCGCGAGCTCTCCGGCGGCATGAAGATGCGTGTCTCGATCGCCCGCGGCCTCGTCACCAAGCCGCGGGTGCTGCTGATGGACGAGCCCTTCGCGGCACTCGACGAGATCACCCGCTTCAAGCTCAACAGCGACCTGCTCGAACTCTGGCAGGACGAGCGCTTTACCGTGATCTTCGTCACCCACAGCGTGTTCGAAAGCGTCTTCCTGTCGAACCGGATCGTCGTCATGGCCGCCCGGCCGGGCCGCGTCTTCGAGGAAGTCGACGTCGACGCGCCCTATCCGCGTGACGAGGTGTTCCGCACCTCGCCCGAATATGCCGCGCTCTGCCGCCGGACGTCCGACGTCCTGGTGCGCGCCATGGGCGCTCCCGCCCTCACCAGTGCAGGAGCGCTCGATGGCGTCCATTGAGCGCTCCGCCCCTGTTCCACTCGATCCCGAGGAGATGCGCCGCCTGCGCACGGCGAAGATCGAGCGCATCGGCAAATGGGCACTGCCCTTTGCCATCATGTGCCTTGCGATCTTCCTGTGGGACCGGATCGTCGTCTGGAACGAAATTCCGCACTACATCCTGCCGCGCCCCGGCGGCGTGCTGCAGGCGCTGATCGACGACCGTGCCCTGCTCTTCTCGTCGCTGATGACGACGCTGCGCATCACCGGCCTGTCGCTCTTGCTCGCCGTCGTCGGCGGCGTTGGTCTCGCCGTTCTGTTCGCGCAGTCGAAATGGGTGGAAATGTCGTTCTTCCCCTTCGCCATCGTGCTGCAGGTCACGCCGATCGTCGCGATCTTCCCGCTGATCAACATCTATGTCGACAACCAGACGACAAAACTCCTGCTGTGCGCCTGGATCGTCGCCTTCTTCCCGATCCTGTCCAACACGACGCTCGGCCTCAATTCGGTCGACCGCAACCTGCGCGACCTTTTCAAGCTCAACGGCGCAACGCGCTGGCAGGAGCTCTGGCACCTGCGGCTGCCGGCCGCGATGCCCTATTTCCTCGGCGGCCTGAAGATCGCCGGCGGCCTGGCGCTGATCGGCGCGGTGGTGGCCGAATTCGTCGCCGGTTCTGCGGGACAGTCCTCGGGCCTCGCCTCGCGCATCATCGAATCCGGCTACCGGCTGCGCACCGCCCGGCTCTTCGCAGCGCTGATCCTGATCTCGCTCACGGGCATCATGATCTTCATGTTCCTGTCCTGGGTCTCGCACATGATGCTGCGCCGCTGGCACGAAAGCGCGATGAAGCAGGAGCGGTGAGCGGATCATGACCTCCGTAGCGGAAGCGCCCCCTCACCGTCCCGGCTTCGCCGGTCCACCTCTCCCCCGGCCCGGGGGAGAGGAGCCCAAGCTTGTGGAAGTCGACGTCCTTGGAGATTGGCGTTTCCTCTCCCCCGGGCAGGGGGAGAGGTGGCACGCTCGGCGGCTAAGCCGCCGTAAGCGTGACGGTGAGGGGGTGCTTCCTGCGCTCCATCGTCTCGGAACGTCCGCATGACCCTCGCCCTCCCCGAAGACGGCTGGTATGTCCTCGCCAACGCGCGGCTGCACGCTTCGACCGTCACCGGTCTCTCCGCCCCCCAGGATCGCGACGGCTTCATCCGCGCCGACCTGTCGATTGACGGTGGCCGCATCAAGGCGATCGCTCCGCGCGGCGACAAGCCGCTGCCGCCACGTTCCGTCGATCTTGGCGGCCGCATCCTCCTGCCCGCCTTCGTCGACTGTCACACCCATCTCGACAAGGGCCACATCTGGCCGCGCATGCCCAATCCCGACGGCTCGTTCATGGGCGCGCTGACCGCTGTCGGCACCGACCGCATGGCCTTCTGGAACTCGAACGATGTGGCGCGGCGGATGGATTTCGGCCTGCGCACCGCCTATGCCCACGGCACCCGCGCGATCCGCACCCATCTCGACTCGGTGTTTCCGCAGGAGACCATCTCCTGGGACGTGTTCACCGAGATGCGCGAGCGCTGGAAAGGCCGCATAGAGCTGCAGGCAGCGTCCCTGACCGGCGTCGAGACCATTCGCGACGGCGCCTGGTTCGGCAGGCTTGCCGACCGGGTCGCTCGTGCTGGCGGCATCCTCGGCGCAGTGACCTACATGGTTCCCGACATCATCGAACTCATCGATGTCGTTTTCCGCGCCGCCATCGAGCGCGGCCTCGACCTCGATTTCCACGCCGACGAGACCGCCGATGTCGACGCCGTCTCGCTGCGGCTGATCGCCGAGGCGGCGCTGCGCCACGGGTTCGAGGGCAGGATACTGGTCGGCCACTGCTGCTCGCTCGCCCGCCAGCCAGACGCCGAGGTGCTGCGCACACTCGATCTCTGCGCCGAGGCCGGTCTCGGCGTGGTCTCGCTGCCGATGTGCAACATGTATCTGCAGGACCGCCGCCACGACGGCACCACGCCGCGCTGGCGCGGTGTCACGCTGCTGCACGAGATGAACGCGCGCAAAATTCCGGTGTCGGTCGCGTCCGACAACACCCGCGATCCGTTCTACGCCTATGGCGATCTCGACATGCTCGAAGTCTACCGCATGGCGACCCGCATCCTGCATTTCGACCATCCCGTCGCCGACTGGCCGCGCACGGTGTCCGCGACGCCGGCGGCGATGATGGGGTTGACCGAGACCGGCATGCTGGGAGCCGGCGCGGCCGCCGATTTCGTGATCTTCAAGGGCAGATCCTGGACGGAACTGCTGTCGCGGCCGGAAAGCGACCGCACGGTTGTGCGCGGCGGCATCGCGATCGCCCGCACGATCCCGGACTATGCCGAACTCGACGAAGTGGTGGGGCAATACTGATGGACATCGAGGCGCTGAAATTGGACATCGCCGGCATCCGGATCGAGGAGAATCCTGCAATCGTCCAGCAGAAGAGCCGCGACTTCTACTGGTACAGCCCCGTCCTCAAGCAGCAGCTCGACCACGTGACCGCCGACCTCGTCGTCTCGCCGAAGACCGAGGAGGAACTGATCCGCGTGCTGAAGGCCTGCTATCGGCACGGCGTCCCCGTCACGCCGCGCGGCACCGGTACCGGCAATTACGGCCAGGCGATGCCGCTGTCCGGCGGCGTCGTCCTGTCGCTGGCCGACATGAACGAGATCAGGTCGATTGCGCCGGGCCGCGTCGTGACCGGCCCGGGCGCGATCCTCGCAGACATCGACAAGGCCACGCGCGCCCACTCGGCGCAGGAACTGCGCGTCCATCCCTCGACCTACAACACCGCCTCGATCGGCGGCTTTGTCGCCGGCGGCTCCGGCGGCGTTGGTTCGATCAACTGGGGCGGCCTGCGCGACTTCGGCAACATCATCCGGTTACGTGTCGTGACGATGGAAGAAGAACCACGCATCCTTGAGCTGACGGGGGAAGATCTGCACAAGGTGACGCACGCCTACGGCACCAACGGCATCATCTCGGAGGTCGAGATGCCGCTGTCGGCCGCGTACGACTGGGTCGACGTCATTGTCGGTTTCGACACGTTCATGGACGCCGCCCGCTACGGCAACGCCGTCGGCACACAGGACGGGTTGCTCACCAAGCTGATCACCCCGATCGCCGCGCCCGCCCCCTTCGCCTATTTCAAGCGCCACCAGAAATTCCTGCGCGAAGACCAGAGCGTCTGCCTGGTCACGGTTGCGCCGCACTCGCTCGACGCCTTCCTCGCCTTCACCCGACGGCACGGCGGCGCGATCCTGTTCAACGCGGCGACCGAAACGGACCTCAAGGGCCTGCCGCCGAACTTCGAACTGTCCTGGAACCACACGACCTTGCGGGCGCTGCGGATCGACCCCGCCATCACCTATCTCCAGGTGCTCTACCCGTTCCCGCACCAGCTCGAGCGGGTCGAAAAAATCCACGCGCTGATCCCCGACGAAATGATCGGCCATCTCGAATTCGTCCGCTTCGATGGCAACGTCACCTGCTTCGGCCTGCCGCTGATCCGCTACACGACCGAGGAGCGGCTGGACGAGATCATCCGCCTGCACGAGGAGAACGGCTGCCCGATCTTCAACCCGCACCGCTACACGCTGGAGGAAGGCGGCATGAAGCAGACCGACGAGATTCAGCTAGCCTTCAAGCGCGAAGCCGATCCGAAGGGCCTGCTCAACCCCGGCAAGATGATCGCCTGGGAGAATCCGGACTACGACTACAGGACGGGCAAGGTGTTTCTGTTCAAGGGGCTGGAGAAGACGGGAGCATGAGCGGCGGCGCGGCACTTTCATCCCCTCCCGCGCCGTCATCAACTCTGTTGATGACGGCATCGGGGCGGGAAGCCTCACGTGTCTGCGACGTGCACGAACACCCATGAAAGTCCTCGTCCTCCACGCGCACCCGGTCGAGACCAGCTACAACGCCGCGCTGCACCGGCTGATCCTGGACCGGCTGGAGGCGCGCGGCCACGAAATCGACAACTGCAATCTTTATGCCGAGAATTTCGACCCGCGCCTGACGCGCGAGGAGCGCCTCGCCTACCACGAGGTCGACCACAACCTCGGTCCGGTCGCGTCCTATGTCGAGCGCGTCCGCCGCTCTGAGGCGCTGGTCCTGTCCTTTCCCGTGTGGAACTTCGGCTACCCCGCCATTCTCAAGGGCTTCTTCGACCGGGTGTTTCTTCCTGGAGTGTCGTTCCGCATGGTCGACGGCAAGGTCGAGCCCTGCCTGCACAACATCCGCAAGGTGACGACGGTCACCACCTATGGCGGCGCGCGCTGGCGCGCCTTCCTGATGGGCGATCCGCCGCGCAAGCTGGTGACGCGGCTGCTACGGGCCACCGTCAAGCCAGGCGCGCCGTTCTCCTACCTCGCGCACTACGACATGAACCGCTCGACCGACCGGACCCGCGCAACATTCCTGCGCAAGGTATCGGCCGCGATGGACCGGTTCTGATGCGGATACTGCTGGTTTATTGCCACCCTGTGCCCGAAAGCTTCTGCGCCTCGATCCGCGACGAGGCGACGAGAACGCTCCAAGGCAACGGCCACGAGGTTCGGCTGCTCGACCTCTACGCCGAGGGTTTCGACCCCGTGATGGGCACCGAAGAGCGCCGCCGCTACAACGACCTGCCGCCCGAGCAGCATCCCTTGCCCGACCACGTCGCGCATCTGCGCTGGGCCGAGGGGCTGATCTTCATCTACCCGACCTGGTGGTATGGCCTGCCGGCCATGCTCAAAGGCTGGCTCGACCGCGTCTGGGCGCCCGGCGTCGCCTTCTCGATGCCGGAGCCAGGCGCCAAGATCGGCGCGCTGATGACGCATGTCCGCGTGCTCGGCGTACTCACGACCTGCGGCGCGCCGATGTGGTGGTCGCATCTGATCGGCCATCCCGGCCGCCGCACCATCACCCGCGGCATCCGCGCGCTCTGCGCGACGCGCTGCAAGACCTTCTTCATGGCGCACTACTTGATGGACTCGTCGACAGTAGAGACGCGCCGGGCGTTTCTGTCGAAGGTGAGGAAGAGGCTGGCGGCTGTGTAGATAAGTGCCGGAGACAGTTTACTTTTTTCCGCAGAAGGGCGCTGTCTTCGCAAGGCTTGCGCGGGCGGAAAGAAAGCAAACTGTCCCTGCCACGCCCTCCTGCCAAGCCACTGTCAGGAGCCTCCCCCATCCGATCCGTTTTCGGGTTGCCCTCTCCGCCCGTTTCCTGAAATCTCCACTCAGGAGATTCCCTTGCGCGAAAAATTGTCTCTCGCCACCGCCCGCCGCGTCGCGCTGGCCGCCACCGGCTTCGGTGAGGCGCGGCCCGGCGGGACGTTGACGCGCCGCCATTTCAACAAGGTGCTGCACCGCCTCGGCCTGTTCCAGACCGATTCCGTCTCGGTCGCCGTCCGTGCGCATTACATGCCGCTGTTCTCCCGCCTGGGCGCCTATCCGATGGCGCTGCTGGAGGGCGCGGCGACGCCGAAGCAGCGCCTGCTGTTCGAATACTGGGCGCACGAGGCCTCATTCCTGCCGATCGACACCTGGCCGCTCTGGCAATGGCAGATGCGCCGGGCGGAGCGCGGCGAGAACATCTATGCCGGGCTCGCCACGTTCGGCCGCGAACGCCCCGAACTCATCGCCGAGATGGAGCAGCGCATCGCCGCCGAGGGACCGCTCGCCGCCTCCGACGTCGGCGGCCAGCGCGGCCGCGGCGGCTGGTGGGGCTGGAGCGAGGCCAAGCATGCGCTGGAATGGCTGTTCTGGGCCGGCCGCATCACCGCGCGCGAGCGCAGACCGAGCTTCGAGCGCGTCTACGACCTGCCCGAGCGCGTCATTCCGCAGGCGGTCCGCGACCTGCACGTGCCTGACGAACACGAGGCGCATCGTCAGCTCACCCGGCTGGCGGCGTCGGCGCTCGGGGTCGCCACGACGGGCGACCTGCGCGACTATTTCCGCCTCCCCGCCCCCGGCTACAAGGACCGCATCGCCGAACTGGTCGAGGCGGGTGACCTGCTGCCCGTCATGGTCGAGGGCTGGTCCAATCAGGCCTATCTCTCGCCCGACGCCCGCTTCCCGCGCCGCATCGCCGCCCGCGCGCTGCTCTCGCCTTTCGACCCGCTGGTCTGGGAGCGCTCGCGCGCCGAGCGCCTGTTCGACTTCCGCTACCGCATCGAGATCTACACCCCGGCGGAGAAACGCATCTATGGCTACTATTGCCTGCCTTTCCTGCTCGGCGAGCGCATCGTGGCCCGCGTCGACGTCAAGGCCGACCGGGCAGCCTCGCTGCTCAGGGTCCAGTCAGCGCATGCCGAGCCCTGCGCCCCGCCGGAGACGTCCGCCGAACTTCTGGCCGAACTGCGGCTGATGGCCGATTGGCTCGGGCTGGAGCGAATCGAGATCATGCCGACTGGCGACCTCGCGCCGGCACTGGCAAACGCTGCCTGAACTATCTCTCGGCCAGAAAACCCTTGGCGCTGGTTCCGGCTGCGCCATAACGCTGGCGGCCAATGGCGCAGGCCTGGCGATACTCAAGCAGAACGTATCTGACTTCCATCGCCCGGCTGCGCTCGGCAATCTCCGCCATCAGCGGCGCGATCGCGATTCCGGCGCGGGCGAGCGTCATCGACACCGTTTCCCGATTGAGCTGCAGCGAGGGGCATGCCCGCGTCAGCGCAATCGCGTCAGCCAGCTTGCCCACTTCATCAAGGGGCGGCGCCTCCGCCACCCCCATGTTGATCGCCGATGCGACGCCCAGCGCCGCCAGCCAAGTCCCCGCCATGTCCCGCTCCTTTGTGAAGCCGCCCATTGTTCGGGCTGTTTGGTGGAATGCTGAAGGATTTGGCTCAAATGGCAAACAAAGAGTTAACGCCGGAAGCGGTTTTCCCCCGGCTGTTGCAGCGGTGTCGCACCCGGAACTCAGAGCTGTGCGTAGAGCGCCTCTGCCGTGTCGTAGCCATAGCGCATCGGCACCGCGTCCTTTGCCAGCCACACCTGCGCCTCGCCGCCCGAGATCAGCGTCACAGCTGTTTGCGTGGTCGCCACCGCCCCGCCATAGAGCCGGTTGGCGAGGTTCAGCACCGCGATCTCGTGCATCGCCCGCGTGCCGCTTGCGCAGGCGTCCTTGACCAGCAGCACGCGGAACCCCATCGCCTGCGCGTCCTTGACCGTCTCGTAGACGCAGGCCTCGGTCCACACGCCCGACACAACAATCCACTCGACGCCGCGCGTCTTGAGTTCCGGTCCGAAATCGTCGCGGAACGAACTTGCACGGTCCTTTACCGAGAAGCGCTCGCCCGGCAGCGGCGCCACTTCCGCGCAGATCGCCGAATTCGGATCGGCCTTGTCCGAAAACGCCGCCGTCCCGTCCGCCTTCATCGGCCGGAACGCGTGCCCCGCGGCCCGGCTGTCGACGACATAGGCATAGTGCAGCACCGGCACGCCGCTTGCACGCGCCGCCCCCTGCAACGAAACGCAATTGTCGACGACGCGGTCGAATCCTTCCGCCAGAAACCCCGGATCGCGCCGATGCTCCTCCTGAAGGTCGATGAAGATCGCGGCGGTGCGGGGCAACGGGAGGAGCAGTCTGGATGTCACAATGTCAAACCAGCTTGAATCGCTTCGACCGCGCAGCCTTCTTGTCGAAGGTCAGCGTGTGAACACATCCGGCTGCACGGTCGTGCGCGGCGATGAGATGATCGTTGAGGTCGCCTCGGTGAAGTTCGAATTCGGCAAGCGCTTCGCGAAGCTCTGTCGCCCCACCAATTGTCAGATTGCTCAGTTCCAGCAGGGAATTCATGGTTGCCGATACATCATGGCGTTGGAATTTGTAGATTTTCGATAGAACCCAAGCCGTTTCCGAAGCGGCAATCGAACTGAGATGCAGGCCGTCTTGGGCCATCACCGCGGCCGCACTCGACAGTTTGCCCGAACTTCCGTCCGCAACCAGCCAGCGGACAAGAACGTTGGTATCAATCCCGATTTTCACGGTCCTGCTCGATGAAGCGTTGCCATCTTGCACCTCGCGCCTTTTCGATGGCGTCCCGAAGCTCGTCATCACTCAGGCGGATATCAGATTTCAAGATGCCCCTGAGGTCGGCCAAAGTCTTTCTTTTTGGAACGACTTCGATCCGACCATTGGCATTCTTCTCAAACTCCACGCGATCCCCGGGCTTGATCCCAAGCTCGGCGCGAAGGTCGGCAGGCAACGTAATCTGCCCCTTCGAGGTCACTTTGGCTGACGCGATCGGCATGGCGTTCTCCTTACTTACGGATCGAAATGTAAGGCACCTTTCGCTGCATCGCAATCTACCCCCGCATCCGCTTCTGCTCCGCATCGAACAGCGGCGCCGGCTGCGGCGTCGCCTTGTGCCGCTTGCCCAAGAGCTCGATCTCGAACCCGCCTGCTGCATCCGCGACCTCCTTCGGCACATAACCTATCGCCACCGACTTCGCTGAGGCATGCGCATAGCCGCCCGACGTCACCCAGCCGACAACCTTGCCGCCATGCCATATCGCCTCGTCGCCGATTACGTCGGCGTCGGTCGCGTCCATCACGAAGGCGCGGAGCCGGTATTTGCCGCCGCCGGCCTTCTCCGCCGCCGCGCCCGCCTTGCCGATGAAATCCGCCGGCTTGTTCCAGGCGACGAACCGGTCGAGCCCCGCCTCCACCGGCCCATAAATCGGCCGGTATTCGCGCGCCCAGGAGCCGTAGCCCTTTTCGAGCCGCAGCGCGTTCAACGCGCGTGAGCCAAACAGGCCGATGCCGAACTCGTCGCCCGCTCCCAGCAGCGTCTGGAAGACATGCCGCTGATATTCCGGCGCGACCCAGATCTCGTAGCCGAGATCGCCGGTATAGCTGACGCGGCCGACAAGGCAGGGCGCCATGCCGATGTCCATCCGCGCGATCGCCATGAACGGAAACGCCGCGTTCGACACGTCCGCCCGCGTCACCTTGGCCAGCACGTCCCGCGCCCTTGGCCCCGCGATCGACAGCCCGTTCAGCTTCAGCCCATAGGGCTCGATCCGGACCGAACTATCCTGCGGCAGGTGTTCTTCGAACCAGCGCATGTGGAACTCCTCCGCCACGCCCGAGCCGGCGATGAACCATTCGCCCTTGCCCAGATTGGCCAGCGTAAAGTCGCCGATCAGCTTGCCGTCCGCCTTCAGCATCGGCGCCAGCGTCATGCGGCCCTGTTTGGGCAGCTTGCAGGCCAGCATCCGGTCCAGCCACGCCTCGGCGCCCGCGCCCGTCACCTTGTATTTCGCGAACACCGAAATCTCCGAAAGCCCGACGCCGTCGCGGACTGTCTTTGCCTCCTTGCCGACCTGCGCGAAGTCGCTCGACCGCCGCCACGAGAATTCGTCCTTCACGCCCTCCGGCGCATACCAGAGCGGCACTTCGAGGCCAAAACTCGCGCCGAACTGCGCGCCCTTGGCCGCGAGCAGGTCATGGATCGGCACGGTCCTCAGCCCCCTGCCCGCCGGCAGTTCCTCGTTCGGGAAGCGGATGGAAAAGCGCCTGGAATAGTTCTCGCGCACCTTGGCATTGGTGTAGGCCATCGACGCCCAGTCGCCGTAGCGCGCCACGTCCATCGCCCAGATGTCGGCGCCCGGGTCGCCATTGATCATCCAGTTGGCGAGCGACAGGCCAACGCCGCCGCCCTGCGAAAAGCCCGCCATGACGCCGCAGGCGACCCAGAACCCCGGCAGCCCGCGCACCGGTCCCATCAGCGGGTTGCCGTCAGGCGCAAAGGTGAACGGCCCGTTGATGATCTGCTTGATGCCGGTCTTCTGGAAGGCCGGGAAATGCCGGAACCCGACCTCCAGCGACGGCGCGATGCGGTCGATGTCCGGTTCCAACAATTCGTGGCCGAAGTTCCACGGCGTGGAAAATTCCGACCACGGCTTGTTGGCCTTCTCGTAGGTCCCCATCAGCATGCCGCCGCGCTCCTGGCGCAGGTAGAGCTCGCCGTCGAAATCGACCGCGTGGATCACTTCCTTGCCGGTGGCGCGGTTGACCTCGGCCACCTCGGGCATGTCCTCGGTGATCAGATACATGTGCTCCATGGCGAGGATCGGCAGTTCGAGCCCGACCATCCGCCCGACCTCGCGCGCCCAAAGCCCGCCGCAGTTCACCACATGTTCGGCGATCACATTGCCCTTGTTGGTGATCACCTCCCAGGTGCCGTCGGCGCGGCGCTGGATGTCCTCCACCTTGGTGAAGCGCTCGATCTCCGCCCCCAGTTTCCGCGCCGCCTTGGCATAGGCATGCGTCACGCCGGACGGATCCAGGTGCCCGTCCTCGGAGTTCCGCACCGCACCTACAAATTGCGACGGGTCGAGCAGCGGCATCAGATGATGCGCCTCCTCGGCCGAGATTTCCTCCAGGTCGAGGCCGAGATAGCGCCCCTTCGACACGACGCCCCGCAGCCAGTCCATCCGCGCCTCGGTCGCCGCCAGCAGCACGCCGCCGGTGATGTGCACGCCGGTCGCCTGACCCGACAGTTCCTCGATCTCCTTGTAGAGCTCGATCGTGTATTTCTGCAGCTTGGCGACGTTCGGATCGCCGTTGATCGTGTGCATGCCGCCGGCCGCGTGCCAGGTGGAGCCCGACGTCAGTTCGTCCCGTTCCAGCAGCACGACATCCTTCCAGCCGAACCTGGCGAGATGAAACAGCACCGAAGCGCCGACCACCCCGCCACCGATAACCACGACCTTTGCATGCGATTTCATGGGATGCTCTTTGGATTCAATTGGTTGGGAAGAAAGGGGGAATCGGGGTGGGAAGTCGGCAGGCCCGTGTCGCGGTCTGCGCCGTCGCGGATTGCGCCGACATCACGGCATGGATCCTAGGGTCTGCGCAGTTCGCTTCGCTCCTGCTCCGCCCTAGGATGACGAAGTCGGTGGGCGTTTCCACCAGACTGAGACGATGGCGATTGCCGATAATCCCCCACCCCTTCGTCATCCTAGGGCTGAGCAGGCCGAAGGGTGAGGAGCGGTCGGCCATCGGCCGACAAAAGGCCAACCGCTTGGCTTTTTGAGCGACGAACGCCCGGAGGGCCGCGGAGACCCTAGGATCCATGCCGTGACGTCTCAGCTTCGCAAACGGTCGTGGAAACTCGCGATCCACCCTCACGGCTCGCCCCCGCCAATCGCCTCTTTTCGCCTCGCCACATAATCCTGCAGCGCCTCCAGCCGGTCCGGCTCCATCGCCGGCTGCTGATATTCCTCGAGCGCCTTCTTCCACAGGCGCGTCGCGCGCGCTGTCGCATCCAGCCCGCCGCTTTCCTGCCAGGCCTCGTAGTTCTGCCAGTTGGACAGCATCGGCTGATAGAAGGCAGTGGAATACCGCTCGAGCGTATGTGCGTCGCCGAAGAAGTGGCCGCCGGTCGGCACGCGGCCAAGCGCATCAAGCGCGAGTTCCCCTTCGTTCACCGCGATCGGCGTCAGGAACTCCATCATGTGCTGGATCAACTCGACATCGATGATGAACTTCTCGAACGACGCCGTCAGGCCCCCCTCCTGCCAGCCGGCGGCGTGGTAGATCAGGTTGCCGTGGCCCAGCACCGCGCCCCACAGCGCCATCATCGTCTCGTAGGCGCCCTGCGCATCCGCCGCGTTGGAGGCCGATCCGGGCGTCGTGCGATAGGGCAATCCGTAGCGGCGGGCCAACTGCCCCGACGCGATGTTCGCCTTCGTATTCTCGGGCGTCCCGAAAGCCGGCGCGCCGGAGCGCATGTCGACATTCGAGGTGAACGCGCCATACATCACCGGCGCGCCGGGCCGCACCAGTTGCGTCAGCACCACGCCGAACAGCGCCTCGGCGTTCTGCTGCGCCAGCGCGCCGGCCAGCGTCACCGGGCTCATCGCGCCCATCAGCGTGAATGGCGTCACCGCCACCGACTGGCCATGCTCGGCCATGGTCATCAGTCCGTCGGCCATCATATCGTCGAACCGCCGCGGCGAGTTGACCGAAATGATCGTCGTCACGCCCGGACTGTCGGCCATTTCGTCGAGCGTCAGCCCCCGCGAAATGGCCATCATCGCGATCCCGTCCAGCGCCCTGCCCGCACCGATCGCCGAGACGTGAAACGACTTGTCCGACAGCGTCAGGTTGGCGAAATAGGTGTCGAGGTGCCGGTTGTTCGACGGCAGCTCGATCGGCGCGCAGACCTGGTTGCCGATCATCGTGATGGCGTTGAAATGCTGCGCCAGCCGGATGAAATCCGAATAGTCGGCAAGGTTGCCCGCCCGCCGCCCGCGCTCCATGTCGTGCACATTCGGCGGCCCGGCGACGAGGGTAAAGTTCAGCGTGTCGCCGCCGAGATGCACCGCGTTGGCCGCGTTGCGTGGCGTCAGCGCATAGGACGACGGCGCGGTCCTGATCTTCTCAGCCACCAGCCCGCGATCCAGCCGCACGTTCTGCGTCGCATGATCGACCCTGGCGCCTGCCGCCTCGAACAGCGACAGCGCGCGCGGGCTCATCACCTCGATGCCGAAATTTTCGAGAATATGCAGGGACGCCTCATGGATCGCCTCCACCTGATCGGCCGACAGCATCTGCATCGGGGGATACGGATTGCGCACGCGCCGCGCCGGCAGTTGCGGAATGACCGCATGACCCTTGGCATGGTGGCGGACGCGGCGGTTCTGGCGGGGTTCGGACATGGGCGCGACGTTCGCCCTTGCCGGCCAGCGCGGCTGTTAGAAAAACGCCATGAATGCTCAAGGATTTAGACATGGCGGCATGACGGAGTCCAAGGATGTCGCATGCCCTAAAATCGGCGTCGCAATGCTGCGTGTCAGATCCGTATCCCGAAGCGGATTCCGTCATACACCGCCGCATGGATGTTCCGGCTGGCCACCGCGTCGCCGATCCGCAGCAGCGTGAACGTCGCGGCATCGTCCTTGACCGGAAACACCGCTCCGCCCTCAATCAGCCTCCCGTAGTCCACCGCGCCAAGATTCTTCGACTGGGGTTTCAACGCCAAATAGAGCTCGTCCAGCGGCAGCGTGCCGTGCTCGACCACCACCTGGTCGACCCGCCGTTCCTCGCGCCAGCCATCGGCAAAATCGGAGCCGAGCGTCGCCACCAGCTTGTTGCCGTCGCGCCGGACCGCCTTCAGACGCGTGTTGATGGTGATCCGGACACCCTTCTCGTGGAACGCCTTCATGTAGGGCACATGGTTCATGCCGCCCATCTCCGGCGCGAAGAAGCGCTCCGGCGAGACGAGCTCGACGGCAGACCCGGCATTGGCAGCGATCTCGGCCGCTGTCATTCCGGCATGGCTTCCATTGTCGTCGTAGAGCAAAACCGTCTCTGCCGGCTTTGCCGCGCCGGACACGATGTCCCAGCTCGATGTGACCAGATCGCCGCCCGCCTCCAGCGGCGGGTTCTGCGGCAGGCCGCCGGTGGCGACGATCACCATATCGGGCGAAAGCGCCAGCGCGTCGCCGGCCTCGGCCCAGACGTCGTAGCGCACGGACACGCCCAGCCGCTCCAGTTCCGCGAGCCGCCAGTCGACGATGCCGATCAGTTCCTTGCGGCGCGGGTTCTGCGCCGCCAGCCTCACCTGTCCACCGGCCTGCGGCGACGCCTCCAGCACGGTCACCTTGTGCCCGCGCTCGGCCGTCACCCGGGCGGCCTCCAACCCCGCCGGCCCGGCGCCGACGACCACGACATGCTTCAGCGGCCCTGCCGTCCGAGCAATGACATGCGGGATCGTCGCCTCGCGGCCGGTCGCGGCATTGTGGATGCACAGCGCCTCGCCACCCTCGTAGATCCGGTCGAGGCAGTAGGTTGCGCCAACGCACGGGCGAATGCGGTTCTCCTCGCCCGCCATCACCTTCTTCAGGATATGCGGCTCGGCCAGATGCGCACGGGTCATGCCGACCATGTCGAGCTTGCCGGTGGCGATCGCATGCCTGGCCGTCGCCACATCCTGGATGCGGGCGGCGTGGAAGACCGGGAACTTCGTCGCCGCGCGCACTTCGCCGGCGAAATCGAGATGCGGCGCCGAGCGCATTCCGGTGATCGGGATCACCTTTGTCAGCGCCGCATCGGTTTCAATCGAGCCGCGAATGATGTTCAGGAAGTCGACCTTGCCGCTCGCGGCGAAGCGCCGGGCGATCTCGACGCCTTCATCCTTTCCCAGTCCGGACGCAAGATCTTCGTCGGCCACCATGCGGATGCCGACGATGAAATCCGGTCCCACGGCAGCACGAACCGCGTCAATCACCTGCGTCGAAAACCGCATGCGGTTGTCCAGCGACCCGCCATGCGCGTCATCCCGCAGGTTGGTGGCCGGCGACCAGAACTGATCCATCAGATGGCCGTACGCCTCGAACTCGATCCCGTCGAGCCCCGCCGCCTGCATCCGCTGCGCAGCACTCGCATAGTCGGCGACGATCCGCTCGATATCCCAGTCCTCTGCCGTCTTCGGGAACGCCCGGTGCGCCGGTTCCCTGACCGGCGACGGCGCCAGGACCGGCAGCCAGTCGGCCTTGTTCCAGCCAGTGCGACGGCCGAGATGGGTGAGTTGGATCATCACCTTGCAGTCGTGCTCGTGGCAGGATTCGACGAGTTCCCGCATCCAGCCGACGATCTCGTCGCGGTACGCCTGCAGGTTGCCGAACGCCGCAGGGCTGTCGCGCGCCACGATCGCCGAGCCTGCCGTCATCGTCAGCGCCATGCCGCCCCTGGCCTTTTCGGCGTGATAGAGCCGGTAGCGCTCCTTCGGCATCCCGTCGTCGGAATAGGCCGGCTCGTGACTGGTCGACATCACGCGGTTCTTCAACCGCAGGTGCTTGAGCTGATAAGGCTGGAGAAGCGGGTCGTTGCTGGCTGTCATGGCTTGCCCCGTGAGGATGGATCAGCCTCGCCTTCGGCATCCTGGCGCGCAAGCGCCGGCAGCGCCATATCGTTGGGTCAGAACGCCATCGTCACCGTGGACGAGCCGGCATGGAGCGGGGGTTACGGGCGCCATGGCGGATGGCGACGATGTCGATTCTGTCTCCGCGACGCCGAACGAAGATCAGATACGGGAACGGATGCGCGTTGAGGACCCGGTAGCGGGGATCGCGAGTCGCACGGCTTGTGTCGAACTGCTTCAGGTGCTCAAGGATTCCCGCAAATCGAACGCGGAAACTGTCGGCCGCCTGGGGAGACTCGGTTCTCAGATAGGTGAGCGCTCGATCAAGATCGCTCGCAGCCCGCGGTGTGACGCGGACGGCGTATGTCACAACCGGTACTTGTTCAAGATCGCATTCAACTCCTGTTCGGAGACGAATTCCCCCCGGTCGGCTTCGGCAAGTCCCTCCTCTATCGCAGCCCGATCTTCCTCCGAGAGCAAATACACTCCGTCGTCCCCGCCGCCGACGATCTCCATGATCGTCCGCGCCAGGTGGTCCTGCTCCTCCGGGGAGAGTTGTCTCGCGGCCTCGACCGCCATTTCAAGCAGCTTGGTCATGCGCATATTCTACCACGATCCCAGCGGCAGCGACAATCTTACCCGAGCGGCAGCCGCCTGAACTGGCCCGGCATCGCTGGATCGTGGAAATGATCGATCGGGCCATGATCCATGAAATGGCGGTGCCAGCGTGCAAGTTCGGCGCGGTCGATCGTGACCCCGAGGCCCGGCCCCTCGGGCACCCGCACGACATTGTTCGTCTGCCGGAACGGACCGCCCTCGATCACGTCGCCGACCTGCCAGCGGAACAGCGATTGCGACGGCTCGGTGATCCACGGCATAGCTGCCGTCATGTGAAGGTAGCCGGCGGTCGCAATCCCCGCGTCGCCGGAATAGCACCAGAACCCGACCCCCATCGCCTCGCAGGCGCCGATGAAGCGGACGGCGCGGCCGATCCCGCCGAGCACCGCGAAATTGGTGACTATATAGTCCGGTGCCCCCAGCGCCACCGCGCGGCGAATGTCCGGCACATGGGTCGAGAACGGGATCGCCGAATGCCGCCGGAGCGCCGCCATCTCCTCGAAGGTCGCGACCGGGTCCTCGTAGTTGCGGATGTTGTAGGGTTCAAGGTCACGCAGCAGCCTCCGCGCCGTGGTCAGCGACCACTGCATGTTCGAGTCGAGCCGGATCATCGCTGATGGCCCAAGCGCCTCGCGCATCGCCTTCACGGTAGCGAGTTCGAGAGCCGGATCGCCCCTGATCAGCTTGCCTTCGAAGAAGGTCGACCCATGCTCCTCACGCATCCTCACGCAGTAATCCGCGACTTCCTCCGGACTGGTTTCGCCGCCGTCGCGGAAGCCGAAATATTCGGTGAACGGGATGTCCTTGCGCACAGCCCCGCCGAGCAATTGGTAGAGTGGCAGGTTCCACGCCTTGCCGCGGATGTCCCACAGTGCGATCTCGATCGCGCCGAAGGCCTTCACGACCGACGAATCGTCGGTGTTCTGGACGATCTGCCACGGCGGCACGCAGCGGCTCTCGCAGCCGGCAATATCGAGCGGATCGCAGCCTGCGAGCCTGTCGCCCATCGCCACGATCGACGCGACCACGTCCGATGACGGCGCCTCGCCGAGACCGACGATCCCCTCGTCAGTCTCCACCTCGACGATCGTCTTCGATGTGCCGGGGTAGTGCCCGCCGGTCCACCAGAGCGGTTTCTCGAGCGGAATGTTGACCGGCGTCGCGACGATCCGGGTGATCTTCATCCGCGCTTCAGCCCTCCGGCAGGCACTCAAGTTCGCTCAGCGTCCAGCCGCTGGTCACCGACACGATGTCGGAAATCTTCCACTTGCCGCCTTCCCTGGCCAGCAGCCACCGCATGTCCCGCTTGGCCTCTTCCGAGTGGTCGGGGAACAGCGTGAATGTCGCGGTGACGGTCGCCGTGTCGCCGGTCACGTCTTCGGAAAGCTTGAGCGTCTTCTTGATCGTCGCGTCGTCATAGTCCTGGGCGTCGATGCCGGGGCCGAAATCGATGCAGCCGATCTCGCCCTCGGGCATCTTGTCGTTGAGGTCGAACAGCTTTTTGGCCGGCCCGGTGAACCGGTCGCGGAACTGCGGATCCGCTTCCCACTGCACGGGGACATAGAAGAAGCGGACAGCATCGGAGGCCGGACCGGCGACGGCCGGGAGTGCCGCGAGCGACATCGTCAGGGCAAGCATGGTTCGACGCATCATGTTCCTCCGGGTATCCGTTTCGACCCAATAGCATGTCCGTCGTCGGTGCGCCCCGTCTCCGTCCATTTTATGGCTGCGGCGCGGCCAGGCCCCGGCGCGCGCACAGAGCCTCGTCCTCAATACCACGCATCGTCCATCGACGCCTTGGTCCGCGCCATGAAATCCTTCAGTTCCTCGTCGATCGCCTCATCAAGCGGCGGCGCCTCGTATTCGGCCAGCATCTTCTTCCACTGCCGGTTGGCGCGGGTGGCCGCGTCGACGCTGCCCGCCGCCTCCCACTTCTCGAACGGCTCGTTGTCGGCAATCTCCGAGTCCCAGAACGCGGTCTCGTAGTTTGCCAGCGTGTGCTGCGACCCGAAGAAATGGCTGCCCGGCCCGACTTCGCGGAATGCGTCGAGCGCCAGCTGGTTGTCGTCGATCTTCACCCCGTCGAGATAGGTGTGCAGCGCGCCGCAGAAATCCGCGTCCATGACGAACTTCTCGTAGGACATCGATAGCAGACCGTCGAGGAACCCGGCGGAATGCAGGATGAAGTTGGCGCCGCAATGCACCGCCGCGAGCATGGACATCGTGCTCTCGTTCATCGCATGGGCGTCGGGCAGTTTGGATGTGGTGAAATTGCCCGAGCAACGCAGCGGCAGATTGAGCCGCCGCGCCAGTTGCCCGATCACCATCGAGCCGATCGCCGGCTCCGGCGTGCCGAAGGTCGGCGAGCCGGAACGCAGCGACATCGACGACAGGAAATTGCCGAAGATCACCGGCGCGCCCGGCCGCTCGAGCTGGGTCAGCGCGCATCCGGCCATGGTCTCGGCCAGCGACTGCGCGATCGCGCCGGCATTGGTCACCGGCCCCATCGCGCCGCCAAGGATGAAGGGCACGATCACCGCCGCCTGGTTGGCGCGGGCATAGGCGCGCAGCGCCGTCGTCATCGTCGCGTCCCAGACCAGAGGCGAGTTGACGTTGACATTGCCGAGGATGACGCAGTTGCGGTCGACGAAGTCGCGCCCGAAGGCGATCCGCGCCATCTCGATCGAATCCTCGGCTCGGGATTCCGCCGTGACGGACCCCATGAAACCGCGGTCGGAATATTTCAGATGGCTGTAGACCATGTCGAGATGGCGCTTGTTCACCGGCACGTCGACCGGCTCGCAGATCGTCCCGCCGGAGTGATGCAGCCAGGGAGACGATTGCGCCAGCTTGATGAAGTTGCGAAAGTCCTCGATCGTGCCGTAGCGGCGGCCCTTGTCGAGGTCCATCACGAAGGGCGAGCCATAGGCCGGCGAGAACACCACGGACTTGCCGCCGATCTCGATCGATTTCGCCGGATTGCGCGCGTGCTGTGTGAACTGCGCCGGAGCCGTCTTCAGCACCTCCCGCAGGAGGCCGGGCTCGAACCTGACCAGAACGCCGTCGACGGACGCCCCTGCCCGCCTCCAGTGGTCCAGAGCCGCGGGATCGTCGCGGAACTCGATGCCGATCTCGGCGAGGATGCGGTCGGCGGTCTCCTCGATCCGCAGCAGGCTCTCCTCGCCGAGGATGTCGTATGTCGGGATGTTGCGGACGATGTAGGGCCGGCCGAGCCCTCGCGGCCCGTGCGAGCGCTGTTCCCGGCGCGCCCCGCGCCCGGAACGTTCGCGTTTCGGCGCCGTCTGTTCAAGCACGTCCATGGCGGGACCTCCGAGGCTTTGCGTCAGCCTAGCCCGCGCGACGACGCGGCCGAAAGGAGCCGGTGCGTCACCCGCTGGCGCATCTGCGCCCCGCCTCATCGACGGCTTGCGGATTGCCTGTTGACCTTCCACTCGCTGGAAGCCCTACACGCTTTCGCCTCGACAACAGAGGAGACCTGTCATGCTGACTGCAAGAAACCGGACCATCGCCGTGGCGCTCGCGGCGCTGTCGCTGTTCCACGCCCCGGCCATCGCCCAGATGGATCATTCGAAGATGCACGGGATGAGCCCCGCATCGACCGCTTACATGGACGCGATGGCGAAGATGGACGCCGACATGGACGCGATGGCGATGACCGGCAAAGCCGGCGCCGATTTCGCCCTGATGATGATTCCGCACCACCAGAGCGCCATCGACATGGCGAAGGCCTATCTCGCCAGCGGCGAAAACGATCCCGAATTGACGACGCTCTCGAACGAGATCATCGCCGCGCAGGAGAAGGAGATCGCTTTCCTGAAGGGCTGGCTGGCGACGAACGGCCAGTGAGCCCGTCTCCCGGCGGTCAGCCCATCGCCGGCTCAGGCGGATGCTCGCTGGCGAGACGGGCCAGCCACATGCCGATGAACATGCCAGGCACAAAGGCAAGCGTGCCCGGCGCCGCGAGGCCGAGAGCGGTCAGCGCCGGGCCGGGACAGAAGCCCGACAGGCCCCAGCCGAAGCCGAAGATCGCCGGTCCGGCGAAGATCCGCGGCTCCAGTTCGGTCCGGGTCGGCAGCCGGAAGCGTTCTCCAACGATTGGCCGGCCACGCTTCAGCACGACCCGGTAGCCGAAGAATGCAACGATCACCGCCCCTCCCATCACGAAGGCAAGCGACGGATCCCAGGTTCCGGCAAGGTCGAGAAAGTTGAGCACCTTGGCGGGATCGGACATGCCGGAGACCACGAGGCCGACGCCGAAGAGGAGGCCGAGTCCGAGATTGACGACGAAGCTCATGGTCAGCCTCCGATCAGGTGGCGCGTGACGAACACGGTGACGACCGCGACCGCCATGAACACGCCGGTGGCGACAAAGGAGCGGGTGGACAGCCGCGACAGGCCGCAGACGCCGTGGCCGCTGGTGCAGCCATATCCCCAGACGGAGCCGAAGCCGACGATAACACCGGCCGCGGCCATCAGCGGCAGGTTGCCGGAGACGGTCTGCGCGACCGGCTGGCCGGTGACCGCCATCATCAGGAACGGCGCCGCGACTAGGCCGATCACGAAGCCGAGGCGCGACGGCAATGCGCCGTCGCGATAGGGCGGCAGCAGGCGCCCGGCGATGCCGCTGATCCCGGCGATCCTTCCCTCATAGGCCATCAGCAGAACGGCCGAGAGGCCGATCAGCGCGCCCCCGAGCAGCGAAGCGATGGGTGTGAATTCCGTCATGTCGTATCCCTCCGTATCACGAATGCCGGATGCCGTCCGGGCCCGGACAAGTGTTGGTCAACCCCAGGCGGTGCCTTCGAATGCATCGACCGGGAACTTGAGATACCGTCTGCCATTCGCTTCCGGCTCCGGCAGACGGCCGCCATTGATGTTCACCTGCAGCGCATGCAGGATCAGCTTCGGCATCGGCAGGGTCCGGTCGCGCGCATCGCGCACCGCGCAGAATTCCGCTTCGGTCCGGCATTTCGACATATGGATGTTCGTTGCCTTCTGTTCGGCGACGGTCGATTCCCACATCGGCCTCCTGCCACCCGGCTGGTAGTCGTGGCCGGTGAACACGCGCGTCTCGTCGGGGAGCGCGAGGATGTCCTGGATCGACTGCCACAGGCGCTTGGAACTGCCACCTGGAAAATCACAGCGCGCCGTCCCCGAATCCGGCATGAACAGCGTGTCGTGGACGAAGGCGGCGTCGCCGGCGACATAGGTGATCGAGGCGAGCGTGTGCCCAGGCGAGAACATCACCTTCGCAGGAATGCCGCCAATGGAGAAGGTCTCGCCTTCAGCGAACAGCCGATCCCATTGCGAGCCGTCCGCCGGAAACTCCGGCCAATTATAGATGCCCTTCCACAGCTTCTGCACGTCGACGACGCGCTCGCCGATCGCGGTCGGAGCGCCGGTCTTATCGCGCAGGTAGCGGGCGGCGGAGAAATGGTCCGCATGGGGATGGGTATCGAGAATCCAGTCCAGCTTCAGCCCGTTCTCGGCGATGTGGCGCAGCAACAGGTCGGCGTTCCGGGTTGCCGTCGCACCGGACTTCTCGTCGAAATCCAGCACCGGGTCGACGATCGCGCAGCGCTTCGTCGCCGGATCGGACACGATGTACTGGATCGACGAGGTGCGTTCGTCGAAGAATCCGGCTACCTCGGGCTTCATTGCCAATCTCCGGTCATCAGGCGCAAGACGGTGTCAGGGCTCCGGTCTCATCCGCGCGAAATCGAACGCGCCGTCGCACGCGACGATCGTGCCGCCCATGACCTGCGTTACGACGGCGGGGTCCGTGGATGCCTGGAGATCCGACACCGGATCGACAAATCCCCTGTCGGGAATGAACCGCCGGACCATGATCGGCCCCCTTGACGCGGCTTCGCGCAGGGGCCCGACCGGCCTGTCGGCCTGCCGCATCGTCTGCCTGCCGGGGTAGGCCCGGGGAAAGCGCCAGTCCGCATCGATGGTGATGGTCCGACCCGCCGCACAGGTCACCCCGGGGTTCTCGAATGCCTGCACGAACGCGCGAAGGAGATCCGGGTGCGGGACGTGTCCGGCTTCGCCGATCCAGACCAGGTCGCCGCGCGCCGAACGAGCGGCTGCCGGCTGCCGGGGGTCGTGCCGCCGCGCGATCAATCGCGTGCCGGGCCGCGTGCGCATGAGGCTATCGACAAGCGCCCTCGACGCATCGTCCGACGGTTCGCCGAGAAGCAGGATCTCGAAATCCTGAAAAGTCTGCATGTCGAGCGCCCGCAAGCCCTCGGCCAGCGACGCTGCATCGCCCGGCAGCGGGACGATCGCGCTGACGCGCGGCGAGAGCCCCGCCGCATGGCGGATGTAATGCAGAAGCTGCGGACCGATCGTCGTGATGGTGAACTCGCCGTCGACGAGCTGCTTTCCGGCTGCGCCGTCACGGCGCCGGGCGGCGATATCGCGGGCATAGTCGAGCGTCGCCCGGCTCATGGCCGCGACGCTCTTGAGAGGCACGGCACGGCCGGCGCCGCGAGCGGTGAACTCCGGCATGCCGCCGGCATCCTCGAAACAGACGATCGGTATTCCGGCCTCGGCGGCATGCAGGCAGGCGAGCGGAAACGGATCCTCGACCGACGGCAGGATGAACAGGTCGCTGGCCGTCAGGTGTTCCGTGATGTCATCGACGATACCCGTGAAGCGGACATTGTCCCCAACCCCGAGATCCGCCGCCAGCCTTTGGCAGACCTGCAGGTCGTTGCCGCTGCCGATCCACATGAACTTCGCCTTCGGCCCGTATTCGGCCACGACCTTCGCAGCGACCTTGACGAACAGTTGGGGCGCCTTGCGCCAGTTCAGGATGCCGCTGCCGGCGACGATGAAATCGTCCTCGCCGAAGCCCAGCGCCAGTTTCGCCGCCCGGCGCACGCCTGTGTAGACCGGCGGCCTTTCGCTCTGGTCGCCGATATAGGAATAGGCCCGGCGCAGGCGCTCGTCGTCGACGCCCGCGTCCTGCAACGCCTGGCGCACCGCCTCGCTGCCGCCGATGATCGCGGAGGCGCGTTGCTTGATGAGGTCCACTTCGCTGGGAAACATCGCCAGCACCTTGGGCAGTTCGTGCACATAGGCGATGACCGGCGTATCGGCCTTCCAGTGTGTGAGAAACCCGCCACTGGCGATGGAATTCAGCAACACCGCCCGAACGTCATGTCCCGCCCAGGCATGCAGTGCGCGCGAGACATCCCTTGGCGCGGCGTTCTCCGACAACTCGCTGATGTCGAGCGTCGCCGCCGTCTGCCGGAAGCGTTCCGCCCACGGCCCGCCCTGAAGGGTCACCAGCTTGACGTCGTAACTCGTGAACGAAATCAGCCACTGCGCGAATGTCAGGATCACCTGCTGCGCGCCGCCGATCTCGCTGTCGTGACATACGAGCAGGATCGTCCCCCGATTGCGTTTCAGGCCGCGATAGATGCGCCGCGCCTGGCCCGGTTCCGGTTTCAGGGGCCGCTGCTCCTTCTTGCCCCACAAGGCATAGTGAACCAGCGGGTTGATGACAGCCGGATCGAGGTCGCGGTTGGCTTCGAAATAGCTTTCGCAGCTGAACTTCGGCGACGGATCGCGATTCATCCGAACGCCGAAGCGCAGGAAATGGTCCAGCGGATTCATGCCAAGCGCGCCGACATCCGGATATTGCTCCAAATACCATTTTCGGTCGAACAGCCGCGTCTTGCGGATCAGTGCGGCTTCGGCTGCGAGATTGGCGCTCATCGGCCGCTCTGGCCCTGACCGCCTGCCGGATCGTCGCCATTGGCGAATGCGGCGTCTTTGTTGGGATACCGACCCTCGTTCACCCCATAGGTGAGGTAGTGCCGCACGGGGTCGAGGCCGCGGGACGCCACATCCTCGTAGCGGACCGCATACCAGTCAGGGTCGAGCAGGCCGGTTTGCCGCACCAGCGGAGACAGGGCCGAGGCCCGCATCCGTCCCGGCAGCCAGCGCCAGGGCGCGGACTGTGCGACGGCGGTCAGCACCGACTGGGCACGGCGCCCGGCTGCCTGCCGGACGGCGTCGGCCTCGGCCCGAAGCTGGGCCAGTTCCGCCGCGTGCGTAGCCGCCATCGCTGCCTGGATCGTCTGCAGGCGCTGGATCTCGCTTGCGTGCTTGAGAAGGGCGTCATCGAGCTCAGCCTTCATTGCGGAAGCCTGTGCAAGCGCATTGTTGCCCTCCGCAACCGCTGCGTCCCAGTCGGCCATTGCTGCGTTGCGGTCCGCCACCGCCGCGTCCCGCTCGTCCTCGGCGCGTTGCGCGATGCGTGTCAGCGCGATCATCTCGACGAAACGTCCCGCGAGTTGGGATTCGAGCTGGCGCTTCTCGGCGGCTAGCCTGTCGGCCTCCTCGAAAGCGGCCTTCAGGTCCGCTCGGGTCCGCTCCAGCGCGGCTGCGTCTTTGGTCGGCTGTTTCATCGGTTGCTCAACTGCCACCATCCCTGGAATCGGTGTTCGACCATTCGCCGGCCCGCTTAGCAGCTTCGACCGCCCAAGGCCATGATTTCAGCCGCGCGGCAGCGGCGCAAGCGCCGCCGCGCCACGCACCGACCGCTGTCAACAGGGGCTGCTGCCGGTGCAATGCAGCAAAATTGGGGTTGCCGCGTCCGGCCTGGGGCCTATCTCCCGGCCATGACCGAGATGCAGCCCCAAACGCTTCATCGCGCGCCGCGACCCCTTAAGAGTGTCGACATCAGGTCGGCCATGCCGGACGGGTGGGCCGTATTCCTCGACGTCGACGGCACGCTTCTGGATATCGCTGGAACGCCTGAAGGCGTCGCCGTCGAACCCGGCCTGCCCGCCGCCCTTTCCGCCCTTTCGACACGCCTCGGCGGCGCGCTGGCACTGGTGACCGGACGGAGGCTGACCTTTCTCGACACTCTCTTCCCCGGCCTAGCCTTCCCAGCCGCGGGTCTGCACGGAGCGGAGATGCGGTTTGCCGACGGAACGCTGCGTGAGGTGGAACCTTCGCCGCTCCTGTCCATTGCCCGACGCAGGCTGGAGACCGCCGCCACCGCGTGGCCGGGCGTGCTGGTCGAAGACAAGGGCGCATCCTTTGGCGCCCACTACCGCCGCGCGCCGCAGTTTGAAGGGCAGGTCGAAGCCATCATGTCATCCATAGCCGCAGATCTTGGCGACACGCATTCCATCCAGCGCGGCAAATCGGTCGTCGAGATCAGGCCGCGCGGCCATGACAAGGGCGCCGCCGTTGCGGCATTCATGGCAGCTCCGCCTTTCCTTGGCCGGCGCCCACTGACGATCGGCGACGACGTGACCGACGAGGCGATGTTCGCAGCGGCCAACGCGCTTGGCGGCGTCTCGGTCCGGGTCGGATCGCCGGACGAGCCGACGCTCGCGACCGCATTCCTGCCGGCCCCCGCCGACGTCCGCGCCTGGATCACGGAAGTCGCGGAGGCGACGCCGTGACGCCCGCCATGTCCCTCGATCTCGGCGTCATCGGCAATGCCGCGGTTGCCGCATTGGTCGACCGCCATGCCCGCCTGGTCTGGATGTGCGCGCCGCGCATGGACGGCGACCCGGTGTTCTGCCGTCTCCTTCAGGCCGACCCCGATCCCGGGGCAGAGGCCGGCGACTGGTCGATCGGCATCGAGAATCTTGTCGGCAGCTCGCAGACGTACATGCGCAACACCGCCATCCTCGAAACCGTCCTGACCGACCGCGACGGCAACAGCCTGCGCATCCGCGACTTCGCGCCGCGCTTCAAGTCGGCCGGCCGCATTTTCCGGCCGCTGACCATCATCAGGCTGGTCGAGCCAATTTCCGGCGCGCCGCGCATGACCGTCGCGGTGCGTCCCCGCCACGGCTATGGCGCGCATGCGCCGGAGACCGCGCGCGGCTCGGGCCACATTCGCTACGTTCTGGGCGAGCAGTCGCTGCGCCTGACCACGAACGCGCCGATCGAGTTTGTCGAGAGGCAGACGCCGTTCCTCGTCGACGGTCCCTACGCCTTCATCTTCGGCCCGGACGAGCGGCTGGCCGAAGCGCCGCTTGACACCGCGCGCGCCTTCCTCGCGGAAACCCGAGGCTACTGGGTCGAATGGGTCCGCTATCTGTCCCTGCCGATCGACTGGCAGGACGTGGTGATCCGCTCGGCCATCACGCTCAAACTCTGTTCCAACGAGGAGACCGGCGGCATCGTCGCGGCGCTGACGACGTCGATCCCCGAATATGGCGAGACCGGGCGGACATGGGACTACCGTTTCTGCTGGCTGCGCGATTCCTATTTCACGGTGAAGGCGCTGAACGGTCTCGGCGCCACCAAGACAATGGAAGACTATCTTTCCTACGTCTCGAACATTGCTGCAGGGTCGGAGGACGGCTATCTGCAGCCGCTGTTCGGCATCGGCATGGAGCGCGAGATCGACGAGAAGATCATGCCGTCGCTTTCGGGCTATCGCGGCCTTGGTCCCGTGCGCAGCGGAAACGCAGCCTACACGCAGGTCCAGAACGACGGCTACGGCTCGGTCATCCTGTCGGTCATCCAGTATTTCTTCGACGAGCGCCTGCCCACCATGGGCGAGGAGGCGCTGTTTCGCCGCCTCGAGCCGCTGGGCGAGCAGGCGGTCAAACGCTGGAACCTGCCCGACGCGGGTCTCTGGGAGTTCCGCACCCGCAACCAGGTCCACACGCATTCCAGCCTGATGTGCTGGGCCGCCTGCGACCGGCTGGCAAAGATCGCACTGAAACTTGGTCTTGCCGACCGTCAGGCTCACTGGCGCGGGCAGGCCGATATCATCCGCGCCGGCATCTTGGAGCATGGCTGGAACGAGGGCATGAACTCCTTCGTCTCGGCCTTCGGCGGCAGCGACCTTGACGCCAGCCTGCTGCTGATCCCGGAAATCGGGCTGCTGCCGGCCGACGATCCACGCTTCCTGTCGACGCTCGCGGCCGTCGAGCAGCATCTCCGCTTCGGAAACCACCTCTACCGCTATCGCGCTGCGGACGATTTCGGCGAGCCGGAAACCGCCTTCACCGCCTGCACCTTCTGGCTGATCGACGCGCTTGTGCGGGTTGGACGCAAGGACGACGCGCGCGAAATCTTCACCGACATCCTCGCCCACCGCAACCATCTCGGCCTGTTGTCTGAAGGGCTGCATGTCGACACCCGCGAATTGTGGGGCAATTTCCCGCAGACCTATTCCATGGTGGGCCTTATCAACGCCGCGATGCGCCTGTCCCGCCGCTGGGAGGACGTGCTTTGAGCCGTCTCGTTGTCGTCTCCAACCGAGTGCCGGCCCCTGGCAAGGGCAAGGCGCAGGCGGGCGGCCTCGCCGTGGCGTTGCAGGCGGCGCTCAACGCCCGCGGCGGCCTGTGGATGGGCTGGTCGGGCAAATCTAGCGGGGCGCAGGAGCCCGGCCGCCCGACTTTCCATGACGAAGGGCCGATCACCTACGCGCTGACCGATCTCAGCCGCAAGGACATCGACGAATACTATGCCGGTTTCGCCAATTCGACGCTCTGGCCGCTCTGCCACTACCGGCTCGACCTGACCGACTACGCCCGCAAGGACATGGCGGGATATTTCCGCGTCAACCGCTTCTTCGCCCACCAACTCGCGCCGCATCTCCAGCCGGACGACCTGATCTGGGCGCACGACTACCACCTGATCCCGCTCGCGGCCGAACTGCGCAACATGGGCGTGCAGAACCGCATCGGCTTCTTCATGCACATCCCCTGGCCGCCGCCGGACGTGTTCTTCGCCCTGCCGGTCCACGCCACCATCCTGCGCGGGCTGACCGCCTATGACATCGTCGGCTTCCAGACCCAGTTCGATGCCGACAATTTCGGCGCTTGCCTTGAGCGTGAGGGCATCGGCGGCAGTCTGGGCGGCGGCTGGTTCGAGGCTTTCGGCCGGCGATTCCAGGTCGGCGTGTTCCCGATCGGCATCGACACCGCCGGCTTTGTCCAGAGTGCGCGCGACGCCGAGCGCAACGCCTCGGTGCGCAAGATCACGCGCAGCCTCGAGGACCGCGACGTCATCATCGGCGTCGACCGGCTCGACTATTCGAAGGGCATCCCGCAGCGCATCCAGGCTTTTGAACGGTTTATCAAGGACAATCCGGCCCATCACGGCCGCGCAACCTTGCTCCAGATCACGCCGAAGTCCCGATCCGACGTGCCGCACTACTTGGAAATGCAGCGCGAGGTCGCGGAACTCGCCGGCCGCGTCAACGGCGAACTGGCGACGCTGGAATGGACGCCGATCCGCTATGTCAATTCGTCGATCGGCCATGCCATCCTCGCCGGCCTTTACCGCATCGCCAAGGTCGGGCTGGTGACGCCGATGCGCGACGGCATGAACCTCGTCGCCAAGGAATATGTCGCCGCCCAGCGCCCTGAAAATCCAGGCGTCCTGGTGCTGTCGCGTTTCGCCGGGGCCGCGCGCGAGATGGACGGGGCGATACTGGTCAATCCATACGACACGGAAGCGGTGTCGCAGGCGATCGCCCAGGCTCTCGCGATGCCGCTGGAGGCACGGCGCGAGCGTTTCGACAGCATGATCGCGCGGCTTGAACGCCACGACATCGCAGACTGGTGCGCGTCGTTTCTGGCAACACTTTCGCGTCCTGACGCGGATGTGGATTCAAGCCGAACGGGGCGTGCCAAAATTTGACAATTGTCAGCGCTCATGAATAATGTCGAGGAAACTCAATCCCTCGGCATGTCATGGCGATCCGGCAGATAGACCAGACCATCCACAAGGCCGCGTGGCTCTATTATACGCATGGCCTGCGCCAGGATGAAGTGGCTCGGCAGCTCAACATTTCCCGCGCCTCGGTGGCGATGTACCTTCGCAAGGCGCGCGAGAGCGGCGTCGTCAACATCTCCACCTCGACCAGCCTGTTCACCGACGACACGCTCGCCCGCCAGATCGAGGATCTCTATGGCCTGGCCGCCGTCTGGATCGTCCCCGACGACCAGCCCGGCCGCGAGCCGGGCGCCGACGTGCCGGCAGTCGCCGCCGGCGTCTTCCTGGAACTCGCCCGCAACGGCGACCGCATCGGCGTCGCCTGGGGCCGCACCGTCTACGCCATGGCCGACGTCATGTCCTATGCCGACCTGCAGGACGTGACGGTCGTGCAGATGTGCGGCAATCTCGGCGCGCCCTACTCCTACCGGCCTGACCAGTGCACGATGGAAATCGCCCGCAGACTCAACGCCAAGGGCCTGAATTTCTACGCCCCGCTGGTGCTGACCTCCGAACGGCTCGCACGCGAACTGCGTGACGAGCCGGTGATCCGCGAGCAGCTGGCGAGCGTCGCCCAATGCAACCTGGCTCTCTTTTCCGTCGGCACGGTCGACGAAGACAGCCACGTCGTGAAATGCGGCGCGCTCACCGCAAGGGACATCCACGCGATGCGCGACGCAGGCGCGGCGGGCGTCATCGCAGGGCAGATGATCGATGCCTCCGGCGAACTGCTCGACTGCGATTACAACCGGCGCGTCATCTCGACCGACCTCGCCTCGATCCGCGCCATCGGCAAGCGGCTGATGGTGGTGCAGGAAGACAACAAGTTCGGGCCGCTCACGGCCGCGCTGAACGGCAAGCTGTGCACCCATCTGGTCCTGACCGCCTCGGTCGCCACGCGGCTGCGCGACCAGCGAAAACAGTCGGCCTGAGACCGACATATCCCAGACTCGACAATCGGGCAGGACACGACGATGAAGAACCTTTGGAACGACGCGGACGCCGAAGCGATGGTCGCCGCCTATGCGAAGAAGGGCGTGGCACGCGAACTCGCGCTGCGAGTCTACACGACCCGCCTGCTCGGCGGCGAGCCGCGTCTGGTGCTGCATGGCGGCGGCAATACTTCGTCCAAGGCCCGCGTGACTGACCTGCTCGGCGACGAATGGGACGTGCTTCACGTCAAGGGCAGCGGATGGGACATGGGCGTGATCGAACCGCAGGGTCTGCCGGCGGTGAAGCTGGAGCCGCTGCTGAAGGCGCGCAAGCTCGACAAGCTGTCGGACGAGGACATGGTGGCGCTGCAGCGGGCCAACCTGATCGACCCGTCCTCGCCAAACCCGTCGGTCGAGACGCTCCTGCACGCCTTCCTGCCGCACAGGTTCGTCGACCATACGCACTCAACCGCCATCCTCGCCATCGTCGACCAGGCCGACAGCGAGGACCTGAGCCGGAAAGTCTTCGGCCCGAAGATGGGCTTTGTCCCGTACATCAAGCCGGGCTTCGATCTCGCAAAAGCGGCGGCCGACATATTCGACGAGGACACGTCCGTCGAGGGCCTGATCCTCGACAAGCACGGCATCTTCACCTTCGGCGACGACGCGAAGCAGGCCTATGACCGGATGATCGCCTATGTGACGATGGCGGAAGACTATGTCGCCAAGCACGGCAGGCCGTCGCCTGCGCCAATCGCCTTGCCTGCCCGGATCGCCGCCGCAGCCGACATCGCCTCCACCCTGCGCGGCGCGGTTGCTGTACGCCGTGGAGAAGGGCGCTTCGACCGGATGATCAGCGATTTCCGCACCTCGCCCGCGGTTCTCGAATTCCTGTGCCGTCCCGATCTGCCGGAACTGGCGCAGCGCGGCGTTTCGACGCCCGATCTCTCGATCCGCATCAAGACCGGCCCGATGGCGCTGCCCGCGCCGGACGCCGCCGACATTGCCGGTTACGCAAAGGCGATCACGGCTCACACCGATAAGTTCGTCGAGTCCTACACCGCCTACTTCACCGACAATGACGCGCTGGACGACGTCAAGCGCACCATGCTCGACCCGATGCCGCGCCTGTCGCTGGTGCCGGGCGTCGGCATGTTCGGCCATGGCCGGACGCTGAAGGACGCCAGGATCGCGTCGGATGTCGGCGAGATGTGGATCGAGGCAGTGCGCGGGGCACAGGCCATCGGCGATTTCACGCCGCTGACGCATGCCGAACTGTTCGGCCTCGAATACTGGTCGCTCGAACAGGCCAAACTCGCCTCCAACAAGCCGAAGCCCCTGACCGGTCAGGTCATGCTGGTCACCGGCGGCGCGGGCGCGATAGGTGCCGCGACAGCCAAGGCCTTCGCGGCGCAGGGCGCGCACGTCGTCGTCGTCGATCTCGACGCGGCGAAGGCTGCCGAGGCAGCGAAGAAGGCCGGCAACGATTCGATCGGCGTCGGCGCCGACATCACCGATCCGGCGCAGGTCCGCGCCGCCTTCGACAAGGCGGTCGCCACCTATGGCGGCGTCGATATCCTGGTGTCGAACGCGGGCGCGGCCTGGGAGGGCGCCATCGGCGATCTCGACGACGCGGTGCTGCGCAAGAGCTTCGAACTTAACTTCTTTGCCCACCAGTCGGTGGCGCAGAACGCGGTTCGGATCATGAAACAGCAGGGCACCGGCGGCGTTCTCCTGTTCAACGCCTCGAAGCAGGCGGTCAATCCCGGGGCGAAATTCGGCGCGTACGGCCTGCCCAAGGCGGCGACCCTGTTCCTGTCGCGGCAATACGCGCTGGAATACGGCCCGATCGGCATCCGCTCCAACGCCGTCAACGCCGACCGCATCCGCTCCGGCCTGCTGACCGACCAGATGATCGCCAGCCGCTCGACCGCGCGCGGCCTGAGCGAGAAGGATTACATGTCCGGCAACCTGCTCGGCGTCGAAGTCACAGCGGACGACGTGGCGCAGGCATTCCTGCACCAGGCGCTGGCCGAGCGGACGACGGCGGATGTCACCACGGTTGACGGCGGCAACATCGCGGCGGCGTTGAGGTAGGCTCGGCTTGCTTTGAAGCAGGAAGTGCTACATATATAGCACTTGTTGTTCACGGAGACCGCCATGGCCGTCACATCGAGAATTCGCCGCCAGGGTGGCGCGGCTGTCATGACGATACCTCCAGCACTCCTCAAGCTGATGCAGGTCGAAGTTGGATCCGAGGTCTCGCTCACCGTCGTAGAGGGCGATCTCGTCGCCCGGCCCGCCAAGGCTGCTCGCAAGCGCTACTCCTTGCAGGAACTGCTGCAGGGCGCGGATGCGATGGCCGACCTCAATGCCGAGACCGCTTGGGCGCGGGACGGCGAAGCCATTGGACGCGAGATCATCTGATGGTGCGCAGCAGCGTCCCGAACCGCGGGGACGTCTATTGGATCGATCCCAATCCCGTCGCAGGGCGCGAGATGAAGGACCGCCACCGCTTCGTCGTGATCACGCCGCGCGAGATCAACGCACTCGGCGTCTCCGTCACCGTGCCGGTGACGACGGGTGGCGCCTTTTCGCGAAACGTAGGGCTTGCTGTGCCGATTGCCGGTCATAAGACGACGGGCGTAGCGGTTTGCAATCAGTTGCGAAGCTTCGACATCGAGGCGCGGGTTCGCGCCGGTTCCGCCCGCTACATCGAGAGGCTCGATCAGGTGACCGCCGACGAAATCGTCGCCCGCGTCGTCAGCGCGATCGACCCGGAAGGCTGAAAAGGCCCGGCGTCGCCGCCGGGCCTCTTGCGCCTTGGGAGGTTGCGAGGGCCTTACTTCGCGTTCGGGTTCGGCATCCAGGCCGGCATCGCGACGTCGGCGTGCGCAAACTGTGGCAGCTTGGCCGACAGGTCTTCCATGTTCTTGATGTCGTTGTCGTTCAGCTGCTTCTGGGTGATCAGCGTCGGCGGGACGATAACCTGCTTGCCGGGGTCTTCGCCGGCGAGAAGCTGCGCCAGCGCGCGCACCGAGACCTGGCCGACGACAGCCGGGTTGGTGGCCGCGGTCGCCGCCCAGGCGCTGCCCGGCTCGCGCATCGCGGCGATGTCCGAGGTCGAGATGTCGGCCGAGTAGATCTTGATCGACGACGACAGGCCGGCCTCGTCGACGGCGATCTTCACGCCCTTGGCGAATTCGTCATAGGGCGCGAACATCACGGTGATGTCCGGATTGGCCGACAGGACCGAGCGGGCCTGGTTGGCGACAGAGTTGGCGATCGGGTTGTCCAGCGTGCCGAACATCGTCTTTTCCTTGATGCCGGGATACTTGGCCTTGAATTCCTTCCAGGTCTCGTCGCGGCGGTCGAGCGGCGCGATGCCGGCGACGTAAACATAGCCGGCGTTCCAGCTCTCGCCATTGTCGGCGACAGCCTGCTCCAGCGCCAGGCGGGCGAGGTCGCGGTCGGATTGTTCGATCTGCGGGATCTTGTCGTTCTCGACATTGACGTCGAAGGCGACGACCTTGATGCCGGCGTCGACGGCGCGCTGCGCCGCTTCCTTCATCGATTCCGTCAGGCCGTGCTGGATGATGATGCCCTGCACGCCGAGCGCGATCGCCTGGTCGACCATGTCGGCCTGGAGCGCCGCGTCCTGGCGGCTGTCCAGCACGCGCAGGTCGACGCCCAGCGCCTTGGCCTGGCTTTCCACGCCCGACAGATAGGCCTGGAAGAAGTCGCCGGTCGAGAGATACCGCACCAGCGCGATCTTGACCTTGCCAGGGTCATTGAAGGGCGCGGGCTTGTCCTGCGCCATGGCAGGGGCCTGCATCAGCATGGTGGCGCCGGCGATGCCGAGAGCCATTTTCCCGAGAATTCTGCGATTGAACTTCATTTGGTTTCCTCCACTCCTTTGACGTTTCGAACCTCTATCGGGGCCAGCGGACTAGCCCTTCTTCCCGTGCGAGAGCGCGAACGTGAACACCAGCGCCACGACCAGCACCGCTCCCTTCACGAAATCCTGCGTGTAGTACGGGGCGTTCATCATCGTCAGCCCCTGCAGCAACACCCCCACGAACAATGCGCCGACCGCGGTGCCGAACGCATTCGGCTTGGCCGCGCCCAGAACCGCGAAGCCGATCAGCGCGGCGGCGACTGAATCGAGCAGCAGATTATTGCCAGATGCGATGTCGCCGCGTCCAAGTCTGGCGGCGAGCAGAATCCCGCCGATCGAGGCAAAGATTCCAGAAATGACGTAGGCCCAGATCTTGTATGCCTTGACCGGCGCGCCGGCGAGTTCAGCCGCCCGCTCGTTGCTGCCGACGGCATACATCATGCGCCCGAACCGGGTGTATTCGAGGAAGAACCAGATGAGCAGCGCCAGAACGAGGAGCACCACCACCGACACCGGGATAAGGTTCTCGATGAAGAAATCGAAACGGTGACGGCCGAGCGCCAGGAAGGTCGGTGAAAACGTGCCGTTCGCGACCGAGCCGTCGGGCATCGTCATACCGGTGGCGATCGAGCGGCCCTCGGTCGGGATGCGCTGCAGTCCGACAAGCAGGAACATCATGCCGAGCGTCGCCAGAAGGTCCGGCACGCGCATGTAAACGATCAGGAATCCGTTGATCAGCCCGACGATGATGCCGATCGCGAGGCACACGACGACGGCCACCAGCGCGTTCTGGTCGAGCACCACCATGACATAGGCCGCCGCCATCATGGCCGTCGTCGCCACGGAGCCGATCGACAGGTCGAAGCCCCCGACCACCAGCGTCGCGGTGACGCCCAGCGCCAGGATGCCTGTGATCGCCACCGACTGGAAGATGAACACCGCCGCCTGCGGTGAGGCAAATCCGTCGGTCGCCAGCGTGAAGAAGACGCAAAGCCCGACGAGCAGCACCAGAAAGCCGTAGCGGATGGCGAGGTCGCGGATGCTCATGCGTATTTCCGAACGTTCTCGTTGGCAGCGTAGCGCTCTACGTCGCCCCCCTCTGTCCTGCCGGACATCCCCCCCACACGGGGGGAGATTCTCAGTTTCGAGGACAGCGCCCAACTTGCAATGTTTGAGATTGGCAACGCCGACGGCGACAGCAAATCTCCCCCCGTGTGGGGGGGATGGCCGGCAGACCAGAGGGGGGCGCCACAAAGCGCAAACATCGGGCCAACCATCAAGCAGCCCTCATCGGCTTGCCGGCGATTTCCGCCAGCAGCCGGTCGATGTCGACGCCGTGGTTGCGGTGCTCGCCGACGATCGTGTGTTCGGACATGACGAGGATGCGGTCGGCTGTTTCCAGCGCCTCGTCGAGTTCGGTGACGAAGATCAGCGTCGCGCGTCCCCCGCTGCTCGCCCGAAGCTTGGCGGCGATGTCGCGCCGGGCGGCAATGTCGACGCCCTGGAACGGCTCGTCGAGAATGATCACGTTGGCGGTCTCGGCCATCCAGCGCGCCACCATCACCTTCTGCTGGTTGCCGCCGGACAGCGTCGCCATCTCGTCCCTTTCGGAGCGGCAGACGATGCCCAGATCGCCGATCTGCCGGCGCGCATTGGCCCGTTCCGCCCCGCGCCGCGACACGCCGAAGCGCGAGATGCGCCGAAGGAACGGCAGGCTGATGTTCTCGTAGACGTTGAAGCCCGGCACGATGCCGTTGTCCGCGCGGTCCTTGGCCACAAGGAAGACGCCGGCCTCGATGCCCTCTCGCGCGGACGCGGGCGCGTAGGGCTTGCCGCGCAAGGTCATCATGCCGGCCACAGGCTTGCGCACGCCGAAAAGGGTCTCGGCCAGCGCCGTCTTGCCGACACCGACCAGCCCGGTGATGGCGACGATCTCGCCATCACGGAGATCCAGGGAGAACGGTTCGGCGCCCTCGGCGATGCGCAGATTCTGCAGCGCCAGCACCGGCGCCGCGCCGTCGCGCACCGCGACCAGGCTGGAATGGATTGCCTGGCCGAGCATCGCGTTGACCGCGCCGTCATAGTCGAGCGGCTTGGTTTCGAACGCGCCGGTGATGACGCCGTCGCGCAGGCTGACGATGCGGTCGGCCAGCCGCCGGATGTCGGACATGCGGTGCGAAATGTAGAGGATGGCGACGCCCCGGGCGCGCAGGAGGTCGATCAGCGCAAACAGCCGGTTCGCCTCGCTGCTCGACAACGACGAGGTCGGCTCGTCGAGGATCAGCACTTTCGGCTCGTGCGCCATGGCGCGCGCGATCGACACCATCTGCCGGTCGGCGAGCGACAGATCGGCGATCTGCGCGCCGAGATCGATCGTCAGGCCAAGCCGGTCGGCGACCGCCCTCGCCTCGCGGCGGACGCGGCGCGGATTGAAGAGGGTCGGCGCGCCTTTGCCCGACAGCCGGTCGAGCGTCAGGTTGGTGGCGACGTCGAGCGCCGCGACCACGCCGTCATTGATGTTCTGGTGCACGGTGACGACGCCGGCGCGGATGGCTTCGGCGGGAGTGGCCGGAGAAAAGTCCGCACCGTCCAGCGTCATCACGCCCTCGTCCAGCCGGTACACGCCGCTGACGATCTTCACGAGGGTGGATTTGCCGGCGCCATTGGCGCCCATCAGCACGGTGACTTCGCCGGGATACAGATCGACTCCGACGCCCTTCAGCACCGGAATCGGGCCAAAGGACTTCCTCACCTCCGCGATGCGGAACACCGCTTGCCCAGTCATTCCATCCTCCTGGCCCTGACGCTAGGAACAATGTCGTCAATTGTCAATGCGATTGACAATTGACAGGCGATGACTAGGGTCGCGCTGTCATCCTATGCTCCGGAGGCCGGGGCATCACCGGATTGGGAGGCCGAGATGACCGACTATGCATCCTTCGAGGCGCTGACCGCTGAGACCCTGCCGGCGCGGCTGGGCGGCACGGAAAGCCTCGTGGCCCGGATCGGCAGCGACACGTCGACATGGAAGGTCCGCGAGGTCGGCGACGGCAACCTCAACCTCGTCTTCATCGTCGAGGGCGGCGCCGGAACCGTCATCGTCAAGCAGGCGCTGCCCTATGTGCGGCTGGTGGGCGAAAGCTGGCCGCTGCCGCTCAACCGCTCCTTTTTCGAATACCACGCGCTGACACGCCAGGCTGCGCGCGCGCCCGGCTCGGTGCCGCGGATATTCCATTTCGACGAAGGCCAGGCGCTGATCGTCATGGAGTATCTCTCGCCGCACGTCATCCTGCGCAAGGCGCTCATCGAGGGCCGGCAGTTGCCGCGCATCGCCCGCGACCTCGGCATGTTCATGGCGCAGACGCTTTTCCGGGGATCGGACCTTCACATGGTCACCCGCGAACGCAAGGCCGATCTGGCACTGTTCGCCGGCAATGTTGATCTCTGCGACATCACCGAGAACCTCGTCTTCACCGACCCATACTTCGCGGCTGCGCTGAACCGGCACACCACGCCGCAGTTGGACGGCATCGTCGCCGAGCTGCGAGCCGACCGCGACCTGAAGGTCGAGGCGCAGCGGCTGAAGCATCTTTTCGCCGCCAATGCCGAAACGCTGCTGCATGGCGACCTGCATTCCGGCTCGATCATGGTGACCGAGGGTGAGACCCGCGTCATCGACCCGGAATTCGCCTTCTACGGCCCGATGGCTTTCGACGTCGGCATGCTGCTCGCCAATTTCTGGATGGCGTTCTTCTCGCAGGCCGGACACGAGTCAGACGGCAGCCGCGACCCGATGCGCACCTATCTTCTCAATGTCATCGTCGAGACCTGGTCCGTCTTCCGCGCCGAGTTCTCAAGACTCTGGCGCACCGAGCGAACCGGCATCCTCTACCACCGCGCGCTCTACGAGGATCAGGGCGACGCGCTCGGCTCAGAGCAGGCGCTCGACCATGTCCTGTCGACGATGTGGACCGACCTGCTCGGCTTCGCCGGTGTCGAGATCCACCGCCGCATCCTCGGCCTCGCCCACAACGCCGATTTCGAAACGATCGACGACGAAGACCTTCGCGCCGCCTGCGAGACGAAGGCGCTGCGCTTCGGCCGCCACATCGCGGTCAACCGCCGTCATATCCACAGCCTGGACGAGGTCAACGCGTTGGCCAGGCTGATCGAGAAAGGACCCGCCGCGTGAACGTCGGAGACCGCCATTACCGCACCATCTGGCTGAATGACGACGGCGTCTCGGTCGACATCATCGACCAGCGCTGGCTGCCGCACACGTTCAAGATCGAGACCGTTTCGACGGTCGACGGCATCGCAACCGCCATCCGCGACATGTGGGTGCGCGGCGCGCCGCTGATCGGCGTCACCGCCGCCTATGGCATGGCGATCCAGATGCGCGTCGACCCGTCAGACGCGGCGCTCGACGCGGCCTGGGAGCAGTTGCACGAGACGCGCCCGACGGCGATCAACCTGCGCTGGGCGCTGGACGAAATGCGTCGCGTGCTGAAGCCGCTGCCGGAAGCCGAGCGCGCCGAGGCGGCCTACAGGCGCGCCGCCGAAATCGCCGATGAGGACATCGAACTCAACCGGGGCATCGGCCGTAACGGGCTCGACATCATCCGCCAGATCGCCGCGACGAAGAAGCCGGGCGAGCCGGTGAACATCCTGACCCATTGCAACGCAGGCTGGCTGGCGACCGTCGACTACGGCACGGCCACCGCCCCCATCTATCTCGCCGTCGAGGAAGGCATTCCTGTACACGTCTATGTCGACGAGACCCGCCCGCGCAACCAGGGCGCGCAGCTCACCGCATGGGAAATGGCCGGACACGGCGTGCCGCACACCCTGATCGTCGACAATGCCGGCGGCCACCTGATGCAGCGCGGCCAGATCGACATGGTGATCGTCGGCACCGACCGGACCACCGCCAACGGCGACGTCTGCAACAAGATCGGCACCTATTTGAAAGCTCTTGCCGCCCACGACAATGGCGTGCCGTTCTACGTCGGCCTGCCCTCCCCCACCATCGACTGGACGGTCTCCGACGGCCTGAAGGAAATCCCGATCGAGGAGCGCTCGGGCGACGAGGTATCGCTGGTCTGGGGCAAGGATGCTGAGGGCAAGGTCGTGCAGGTGCGCGTCTCGCCGGATGCGACCAATGCCGCGAACCCCGCCTTCGACGTGACCCCTGCCCGGCTCGTCACCGGCCTGATCACCGAGCGCGGCGTGGCCGAGGCAAGCCGCGAGTCGCTGAAGGCGATGTTCCCGGACCGGGCGCTCTGAGGCCGGCGCGTCCGGCCTCGGACGTTACCCGCCTGCCTTTCGCGACAGCACGAAATCGAACTCCACGTCGTAGAACGGGGCCGCTAACTCGGCGCGTCGGGCTGCCTCCGCGTCGTCGACCTTGCGGAACTCCGCGAGCAGGCTTTCCTTGACGCCGAACACCGCGTCGGAGCCGATATAGGGATCGTCCGGATCGAAGATGTGGGTCGTCAGGGAATCGAAGCCCGCGGCCTCGACGATGTAGTGCAGGTGGGCCGGGCGGTAGGGATGGCGGCCAAGCGCGCCGAGCAGCTTGCCCACCGGGCCGTCGTCGGGGATCGGGTAGAATTTCGGCTTCACGCCGCGGAACCAGTAGCGCCCGTCCGGACCCGTGCGGAACACGCCGCGCAGGTTGAAGTCGGGCTGGATGCCTTTCTGCTGCACGTCGTAGAAACCCTCGTCATTGGCCTGCCACACATCGATCTTGGCTCCCGCGATCGGTTGGCCGGCCGTGTCGAGGATGCGGCCGTGCACGAACATCGGCTCGCCCTTCTGGTCGAGGCAGATGTTCGAACCCATCGGCAGTTCAGGCGCGTCGGCGACGTGGAAGGGCCCGAGCACGGTGGATTCCGAGGCGCCGGACGGCTTGCGGTTGTTGATGGCGTCGACCAGCATCGACACGCCGAGCACATCCGACAGCAGGATGTATTCCTGCCGCCATTCGTTGCACATCTGGCCGGTCTGGGTGAGGAACATGATCGCCTTGAACCATTCCTCCTGTGTCGGCTCGATCTCCTTGACCGCCTCGTGCAGCTTCCGGGTGATGACCTCCATCACCTCCGCGAGGCGGGGGTCCCTGGCGTTCCTGTTCCGCGCCACGACCGCGTCGGCCGAGTTCGCCTCGGTGAAGTAGCCGGATTCCTGCTGGTCCGTCATGGCGATTCCTCAGCGCGCGAGAATGGATTTGAGAACGCGCCGAAGCTCCGACGCCGGGTTCGCCGCCGGTCCATCGGACCGCCATGCGACGTGGTGGTCGGGTCGGACCAGCAGGCAGCCCGCGTCGCGGATCTCGCGGGCGCGCGCCCAGTCGCCGGTATGGTCCTCGATCGGCCGGCGCGGCCCGATCACATGGGTGCGGATCGGCAGGCCCAGTTCATTGCCCACCTCCGCCGCCGCCGCCACCCAGGCGTCGCCGCCGATGCCGGTCAGCAGCGTGAACTCGCCGCGGCCACACAGGTCGAGCGTCGAGACCTGCCTGCCCGAGCGTTCGAAGACCCAGACATGCGGCAGCCGCGCGCCCGGCCATGTCGTGGGCGCATAGTGCAGCTCGCGGTCGCGCTCGAATGCGGGCTCGGGCTGACCGTCGGTCACGGCGGCGCTCGACACGTAGCGCTGGTTCATTTCGACGCCATGCGCGTCGAACTCGTATTTCTTGAAGGCGATCGCCTTGCGGAGCGCCTCGCGCTGCGCCTCGGCTGCGGGCGTCGCGTCGGCGCGCGCCTCCATGTTCTTCTGAATCTTCTCGTGGTCGACCCCGCCGTCCATGCCCAGCGCCTCGAAGATTGGCCCGAACTCGCCGATCGACTGGTTGGCGCGCTTCACGATCTGGCGCGCGATCGGCGCCCGCTCCGCCGAATAGCTTTCCAGCAGCCCCATCCCGGCCTGGCCCTTGACCACCTTGGCGATCTTCCAGGCAAGGTTGAACCCGTCCTGGATCGAGGTGTTGGAGCCCAGCCCGTTCGACGGCGGATGACGGTGCGCGGCGTCGCCCATGATGAACGCGCGGCCCTTCTGCATGTGGGTGGCGAAGCAGTTGTTGACCGTCCAGGTGTTGGCGCCGAGCAGTTCGATCTCCAGCTTCGGATCACCGACCAGCTGGCGCGCCACCTCGGTCGCCATGTCCGGCGTGACGTTCGGCGGCGGCTGGTTGATGTCATAGCCCCAGACGATCAGCCATTCGTTCCACGGCCGCACCATGCGCACCAGGCCCATGCCGATGCCGCCGACGTCGGCGCCCGGCTGCATCACCCAGTAGAGAACGCTTGGCCGGTGGGCGACATACTTGGACAGGTCGGCCCGGAACAGGATGTTCATCGACCCGCCGACGCCCATCTTGCCCTCGAAGGGCAGGCCGAGATGTTCGGCCACCAGCGAGTTGCCGCCGTCCGCTCCGACCAGGAATTTCGAGCGCACGGTGAAGTCCTTGCCCGACAGCCGGTCGCGGCAGGTCGTGGTCACCCCGTCCGCGTCCTGGACATGGCTGACATATTCGGTGCTCATGCGCGCCTGCGTCCCGTGCGAGCAGGCCGCCTTGAACAGGATCGGCTCCATGAAGGTCTGCGGCAGGTCGTTCATGAAGGTCGGCGACGACATCAGGTGCTCGGCCCGCGACAGCGGGCTCTTGCCCCAGCTCTTCATCCGGCCGATTTCCTCGCCAGCCAAGCTCTCGCAGAACACGTTCTCGCCCATCAGGTCCTGCGCGGTGGCGTGCATCATCGCCTCGGCCTCGACGTCCGGTCCGAGGTCGCGCAGCACCTCCATGGTGCGCTGGTTGGTGATGTGGGCGCGCGGCGTGTTCGACAGCCAGCGGTAGCGGTTGATGACCATGTTCGCTACGCCGTAGCTGGACAGGAGCGCCGCTGTCGCCGAGCCCGCCGGCCCGGTGCCCACGATCAGGACGTCGGTTTCAATGTCGGCCATCAGATATCTCCCTCATTCGACGATACGGTCAGCCTGCGGCGGACCGGAAACAGATGCAGGCCGGTCCGGGCCGAGATCAGCCCCCACAGCCCCTTTGGCGCAAACAGCATGACGACGATGGCGATGACGCCCAGCGTCATCAGATACCAGCTGCCGTAGTCGGACAGGGCCGAGCGCAGCGCGAAGAACACAAGCACGCCGAGGATCGGCCCCTCGATCGTGCCGATGCCGCCGATCACGACGATGAAGATCACGTAGGCGGTCCAGTCGGTCACGGCGAAGGCGGCGTCCGGCGATATGCGGGCCGTCTGCATGAAGATCAGCGCTCCGGTCAGTCCGGTGGCCGCGGCGGCGATCAGGAAGACCGCCCATTTCAGCCGCCCGACGTCGACGCCCACCGACTGGGCCGCGTCCGCGTTGTCACGCACGGCGGCGAGCGCCAGTCCGAGACGGCTGCGCAGCAGCCAGTAGATGCCGCCGGTCACGACGACCACGAGAACCAGCGCCAGCCAGTAGGCGAGGATGTCCCGCGCCGCGGCCTCGCGCACGCCGAACAGCGCCCGGATGGCGTCCGTGCCGATGATGTTGCTTGTCGCCTCGCGCGGCAGCGAGGTGCCGGTGCCGCCGCCGAGCGCCTTCCACTGCGCCACGAGCAGCCGCGTCACCTCGGCCATCACCCAGGTGCCGATGGCGAAATAGGCGCCCTGCAGGCGGAAGGCGAAGAAGGCGGTCGGGACGGCGAGAGCCAGCGCCGCGAGCCCCCCGAGCAGAATCGCCGGAACCGGGTTCCAGCCGAGCAGGATGACGCCTGCGAACATCGCATAGGCCCCGATGCCGACGAACGCCTGCTGCCCGACCGACACCAGCCCGCCATAGCCGGCCAGAAGGTTCCAGATCTGCGCCAGCGTCAGCATGGTCAGGATAAAGAACAGGTCCTGTATCACGCCGCGGCCGGCCACGGCGGGGAGGGCCAGCGCGGCCAGGATCACGACGACCAGGACGATCTCTGTCGCGGTGCCGGCGCGGGTGCGGGTTGTCAGCCGATACATGTCCGCCCCTCAGTCGACCGCGCGCGGGAAGAGACCCCGCGGCCTGACCAGCATGACGACAAGGAAGGCAATGTGCCCGGCGAGAATCTGCCATTCCGGGTTTACCGCCGCTCCGACCGTCTGGGCGACCCCGATGATGATACCGCCGGCGAGCGTCCCCCACAGGCTGCCCAAGCCGCCGATGATCACCGCCTCGAAGGCGTAGATCAGCCGCGCCGGGCCGATCGAGGGATCGAAGTTGGCCCGCATGCCGAGATAGAGCGCCGCGATCGTCACCACCACCATCGCAATCCCGGTGGCGACCGCGAACACCCGTTTCGGCTCGATCCCCATCAGTCCCGCCGTCACGGCGTCGTCCGACGTGGCGCGGAACGCGCGTCCCAGCGCGGTGCGATAGAACAGGCCGTTGAGCGCGACGATGACGAGTATCGCGGATGCGAAGGTCAGGAGCGGCATGACGCCAACCGTCACCGGGCCGAGATCGAGCGATGCGCCCTCCAGCGCGCCCGCCGGAATCCGGCGGCTGTCCGCCGAGAAGGCCTCGAGCAGGCCGTTCTGCAGCGCGACCGACAGCCCGAAGGTGACGAGCAGCGGCGGCAGGATGTCCTTGCCCAGAACCCGGTTCAGCACCGCCGCCTGCAGCATCCAACCCAGAGCGAACATCACCGGCATCGCCACCAGCACCGCGAGCCACGGCGACAGGCCGAGCAGCGTGACGGCCGTCAGCACCAGATAGGCAGCGAAGACGATCAGGTCGCCATGCGCCAGGTTGACCAGCCGCATGATGCCGAAGACAAGGCTGAGCCCGGCCGCGAACAGCGCATAGAGTCCGCCCAGCAGGACGCCTTGCACGAGCGTGTCGAGCCAGATCATCGTGGGCCACTCTTGCCGAGCAGTCCCAGCCCGCTCTGGGCCACGTCGAACGCCAACCCCGCCCTCATGCCGGCGCTCCGAAATAGGCCGAATGGATTTCATCGCGGGTGACCTTGGCGGCCGGCGCCGCCAGCGTCACGCGGCCTTCCATCATGCAGTAGACGCGGTCGGCGACCGACAGCGCCTTGCCGATGTCCTGCTCGACGACGACGATCGCGGCGCCGCTCGCGCGGATCCTGGGCAGCGCCGCGTAGATGTCGCGGATGACGACGGGAGCAAGGCCCAGGCTGATTTCGTCGCAGAGCATGAGTTCCGGATTGGACATCAGCGCCCGGCCGATCGCCACCATCTGCTGCTGGCCGCCGGACAGCGCGGTGCCGGCGCTGTTGCGCCGCTCCCTCAGGATCGGGAAGAGATCGTAGACGGCCTCGAGCCCCCAGGGTCCGGCGGCCTTGCGGACCTGGCCCCCGATCAGCAGGTTCTCCTCGACAGTCAGCGACGGAAACAGCCTGCGGCCTTCCGGCACCATCGCAATGCCGCGCTTCATCACCTCGGCCGACGACAGCGCGCCGATCGGCTGGCCGCGATGCATCACCATGCCGGCTTCGTTGCGGATGACGCCGGAGATCGAGCGCATGAGCGTGGATTTGCCCGCGCCGTTGGCCCCGATGATCGCCACGCATTCGCCCTCGGCCACGGCCACGTCCACGCCGAACAGCGCCCGGAACTGGCCGTAATTCGCCGTTAGGGCGCGCGTCTCGATCAGCATCAGACCTCGAGCCCCAGATAGATCTCGCGAACCTCCTTCGAGGCCATGATCTCGTCGGGAGCGCCGATGCCGATGACGCGCCCGAAGTTCAGAACCAGCAGCCGCTCGACCACCGATGTCAGCGCGTGCAGGACATGCTCGATCCAAATGATCGTCGTTCCCTTGGCATGGATCGATCGGATCGTGGCGACCAGCGCGCGGCACTCGCCCTCGGTGAGCCCGCCGGCGATCTCGTCCAAAAGCAGGAGTTCGGGGCCGGTCGCCAGCGCGCGGGCGAGTTCCAGGCGCTTGCGATCGAGCAGGCTCAGCGATGCGCCGAGCACATTGGCCTTCTTCAACAACTCCGTCTGTTCCAGGATGCGGGCGCAGTCGTCGACCATCTCCGCCTCCCGCCCGCCACGGCCGAAGGCTGCGGCGGTCAGCAGGTTCTCGAACACGGTCAGGCCTTCGAAGGGCTGCGGTATCTGGAAACTGCGGCCGACGCCCATGCGGACGCGCTCCATCGCCGGCGCGCGGGTCACGTCGCGGCCCAGCAAATCGATCCGCCCTCCGTCCGCAAGCAGGTTGCCCGTGATCAGGTTGAATAGGGTCGACTTGCCGGCCCCGTTCGGTCCGATGATGCCCAGCGCCTCGCCGCGCGGCACCTCGAAGGTCACGGAATCCGCAACCTTCAGGGCTCCGAACGACTTCGAGACGTTGTCCAGCCTGAGTATCATCTCTCTCATCCTCGGGTGGCCCGATAGGGGCGGCCTTCACGACCGCCCCGCAAGCGTCAGGCCAGCGCTTCCATCTTGCCGGCGGCGGGAATTTCCGGCGCTGCGCCGTTCTCCACGATCACCAGGTCGAAGCCGCCGCCGTCCTTCTTGCGCCACTGGCCGCCGACCAGCGGCGTCTTGCACACGTTCTGGGCGGCGAAGGGCGGCAGCCCGGCGCCGTTCCAGCCGACCTTGCCGACCACGGTCTGCATGTCGGTGGCGGCGATCGCTTCCGCGATGGCGTCGGCGTCGTCCATGTCCGAGACGCGGGCCATGACATTGGCCGCCACTTCGAACAGCGAGTGGACGAAGCCGATCGGCTGGGTCCACGGGCGGCCGGACTTCGCCGTGAAGTCGGCGGCGAGTTCCGCCGAGCTCTGGCCGGTCACGGACGACTTGAACGGATGCGACGCGGACCACCAGACCTCGGACGACAGGTTGTGCCCGGCGTCGCCCAGCGTCTCGACCGACTGCGGGAACAGGATCGCCTTGGCGACTGTCGCCGCCTTCGGCTTGAAGCCCTGCTGCCGCGCCTGGTTCCAGAACGTGGTGAAGTCCGGCGGGATCACCACGCCGGTGACGATATCGGCATTGGCCGCCTTGAAGGCGTTGACCTGGGCGGTGAAGTCGTCGGTCAGGTTCTGGTAGCGGCCCGGATCGACCAGCTTGAAGCCCGCGGCCTCGACGCCGGGCTTGATGCCATTGGTGGGGTCGCCCCAGGCGTTGCCGTCGGCGTCGTTCGGGAACAGTCCGCCAACCGTGGCGTTCGGCGCGATCTGCTTCCACATGCCGGTGAAGACGCTGATGATGTCTTCAAGGCCCCAGAAGTAGTGATAGGCGTAGTCGAACGGCTTCCACGAGGCCGGATCGCCCGGGTTGCCCTGCTGGCCGATGAACCATGGCTGCCAGGGCGCCATCGTCGAGATCACCGGGACTCCCTCCGCCTCGCAAGTCGTGGCGACGGGGTTGGTGTTCTCCGGCGTCGACGCCACCAGCATCAGGTTGATCTCGTCGTCGACGATCAGGCTCTTCGCCACTTCGGCGGCGCGGGTCGGGTTCGACTGGCTGTCCTTGACGATGACTTCGAAGTTCTTGCCCGCCTCGGACGCGAGGAAGGCCTGGATGTTGTAGGCGTCGCTCTCGGCAAAGCCGGCGAGCGGCCCCGTCTGCGGCGACACGTAGCCGAGCTTGATTTTCGCGCCTTGCGCGATGGCCGGCGTCGCCAGCCGCGAACCGGCGAACGACAGGCCGGTCAGCGCTGATGCCTTCAGGATGGTCCGTCTTGTAATCATCTGCTCTTCCTCCCTCTGCTTGTCTCTGTTGTCAGCTTCCGGGCCGGCGTCCGTCGAACGCCGCCTGGAGAAGCTCTCGGATCGACCCGAGGTCGATTGGCCTCGGGTTCGAATAGGCATTCCTCACCGCGACCTCAGCCGCGCGGTCGAGGTCGGATTCCCGGATCCCGACCTCCCGCAGGCTCAGCGGCGAACCGACCGATCGGGCGAAGTCCCACAATCCGCCGCCCGCCGAACCGCCGCCGAACGCTTCGGCGATCGGACGCAGCAGATCGGGTACCGCAGTCTCGTTGAACGCGGTCGTGTAGGGCAAGAGAATTGCGTGCGTTTCGGCATGCGGCGTGTCGAACGTGCCGCCGAACACATGCGCCAGCTTGTGGTGCAGCGCCATCGACACGTAGCCGAGCGCGGTGGAACAGCACCAGGCGGCGTAGAGCGCCTTGGCGCGCGCGTCGCGGTCCCCCGGTTCGCCGACAAGCACCGGAATGCTGTCGCGGAAGGCCGTCATGGCGTCCCTGCACATCAGTTCGATCACCGGACTGCGGTCAGGCGCGTAGAAGGCCTCCATGGCGTGCGCGATCGCGTTCATCGCCGACGTCACCGTCAGCCCCACCGGCAGGCCGACCGTCAGGTCCACGTCGTAGATCACCGTCTCGGGGCGGATGTCGGGCGAGCGGCGGGTGGTCTTCTCGCCAGCGGCGGTTTCGCCCAGGATGTCGGTCATTTCCGAGCCGGCATAGGTGGTCGGGATGACGACCTGGTCGGCCCCCGTGCGCACGGCGATGGCCTTGCCGAGGCCGGTGGTCGAACCGCCGCCGAGGCTGACGACCGCGGTCGCACCGCTGGCCCGGAAGACGCCAACAGCTTCGTCCGTCGTGTCGACCGGAGTGTGCATGACGGCGCCGGCGAACACGCCGGCCGCCATCCCGCCTAGGCCGTCCGCCAGCCTCCGCGCGTCGGCCATCTGATGCGGCGTCGACAGCACCAGAACTTTTTCGTGGCCCAGCCGCCTGACTTCCTCTTCCGTCTTCGCGATGCTTCCCGCGCCGAATATCACCCTGGTCGTCAGTCCGGGAAAGGTGAAGCGGTCCATCATCGCACCGGCCCCCCGTGCGGGCGAGGCATCCGCGCGCGGCCTGCGCGGCCGCCCTCGCGGGGCCGGTTCGGACACATGACCAGCTTAAGGTCGAGCGTGTGCCTGCGCCTGCCTCCCGACAGCGGAGAAGCGCGGAAGTCGGCCATCAGCTCGGGCTTGACGCCGAAGATCGCGTCTTGCCCGATCGCCGGGTCCGACCGGTCAAAGATATGCGTCGTCAGCGTTTCGAATCCCGGCGCCGAAACCTTGAAATGAATGTGCGCCGGCCGCTCGAGACCGAGGCCGAGCGCCGACATCAACTGGCCGACCGGGCCGTCGGACGGCAGCGCGTAGCCCTTCGGCTTGACGGTCTGGAAGCGGAAGTGGCCCTGCGCATCGGTCCGGAGCCGGCCGCGCAGGTTGAACTCCGGCTGCCGGTCCGGCTCCTGGTTCTCGTAGAGCCCTTCGGCATTGGCGTGCCACACCTCGACCGTCGCGTCTCCGACGCCCGTGCCATCGAGCGCGACGATCCTGCCGGTCACCTCCAGCGGCTCGCCTCTCAGGTCGCGCGATATGTTGCCGCCCGCTTCCGTCTCCGGAACGTCGGCACGATAGAACGGGCCGGCGAGTGTGTTGGGCGTCGCGCCGGCAGGACGCGGACTGTTCTGATCCTCGATCAGCGAGGATACGCCCAGCACGTCGGCCAGCAGCACCCATTCCTGGCGCCTCGCGTCGGCGTAGTGGCCGACCTCGGTCAGGAAATCGATCGCCTGGCGGAACTCATCGCCGGAAGGGCGCAGTTCGACCACCAGCGCATGCAGACCGTTCACGGCGGCCTGCGCGGCCGCGGCCAGACGCGACGGGCCATGGGCGGACAGCCGCCACGAAAACTCCCCGGCCTGCGCCGAGATCGCCGCCGCACCCTGATGTGGCTGGGGTTCGTGCTGGCCGCCCATTGCCTCGGGGCCTCCCTGCCCTCCCGAGTGGGATAGCACGGCCCGGCGGATCGCTTGATGAGATGTGGCGGCCCTAGTATAGCGTTTTGCTATGAAGCTGAACGAACGCCATCTCATGCAGCTGGCTGCGGTACTGGACGCCGGTGGCGTTTCGGAAGGCGCCGCGATGCTCGGCCTGACCCAGCCGGCTGTCAGCCGCTCGCTCGCCATGCTCGAGGCCCGGGTGGGCGAACCCCTGTTCCTGAAGGGCCGCCGGCCGCTTCAGGCCACGCCGCTCGGCTTCCAGCTGGCGGCGCAGGGCCGCGCCATCATCACCGCATCGCGCAAGGCGTCGGACGTGGTGCAGGGGTTCATGAAGGGCACGACCGGCGTCGTCCGCGTCGGCGGCGTCCCGTTCTTCATGGACGCGATGATCAGCCGGATGATCGGCGAGTTCCAGAAGCTCGAACCCGAGGTCACGGTCCAGCAAAGCTACATGAACCTGCCCGAGATGGTGGCGGCGCTCGAGAGCGGCCAGATCGACCTCGGCATCGTGCCGATCGGCGTGGTCGACCTCGGGCCCGGCTTCGAGTTCACCGAGATCCTCCCCGGCCGCAATGTCGTCGCTTGCCGGCCCGACCATCCGCTGCTGCGCAACCGCCGCCCGCGCGCCTATGACCTGACCCAGTATCCCTGGGTCGCGCCGCTGCCCGGCTCCCCGCTTCTGTCCGACCTGCAGATGATCCTGATGAGCATCGGCATGTCCGATCTCAACATCCGCTACTCTGGCGGCTCGCTGATGAGCGTCATCAATTTCCTCGCCGAGACGGACGCCCTGGCGGTTCTGCCGTTCTCGGTCGTGTTCGCGCAGCGTAAGGAAAACCGTGTGACGGTCCTTCCCTACGACATCCCGCAGCCCAGCCGCACGCTCGGCATCCTGCGCCGCACCGGCAGCCCGCGCTCGCCCGCCGCGGAACGCTTCGCCGCCCACGTCGCCACCGCCTTCGAGAACCTCAAGCACGTCATCAAGCGGCACGAGAATGCCGTGGTCTGGGGGCGCTAGCAGCGGGCTGTGCAAGATCTGATTGGTGGGCCCGGAGGGACGGCACCCAGACCTCTAAGGGCCCAGTGAATTCAATGGCTTAACGCGTCGCGACAGCGGTCATGTTATGCACTTTGTTCGTCGTAATTTCAACCTCTGTGACGACTGGCATGGACGTAGGTCACATCGCTTCTCCAGCTTGCCTATTCGACACGGCCGGCCACGCTGTACCCGTTACAGAGGCCGGCGTCGGCCGAATTTCTCCCGCATCGCCATCTGAACCTATGTGCGGATCTCTGACGCCGTCATTTGGAGCGAGATGGCTTCACCTAAACAAGTAGGTCGATCGCGGACGGTCCAAGACCGCCCAACCCGAGGAAAGTTAAGAAGAGCGCACCTCTTCTTAACTGCAGCCCACCGTCGGGACGGTGCAGACTGACCGTCTCCTGTCGATAGCTCTCCCATCGGCAATCTAGCGCGAGCGTCGGCTTGCGACCCCAAGTCAGTCCTTCAAGATAGGAGGCGGAACACCCGAAACCTGCCGATCAATCAGCACCTGCTTTCGGCCTAACCGGGGCCGTCTGCTTACCGTCCGGTCCTGGCTCTGAGAATGTCGACGTTCGGCCGACCTGTGCCTAGGGGTCGGACGGTGGACCGACGCTGCGAGGGGCATCTGCAGATACCCACCCTCCTATCAAGGGCCGTTGCTCTTCTCGTCCTACACGTTTAAATGTGTAGCATGGAAGCGACAACTCCTTACGTGTCTATGGGTGCTCTGATAGAGTCCGCTCGGACGAGTACCCGCCTCAGCCAGGGGGATCTTGCCCGCAAGCTCGGAACCAGCCAGCAGACCGTGAGTCGTTGGGAGTCTGGCAAGTCGCGACCTCGTGCCAAGCAGCTTGTTGCATTAGCTGAGGCGTTGAACCTTGATGTCCAGGTGCTTCACGATAGTGCGCATCCAATCGCGCCCGCGACTGTTTCATTCGACGGGCCGTTTCCAATTGATGCGCTTGCGCCCGAGACGTTCGAGCGGTTCACGGCGACGCTCGTCCAGTCGCTCTATGGGGGTGATACGAAAGTAAACCGCGAGGGTGGCCAGGGGCACGATCAGGCAGGCATTGATGTGGTAGCGGAATTTCCGAACGGTAAGCGGTTCACCTTTCAGTGTAAGCGGCATAGGGACTTCGGTCCGCAGAAAGTTCATGCTGTCGTCGCCGAAGATACTACTAAAGCAGATCGGAAGTTCCTGCTGCTGGCACGCACGGCGAGCCCGGATGCCCGTGCCGCTATCGCGCTCCATCCCAAGTGGGAGCTTTGGGACCGCGAAGACATTTCGCAAAAAGTTCGCACCCTGCCTGTCGACGAGCAGAAGCGCATCGTCAGGATCTATTTTCCGGGACAAGAACAAGCGCTGCTCGGCACATCCGCCCACAGCCCTTGGGGAACCGCCGAAGAATTCTTCGCCGCCTTCAACCGAAACGAGCATCTCTTCAACCACACCTGGCATCTCGTCGGACGACAAGATGCGGTCAACCAGGTGGTGGAAGCGCTGGTCAATGGACCTGCCTCCATGGTGCTGTTGAGCGCGTCGGCCGGCGGCGGCAAGTCGCGCGTATTAAAGGCGATCATTGAGCGCCTAGGCGAGCGCTTGCCCAGAACGAAAGTTCGCATCGCTTCCCCGACCCAGGACATCACGAAGGCCTCTCTGGAGGAACTGCCGAACGATCCTCTGCTCTTGGTCGTGGATGACGCGCATGACCGGGACGATCTACAGGCTCTCTTCAATCACGTGGCCGCGTCTCGGCGTTCGATCAAGCTACTCGTAGCATCGCGCCCGTATGGCCTCGTCAGTATCCGCCTTCAGGCGAGCGGATATTCCCTGTCAGGCGCGTCGCTCAAAGAGGTCGAGCTACCCGAACTTTCACTCGACGATGCGGAAGCATTGGCCCATGAAGTCTTGGTACGCCGGGACGGTCCGACCTCATTAGCGAGGCAGATCGCGGAACTGACCCGAGACTGCCCGCTGGCGACGGTCGTCGGCGCGCAGGTGGTCGCAGAAGACCGCCTCCATCCCATGCTGGTCCAAAATGAAGCCAGGTTTCGTTCGACACTACTCGGTCGTTTCGAGGCGGTGGTCGCAGGGCACCTCGCGGACACCGAAGACGCAGGCGCCATCAAGAAGCTCTTGGGCTTTTTCGCCCTGGTGCAGCCATTCGCGAGCGAAGACGACGCCCTTTTCGCCGCCTTCGAGGCCGTCGAGGCGATTTCGCAGCACGACGCAAAGAGGATTTCCAAGCTTCTGGTCGAGGCGGGGGTCCTGTTTAACCGCGGTGGGAGGCTCCGGATCTCGCCCGACATCCTCGCGGACCATCTCGTTGAATCCAAGTTCCAGGGTCTTGGCGGCAAGTCGAACGGACTCGCCGAGCGCTACCTCGACGAGCTTCCCGACGGATATCTCGAAAACGTGCTGGTCAATCTCGGCCGTGTCGATTGGCGCCTGACAAACGAGGCGGGACGTGAGAGCGCGCTGCTGGATCAGGTGTGGTCGAAACTCAACCCCACATCCGACTATTCGGATCCGCACATCCGCGCGGTGCGTGCCGTCGCATTCTACCAGCCTCGCCGAGCCCTGGATTTCGTCGAGGGATGGATCAGGCAAGGGAGGTTCCTTGACCAGCTAGCCGACGTCGCGAAATATGCCGCCTACACCGAGGCATACGCACCCACCGCGTTTGAATGTCTATGGGAACTGAGCCGGCAGGATCAGCGCGACACCAACCCGCACCCGTCGCACCCCATCCGGATACTGACCGAGTTTGCCGAGCCCAGACCGGGCAAGTCGCTCGCTTTCCTTCATCGCATCTTGACCTTCGGTCTCCAACTTTGTGCCGCGCCCGGTTCGTGGACCGGCAAGTTTACCCCCTTGGATTTCTTGGCAGGCCTCCTGCAGACCGAAGGCCACACCGACACCTACAAGGATTACACGGTTTCGATGAAGCCATACTGGGTTGATCCGAAGGTGGTCAAGCCGTTGAGGGAGCCGCTGATAAACGCGCTCATCTCAATGCTCTCCGACCCGTTCCTCCGCAAGGCAACCATGGCCGCCAGCGCCTTGGGGACGGCGCTGCGCGGACCGATAGGTTTGTTCGGCAACTCGGTACGAGCAGAACTCGCCGTGAGGTGGGGAGAAGAGTTTTACGAGACGCTGGTCAAGATTGAGCGATATCTCAAGAAGAACCCCGTCCACCCGGTCGTGCACATCGAGCTGAACCGGTCGGTCAACTGGCACGCAAGCCACGGTCCGGTGCGCGTCAAACCACAGGCTCGCAAACTTCAAAAGATGCTTTCCGACGATCTGGATACCCGCGTCAAGAAAGTTCTCATCGACGGCTACGGGATGGAGGAGCGCCTGCGTGATGGCGACACGTTCGAAGAGCGGTGGCAGACCTATCTGGACCAGCTCACGCTCGACGTCGGCAGCGCTTACCCGGATGCACACGCGCGCATCGGCTACATCGAGGCGCAGCTGGACGAGATCAACATCGGCACGAGTAGCAATCCCGAGGTGTTGGTTGGTCGCCTCATCGAGGCATCCACCCCATTCGCGGCGGCGATCGTGGAACGAGCGGTCACCGAACCGAAAAAGGCGCTGTCGTCGTTTTCAGGTTACGCGCTGGGGCGGGTATTCCGCGCGGACCGAACTGAGGGCCGCCGCATCCTGACCTCGTATCTCGCGACAAACCGGGAAGATCTGCTCAATTTCAGCGCCATCGCCTATCAAGCCCAGAAGTACGAGGACGGTTGGTTTACTGGCGACGACCTCGCTAACCTCAAGGCGTTGGTGACGTCGGAGTATACGAACGTGGTGCGGCGCGCCTTACACGCGGTCCGCTACGTCGCGGAATGGAAGCCCGCGTTGGCCATCGATCTAATTCGTCACGTGAAGATCGCGAACGCCGGCGTAGCCGATGAAGTGGCGGTGCTGTTTCAATTCGGCAAGCGGCTGGAACTATCCGCCGTATCCCGCGACGACGTCATGGCCATGATGGCAAAATTCGAGCCGCTTCCGAAACTGGACGGTCATTGGCTCGACAAGCTGCTAGCCGACATCTCGGAGCTCTACCCCTGGGAATGTGCCCGGTTCTTCATGCGCCGCGTAGAGGCCGCCACCATAGTCCCCGAGATGCGCCCTTCCAACCACGGACCTTGGTCAGGCGAGCGGCTGCGTATCAAGCAGTCACCCGAAGCGTCGCGGATCATGCGCGAGATGGCAGGCTGGATGCGCTCAGGCGTCGGTAGGGCCTGGCAATTCGACTACCATGCCCGTGAACTGTTCGAATGCATCTTCAGTCCCTTTGACGCGAGCGTGGTTGGCTTCCTTGAGGAATGGCTGACCAGCGCCACGAAAGAGGACATCCGGACGATCGCAAACATTGTTCGCGAATCTCACCGGTCGTTCGTGTTCGATCAGGCTGCGTTTGTGGTCGCTCTTTTGGAGTGCGCCCGCAGCCTCGGTCCCGATGTGCATCGGCAAGTGACCGGCGAATTGTTCGCGTCTGCGATCGGAGGCGTCAAACACGGGTCTCCCGGTCAGCCGTTCCCCGAGGATCTTGAGCTGAAAGCCCGCGCCGAACAAATGCTCGCCACGCTACCACGGTTCTCGCCCGCTGTTGGCCTCTACGAAGACCTGAGACACCATGCCGAAGCGGCTATCAGTTGGTCACATCGCGAGGCCGACGCCGAATGAAGAAGCTGCCGCATCCCGAGGCTACTGCTGCGAGGCGCACCAACGTCGACACGCTGCAGCTTTCGCTATCCGACAAGCTGGTCGTCAGGGCCGAAGGCAAGTTCGCCGTCGTGATCCTGACGGTAGGGCTGGCTTGTGCAGCCGGCGGATGGCTTTGGCTTCTCGGAGTCGGTGCCGGTTAGTCCACTTCCCACTTAACGCAGCTGTCGTCCTTATCGTCGGCGCCTAGGGCTTCTAAAGCTCCAGCCGGCGTGTCTGCTCCCATCTTGTAAGCACATCTCCAGCGTCCGTGATGGGGGCGCGATGCCCTCGAAGTGCGGCGTCTACCTGAACGGCCGCTATCCCAGCTTCGCCGCACAAAAGCTGCCAGTCTGAAATCCACCCCTCAAGGGACGCTGGAGTACCGAAACCCGAGTTTTTATCGATCTTTGGGCCGGCCAACGGCGACGCTTGCAGCCGTCCTGCGACAGGGTATTATGGTGGCATCGGCTGCCGGCTGGAACCTTGAGCCTCTCGCAGAGGCGGGCTCAACCCTTCCGGCGAGCGCGCCTTCGGCAACCCGAAGAAAGTTAAAGAGACCTGCGGTTTCCTTAACCCCGCCCCTTGTAGGCCTTTGCCGAACCTCTGGGCTCGTCGAGCCGCCATGCCGGGGGATGATCGTCAAGGACCACTGTGGGAGCCCTGCGCCGGCAGAAGTGCGAGGTGGGTCAAAGCCGCATTTACCGTCCGATCGGCGTAGTCGATCGCCTTCTCTGGACGCCTCAACCGCAACCACGTAGCGATCGACCCCTGATCGATCCCTTCGCTGAGAGCACGTGCCACTGTCGCGAAATCGATCTCACTCTGGGAGGCAGCGGTCAACGGCCGGCGTCCGGAGGCCGCTTCGTCCACGATGCGGATGCGCTGGTCAGCGCGGATTTCGTCGAGGAACTCGAACACCTCTGCGACGTCTGAAAACATCGCCGGCTCTGCCGGCGTTTCGGGCGCGACGGCCGCGGCGCGCCCCGCCTGTGCCTTGGGGGCGATCGAGACCAGACGATCCACGAGCGCCGTCGATGCCGGGCCGACAGCGAGCGGGTTGACCGCGCGAAGTCGGACCCAAGGATACGTACCGTCCGCCGAAAGGTGGCGATTCTTGCGGTTCAGGAAGCCGGGGACCCGGCCAGGCTGAACCGGGCTGACAGCGCGAGGGTCCGCACCGAAACGGCCCACCAAGTATTCGATGGCGGCCTTCACGGTTGCCCGCCCGATCTTCTCATCCTCTGGCACCAGGCGAATCCAGGCCTGGAAATTTCCCGGGCTGGTCTCAATGACCGCCGACGGCGTGAACCCCTCTTTGTGGAGGCGCTGAACCGCACCGGCGGTGAGATCATCGAGGAGAATGATCCCCGGGTGACCGGCCTGCTCGTTGATGCGGATGAAGATCGCGCCGCCGCGTGCATTCGCGGCGGCGCAGTGCGGCAGTGCCTTCATGATCTGGCCCCGGTCCAGCGCTTCGCTCCAGCGGCCAAAGCCGCGCGCCTCTCCGGCGCGCGGCGGAAATACTTCGCCGAGGTCGAAGGTGGCGCAGCCCAGAGCCTCGACGAAGCTCCCGACCTGCCTGACGACCGCTTTATGCACTCGTGCGGACCGGGGCGGCCTCGATCATCCGGCCGCCCGTTGTCTTGGCGAGCCGGATCACCTCGACGGCCAACTGGTGAACCGGGAGGTTGTGCCACCGCGGCGGGGTCGGCGCGCCGAACGCAAGGATGACTCGAAGCCCCGCGAGAGCCATGTTGATCACGGCGATGTATTCGCCGACGACATCCACAGCCCAGTGAACCTCATTGTTGATGGCGCCGACGCTGGCCTTCTCGATCAGCTCTGCCATTTCGTCTGCAACGTCCGGGTCCAGCGGATACGAGGCATTCGTTTTGGCGGCAGCCAGCGCCTGGGCCGCGCCGATGTCGATCTCGTGCGGACGTCCGTGCTCGATCTTCAGGAGCGTGGCGAGGATCTTGCCCTGCGCCTCTACTTCGTCACGGAAGTCCCGACGGATCTTCTGAGGCGTTGGGCCGAGCGTCTCGGCGGCGGCGGTGGCCGTTACGACGGCGGCCTTGGGTGCCGGGTTGTCCCCGGCGGCGGTTGCCGAGGCGAACTCGTCGGCGGTGCTGTAGTCGGGCATGTCAGGCCCCTTTCAGTTGAGGGTTGAGGGACCTGGCCCATTATCCGCACGATCATGAAAGAGACAACAGCCCCCTCGACGAGCGTTTTGCAAACTTCCGACCTACACTCGAAATCGAGACAGAAAGGCAGGGCAGCCAGCGATGGCCTTCATCCCGCGCAGCGGGATTTGGCCAGCCGGCAAGGGGGCTCCGCCCCCGTTGACCCCCAAGAAAGGAAGCGATCATGGGACGACGCGGATCCGAGAAGCGGCGCAGAGAGTATTCCGTTCAGGTCCGCCTCAATGCGACCGAGTGGAGGGACCTCGCTCGCCTTCCCGGCACCGGAACCCGTCCCGACCGCTTCCGTGCTCTCCTGCATGCCGCTGCAGCCGGCGAGCCGGCGACACAGGCGCTCCCCGCTCAGTCCTTCGCCCTCGACCGCGAAACGATGGAGCAGCTCTCGGCCTGCAACTCGACGCTCGGGCATCTCGCAGGTGGCCTGATCAAGACCGCTCAACGAGTTCGAGAGAATGGGCTCGACCCCATTCTTCACGCCGAGATCGAGCGGGCCCTCGCGGACGTCTACGCCCTGCAGCAGGAGGTTCGGCTGGTAATCGGGAAGGTACCGCGCCCGTGATTATGAACTTCATTGCAAGCGACGGCGGGATCAAGACCATCGACCACCTGCTCAAGGCGGAAGACAACGAGTCGATCGAAGTTTGGGGCTTCGGCGTGACCGGAAGTGACCTCTACGATATGGTCGAGGGGCTGCATGCGATGCATTTCGGCGTGCGGTCCCGACGGCCGTTCGCCCATATCATCATGTCGCCGTCGCTGGAGTACGACGAAGCCAGTGCCAACTACGCCTGGGACGAATTCGAGAAGGAATTCGATCTCGTCGGTGCGCCATTCGTCGAGGCACGACACTTGAAGATCGGCGCCGGCGGAAGGTTGCCGCATCACTTCCATCGCCTGTACAGTCGCGTAAAGCTCGATCGCACGGTGAGCTGCGATCGGCATCACGCGCCTCGCATTCAGAAAATCGCACGTCTCGCCGAGATCGCTGCAGGCGAGCCCATCACGGCGGGCGACTTCGACCAGGCGATCATCAAGGCGCTGAGAGCCGAAGGCCGCATCGCCGAGGCGAACTACGTCGAGAATGCGGTGTCACTCCTCCCGCGACCAAAGAAGGTGACCACACGAAAGGAACGCGCTGAGGCGAAGCGTCTCGGCGATCTTCCGGGGGCGGAGATCGTCGCGCGGGCCGGCGAAGCATGGCTTTATGCTACAGATGCAAAGACCCTCGCCGAAGGTCTTGCCTTGCGGGGCCTCCTTATCGGAGCAGGCGACAACGGCCGGCCGATGGTCGTCACGCCCGGGGGCGCACTGAAGAGGCTGGCGTCACTGATCAACGCGGCCTCCGACGCACCGAAGGGTCAGAAGCCGCGTCTGGCCGATGTCCTTGCGCGGCTCGGCGACTACCCACTCCGCCCCATCGAGGAAGTTCGGGCGGAGATGCTCGGGTCGCGGGACAAGCCGCTGCCGAGATCGTCCGACGTCATCGGTCGCGACTATGCGGTCGGCCACGTCGCTACAGACCAAGAGCTTTCACAGACGAGCACTGAAACGCCCGTCGAAACGCTCCCGGCGCCAGTGGAAGCGGTCGCAGACCCGGCCGCCACGGAACATCCGGAAGAAGACCTCTCACCTGAACAGGAACTGGCAGTCGCGGACTTTGTCGCCGCCATGGACGGCCTCGCATCTGAGGCGGCACGTCGGCAAGTCAAAAAAATCCGTGAGGAGGTGCTCCCCGCGCCTCCTCGCAGGTTCATTCGTCCGCCCTCGCTCGCCGCTGGAATGCCTGACGCCACCCGTCATACCATCGCGGCCCTGTTCAACCAGGCCCGAATACTGCCGCCATTCGAACCGGACGACTGGGACAACGACCCGCGTGCGGATGTCTTCATCGGCGTCGGCCCCGGCGGCTTCCGGCTGCGATACAAGGCCATTCTGGCACGCATAGATCTCGCTGCCGTCGGACACGTCCGATGGGTCGATCGAGATAGTGACGATAGGGCGAAGCTCTATCTACGATCGGGAGCCACCCTTACGATCCTGCCCGGCCTCGCCATCACGAACCTGGAGACGGTCGACAGCATCGAGGTCATCATTGCCCATGCGATCGCGGAGGGGTGGTCCTCGATCGAGGTGCTGGGCGGATCGCCGGCATGGAGGCGACAGCTCGCGATCGCAGCCGGAAACGCCGGACTGCCTGTCGACAACGTGGAACTTCAGCATCTCGGTGCACAGAGGCCCCACGAGCCGGACTTAGAGTACGTTGACCTTCAAGACGAGGCCGTTCTTGTCGAGGAGGAAAATCTTACCGCGTGGAGCAGGCGATCGCCCTAGACACAGCCGGGCGGGCGGCGGCGCGCCCGAAACGCCGCTGCGCGGCGAGGATGGGTCATTGATGTGATGTCTGAAGGCTTGGGTACGAAACTGGCGCAGGCCAACCGGCAGCTTTGCGCCCCCATTCCAGCCGTTCGACTGGCACTTGGTCTTTCCCGAAAGCCGACATTGGTGATGGAGGCGCCGAGCGCCAGCAGTTTTTTTCGGCTTACGTGCCGAATCCCTCGCGGTGCGCCCGACGAGATGAAAATCGGCACTCCTATGTGATTGTTCGTACTATGGTTTATTAGTGTCGACCCGCGCCGCAGCTTATGGGCCTGTCACAGGCACACTGACAAATGGCGAGCCCGCCAGAACCTTGAGTGTCTCCGCCCTGTCACCGGCAGGCGCGACGTGAATGCTCTTTAGGTCCAATCTACAAGAATCGTTGTCGACCCCTATGGGAATGGGCCAAAAATCCCAAAGTCCGTTGTTCTTTGTCACCCGCGGTGCCCCTTGATGACGCTTCATCAGCAGCCTCACCTCGTCCTCGTTTGACACCGTGGAGTTTAGATAGAACGAGCCGATTTTAGACAATGTCCAGGGGACAAACGGCGGCTCCCCCGCCGCCCGTAGCGCCTCGTTGATATCACCGAGAAGCGTTGTACCGTTCCGCTCGTAATGGATCGCCCGCAGCTCGGCCGCCTTTGTCTGGATAAGGAACTCAAGCCGGACACCCTTCCCATGGGCGAACGCGCCCCACATCAGGAGCGGGTCCTTTGGCGGGATGCGTGTCAGCGCCGTGTAGAATAGGTCGTCGGAGAGTTCTTTGTAGAATGCCTCTCCTCCGGTCGTGTCCAGATACCCGTCCAGCCGATGTTTTTCCGCGAACGCTTTCAGCTCGCCACCTTCATCGATCCGTTTCCGGATGGGATTGAGACGCAGCTCGCCGGACGAGACGATGCCGGCGAACGCCGCCTCGCTGGTGTAATGGTATAGTGTGGCGGGCACGGGCTCATGGGGAAACATCGTGTCCAGTATGGCACGCGAAATCCTACCTTGGTTGCCGGTCGTTTCGATCACGCAGGCCTGCCTGACATGTATCTCGTTGACGTCAACCTCCCCATCAAGGCCGTGCGGCTTAAGGCAGGACCGCAGTATGTCTGCGACCTTCCTCTTCCTCTCGATCTCAATCAGTATCGGCGGCTGTTGCATCGGCCTACTTGCCTTCCGCAAGGCGCAGCAGGTGCGTCGCGCGCGTTCCAATGACGCCGCGTATCTCTTTCAGAATATCGTGCGCGATACTCGCCGCCTCCAGCTCTCCGATAAGCTGGTCGGCATGCTTTCCGATCTGACCGGCCAGTTCAGCAATGTCCTTCACAAGCAGGCGCTGCGCGCCCTTGGTATCAGGCACCAGCGTCAGCCACTGCTTGAGGTGGATGGTATCCGGCACATTGCGCCCGCCGATCGCCATGGCGAGTTTCTTCGTAAGGCGCGGATAGACGGCGGTACACACTACGTCATAGAGCGGCGCGAGGTCCGGAACCCGGTCGCGGTAAAGCAGCGCATAGTTCTTGCCGTGAGCGTCCGCGTTACCGACAAGATAGTGAAAAATCAGCATCCGGATGAAACCCAGACGATCCGCTGCAGGCCGTGCGGTGGCGCGATCAATCAGCCCGATCGCGGCCGCCGTGCCGGGTCCGCCTTCCTCCTCGTATTTGAGCTCTGGCGGCACGCTGAGCGCCTGGCAGAAATCCTCCTGATGAAGCCGCGTGATGCTGCCATCCTCGTGAAGGTGGCGGTCGTAACGCTCGACGAGCAGGAACGATACGGCGCCGGCGAGGCGCATTTCGACCTTAGGCACCGGCAGGCCCAGCCGCGCCGCAAGGCGCAGGCAGAACAGCTCGTTTTCGACAGTGCCGTCGAGCGCCTGAATGAAAGGCTTGAGGATATGGGTTGTCGGACGGCCGCCCTTGGCAAGGCCAATGTTTTCGCCGTCAACACAGACGGCGAGTTTGTCCTGCGCCCCGGCAAGCGAAAGCCGGACCCCTTCTTCGCCGCCCAGCAAAGGGCGGTCGCGCAGCTTACCGATAAGCTCCTCAAGCCGATCGTTACTTAGTACCTCTACGCCCTCGTCGTCGGATGGCGGTGGCGTCTCTCCCGCAGGATAGAGCGACAGCGCGCCCGCGCATTCGCCGCCGATGACTTCAAGCAGGCCGAAAGCGTTGCCGGAAGAAATGCCGAGCGCTCCTGCTAGCCGCTGCCGCGCGCCTTCATCCGGCAACAGCCCAGAGAAGAACGGCCGGACGATCCGGTCCGCGTGCGGCTCCTCCTGCAAAGGCATGGAAAACGAGATCGGCCGCGCGCCCCTGCGGTCGAGGTAATCCCGATCATAAGCAAAGCCGAGAGCGCCGCCATCGTCCTGCCTAAGCGTCCCTGCGTTGGCATCGTCAAACCAGACATCCAGTATGTGGGTCATGTCTCACTCTCCCGCCGGCTGCGCACCGACACGGTAAGACCGAGCGAGGACGCCACCTGCAGGGCGCGCCCGACCTGACAGCTTTCCTTGCCCGCTTCGAGTTCTCGCACGAACCGTATGCCCACCCCGGTCAGCCCCGCGAGCTGCTCCTGCGTGAGTTTTTGTGCCTTCCGCTCCGTGCGGATCAGAAGCCCGAGGCTTTTTGTGTCAAAGATCGTCTGCATGTAAATCGTCCCTATCGGGGTGATTATAGCACCAGACGCGATCCAAATCCACAAAAAGAACCGAACGGGATTATTTCCTCTAAACCATTGACGGGCCGATTAATCTCATCCCGATCGGGACGATCTGTAAACAGCCGGTCACCTTGCGTTAAGGTCTGCTTCGTCTGGAGCCGTCCGTCGCCTCACCGAACGAGAGCAACGCGATCCTGACGAAGCCGGCTTTGGCGGTGAGTTCCTAAGCCTCTTGCCGGCGCAAGGGATCGTCACCCGTGAGGGTCGAGACGTAACGGCTCGGGGCGCTGCCTAGAGCCCGGCCCGCAGGGTGCGCCCAAAATTACCTATCGCTACTGCCGCCACTTCCGGCGCGCCGCTCTACGAGCGTCCGGTGCATTTGCCAATACATTCCGAACCTCAGCCCTGAACATTCGGCTTGGAATAGTGCCGCTCCCGGGGCGCGACTTCTTCCGCGAAAAATCTCACAATGGTGTCTCTGGCACTTGCAAAATCTCGTTCTGCCAGCCCGGGCAGCCGGCGGAACGCATCGTCGTAGTCATCCATTTGCACGGTCGCGTCATCGTCCTTTGGCTCAAGGCGCAGGCAACGGTCCGGCCCGAGCAGCAATTTGACCTGGGCTGTTGCGTTGTCGGTGGTGAGGAACATCGCGGCGTTGATGATCTCCCTCCATGCCCAAAGTCCCGCAAAGACGCCGGAGTTGCTGAGAGAAAACGGCGCGTTGCCGGTGCCGATGCTTAGGACGTCGATCTGGTCGGCCGCCAAGTCGTAGGCCGTCAGCGCGTCTACAAGCGCGACCATCGCCGGGTTGTTCGCCCAGACGCCGCCGTCGATAAAGATGCGCCCGCTCTCCTCATGTTCATGCCCTTTCAGATATGTCGGTGCTGCCGATGTGGAACGGGCAACGCGCCAGATCGGCGTAATGTGGTCGTTTCGGAAGTCTTCGTGGTGATCGGTTTTGAACACCGCGATCTCGGTCTTGGGCATCATGAATGCCGGGATCACCATCCGCGGCTCGGCTTCCCCGAGCGTGCGATCGGTGAACCTTTCTTTCAACGCCTTCTCCAGCTCTTCATGGGCAAGCTTAGGCCCGCTCGCCCACCCGGCCAGCTGCCGGAATTTGCCCCACCGCCCTGTTGGCAGTGGCGGAAAGATCTTCCTCCCGTCATCGCGGTAGAAAGACGTGATCTCGGTCGTGGAAATGCCGATGCCAAGACCGAGTGCGATGATACCTCCAGTCGATGTCCCCGCGATCATGTCAAAATAGCGCGCGAGCGGCTCACCGCCGGCCAGCTTCTCTTCGCAATGACGCAGCAATTCGGCGGTGTAGATGCCCTTGATCCCGCCACCGTCGAGAGAGAGAATTTTGAACGTCTTGCCCGCCGGCCATGGCTGACGGCGGCGCCGCGTCGGAAGACTGTTAGCACGCCGGTCAGTGAACATCGGCCAGCACCCCTCTCACGGCCTGCGCATCGCCCGCATGCATACGCGCAACGCTTTCATAACCGACACCGGGCGCGAGCCATTCGCCGGTCATGTGCCAAATCTCGTAGTAAGCGAGCCACTCTGCCGTCCAATAGATCGTCGTTTCGGCAATGAGATCGGCCGGCGTCCACTCCCTGCCTTCGGGATCGAACAGGCATAGGCCCGAATGCACAGGCTCTTGGGAATTGAAGATGAGGTGAGGAATGTCGGCGAATGTGCCGCCTTCGCGCGGGGCAAGAGACGGCTCCGTGACCATCACGTATGGAAGCGACATGGCACCGGGCTTCCAGAAGAGCGACACAATATAGAGCTGTGCCTTCGGGCGCAGGGGCCCTTGCCACCACAACGTGCCGTCGGCCAGCTTTTCGCCGGTGAAGTCTGGCCAGACGCGCTGCATCGCGGCGCGCTGCGCGTCCGGCGACCGGCGGGTGCTGCCGCTACTCGTCATCAGGATCACCCAGCAGCATCGGGTGAAAGTTATGCCGCGGCACTTCCCGGTATCGATCGGGCGAGACCACGATGGCTGACGCCTGGATCAAGCCCGACCGGGGCGCCGCGAGAATGGGCGCGACGGTATTGCGGCGATCATGCCGGGCTGCGAGCACGGCGCGCTGCTCACGGCCGATACGCTCACCGAACAGTTCGTCGATCGCCTTGGCGATATCGGCGAGCGGCGCGTGCGCCATCGCTTCGAGCTTCTCGCAGAGATAGTCGAGATTTTCGGCAAGGACCCGCATGTCGTCGATGCCGTCAGCGCCGTTCCGGGGCCACCGGTTGTTGATCTTGTCTGCACGGTATGACGGGTTTTCTTCCGCCGGACGCGTACCGGCGGCGATATGCTCGCGCATGATCTTCGCAGTCGAATCGGCGAGCGCGAAGAGTTGCGCGCTGAGCCCCATCGGGACATAGCCGACATCGCCCGCCCTTTTCGTAAGGTAGATCGACGGCGGACGGTTCAGCGTCAGGTCGTCGTAGCGCAGGTTGAGAAACCGCTTCAGAAGCTTGAGCGCGACGGCCTCCTGCGCATCGATTGCGCTCGGGATCATGGGAGGCAGATCCACCTGGTCCGCCTTCATCACCACGTCCCGTTCCTGCTCATCGATGAACTGAAGGCGGCTGCGCGCGGCGGCTTCGCGGTGCCGGGAAAGCGCCTCGGCGAACGCGGCCTGTCCGATCCCGACCCGGCCGCGGAACCACGCAGTGAAACCCCACGGGTTCGAGTCGACCCTGTACGACGCACCCTCGTCCGGAGAGTGAAAAATCTGCCCCGCGCGTGCAATGTTCAGCCGGGCGCTGCGGTCCATGATGGTCACATCCATATGCATGAACGGGAAGCTCAGCTGGACGCACCGCGTGCAGCGGACGATCTTAATGACGCCGGGAAATCCCTGAAGCGACTTTTCGAGTTCGTCGAGCGCCCGGTCATGATCCCAGTCCGCCGGTACGTCGATCTCGACGATCGCGTCGACATCGAAGCGGTCGTCGTCGGTGCCGCTGATGATGGTCGTGCTCGTGGCAATCGAGCCCTGCGCGTAGATCAGGCTGACGCCGTCGACAAGGTATGGCGCGAGCGTACTCGCGCTGCGTTCAAGATGCTGCTTGAGCCGGCGATACCGGTTTTCGGCGACACGGCGGTCGCGCCGGCTGAGTTCGATTACGGCGGCGACGTCTAGCAGCACCTCATCGAGAGCCGCCGTCTGGTTAAACGGGTTTTGACGGTCATGGTAGGTCATCGGCAGCTCCTCTGGCTGGTGGCAAGCCCCGTTTGGGAGCCGAAGCTTTGCCGAAATTGAATTCTTGCGTATGTCGCCCTCGACATGGAGAATATGTCTACATTCTATGGTGCCGCAAAATTGGCGTCAACATTAACATGACGGAGAAGACATGGCCGATAACGAAAGCCCTAGCGATATTTTCCGCGAAAGGCTGAAAAGTGCCCGTGAATTAAGAGGTTACAGCCAAGAGCAACTCGGCGTCCGCGCCGGCATGCCGGCTAGCTCGATCGCCCACTTTGAGACCGGTCGTAAGCCTTCGTTCGATTCGTTACGCCGAATCGCCACGGCGCTGGAGATCACCACCGACTATCTGCTGGGGCGCGTGGACAGCCCTGAACTGGCACAGGCGGGTGACCCGCTCTTCCGGGACATCGGCAAGCTCACAGGGGATGACCGGGAGATCGCCAAGGGCTTCCTGGAGATGCTGGCAAAGCGCAACACCAAGAAAGATTAGACCCTTGAGCAAGATTCTTAGCCTGAAACTTGCCCGGCAAACGGCTGAAGCCTTCCTGAAAGAGGAAGGTCTCCTAGCTCTGCCCGTCGATCCGTTCGCGATCGCGGCAGGCCGTGACATCATGGTTGAAGGCAAGCCCGAGAATACCGAAGGCGTCTCTGGGATGCTCCTACGGCACGGCAACAATTTCGGGATCGTTTTCGCAACCCATGTCCAAAGCCTGGGCTTCCAGCGGTTCAGCGTCAGCCACGAACTCGGCCATTATTTCCTTCCAGGTCATGTCGACCAAGTCATCAAGGATGGTGTTCATGTTTCGCGCGCCGGCTTTGCCACGAACGACCCGTACGAGCTCGAAGCGGATCACTTCGCCGCTGGCCTGCTCATGCCAGAGAAGCCTTTCCGTGACGCGCTGGACGACTTCGGTCAGGGGCTGGATGCCATCGATCAACTGGCTGACTTATGCGTGACCTCGCGCACCGCGACTGCCATCAGGTACGCGGAACTCGCTGACACCGCCGTCGCTGTGATCGTCAGCACGCGCGGTGTCATCGACTACTGCTTCATGTCCGATGCTATGAAATCGCTTCCCAAGCTCGATTGGCTGCGCAAAGGAACGCCGCTGCCGGCCGGAACGGCGACTGCTGCGCTCGCCGCCGACGCGGCACGCGTGACGGCCGGCGACCGGGCCATAGATGAAGTCGACGTGCGGGACTGGCTCGGCGGACCAACCCGGGCTGCGGTTTCGGAAGAGGCTCTTGGACTGGGCTCCTACGGCCGCGTCCTAACCGTCCTCACATCGGGAACGATCGGTCAGGACGGCCCGGACGAGGACGAGGATGATGAGGAATCCTTAGTCGAAAGCTGGACGCCCCGCTTCCGCCGATAATGGACGAATAGCCTAACCGATCTGAACGAACAGGAGGGGTTAGATGGCGAAGGGCAGCTTACCGCTTGGCGACACTTAGTACGAGACAGTCGGTTTTCGGCCCCGTTACGGACGCAGCGTCGCCGAACGCGACACCTTTTCGACGGCACTCTCTCGACCAAGGCGGTCTGCAAGATCGGCGACCGCCGGCCGTTCATGCCTGATGATGTCTCGGGCCCGCGCTTCAGCCGCCTCAATGCGTTGATGGACTCTTTGCGCGAACTCGCGGTCGTTCAGAAGCCGGATTTGGAGGACCTCCTCCGACATGAACAACAGTGGATGCCTTGCGCCATATCCAAGGGAACCCTCAAGTGCAGCAGCAAGTCTGGTGGCGTGGTCGAGATCGCTGTCGGAAAGCCCCCCGGAGCCCGCACCGACGGATCCCAGAATTTCCGCCTCGGCAGCACGTCCGGCCATCGTCATCGTCAACTCGTCCAGGAAATACTGCTCGTCCTGGTCGCGCATGGCATCGCGCCGGACGTGCGTCGTGCCCCCCGTCGTGTCGATCATGATGCTCTCAACCGTACCGATCCCGAGAACCATCGCAACGATCGCGTGGCCGGCCTCATGAACGGCGAACCGTCGGCGAAGAGGGCCGGTCAGCGGCGGCGACGCCTCTACCAGGCTGGCTTCCAGGTCTGCGATCGTGAGGCCTCGTCCTGCACGGCGCGCGCGCCCTTTCGCAGTACGGACAGCCTGTTCGACGTCAGCACCGGTTCGGCCTGCCGCAAGCCTTGCGAGGTCGGCTAGTACCTGATCGACCGAGGCCTTTTCCGTGCTGGTCGTCATGAGGGCGTTTCTCCAGACGGGCTCCATTCCGTCGCCAACCCTTCGACGGCATCGCCGAGATGGTGTCGGAAAATCGCCGCAAGAGCGGCCAGGTTCGGCTTGGGGATCACGATGTGACGCTCAAGTCGTCCTGAGCGGCGGAGCGCGGGATCTAGGACATCGGGTCGGTTCGTTGCTCCGACGATGACGACGCCCTCCGATCGGATGGCGCCGTCGAGAAGCTCCAGCGCCTTGTTCACGATGCTCACCCAATAGTCGTCATACTCAATCCGGCCGGTGTCACGGCGGCCGATGCCGTCAATCTCATCGATGAACAACACCGAAGGCCTGCGCCGGATCGCGTCCTGGAAGGACCCATTCATCGCGGCGAGTACGTCGCCCAAGTGCCCGGCCGTCAGCCAGGTCGCGGCTGACGTGGCCAGAACGGGAAGGCCGAGGCTGTTGCCGAGCGCCTTCGCCCACATGGTCTTGCCGGTCCCGGGAGGACCCGACAGAAGCAGCCTCGGCGAGAGGTCGGACCAGGCGATGCTTCCCGCCTTCCAGGCATTGATGTCGTCCTTTAATGCCAGCGCCCATTCTCGCGCGGCCCCGTATCCCTCCAACGTTTCGACGCGCGGCGCATGGGGGTCGGTGGACGGCTCGATGAAGGTCGAGGACATGGCCCGTCCGGTTGCCCGGCCCTGGCCCGGCCGCAGTTCTCGCCGGTCACTATCTTCGGCGTCGCCGTCATCAGACGTGCGGTTCTCGATCGCGTATCGGGCGAGCGTAGTGACGATCTCGTTCGGGAGAAGCCCGGGGCGGCAAGCCATGCGCACATCGGTCATGTCGAGTTCGAGGCACTCGTTGTCTGAGATCGCGATCGAGGGTGCTGCGCCGCGCACGTTCTCGATCAGCCGGTGGACGATCTCGCTGTCGAGCGCCCTCGTGTCCAGAACCAGCGTCGCCGCTTCGAGCAGGCGTGCCGGCACGTGATCCGAGGCCGCGGCGGTGACGAGGATGGGCAACGGAGCCTCGAAGGCCTTTTCGATCGACGGTCGCTTCGGTCCGTCCGGTCCGCACTGAAGCGATACCAGGCTCTTCTTATAGGCGGAGCGGGTGATGGCGATGCGGCCGCGCTCGGCGCCGGAGGGGGATCGAAACTCCCACTCGCCGCCGAAGATCAGGCCCTGTTCGATCATCCGCAAGAAAACGTGGGCCGTGCCCTGAACAGGGGCAATTACAACCACGATCGGACGTGGGGCGTTCAGCGCTTCGATCACGGTCGAGCAGCCGCCCTCAACGCCCGAGACGGCCTTCGCCAGGAGCAGTGCTGTTGCGACCTCGTCTGGAGCGTAGGGTTCGGCGAGCGAGCGCACGGTGGCGACCAGTTCTTCGATCTCGAAGTCGCCGTGATCATGCCACGACACACGTGCGTCGTCGGCCGGCCCACGCCCGCCTACAGCGTCGGCAAGGGCGCGGGAGAAGTCCGGCTCATCGACATCGATCTCGTGCTGTGTAAACCCCAAGGCGGATCCGCGGGACAGGAGCCCGATCCACGGCCCCATTCCGCGCGGGTCAGGGCTGTCGCCATGCTTGCGGCGTGCTGCGGCGATCGAGGCCAGGCGGTCGATTTCCGCCCCCCGCGTGAAGCGGACAAGCTCCGCTCCCCCGGCCGAGCTCATCGGCGCGGCAACCAGCCACTGCTTCCGGCTGGCGCTCTGCAAAGCAATCGCCCAGCGATCCCTCGCCTGGCGCGCCATGAGGTAGCGAAACTTCCGCTCGTCGATCATGGCGCGCCCCCCGTCTTCGACACGGACGCAGAGACTTCCTGCGGGACCACCGTCAGCCCGATCACACGGTTGCGCACGCACCACTGCATCGCAGCAGTCGCAGCAAGATCACCGGCGGCGGCGAGCGCCTTCAACTCCTCCGCCACATACGGGGGGATCTGCATTCCCAGCACCTGCGCCGCACGCCCGTATTTGAGAGCGAGTGCGACCACCCGCGCGGCCCGTTCCCGCTTCGCCTCGGCCGGGTCGAGCGGCATGCGCCGGATTTTCCTCCGGCCGGCGCTGCCAGGAGCTTCGGCCGCGATTGCATTGCGGTCGTCGCCCGCGCCGGGCGGCACGCCGATCATGGACTGGCCGGGGTCGCAGCGGCCGCTGGCCGACAAGGCGACGAGACGTTCGATCAGACGATCATCGTTCTTCATGATCGCCTCCTCAATACATCGTCAGCGGCGAGTGGGGCAGCTTGACCCAGACCCTGCGATCCCACACGGCGTAACCGGCGATGACGCGGGCAGCAGTCATCGCCGAGGTGAAGACCTTGGGCCGCACGAAGACCATCAGGTCGGCGCGATCCGGAACCGGTGCCAGGAAATCGCTCGCCTCCAGCTTGCTCCGACGGTCCATGTTCGCCGCGCCGATGTCATGCGAGACCGCCAAGCGATATTCGCTGCCCGGGTGGATCAGGAAGCCGCGCTCGATATCGGAGCCGTACGCCTTCAGCCCGGCGAATGCGGTACCTGGACCCGGACGGAACGCGTAGGTGGTGAACACCTGCCTCTCCTCTCCACCGACAGTATCCGCGGCCGAACCGTACCCCAGCTCGCGTCGCGCCTCGTCGATGAGCGGGCTCAGCGCGTGCGGGAGACCCGCGAACGGGAGAAGGTAGAGGAAGGAGCGATAGGCCTCGTCGACGACCTGCTGGTCGAGCGGACCGAGATCGAACAATGCGGGCGAATCCCCATGCAAGAGAACCGCGTCGGAGCATTCGAAGAAGCGATAGAGCTTCGCTTCCAGCAGGGAGGCGTGCGTCTTGGTGATGGCCGACCAGTGGGGCGCGAAGGCGCAGAACCATTCGATTGGATTGCGCCGAGGAAACGCTTGCGTGCGCAAGCGCGACCGCACGCTCATCCCTGCGTAGCCGACGTAAGCCAGACGGAGGCCCTTCGCGTCCGGGGAAGTGATACAGACGTAGACTCCTGGGTTGGTCGACAGCGTCTGCGAAATGTCGCGATAGTTCGCGGGCCACGCGCCGGCAACCAGGTGGAAACTGCTCGGCGGTTCAGAGACACGGACCACGGGTCCGAGCGGCTCAAGCTGAAGGACGCCGGGGGAGGCCCGGCCGATGAAAATGGTCATGGGAATGGTCCTTGTGCGACCGACCGTCACTGAAGGCTCGCGCCGCAGAACGAGGACGGACCGATCCGCTTAAACGAGCGGACACGGCACGCCACGCACTCGCGGGACGTTCTGCAGTCGCTTCACGCGACGGGGATGGTCGAATCGATGGAGATCAGGTGATGACGACGAACGTCGTGCAGGCGCCCGCGGTGCTCCGGCGAAGCAAACGGGTGGCGGCGAACATCACAAGGGACTGGTCCCCGGGCGGGAAGAAGGTATAGGTCGACATAGCCTCGGTCACCTCTGATCAGGTGGTGGGGGTCAGGCCTCGTCTGGGTGTTCCACCACCCGGCGGGGCCGCTTCGGAGCCCTTCGCAGGGCCGCCACTATAACGATGCTGGCGGACTCGCCGACGCAACCCCTTTTCGATGTCGATCATGGAACATGGTTAACGCTGGGTCCGGAGGCGACATATTCCCGGTCGCCGGAAAATCCGGAAAAATGTCGGGGGTCATAGTTCGCGCCGATTTTCAGGATGTTTTTGTAACACCCTGTTTCAGCTGTGAAAACCACTCTCATTCGCATGCGGTCTATGGATTTTCCAGGACATTTTCTCGTGCCCGGGCGAATTTTCGACCGATTTCCTGCGGGCATTTTCTGGAGTTTCCAAGATCCACGACAAGGGGGGCGCCTTATCATGAAGGCCCAGCGGGCGAGAAGCCGGAACCGCGCGGTACATTGGGAACGATACACACCAAACCGGCCAGACGACGGTGCGGTTCCGGCGCGTCTCCTCAGGGTCGCGCTACAGCGGCTTCACCAGATCATCGACGTAGAACTTTGCACGTTGCAGAATTCGGTTCAGCTTCCTGATGTCCGACTTCCTTGCCTCAATCTTCTCGCCGTAGACTCTGGTCATACCGCTCTCCGCGTGGCCCATCAGCTGCTTTGCTTCCCAGGGTGCGGCACCGGCGGCCTGAAGCCGATCCTGGAATGTATGCCTTAGACTGTAGAGCGTCTTCAGCTCATCCGTGATCTTGACCTTCGTACGGAGGAACAGGCTGAACCAGGCTGAGAATTTGTTGGAAAAACGATCTGCCGCTTCTGGCGAGGGGATCTGCGGCCAGAGCATCTCCCTGCCCACGTGCAGGGCTTCACCCTGAAGTTCAAGAAGACCGAACTCGACGAGCTTGCGGTGCACTGGAACGAACCGCTTGCGATTTTCCGTTTTTGTAGAACCGCCCCCGTCCTCTGTCACCTCGAACACCAGGATCTTGGGAAATTCGGGATGCGGACGGATATCGTGGGGTCGCAACTGCATGATCTCCTTCGAGATCATGCCGGCGTAAAGGTACAGAAGTGGGATCCAGTATTGCAGAGAACCCAGGGCCTTCTTCTGGGGGTCGAGCTGGCCCATGGTGAAAATGGGTTGCGAAACGATGCGTTCGAGATCCTCTCGGGTGAACGACGTGCGCATATTCTTTTTTCCCGACGCGTAAATGCCTTCGGTGTTGCCCACATGAATCCAACCAGCGTCTACCGCAGCCTTGATAAGAGCGGAGACGTGGCTGACTTCCTTGTTGACCGTCGCGCGGGCTTTACCCGCTGAGGTCAGGAGATCGCGATACTGATGTAGGTGACGCCTGGTCACGGCGTTCACCGTGTCTACCCCGATCATCCTGGCGAATTTGGCGGCAGCGTGTTCCTTGTCTTTCTGGTTCTTGTCCGTCAGTTTCTTACCGCTGGTCCGGCGCTGCTCCTTCCACTTTTCCACGCATTCCATCAGCGTCTTAATCTCTGTCCCGTCAGCGCTGGCTGCAGATGCCACCGGCTCCCTAGCGAGTGAAACTTCAGACGATATCGTAGGACGCGGCATCGTCGACGGTGCCGGCAGTCGTCCGCTTGCACGCAGTTTCCGCAGGATCTCGCCGGGATGCGGAGCAACGTCTCGCATCGGTTCCTGCATCTGCCGCTTGAAGATCGCCTGCATCGCGATGACCTCCAGCCTCAAGCAGGCGGCCATGAAGGGGAGGAAGTGAGGCGAAAGGCGTTCCAGCCGCACTCCGAGAGAGGCTACGCGATCTCGCACGAACGCCCATCGAAATTCAGCATAAGCCACCGGAAGCATGTCGCGGATCTTGAGCATCACCTCGACGAGCGCATCTTCGTCCGCCTCGTCGATACGGCCGACCACCTGGCCTCGGCTTGCCTGATCTCCCGTCAGGCGCATCAGCCGCTTCTGCCAGTCCTGCTCCAGAATGTCCGCCTGGACCCATTCCGCGAGCAGTTGCCAGTCTGCGGCCTCCCAGTCCGCCGTCGAGATCGCGGGTTCTGTCAGCCCCTTCTGCGCCCGGTAGCGCTCGAACACGCCCTCCACCTGGAGGTGCGCCTTCGCCGCCGCAGTCTTTGCCGCGCGGATATCTCGTGTCTTCAGGGAGAGCTGGATGTGGGTACGACCAACCTGCCCCACGATATCGAGGGGCACGCGCCGAACGTATTGATAGACGCCTTTTCGCGTCGTCACATGGTCGGGGAGAGAGGGCAATTCGGGCTCCATGTTATGCAGTATGTTATGCACATGACTGCTTGGGGAAGCGCGATCCTGCCGTTAAGTCGTTGAATTCACAGAAATCACCAGCTGGAACTGGCGGATTGGTGGGCCCGGAGGGACTCGAACCCCCAACCAAGCGGTTATGAGAGGCTTTCAACAGCTCTTCCCTGCATCGGCGTGCGACGAATAGAGACAGCCAATCCACTGATTCAATGGCGTAAAATCGTTTCACGCTGTATCATGCTGTTGCAGCGGGTATCGACAGTGCTCATGCTTTCCCGTAGATCATTCCGTAGATCACGTGAACCGCTTGGTTGGGGGAAACATGCCGACGATGGAATTGACCGACCGCTTCTGCCAAACCGCGAAGGCTACATCCGGGCGCAAGACCGACTATTTCGATGCGACGGTCAAAGGGCTGTGTTTACGCGCCTCAGCCGGCGGCGCTCGGGCATTTTACCTTGTCTATTCGCGGCCGGGCGACGGCAAGGCGCGGGCATGGCTGAAGCTGGGCCGGTATCCCGAATTGAAGCTGTCCGAAGCCCGCCAGAGGGCACGCGATGGGCGTGTCGATATCGGCGCCGGCGGCGACCCTGCTATTGAGAAGAAGGCGAAGGCGGCCTCGCAGAATGTCGCCGACTTGGTGGCCAACTACATCGCTCGCCACGCTTCGACCAAGCGGACGGGCCCCGCCATTGCTCGCCGGCTGAATTTCAATGTCGTGCCGATGATCGGCGCCGTCAAACTCGCCGATCTTCACCGCCGGGACATTACCAAGTGTATCGACGCGATCAGGGACCGGGGCGCGAATGTCGAGGCGAACCGCGTGTTTGAGGATGTACGCGCCATGGTGCGATGGGCACACGGTCGTGGCGACCTTGATACCAACCTCGTCGAAGGAATGCAGAAGCCGACCGAAACCACCGAGCGCGACCGTGTACTGACCGCCGAGGAAATTAGAATCTTATGGGCCTCGCTGGACCAAGCGGACATGTGGAAATCAACGCGGCGGGTCATTCGGCTTTGCTTGGCAACGGCACAGCGTGTCGGCGAAGTGTCAGGCATGGCAGTCGCGGAGTTGGATCTTGATGCGGGCCTCTGGGTAATTCCTGCCATACGGGCGAAGAACGGCAACGAGCACAAAGTACCGTTGTCTGGCATGGCAGTGGGTGTAATCAAGGAACAGCTCGCCGCTGCAAAGGCGCTTGCGGTGCGCAAGTGTCATGAGCCATCGCTCTACGTATTTCCCGGCGTCCGTACGCAAGGGCCTTTGACTGGGGCTGCGGTAGCGCAGGCGATCAGCAAGCACCGGAAGAACGACACACTCCCCGGCATCGGCGAATGGACATGCCATGATCTGCGCCGAACAGCGGCGACGCATATGGAGGAACTCGGCATTTCGCCTTTTGTCATCGGGCACATTCTGAATCACGCGAGCGTCACTAAGGCCACCGTCACCAGTCGGGTCTATGCGCGCTATGACTACGCCCCGGAAAAACGCGAAGCGTTGGAGCTATGGGCCGATCGCCTCGCCGCTATTGTCGACGGCAAGGGTGCCGAAGTTATCCCGCTGGCTGGGAGGGCGCGCTAGTGGAACCTGCCGACCGTGTCGGCGCCGCGATTGCTGCGCTGCCAGTCTTGGAAGAGGAACGGTGGCGCATCCCCGGCGCTCTGGAAATGATGCTCGCTGCCGGCACGCTCATGCCGGCGAACGATCGCCCGAACCTTCGGGAAGCCGGCGTCACGAAGGCGCGCCGACAACTGGCATCACTTGATAGCCTCGCAACTGAGATGGTCGACTTGCTCGCCGATATTTCAGCCGAAGCCGGCGACGCCTTGGACAGAGAGCTCGGATCAGGTCGAAGCTTTGTGCATTTCAGGGATAGCCTTGATGCCACCGCCGCCGCCGTGCGGCGAGCCCTGATTTCAGTGCAAGGGAATACTGGGGTCGGGCGCCCTGCGAAAAGAGGTGCCGCCGGCATCGCTGATGTAGCGCTGATCGTCTATGAGGGACTGACCGGCGAAAAGGCTACTGTTACAGTCCGAGCGGACCGCGAGGGCAATCCAGCCGGCGGCAAGTTTCTGACCTTTTTGGAGTCGTTGTTCTCAGCGCTCAAAATAGCGGCAAGCGCGGAAACACATGCAAAGGGTGCAATCGCGAAGGCGAAAAGCTCCTCAAAAACCGACCAATAGACTCCTTTATCGCCGACGATCTAATTGAGTGAATTTGCGGCTCCTCGCAACAGTAGGAGCCGACATGAGAATTTCCGAGACTGCCAACCCCGACAAGAAGAAGGCTGATGTCGCACTCGACGACATCCGCGACGACGAACCGATCTCGATCCCGATGGCTTGTCGCGTGATCGGTGGAGTTCACACGCCTATCAGCGTTGCAACTTTCTATCGTGGGGTGGCCGCTAAGCGCTACCCCGCGCCGTTTCATCCTGCGCCCGGCGTCGCGCGCGTGCTGATGGGAGAGTGCCGCGCCATCATCGCAAAAGCGCGCGCCAAGACCGCACTCGGCCCGAAGGCGGCCTAACATCTGCATTCGCCCGGCGGAGAGCGGCCGCCCCGGCGCCGATCAGATCAAGCGCGATAGGAGGCGCATGTGTCCGCTCAAAACGAGCGACGCCGTCCCGGCGGAGACGGGACGGCGTCAGGGAATGCAGATCAGGGACGATCTAAGCAAGGAACTTATTCCTCTATCGAGGAAGACGCAAGGCAGACGCCCCTGACTTTTCGGTTCAAACACAGAGATCATTGGCAGGCGATCCGCGACGAGATCGGCGGTACAGAGACCTGCGCCGCTGTAGCCCTCGCCCTTGTCGTCTCCGCGGTGCCGCTGTCCTACAGCCGCCGCAAGGTCGCCTATTCACCGCCGCGCCGGTACCGTCATCCGCTGTTCCGGTATCATGGCGTCATCAGCGCCGTCGACCATCTGGACCGCGAAGGCCTGATCATCCATGACCGCGCCCCTCCGGCCCGCTACGGTTGGCAGAGCGCGATGAGCCCGACCGACGAACTCAGAAACATCATCGGCCGCATCCTCGCCGCCGGTCCGGAACTGGAGTTGGCGGCGCCGGGTGAGACCATCATCCTCCGCGACGCGAACGGCATGCCGGTTAACTACAGCGATGATGCTGGTAAACGTCGCATGCGTCGCAAGACCCTCGAATTCGACAAAGCACTGCGCAGCGTCGCGATGTCCATGTCTATGCGTGGCCAGCTATTCAGGGTCTTCAATCAGACCTTTGATCGAGGCGGCCGCTTCTACGTCGCCGGTGGGGGATGGCAGTGCGTACCTACGGAACGGCGCGTCGCGATGACCATGGACGGTGAGCCGGTCGTCGAACTCGACTTCAAGTCGATGCATCCCGCTATACTCTATTCTTGGGTTGGCATCCCGGCGCCGGAAGACGCCTATGAGATCCCAGCTTGGCCGCGCGCGCTGGTCAAGATCGGGTTGCTTGTCTTGATAAATGCGTCGACGCTGCGGGCCGCCCGGCTCGCCATCGCTCACCACGATGCTATGGCCGGCGTCGCGGCGCCGGGCTCACCTGAAGCTGTCATGGCCGCTGCCAAGCTGATCGATGACATCAAGCGCCTGCACCGCCCGATCGCCGGGTATTTCCATTCCGACGCCGGGGCAAAATTGATGCGGGTGGATTCCACCGTTGCAGAGGATGTGATGACCGAAATGTTCGGCGCCGGAATTCCGGTGCTGCCGGTGCATGACTCCTTTTTGGCGCCGGCCTCGAAAATCGAAATCCTAAGAAACTCGATGTCCGCTGCGGCCGAAAAAGCAGGCCTAAAACGGATGAAAATCACCCAAAAATAGGGGGCAAGTTTTATGCAATGGATTCAAGCACATGACCTCATCTGGTTCCACATATGGAGAGAACACCGTTCTCTTCACCATTCGCCTCTGTGTCCCCTCCCCTCTGTCTCCGGGGTCTTGGGGTGTCCCCAGTCTACCCCTCCTTTAATTCCTCCTGAGCTGCTCCGACCTCTGCGGTGCTAGCGCTGCCCTTACTCCCAGTAATTCAAAAAAAATCGCGAAATTCGGAAATACGAAAATGGCCTCAAATATCAAAATCGCCCGCGATGCCTCGCCATGGGGAGATCGCTTGTCCCTCGCCGAAGCCGCCGGATTTCTCAGGATGGGAGTCAGCACCCTGCAGAAGAAGGTGGCGCTTGGTCTCGGTCCGCAGGCGGAGGAATTCAATGGACGGCTCGAATTCGAGATTCCGGAACTGATCCGCTGGCGCCAATCTACAACCCGAAAAAGGTAGCCCGTTCAGCCTCCAACAAACTAGTTTTTGAGCGTGAAGAATGCGCGTCGATCCATTTCCATATCCTCATCGTACTGAGCGCGTTCAAGTTCATAGATCGATTGTTTGACATCGGGTTCGCATGAGGGGCAACAGTGACGAGGGATCTCACCACTTTCCGATAGTTCTCCAAACCTCCAACCCAAAAAGTTGTCCGTGTCGATGATCTGTGAAGCCAGCAAAGTTTCGTCGCAGTTTTCGCAGTGGATCACCTCTTCCTTATGCTGACAAAAGCTACACTGCTCCTCGTCAACGACGAAGGTTGCCTCGTCGCACTGTGGACAAATCCATCGATCCCCTTCAGCCGCTGCGGCATATTCCTTAGCGCGAGCTAGAAGCTCTTGACGAGCTTTGACTAGGCCTAAGACGCGACCATACTGTTCGTCGTCAATAAATTCACTTGTACCTATCCCAAGGTAACGGCGGTAGAAGAAAATCAAGAACGAGAATATCTCTGCGAATTTCAACTCAATATGATCGTGCTCGTGATTGAATTCGAAATGGGTTAGTTCGTTTCGCAGTTCGAACGCTTTTTCAATCTTCTTTCGCTCAGCCTCAGAAATTGTCAGCTTGCCGATCTCCGTGTCCGTCATCCGGTTTAATGCCGTTCGGACATTCACAGTACGCTCACGCTTATCGACGGATTCATAGATGAATGCCGGGTGGATGCGCCGGAGAAATTCCTTCATCGCCAGTTCCATCGCCTGTGCAACGTTGATGATCGCGAATTTCCACTGATCTGTACCGGCATCCTCAACCTGAGCTTTGGCAAGTGCCTCTCGGAAATACGAGATGCTGTTGTTAATCAGGTCAAGCTTATGAGTTTTGCCGGCCACCACATGGTCCTCACTGCGTTCTTTTCACCATAGCAGAATGGGTATTCTGTCGCCGGTCGATTCCGTCATCTTCCGATCGATTCCGACCCGGTTGAGATGAGGACCAATTTCCTACCTTGATCGACGCATGTCGATTTGGTCCCGCATCACAGGACGTGCCGAACCGGTCGAGGTGAAGGATTTCACCTTGGCCAACCCGGCGCTGCTGAGCCTGTTTGGCGGCACCGTCACGGCGAGCGGCGTCACCATCGGCGAAGCCACGGTGATGCGCCAGTCGGTCGCCGGTGCCTGCGTCCGGCTGCTGTCGTCGACGATGGGGACACTCCCCGTCCATGTTTTCCAGAAGGACGAAGACGGCGGCCGTAGCCGTGCCGATCATCCTGCCGAAAGGGTTAATGGCAGTTTCGTTTCGCCCTGGCTGTCGTCGGCCGAGTTCCGGCAGAGCCTCACTAAGAGGGCCATTTTCGACGGTGCATCCTACGCCATCGTCAACCGCATCCGGGGCGCCGTCCGCGAGATCCATCCTATTCCACATAGCGCTGTTAAGCGTGACGAGCTGCCGTCCGGCGAGCCGGTCTATGTGATCAGCCGCGCCGGTGGTGGCGAAACTCGTCACGGCTTCGCCGATGTCATTGAAATCCGGCCGTTCGGCGGACGCAGCCTCGCCAAGGATGCCGGCGAAGCGATCGGTATCGCGATCACATTGGAGCGCCACGCCGCCAAGCTCTTCAGCAATGGCGGCCGTCCGGCCGGTGTCCTGAAGGTCGCCGGACGATTGACGGCCGTCGCCGCCGAACGCATCGCCGGGGCTTGGAATTCGAGCTTCGGCGGCGAGAACAGCGGCAAAACGGCCGTGCTGGAGGAAGGTGCTTCCTTCGAATCCATCGCGCTGAAATCGACGGATGCGCAGTTCCTCGAAATGCGCGCGATGCAGATCAATGAGATTTGCCGCGCCTTCGATGTCCCGCCGGTACTTGTCGGCGATCTCAGCAAAGCTGTCTGGCGCAATGTCGAAGAGCTCGCCCTTGTCTTCGTCACCTACACGTTGCTGCCATGGCTGACGTGCTGGGAAAACGCGCTTGAACGCGCGTTGCTGACACCGGCCGAACGCGCCGCCGGGCTCTACATCGAATTCGATACCGCCGGCCTTGTCCGCGGCGATCTGGCCTCCCGCATGCAGGCGTATCGCGAAGCGATCTCGTCGAAGGTGATGACGCCGAACGAGGCGAGATCCCGGGAAAATCTGCCGCGGCATGCTGACGGCGATCGTCTCGAAAATCCGAACACGAGTTCGCCCGGCGTTCCGGCTTCCCCCACCGATGAGGCCGGCGATGAGTAAAGCTCCGTTCCCTGAAAACCTCCGTCCCGAAATGCGCCCGGTCCCGATCGCGGAAATGCCGGGTGTATCCGCGTTCTTCGGATTCAGCGCGGCGGCTCAGGCATGTGAGGCCGCCGGCATTCCGGTTGGCGCGAACCTGTTGGCAGCGCTACTTCGCGGGGAACCGCGTGCCATCGAAGAGGCGACGCCGCGCGGCTTGATCAATCCGGACGGTTCCCGCTGGCAAGGCGGTCCGGACGCTGTTCCGCTGCCGGTGCTGGAGCTTGGGAAGATCCTCGCCGATGCACTGCACCGGCGGCTTTTCGGTACAGCTTTGGACATGGGGGACGCGACCTAATGGACCGTCTCTTCATCGAAACCAAAGTGCTCGCCGACGAAGCCGGAGCAATTTCCGGGTTGGCATGGAAGTTCGCCGAAGCCGATCGCATCGGCGACATGATCACGCCGGGCGCGTTCAAAAAGGCGGTGTTGCCGCTGCCGATGTTGTTCGGCCACGATCAAAACGATCCGGTCGGCGCTTGGACTCAAGCGACCGAGAAGGCCGATGGCCTCCACGTCACCGGCAAGCTTCTTGTCGACGATCTGCCACGAGCTCGCGAAGTTGCTGCGCTCGTCAAATCCGGCGCTGTGCGCGGACTGTCGATCGGGTTCATCACCCGCAAATCATCGGCTCGTCCGGGCGGCGGTCGCACCATCACCGATCTCGAATTGCTGGAGGCTTCGCTTGTCGCGGTGCCGATGCATCCCGGCGCGCGCGTCACCAGCGCGAAGTCGGCAATACAGGCCATCGCCATCGCGTCGGCCATTACCCGCGCCACGGCGCACATCATGAGGAAATGAAAATGCGTCACGTTGACAAGACGGCGCTGCTTGCCAGCGCGACCCTGATCACCAAAGGCGAGGAAGACGATCCGACTTCGATCGTCACCAAGGCGTTGGCCGATTTCCAGAACGCCATCGACGGCAAGCTGAAGACCGCCACCGATGCTGTCGACGCCCGTCTCGATGAGATCGAAACCAAGCTGGCACGTCCCGCTATCGGCGGCCGCGCCGACGATGAGATCACCCCGGAGCGCAAGGCGTTCACTGGCTACCTTCGCGGCGGCCGCGAGATCTTGGCTGTCGACGAGGTGAAATCCCTCCGCGTCGCCGACGACAGCGCCGGTGGCTATCTGGCACCCGACGAGTTCGTCGCCGAAGTGGTGAAAGGCATCGTCGAACGCTCCCCGGTCCGTCAGGCTGTCCGCGTCGGCTCCACTTCCGCCGGATCCGTGATCCTGCCTAAGCGCACCGGTCGCCCGACCGGACACTGGGTTGGTGAAACCGAAGACCGTCAGGAAACCGGTTCCACATACGGCCAGCTCGAAATCCCGGTGCACGAGATGGCGTGTTACGTCGATGTCTCCCAGCGTCTGCTGGAAGACAGCGCCGTCAACGTTGAGGGCGAAGTCGCCTTCGATCTCGCCGAAGAATTCGGCCGTCTTGAAGCGCTGGCCTTCATGCAGGGCGATGGCGTGAAGAAGCCGGTCGGTGTCATGGAATCCGCTGGGGTTGCCTACACCTTCAGCGGCAACGCCTCGACCCTCGGCACCGCGCCGGCCGATCTGCTCATCGACGCCTTTTATGCGTTGCCGGCCTACTACCGCGCCCGTGCGGTCTGGATGATGAATTCCAAGACGCTGGCGGCGGTTCGCAAACTGAAGGATGGCAGCACTGGCGCCTTCCTTTGGCAGCCCGGACTTGTCGCTTCCACGCCCCAGACCATCCTCGGAATCCCGGTGGTGGAAGACCCGACGATGGATGACATCGGCGCCGCCGCCGAACCGATCATCATCGGTGACTTCGCCAGTGCCTACCGCGTCTACGACCGCGTCGGGCTTTCCGTGATGCGCGATCCCTTCACCGTCGCCACCAAGGGTCTGGTCCGCTTCCACGCCCGTCGCCGTGTCGGTGGCGGTCTCGTGCTCGCCGAAGCGCTCCGCAAGATCCGTTGCGCGACCTCGTAATCGGACAATCGAAAAGGAATTTCACAATGCGTGATCTCTATCACAACATCGGTGCCCTTCTCGCCTTGGCACCTGCGGTGAAAACAGCCGCCGGTGACGGCGTCGCCATCGACCTGCTGGGCTACGAGTCCGTCGCCTTTATCGTCAACACCGGTGCCATCGCCGGCGCCGGTGATTTCGGCATCAAGGTCCAGCACAGCGATGCTTCGGGCTCCGGTTGGGAGGATGCACCCGCTGGCACGTTCTTCACTAACGCCCCTGCAACCCTTGCTGCATCGACGGCCTACAAGCTCGGCTACATCGGCGACAAGCGGTATGCCCGTCTCGCCCTGACCACGGCCGGCGGCACCTCCATCGCCGCCGGTGCTGTCGCCGTGCTCGGTCGCCCGCACAACGCGCCCGTTGCTTGAACCCAATTGGCGCGCATCGCCCTCCTTGTGCGCGCCATACGCGAGCGGCCATTCGCCACGCCCGGCCGCTCGCGTCCCCTTCTTCCGGATGATGACGATGCCTCGCCTCGCACCTTCGATCTGCCGTTGTGGACGCCGCCGCGAACGCGGTGCGGGATGCGTTTGCTCAGCGCCGCGCGTCGACGACAGACCGTCCGCGTCGTCGCGTGGATATGATGCGGCATGGCAAGCCGCGGCGCGTGACTTCCTTCGTCAGCATGCGGACTGCACCTGCGGCGCACCTGCAACGTTGGTTGCGCATCGTCTGTCGATCCGCCTCCGTCCCGATCTCCGCATGAACCCGTCGAACTGGCGGCCGTCATGCCGCGCCTGCAATGCGAAGGACGACCATCGCGACCGCGCCATCGCAGACCGGGGGGTGGGTTCACCTTTGGGCGCTTTCTCCCCAGACCGCATGCCCCCCATCGGACAAAACCGCGCCGATAATTTCGGGGGTGCAAAATGCTGACTCGTATCACCGCGCCCGCATCGGAACCGGTCTCCCTCGCCGAAGTCAAAAACCATCTCGCGATCATCGGAACCGCCGATGACGATCTGCTGACGCGCTTGATCTCGTCGGCGGTCGCTTCCTTTGACGGCGCTGAAGGAAGGTTGGGCCGCTGCATGATCTCGCAGGAATGGCGGCTGGATATCTCCGGATCCTTTGCGCCTGGCATCGTATTGCCAATGCCGCCGGTGATCAGCGTCGACGCCGTCGCCTATGTCGACAGCGCCGGTGCTACCCAGACGCTTGATCCCGCCGACTATTTCGCCGCCGGACTCGGCAGTACCCATGCCGCCACCGTCTTCCCGACGACGCGTTGGCCGTCCGCGCGGTCCGCTTCGGTGTCCTTCACCGCTGGTTTCGGCGACGCCGACGCGGTGCCGGCGGATATTAAGGACGGCATCCTCGCCGTGATCGGGGCGCGCTACGCGTGGCGCGAATCGGAAATCATGGCGTCCGGTTCGCTGTCCTCGAATCCTCAGTTCACCGACACGATCGACCGCTGGCGCATCCGGGGGTTCGGATGACCGTCAAAGGACTCGCCGCGCTCAATAAGAAGCTCGACCGCATGCCCCGTGATGCCAAGGTCGAGATCAAGAAAGCGTTGAACGAAAGCGCCGACCGCGTCGTCGCGCTGGCGCGTGGTCTCGCGCCGGTCGACGAGGGCGATTTGCGCGCGTCGATCCGCAAAGAACCGGGCCGGCATGAACTCGCGATCGATGTCAAAGCCGGCGGTCCGCTGACTCAGCGCCCGGTGCGCAGCGGCGTGACGCAACCGCATTACGACTATTCGGCCAAGATCGAAGCGGAGTCTCCATTCTTCTATGGGGCGTGGCGCGCGCTCCGGAAATCCGTGAAGTCCAGACTTTCCCGCGCCTATCGCGACGCCGTCAAAAAGGGAGGCGGCAATGTTCGATGACCACGAAATCGGGACCATCTTCGAATGCGCCGCTGAGTTCATCGCAGCCAACGCGCTGGATTGCCGACCGGCCGTTGAGACGCTGACAGAGGAACACGCCCGGAAGATCGGTGCACTTCACGGATACGGAAGCAAGGCGGCCGGCCGGCTGATCTTTGCGATAGCGCTGTACGCCTTCGAAGAGAAACAGGCGGAAATTCTGAAGTATCGCGATCACTTCGTCGCGTTGGTCGCCCACAAGCGTCCCGGCGAGGTGCTGCAATGATCGGCGCTGGCGCATTCGACCGCCGCATCACGATTCAGCGCGCCGTCGAGACGCGCGACGCCGGCACGAATGCTGTTGTCACGACATGGGCGGCGCATCTTGCCGATGTCCCGGCGAGCGTGAAGACCGTTGCCGGCCGCGAGTTTCTGGAGGGCAACCAGATCGTCGCCGAACGTCGCGCCGTCTTCACGGTGAGGCACGCCGATCTTCGCGTCACGGATCGCGTCATCTTCGATGGGGCAGACTTCAACGTCACCGACATCCGCGAAGTCGGCCGGCGCCGCTTCCTCGAATTGCAATGTGAGGCGGTGACATGAAGACCGGTCCCAAGCCCCGCCTTGCCGTTGTCGCCAAGACCGCCACACCCGACGAGGTGACGCCGGCATGGGTGCCGCGCAATGTGAAACCTGACTGGGCGCGTATCGTCACGCAGCTCGTCGCGCGTGGTCTCTTCGATGACGGCAAGGTTGATGTCATCGCTGCCTATCTGTCGGCGCTGTCGACGATGCGGCGCTGCCAGCGCGCCATCGAACGCCAAGGCGCATTCTTCAAGAAGGCCGGCGAAGCACCGAAGCCGCATCCCGCCTTCGCCTTGATGGCCGAAGCGGAGAAGCGCCTTCGGCTCAACGCCTCCCGTCTTGGCCTCATCGAAGAGTCGCGTGATGTCGCTCGCAAGGGTGCGGTCCAGTCGCTTGACGTCGACGACGACGATTTCGGGGAGGACGATGTCTAGCATCCGCCCCACATGGATTTTCGATGATACCCCGCTTCCGGATCCCCACGGGTTCGGGGAGCGCGCCGTCGCGTTCATCCGGAAGCTGAGACACCCGAAATCGAGAAAGCCTTTCCAGCTTGATCTTTGGCAGGAACGTATTGTCAGGCGTGTCTATGGCGACACCGACGAGGCCGGCCGCCGTAAGATCCGCACCCTCTATTTGCGCGTCGGACGCGGTGCCAGAAAGACAAGCCTTGTCGCCGCGCTGGCGCTTCTTCACCTCCTAGGTCCGGAACGCGTTCCCGGCGGTCTTGGCATCGCCGCCGCCGCCGATCGCGATCAGGCGCGGTTGACTTGGTCCGAAGCTGTTGGGCTCACGACAATGTCGCCGCGCCTCCATGCCGCCACTGAGAAGCGGGAGGCGCCGGCCTTCCGGCTGTCTCACCCGAAAAGCGGTTCCGAGTTTGTCGCGATATCGTCGGATGGCGATTCCAAGCATGGCAAGACGCCGTCCTTTGTCGTCACCGACGAAATCCATGCGTGGCAGGGCCGGAAGCTTTGGGCCGCTTTGACAACAGGTCTCGTCAAGGTGCCGAATACCTTGCACCTGATCACGACAACGGCCGGCGCCGGGCAAGACGGGCTCGCCTTCCAAGTCGAAACCTACGCCCGGGCAGTCGCCACCGGCATCATCGAAGATCCCAGCTATTTGGCGGTCATTTTCGAGACGCCGCAAGATATGGACTGGCGCGACGAAGCCGGCTGGCACGACGCAAACCCCGGCCTCGCACTCGGTTATCCTGATCTCGCCGGTTTGCGCACGCTGGCGCGACAGGCCGAGTATGTCCCCGCCGCACGCCACGAGTTCGAACAGTACCACCTGAATCGGTGGCAGGATGCGGCTCTGAGCCCTTGGCTGGACATGAGCCTTTATGATGCGGGTGATCGCCCGGTCGATCTTGATGCCCTAGAGGGCGAACCCTGCTGGGTCGGTGTCGATTACGGCACCGTGAACGATTTGACCGCCGTTGTCGCCGTCTTCCCGCGTGGGGACGAGTTCCATGCGGCCGCGTGGTGCATGGTGCCGGCCGAAGGACTTCGTCGCAAAGCCGAAGCCGATGCGGCGCCGTATCCTCTTTGGGTGGAACAGGGCCACGTCATCGCAACGGATGGCAATGTCGTCGACAGGCGTGTTCTCGCGGACAAGCTTCGCGAACTCTGCGACCGCTTCTCAGTCCAAGAGATCAGCTTCGATCCCTACCGCATGCAAGACCTCGCCGCCGAGCTCGTCGACGAAGGCTTGCCCATGGTCGAATTCCGCCAAGGCTGGATTTCGATGGCACCGGCCGTCGAGACCGTCCAGTCCGCCATCCTCGCCGGCAAGTTCGTGCATGGCGGCAATCCGGCGCTGCGCTGGTGCTTCAATAATGTGGTGACCCGGACGGACCCGGCTGGAAACCAGTCGTTTCATAAGGGCCGTAGCCGCGGCCGGATCGACGCCGCCGTCGCCGCCACAATGGCGGTTCATCGCGCCTCCCGGGGCGACACCACAATGAGCATTTACGCAGGCGACGAGCGCGCCGGCGGACTGCTTTTCATCTGAGGTGGGGCGATGGCCGACACGACCGACAATCACAAACTCATAGTCAGCCTCGAAGCGCGGATGCGCTCGTACGAGAAGGCTATTGAGCGCGCGCAAGGCCAGACCAATGCCCGGATGAAAGGCATCGAAACGGCGCTTCGCCGTCCGCAAAAGGAAATGGAGAAGGTCGGGCAAGCCGCCGAACGCATGCAAATGCGCCTCGCCAAGGTCGGCGGCGTCATCAAAAGCTTCGGCGCCGGGTTGCTTGGTGGTCTCGCTGCCGGTGGCATCACTGGAGTCGTGAGCCAGTTCGGCGCCGTCGCGGAGTCCGTGGCGAGGATAGGCGACGAAGCCAAACGCGCCGGTGTCGACTCCAGCGTGTTCCAAGAATGGACCGCCGTCGCCACAAAGGCGCGCATCCCGGTCGACGCCATGATCGATGGCCTGAAAGAAATGGCGCTTCGCGGCGACGAGTTCGCCATCACCGGCAAGGGCGCCGCCGCCGAAGCGTTCGCCCGGCTGGGTTACGGCGCCGCCGAACTGAAGACCAAGCTCGAGGATCCGTCCGCGCTCTTGCTTGAGATCATCGACCGGCTCGGCAAGTTCGACAAGGCCGCTCAGATCCGGATCAGCGATGAGTTGTTCGGCGGCAGCGCTGGCGAACGCTTTGTCGAGCTCATCGATCAAGGTGCCGCCGGTATCCGCCGCACGATCGATGAGGCGCATGCGCTCGGCAACATCCTTGATGATGATGTCATCGCCCGCGCCGCCGAAGTGGACCGTCAATTCAAGATCGTTTCCCAGACGGTCGGCACCGCTCTGAAGTCGGCGATTGTTGACGCCGCCAGCGCGCTGTCCGGGTTCATCGACAGCTTCAATTCCTTCGAAAACCAGCGTCGTGCCACCCTCACCGATCGGTCGACCGATATCGATGCGCAACGGCTTAGCATCGAAAACCGCATTCTTGAAGCGCAGGCCAACGCGGCGCTCAACGATCGCACCCGCGCCAAGGCGGTTTCCGGTCTGCGCATCGAACTGGAAAAGCTCAACGCCGAAAGTGCGAAAATCGAAGGTGCTCTCGCCAAGACGGCGCCGGTTGCGGCGCCTGGCACCTCATTCAAGCCACCTGCCTATGTGGCACCACCGGTGACAGGCGGCGGTGGGCGCGATGCCAGCGCAGCCGCCGCCGAACGCGAAGCCGAAGCGGTTCGCCGTCTCATCGCCGAACTGGAATTCGAGCGTTCCCTTATCGGGATGACCGAAGTGGAGCGCGAAACCGCCGTTGCACTTCGCCAAGCCGGCGCTGCGGCAACCGATGAACAGCGCGCCAAGATCGGCGCTTTGATTTCCGAGATCGATCGTGAACGCGCCGCACTGGACGCGCTGAAGGCGGCACAGGAAGCGGCCGCTGAAGCCGGCGAATGGGCTGGCGATCTGATCGGGGATGCTTTGCTGTCGATCATCGACAAATCCTCCAGCGCCGAAGACGCGTTGAAACGGCTTGTTCTGCAACTCGCACTCGCCGCCGCTCAGGCCGTGTTTCTGGGTTCCGGCCCGCTCGCCGGTATCCTTGGCCTTGGCCGCGCCGCCGCGCCGGCGGTGACGCCAGCGCTGGCACCTGCGGTCGCCGGTACCGGTATCGCCGCGATGGTGTCCCGTGGTGATGCGGCGATGCGTCGAACCGATGTCGGCGAGATGGCGACACATTCGATGCGCGGGATGACCAGCCGGATCGGCGCCGCCTCCAGCGCTTCCGATAACCGCGTCTTCAACATCGATGCCCGTGGTGCGCAACGCGGCGTCGGCGAAGAGATCCGGGCGGCGCTGAAGGAATACGACAAGTCCAACACCGTCCGCGTCGCCGCCGGCTTCGCCAAGGCGCGCCAGAGAAGGATGATCAGATGAGCGCGCTTTCTGTCATCGAAGCCATTCTGAGCGCGGCCGCGCCAGTCACCGCGCTTGTCGCCGACCGGATCTTTTACACCACGGCACCGCAAGGCGCGCCGCGGCCGTATCTGGTCCTCATCCAGACCGTCGAACGCGATGAGCCGATGCTTGGCGGCATGGCCGGCTATCCGGAAAGCATGGTCAATGTGAGCTGCTACGCCGACGATTTCCCCGCTGTCGAGGCGCTGGGCAACGCCGTGATCGCCACCCTTCAGGATGCCGCCGGCACATGGCGTGGGAAGACGGCGACACTCCAGCGCGATGATGTCGACAGCTTCGATTTCCTGCCCGCTGACAAGACGCATCGCCGGATCACCGGCTTCGCAGTCCGCTACCGGTGAGCCCGTGCATGCAAAGCCTGACATACTTCGCGGGATAAAGGCTGATCGCCGGCGTTACATCCTCGGCGCCGTCGCCAGCATCTTGCGGGAAGGCCGACCGACCGCCTTTGCGTTTGAAGCCGCATGCCGTCACGGTCTCAGGATACGGCTGATCTCCGAGGGGTGGCGCTGGCAATCCGCAGATGATGCCGCCGCCGAATTCGTCGGTCGCGCGCTTCGGATGATCGGCGCTGTCCGGCCGGATTGGTATATGGGGCAACCGGCCTATACCGAAACTGGCTTTGCGCCGCTCTCGCGAACCCACTGCATCCGCTGTGGAATCCCGCTCCAGAACGGCGATCTTACCGGGTGGCATCTACGGTACTGTTCGACCCTTTGCCGGGACCGTCACCAGCAAGGCCGAAACTTGAACGACAAACGGCAGCACTTCGACGTTATGGTGCGGGCCGCCTTGCTACATCGCGCCCATGACAGCCGCACCTGCAACCACTGCGGCCGAATGTTCACGACGACCCGCCATCGTGGCAAGGCGAAGGCGTTCTGTTCCCCGAGCTGCAATGTCAGCTACCATCTCGTCGCCCGTCGCCGTTATGTCCCATGTGATCATTGTGGGAAGTCATTCACCCCGCGCAACATTGTGCGGGCGCCAAAGTATTGTTCGCAACAGTGCTACCGGGCCGCTCGGTGGGCGGCGGTCCGATCGTCTTCTTCATTGTGAGACTTCTAAGGCGTCTTGCGTGGTGGCAGGCCCCACATCCAGAGAAACAAACGGACCAGCGTCTTTGAAGCGTCGCACCGCTATGTCGCTTATGTCTTTGCAAAGCGCGTTTGCATCCTTCACATCTACCTGAAGGTGTTTCCATATATCCTGCACCAGTGATTCCATAACGATCGCCTTCGCCTGCGCTACATTTGTTTGTCGGCCGACAAACTTGGACACCATTGACCCATCCGGCTGGCGCTCGGTGTAGCGAGCGCTCCATTCCTGCCAAGCAAGGCGAAGTTCCACATATTGCTTGAAACCTGCCGACAACGAATTGGCACGTTCTGAAAGAAGCATGCAGCGATTTACTATTTCGCTCTCTTCCATCTCAACAAATGGCACAAAGTCACTCGCTTCAAACTTCGGCAACGTATCTTCATTCTGCGATTGTGGTATAACTCTCATCCATAGTTTTATTGCACCTGACCGATTGATTGATTTATCAAAAAATATGTTGAGAGTATAAAGATAATTCGAAATCTGAATCATCTTTAGCAGCGTCCGAAGGACTGTGGCCTTCTCGGCGCTAACGCGGGCCTCAGCATCCTTCTTTGCTGCTTCGCGTGACGACTGCCGCGCGAGCAACCACGAAATGAACCCGCCCAATACAGCACCCCCAAAACCAGCGATCAACGTAGACGCATCGGTCGGGCTCAGTGCAACGGCGTCTCGATACGGGATCTCGAATCCGATGAGCACGAACGAGAAGACGACGACGCCCCCGATGGCGCCAGCCATTACCAACGGAACCCCCCCATCGCTCATTTTCACCCCCAGAAAGCTATCGGCCGCTAACCATTCTCCCCGGCATGACTGCCGGCGTGATCCCCAAGTCACGCGACGGCCAGCATAATAAGCGCAACGGCGACGAGTCCAACCATCAACCGGTGCTGATTTTGGTCTTGCCCAAGTTGCTTAGATGACCGCCTAGCAAATCGAGTTTCCGTAGATATAGCGTAGATCACGCGATTTCAGAGGGAAGCTGCAGCCGATCAAGCTATTGATTTTATTGGTGGGCCCGGAGGGACTCGAACCCCCAACCAAGCGGTTATGAGCCGCCGGCTCTAACCATTGAGCTACAGGCCCCACCGGCCGCTGGATTAGTGGCTTTTGCCCGCCCGCACAAGCGCCGGACGCAAGGGCGCACCAGACGGTTGCGGCGGCGCCGCAGATTTGCCGCAGAGCAGGCCGAAGAGCCGCATCCTCGAAGGGCAGACACCGCAACGGAGCCAGACATGAAGAAATCGACACTCAGGGCGGCGCTTGCCGCGCTTGCCCTCCCCGCCTTCGCGCACACCGCGGCCCTGGCCCAGGACCGTCAGCCGACGCCCCGCGTCATCGTTTCGGGCCAGGGCGAATCGTCGATCCGCCCCGATATGGCCGTGCTGGCGCTGGGTGTTGCCCGCGAGGCGGCGACCGCGCGCGAGGCGCTTGATGCCAGCAACGACGCCATGGCCGCCGTCATCGCCGCGATGAAGGCCGAGGGCATCGCCGAGCGCGACCTGCAGACCTCGAACTTCCAGATCAGCCCGGTCTATGCCTATCCGACGCAGGACGAGCCGAACCGGCCGCCGCGCATCACCGGCTACCAGGTGTCGAACAGCCTCTCCGTCCGCGTCCGCGACATCGGCAAGATCGGTCCGGTCCTCGACAAGGCCGTCACCCTCGGCGTCAACCAGGGCGGCGGCATCTCCTTCACCAATGACGACCCGTCCGCCGCGCTGACCGAGGCCCGCACCCGCGCGGTTAAGGACGCCATGACCAAGGCGAAGACGCTGGCCGACGCGGCCGGCGTCGGGCTCGGCAAGATCATCGAGATCACGGAGCAGTCGATGATGCCGCAGCCGATGCCCTTCGCCATGAAGGCGCGCGACGCTGTCGCTGCCGAGAGCGTGCCGGTCGAAGCTGGCGAGAATGCCTACCGGGTCGACGTCAACGTCACGTTCGAACTGGCGCAGTAGTGCGCCAAACGAACAGAGCCGGGAGGTCGCCCTCCCGGCCCTTTCGCAGATCCATGCCGTTCAGCGGATGATCGGGCAGCCCGGCTCGCGGGCAAACTCGATCGTGCGGCGCTCTCCATGCCGGCGGCCGCGCACCTCGATGCTGTAGCGGTCGACATCGACGATGCGGGCGCGGCGAAGCCCGATGCGCTCGGCCTTGTTCAGAGCCTGCTCGGCCGAACAGCCGCGGCGGTGATAGCCGCCGTTCCAGCCATGATGCGGGCGGCGATGGTCGCTGTCGCCGAACCAGAAGCCAACGCTCGGGCCGTGATGGCCGCCGCCGAGGCCGAGATAGACGCCCGACTGGGCGGAGGCTGGCGCGGCGCCGAGCGCGCCGAGGCCGATGAGAGCGGTCAGGGCCGCGGTCTTGAGGAAGCTGGACATGAGATGTCTCCTTGGGTTCGGGTTGCTGCTTCAATCTGTCTCGCCGAAGCGATGACGTGAAACTGCGCCCGCCCGCCTGAATGATTGCGGAATCCGCCGTTCATCCGGCGTTCATTCAGCAAGTCATTGATATTTATTAATCTTTTCGGTCAAGGCCGACGTTTTTGACACCGGCGCTGGACCGGATGAGCCGGATTCAGGGCTCGTCTTCCAGCATGTGGTCGAAGTAATCCTCCGGCTCGGCCAGGTCCGTCTCGAGCGCCGTCACCCTGCCACGCATCGAGATTCCCGCCTCATGCACCGTCTCCGTGCTGCCGGAGACCAGCGGATGCCACCAGGCGAGATCCTGTCCCGCCGCCACCAGCCGGTAGGCGCAGGTCGACGGGAGCCAGGGGATCGTGCGGACGTTCTCCGGCGACAGGCGGATGCAGTCATGCACCTTGGCCAGCCGGTTGGCATAGTCGCTGCAGCGGCAGGCGCCGGCGTCGAACAGCCGGCAGCCGACCGAGGTGAAGTGGATCTCGCCGGTATCCTCGTCCTCGAGCTTGGAAAGGCAGCATTTGCCGCAGCCGTCGCAAAGCGATTCCCATTGCGCGGGCGTCATCTCCTCCAGCGGTACAGTCTTCCAGAATTCCATCGCCGGCATGTGCGCCCGGCGGGTGGCGCGGTCAAGCCGCCCGCCGCAATTGACCGCACTCGGCCCGCGCATCGCCACATGCCGGCCCTCATTCCACCCCTGTCGCACGGTCACTGGAACCAATCCCGGCGAGGCGGGTTAGGGTCTCGAAGGGTCCGTACCACACGGCTGAAGGAGCTTGCCTTGAAAACGTTCAAACCCACGATCATCGCCACGACGGCGCTCAGTCTGTTGATGACGAGCGGCGCGTTAGTCGGCGCAGCGCCGGCGAATGTCGACGCGGCCGCGATCGACCGCATCATCACCGGACCCGCGCCGCAGCGCGGCATCCTGCTGGCGCAGGCCGGCCAGACCGACCCGATCGAGGAAACCGAGCAGCAGCGCATCCGCCGCGAGCGGCAGGAACAGCGCGCGGCCCAGCAGAAGGCGAAGCAGGAGCAGCGGGCTGCACAGCCCGCGGAAGAGGCTCCGGCGGCCGGTGCCGACGAGCCCGCCGAAAAGCCTGTCCGCCGCGCCCAGCCGGCCGAGCAGCCTGCGGCCCAAAAGCCCGTGCGTCGCGCCCAGCCGGCTGAGCCCGCTGCGGAAGAGCCCGTGCGTCGCGCCCAGCCGGCGGAACCCGCTGCGGAAGAGCCGATTCGTCGCGCGCAGCCCGCCGAGCCGGCGGCCGAGGAGCCGGTCCGTCGTGCCCAGCCGGCGGAACCCGCCGCCAAGCCTGCGGAGCCTGTCGAACAGGCGCAGCCCGCGGAAACGAACAGGGAAAAGCGTCTGCGCGAGCGCCGCGAGGCGCTGCGCAAGCTGCAGGAAGGTGGCGGACAGGCGACGGGCGCCGGCGAAAATGCGACCCAGCCGCCGCAGCAGGCCGAACCCGCTCAGCCCGCGGAACCCGCGGAACCCGCTGCTCCCCGCCAGGCGCAGCCGGCTGAGCCGGCGCAACCCGCCCAGCCGGCCGATCCGGCAGCGCCCCGTCAGGCGCAGCCCGCCGAGCCGGCTCAGCCGGGCGCGACCGACCAGGCGCAGCCGAACGAGACTGCGCGCGAGAAGCGCCTGCGTGAACGCCGCGAGGCGCTGCGCAAGCTGCAGGAAGGCGGCGGTCAGGCGACGGGCGCCGGCGAAAACGCCACCCAGCCGCCGTCGCAGGGAACGCAGCCTGGAGTGGCCGAGGGCGCCCCGGAAAACGCCGCGCCTGTTCTCGACAGCCAGAAGCGCAATGGCCGCAAGCCCAGGGACGGCGGCGCCTCGGTTGGCGGCGAGCCGGTCGCCCCGCCGATCGCCCGTGCCCCGACGCCTCCGCCGGCCAGCGACGACGACGCCCGCACCAACGCGCCGCGCGCCGAGGATCTCCCGTCCGCCACCGAGGAAAGGGGCGAACGCCGCGATCGTCCGCGCCGCTACGAGCGGCCGAGCGGAGCCGACGTTCTCGCCGAGATCGGCAGCCGCGTGATCCTTGAGCTTGGCAACCAGATCGTTGTCGAAAGCGACGATCGCGAGCGGTTCCGCCGTGGCGCGAAGGACGTCTACTACGAGGAACTGCCGCGCGGCCGGACCCGCGAGACCATCGTGCGCGCCAACGGCGTCCAGATCGTCACGATCCGCGACCGCTATGGCGACGTCATCCGCCGTTCGCGGATCACGCCCGATGGACGCGAATACGTCTTGGTCTACGTCGACGAGAACCGCCCCGGCTGGCGTGACGGCAACTGGCGCGACCCCGGCGACGAACTGCCGCCGCTGGTCATCTCGATGCCCTATGAGGAATACATCCTCGACGCAGAGCGCGTCGACTACAACGACGACGAGGCCTATTACGAGTTTCTCGAACAGCCTCCGGTCGAAAAGGTCGAGCGTCTCTATTCCGTCGACGAGGTGAAGCGTTCTGCGCGCGTCCGCGACAGCGTCCGCCGCATCGATCTCGACACGATCACCTTCGAGACCGGATCGGCGCAGATCGCGGAGAGCGAGGTCGAGAGGCTGGACGGCGTCGCCAACGCGATGCTGCGCATCCTCAAGGACAACCCGGCGGAAACCTTCCTGATCGAAGGCCATACCGACGCGGTCGGCTCCGACAATTCCAATCTGGCGCTCTCCGACGAGCGCGCGGAAGCGGTGGCGTCGGCTCTCTCGACGGTGTTCGAGATTCCGCCGGAGAATCTGACGACGCAAGGCTATGGCGAGCAGTATCTGAAGATCGACACGCAAGGCGCCGAACGCCAGAACAGGCGGGTCGCCATCCGCCGCATCACGGCGCTTGTCGCACCGGTCGCCAGCGCCGAATAAAGTCCCCTGCCCCGTCCTGCGGGACGGAACTGAAAACCCGGCCGGATCCCCCGGCCGGGTTTTTCATCGTTCGCCATCTTGAATCCGGAACGCCGGCAGGCAACATGGGGTCCGCTGTCACTGACCCGGTCCCCTGATGAAACGCCTCGAACTCGTCGTTGAAAACGTCATCCTGGCGTCGCGCTGGCTGCTGGTCGTGTTCTATCTCGGCCTTGCCGTCGCGCTCGCCGTGTATGCGCTGTCTTTCGGCCTCAAGCTTTTCGACTTCCTGTCCGGCATCGTGTCGCTCGACGAGACCGACACCATCCTCAAGATGCTGGGCCTGATCGACGCCGCGCTGGTCGCCAGCCTCGTCGTGATGGTCATCATCTCCGGCTACGAGAATTTCGTCAGCCGCTTCGACGATCACGGCGGCGAGGTGCACTGGCTCGGAACGATCGATGCGGGATCGTTGAAGATCAAGGTGGCCTCGACGATCGTCGCCATCTCGTCGATCCACTTGCTGCAGATCTTCCTCAACCACGCGCAATACACGCCGGAGCAATTGATGTGGTTGACCATCATGCATCTCGCCTTCGTGGTCTCGGCGCTGTTCCTCGCCTGGATCGACCGGATATCGGCCAAGGGCAAGGGCGCTGACAAGGACGACGGCCCCAGCCTCTGACTGGCTTCTGCGCTTGGCGCGCCTCGGCTACACTTGGCGGGGGAGACAGGCATGAAACCGACAACCGGAGCAACGCCGCTCGCATCGCTGGATGCGATCGCCATAGATACCGAGACGACCAGTCTGGACACTTCGCTGGCGCGAATCGTCGAGATCGCCGCAATTTCGATCCGCGACGGCCGCCGGTTCGAGACTCTGGTCGATCCCGCTGTCGCAATTCCCCCTGCCTCGAGCAACGTCCACGGCATCACCGCCGAAACGGTCGCGGGCGCTCCGCGCTTTGCCGCGGCGCTGTCCGCTTTCCACGCGTTCGCGGGCTCTCGGGTCCTGGTCGGCTATTCGATCGGCTACGATCTGGCGATCCTCGAAAAGGAGTCCTCGCGCTCCGGGCTCGCCTGGAAGAAACCTCGTTCGCTCTGCGTGCGGCTGCTCGCGACCCTCACCAACCCGTCGCTGCCGGACTATTCGCTCGACATGATCTCGAACTGGCTGGGAATCGAGATCGAGAACCGGCACCGCGCGATGGGCGACGCAGCCGCTGCGGCCGCGATCTTCCGCGCGCTGTTGCCAAGGCTGGCCGAGCGCGGCGTCCGAACGCTGGCGGAAGCCGAGCGCGCCTGCCTGATGCTGACTGCGGAACTCGAGACGCATCATCGCGCCGGCTGGGCCGAGCCAGTGACAAGGCCCGCCGACACGTCTGGCGCGCTTCGGGCGGTCGACCCCTACGCCTACCGGCACCGTATCGGCGACATCATGTCGTCGCCGCCGCTGGTGGCGCGCGACGACATGGCGCTTGGCGATGCGATCCGCCTAATGGTCGAGCGGCGGGTGAGCTCGCTTTTCGTCTCGCCGGACGGCGGGCCCGGCGGCCCGGTCGAGACCTATGGCATCGTCACCGAACGCGACGTGATGCGACGGATTGCGGCCGGCGACGCTTCGGCCTTCGGCCTGCGCATCGGCGACATCGCGACGCGTCCGCTCGTCTCGATCCGCGCCGCCGCCTATGTCTATCGCGCCATCGGCCGCATGAACCGGCTGAAGATCCGCCATCTCGCGGTCCGCACCGAGGACGGGCGGCTTGCCGGGATCGTCTCCGCCCGAGATCTCCTGAAGCTGCGCGCCTCGGCGGCGGTCAACCTCGACGACGCGATCGAGGACGCGCGAACCGCCGCCCAGATGGCCGGCGCATGGGCGATGCTCCCATCGGTGGCGGAGGCGCTGCTGGCGGAGGAGATCGACGCACGCATCATCGCCGGCATCGTCAGCGAGGAATTGCGCGCCATGACCCGGCGCGCCGCGATCATCGCCGAAGCCGAGATGAAGGCCGACGGCCACGGCGATCCGCCGTGCGCTTACGCGGTTCTCGTCCTCGGGTCGGGCGGACGCGGCGAGAGCCTGCTGGCGGCAGACCAGGACAACGCGATCGTCTTTGCGTCCGGAGAACCCGGCGGCACCGAGGATACCTGGTTCGCCGATCTGGCAACTCGCATGGCCGCGATTCTCGACGCCGCCGCGATCCCCTTCTGCAAGGGCGGCGTGATGGCGAAGAACCCGCAATGGCGCGGCTCGGTCCAGACATGGCGCGACAGGATCGCCGACTGGGTCTTGCGCTCCCGACCGGAGGACCTGCTGAACGTCGACATCTTCTTCGACCTGTCGCCGGTCCATGGCGACCTGTCGCTCGGGCGCGAGCTGTTCGCGTTCGCCTTCGACGAGGGCCATCGCGCGACGCCGTTCGCCAAGCTTCTCGGCGAGCAGCTCGACCAGTTGGGCTCGCCCTTCGCCTTCTTCGGTGGCATCCAGACGGATGAAGCGGGCCGGATCGACCTGAAGAAGTTCGGCCTGTTCCCGATCGTCTCGGCCGCTAGGACGCTGGCGATCCGCCACGACATCCGCGAGCGCGGCACCCGCGAGCGGCTTGAGGGGCTGATCGCCAAGGGGATCGGCGGCGAGGCCGACATGCGCGCGATTCTGGACGCGCACGCGCTCATCCTGTCGCTGATGCTGGCGCAGCAGAGCCGCGACCTGCATTCGGGCGTTCCGGACTCGAACAGGGTCGAGCTCTCGAAACTGACAAGGGACCAGACAGCCGGTCTGAAAGCCGCTCTCCGTCGGCTTCAGGACACACCCGCCCTCGTCCGGGACCTGATGTTCGGCACATGACCGCGACTTGACTTCCGGCTCTGTTGAATACCATCTATTGGTAAACCAGGAGCCGATACATGGCAAAGAACACGTCCATCTCGCTCGGCGAACCCTATCTCGAATTCATCGACCGCCAGATCGCCAAGGGCCGGTTCGCGACGGCCAGCGAAGCCGTAAGGGCCGGGCTGCGGCTGCTCGAAGAGCAGGAGGCGGCAATGGAAAGGCTGCGGGCGGCGATTGACGAGGGCTATCGTTCCGGCCCTCCCGAGCCGTTTGATGTCGAGGAGTTTCTGACGGAAATGAACTCGCCATGAAGCGAAAGCTCAATCTCCGTCCCTTGGCAAAGCGGGATATCAGGGAGATCTGGGACTATTCGACCAAGACATGGGGACGTCGCAAGGCGAACGAGTATGTCAGGCTGCTCACCGGCTCACTGGATATTGTGGACATCAACCCTGGGCTCGCCCGGCCTGCCGGAGTCGGCGAACCGGGACTGCGCCGGTTTGTAGCGGGGTCGCACGTCATCTACTTTCACATCGAGCCGGAAGTAATCGATGTGATCCGCATCCTGCATGGCAGCATGGACCCGCAACTGCACCTCTGAGCGCTACCCCTTCATACCCATGACCTTCGTCGGCGACTTGGCGAACACCTCGTCCGGCACGAAGAAATCCGCCGCCAGCGGCCCCGTCGCGCCCGGCGAGTAGACCGAAAAATCGGTCACGCCCGCGTCCCGCAAAACAAGTTCGTCGATGAAGAAATTGCCGGTGCACTCCCGCGACGGCCTTGTCAGAATCGCATGCGCCGCATCGGCCATGATGTCGGGCAGCCGGCTCATCGAGGCGACGGCCGGCCCGCCCAGCAGGTTGCGGACCGCCGCCGTGTCGATCGCGGTCAGCGGCCAGAGCGAATTGACGGCAATCCCCTCCTTCGCAAACTCCGCGCTCATGCCCAGCGTGCACATCGACATGCCAAACTTCGCCATCGTGTAGGCGACGTGGTTCTTGAACCACTTCGCCGCCATGTCCAGCGGCGGCGACAGGTTGAGGATATGCGGGTTCGCCGCCTTCTTCAGGTGCGGAATGCACATTTTCGACACGAGAAACGTCCCGCGCGCGTTGATCTGGTTCATGAGGTCGTAGCGCTTCATGTCAGTCTCGAGAGTCCCGGTGAGCTGGATCGCGCTGGCATTGTTGATGCAGATGTCGATGCCGCCGAATCGCGCCACGGTCTTCTCCACCGCATCCGCCACCTGCGTCTCCTCGCGGATGTCGCACAGCACCGGCAGCGCCTGCCCGCCTGCCGCCTCGATCTCCTCGGCTGCGGAGTAGATCGTACCCGGAAGCTTGGGATGCGGCTCGGCCGTCTTCGCGGCGATCGTCACGTTGGCTCCGTCGCGCGCGGCGCGCAGCGCGATCGCCAGCCCGATGCCGCGCGACCCGCCGGAGATGAAAATCGTCTTGTTCTTCAGTGACATATGCCCCTCCCCTGACTCGCGTTCCGAACACGTTGAACCGACCTGCCAACGACTTGAATCGTCGCGTGAAGCGGATCATCCGCCATATTGCTGGTCGGTCACCGGCTCCAGCCAGACCACATGCACGCCGTCCAGCGCCTCGTGCATCGCCAGATGCGCCATTCGCGTATAGGGCGCCGCGCCGTGCCAGTGCTTCTCGCCTGGCGGAATCCACACCGTGTCGCCAGCCTTGATTTCCTGCACCGGTTCGCCCCAGACCTGCGCGAGTCCGGCGCCGGAAACGACATGCAGCGTCTGCCCGAGAGGATGGGTGTGCCAGTTTGTCCGGGCGCCGGGCTCGAACGTCACCATCGCCGCCCGCACCCGCGCAGGTTCCGGAGCCTCGACGATCGGTTCCTGCCAGACCGTGCCGGTAAAGTACTCTGGCGGAACCTTTCGCGACGCCACGCTGCCGCAAGGGGTGATCTTCATTCTCTCATCTCCGTTTCAGCCATTCAAACAGCCGGAGTTCGGACACGCCAGCGCGTGGCAGCGATCAGGCCGCCGACATCAGTCGAACATCCGCTCGCCCTGCTGATCGATGATCTGCTTGCCTTTGACCACCGAATGATCGGCCGCCATGTCCTGCGAGGGGAAACGGTCGGCGCGGATGAAACGATGCTCGCGGACCACGCCGTCCTTGTCCTGCACGATAACGCCGCAGGTTTGCCACTGCCCGTTCTCCTGGAAGGGCGTCGCGCGGATCACGAAGCCGCCGTGTTCGACTTGCTGCGCCGGCTTGGGCGGCGTGCTGTCGCCGCCGCCAAACAGCCGCTTGAGAAATGACATCCTCGCCTCCCCGATCGTCTCTTTGACTCAACATAGGGGCGAAAGGCGGATGATGCGAGGGCAGATGCGCGTGACAGCCTTACCGGGCCTTCGCGTGCTTGTCTGGCTCGCCGGGAGTCGTGGTGCTGGTCACGGAAACCGGATCGCTGGCCGGGAAACTGTCCTTCAGGCCGCGCTCAAGTTCGGCTTCCTTGTCAGCCGGCGTCTGGGCGGCCTGTCTGTCCTGCTCCTTGAGCAGCGACTTCACGGCGGGGGATTTCTCGGCATGCTTCAACGTCTGGGCGTTCGCCATGGTCGTGTCCTTCACAGTTGCGCGAACGAGACAACGATCCTGACAGCGGGGGAGTTCCCCGCGTTCCTACTTCTCCTGCAGCGCCAGCCGTGCCCCCAGCGCCACGAAAGCCGCTGCAAACGTCCGGCGCATCCACGCCATGGCCGTCTTGCTGCCCAGCACCCTGTCGCGCATCGAGGCAGCAAACAGGCCGTAGAGCGCGAAGATGACGAAGGTCGCCGCCATGAACACGCCCGACAGTTCCAGCATGCGCAGCAGCGCGTGCGGTTCGGATGGCGAAATGAACTGCGGAAGGAAGGCGACGAAGAAAATCGAAAGCTTCGGATTGAGCAGGTTGAGCAGGATGCCGTCGACGATGATCTGCCCCGCACTTCGGGCATCGGCCGTCGCGTCGATCTTCATCGCGCCGCGCTCCTTCAGCGTCGCCCATGCCATGTAGAGCAGGTAGGCGACGCCCGCATACTTGACGATGTCGAACAAAAGCGCCGAGGTGTGCAGCAGCGCCGCGAGCCCTGACAGCGCCGCGATCAGGTGCGGCACGATCCCAAGCGTGCAGGCGAACGCAGCCCAGACGCTCGCCCTCGCCCCGCGCGTCAGCCCGGCCCCGATAGTATAGACCGCGCCCGTTCCCGGCGATGCGACGATGATCAAGGTGGTCAGCAGGAATTCGATCGACATGGAGATCCTTCGGGCAGGTTCAGAGCGGCGCGAGGCCAAGATCGGCAAGCCGGACCGAGACCGACGGCGCGCGGCGCGCCTCCAAGAGCCCGTCGTGCGCGATGTCGGCGATCTCGGCATAGCCTTCGACCCCCAGCCGCCGGTGCACCCGCGTCACCAGCGTGTTGGCATCGATCACCCAGACTTCGGGAATGCCAAATGCGGCATAGACGCCGATCTTGCGGCCGAGATCATAACGCAGGCTGGTATCGGACACCTCGATCGCCAGCAGCACGTCGTAGCCGCGCAAGTCGCTAGGAAAGATCGAACGGGGAAAGACGCAGAAATCCGGCTCAAGGAACGATATCTCGTCGAGTCGCAGGGTCGTCTCCTGCGCGACGCGAAGATCCTCCGCCTTCGTTCGTTGGAAATGCTCGTTCAGGTCAAGCTTCACCATCTCATGGCGTCCGCCCTTCGGCAGCATCGGCACCACCTCCCCGCCGATCAGTTCGAAACGCTCGTCCTCCTGGATGATACCGGCAGCGACCATCGCCTCGATCTCGGCGACCTTCCATGGCCGGCGCGGCATGCCGTCCGCGGCCTGCGTCGTGGCGGGCCAATGCAGGCCGGATTGGAAACGCTCGTTCATGCCGGACAACCTATCATCCAAGCCCCGGTTGCGCCAATGGCGGGTCTATTTGCTGCACACCCAGCGAACGACCTCACAGGAACTGGTTTGGGTGTTGCACTCGCGGATCGCACGGTTCTGCGCTTGGTTGCGGCTCTCGGCCCAGGAATAGCCATAGCCATACCCATCGCCGACGGCGAGCGCGGCGCAGGCATCCGAGAACCAGACGACGATCCTGCAGCCGCCACCGTAGCCGCGACAGCCATTCATCGCGGCGCGCTCGGCGGCCCGGCGGCTGTTGTGGTTGAAGGCGTATCCATGCGCACCGGTCGATGGCGAGAAAGCGATGGCACCGAATTCCGATGCGCTGGCCATGGACGGCGGAGCGACCGCCAGAACGAGACCGGCAAGCGCGGCGACAGCCGAACGATTCATCATAGTCCCCAGAATGACAAGGCGCCCCAGCGCCGACGCATCGATCTGTCCAGCAAATGCTCCGAAACGCAAGCCCGCGGCGAGACCGCGGGCTTGCGTTGCGCCCCCTTTGTCACTGCGGCAGGGCCTCGGCTGCAAACTGCGCTGCAAACTCGGCGCTGGGCGGAATCGGCTTGATGACGTCGATCAGCACGCCGTTCGGATCGCGGGTGATGAAATGGCGCTGGCCGAACGCTTCGTCGCGCAGCGAGCGCAGGATCGGCAGGCCAGCGGCCACGACCCGCTCATGCACCGCGTCGACATCCTTGACCTCGAAATTGATCAGCAGGCCGGACGCCTTGCCTCTGCCTTCGGCCGGGATCGTCTCATGATCTCCGGCGACGATGCCGAGATTGACGCGCTTGTCCTCGGACGATTGCAGATGCACGTACCAGTCGCTTTCGAACAGCGGCTTGAAGCGAAAGTGCTCGACATAGAACGCGGTCGTGGCCGCGACATCGTCGGTCATCAGCACGGGATAGTAGCTCGTCGTTTTCATGGCTTTTCTTCCTTCTCCAAAAAACATACAGTCTGTATGTGGCAACTCAAATAACATACAGGCTGCATGTATGCAAGAGCATTCCTCCCGTCGTTCCAATCGCGACCGCACCGATGCGACCCGCGCCGAGCTGATCGCGGCCGCGAGGCGTCTGTTCACCGAGAAGGGCTATGCGGCCACGGGAACGCCCGAACTGGTCGAGGCCGCCGGCGTGACGCGCGGCGCGCTCTATCACCACTTCGCCGACAAGCAGGCCTTGTTCGCGGCGGTTGTCGAGGCGGAGGCTGCGGCGGTCGCCCGGGAGATCGAAGCGGCCGCGCCCGTCTCGCTACCGCCGATCGACGCACTGATCGAAGGGTCGCGCGCCTATCTCGACGCCATGCGCAGTCCCGGCCGCGCGCGTCTGCTGCTGCTTGACGGGCCGGCAGTGCTCGGTCGGCCCGAGATGGACGCAATCGACGCCCGCCATGGCAATCGCACCCTGCGCGAGGGGCTCGCGGCCGCGATGCGCGCCGGGGCGGTCCGCCGCCTGCCGATCGAGGCGCTCACCGTGCTTCTCGGCGCCATGCTTGACCGCGCAGCCCTCTCCATCGAGGCCGGCGGCAAGCCCGAGGATCAGCTCGCGGTCGTCTCGGCAATGTTCAGGGGCCTGGCCAACTGACGCCTGCGCAAAAGCATTTCAAAGCACGTCGTCGTCCGCCGCTATGCCGCCTTCGCCTTCCAGCACGGCGATGCGCCTGGCTTCCGAACGGGTGAACTTCAGCCGGACGCCGGCGCCGCCGCCGTTCTCCGGGATGAACACCGCACCCGCCGCCTCCAGCGCCGACCGGAGGCGCGCCTTGGCCGTCGGGTCCAGTTCGCCAAGTCCGCGCTCGAAGGAACCGATCGCCTCGGCATCCAGCCCGCATTGGGCAGCGAGCTGTTCACGGGTGAGTTCGACGAGGGCGCGCGCGGCGCGCGACAAGGGTCCGGTCAGCATCGTGGCGCCTCCTGCTTCCACACCAGTGAGGCACATCGCGATGGCGATGAAAAGCCCGGGCGCTTCGCAGCTCCGGCCGCAGGCTCAGGCCTTGCGCCGCACCGGCTGCCGCAGAATCGTCTTCAGCTTCTCCGGCGCCGTCTTTCGCGGATCGCCGAGATAGATTTCGTGATGATGCCCGTTTTCCACCAGGCTGTTCTCCGGCAGGTACTCGTCGTGCAGCTTCGCCAGCACCGGCCCTTCGTCGTCATAGGAGCCGACATGCATTGTCTGGACGCACAGCCCCTCCTCAAGCGTCTTGAGCCTGAGACTGGCCGGCGGCGGGCCCAGCTTGGCGCTCGCCCTGGCGACGGCCGCGCCGATCACGTCCTGCGAAATCCAGTCCGGCTGCAGGATCATCATCGTCCAGGACCACCTGTCCTTCTGGCGCGACAGGAAGGTCGACATGTCGTCCGCCCACCACAGCCCTTCCAGCGGCATGACCGCATAGTCGCGGCCAAGCTCCTTCTTGGACATGAACTTGACCGGATAGCTGACGGAGTAGAGCCACTCGACCGCGCTCTTGTACGCAGCGGCGGTGTTCGGATCGCCTGACCCGTCGACCATCAGATACTGCAGCGGCGGCACGTCGATCTCGACAAAGCGCCCGACAGGCGGCGCATAGAGCGCCTTCAGCGTCTTCTTGAGATCGACCTTGTCAGCCATTGCCCCGGCGGTCCCGCGCCATCGAGGCGCAGAACGTTGCACGACGGTCAAGCGGCGGCAAGGCTCACGCCGTCTGGCGCAGCGCCCGTGCGGCGGCGGACGCTCCGGCTTCCGCGATACGGTTCCTGAAATGCTCCGCGCCATGATCCATCCGGTCGAGCACCGCGTCGAGCGCCCAGAACCGCTGGTGGATGTCATAGGGCGTCGCGCGGCTGTGGTCGCAGGCAAATGTGCCGCGCCGCACATGATAATGCTTGGCGAGCTTCGGATAGCCGAATGCCTCGGACATCGCCGCCATCACCAGAAAGGTCGCCAGATCCTCGGCCAGATCCGGGTGCGCGGCGCCGTGGTCGTGCAGCCACCGGTAAAGGTCGGGATGGAAGTTGAGCATCACGCCGCAGAAGCCGCTCGCCCCCGCCTGGATCGCCGGCCAGGCAATGGCCGCGTTCGCGTTGTTGATGCCGAGCGGCGTTCCGCTGGTCAGCTTGAGCCGGCGCTTGACGATGTCGAGGTCGCACGCGACATCCTTGAGAAAGGCGAACCGGCCGGAGCCGGCGCAATACGCAACCTCCTCGTCGCTCAGGAGGCGGCGGAAAGGCGCCGGGCACTCGTAGAGCCCGAGCGGCATGTCCGACGGCAGTGCGGTGAGCAGGTCCTCGACCCGGGCGCGGAACGTCTCCGCGCCTTCGTCCTGGTCGGCCACCCGGTTGGTGACGAGCACCAGTCCGTCGATGCCGGTGCCGGCGATGGCCGCCAGTTCCTCGCGCTGCCCGGCGGGCGTGTCGGACACATGGCCCGACGCGACCACCGGCACCCGCCCCGCGACACGATCGACGGTGAAGCGGGCAAGGTCGCGCCGTTCGTCCAGCGACAGATGCTGCATTTCCGACGACTGGCAGACAGCGAACAGCGCGTGCGCCCCATTCTCGATATACCACTCGATCAACGTCTCGTAGCCTTGCCAGTCGATCTCGTTGCCCGGCGTGAAGGGCGTGATCATCACGGGAATGATGCCGTCTATCCTGGTCTGCATGGTCATGTGGTCCGATTGATTGAGGTGGCGGCGCTCAGCCCTGGTAGCCGAACTGCCGCGGCAGCCAGAGAACGAGCTCAGGAAACAGGATCAGCGCCACGAGCGCGGCGAACAGCGCGAACAGGAAGGGGATGCCCTCCTTGACGATGGCGCTGATGCGGATGCCCGTGGCGCCGCTGATGACGAACAGCAGCATGCCATAGGGTGGCGTGATCAGCCCGATCATGCAGTTCACCACCGTGACGACGCCGAAGTGCACCAGGTCGATGCCCAGCGCCCGGCACACCGGCACGAAAAGCGGCACGATGACGAGAATGATGGTCGTCGCGTCGAGCACGCAGCCGAGCAGCAGGAATATGATGTTGGCGAGGATCATGAAGCCCAGCGGCGAAAGGTCGAACCCGCTGATGAACGCAGCCATCTGGTTCGGCACGTTCTCCGAGGCGACGATGTAGTTGAAGATCAGCGCACTGCCGATGACCAGGCCGACCGAGGCCGAGGAGCGCGCGCTCTCCGAAAAGATCGCGCGCAGCGATTTCAGCGAAATCGAGTTGTAGAGCAGCGCTGCGATCAGCAGCGCATAGGCCGCCGCGACCGCCGCTGCTTCGGTTGGCGTGGTCGCGCCGCCATAGATGCCCGCAAGCAGGATGACCGGCATCAAGAGCACCGGCAGCGCGCGAAACGTGATGCGAGGCAGTTCTCTCAGCGGCGGCACGTCTTCCGGCGGGATGTCGCGCTTGTGCGCGATCCAGCTCGTCATGACCATCAGGGCCACAGTCATCAGCAGGCCCGGCACCACGCCGCCGAGGAAGAGGTAGCCGATTGAGGCATCCGAGACGAGCGCATACATGACCATCGGGATCGACGGCGGAATGATCGGGCCGATCGTGGCCGAAGCCGCCACCACCGCTCCCGCGAAGCCCGGCGTGTAGTGGCCGCTCTTGACCATCATGTTGATCGTCACCTTGCCGACGCCCGCGGCATCGGCGATGGCGGAACCCGACATGCCCGAGAAGATCAGGCTGACCAGGATGTCGACCTGCGCCAGCCCGCCCTTGAACCGGCCGACCACCGCCTTGCAGAAGTCCAGCAGCCGGTCGCTGATCGAGCCCTCGTTCATGATGCTGGCCGCGACGATGAATAGCGGCACGGCAAGGATGATGAAGCTGTCGTAGATTCCCTGGATGATCTGCTCGGCAGCGAGACCCAGATCCTGCCCCGAAATCGCCAGGTAGACCACAGCCGAGACGATCATCGAATGCGCGATCGGCGTGCCGATCGCCGCCAGCACGAAGAGCGCCATCAGGCAGGCGGAAAATGCCAGGCTCATGGGTCTCTGGCCTCCGCCGGCGCCTCGATTTCGCCGCCGCGCAGGATGTGGACAACCTGCCAGACGGCGCGCGCGATCACCGCCACGGCGAAGATCGCATAGACGCTGAACACGATGTCGAGGCGGATGCCGAGCACCGGGCTGCTCTTGATCTTGTAGAAGGTGATGTAGTCGATCGACGCCGGAAACGAGGCCGCGAACCCGGCGGCGAGCGCCGCCGCGGACACAAGCGCGAACTTGCGCCGCATGCTGGCGGAGACGGCGAGATAGAGAAGATCGAACCGGACCTCGTCCCCGTCCCGGACCGAGAATGCCGAGCCCCAGAAGACCAGCCAGAGCCAGGTGGTGACGCACACCTCCTGGGTCCAGCCGAGCGGATTGTTGAAGACGTAGCGCGTCACGATCTGCAACAGGAAGGCGACGAACATGGCGGCGAGCAATGCCGCCGTCACGTCATCCGCCCGCGCCCGTAGCCAGCTGATCGTGCCGCGCGCCGTCATCGGTCTGGCCTAGAGCGCGTTGATCTTGTCGACCATGCCTTCCGGCCAGGTCTTGGCGAAGTCCGACTCGAGATAGGCCTTCTGCACCTGCGCGCGGAACGCGTCGACGTCAGGCGCGTAGACCTTCAGGCCCTTGTCCTTGAAGAACTGCTCGAGCTCGACTTCCAGCGCCAGTTGCTTCTGGCGGCCGGCCTCAGCCGCATCGTCGGCGGCCTTCTGCACCGTCGCCTGCTGTTCGGGCGTCAGGCCGTCCCAGACCTTCTTCGAGAAGGCGATGTAGTTCAGGTCAACGAGGTGGCTGGTGAGCACGATCTGCTTGGTCACTTCGTAGAACTTGGAATCGCGGTTGGTCGGCAGCGGGTTGTCCTGGCCGTCGATCGCGCCGGTCTGCAGCGCGGTGTAGATTTCGGTGAATGCGACCGGGACAGGGCTCGCGCCCAGCGCCTTGCCGAGGAACTGCCATGCGTCGGAACCCGGCATGCGCAGCTTGACGCCGGCGAGGTCGGCCGGGGTCTTGATTTCCTTGTCGGTGCGCAGGTTGAGCTGGCGGCGGCCGAGATACATGACGGCCAGCAGCTTCACGCCAAGGCCTTCCTCGACCTTCTGCTTCAGCGGATCCATGAAGTCGGCGGCAAACACCTTCTTCTGGTGCTCGGCGTCGCGATGCAGGTAGCCGGCGGTGAAGATCGAGAATTCAGGGTAGATCGTGGCGAGTTCCTGGGCCGACGCGATCGACATTTCCAGGTTGCCGCGCGCGATCGCCTCGAGCTCGGTCCCCTGCTTGAAGAGAGACGCGTTGTAGTGGGGCTCGTAGGTGGCGAAATCCGCGATGGCGGGTCCGAAGACGCTGGCAAGCGCCACGGCGCGCTGGTCGGTCTCGGTTGCCGGGGTAGACATGCGGATGGTGATCTTGTCCGCGCCGACCGCACCATGAAGCGAAAGCCCGACGGCGAATATGGCGGCGGCGCCGGCCATCAGGCCGCGGCGGGTTGTGGTCATTGTCATTTAATCCTCCCTTGTGACGAAACTCGGTGGCGCTTGGCCGCATCAAACGTGGGTCCTCCCGCGTGCGACCGTTCCCTCGCGGGACATTCGCGTCTCGAAGGGAGAATTTCGGATTACCCCCTAGCAACTGACATGTCAATGTGATGTTAGTTGCTGAAGGCAGAAAAGAGTCGGCTGCGAAATGGACATTGGCGACACACCGACCGAGGCTGGCGAAACCCGCAAGGGTGATATCCCCTTGCGTCAGGCCGCCTATGGAAGCATCGAGAACCTGCTGAAGGCAGGACTGCTCCGGCCCGGCCAGATCGTCTCGCAACGCGAACTGGTGAAGAGCACCGGCCTGACGCTTGGGGCCATCCGCGAGGCCGTGCCGCGTCTCGAAGCCGAGGGACTGCTGCAGACTGTGCCGCAGCGTGGCCTGCTGGTGCCAAGCCTCGACATCGACTTCGTGCGCGACGCCTACCAGTTGCGGCGGGTCATCGAACTCTTCGCGGTGCCGTTCGCGGTCCAGCGGATGCCGGACGACGAGATCGACGATCTGATCCGCTGGCACGAGGAGTTGCGGGTCAGGGGCGAGCAGGGCACCGACGGAGAACGCGTCGCAGCCGAGATCCAGCAGCGCGACTGGGTCATGCACGAGAGCTTCGTCACGACCACCGGCAACCGACTGATGAGCAACATCTTCCGGGTGACGTCGATCAAGATCCGCATGGCGGTGCAGTCACGCATCCGCGTCACGTCCTACAGCGCCCTGCGCGTCATCGACGAACACCTGGCGATCCTGGAGCCGCTCAGGCGGCGCGACGCCGCCGGCATGACGGCGGGCCTGACGCGCCATATCGACAATTCGCTGACGATCGCGCTCGGCGGCAGTGTGTGAGGGAACGTCCGACGGCAGAGCCGTTCGCTTCGACCCCGCAACCGGCCTGCCGTCACCTCACGCCGGCATCGCGCCCGAATAGATCGAACTCGGCCGCAGCAGGCGTCCCGTCCTCTGCTGCTCCAGCGCATGTGCGGTCCAGCCAGCGCTGCGTCCCACCGCGAAGATCGGCGTGAACGCGCGCCTGGGTATCCTCAGCGCGTCAAGCAGGATCGCGGTGTAGAACTCGACATTGGTGTCGAGCCTGCGGTCCGGTTTCGCTGCCTCCAGCGCCTGTCGGGCATAGGCCTCAACTTCCGCCGCGAAGCCGAGGTCGGCGCCACGCCCGCCGAGCCGCTCGACGGCTCGCTTCAGCACGTCGGCGCGCGGGTCGCGCACCTTGTAGATGCGGTGACCGAAGCCCATCAGCCGCTCGCCCCGCGCCAGCGCCTCATCGATCCAGCCGGCGATCCGATCCGGAGAGGCGATCGCGTCCAGCATGTCCAACACCGGCTCCGGCGCGCCGCCATGCAGCGGTCCGGTCAGGGCGCAATAGCCGGCCGTGACGGCCATGAACAGGTCGGCCTGGGTCGACGCAACGACCCGCGCGGCAAATGTCGACGCGTTCATGCCATGGTCGGCGACCGTCACGAGATAGGCGTCGAGCGCCCGCACCTCGTCGTCCGACGCCGCCTCCCCGCGCATCATGCGGAGCAGGTCGGCGGCATGCCCGAGGCTCGTGTCCGGCGCGACGGCCGGCAGGTCCTGCGCCTGGCGCACCAGAGCAGCGGCAAGCACCGGCATCGCGCCGACGATAGCCGCCTCCTGCGGCAGATCCGGCGCCGCGCCAATCGCCGCCACCGCGATCCGGAACGCCTCGACCGTCGGCAGTCCCGCCGTCGCCGTCAGGATCGCCGGCAACCGCGCGAAGGCGGCCGCCCGTCCAAGCGCCAGCCGGCTCCGCACATCCGCCGCGTCGATCGGCCGGGCCGTCGCCGCGCTCCACAGTCGGGCCGCCAATCCCTCGAAATCCGTCTGCCGGGCAAGATCCCCGATCCGCGAACCGGCGACAATCAGTTCGCCCTTCTCGCCATCGACATGCGACAGCGCCGTCACCGCCGCGGTAACGCCATCAAGGCCTGCCGCCGGGTTGGAATGGATCGTCATGGTGTTGTCTCCTGCTGCGTTGCAGCAAAGATCATCCCGCTTTTATTATTGATCAATCTTGATTAGCTTGATCAACATGAAAGCCGCCCCCGCCTTCCTCACCGCCCGCGAAGCCGCCGCCGAACTCTCGGTGTCGCTGGCCACGCTCTACGCCTATGTCAGCCGCGGCCTTGTCCGCTCCGAGCCGGTCGGCGACAGCCGCGCGCGCCGCTACCGCGCCGACGACATCCGCGGACTACGCGCGCGCCGCCGGACCTCGGGCGCGGTCCAGCCATCCGCGGAAGCAACCCCGCCGGTCCTCGACACGACGATCGCCACCATCACCGAGGCCGGCCCGATCTATCGCGGCGTCCCGGTCGTCGCGCTCGCCGAGGAGGCGACCGTGGAACAGGCGGCCACCCTGCTGTGGGACGCCCGCCGAACCGATCCGTTCGACGCCGCCAACATGCCGGTTCTGGACCATGCGATTCAGGCGATCTTCACCGCCGCGACCGGAGCCAGGCCGCTGCCCCGCGCCATTGCCGTCCTGGCGCTCGCCAGCGATGCCGACCCGCGCGCCCACAACCGCTCGCCGGAAGGCCGCGCCGCGACCGGGGCCTGCGTCATGCGCCTCGTCACGGCCGCCATCCTCGGCGCGTCACCCTCGCCTCTGCCGATCCACCGCCAGGTCGCGCAAGCATGGGCAAAGGACCACCCGGCAGCCGAGGACCTGATACGCCGCGCCCTGGTCCTGCTGGCCGACCACGAACTCAACGCCTCGACCTGGACCACCCGCTGCGCCGCCTCGACCGGCCTCAGCCTCTACGACTCCGTCATCGCAGGCCTCGCCGCGCTGAAGGGTCCGCGCCACGGCGGCGCCGGGCCGCTCGCCGCCCGCATGCTGGCCGAACTCGCCGACGGCGACATCGCCGCCGCCATTACCGACCGCGTGACGCTCGGCGAGCCGATCCCCGGCTTCGGCCACACCGTCTATGTCGACGGCGACCCCCGCGCCGACGTCCTGCTGCGCGCCCTCGCCGCCTCCGGCGCCGACCCGCGCCTGACATCCGACCTGCCGCGCCTCGTTACCGACGCCACCGGGCTCTATCCCAACATCGACTATGCGCTGGCGGTGCTGATGCGCACACTGGGCCTCCCCGTCGGCCACGAAACCGCCCTCTTCGCCATTGCCCGCACCTCAGGCTGGATCGCGCACTCGATCGAACAGCTCCAGTCCGGGATGCTGATCCGGCCAAGGGCACGATACGTGGGGGCGGAGGCGGGGCGAGCGGGCGCTTGAGGCGGTGGGCCAACTATTCGGAAGTCGGAGCTAATCCCAAGGCCGAAAGATTGAGCCGGATTTCGGTGCGACGGACACAGACCAGATCTTCCCCGGCCGCCATTTCGAAAACCTCGCGATAGCCATCAACGCCCAGTATCCGATGGACGCGTGTCACCAGCCGCCTGGCATCAATCACCCACACCTCGGCAATGCCATGGGCGGCGTAGATGCCAATCTTGCGTCCGGTGTCGTAGTGAAGGCTGGTGTCTGAAACCTCGATCGCGAGCAGAACGTCGGGTCCGCGCAGCCGATCGATCGGGACCGAGCGGGGAAAGACGCAAAAATCCGGTTCGAGAAACGAAATCTCGTCGAGGCGAAGCGTCGTCTCGGGAAGTATCCGCAGATCGTCTGGCGCCGTTCGCTGCAGATGGGCGTTGATTTCGCCCTTCACGTTCTCATGCGTCGAGCCCTTGGGCGACATCGGCACAACCTCCCCGCCGATCAGTTCGAACCGCTCGTGCTCGGGAATGATGCCTGCCTGCACCATCGCCTCGATCTCGGCAACCGTGAAGGCGCGCCGCCGCATGCCCTCTGCCGCTGTCGTGGTGCCGGGCTCGTCGATCTTGAAATCGTGGCGGAACCGCTCGTTCATCGCGCCAGCATATCACCGTTCGCCCAAGAAAAAACCCGACGTCGCCGCCGGGTCTTGTGTGATCAGCTGTCCAGGAAGCTCCTGAGCTTCCGGCTCCGCGACGGATGTTTCAGCTTCCTGAGCGCCTTCGCCTCGATCTGGCGGATGCGTTCGCGGGTGACCGAAAACTGCTGGCCGACTTCTTCCAGCGTGTGATCGGTGTTCATGCCGATGCCGAAGCGCATGCGCAGCACGCGCTCCTCGCGCGGTGTCAGCGAGGCAAGTACGCGCGTCGTTGTCTCGCGCAGGTTGGCCTGGATCGCCGCGTCGATCGGCAGGATCGCATTCTTGTCCTCGATGAAATCGCCGAGATGCGAATCCTCCTCGTCGCCGACCGGCGTTTCGAGCGAGATCGGCTCCTTGGCGATCTTCAAGACCTTGCGCACCTTTTCGAGCGGCATGGCGAGCTTTTCGGCCAGTTCCTCCGGCGTCGGCTCGCGGCCGATCTCGTGCAGCATCTGGCGCGAGGTCCGGACGATCTTGTTGATCGTCTCGATCATGTGCACCGGGATGCGGATGGTGCGCGCCTGGTCGGCGATCGAGCGGGTGATCGCCTGCCGGATCCACCAGGTCGCATAGGTCGAGAACTTGTAGCCGCGGCGATACTCGAACTTGTCCACCGCCTTCATCAGGCCGATATTGCCTTCCTGGATCAGGTCGAGGAACTGCAGGCCGCGGTTGGTGTATTTCTTGGCGATCGAGATCACCAGGCGCAGGTTCGCCTCCACCATTTCCTTCTTGGCGATCGCGGCTTCCCGCTCGCCCTTCTGGACCTGGGTGACGATCTTGCGGAATTCCAGGATCGAGATGCCGGTTTCCTGGGCGAGATTCTGGATCTCGGCCCGCAGGTCGCGGATCGGGTCCTTCTCGTTCTTGGTGAATTCCTTCCAGCCGCGCGTCGTCAGGTTGGAGATCGACTTGATCCAGTTCGGATCGAGCTCGGAACCCTGATACTCCTGCAGGAACTGCTCGCGCCGCACGCCATAACTTTCGGCGAGCCGCAACAGCTTGCCTTCGTTCTGCACGAGGCGCTTGTTGATGTCGTAAAGCTGCTCCACCAGCGCCTCGATGCGGGCCTGGTTGAGCGACAGCGACTTCACCGCCGTGATCAGCTCGTCCTTCAGCTGCTTGTAGCGGCGCTCCTGGCTGGACGACAGCGCGCCCTGTGCGGCCAGCCGCTGCTCGACCTGCTGGTCCTGCAGCTTGCGCAGCTTCTTGTAGGTGTCGGCGATGACGTCGAGCGTCGCCATGACCTGCGGCCGCAGTTCCGCTTCCATCGCGGCCAGCGACAGGCTCTGCTCGTCCTCGTCGTCCTCGTCGTCTTCCATGCGGCCTTCGCCGCCGACATTGGTGATGTCGTCCTCGTCGGGCCGCGGACCGCTGGAGCGGCGGCCGCGTTCCTCGACGCGCGGCTTCTCCGCCTCGTCGGTGCGCACCGGCACCACTGGCGCCTGCTTGGCCTCCGGCCCGGCATAGGTCGCTTCGAGATCGATGATCTCGCGCAGCAGGATCTTCGCCTCGTTCAGTTCGTCGCGCCAGATGATGATGGCCTGGAACGTCAGCGGGCTCTCGCACAGTCCCGCGATCATCGTCTCGCGGCCGGCCTCGATGCGCTTGGCGATGGCGATTTCGCCCTCGCGCGACAAGAGCTCCACCGAGCCCATCTCGCGCAGATACATCCGCACCGGATCGTCCGTGCGGTCGGTCGGCTCCTTCTTGGCGACGGCCGCCACAGCCGTGCCGGTCTGCTCGGCGAGCTCGTTGGCTTCTTCCTCGCCGTCGGCCGCGGCCTCGCCCTCGCCTTCCTCGTTCTCGCCTTCCTCGACGACGTTGATGCCCATGTCGGAGAGCATCGCGTTGATGTCCTCGATCCGGTCCGGGTCGGTTTCCTCGGAGGGCAGCACCGCGTTGAGTTCGTCAATCGTGACATAGCCGCGCTTCTTGGCGAGCTTGATCATCTTCTTGACGGCATCGTCGGAAAGGTCGAGCAGGGGCCCGTCCGGCGCGCCTTCGCGTTCGGTCTCGGCCTCTTCCTTTTCCTTTGTCGCCATTTCTGTATGTCTCCAAACGCGGTGGCCGTCTGCCTCCGCCCCCCATAGATAGGGCGCGCGAGTCGTTTTGCCGAGAATCAGGTGCGGTGCGTCATGATTTCCGCTCCGCTCAGAGCAGCTATCCCCGTTCCGCTTAATGTCCGATTAACCCTGTTACCGGCATCGGGTTCCTGACCCGACGGGCGGCCAGCGCTCCGTTCTGTTTCTCGGCCTTGCGGCCAGTTCATCGATCTTGCGGTCGTCCGCAGATTAATCAGTGTCTGACTGTCGTGATTCCGACAATTGTACCGAACGTCAAGCGGCACTGAACTGATTCGCGCCGAAAAAGCGAATCAAATTGGCTATTTCGCTCCATTTCCGGACGCTTTGCGTCACGCCCGAAATGAATCGCCCGTTTCAGTGCAGCCGATCAGTTTCGGCCTCCCCGTCCAGACTGCACTCCAAAGCCCTCGATGAGGGCCTCGGTCGCCTGGGCGTCCCGGAACTGTGACTGGATGTCGAGTAGGCGGAGAAAGTTTTCCTCGGTCGATTCCGACGCAAGTGCGATCTCCGCCGCCTTCAGTTCCCTATGTAGAGTGCGCTGGCTGCGGTGCAAGTGCAGCGCCTGGGCGAAAGCGTCGCGGGCGTCGTCGAGCGCCGCATCCTCGAGCGCCGACCATTCCCGCACCCGCCGAACCATCGTCGTCGCCACGTCCCAGACCGGCTCCAGACCCGCCGCGCGCACCACGTCGAGCAGGGAATTCCGGTCGCCAGCCGCATCATGCGCCAGTGCATCCAGGAGCGCGGCATGAAGCTGCGCCAGCCCCGGATGTGACAGGTCGAGCATCTCGATCTGCTCGTAATTCTCGTCGATGAGCGCCGGATGGCTGATCAAGGCGACGATGATCGCCGCCTCTCGGATCGGCATCGAGCCGCCCTTGACCATTGCCGACCGGGCCAAACTCTCGCTCACCGGCATCCGCCCTTCGGCGATCGGCCCCTTGCGCGGCTGTTCGCCCTTGCGGAAATTTCCGCCCTGGTTGCGATTGGCCCGCGCATTGCCGAAGAACGCCAGCACCCGCTCGCGCATCGCCTGTTGGTAATGGAAGCGAACGCTCTCGTCCTTGATGCGCGACGTCAGCTCACGCAGCGACTTTTCCAGTTCCGCCCGCTTCTCCGGCGTATCGAACACGCCGCCGGACGTCTCGCGCATCCAGACGAGGTCCGCCAGCGGCCGCGCCTCGGCCAGCACCTTGGCAAACGCATCCGGCCCTTCCGTCCGCACCAGGTCGTCGGGATCCTGGCCTTCGGGCAGAAGCGCAAACCGCGCGGTGCGCCCCGGCTGCACCACCGGCAGCACGAGGTCGGCCGCACGCCAGGCCGCCTTCAGCCCCGCCTTGTCGCCGTCGAAGCACAGCACCGGCTCGCCGGTCATCCGCCACAGCAGTTCGAGCTGGTTCTCGGTCAAGGCAGTGCCGAGCGGCGCGACCGCGTTGCCGAATCCCGCCTGCGCCAGCGCGATCACGTCCATGTAGCCCTCGACGGCGATGATCGTGCCGTCCTTGCCCTGCGCCTTGCGGGCGCGGGCGAAATTGTAGAGCACGTTGCCCTTGTGGAAGAGCTCGGTGTCGGGCGAGTTCATGTATTTGGCCAGCGCATCCGACGCCAGCGCCCGTCCGCCGAAGGCGATCACCTTGCCCTGGCGGTCTTCGATCGGAAACATGATCCGGTCGCGGAAATAGTCGTAGGAGACCGGAATGTCGTCGCCGAACCGCACCAGTCCGCAGGCCTCGATCTGGTCCTTGCCGACGCCCTTGGAGGCCAGGAATTCCTTCAGCGCATTGCGGCTCTCCGGCGCATAGCCCAGCCTGAAGGTCTGCTGCGTCACCGACGTCAGGCCTCGGTCGCGCAGATAGGCGCGAGCCTTCGCCCCCTCGGGCGCCTGCAGCCGGTCCTGGAACCAGCGCGTCGCCATTTCCATGACATCGGTCAGGCTGGCGCGCTGCTGGTCGCGCCGCTCCTGCTGTTCGTTGCGCGCCGGCATGGGAACGCCCGCCATCCCGGCGATCCGCTCGACCGCTTCCGGGAACGACAGCCCTTCCAGTTCGGTCAGGAAGCGGAAATGGTCGCCGGAGACGCCGCAGCCGAAGCAATGGTAGCGTCCCTTCTTGTCCTCGCAATGGAACGAGGGCGACTTCTCGCCATGGAACGGGCAGCACGCCCAGTAGTCGCCGCGCGACGCATTGGTCTTCTTGCGATCCCACGAAACGCGTCCGCCGATCACCGATGAAATCGGCACGCGGTCGCGAATCTCGTCGAGAAAGGAGGGTGGAAAGCGCATCTGTCAGGGGTCCGTTCTCCCCTGATATAGTTGCTGCCGGCGCCACCCGCGACTCCTATCGCATCGCGTGCCCGATGTTCACAGGCGCGTGTCAGGTTGACGGCTCGCCTCGCTGCAGAAAATCTGATGACTCCCGCACAATTTCTGCATTGTGCGGCGCGGCGCTTCGTGGTGGGAAGGCTCCCCACCCACAGGTTGCATCCATGGTTTCGCCTCCGCTCCTCGCGCTGTTTCTCGCCGCCTTCGCCTTCGGCACGACCGAATTCGTCATCGCCGGCGTGCTGCCGCAGGTGGCCGAGGGGCTCGACATTTCGGTTCCAACCGCCGGCTATCTCGTCTCCGGCTATGCGCTCGGCATCGCCATCGGCGGCCCGATCCTGACGATCGCCACAGCGCGCCTGTCGCGCAAGACCCTGCTGATCGGCATTCTCGCCGTCTTCATCGCCGGCCAGCTCGCCTGCGCCCTCGCCCCGGACTTCGCCTCGATGCTGGCCATCCGCGTGGTCGTCGCCGTGGCGCACGGCGCCTTTTTCGGCGTGGCCATGGTCGTCGCCATCGGGCTTGTCCGCGAAGACCAGCGCGGCATGGCCGTAGCGCTGATTCTTGCCGGCCTCACGGTGTCCAACATCGTCGGGGTCCCGGCCGGCGCAGCCATCGGCAACGCCTTCGGCTGGCGCGCCACGTTCTGGGCGATGTTCGTCCTCGGCCTTGTGGCCCTCGTCGCCATGGCCGTGTTGCTGCCACGCAATGCCGGCGCGGTGCCGCAGCCCGCAGGCTTCCTCAACGAGGTCAAGGTGCTTGGCCGGCAGCAGGTTTGGACGACGCTCATCATCATGCTGATGCTGATGATGTGCCAGTTCGTGCCCTTCACCTACATCGCGCCGATGCTGCGGGAGGTCACGGGCCTCGACGCCGCGACGGTTCCGTGGGTGCTGCTCGCCAACGGCGTCGGCGCCACCATCGGCGTCTGGCTCGGCGGCCGGCTGGCCGACTGGAAGCTGATGCCGTCGCTGATCGTATTGCTCGTCATCCAGGCGGGCGTCATCGGCACGATGTATCTGGTCAGCCCCTACCCGTTGCCGATGGTGATCGTCATCATCGTCTGGGGCGGGCTCAACTTCGCTGTCGGCACGCCGATACAGACCCGCATCCTGTCCTGGACGGCCGACGCGCCGAACCTCGCCTCGTCGCTCATCCCGGCCGGATTCAATGTTGGCATCGCGTTCGCCGCCTTCATCGGCGGCGTCATCCTCAATGCCGGCTACGGCTACCGCGACCTTCCGCTGGTCGGAGTCGCGGCGATGATCGCGGCGGTTGTCGTCGCCATCCTGTCCTGGACGGCGGAACAGCGCAGCGGCGCCAGGCCGCCTATACCAGCAGCCGCGACCGCGTGACCGGTTGCTACGGTAGCGGTGGCAATGACTTCAGCGGATTGAGATAGGACACGCCGAGTGGCGCGAAGTCCGCCTCATTCTCGGTCAAGACAATCAAATTGTTTGCGGCTGCCGTCGCTGCGATGGCGATATCCCCAAATCCGACATCGAATGCTCGCGCTCGGTCGGTGATATCTCCGGCAACTTTGGCGGCTGCAAGGTCGAACGTTAAGACCCGGTCGGCGTAAATCTGCTCGATCGTCGACCACCATTCGCTCAATGCATCGGCGCGCTTATGCGCCCCGATGCGTCTGGATTTCGCAATACCTGTCAGCACTTCCGCTGCCGTGACGGTCGAGAGATACAATTTCGAGGAGGCCGCGTTCATCCAATAGATGAGATCGATCTCCGTCACCTTTCGGGTTGGATCGGTCGCGGAGAGTATTGTCGTGTCGACGAGATACATCAGAAGAGGTCGCGCAACGGTTTGGCGCTTCGCAGCGGCAGATCGTCCGCATCACCCGGGAACGCCATCAGCAGTTCGCCGAAACTCGGAATCTTCTTAGACAGCCGTTCATACTCCGCGAAGGACAGAACGACAGCCTCCTTCCTGCCATGCCGCGTGATCAGCGAAGGCCGCCCTGCGACAGCATCGTCAACCACGGCGGACAAGGTCGCTTTGGCATCCTTGAGTTGGATCGATTTCATTGCCGCGCTCCCAATATGACCACAGTAGTCATATCACGCCTTCAGCGCCTAGGGCAACGAAAAGGGGCGACCCGCAGGCCGCCCTCTCCTCGCGCTGTTCAGTGGCGCCTACCGCCCCGCGATCAGCCCTGCGATAATCCCCGAGGCGATGGTGATCAGCAGATAGTCGTTGCCGACGCGCACCCATTGCTGGCCGTGACCCGGGCGGCGGAGGCCGTGGCGCTGCCAGTCGCGCACCTGCTGCTGGCGTTTCCAGTTGGTGTAGCGGTGGCCACGTTGAAACCTGTGTTGCTTGACGATGGGCTTGCGCACCGCATGCCCGCTGCGGACGCCCGGCTTCTGGAACCGGGGCTGCTGGACCTGGCGTTCCATCTGGTTCTCGTAAACGGACCGACTCTGCGCCTGGGCGGCTGGAACGGCGAGCATCGACAGCGCGAGGGCTGAGAGAATGAGGCGTTTCATGGCTGGTCTCCTTTGGTTGACCAGGCGACCCTAGGCGTCAGCGCATGAACCCAAACTGAACGAGTAAGTTACATTTATGTAATGAATTCATATGTTTATTACGATCTTGTAATGATACTCCCTGATCGCCGACGCGGATGGCTCAAGCTCATTCCCGACACGAATTGTCGGCGACACGCGGCGGAAACCCGACACGGGATACTATTATCCGGCTAACCTATCTTTGCCGGAACCGGCCGGCTGATTCGCAGTTTCCGAAAGCCATGCAGATCACCAGCATTCCAACCCGCATCGAGAGACCGGCATGAGCGGCATCGTCGTGCTGCTCAACCTGGCCGGCGCCGTCGCGCTTCTGCTTTGGGCGACGCGTATGGTCCGCACCGGCGTGGAGCGCGCCTATGGCGGCGTCCTGCGCAACCGCCTCGGCCCTGCGTTGCGCAATCCCGCGCTTGCCATCGGGTCCGGCGCGCTTCTCGCCATCGCCCTGCAAAGCGCCACCGCGGTCAGCCTGCTGGTCGGCTCGTTCGCGGGCTCCGGCGTCGTCGGCGGCACCGCTGGCCTTCTCGCCGTGCTGGGCGCCGACCTCGGCTCGTCGCTCGTGGTCAAGCTGCTCTCGTTCAACCTTGCGATCCTGGTACCCGTCTGCATCCTCAGCGGCACGACGATCTTCCTCTCCACCGAGCGCCGTAACTGGCGGCAGCTTGGCCGCATCATCGTCGGCATCGGCCTGCTCATCATGTCGCTCCGTCTCATCGGCGAGGCCTCCGAACCGTTGCGCGAGAGCAAGCTGCTGCCGGTCATCGTCAATTATCTCGCCGGCGACCCGGCCACCGCCTTCCTGATCGCCGCGATCATGACCTGGCTGTTCCATTCCAGCGTCGCCTCGATCCTTCTGATCGCAACGCTCGCCGCACGCGGCCTCGTCCCGCCGGAGCTGGGCATCGTCCTGGTCCTGGGGGCGAATCTCGGCGCCGGCGTCATCGCCGTCCTCCTGTCGCGCGGCGCCTCGCCCGCCACCCGCGTCGTGCCGCTCGGCAATCTCCTGATGCGCGGAACGGGAGCGGTGCTGGCGTTGACCGCCTTCATCCTGTTCTCCCCCGACATTGCCCTGTTGGGCGCGGCGCCAGCCGACCGCGTCATCCATGCCCACATCCTGTTCAACGCGGCGCTCGTCCTGTCGGGGCTGGTTCTCGCTCCGCTCGCCAGCAGGCTCGCCGCCCGCATCGCCTCGATGGGCGCTGGCAACCCGCTGGCGGACGATGCCGCGCCGGCCGAGCTCAGCGCGCTCAACGAGGCTGCCCTCGACACGCCGAGCCAGGCGCTGGCCAACGCGACGCGCGAGGTCGTCCGCGTCTGCGAGACGGTCGAGATCATGCTGTCGGAAGTGATCGAGCTCTACCGCAACCCCGACCAGTCGCGGATCGACCGGCTGTCGGCGCTCGACGACCGGGTCGACCGCTGGCACGCCGCAATCAAGCTCTACCTCGCCAAGGTCACCGCCCGCCCGCTTTCGGAATCCGAGGCCCTGCGCTGCCAGGAACTGATCGGCGCCTGCGTCAAGCTCGAGCAGGTCGGCGACATCATCGTCCGCAACATGCTGGTCCACGTGCAGAAGAAGATGGACCGCAAGCTCGAGTTCACCGACGACGGCTGGCGCGAACTGACCGCCTTCCACGCGTCGGTGCTGGCCAACGCCCGCCTTGCCTTCAACGTGCTGATCAGCCGCGACCGCGAGACCGCGCTGCAGCTGGTGCAGGAGAAGGACCGCCTGCGCGACCGCGAAAAATCGTCGACCCAGGGCCATTTCGACCGGCTGCGCGACGGCACGCCGAAGAGCGTCGAGACGAGCTCGATCCATCTCGACACGATCCGCGACCTGAAGCAGATCAACTCGCTGCTGGCCTCGATTGCCTACCCGGTGCTGGAAGAGCACGGCATGCTGCGCGGCTCGCGGCTCAGGGCCTCATGAGTCCCGTCGTTTCCGCGCATGAACGAAAATGCCTTCAATTCGCCCGGATGGGATCAAACTGCCGCCGAGGTGCCCCTCTATCCGTCCGGATGACAGAGGGGATTTCCATGCACACGATCAAGTCCGACCTGATTTTGTTTTCCGCTGGCATCGTCGCCGTCCTCGGCGTCATCGGCGTGGATTCGACCGGCCTGCCGTCGCTTCTGGCGGCATTGTTCGGCTGAGCGGGCAGGCTCACCAGGGCATGGCTCTGCCGCTGTAGTCGACGAAAGTCCCTGTCGCCGCCATCGTCAGCGCATCCGCGCGCGCCAGTATGCCTGCAGCCGAGTCGGCTGGCGTGATGTCGGCGGACCGCCCGCCCATATCGGTCTGGACCCAGCCGGGGTGGACGAGCTGCACGGCGATGGACTCGCGCGCCAGGTCCGTTGCAAGCCCTTGCATCACCTTGTTCACCGCGGCTTTCGATGCCCGGTAGGCGATCCGGTCCGACTTGGCCAGCGACAGCCGCCCCATCTGGCTGGTGATGGTCAGCACTTTCGCGATTCCCGCCCGGTCCCGCGCGGCCCGCAGGTTCGCCAGCACGGACTGCGTCACCCGCAAGGGTCCGAGCGTGTTGACCTCGAGCGTCGTCCGAAATCCGTCGAAATCCATGTCGAGCGTCGATTGGCGCGCCGGCCCGATGACGCCCGAGTTGTTGATCAGCACGTCGAGGGGGCGTCCACCAAGCGCCTCGGCCACCAGCTTCATCGTATCCGGCGTCAGCAGGTCGACACCTGCGATCAACCGGACTTCGGGCAGCGCCCGGTCGGGCGCGCGCCGCACTGTCGCGAAGACCTCATATCCGCGCCCGGCGGCCTGGCGGGCGATTTCGGCGCCGATGCCGCGTCCGCCGCCCGTAATGAGGATTGTCCGCACTGACCCTGCCCTACTGAAGCAGCGTCTTGACCACGCCGCTCGCCTTGGAGAAATCCATCCGTCCCGGATACTGCTCCTTCAGCGCCGCCATGCATTTGCCCATGTCGCGCAACCCATCGGCGCCGACGTCGGCGATCACCTTGGCGCAGAGCTGCCGCACCTGATCGTCACCCAACTGCTGCGGCAGGAACGAGCGAATCACCGCGATTTCCTCGCGCTCCTGCTCGGCCAGTTCCAGCCGGTTGGCTTCCTCGTAGATCTTCGCCGATTCCTCGCGCTGCTTCACCATCTTGGCGAGGATCTGCATGATCTCCTCGTCATTGACGGGTCCCTTGCCGGCGCCGCGCGCCGCGATGTCGCGGTCCTTGATCGCGGCCTGCATCAGCCGGATCGTCGAAATGCGTCGCTTGTCGCCCGCTTTGAGGGCGTCTTTCAACTGTGCGATGAAAATCTCGCGCATGGTCTCAACTCCTGTCGCGACGGGCGAAGATAACCGCGCGGCCATTGCCGCGCAATTCGTTTCCGCCCGCCTGCGCATCGGCCCGCAAACCGGAATCGGTTTTCGGAAAGCGCCATGCATCAGCTCCAAGTCGTTGATTTGTCAACGGAAGGAAATGCGGGACGAAACCTGCGCGGTGATTGACCGCTCCACGCCATTCGCTTATGTTCCGCGCCTTAAGGACAACGGACGCTGGTTGTGCACAAGGATGGCATCTGCCGCCCTTGTGCGTTTCGCTGCGTGATATGGCCCTCTTTCGGGCCGCCTGCAAGTGCCGGTCTCCCGGCGAAGGAGGGCCGCATGGCCGACAAGACCGCCCCCTGGACGAAACAGCTGTCCACCGCCTGCCTCGTGCTGGCCGATGGCACCGTCATCTACGGCCGAGGCCTCGGCGCGACCGGGACTGCGGTGGCCGAGGTCGTGTTCAACACGGCGCTGACCGGCTACCAGGAGATCCTGACCGACCCCTCCTATGCCGGCCAGATCGTCACCTTCACCTTCCCGCACATCGGCAATATCGGCGCCAATGGCGAGGATATCGAGGACCTCACGCCCGCCATGCGCGCCGGCGCGGTCGGCGCTGTGTTCAAGGCCGACGTCACCAATCCGTCGAGCTACAGGTCGTCGGAACATCTCGACCAATGGCTCAAGCGCCGCGGCGTCATCGGCATGAGCGGCATCGACACTCGTGCGCTGACCGCCCTGATCCGCGAGAAGGGCGCCCCCAACGCGGTGATCGCGCATGCGCCGGACGGCAGGTTCGACATCGAGACGCTCAAGCGCCAGGCGCGCGAATGGTCAGGCCTTGAGGGGCTTGACCTCGCGAAGGACGTCACCTCCGGCCAGTCCTCGGTCTGGACCGAGACGCCATGGGTCTGGGACGATGGCTACGCGACGCAGGACGCGCCCACCATGCACGTCGTCGCCATCGACTACGGCGTCAAGCGCAACATCCTGCGCCTTATCGCCGGTCTCGGCGCCAAGGTGACGGTCGTGCCTGCCAAGACCTCGGCCGACGAGATCCTGGCGATGCGCCCCGACGGCATCTTCCTCTCCAACGGCCCCGGCGACCCGGCGGCGACCGGCGAATACGCCGTTCCGGTCATAAAGGACCTCCTGCGCACCGGCATTCCGGTCTTCGGCATCTGCCTCGGCCACCAGATGCTGGCGCTCGCCGTCGGCGGCAGGACCGTCAAGATGCACCAGGGCCATCACGGCGCGAACCACCCGGTCAAGGACCACACCACCGGCAAGGTCGAAATCGTCTCGATGAATCATGGTTTCGCCGTGGATTCGAAGTCGCTGCCGGACGGCGTGCAGGAGACACACGTGTCCCTGTTCGACGGCTCCAACTGCGGCATCGCGCTGGCCGGCAAGCCGGTCTTCTCGGTCCAGCACCATCCCGAGGCCTCCCCCGGCCCGCAGGATTCGCACTACCTCTTCCGCCGTTTCGTCAACCTGATCCGCGAACGGCGCGGCGAGCCGGCTCTGGCGGAGCGCTGATCGCCGCCAGGTCGCGGCGCAACCGGCGCCGTCGCCGCCATCGGGCGTATGGCGCGGTCACCAGCATGAACAGTCCGGCAAGCGTGAGAAATCCCGCGCCGGCCCAGATCGCGCCATGCGGCGTCAGCGGCAGGCCAGGCTCGTAGTCGCGCCACATCCCGGCCATCAGCGCCTCGTCATAGCCGCGGATGATCGCCAGCGGCCGCGCAGGCGCCGGCAGGGTCTCGAACCAGCGCGCTTGGGTCTGCAGCAGTTCCTGACGCTCGATCGACTGCCGCACCCGCAGACCACGATCCCGAAACAGGCTTTCCTTCGCGCCGAGGTGAAGCGCCACGGCCTCGTCGCGTGTCAGCCCGCTCCTTGCGGCATCCGCATCGAAATCGCGGACGATGCGCTGGACTTCCTCCAGAGCGCCCCCAAGCCTTTGCCGGTACTGTTGGGCGAATTCCGGCGCCTGCGACAGGCCGAGCGCACCTGCCAGCCCCACCGCCATCGTCATCGTGCTCCGCAACAGCGCCATCGTCGGTCTCCCAGAACGCAATCGGCCCACGCACAACGTGCATGGGCCGATTCGGTTCTGGTCCGGGACTTACGATGCGATGCGAAGCCTCACCACCCGCTCGTTGATCGACCGGAACACATCGTCCAGTTGCGACCGCGACGGGGCGTCGAAATAGTGCGCCGGACTGGTGGCGCAGCGCTGCAGCATCGTTCCCGTGGCAACGTCCGGCTCTTCCAGCCGGATCGTGTAGATCACCGTGCCTTCAGCCTTGGCGAGGTCGCAGGCCGCGAGCGTCTTCTCGTTCATCAGCCGGTTCGTGTCGTTCGACGACCCGCCGGTGATGCCGAGGCGTCCGTCAACCAGGTAGCCATGGCTTGAGTAGGACGACTTCAGGCTAACGTCGCGGTTGCCGAACACGTTGGCGCCATCGGTCAGAACGATCATCACCTTCTCTGCGCTGGACCGAACGAGATCGGTCCCCTCGGAGAATGGCTCGCCCGGCGACAGCACGCGCTGGCCCCATGCCACGCCTTCCATGATGTTGGTCGTGCCATTGGCCTGCAGGCTGTTCACCTTGGCCAGGATTGCGTCATAGTCGGAGTTGAGGGCCATGATCGGCTGCGTCACGCAGGCCTGGTTCGGCCCACGCCCACCGGTCTCGTCCGTCTCGACCGAACCCCAGAGAAGAGTGTCGCCGTCTGCGTCATCGGCCGGCAGGACGCCTGCGACCAGGTTGCCGGCCAGAGACGCCGGAATGCCGTATTTCAGCAGTTTCTTGGTCCTGCCGATCAGGGAATTGTCCAGCGGGTCGACTGTGGAGGTGATGTAGCTGTTGGAATAGCCGCGCGTATCGGGCTCGTCGATGCTGAAGGCCGGCACGAAAAGGCTGTACTTGTCCCGCTTCACCGCCGGCGTATCGGCGACATCGTGCGCACCGCGCCCCGAAGGCGTCCGCGTCTCCACGCATCCCGCCCACGTTTCGCCCAGATGGTCGAACAGTTGGAAGCGGCTCAGCCCTGCCGTGAGTTCGACCTGCTGCATTGGGCTCTTGCCGTCGAGATCGAGCCAGGCAGCGCCGGTGCCGCGAATGCGCTTGCCCTTCGCGTTGTATTGCGGCGCGAATTGCGGCCCGACATTGACGAAATTGGCGAACGGCACGACGGCGTATTTGAGATGCGTCGGGTCGTCGACCTGCGACGACATCTGCTCGATCATGCCGGTCACCGCCTCCTTCATCGAGGCCAGCTTGCCGCCCTTCATCGAACCGGTCGTGTCGAGCACCAGCGCGATCTCGTATTTGACGGTGGCGATGTCCGCCGCCGACGAAGCCACCACCGGCCATTTGTCGTAACCGAACAGGCTGCCGAAGGTGAGCGGGGTAAGCGAGATGGCGTCGATCGTCACCTTGCTGCCGTCGCGCCTCACGCGCATGTCGGAGTAGGTAATGCCGAAATTGCCGGTCAGCAGGTCGGACGCGATCTGCCGGGCCTGCGCGTCCGAGATGTCCGTGCCTTCGCGCGCCACGGCGAGCGAAGCTGTGTCCATCGCCTGCTGCAGTTCCGCCTTGGTCCGCGACAGGCTTGTGTAGTCAACCGCGATCCCGCCCGCCATCAGGAGCGGCAGCATGCCGATGGCCGAAAACAGCGCGAAATTCCCCGAGCGGTCGCGCAGGAATGCCGATGCACGTCTGGACATCTTTGCCCCCTCAGACAGATGAGAGGACAATGTCCCACAAAGCCTTGAATTCGCGCTTAAGCCGATGAGTTGCGTTTCGACGGAGGCGATGACCTGTCGTTAACCAGTGCGGCTGGCCGCGCCGCCGTCAGATCTGGCTGTTGAACGTATCGCAGTCGGACAGTTTCCCCGACTTGAACCCGCGCGCGAACCAGGTCTGCCGCTGGGCCGAGGTACCGTGGTTGAAGCTCTCCGGCACGACATAGCCCTGCGTCTTCTTCTGCAGCGTGTCGTCGCCGATCTGCTCCGCCGCGTTCAGCGCTTCCTCGATGTCGCCGTCCTCGAGCAGGCCTTTCTTGGCGGTGTAATGCCCCCATATTCCGGCGAAGCAGTCAGCCTGCAGTTCGACGCGGGTGGACATCAGGTTCTGCTCGGCCTGGCTCATCGACTGGCGCATCTCGTTGAAGCGAGGCAGCACGCCGATCAGGTTCTGCACATGGTGGCCGACCTCGTGCGCCAGCACATAGGCCTGCGCGAAGTCGCCCGCGGCGCCGAACTGCCGCGCCAGCTGGTCATAGAAGGACAGGTCGATATAGACCTTCTGGTCGCCGGGGCAGTAGAACGGCCCGGACGCCGCCGACGCGAAGCCGCAGGCCGACCGCACCTGGTCGGAGAACATCACCAGCGATGGCTCCTTGTAGCTCTGCCCTTCCGCCTGGAAGATGCCGTTCCAGACGTCCTCGGTTTCGGCGAGCACCGTCGCCACGAACTGGCCCATCTCGTCGCTCGGCTGCGCGGTCTGCGTTCCGCCGGGCTCCGACGGCTGCATCTGGGTCTGCCCGGGCACGCCGCCGCCTTCAAGCATGGCGAGGGGATCGATCCCGCAGGCGCGCAGCGCGAAGAACAGCACGACAAGGATGATGATGGTCGAAAAGCTGAACCCGCCGGTGCGCGTTCCGCCGACCGGGATCCTGAACCCGCCGCCGCGCCCAAATCCGCCGCCCAGGCCACCGCCGGCTCCGCGCTGGTCCTGAATGTTGTCGCTCTGACGACGGCCTCTCCAGCGCATGGCGTTCCCTCAAGCTCGTTGCAGCGGGACCGTCACGCCGTCCCGCACCACAGAACCCACAATTAGCCGAAGGGTTGCAGCGAGTCATCGCTGATTTTGGCGGGTCTGCCGGTGCCTACGACGCCTTGCTCATGCGCCCGGCGCGCACGAACTTGATCAGGTCGGCCGAACTCATCGGCCTTGCGAACGCGAAACCCTGCAGCATGTCGCAGCCGATATCCTTCAGGATCGCGGCGTGCTCCATCGTCTCGACGCCCTCGGCGACGATCTCGATGTCCAGCGACTTGCCGATTTCGACGATCGACTCGACCAGCCGCCGCTGCTTTGGCGACGACACGACCGGCTTGACGAGCTGCCGGTCGATCTTCAGCCGGCGCGGCTTCAGCTTCTGCAGGCTGACGATCGAGGCATAGCCCGTGCCGAAATCGTCGATCTCGACATCGATGCCCAGTTCCTTGATCTGATTGACGTTCCAGGTGATCAGGTCGTCGTTCTCATCGAGGAAGATCGACTCCACCAGTTCGAACGACAGCGCGTTGCGCGGGATGTCGAGGCTTCTCAGGCTGTTGATCAGTTCGCTGTCCTGCAGCCGCCGCGCCGACACGTTGACGGAGATACGCGGCACGTGCAGGCCCATGGCGGCCCATCGGTGGAAATCGGCGAGCCCCTGTTCCAGGATCATGCGGTCGATCGTCGAGACGACGTTCAGTTCCTCCGCCGTTTTCAGGAAGTAGCCGGGCGCCAGCAGGCCGCGGCTCGGATGCTGCCAGCGCACCAGCGCCTCCACTCCGGCGATCTCGAGCGTCCGCGCGTCGACCTGCGGCTGGTAGTGCGCGACGAATTCCTGCCGCTCCAGACCGCACAGGATCTCGTCGGCCAGCCGCTTGGTCGAGACGATCTCGGCCTGCAGCGCCGCGGTGAAGAACTCGTGCCGGTTCCGCCCCCGGCTCTTGGCCCGGTAGAGCGCGATGTCGGCATTGACCAGCAGCCGCTTGGGATCGGCACCGGCGCCGGTCTCCACCGCGATGCCGATGCTGACGCCGAAGCGGCAGAGATGGCCGTGATAGGGTACCGGCTGGCGCATCTCGGCGATGATCCGGTCCGCCAGCTCGGCCAGTTCGCCGCTTCCTATGTCCGACAGGCACAGCACCACGAACTCGTCACCGCCGATCCGCGCCACGAAATCCGTCCCGCGCACGTTCGACTTCAGCACGTTCGCCGCATGCACCAGCATCGCGTCGCCCGCCGCGTGGCCGAGCGTATCGTTGATCTGCTTGAAGCGGTCGAGGTCGATATGCAGCAGCGCCGCGTTCGAGCCGTCGCGCGACATCGACGCATTTTCCAGGATCTGGTCGAGATAGCGCCGGTTCGGCAGTCCGGTCAGCGAATCGTGCAGCGCATTGTGCTCGATCCGCGCCTTGGCGGCCTCCAGTTCGGCGTTGCGCAGTTCCGCCAGAAACCGGGCGCGTTCGAGGTCCTCGCGCAGCCTGACGTCCTCGGTGACGTCCCACTCGGTCCCGATCAGCTTCTGATCGTCGCCCCCGCCGTCGGAATATTTCGCCATCGTTCGGACATGCCGCAACGTGCCGTCGGGCAGCAGCAGCCGGTATTCCGAGGAATAGTCGCTCTTCAATTCCGCTGCCGTGTCGAACTCGCGAGTCGCACGGTCGATGTCGTCCGGGTGGATGGCGCTCGCCCAATGATGATAGGATCGCGGACCCCCGTCGGCCGGCTGCCCGTAGAGCTCGTTGACCCGCGCGTCCCAGACCATCTCGTTGGTCGCGACATTGTGTTCCCACACGCCGATCCGCGAGGCTTCGAGCGCGAGGCTGAGGCGCTGCGACAAGAGGGCCAGTTCCTTCTCGCGGCGCGCCAGTTCGGCGTAGCCGCGCTGGCGTTCGCCGAACAGCCGTCCGGCGAGAAAGATCGGCCCGACGACCAGCAGGATCGCCACCACCAGGATCGAGCGCAGCAAGAGCGCGTTGTCCGGGGTATAGTACCATCCGCCGGCCGGAATGGCTGCGATCTGCCAGCTTCCGGTCGGCAGCAGCACTTCGGCGGTCACCGGATCCTGTTCGGCGATGAATGAAGCGCCGAAGAACCTGGCGCCGGTCTTTCCGGTCGCGTCCTTGCCGGTGATCGAAATGTACAGACCGTGGTCGGCATGGGTCAGGCCGCTGTCGCGATAGAGCTTCGCCATGTCGATGACGGCGGAGAGGATGCCCCAGAACGCGTCGGGCTCGCCCGGGCGCTCGATATAGACCGGGAAGCGCCCGATGAAGCCGGCGCCGCCTTGCCGCAGGGCAACCGGCCCGGCCAGCACCAGTTGATGCGTGTCGCGCGCCCGCAGCGCCGCCTCGCGCTGCACCGGTTCCTGTCGGTAGTCGAGGCCGATCGCCTTCTCGTTCCCGGCCATCGGATACATCATCTTGATGACCAGGTCCGGCGCGCCCGCGATGTTTCGCAGCTGGCTCTGCGCCCGAAACAGGTTCCGCGCGAGTGTCGCGAACCGTTCCTGCTCGATGCCCGGCTCGGTTTCGATCGTCGCCGCCAGCCCGCGCACGAGCTGGATGTTGGCGTTGATATTGCCCTCGAGCTTGGCGCGGATCAGGTTGACCTTGGTCTGGACGTCCGCCCGCATCGTCTCGTGGTGGAGCGTGCGATTGAGGTATCCGGCGTAGAGGCCCGCAAAGACGATGACAAGGAACGCCACCGCGGCGGGGACATACGCCGTCGCAAACAGGCCGCGCAACTTGCGGAGACTGGTCGATCCCGGAGCGGTCAACGCGTCTGAACCTTTCGCACTCGGTGCAAATCAGTCTCCACGCGTAACATCAAGTGTTTAAGGTAAGCTTTCGCGGCCCGGCGGAGGCGTTGACGCTGCGACACATCTCCGCCTTTCCGCCGACCGGCGGCGCGGCCTGCAATTTAGCGTTGCGTTAACCATGTTCGGATAAAATCCCCAGCACGATCAAGGTGATGGGTGATGTGATGCGTGGCGTTCGGTCGCTTCTCTGCGTGCTCGGAGTGTGTTTGGCGATCGGCGGCTGCGCCAGTCCGCAGGCTCAGGGCGACAAGGCCCCGCTCGCCTTCGCGGAAGAACGGCCGCCGGCCTCCGACATCCTGAAACGTCCAGGCGACAGTGTTTCGCTCCCGGTCCCCTCCGGTTCGCTCGCGGGCCGCACGATCCGCGTCAGCCGCGTCTCCGACATACGCCTGGCCCCGCGCGAGGTCGTGTTCACCTTCGACGACGGTCCGATGCCGGGCAAAACCGCCAGCATCCTCGACACGCTCGACCGCTACGGCGTCAAGGCGACCTTCCTCGTCGTCGGCCAGATGGCCCGCGCCTATCCGGACCTCGTGCGCAAGGTCGCCGGGCGCGGCCACACGATCGGCTCGCACACCCAGAACCACAAGAACCTGCGGTCGATCGGCTACGCCGCCGCCGTCGAGCAGATCGATCAGGGCCGGCAGAGCATCGCGGCCGCCATGGGACCGTCCCGGCGCGGCGGCGGCAAGTTCTTCCGCTTTCCCTATCTCGCCGACACGGCGGCGCTGCGCAGCCATCTGGCGGCTGAAGGCATCGTCGTCCTCGACGCGCAGGTCGATTCGAAGGATTATTTCCAGTCGTCGCCCGACCAGGTCCGCCAGCGCATCCTGTCACGCCTCGGCGCGAACGGGTCCGGCATCATCCTGATGCATGACATCCATGCCCGCACCGGGGCGATGCTTCCGGGCCTGCTTGCCGACCTCAAGTCGCGCGGCTTCCGGGTAGTCCACCTCGCGCCTGGCGGCGGAGGCGGCGGCTCGCTGGTCGCCTCGGCTGAATAGGCCTATTTCTGCTTCGCGCCGGCGCTTTTCCCGTCGGAGCTCTTCGACCGTTCCTCGAAGCGGTCCTCGCCCTTTTTGAGATCTTTGCCCATTCGGGCCTCGGTCTTCTTCTCGTCGTTGGCCGCTGCCTTGCGGAGGCCCTTGGCCGCTTCCTTGCCTTTCGAAGTGGGTGCATCTTTGATCGCCATGTCCGTCTCCCGAAAGACCAGCGAACGCTGGCCGCCACAGCAACGCCACACGGAGCATCGGGTTCCCCGTCCGCGCTTGCATCCGCCCGCCATCTTGCCGCCATATGGCTCCGGAACACACGCATCGGGAAAATGGGCATCGGGTCTTGGCTGACAGGGACAGTCCTGCATTTCAGTTCGTCCGCCGCGCGGCGCTGGCTTGCGTGCTGCTCCTGGCCGTCGCCTGGCCTGCCGTCGCGCAGGACGCGAAACCTCTGCGCGGCGTTGCCCTGATCATCGGCAACGGCGCCTACGAGCATCTCACTCCCCTCGCCAACCCCGAAGCCGACGCCGAGGCGATCGAGGATCTGTTCGACGATCTCGGCTTCGAGACCTTCGACGCCCGCGACGCCGACGCGCGCAAGCTGCGCCGTGCCATCGAGCGTTTCGTCGAGGACGCCGAGGGCGCGGACGTCGCCGTTCTCTACTACGCCGGCCACGGCATCGAGGCGGGCGGCGAGAACTACCTCGTGCCGACCGACGCGGACATCTCGGCTCTCGACGACGCCGGCGCCAAGCTCGTTCCGTTGACCCGGCTGCTGGCGGACCTGCGGGCCGCCGTGCCGATGACCATCATCCTGCTCGATGCCTGCCGCGACAATCCGTTTCCGCCGGGCGCCATGGTGCGCGCCGAACCCGACGCCGCCCCCGCTCCGCTCAGCGCTGGCGGCCTCGGCGAAACCCGCGGCGTCACCCGCTTCGGCGACAAGCCCAGGGCCGCCGGCGCGCCCGACCCCGACAGCCTCGGCGCGCTGATCGGCTTCGCCGCCGAGCCGGGCCGTCGCGCGCTCGACGGCGAGCCCGGCGGCAACAGCCCCTACGCCGCCGCCGTGCTGCGCCACATCGCGGCGATGACCGGCGAGGAATTCGGCACCGTGATGCGCATGGTGGCCGAGGAGGTCTACCTGAAGACGGGCGGCCAGCAGCGCCCATGGGTCAACGAAAGCCTGCGGCGACTGCTCTATTTCGGCCGCGCCGAGGAGCGCGTCGAGGGCGCGGAGGGCGACATCCTGCGCGAGCGCCGCCAGCTTCTCGTCACCATCGCCGCGTTGCCGGATGCCGAGCGCCGCACCATCGAGACCGTGGCGCGCGACGGTGGGCTGCCGATGGACGCCGTCTACGGCATGCTGCGGGCGCTTGGCGCCGACGCGCCGAAGGATCCGGCGCAGCTCGAGGCCCTGTTGCGGCAGCAGAGCGAAAAGATCCGCCAGATGCAGGCCGAGCGCGAGACGATCAAGAGCACCGATCCCGAGATCGCCCGCCTCGCGGCACTCGCCGACGAGGCGATTTCCGAAGGCGCGCTGCAGACGGCGGTCAAGCTGAACGGCGAGGCCAAGGCGCGCGTCACCGAGATCGAGGCGACGGTTGCCGATGCTGAAGCCGATATCAAGGCGCGTCGCCTCGAGTTCGCCGAGGTCTACGCCCGGTCCGGCAAGACCGCCTACATGACCTTCGACTATGCGCAGTCGGCCGCCGACTACGAACAGGCGTTCCGCCAGGTCGAGCGATGGGACGACTGGCTGGCCTGGTCGCATCGCGGCAACCAGGCCGTCGCGCTCCAGGCCATCGGCTGGCGCGGCGGCCAGACCGATCGCCTCCGCGAAGCCGCGGTTCTCGCCCGCGAGATCGTCGCCCTGTCGGAGCGGCTTCCCGGCCGCGACGAATGGGCGCTCAGCCAGATGTTCCTCGGCAACACGCTGTCGACGCTTGGCCAGCGCGAAAAGAACGCGGACCTGATCCGCGAGGCCGCGGCCGCCTATGAAGCCGCGCTCGGTGCCATGCAAGACAGCTCGAAATCCTTCGACATCGACCGCCTTGAAGTCATGTACAACCTTGCCGGCGCCCGCCAGCAGATCGCCTACCGCGAGCGCGACGAGAGGGCGATCGAGGCTGCGGCGGAGGGCTTTGCCGAACTGGCGAAGCTCCACGCAGGCGACGGCGATGCCCGGCGACGGGCGCGGGCGCTCTCGGCCCAGGCCGCAACCGTGACCGACCTCGCCCGCACGCGAAAGGATTCCAGGGGCATGCGCCGCGCCTCGGAACTCGCAAGCGAAGCCATGGCGATCCGGCGCGGCCAGGCCGAACCCGGGGAATGGCGCGACTACCTGATCGTCGGTGCGATTGCCGATTCCGAGACCGGCATCATGGAGGACGATCTCGACCTGCTGCTTCGCGCCGACCGCCTGTTTGCGGAGGCGATGCCGCTGCTCGACAGAGCCCAGTCTGCGGTCAACTGGGCGCAGGTCCATCACAACCGCGCCACCAATTCGCACAACATCTATCTCCTCGACCGGCAGCCCGTCTGGCTGGAGCGGGCGATCGCCGACTACCGCTCCGCGCTGGATGCGCGCGACCGCACCGCGCAGCCGGTCGAATGGGCCGACTCCATGGCCGGCGTCGGCGGAACCACGGTCGATCTCGGCCGCCATCGGTCGGATGTCCCCCTTGTCCGGCAGGGAAGGCAGGCCTTTCTCGACGCCCGCGCCGCGCTCGACCCCGCCAGCGAACGCGACGAGTGGTTGCGGCTCGGTTGGCTGGCAGCGGACGCGCTCCGCACCGAAGGTGATGTCGCCCGCGACCTTGCCCCGCTCGACGCTGCGCTCGGCGAACTGGAAACCGTGCTCGCCGACGCGCGCCGCCTCGCCGCCGCAAACGTCGAGCGCCTGCTGGGCCGCGTTGCCGCCGTCGCCCACTCCTTCGCCACGCTCGCGGGCGGAGACGGTTCGGCCGAGCCGGCGCTGGCCGGCGTCGAACGCGCCATCGGCATCCTCTCCGGTTCGTCCGCTCCCGGACACCTTGCGGGCGCACGCTCCGCGCTCGGGCGCGCGCTCTATTCCATTTCCGTCGCCCGCAAGGATGCGGCCACGATGCGCCGCGCCGCCGAGGCCTACCGCTCCGCGCTTGTCCCCGAGGCGAAAGCCGAGCCGCACGACATCTGGGCAAACGTGCAGGGCAATCTCGGCCTGGCGCTGCGTGAGCTCAGCCGGATGGAGAACGACCGGTCGCTGCTCCCTGAAGCCGCCGCCGCGTATCGCGAGGCCGAAGGAGAAAAGGATCCGGACGTCTGGCTGAAGAATCGCCGCAACCTCGCATGGACGCTGGACGAGATCGGCGGCGCGGCCTCGCTCGCCGAGGCGGCGCTGGCCTGGGAGGAAATTCTCGGCCGGCTGAAGCCCGACGCTCCTGCCTCCGAGCGCGCCGGAATCATCGAGAACCGCGCGCGCTCGCTGCACAACCTCGCTGCGGCCGAGGCCGATCCGGAGGCCGGGGCCCGCGCGCGGCGCGACGCTATCGCCGGTTATCGCGAAGCGGCGCGCCTCTTCCCCGCAACCGACACGGATGCCGCCTCGCGCATCGGCGAAAACCTCGCCGACCTCGTCAAGGTCGAGGCCGAGATCGCGCGCGACACCGCGCGCCTGACCGAGGCCGCCGACCTCTACGGCGCCATCCTCTCTCGGCCCGCGCGCGTCGGCGACGACGCCATCCACCGGCGGCTCCGCCTGAAGCAGGCGCAGACACTCGTCTCCGTCTCCTACGCCACCGCTGACCCGGCCGCGATGGCCCGTGCCGTGGCTCTGTTCGGCGCGGCCTATGGCGCCGGCATTCCCGCCGATCTCGACGACTGGTCGTCGGCCGCCACCTATGCCAACGCGCTCCGCGCCGTTGCCTTCGAGAACAAGGACGTGGCGAAGTACCGGCTCTCGGCCGACATCCTCTCCGCGCTCGCCGCCCGCGACATCCCCGGCATCACGCCAGCCGACCGCGCATGGCTCGTGGCCAGCCGCGCCGACACGTTCCTCTATCTCGCCGACGCGACCCGCGAGGCTTCGGCGGCGCGCGAGGCCGTCGCGTCGTACCGCAAGGCGATCGCGCATTACACTGCCGAAGCCTATCCCGCCGCGTGGCGCGGGCCGCATGCGTCCTTTGCCTCGGCGCTGATGCTGCTCGGCAGTCTGGTCGACGATGGCGCCGCCTTCGCGGAATCGGCCGAAATCTACGGCGCCCTCGCCTCTGCGGCGAGCCGTGACACGGAACCGGTCCAGTGGGCGGAATATGTCAACGGCAGCGCCTATGCGTTGGGGCGCGCCGCCCGTCTCGGCGACGTCGAACCCGCCCGGCTTGCCGCGGCGGCCGATCTGGCGCGCGATGCGCTCGCCATCAACGCCCGCGAGATGCCCGCCACGGTGCCGCACGTGTCGGACACTCTGTGCACCGTGATGATCGAGCAGGGACGGCTGCAGCGCACCCGTGCGGTGGTCGAGGACGGCCTGAAACTCTGCGCCAGGGCGATCGAGGCGTTCAAGGGCGTCGACGCCCACATGGCGGGCGAAGTGGAAAAGACGGTTGCACGCGGCCGCGAAGTGCTGTCGGCCCTCTGATTCTCTTCCATGTCGTTGTTTCTTCGACCTTTTGGCCCTTTGCAGACGGCCGGGCTCCGGTCTATGGAAACGGCGGGTGGCGCGGGGGCGTCGGCGGTTCGACCGGCGGTGTGGCATTGACGAAGACGGCATTCATCACCGGCGTCACCGGCCAGGACGGCGCCTATCTGGCCAAGCTCCTGCTGGACAAGGGTTACGAGGTGCATGGCGGCGTTCGGCGGACGTCCGACCTGCGCGCCACGCGGCTCGAGGCGCTCGGCGTCGCCGGTGACGTGCGGCTGCATGACTTCGAGCTTGGCGAGCTCAACAACATCCACCGAATCCTGAAGAAGGTCCGCATCGACGAGTTCTACAATCTCGCCGCGCAGAGCTTCGTCGGCACGTCCTGGGACCTGCCGATCTATGCCGGCGACATCAACGGCCTCGGCGTCGCGCGCATTCTCGATTCGCTGCGCACGCTGTCGCCCGAAACCCGCTTCTACCAGGCCTCCAGTTCCGAGATGTTCGGTCGGGCCGAACAATTCCCGCAGGTCGAGACGACCCGCTTCCACCCCCGCTCGCCCTATGGCGTCGCCAAGGTCTACGGTCACTACATCACCGTCAACTACCGGGAATCCTTCGGCATGCACGCGTCCTGCGGCATCCTGTTCAACCACGAATCGCCCTTGCGCGGCAAAGAGTTCGTCACCGGCAAGATCACGCTGGCCCTGGCCGCCATCGCACATGGCGCCGACACGCCGTGCGTCCTCGGCAATCTCGACGCGCGGCGCGATTGGGGGTTCGCGGGCGACTATGTCGACGGCATCTGGCGGATGCTGCAGCAGGACCGGGCAGACGACTACATCCTCGCCACCGGCGTCACCTCCTCGGTGCGCGATTTTGTCGGCTATGCGGCCGAGGCGCTCGGCATGGATATCGAATGGTCGGGCGAAGGCATTGCCGAGCGTGGCGTCGACCGCAGGACCGGCAGGACCGTCGTCACCGTCTCCGAGGAATTCTTCCGCCCCGCCGAGGTCGAGCGCCTGCAGGGCGACGCCTCGAAGGCCCACCGCGTCCTCGGCTGGACGCCGACGGTCGAGGTGCGCGAGCTCGCCGCGATGATGGCGCGCCACGACTACGACGTGATCGCCGCGCGCTCCGGACAAGGGCCGGCGCGATCGTGACTGGTTCCATTCCGCCGGATGCCGCCCCGGCCCGGCGCCATCGCGGCAATGTCGAGGGCTTCAGCGTCGGCTGCATACGGGGATGGGTGGCGGCGGTGCCGGTTGACGGCCGCCGGCTTCCCGTCGGCCTGTTCTGCGGGGACCGCCTGCTCTGCGCCGGAACCGCCGACATCTTTCGCGACGACCTGGCGGATGCCGGCATCGGCGACGGCAGGCACGCCTTCGCCCTGCCGCTCGCCGACGCGGATATCCACGCCGTCCTTCTCGGCGGCGGCGATGTCTCCGTCCGCGTTCTCGAAGGGCAGCACTTCGAGATCGACCGTCTCGACCTTGGCGACATCGTCCGCGACGATCCCCGGTCGCGCTACAATCTCACCCGACAGGCGATGGGCGGCGCGCTTGCTACGCTGTCCCGCACCCTCGCCCGCCTGCGCCAGATTGTGGACGCCGGTCCGCGCCCCCTGCTCGTCGCCGCCAGCGAGGCCCTCTTCGCCCCTGGCCGCCAGACAGGCGATCCCGCATCCGCACCGCTGTCGAGCGCCTATCTCGACTTCGTCCTGGAGCGTGCGGGCCGGCGCGCCGAAGCAAATGGCGACCTCGCGCCGGCGCTCGACTGGTATATCTCCGACTACGGCGCCGGACGGCTTGGCCGCCGCATCCCCCTGTCGCGCGATCAGATCGCCTGGCTCAACGAGCCGGCCTCAACCGGCGGCTCCGCCTTCGAACTGTCGCGAGCGACGCTCCTGAAGCTGCCCGGCAACCGCCACCTGTCGTCCGGCCTGCCCTCGGACGGCGACGCATGGGGCGACGCGGTCGTCTACTGGTGGAGCGTCCATCATGCGCGCAACATGCATCATGAGGATTGCCTCGTCCCGGAAAGATACGTCGCCCGGCTGCGCGCCGTCCGCCACGCCCGCCACGCGCCCGACTGCCCGGTCAGCGTCTTCATGGAACATTGGTACGCTGAGAACCCGCTGGCGCATTTCCTCGATCTCGGAAAGGCCGCCGACCGCCGCGTTCTGTCGGCCATCCTTCTCGTCAGGGCGATCGATCGGCCCGACTTCCTGCGGTTCATACCGCCGGGCAATCTCGACGCCTTGCTCGGCGGACAGGACGCTTACTGGAATTCCTTCTTCGATCTCGTCGCGGCGGCTGATCCCGGCCAGGGCTTCGAACCGATCGACAGGAGCCTCTACGCCCGGCTTCTCGCATCGGTCGGATACGACCTCTCCACCGGCGCATTCTCGTCGGTCACGCCGCACGGCCACCGCCTCGAAGCCGCGCGCCTGCCCGCGCCGACGAACGAGCAGCCGTTCGACGTCCAGCTCATCGGACCGCTGTCGAAGGCGTCCGGCCTCGGCCAGGCGGCGCGGCTTTCCGCCGAGATCCTGCGCCACACGCCACACTCGCTCAACGCGGTCGATTTCGTGCTGGACGACCCTGCCCGCGACAGTCCGGACGGGCCGTTCGCCGGCTCGGCCTTCGCCCGCGCCCGCATCAACCTGATCCATCTCAACGCCGACAGCCTGCCGGCAGCCTTCGCCTATGCGCCGGACGTGTTCACGGGCGCCTACAATATCGGCTACTTCTTCTGGGAACTCGATTCCCCGACGGAGTGCGACAGTCTCGCTTTCGGCCTTCTCGACGAAATCTGGGTCGCGTCGGAGTTTGGCGTCAGCATCTATTCCGGAACGTCGGGCCTCCCCGTCACCCGCGCCGGCATGTGCTTCGAAGCGCTGCCTGTCCCGGACCGGGCCGCGTCGCGCGCCGCGCTCGAGCGGCGGTTCGGCTTCGGCGCCGACGCCTTCGTCTTCCTCGTCGCCTTCGATTCCTTCTCCTTCATCCAGCGCAAGAATCCGCTCGGCACGCTCGACGCGTTCGCCCGCGCATTCCCCTCAGACGCGGACGTGCGCCTGCTGATCAAGACCCAGAACCGCTCCCGCGTCGCCGACCCGGCGCAACTGGCGGTCTGGACCGAGGTCGACCGGCGCGCCGCCGCCGATCCGCGCATCCTCCTCGTCGACGGCACGCTGCCCTACGACCGCTTCCTGCAACTGAAGCAGGCGGCCGATTGCTACGTGTCGCTGCATCGCTCCGAAGGCTGGGGCTTCGGCATGATCGAGGCGATGAACCTCAAGGTGCCGGTCATCTGCACCGCCTATTCCGGCAACATGGATTTCTGCGGCGACGCCACCGCATGGCTCGTCGACTTCACGATGGTTCCCGTCCCGCCCGGCGACTATGTCTACGCCCGCGCCGGCCACCGCTGGGCCGAGCCGGACGTCGGCCATGCCGCGCGCCAGATGCGCTCGGTGCGCTCGGACGCCGGCCTGCGCCAGCAACGGACCGCGGCCGCCTGGCGCAACGTCCAGGACAATTTCTCGGCCGAGGCGATCTCGGCCCGCTACCGCAAGCGTATCGGCGAGATCCTGGCCAGCCGTCCCGACGCCTGACGCCGGGCAGTGGCGGCTCTCATCGCCGCAACTAGGCGCATATCGTCCTATTGCAGGTCGAGCGCCGCGACCGGCGAGTTCACCACGCCGACATTCGGCTTCGGCCGCACCTTGAAGCCGTCCTTCGCCGCCTCGGACGCGGTCATCACCGTGTCGGCCTCCTCAAAGCTCACTTGCCCGCTCGCCGCGACATTGATGCTGAACGCGTGCCAGACCTGACCCGTGCTCGGCCCGGTGCCCGTGTTCGCCAGGACCCGCTGTCCGGTGAACACGCGCCGGCCGGCGCGGTAGACCTCGATCTTGACCGTCGCCGCACCTTTCCCATGCGCGTAGTAGTAGTGCGCCAGCACCTTGTGCACGCCGACATCCTTCAACAGTTCGGACGTGATCTGCTCCGAGGTGCAGGACGTGATGCAATCACGGTAGAGCTTCGGATTGTCCTCCGTCACGTTCGGGTCGCCCCAGTTCGGGTTCGGGTTGTAGTAGGCGCAATCGTTGGGGAAGTTCCACGTGGTGTTCGTCGCGCCCGACGGATGCCGCAGATGCAGGTCGACGTCGGCGCCGAGCTTGTTCCAGGTCATCTGGATCCAGTAGCCGCATTCCGGCGTCGAGATGCCGCGGTCGACGAACACCGAGCAGATGGCGTTCTGGTTCACTCCTGCATTCAGTTCCTCGTCCGCCTTCACCAGCGCCTTCAGGCCCTTGGAAAACGTCGGCGTCGCTTCGATCAGGAAGTGGCTCTTCAGGATGATCTTGTTCGCAATCGTCGCGCCGAGCTTGGTGCGCAGGTCGCGCAGGCCGCGCGACCAGATCTCGCCGTCCCGGTGCACCTGGCCGACATAGTCGGCCGGGAAGCGTTTGTTGCGGTCGACGCGCCGCAGGCAGCCGCCCTCGGCGTCCCACTCGGCGAAGCACGGTCCCCAGCCGCCGGCCCCGAGCGGCTTGGAGTTGTACGACCAGTAATCGCCGAACCCCTCGCCCATCGCCCCGGTCTGCCCGCCGCCGGAATAGCGGCCGGGCGCCGACGCGTCATGGATTGCGTGGCCATATTCGTGCAGCACCACGTCCGCGTCCTCGGCGTCGTCTACGCCGCCATTCCCGAACGCCAGATAGCCGGCGCCCCTTGGGCTCGGACAATAGAACGAGTTGTCGGCGGTCATCGCATAGGCGTCGACCCGGATCGGCCCGTTCAGGAGCGTCGGAAAGCCGAGCGTCTGGATATAGCGCCGGTTGCGGTCGATATGCTTGTAGATCATCGTGTATTCGAAGCGGCTGTCGTTGCGCCCGAACAGGAAGGCGGCGGTCGGCATCGAGGGAACCGGGGCGCTGAGCCCCGTTCCGTCCGGCCCGCAGGCCAGCGTGCCGAGGTTGAGGTTGACCGCCCTGACATAGGGCCCGACCAGCGTGAACCGCCGCGCCGCGCCCGTGCCGGTCTCGGTGACGTCAGGCAGGGTCTGGGTCGAATAGGCGGCCTGCAGCGCCGCGTGGTTGGTGTTGTTAAGGTCGCGCAGCGTGGCGTCGTTCAGCTTGTTGACCGGGTTGGGGTCGAAGATCTTGCCCTGCGCGTTGGCCGACTGCTTCAGGTCATGCCACTCGAGGATCGCGCCGCTCGTGGCGTCGACATGGAAGATGCGCGAGCCGATCGTCACCTGGTGCGCGGGAACCGTATCCTGGCCGGTGACATAGTAGCCGAAGGCCGAGCGCGCGGGCGCGCCGCCGGACGACGCCGCCATCGGCCTGCCGGCCTTGTCATACTGCACCGCCATCCGGTCGGCCATGCGCGCCGCGGCGACCGCCCGGTCGGCCGTCACGGCCGCGGCTGACGCCCGCATCGACGAATACCGCGCCACCGCAACCGCCGACGGCACCTTCGACTGCAGCAGATAGACCTGGTTCCGGTCGCTGACATGCACGGTGATGTCGCCGTTGAACACCGGATAGCCGCCGATCGTCGCTCGGAACCGCACATGGTGGCTGCCGATGCTCTGCAGGTCATGCTCAAGCTCAAGCCCGTCGATCAGGCTCTGGGCGCTCAGCAATGCCGCATTGTCGTTGATGAACCGCCGTGCAACCTGCACCGCCGAGCCTGGCATGACTGCCGATCTGCCATCCAGTTCTGTCACTCTGTCGCCGGCATCCGACCAGGCTGCCCGCCAGTCCTGCCCGTTGCTGGCCAGAAAGCTATCCCACACAGAAGACTGCTGCTGATTTTGCGCCGTTGCTTGGCAAGTTAAAGTTGCAACGAACGCCGCGCCCAAGGCAAGCGGCCGCAAATACATGCGAAACATGTTATCCTCCCAAGCATCGCACCCTTAATTTTTAGTTTACGTCCAGATATTTAAGCGGTCAACGCGATCCTTTACTGCACCGCCGCTGCCGAACGCCCTTGCATCGCGCCGCCATCTTGCTGTCATATCGCCGGCAATAATGATGCGGGAACGGCTTGCGGAGTAGCGCCCTGTCCTTCGTGAAAGCGACTGTCGCGTACTGGTTGCCGCGGATTCTGGCGGCCCTGTTCTTCATTGCCGCCGCCATGCCCGCAACTGCCGCCGAAACGCTGCGCGGCGTGGCGCTGGTCGTCGGCAACAGCGCCTATCGGCACCTGCCGCCGCTCGCCAATCCCGAGATCGACGCCCGCGCGATCGAATACCTGTTCGACGACCTCGGCTTCGAGACCTTCGACGCGCGCGACGCCGACGCGACAAAGCTGCGCCGCGCCATCGAGCGCTTCGTCGAAGACGCTGAGGGCGCCGATGTTGCGGTCGTCTACTACGCCGGTCACGGCATCGAGGCCGGCGGCGAGAATTTCCTCGTCCCAGTCGATGCCGACCTGTCGGCGCTCGACGCCGCCGGCGACAAGCTGGTCCCTTTGACGCCGCTGCTGCGGGACCTGCGCGCGGCGGCGCCGATGACCATCGTCCTGCTCGACGCCTGCCGCGACAATCCGTTTCCCGCGGGCGCCATGGTGCGCGACACGCCGGACGCCAGCCCCGCCCCGATCGCTGCCGGCGGACTCGGCGAAATGCGCGGTGTCGCCCGCTTTGGTGAGATATCGAAGACCGCACCCGAGACGCTCGGCACGCTGATCGGCTTCGCCGCCGAACCGGGTCGGGCCGCGCTAGACGGCGAGCCTGGCTCCAACAGCCCCTACGCGGCCGCGGTACTGCGCCATCTCGCGACGATGGCCGGGGAAGAATTCGGCACTGTGATGCGCATGGTGGCCGAGGAGGTCTATCTGAAGACGTCCGGACGGCAGCGGCCATGGGTCAACGAGAGCCTGCGCCGCCTGCTGTATTTCGGCCGCGCTCCCGATCCGGTCCCCGGTGAAGAAGGCGAAATCCTGGCCGAACGCCGTCAGCTCCTCCTCACCATCGCGGCGCTGCCGGACGCCCAACGCCAGCAGGTCGAGCGGGCCGCGAAGGCCGCCGGCGGCGTGCCGATGGACGCACTCTATGGTCTGCTCAGGGTCCTCGGCCAGGACATCCCCAAGGATCCTGCGGCGCTGGACAAACTTCTCGGCGAACAGGCTGGACGGCTAGGAAAACTGCTGGCGGAACGCGCCACGCTGACGAGCGCCGACCCAGAAATCGTCCGCCTCTCGGCTCTGGCCGGAACGGCGATCGCCGAGGGTGCGCTGACCACCGCCATCCGGCTGCACGAAGATGCGAAGCGCCGGGTCGGCGTCCTCGAAAAGACGGTGCAGGCGGCGGAGGTCGACATCCGCGCGCGACGCATAGAGTTCGCCGAAGTCTTCCGAAAGAGCGCCGAATCCTACCTGCTGGCCGGCGACCGGCTGGCCGCGGCCGCCGACTATGCGAGGGGCTTCGAGCAGGTTCGTCCGTGGGACAACAGGTTGGCCTGGGACTTCAAGCGCCTTGAGATGCTCGCCTACGGCTTCCACGGCGGCTATTCCGGCGACAACCAGGCGTTGGAACGCGCGATTGCGCTGGCCGAGGAGGCGTCGGACCTCGCCAGGCCGCTCGACGCCCCGACGCAAGCCGAAGCGCTGTCCAATCTTGGACAGGTGCTCTCGATCCTCGGACAGCGGCAGGTTGACACGGCGCTGCTCGAACGCGCGCTCGACACATTGCGCGCCGCGCGCGACAGATACCCGGCTGGCCATACTTTGGAAAAGGCAGTCGTCGAGACCAATATCGGCGGCGCGTTGTGGACCATTGCCCAGCGCGACGGCGACATGGCCAAGCTCGTGCAAGCCATTGCGACCTTCCGAGCAGCGCTTGATTTCTTCGATCGCGCACGCGAACCGAAACTGTGGGGTGACACCCAGGCCAATCTGGCTGGCGCGCTTTACGAATTCGGCCGTCTGACTGCCAACCGCGGCGCAATCGAAGAATCCCGCCGGGCGTTCGAAAACGCATTGCTGGAGCATCGGCGCGATATTGCTCCCGGCCAGTGGGCCTCGTCGAAATCGGGACTCGCGGCCGCCGTCTCGGAGCTCGGCAAGGCCGACCGCGACGCCGCGGAATTGCTGCGGGCGGCCGGGCTGATGCGTGAGGCGCTGGAGGAGCGGACGCCGGAGCGTGGCGTGCTGGCGCGCGGCGAAACGCTCTACAATCTGGCGTCGATTCTCTTCGACCTGGGCGAGGTCGAGGGCCTTGCCACCTACTACGAAGAGGCGGTGGGGCTTTTCCATTCCGCGCTGGAATTGCGAACGCGCGAGCGCGCGCCGCGCGAATGGGCGAGAACCAAGGTCGAACTGGCCGTGACTCTCGAACGCCTTGCCGGCGGCGACGCGAAGCGTCTGGACGAGGCGCTGTCGACATATCGCGAGGCGCTGGAGGTCTACACGTTCGAGCAGGCGCCCCGCGAATGGGCGCATGTGCTGACCAATATCGGCAACGTCCAGAGCAGCCTTGGCGCCGCAGAACCCGGCACCGACCGGCTGGCCGAAGCGGTCGAGTGCTACCGCGCCGTGCTGATGGTCAAGACGCGCGAAAAATCCGCCGACGACTGGGCCTATGTCCAGTACTACCTCGGCGCGTCGCTGCTGGAACTTACCGGCCGCGCCGGCGACACCCAGGCGGCCGCCGACGCCATAACTGCCTTCGCGGCCGCGCGAAGTGTCCTGACAAGAGAGCGAGACGCGGTGCTCTTTGCCGACATCACCACATTGCTCGGCAAGGCCGGCGTCACCGTCGGCGACGCCAGGCGCGACCGCGCCATGCTCGCCGAAGCCAGCCAGGCGCTGAAGCTCGCGCAGACCATCTACCGCGAGCGCGGCCTCTCCACCAACGAGGTGTTTCTCGCCCAAACGATCCAGCTCGCCGACAGCCTGCTGCTGACGATGCGCTAGGGCATGTGGACATGCCGTCGGGCACCCCCATTTCCGGGGTTCCCTCGGCCCCCCTTCTCCCCTATAGAGCCCGCCTAGCCTGACATCAGAATCGCGTTGCCGCCGGCGCCCCGTGCCGGCGCTTTGCGCACAGACGCCGAGACCGCCATGCCGAAACGCACAGACATCCAGTCGATCCTGATCGTCGGCGCGGGGCCGATCATCATCGGCCAGGCCTGCGAGTTCGACTATTCCGGCACCCAGGCCTGCAAGGCGCTGAAGGAGGAGGGTTATCGCGTCATCCTGGTCAATTCCAACCCGGCCACGATCATGACCGACCCGGAGCTGGCCGACGCCACCTATATCGAGCCGATCACGCCGGAAGTCGTCGCCAAGATCATCGCCAAGGAGCGGCCGGACGCGATCCTGCCCACCATGGGCGGCCAGACCGCGCTCAACACCGCGCTGTCGCTGCGCCGCATGGGCGTGCTCGAGCGCTACAATGTCGAGATGATCGGCGCCAACGCCGAAGCCATCGACATGGCCGAGGACCGCGCTTTGTTCCGCGAGGCGATGAAGCGCATCGGGCTGGAGACGCCGCGTTCGATGCTCGCCAACGCCACCCAGCCGAAGGACGAGGACCGCCGCCGCCACGAGGCCCGCCGCGCCGAGTTGAAGGCCGCCAAGCCGGACAATCTCGACGCCGCGCTCGACGCGCTGGAGACCGAGTGGAACTTGGGCGAAGGCGACCGCAAGTCGCGCTATGTTGCGCACGCCATGGCGGTCGCGGCGCAGGCGCTGGAGACCATCGGCCTGCCGGCCATCATCCGCCCGTCCTTCACCATGGGCGGCACCGGCGGCGGCATCGCCTACAACCGCGCCGAGTTCTTCGACATCATCGGCTCCGGCCTCGACGCCTCGCCCACCACCGAGGTGCTGATCGAGGAGTCCGTGCTCGGCTGGAAGGAATACGAGATGGAGGTCGTCCGCGACAAGGCGGACAACTGTATCATCGTCTGCTCGATCGAGAACCTCGACCCGATGGGCGTCCACACCGGCGACTCGATCACGGTGGCGCCGGCGCTGACCTTGACCGACAAGGAATACCAGATCATGCGCAACGCCTCGATCGCGGTGCTGCGCGAGATCGGCGTCGAGACCGGCGGCTCCAACGTCCAGTTCGCCGTCAACCCGAAGGACGGCCGCCTCGTCGTCATCGAGATGAACCCGCGCGTCTCGCGCTCCTCGGCGCTCGCCTCCAAGGCCACCGGCTTCCCGATCGCCCGCGTCGCGGCGAAGCTCGCCGTCGGCTACACGATGGACGAGCTCGACAACGACATCACCGGCGGCGCCACCCCCGCCTCGTTCGAGCCGTCGATCGACTATGTCGTGACGAAAATCCCGCGCTTCGCCTTCGAAAAATTCCCCGGCGCCGACAATGTGCTGACCACCGCGATGAAATCGGTCGGCGAGGTCATGGCGATCGGCCGCACCTTCCAGGAATCGCTGCAGAAGGCTTTGCGTGGATTGGAGACGGGCCTGACGGGATTGGACGAGATCGAGATCCCAGGCATGAGCGGCCCCGAGGACCGCAACGCCATCCGCGCGGCGCTCGGCACCCCCACCCCCGACCGGCTGCGCATGGTCGCCCAGGCGCTGCGCATGGGCACGTCGACCGAAGAGGTGCACCAGATGTGCGCCATCGACCCGTGGTTCCTCGAGCAGATCGACGGCATCGTCCGCATGGAGGCCCGCATCCGCGAGCACGGCCTGCCCGACGACGCCGAAAACCTGCGCATGCTGAAGGGCATGGGCTTCTCCGACCAGCGCCTCGCCTCGCTCACCAGGAGCGAAGCGCATGACGTCGCCGCGCTGCGCCGCCGCCTCGGCGTCCACCCGGTCTACAAGCGCATCGACACCTGCGCCGCCGAGTTCGCCTCGCCCACCGCCTACATGTATTCGACCTACGAGGTCCCCTTCGACGGCGAGACCCGTTCCGAGGCGCAGGTCTCGGACGCGAAAAAGGTCGTCATCCTCGGTGGCGGCCCGAACCGCATCGGCCAGGGCATCGAGTTCGACTATTGCTGCTGCCACGCCGCCTACGCGCTGCGCGAGGCCGGCTATGAATCGATCATGGTCAACTGCAACCCCGAGACCGTCTCGACCGACTACGACACCTCCGACCGGCTCTATTTCGAGCCGCTGACGCCCGAGGATGTGCTGGAAATCCTCCGCGCCGAGCAGGCGAAGGGCACGCTGCACGGCGTCATCGTCCAGTTCGGCGGCCAGACGCCGCTGAAGCTCGCCGAAGCGCTGGAGCGCGCCGGCATCCCGATCCTCGGCACTTCGCCCGACGCCATCGACCTGGCGGAAGACCGCGACCGCTTCAAGAAGCTGCTCGATCGCCTTGGGCTCCGCCAGCCGAAGAACGGCATCGCCTGGTCGGTCGAGCAGGCGCGCACCGTCGCCTCCGACCTCGGCTTCCCGCTGGTCGTGCGCCCGTCCTATGTTCTGGGCGGCCGCGCCATGCAGATCATCCACGACGAGTCGATGCTGCAGTCCTACCTGCTCGACACCGTCCCCGGCCTCGTCCCCGAGGACATCAAGCAGAAATACCCGAACGACAAGACCGGCCAGATCAACACGCTGCTGGGAAAAAACCCGCTTCTGTTCGACACCTATTTGCAGGGCGCGATCGAGGTCGACGTCGACTGCCTGTGCGACGCGGCGGGAGGCGGCACGACCACCTATGTCGCCGGCGTCATGCAGCACATCGAGGAGGCCGGCATCCATTCGGGCGATAGCGCCTGCACGCTGCCCGCCTATACGCTTCCCCGCGTCACCATCGACGAGCTCGAGCGCCAGACCGCCGCACTCGCGCTGGCGCTGAAGGTCGGCGGCCTGATGAACGTCCAGTTCGCCTTGAAGGACGGCGACATCTACATCCTGGAGGTCAACCCCCGCGCCTCGCGCACCGTCCCCTTCGTCGCCAAGACCATCGGCCGCCCGGTGGCGAAGATCGCCGCGCGCATCATGGCCGGCGAGAGCCTCGACGCGGCCTTCGCGCATTACGGCAAGAAGATCGACCCGAACGCGATTCCCCACATCGCGGTCAAGGAAGCCGTCTTCCCCTTCGCCCGCTTCCCCGGTGTCGACACGCTGCTCGGCCCCGAGATGAAGTCGACCGGCGAGGTCATGGGCCTCGACACCGATTTCGCGCTCGCCTTCGCCAAGTCGCAGCTCGGCGCCTCGGTCGACCTGCCGCGCTCGGGCACGCTGTTCGTCTCGGTCCGCGACGAGGACAAGGACGCCGTCCTCCCCTCGGTCCGCAAGCTCAGCCAGCTCGGCTTCCGCGTGCTCGCCACCTCCGGCACCGCCCGCTTCCTGAAGGAACACGGCGTCGAGGCGCAGAAGATCAACAAGGTCCTCGAAGGCCGCCCCCACATCGAAGACGCCATCCGCAACCGCCAGGTCCAGCTCGTCTTCAACACCACCGACGGCCAGAAAGCCGTGTCGGACTCAAAGTCCCTCCGCCGCGCCACGCTGATGAACAAGGTGCCGTATTACACGACGCTGGCGGGAGCCGCGGCGGCCGCGCAGGCGATCGCGGCGCTGAAGGCGGGGAGCTTGGAGGTGCGGCCGTTGCAGAGTTATTTTAGCTAGCGGCATACCAGCGAATTTACCTTCTCCCCAGAGACGCCGGCAAGCCGAGGCGAGGGCCGGAACCGGCATTTCTCGCAAAGGCGTATGGAGCACCAAAGTTTGCGCAGAACGTGTCGCACCAGCTGCGCCTGCGCCATTGATTTCGCTATCTACCTAAACCGATCACGCATCAACGAGAAGCTTCACGCTTGATACGAGCCCTTTCCTGACAATATCCGAACCATAGAATACTTTTTCATCTATCGAAAGATTTTCAAGATACGATACTAGAAGGTTCAAATGATATACAAAGCTTACGCGCTCACCTTGGCTCAGTCCTAATGCGCGCTTGTGAACAAACGTCTCAACTTGTCCTAGCACTTTGAGCACATGCCCTCTGTGATTGCCCTCGCGTATGATGTCCCGCATACGCTCCAAAAGCTGCAATATTCGCTCCGAACGCACTACCGTGGCGTCCTTGGGCTGCTGCAACTCAAGGTCCAGACAGAGACCCAAAGAATTGGTGTCAAGCTGATAAGTTTGAAATCCTGGACGGTCCGCTCCGCGCTTGTACGCAGTTTCCATATGACGTTCGGCCAAATCCCATCTACCGATTTGCTGCATCAAAATGCTATACTGCAGCCAAAACAAGGGCTCTCCCTGGATGTAGATGTTTTGCCGTCCGTGTTCATATACTAACTTAATATACTCGTTCCTATCTGGAATAGATCGTAACATATCGTCTAAGAAACTGAATCGGAGTCAGGATCCCAGCGCAGTCCTAGCTTCTCTTGCCCGGCCGGATTGCATGTCCTTCTCTTCGTTCATTCGCCTTGCGGCCTCAGAAGCCATTCGGAAAACTGCGGCAGCAAACTCGTCAGCAGAGAGATAGCGTCGAATCAAAAACTCTGAGAACAAAGAGGAGTGCGGCTCAACGCGATCGTGAGAGAAATCCACAAACTCGTACGCCCCTTCGCCCGCTTCGCTCAAAACTCGATAAGCATCAACACGTGATATAGCGCGTAGGAAACTCGGATCAGTAGCAAGTCCCAAGGCTTTCAATATAGCAGAACAAAGCAATACCATTTTTGCATCCGCGTTTTGCAAAAGAGGTCGAATTGCTTTGTCAATATTTCCCGCCACAAAAACGTTGTCGAAAACGGATAGGACAATATCTCTCATCTCAGAATTTTCTTTAAACAAATGCTTGAAGTTTTTTGGCGCTAAACCGGCCTTATCAAGGAGCTCATAAAGCTCGTCGCAATCCACTGAACTTAGGTAATTCAAGTCCACTCTATCGATCGGTGTAGGAATACGAGAAAACACCTCGCTCCTGCGCACCTGCAACGTGCCTGTATTCATTTCGATTATGAATTTGGTGTTCTCCGGCATATCTGAAAATAGATGAATATTTGAGAACGCGGAATCATAGTCAGAAAATAATATGATAACCCGAGGCTGCGATCTCAAAAATTCGATTTCGGCCGCCGGGGGAACCACATTCTCTCTTACCTCGTAACAAGCAAATGCCTTCTGCGACAACGCGCACATTAGTGAGTTCTTAAATATAGACTTTCCATTACCGATTTTCGAATGCAAAATGACTGCTTTATTCGAGTTAAGTTTTTCTAACGTTTCTGTTATTTTTCTCTCTCGCGGGGCAATATATGAGGGTTTTGGAAACGTAGAAAGCAATCTCTGAATATTGAATTTTCCGAATGTCAGTAGAGATTGTATCTCTAGAGGCGATGGTTTGACCGCAACTTTGTCGTCTTTCAATAGGTCGAAGTACCTAAAGGCCTGCAGGGCGTTTGCATGTTGAGGTTTTTTTGCCACCTGCACCGCAAGACATTCCTGGGCGAATCCCTGCACGGCAAAAGAATGTCTTGTGCCGTACCCATTGAGGCGCGACTCAAGGACAGGGCTTTTTGCGGGCCTAAGAATGAAGTGAGTTTTGTTCGAAAGTTCAGGATTTTTACTCAGGTAGGAAGCAGGTTCAAAATCATTTAGCTCATATCCGACAAAAAATATATTTTGCGCAACCCGGATGTCCCTTTCGAAAACCTGCCACCAAGGGGAAGATAGCGCTCTTTGCTGGGCGTAAGAATAATGGGTCAGCACAAGCTGACGCAAAAGATCTTCGCGCGTGCAAGCATTTATATATCCATGTAAATGTATAATAGATCCTTGCCTGATTTGGGACGGCAAAGAAGATTCTAAAGAAAATGAAAGGTTCCTTATCGACTCTTCTCTCCAAAAAAGCTCTACGGAATCATCATAATTTGTAGTGTATATCCGAAGCCAAGGCTGGTTTATTATTATTTTATTTTCGTCAGAAAGAGCTCTGATAGAGTATAGGTTGTTGAGTAGTCCAAACAGATCGCAGCCATTATCTACGGCGTATTGCGACAGGTCTTGCAGACTGGATGCATCTGCCTCGGGCAGCGAAGCCAGCTTCTTGATCTCTGTCTCCAATCCCAGTCCGGTCGGTGGTGATGTTCCGTTTGCATTCGTAGCCCCTGTGGAAAAGCCGGCACCAAGGAAGATCACCGACGATGTTGGATCGAATCCGTGGGGAAATGGCTTGCTAGACATAATTGGCACGACATAGCTCCACGCGCCGACTGCAGGCGAAAACCTGATCGTTCAATGTCATATCAGTCCGATCCGGCCGATCCGGCCTTCTGCTGAGTCGCTGCGATGCGTTGATACTTCTTATGTTCGCCGAGACGCGCTCGACGAATTTCTTCAGTAATTTGTTCATGGGCTCCCCTCCCGGTGGCAGAGAGTGAGTGGGAATCGCTGAAAACGCAAGTCCGCGCCGCCTGGGCACCTCAGGGGACAGTTTACTTTTTCCCGCATTGGGGCGCGGTGGCGGCAATGCTCGCGCGAGCGGTCCCGGCGCCTCCCTCCCCTTCGTCATCCCAGGGCGGAGCAGGGAGCGGAGCGACCTGCGCAGACCCTGGGATCCATGCCGTGACCGCGCGGACACCCGCCACGGTCGAGAACAGCCACCGCCGCCACCGGCCGCCACGTCACGGCATGGGTCCTCGGGTCAGGCCCGAGGACGACGAAGCGCGCGGGGCGCAACGTCCGCACCGCAGCGCCCCAAACCCGTGCACAGATTCCCGCCCCTCCCCAACCATTCCAACCACTTACCCGAAATTCCATCGACGCCCCCGCGCCATGCCCCATCATGTCCCCTCAACGCGAGGCCGGCATGCACTCCACGACCACCACAAACGAGAACATCAGGACGCTGTGGCGCATCGTGGCGCTGCTCGTCTCGTTCGCGGGCATCGCCGAGCGCGCCGCCGGCCGGTCGGCCGCCGTCCGCTTCGCGGTGCTCTTCGTTCTGCGCCCGGCCGAGGCGATCGCCCGCGGCCATGTCGCCGCCGTCACCGGCGTCCTCGTTCCCGGCCCCTCGCAAGATACGGTCGACGAAGCCCTCGGCCTCGCCGCAGCCTTCCGCGCGCTGGCGGCGTTGCTTGCCGCCTTCGCCGCCGCGGCGGGCCTTGCCCTCGCGGTGTTTCCGCGCCCCGGATCGCGGGCGCCCGTCCCGCATGTGGCGCGCGGCGCCGCCGGCCGCTGCCCGCGCCGCGACAGTTCCTGACCGCCCCTTGCACCGCCAGCCCGGCTCCGCTAGATGCCCGCGCGGGCGGACAAGCAGGAGTAGAAACGATGGTGATTCCCCGTCCCGCGCCCATGCGCCGCGCAGGCCGCACCGCGTCCGCGCGGATCGCGCCGGCGCTGGCCGCGCTGGCGCTCGCCGGCTGCACGGCGACACCGGCCGAATTCGCCGCCTCGCTGTCGCCGCAGGATCCCAAATGGCAGACGCCGCAATGTCTGCAGATGCGCGCCGCCGCGCCCAATTTCGAGGCCGGCAAGCGGCCGCCGATGGGCTGGGGAACCGGGGTCCTGCTCGGGCCCTATGGCCTCGCCATCGCCGCCGCCAGCAAGGAGCATCAGGCAAAGCAGCGAAAGCTGTTCGCCCGCGACATGCACCTCGCCTGTTCCAGCCGGCCCCTGCCGCGCGAGCTCGTGGTCGAGGCGGAACTGCCGCCGCCGCCCGGCCAGGTCGTCCGCTGACCGTTGGGCGTCAGTGCGCCGCCGGCTTTTCGGCGTGGCCGTCGCCGGAAGCGGCGCTCGCGCCCGCCACCGCGCGGTCCTCGGCCCTGTAGATTTCCGACCTCATCCGGTCGCAGGAGGCTTCGGTCACCGATTCGAACCGCCGCGCCGCCGCCAGCCAGGACTTGTGCGCCAGCACACCGTCGGCATGGGCTTCCGCCTCGCTCGCCTCCTTCAGCGCCGTGAGCTTCACCCCGCCGCAGTCCTTCTTCAAAAATTCCGACAGCGCCAGCGCATAGGTGAATGTCGTCTCGGGCGCGCTCTCGGCCTTCAGCGCCGCCACCTTGTGCGGGTCGATGCCGTGCGGGTTCGCCTCGGCATGTTCCTCGGGCGGGGCGGCGAGGAAGAAGGTCCAGCCTGCATAGCCGCCCCCGCCGAGCAGGACGAGCGGCGCGAGGATCAGCAGGATAAGCTTCAGCTTCGACCGCTTCTTCGGCGGGGCGTTCGGGTCCGCGGCAGGTGCCGCCTTCGGTGCTTTCTTGGCCATGCCCGCCATCAACCACGCCACCGGTTAAGGCGGCGTAATCGCGCCGTGATTTTCTTGCGCCTCGCCGAATCGTCCGCCGCCCGCTAGGCTCTGACCATGACCGCCCACCGCCCGATCGCGCCGGACCTCGCCGCGTCGCTTGCCGCCTTCTCGGGCTTCGGCCGGCCGACCGAGATCGTCCGGCGCGACGGGCTGACCTATTTCGTCAACGAGTTCTGGACCGCCCGCCAGCGCCAGTCGTCGCGCCTGCACGAGATCTCCTACCGCGCCTGCTTCAAGGCCGAGCTGCCGCGCTTCTTCATCGAGCGGCTGACCGTCCCCGGCGACCTCGTGCACGACCCGTTCATGGGCCGCGGCACGACGCTGGTCGAGGCGGTGCTCATGGGCCGCCGCGCCGCCGGCAACGACATCAACCCGCTCGCGGCCATGCTCGTCGGCCCGCGCCTCGACCCGCCGGCGCTGTCCGACATCGCGGCGACGCTTGCCACCATCGACTTCGCCGCCGACGCCGAGGCCGATCCCGCGCTGCTCGCCTTCTACCACCCCGAGACGCTCCAACAGATCGCGGCGCTGCGCGCCTGGCTGATCGCCCGCGGCGACCGGCTCGACGCCGCCGGCCGCTTCATCCGCATGGTGGCGCTGAACCGGCTCACCGGCCATTCGCCCGGCTTCTTCTCGGTCTACACCCTGCCGCCCAATCAGGCCGTCTCGGTCGCCTCGCAACTGAAGATCAACGCCCGCCGCGCCCAGACGCCGCCGCCGCGCGACGTCGCCGCGATCATCCTCAAGAAATCCGCCAGCCTGCTGGCGGACGCTCCGCCGCTGCCGGCGGCGCCGCCCGTGCTGATGACCGGCAAGGCCGCGGCGACCCCGGCGCTTGCCGACGCCTCGGTCGCGCTCGCCGTCACCTCGCCGCCCTTCCTCGACATCGTCGACTATGCCCGCGACAACTGGCTGCGCTGCTGGTTCGCCGGCATCGACCCGAGGAGCGTGGCGATCGACCACCACCGCACCGTCGCCGAGTGGACCGGGTTCGTGCGCGGCGCGCTGACAGAGCTCGCCCGCGTCGTCCGTCCCGGCGGCCACGTCGCCTTCGAGGTCGGCGAGGTGCGCGGCGGCAAGGTGCTGCTCGAGCGCCACGTCGCCGAGGCCGCAGGTGGCCTGCCGCTCGAAATGGTCGGCGTCATCGTGCACGACCAGGCCTTCACCAAGACGGCCAATTGCTGGGGTGTCGGCAACAATTCCGGCGGCACCAATACCAACCGGATCTGCCTCTTCCGCCGCCGCGGCAATTGAGTGATTCGCTCTTCTCTGCGACATCTTGTCAATCGGCCAGCCTTCTGCCATGTTTGGGCTGTTCGGGCACTGACTGACCCGGAGACTGGATGCGTTTTGGACCACCTTTCCCCGACATCGTGAAGAACCGACGCCGCGACACTGTGCGCGTTGCACAGACGCATTCTGCATACGGGAAAAGGAGATTCCCCAATGGCCCAGACCGGAACCGTGAAATTCTTTAATGCAACCAAAGGCTTCGGCTTCATCACGCCGGAAGGCGGAGCAAAGGACGTGTTCGTGCACGTCTCGGCGCTCGAAGCATCGGGCATGCGCACCCTGGTCGACGGCCAGAAGGTGAGCTTCGACGTCGAGCCGGACCGCATGGGCAAGGGCCCGAAGGCGGTCAACCTCCGCCCGGCCTGATCCGAGCAGAAACGACAGCAGTGTCGCGAGGGCGCAGCGGGCAACCGCCGCGCCCTTTGCATTTGTTTTTGCTTAACTCTTCCCGACAGCTGCCTTTGCGCCAGGCTCCGTTCGTGGCATGATCTTTCCTGCACCGGCATCAAGCCGGGATCGACCGGAGGAACTGCCATGCGCCTGTCCAGGACCATCGCCGCCATCGCCCTGTCCGTTGCGTCGACCTTGACCTTGCCCGCCGGCGCCGCGCCGCTCGGCGCGTCCCCCACCCTGTCCGACGGTCTTGTCACCCAGGTTCGCGGCTGTCACCGCGATGTCCAGCGCCACTACGTGCCGGAGTTCGACCGCCGCGCCTGGCACTATCATCGCGGATCCCGGTGCCGTCCGGTCCGCGTCGACGGTCCCGGCAGCGTCGTCGGCCCGGGTCCCGATTTTCGCGATTGCCACCGCGAAGCGCGCCGCCACTACCTGCCGGAATATGGCGGTTCGGTCGTCCACCGCCATGTTGGTCCCAACTGCCGGGTCCGCGTCCTGCGCCGCTCCGACAGTTTCCGTCCGGGCGCCTGCCTGACGATCGGGCCGGTCACGTTCTGCGACTGAGGGGTGATTCGGAGGCAGTCACGCGAATTTGCGGATTGCTGTGTGCCAGCGGAAAAGTTTCGCTTGCTCCAGATGGAATTTTGATGACAATCCGGGCATCGGGTGCTTGCCGGCCCGGAGACTGCGTCAGCATGCCCGCGACGGGGCCTTGCGCCCGGCGCTGGCGGATCGCCATGAGAGAGCCGTAGGGACGGCTCCGCTGCGGTTCCGCAAACTGCTTCTCCCCCAGTGAACAGCCGAGACGCGCCGGAAGGATTGGCCGGCGCGATGCGAGCCAAAGGGAGCAGGCAATGGGCCAAATGAGCGGCACCGTCAAATTCTTCAATCATGCCAAGGGTTTCGGGTTCATCACGCCCGAGGGCGGCGCCAAGGATGTTTTCGTGCATATTTCAGCCGTGCAGGCATCCGGCCTGCAGGGACTTGAGGATGGGCAGAAGGTCTCCTTCGACACAGAGCCCGACAAGCGCGGCAAGGGTCCCAAGGCCGTCAACCTGACGATTGGCTGAGACCGGCGTTCAGCCAGCGTTCAGCGGCATTGTCCTAGATCTGCGCACCGGTGGCGGATTGTCCGTCAGACGGTTCGGAGGTCTGGATGAACATGTTTTCGCTGATGCGACTGGCTGGCGCGTTGCTGGTTGCAGCCACGGCTTTCGGCGGCGCCGAGGCATCCGCCATCGTCGAGCGCCCGGCGCCGACGCGCCCGGCGCCCGCCGAGCGACCGGGCTACGATCTTGCGCAGGTCCTGAACGCCATCATCGCCGATCAACTGGCGGCCCAGAACCGGCCGGACCAGTCGAATCCCTACCGTGTGCCCCGCCCCCGTCCGGACCGTGAGCAGCTGACGATTTCGGCGCCGCGCGCCGGCTGACCGGCGTCACACGAGGAAAGGATTGGAGCGCCGCTCGTCGCCGAAGCGGCTGCCGGGACCGTGGCCGCAGATGAAGCCGATATCGTCGCCGAGCGGCAGCAGCCTCTCCTTGATCGAGCGGATCAGGGCGGCATGGTCGCCGCCCGGCAGGTCGGTCCGGCCGACCGAGCCGTTGAACAGCACGTCGCCGACGTGGGCGAACCGCGCCGCGCGGTTGAAATAGACGACATGCCCCGGCGCGTGGCCTGGGCAATGCAGCACCTCGAAGACATGCTCGCCGAAGGAGACCGTCTCACCGTCGGCGAGGAAACGGTCGGGCGTGCAGTTGCGCACGCCGCCCGCGATGCCGAAGCGGACAGCCTGGTTCTCCAGATTGTTCAAAAGCGGCGCGTCCGCCACATGGGGCCCGACGATTTCGACCCCGAGATGGTCCTTCAGGTCCATCGCCCCGCCGGCATGGTCGATATGGCCGTGCGTCAGCCAGATCGCGCCGATCGAAAAACCATTGTCCTCGGTCGCCTTGATCAGCACATCGACGTCGCCGCCCGGATCGACGATCACGCCGGCCTTGGTCTCCTCGTCATAGAGAATGGTGCAGTTCTGCTGGAACGGCGTGACCTGGATGATTCCGGCATTGAGGCGACCCATGGTGTTCCTTTCCGGCGCTGCTTTCGGGCCGGTTTAGACATGCAGCAGGATCGCGTCCATGCAAAAACAGACGGGCGGCCGCCGGCCGCCCGTCTGCAGCCGCAGCGAACTGCGCTCAGCGCTTGTTCATCGCGTTCATGACCGCGCCGACGATGCCCGTCAGGATCGCGCCGCCGCCGGCGCCGCCGACGATGTTCTCGAGGTTGAGCGCGCCGCCGAGGCCGCCCATCGCCGCCGCCGGATCGACCGCGCCGCCGCCGAGCAGGCTGCCGAGGATCGCGGCGCCGCCGACGCCGCCGAGCGCGCCGCTGATGATCTTCGGCAACTGGCCCATCGCCGCCTGTTTGACCGCCGCGCCGACAGCCTGACCGCCGATGATGCCGGTCACGATCTGTATGATGATCGGAAGAATTGCATCCATAATGTTTCCCCTCCAGAAAACGCGGCCGACCTCCGGGCGCGCGCATTTATGAAAGCCCGAATTAGACGAAAGTCAAATGACGCGGAACAAACGAAAAACGGGCGGCCATACGGCCACCCGTCAGTCAAGCGTGGGAACGAAGCGCTATTCGGCGGCGATCGCGTGCTTCGGCTGAACTTCCGCCGAGTAGTCGTTCATCAGGTTGCGCGAGATGTCGCCCGGAACGAAGCGATAGGGTCCGATCTCCGAGACCGGCGTCACCTCGGCGGCGGTGCCGGTCAGGAAGCATTCGCTGAAGCCTTCGAGTTCCTCCGGCTTTATGGCGCGCTCGACGATCGAATAGCCGCGCCGCCTGGCCAGATCGATCACCGTCCGCCGCGTGATGCCGTCGAGGAAGCAGTCCGGCTTCGGCGTATGGATGACCCCGTCCTTGACGAAGAAGATGTTGGCGCCTGTCGCTTCCGCAACCTGGCCGCGCCAGTCGAGCATCATCGCGTCGGCATAACCCTTCGCTTCGGCCGCGTGCTTGGACAGCGTGCAGATCATGTATAGGCCCGCGGCCTTGGCGCGCGACGGCGCCGTGCGCGGATCTGGGCGACGCCACTCCGCCATGTCGAGTCGGATGCCCTTCAGCTTCTGCTCGGGGTCGAAATAGCTCGGCCACTGCCAGATCGCGATGGCGCAGTTGATGCGGTTGTTCTGCGCCGAGACGCCCATCATCTCGGAACCGCGCCACGCGATCGGGCGCACATAGGCGTCACGGAAACCCTGCTTGCGCAGCAGTTCGCGGCAGGCATCGTCGATCTCGGAGACCGAGTAGGGAATCTTGAAGCCGAGGAGGCGGCCGGACTCATGCAGGCGCTCGGTGTGCTCGGTCAGCTTGAAGATCTCGCCGCCATAGGCGCGCTCGCCTTCGAACACGGCGCTCGCATAGTGCAGGCCATGCGTCAGCACATGGATCTTGGCGTCCGCCCATTTGACAAACTCGCCATTCATCCAGATGTAACCATCGAGCTGGTCGAAGGGAACCGATGCCATCATTGCCTCCTCGAGCCGTGCCGGCCCTGTTTTGTTTGTCGCCTTCCAATCATAGGCCCGGCGGCGGAATTCCGCCATCGGGGCTGGAACCTGGCGTGAATTTGCCTGGTTCAGCGAAGGAAGTTACGTGAAAAGCGTTCATCCCATGGGTTTTCGGTCGCCAATCGCCGAAAACCTTGCCAAAAATTACCAGTGGCGGAAATTTATGTCAACAAAGCTGACATAAATTTCCGAACATTCGACGAGGTCAGATGCAGGCGCGCGCCAGAAACAGTGTGGAACCGATCCGGACGGCGTTGAGCCGGGACGACGGGATCGATTTCGCGATCATTGAACTCCTGTTCTTCGCCTATCGCGATTTCACGTCCGATCCGGACCAGATTCTCGAGCGTGACGGCTTCGGCCGCGCGCATCACCGCGTCGTCCACTTCGTCAACCGGCGACCCGGGCTGACGGTGGCGGAACTGCTCGATGTGCTGCAGATCACCAAGCAGAGCCTGGCGCGCGTGCTGAAGCAGCTGATCGATACCGGCCATATCGTGCAGGTGCAGGGCCTGCGCGACCGGCGGCAGCGCGAACTATACCCGACCGCCAAGGGCCGCGAACTGGCGCTGGCGCTGGCGACGCCACAGTCCCGCCGCATCGCTGAGGCACTGCGGACCTACAGTCCCGCCGAGCGCGAGGCGATCGAGGGCTTTCTCCGGGGGATGGTCAATCCGGAACTCAGGGTCCAGGTCGATGAACTCCCGGGGTCGAAATCCGCCGACAGGGGGAGCGAGACATGACCGAAGAGAGCCGGACGCCGCCCGGAGACGACGCGCCACATCTGCTCGTCGTCGACGACGACACACGCATCCGAAACCTGTTGAAGCAGTTCCTGTCGAGCAACGGCTTCCGGGTGACTGTGGCGGGGACCGCGGCCGAAGCGCGCCGCAAGCTCGAGGGGCTGGATTTCGATCTGCTGATCCTCGACGTGATGATGCCCGGCGAGTCGGGAGTGGACCTCACCAAGGCGCTGCGGGTCGACAAGAACGTCCCGATCCTGATGCTGACCGCCCTGTCGGAGACCGACAGCCGGATCATGGGCCTGGAAGCGGGCGCCGACGACTACCTGCCGAAGCCGTTCGACCCGCGCGAACTGATCCTGCGCATCAACAACATACTGCGCCGCGGCGGGCCGCCGCCGACGCCGAAACTGGAGCAGATCGTCTTCGGGCCCTATACGTTCCAGATTGCGCGCCGCGAACTGAAGAAGGGCAGCGAGACGATCCGCCTGACGGACCGCGAGCAGGACATCCTGTCGGTCTTCGCGACGCGCGTCGGCGAGACGATCCCGCGGCATGAGCTCGTGGCCGGCGAAGCCGAGGTCGGCGAGCGCACCATCGACGTCCAGATCAACCGGCTGCGCCGCAAGATCGAGCGCGACCCCGCCAATCCGGTCTGGCTTCAAACCGTGCGCGGCGTGGGCTACAAGCTGAGCGTCGACTAGGGGCCCCGGCCGAAAGCGCGAGATGGCGACGACTGACCCGAGCGAAACGCGACCGACCGGCCTGCCATTCGATCCGCGTCGGCTTTTCGGCCGCGGACCGGCGATGTGGCGCCGCACCTGGCGGCGCGTCTCCCACTACATGCCGAAGGGGCTGTATCCGCGCTCGCTGATCATCGTCATCGCCCCGATGATCCTGCTGCAGACAGTGGTCGCCTTCGTCTTCATGGAACGCCACTGGCAACTGGTCACCTTGCGGCTGTCGACCGCCGTCGTCCGCGACATTTCCGCAATCATCGACATGATCGAAACCTATCCCTCGGACGATGACCATGCCGATGTGATCCGCATCGCGCAGGAGAGGCTGGCGCTCAAGATAGACATCCTGCCGCCGGACCCGCTGCCCGCACCCGGACCCAAGCCATTCTTCTCGATCCTCGACGGGATCCTCAGCCAGGAGATCACCCGGCAGATCAACCGGCCGTTCTGGATCGACACTGTCGGCAATTCGAGCATCGTCGAGATCCGCATACAGCTCGAGAAGAACGTCCTGCGGGTCTTCGCCCGGCGCGGCCAGGCCTATGCGTCCAACACCCATATCTTCCTGGTCTGGATGGTCGGAACCTCGCTGGTCCTTCTGACCATCGCCATCCTGTTCCTGCGCAACCAGATCCGGCCGATCCAGAAGCTGGCGGAGGCGGCGGAAAGCTTTGGCAAGGGGCGGCAGGCGCCTGCCGACTTCCAGCCGAGGGGCGCAGAAGAGGTCAGGCGCGCCGGCCTCGCCTTCATCCAGATGCGCGAGCGCATCGAGCGCCAGATCGAGCAGCGGACGGCGATGCTGACCGGCGTCTCCCATGACCTCAGGACCATCCTGACCCGGTTCAGGCTGCAACTGGCCCTGACCGGGTCGCGCGCGGACATGGCGGCGCTCGACCAGGACATCGACGACATGCAGTCGATGCTTGAAGGCTATCTCGCCTTCGCGCGCGGCGAAGCGTCGGAGGACACCGGAAGCCTGGACCTGCAGGCGCTGCTGGAGCGCCTCAAGGAGGAGGCGAAGTTGCGCAGCCGTACGTTGAAGACCGCCCTCGTCGGCGAGCCGGAGGTGCACGTGCGGCCGCACGCCTTCACCCGGCTGATGAGCAATCTCGTCGGCAATGCGTTCCGCTACGCGCGGAACGTCAGCGTGACAGCTACCCATCGGCGCGGCACCCTGAACGTGATCGTCGACGACGACGGACCCGGCATCCCGGCGGACCGGCGCGAGGACGTTTTCAAACCCTTCGTCCGTCTCGACGAGGCGCGCAACCAGGACGCGGGCGGCACCGGGCTCGGCCTGTCGATCGCCCGCGACATCGCGCGCAGCCATGGCGGCGACATCTCGCTCGACGACAGCCCGATGGGCGGCCTGCGCGCAATCGTCCGCGTGCCGGCTTGACGTTTGGCGCCGGGCCAATAACTATTATTGGCAGTCAAACCTGAGGAGATGGCCATGGCCATGAGTGTCGATCTCGGCGAACGGCTCGAATCATTCGTGAAAGAGATGGTGGATTCCGGGCGCTACAACTCGAAGAGCGAAGTGCTGCGCGAAGGGTTGCGGCTGGTGCAGGATCGGGAGCGGCTAGGCGCTATCGACGCGGCGATCGAGAGCGGCGTGTTCGACGAGGCGATCAACGCGGGATTGGCCGATATCGCGGCCGGTCGATTCGTCACGATTGAAGAAGCACGACGTGAACTCGCTGCCCGGTTTCCGATCCGGGGCCGAAAAAGCGACCAATGAAGGTCATTCTTTCGGTGCTTGCTCGCAATGACCTGATCGATATCGGCGTCTAGGTGAGTGAGTATTCGCCGCAGAGAGCTGGTCGCCTCATCGAGGAAATTCTCGATGCGTGTGAGTCGATTGCCGATATGCCTGCGCGCTATTCGCGTGTGCCACGCTTTGAACACAAGGAACTCCGACGCCGTGTGTTCAAGCGTTACGTGATCGCGTTCACGTTCGACACGGAAAGAGTAGACATAATCCGCATCGTTCCGGGCATGATGGATATAGACAAGGTTCTGTTCGACGTCGACAACGACACAGCCGACTGATCAGAACAACCGTCCCCCATCCGGCACCTTTCGCTCGATCGCGCCCAGCACCACCGCGCCCTCCTCGTCGGGAAAGCCCAGCGTCAGCACCTCCGACATGAACTTGCCGATCTGGCGCGGCGGGAAGTTGACCACGGCGAAGACCTGCCGGCCGATCAGCGTTTCCGGCTCGTAGTATTTGGTGATCTGCGCCGAGGAGCGCTTGACGCCGATCTCAGGGCCGAAATCGATGCGGAGCTTGATCGCGGGCTTGCGCGCTTCGGGGAAGGGCTCCGCCTCGACGATCGTGCCGGCACGGATGTCGACGCGGTCGAAATCGTCGAAGCTGATAACGGGTTTCAGGCCGGCGCCGCCCATGATCCGGTCAGGCGTTGCCCTGCGTTTCGAACAGCGCGCTGGACAGGGCTTCCCGCGCGGGCGTTCCCGACCAGACGACGAACTGGAATGCCTGGTAGTAGCATTCGCAGGCTTCGAGCGCGCTGTTGAGCAGCACCTCGACCTGCTGGCTGGTCGGCTCGGCGCCGCCTGACAAGAGCAGCGACTGGCGGAACATGATCGCGCCCTCCTGTTCCCACAGGTCGAAATGGCCGAACAGCATCTGCTCGTTGACGATCGACAGCAGGCGCATCACCTCGAGCACGCGCGTCTCCGGCACGCGAAGATCGAAGGCGCAGGCGAGATGCAGCGCCTCGAAATCCTCCATCCACGAGAACGAGACATGGTAGTCGGTCCAGTTGCCGGCGACCGCGATCGCGATCTCGTCGTCGCCGGTGCGTTCGAACGCCCAGTCGTTCGCGTTCGCGACATTCTCGATCATGTCGACGGGGTGCGCATCTCTCGCAAGATCGATTTCAAGCAGGCTCATCAAGGGCTTCCTGTGCTTACGGGAGCGCAATCGCACGCTCCACCGAAACGCACGCGCGACTGGGTAATCTACTGCGGTTGAGCGGAAGGAACGAACTACCCTGCCGGACCGCCCCGGACCGGCGCATCTTCGGTGACCCGAATCATGCAACAAATTCAGTCTATTGATGGAGAGTCGCCGCGCCAGCCCCTTTTTGGCCCGGCATGCCCAAGGGTGTGGACAGAGGAGTCACAGCCTGATTCAACCGATCCCGTTAAGCGATTCAGCGATAAGGGTTTTCGGATCGCCGCGCCCTGTGGACAGGTTAACGAATTATTTTTTCGGCGACGGCTTCTTCTTCGGTGCGGATGGCGCTTCCCCACCCTCAAGTACCGCGATGCGCGCCTCGAGCGCATCGAGGCGGGCCAGAAGCGAGGCATTTTCGGCGCGCGCTTTCGCAGCCATTTCCCGCGCAGCCTCGAATTCCTCGCGCTGCGGGATGTCCATCGAGTTGAGGAGCTTCTCGGCCTGCGAGCGGAAAGCGGTCTCGACCTCGCGCCGCACGCCCTGCGCGGCTCCAGCTGCATCCGTCATCAGCTTGGCGAATTCGTCGAGGATGCGGTTCGGGCCGTTGGACATTGCGAAAACCTCGTTGCTCGACTGGAATTAGGAGGTGACGCGCCCGATTGCAAGGCGGCGCGCGGTCGCCTTGACCTCGGATGACCGCTCCGCCAAGGTCCGCCGCGTTTCGAACCGACCGAAGGCCGCCCATTGACCGAACTCCTGCTTCCCCTGGCGGCCCTGCCGTTTCCCGACATCGACCCGGTGTTGATCCAGATCGGTCCGCTCGGCATCCATTGGTACGGGCTGGGCTATGTCGTCGGCATCCTTTTCGCCTGGTGGTATTCGAAGCGGCTGGCCGCGACACCGCGGCTGTGGGCCAACAACACGTCGCCGGTCGCCCCCGAGCACCTCGATGACTTCGTTGTCTGGGCCGCCATCGGCGTCGTCGCCGGGGGACGCATCGGCTACATCATGTTCTACGACCTCGCGCGCTACATCGCCAACCCGCTGGACATCCTCGCCGTCTGGCAGGGCGGGATGTCCTTCCACGGCGGCATGCTGGGCGTGATTCTGGCGATGGTCCTGTTCGCACGCAACCGCGGCATTCCGACCTGGAGCCTGCTTGACGTGGTGGCGGCCGGCGTGCCGGTCGGCCTCGGCCTCGTGCGTGTTGCCAATTTCATCAACTCCGAACTCTGGGGACGTCCGACGGACGTGCCCTGGGCCTTCGTGTTCCCGAACGGCGGGCCGGAGCCGCGCCACCCGAGCCAGCTCTACGAAGCCGGGCTTGAAGGATTGATCCTGTTCTTCGTCCTGATGTGGCTGACCTGGGGTCCGAAGAAACTGAAGCGGCCGAAATTCATCGGCGGGGCGTTCATCTGCGGTTACGGCCTCTCGCGCATCGTCGTCGAGTTCTTCCGGGTGCCGGATGCGCAGCTCGGCTATCTCGCCGGGGGCTGGCTCACGATGGGCATGCTGCTGTCGCTGCCGATGGTTCTGGCCGGCATCTGGGCGATGGCCACCGCGAAGCAACCGCCCCAGTTGCGGACCGCATGAGCGCGCTACGCGCCCGCCTCGTCGATCTGATCGAGGCGCTCGGCCCGATTTCCATCGCAGAGTATATGGCGCTCTGCCTCTACGACCCGCGCGACGGCTATTACATGACGCGTGACCCTTTCGGCCGCGACGGCGACTTCACCACCGCGCCCGAGATCAGCCAGATGTTCGGCGAACTGGTCGGCGTCTGGGTCGCGGGCGCATGGCAGGCGATGGGCGCACCGGACAGGACCGTCATTGCCGAGATCGGGCCGGGCCGCGGCACGCTGATGAAGGACATGGCGCGCACGTTGGCGAAGGTGGCCCCTGGCCTGCGCGACAGCGCGAGCTTCAATTTCGTCGAGGTCAGCCAGAAGCTCGGCTGGGCGCAGGCGACCACGCTGGAGGGCACGCCGGGGCGCTTCGACTGGCACAACACGGTCGACGAACTGCCACCCGGCCCGCTCATCATCGTCGGCAACGAAATCTTCGATGCGATTCCTATACGGCAATATGTCAGGAAGGACCGCGGCTGGCGCGAACGCCTGGTCGGCCTCGACGCCGGCGACAATTTGGTCTTCCTCGCCGGACCCGGTGCGCCCGACCCGTCGCTGCTGCCGCCAGGCGCCGACACAGCGCCGCAAGACGCCATCGTCGAGATCGCGCCGGCCCGCATGGCGCTGATGGACGCCATAGCCGCGCGCGTCGCCTCCGGCGGCGCCGGCCTGTTCATCGACTACGGCCACCTGACGCCGGGCATCGGCGACACGTTGCAGGCGCTTCATCGCCATGCCTACGATGACCCGCTCGCCCATCCGGGCGAGGCCGATCTGACCACCCATGTCGATTTCTCGGCCCTGGCCGCCACCGCGCGCGCGCACGGTCTTGAGACTGCTACGGCCACGCAAGCCGATTTCCTGCTGCGCATGGGTCTGCTGGAGCGCGCCGGCAGCCTCGGCGCCGAAGCCAGCGAGACAACGCGCAATCGACTCCGCTCCGAAGTCGACCGGCTCGCCGGCCCCGACCAGATGGGCGAACTGTTCAAGGCGCTCTGCATCGCCCCGGCGGGCAAGCTGCCCGAACCGTTCCGCAGTGGCGATTGACTTGACGACGCCCCTGCCCCACCTTCGCGCACCTTGGCGACCGGCCGTCTCGCGGCTTGACGGACGCCCCGCAAAGTCGGCAAAAGGCGCTTGATGCAGAACAGTTCACGTCCTGACCCGCTGCGGTCGGAACACCTCGAATTCGGCGGCAAGCCGTTCATTCGACATGGTTTCTTCACACGCAGCGGTGGCGTGTCGAGCGGCATCTATGCCGGCCTCAACACCGGCACCGGCTCCGATGACGACCAGGCGCTGGTGGCCGAAAACCGCCGCCGCGTCGCCGAATGGATGGGTGTCGCGCCGAAACACCTGATGAGCGTCTGGCAGGTCCATTCGCCCGATGCGATCGTGGTGCGCGAGCCGTTCCCCGGCGAACGGCCGAAGGCCGACGCGATGGTGACCGACCGGCCCGGCATCGCGATCTGCGCCTCGTCGGCCGATTGCGGCCCGATCCTGTTCGCCGAACCCGACGCGGGTGTGATCGGCGCGGCGCATGCCGGCTGGAAGGGCGCTCACACCGGTGTGCTGGAGAACACGATCTCGACCATGGAAGGGCTGGGCGCACGGCGCGAGAGGATCGTAGCCGTGCTCGGCCCCTCGATCAGCCAGGCCAACTACGAAGTCGGCCCGGAATTCGTCACGCGCTTCACGGCCGACCAGCCCGACAATGGCCGCTACTTTGCGCCATCGGCCCGTCCGGGACATGCGATGTTCGACCTGAACGGCTATACGGTCGATCGCCTTTTGGCAGCAGGCGTCCAGGCGCACGGCCTGAACCGCTGCACCTACGCGGAGGAGGACCTGTTTTTCTCCTTCCGCCGCACCACTCACCGCAAGGAACCGGACTACGGCCGGCAGATCTCGGCAATCGTCATGGGAGAACGATAATGGCGCTGCATTTCGAACGCACCGAATTCGACGCCAGGCGCGATCGCCTGATGCTGGAAATGGCCGACCGCAAGCTGGACGCTGTGCTATTGTTCGCGCAGGAAAGCATGTACTGGCTGACCGGCTATGACACGTTCGGCTTCTGCTTCTTCCAGTCGCTGGTTGTGAAATCCGACGGGTCTATGGTGCTGCTGACCCGCTCGGCCGACCTGCGCCAGGCCAAGCACACTTCGATCATCGACAACATCGTGCTGTGGACCGACCGCGACAACGCCAACCCGGCGGTCGACCTGCGCAATCTGCTGAACGACCTCGACCTGCTTGGCCGCAACATCGGCATTGAATACGACACCCACGGCCTGACAGCGTTCAATGGCCGACGGCTCGACGAACAGATGCAGACCTTCGGCAAGATTTCGGATGCCTCGGGCATCGTCTCGCGGCTCCGCGTCGTGAAGAGCCCGGCCGAGATCGAGAAGGCGAGGAAGGCCGCAGCGCTCGCCGACGACGCGCTCGACGCGGCGCTGCCGCTGATCAAGCAGGGCGGCGACGAGGGCGCGATCCTGGCCGCGATGCAGGGCGCCATCTTCGCCGGCGGCGGCGACTATCCGGCCAACGAATTCATCATCGGCTCGGGCACCGACGCCCTGCTTTGCCGCTACAAGGCCGGACGGCGCAAGCTGACCAAGAACGACCAGTTGACGCTGGAATGGGCCGGCACGTTCCACCACTATCACGCAGCGATGATGCGGACGGTGCTGGTGGGCAAGGTGTCGAAGCGGCACCAGGAGCTCTACGACGCGGCGCGGGATGCGCTGCTGGCGGTCGAGAAGGCGATGGTTCCCGGCAAGACGTTCGGCGACGTCTTCGACGCGCATGCCCGCGTGATGGAAGCGCATGGCATGACGCGCCACAGGCTGAACGCCTGCGGGTATTCCCAGGGCGCGCGGTTCACGCCGTCCTGGATGGACATGCCGATGTTCTACGCCGGCAATCCCGAGCCGATCGCGCCCAACATGACGCTGTTCGCGCATATGATCATCATGGATTCCGACGCCGATGCGGCGATGACGCTTGGCCGGACCTACCTGACGACCGAGGGCGAACCGACGCCGCTGTCGCGCCATGATCTCGACTTGATCGTGCGTTGATCTGATGCTTGGTTTCGTGCGGGAGTGCGTAGGGAGCGTGATGGGACGATGAACCGCTGGGCGGCAGCCTTCGCAATGTCCCTCGCGCCGCTTCTGGCGGTTGGCTGCACGACCACGGAAACCCTCGACCCCGCGTCCATCAACGCGCCGCAGTCGCCGCTGCCCGTCGTCGAACCGTCGGCTCCGTCGACACCGCCCCAGATCGCGGCGATCGGAACCGAGAAGGCGCGGGTCACGCTGGCGCCGGTCATCGGCGCGCCCGGCCCCGCGGTCGACCAGTTCTCGACAAGGCTTGTCGCGCGCGCGCCCTCGAAGCAGTTCGCCGTCACCGCGGTCGGCGACCCGACCGCCACCTACACGCTCAAGGGCTTCTTCTCGACCTCGCCGGAGGCTGGCGAGACGATCATCTACTATGTCTGGGATGTGGTCGATGCCGCCGGCAACCGCGTTCACAGGTTCTCCGGCGAGGAGCGCGTCAAGGGCCGCAACGAGGGCTGGATCGACGTCACCGAAAAGAACATGCAGTCGATCGCCGACCGCACCGCCGACGAATTTGCCGCCTGGCTGACCACCCGGGCCGGCTGACAGGTTCTCGTGAAATCTTTGGACAGGTTTCACCAATCGAGCCATTGCGGCTTGCATTGCGCCGCCATGCTGCTTAAACGCCCGCATCATCCGAGCGTGGCCATGGCCGGGGAAACTGCATGAAATTGTTCGCGGGCAACTCAAACCGGGTGCTGGCCGAATCGGTCGCCCGGTACCTGAACATTTCGCTCGGACGCGCCAGCGTCAGGCGCTTCGCGGACCAGGAAATCTTCGTGGAGATCCAGGAGAATGTCCGCGGCCAGGACGTCTTCGTGCTGCAGTCGACCTCCTACCCCGCCAACGACCATCTCATGGAACTGCTGATCATGATCGACGCCTTCCGGCGTTCGTCGGCGCGGCGCATCACTGCGGTCGTGCCCTATTTCGGCTATGCGCGCCAGGATCGCCGCGCGTCCGGACGCACGCCGATTTCGGCCAAGCTGGTCGCTAACCTGATCGCACGCGCCGGCGTCGACCGCGTCCTGACCCTCGACCTGCATGCCGGGCAGATCCAGGGCTTCTTCGACATCCCGACCGACAACCTGTTCGCCATTCCGGTCATGGCCCGCGACGTGAAGGCTCACTACAACCTGTCCAATGTCATGGTCGTTTCGCCCGACGTCGGCGGCGTGGTGCGCGCCCGCGCGCTGGCCAAGCGGCTGGACGCGCAGCTGGCGATCGTCGACAAGCGCCGCGAGCGCCCGGGCGAATCCGAGGTGATGAACATCATCGGCGACGTCGAGGGCAAGGACTGCCTGCTCCTCGACGACATCGTCGATTCCGGCGGCACGCTCTGCAACGCGGCCGACGCGCTCCTCGCCAACGGCGCGACCAGCGTCACCGCCTACATCACCCACGGCGTGCTGTCGGGCGGCGCGGTTGCCCGCATCACCGCCTCCAAGCTCAAGGAACTGGTGATCACCGATTCGATCCAGCCGACGGCCAGCGTCGACGCCGCGCACAACATCCGCGTCGTCTCCATCGCCGACCTGATCGGCGAAGCGATCTCGCGCACCGCGACCGAGGAATCGGTGTCGAGCCTGTTCGACTAGAGGCCGGGAACATGACCGCAAAGCCGAGATTCTGGTTGATTGCGGGACCCAACGGCGTCGGCAAGACGACCTATGCGTTCAGGAACATTCCCGCGGTCAGCGGATCGCTGAACTTCGTCAATCTCGACGAGATCGCGCGCGGCCTGTCACCGCTTGCGCCAAGCCTTGCCGAACGCGAGGCGGCGCGGATCGCGTTGTCGCGCGCAAGAGAGTTCATTTCGCAGAAGACTGTCTTCACCATGGAGACAACCATGTCGGGCCAGACGCATCTCGGGTTGATGCACGCCGCGCGCCAGTCGGGTCTTTCGCCGTGTCTGCTCTATTTCTCGGTCCGGTCTCCCGAAATTTGCCTCGAGCGTATCTCTCGCCGCGTGGCGGAGGGCGGACATGACGTTGAAGCGTCGGTCGTGCGGCGCCGGTTTCTCCGCAGTCACCAGAACCTCGCGGCCTATTGCGCGGCTGCCGACCTCTGGCGGATCTATGAGGCGTCCGGATCGAAGCCATGCCTCGCGGCCGAAGGTATCGAAGGCAGCGCTTCGCATGTCGATACGGACTGCGCGGCTGGCGGCAACGCCATGATCCGGGATTTCATCGCCGCCCTACCCCGCCGTCAGGCTTAGCACCATTCCTGCCGCGGCTGCCGCTGCCAGCACCGCGATCATGTTGGCGTGGAAGCGCAGCAGGGCGACGCCCGCCGCGACGGCTATCGCTGCCGCGGCCGGATCGAACGTCGCAAGTTCGGGGACCGGAAACGAAAACGGACCGAGCGCGACGTCGCGCACCGTGCCGAACAGCACATGCAGCGCGAACCACAAGCCGAGATTGGCGATGATGCCGACGACGGCGGCTGTCACGGCGGCCAAGGCTGTCGCCAGCCAGCGCACGTTGCGCACCGTCTCGACATAGGGTGCTCCGACGAAGATCCAGAGGAAGCACGGCACGAAGGTGAACCACAGCGTCACAGCCGCGCCCGCCAGGCCGCCGGTTAGCGGCTCCAGCCCCGACAGGCGCGCGCCGCCGAGGAACCCGACGAAGACAAGCACAAGGATGAGTGGACCAGGCGTCGTCTCGGCAAGGCCGAGCCCGGTCAGCATCTCGTCGGGCCGCAGCCAGCCATAGACCTCGACCGCCTGCTGCGCGACCCAGGCGAGAACGGCGTAGGCGCCGCCGAACGTGACCGCCGCCATCACGGAGAAGAACGAGGCCTCCCGGGCAAAGACGTTGTCGGAGCCCAGCCACGCATGCAGCACGATGAGGGGGCCGAACCAGAGGCCGAGCCAGACGGCGAGAGTCGAGACGAAGCGGCGTGCGCTGGGGCGCGTCCATTCCGGCATCTCGGCGGCGGCGACAGGAGCCTGCGGCTGGCCGGCCGTCTTGTTTCTGCCCGACACATGCAGCGCGGCGCCGATCGCCGCCGCGGCGAGGATGATCACCGGGAAAGGCAGTTTCAGGAAGGCGATGGCCACGAAGGCAAGGATCGCGATGACGACCATGTCCCGGCTCTTCAGCGCCCGCTTCGACACCTTGATCAGCGCTTCGAGAACGACGGCCAACACAGCCGCCTTCAGGCCGAACAGCAGGCCCTGGACCAGGCTGACCTCGCCGAGCAGCAGGTAGAGGCTGGAGAGCAGCGTCAGCACCAGCGCGCCGGGCAGCACGAACAGGAGCCCGGCCATCAGCCCGCCCCTGACGCCGTGCAGCAGCCAGCCGGCATAGGTGGCGAGCTGCATCGCCTCGGGTCCGGGCAGCAGCATGCAATAGTTCAACGCGTGCAGGAACCTCGCCTCGTCGAGCCATTTCTTCTCGTCCACCAGGATGCGGTGCATCAGGGCGATCTGGCCGGCCGGCCCTCCGAACGAGAGCAGGCCGATCTTGGCGAAGACGCGGAAGGCTTCGGAGAAGGACGGCAGCGCCGCCACATCCAGTTTCTGGTTCATGCGGCGACTTTCGTGCTCGGCCAATTGTGGGTTTCGGCGGTCGAGTGGCGGCACCATCCATACAAGGCGTCGAAGACGATCATGCCCTTGTCGAGTTGACGCAGGTCATCCGGTTCGGTGGCCGACAGTCCGAGCAAGATGGCGAGGAGGCCGTGTGCCTGGCTTTCCGTTTCCAGGTCGGCTGTATCTGCGCCACGCACGATCCTCGCCAGACGGGCCAGGTGCGGATCGCTGTCCAGACCGAACTCCCGCAGCATGGTGTCGAAACTGCATTCCGGCCCGCGATGGGAGTAGGGCACACCGTCGATGTCGAATGGAATCGCCTGGAGTTCCTCGGCCACGTCTTTCACCCACTCGGCGGCAACATAGTGAAACACCGCGACGGGATCGATGAACCGCTTGATCAGCCAAGGGCAGGCAATGCGGTCGACTTTCGGCCGTTCCCGCGTCACCCATACGCTCGGCGTCGACAGGGCCGGGTCAAGGTCCGCGCCACGTCCGACCAGCAGGCCACCTTCCGCCGCATAGGCAGCGATGCCGCCTGCGAGGATTCTCGCGTCCACACCGAGGCTGCGCAGCTTCGCGGCGGCGATCTCGCTGACATTGTGGCCATGCGCGCAGTAGACGACGAAGGCGCGGGATCGATTGAACGACGGCAGCCACGCTTCGACCTCCATATGGCTGCGCCAGAAAGCTCCGGGAAGCCGCCCAGGCGCGGCGTCGAAAACCGCCCTGCGGCGGACGTCGATGAGCGTCGGGCAACCCGCAGTACCGACGAGCGGGATCAGGTCTCTTGGCGAAATCGTCCTGGACATGGTTTTCCTCCGCATGGAGATGCGAAGGCGGAACTTGGGCCGAAGCCTCAGCGGGGAGTCCACCCATGCCCCCGATGGAGCCATCATAGGCGGCCCGGGCGGTCCGTCAATCGGCTATCGGGAACTTCAAGCGGCCGAAGAGAGGAGCAGCGACGATTGCGAGAACGCGTCGCGGATGGCTTCCGCCATGCCAGCGACAGCCGCGCTGCGGGACTTGGGATTGAGGTGAAGCACGACATGGGAAGTGTCGATATCGCCGAACCCGTCTGCTGCGGTAAGTTCGCGGCAGCCCGGCGGAATGTTGCTGCGCGAGATCGGCGCAATCGCCAGACCCGAGGTGACGGCGAGCTTGAGGCCGCCGCATGTGTCGCTGGCATAGGCGATCCGGAAAGGGATTTCGCGCGTCTCCAGCGACTTCAGCGCGAAATTCCGGCACCAGCCCGAACTGCCGTAAAGCGCAATAGGCAGCGGATTGCGTTCGTGCTGGAAATGCTGGTTCGAGGTGACCCAGACCGTGGGGTCGGTCATCAATATCTCGCCGGCGGAAAAGTCCTGCCACTCGAAGATGACAGCGGCATCGAGTTCGCCGGAATGGACACGGGCCAGGTTGTCCGCCGAGCAGCCGAAGCGCACCGTGATTTCGACATTCGGATGCTTGCGCGAGAAATTGTGCAGCGCCTTCGAGATGACCGACTGGCCATATTCCTCCGGAATGCCGATGCGCACCCGCCCGTCAAGCGCGTTGGCGTCGAGCAAGGCCGCCGTCTCGTCCAGAAGCGAGACGATGCGGCGGGCATTGCCGAGAAGCTGCCCGCCTTTCTCGGTGAGCGTCACGCCGCGGGCGCCACGGTCGAACAGCGGCGCGTCGACCGTCTCCTCCAGCCGCTTGATCTGCATCGACACCGCTGACTGGGTGCGCCCGACCTTGATCGCCGCATGAGTGAAATTGCCGCTGTCGGCCACCGCGACGAAGGTCCGCAACAGGTCGCCGTCGAGGTGAAGGCTCATGACGAGGCATTCCAATTTCTCATGGCTGATATCACAGCAATTCGTTTGTCGAATGTCAACCGGCATCCTATGTCCATGGCTCAACAGCAAGTGTGAACGCCATGACCACCGCATACCTTGACTCTTCCACAATCTCCCGCGACCGCGCGCCTGCGAAGGCCCCGGCGAAACCAGCCGTCAGCGCCGCGCTGCGCGCCATTCTCGCCCGCAAGGACGACCGCTTGCTGCGCGATGTCGGCCTGACCCGCGAGGACATTCTCGGCCCGGAGGAAACATACCGCGCCGAGCAGCGACGCATGCGCGATACCTGGAACCTGTAGGAACACCAATTCGAGGGCGGCGGACACCGCCTTCGTCCGAGCCTCACTCTCCCGCCGTCGCCAATGACGGCGGGTTTTTTTGTCGGATTATCCTAGTCTCGTCGCGGTATTGCGCCACCCCACCCCTTCCGCTATAGAGCCGCCACCCGCGTAGACACCCTTGGAGGCAACGCGGATGAGGGCCGCCCGCAAGGCGGCTTTCGACGTTTCCGCAGACAGTCGGCTTGCCGGCGCGGGAGCGCTCCATACAACTCGAAAGGAACAGCCATGAGCCACGATACGTACGAGCTCAAGGCCGAAGCGCGCGAGAAGGTCGGTAAGGGGTCCGCCCGTGAAACTCGCCGCAACGGCAAAGTGCCAGCAGTCATCTATGGCGACAAGCAGCCTCCCCTGGCGATCGCCCTTCCCTACAAGGAACTCTACTACAAGATCCATGGCGGCGGGTTCATGACCACCATCGCCACGATCGACGTCGACGGCAAGAAGATCCAGGTTCTGCCGAAGGACTACCAGCTCGACCCGATCCGCGACTTCCCGATGCATGTCGACTTCCTGCGCATCGGCAAGGACACGGTCGTCACCGTCGAGATTCCGGTGCACTTCATCAACGAGGAGAAGTCGCCCGGCATCAAGCGCGGCGGCGTGCTCAACGTCGTGCGCCACGAGGTCGAGTTTACCGTTCCGGCGAACGCCATTCCCGAGTTCATCACGCTCGATCTGGCAGGCACCGACATCGGCGACTCGCTGCACATCTCGGCGGTCAAGCTGCCGGCCGGCGTCAAGCCGACCATCACGGACCGCGACTTCACCATTGCCACGATCGCGAGCTCGTCGGCGATGAAGGAAGTCGAGGACGAAGCCGGCGAGGAAGCCGCGCCGGCTCCGGCCGCGGCGCCCGCCAAGGACAAGTAACCCACTCGCGCCGGAGCGGCCGACGCCATGCTCGTTATCGCAGGTCTCGGCAACCCCGGCGCGCAGTATCAGAACAACCGGCACAATGTCGGCTTCATGGCGGCGGACGCGATTGCCCGCCGCCATTCGTTTTCGCCCTGGACGAAGAAGTTCAGTGGCCTGATCGCCGAAGGCACGCTCGACGGCGAAAAGATCCTTCTGCTCAAGCCACAGACCTTCATGAACCTGTCCGGCCAGTCGGTCGGCGAGGCGCTGCGCTTCTACAAGCTGACGCCGGCCGATCTCGTCGTGCTCTACGACGAACTGGACCTCGCGCCCGGCAAGGTTCGGATCAAGACCGGCGGAGGCGCCGGCGGCCACAATGGCATCCGTTCACTCGACCAGCATGTCGGCAAGGAGTATCGCCGCGTCCGCATCGGCATCGGCCACCCGGGCGTCAAGGAACTGGTGCATTCCTATGTGTTGGGCGACTTCTCGAAGGCCGACCGCGAGTGGCTCGAGCCGCTGATCGAGGCGATCGGCGAGCATGCCGGATTGCTCGCCAAGGGCGATGACAATTCCTTCATGAACAAGCTGGTTCTCTCGGTTCCGGGCAGCTCCGGCGGCGCGGCGCCGGTCGGGCCTGCTTCGGGGTCGAAGGGTGGCGACGACGGCGGATCGAAGGCCAAGGACCAGAGCCACATCCGTCAGGCGCGGCAACAGAAGCCGCAGGTCAAGCTGCCGGAAACCGGCCCGATGGCCGCGATGCTGAAGAAGCTGTTCGGCGACAAGGGCTGAATGCCACTGACACGACCGTGTCAGGAGCCTGCCGGCCGACGCTTCAATTTCTCAAACCGCGATGTTATCCGCCACACCCCCACTTGAGGAGTCCCGGATGCAACCAGATACGATCTACATGTTCGCCATGTCGCTGGACGGATTCATTGCCCGCGAGAACGGCAGCGTCGACTGGCTGGCGGAATTTCCGGCTGACGCGGATTTCGACTTCGACGGCTTCCTGGCCTCCTTGTCCGGCATCGTCATGGGACGAAGCAGCTACGAGGCAGCACGGCGCGACGGCGGGTGGGACTATGCCAGATGGCCGGTCGTCGTGGCGACCAGCCGTCCAATCGACGATCTGCCCGCCAATGCCGAGACAATGGCCGGCACGCCGCACGAACTGCTGGCCAGCCTGCGCGCGCGTGGTGCGACGGGACGGATCTGGTTCTTTGGCGGCGGCGACCTCGCGCGTCAGTTCATGGAAACTGGATTGCTTGATACGGTCGAGATCGGCATCATCCCGGTGGTCATCGGCTCCGGCATCCCGGCCTTCGGCGGCGCGCAAGCCGATCGATGGCTCGACCTCGACTTCGCCAAGCCGCTGGCCAACGGCGCGGTGCATGTGCGCTACAAGGTACGGAAAGCCTCTCGTTGAAAAATGCCGCTTCTCGGCATATACACGGAAACACGAACTTCGTGTTACCGTGAGGCCATGATGAGAAACGTGACGATTTCGATGGACGAAGATTTGCACCGGAAGGTGCGGGTCGACGCGGCAAAGGCTGGGATGAGCATGTCGAAATACATTTCGGAAGTGCTCAAGTCTGTTGATAGCGAGGTCGCCGCCGAAGCAGAACAGGCGAGGATCAAGGCGCGGCTTGCCGCGCTGGAACGAATTTTCAACGGTCCCAAGTGGGACGTCAGCGAAAATGGCAGAATGCCGAACGCCGACGAGCGCAATGCTAGAAGATAGGTATTTCGTCGATGCAAACGTAATGCTCTACGTGCACGATGAACGAGTGCCATCCAAATCGCGATTGGCCGAGCGTTGGATCAGGATGCTCGTTGCCAAGGACACGGCAGCCACCAATCTTCAAGCGCTGAACGAAGTCGCGAATGTCCTGCTAAAGAGGAGGTGGTATTCGGACGTTCAAACTGTTTTCCGAATAGTGGATGACTTCTCGCAGCTTGGCGCCGAACCCATAGGTCCCTCAGAAGTCGACCTCGCACGCGAGGTTCACCTGCTCACCGCCTATTCCTGGTGGGACAGCCTGCTTCTCGCCTCCGCCATCGAACTCGGCTGCACGCATTTCCCCTCCGAAGACCTGCAGGACGGGCAGCAGATCGTCACGGGAGGGCGGCGGGGGTTGACGATCGTCGACCCTTTCGCCCATAGCCCTGACCGAATTCTCGTTTCCTGACAGGACTGTCCCCATGGGTTTCAAATGCGGTATCGTTGGGCTTCCCAACGTCGGCAAGTCGACGCTGTTCAACGCTCTGACCAGGACCGCCGCGGCGCAGGCCGCGAATTATCCGTTCTGCACCATCGAGCCGAACACCGGCGAGGTCGCGGTGCCCGATCCCAGGCTGCAGAAGCTGGCGGCGATCGCCAAGTCGAAGGAGATCATCCCGACCCGCATCTCCTTCGTCGACATCGCCGGCCTGGTGCGCGGCGCGTCGAAGGGTGAAGGGCTGGGCAACCAGTTCCTCGCCAATATCCGCGAGGTCGACGCCATCGTGCATGTGCTGCGCTGCTTCGAGAATGACGACATCACCCATGTCGAGGGCCGCATCGACCCCGTCGCCGACGCCGAGACGGTCGAGACCGAACTGATGCTGGCCGACCTGGAAAGCCTGGAGAGGCGAATCGTGCAGTTCCGCAAGCGCGCAAGCGTCAAGGACAAGGAAGCGCTGACCATTCTGCCGGTGATGGAGCAGGCGCTGGCGCTGCTCAACGACGGCAAGCCGGCGCGCATCCTGCTGAGGTCGCTGGCGCCCGAGGAACTGGCAATCCTCAATGGACTGAATCTGCTGACTTCGCACCCTGTTCTCTATGTCTGCAACGTCTCCGAGGCGGACGCGGCGAAAGGCAACGCGCACACCGCTGCGGTCGAGAAGATGGCGGCGGCGCAGGGCGCCGGCACAATCATCATCTCCGCCGCCATCGAGTCCGAGGTGGCGCAGTTGCCCGACGAGGAGGCGCGGGAATTCCTGGCCGATCTTGGCCTTGAGGAACCGGGCCTCGACCGGCTGATCCGCGCCGGCTACGACCTCCTGCACCTGATCACCTACTTCACCGTCGGTCCGAAGGAGACCCGGGCCTGGACAATCCGCCGCGGCACCAAGGCCCCCCAGGCGGCCGGCGTCATTCACACCGACTTCGAACGCGGCTTCATCCGGGCCCAGACCATAGCCTACGAGGATTTCGTCACGCTCGGCGGCGAAGTTCCCGCCAAGGAAGCCGGCAAGGCGCGCGACGAAGGCAAGGAATATGTCGTGCAGGACGGCGACGTGCTGCTGTTCCGGTTCAATACCTGAGGCGCGCTGCTTCCTTATGGAATCCTTACTTGACCGGCGGATGGCGCGGACCTAACCGCGATCACGTCAGCGCCTACGTCGCGCGCTGTCAAATTTCGTCGTGCGATCTCTGGAGGAAGCCATGATCCAGACCTATTCCATCGAGAATGACCGCCTGCGTCCGTCCGATTGGGATGCGGCGGACAAGGCCGCCGTGGTCTGGGCCGACCTGCTCAACCCCACACCGGAGGAAGAAAAGGCGATCGAGGCCTGGCTTGGCCTGGCCCTGCCGACCCGCGAGGAGATGGACGAGATCGAGATTTCTAGCCGCCTCTACGTCGAGGACGACGCCTTCTTCATGACGGCGACCATTCCCGCCTATGTCGAGGGCGCGGCGCCCATCATCGCGCCTGTATCATTCGTCCTCGCCGGCAAGAGGCTCGTCACAGTCCGCTTCCACGAGCCTCGCGCGTTCAAGACCGTTCCGCAGCGGGCGGAGAAGGCATCGACCGGCTGCACCGGCGGCGACACAGTGCTCATCGTGCTGCTTGAGGCCATTGTCGACCGGCTCGCCGACATATTGGAACGGGCCAGCCGCGACGTGGAGACCATCTCGCGCGAAATCTTCGACGCGCGTTCGAAGAAGGCGTCGAAGCGCAGCCGCGACTTTCAGGCGCTGCTCAAGGCCATCGGCCAGAAGGAAGACCTGGCGTCCAACCTGCGCGACAGCCTGCTCTCCCTTCAGCGCCTAGCCGGTTTCCTCGCGCACGCGGCGACGACCTTCAAGACGACCAAGGACGTGCGGGCAAGGATCAAGACCTTGTCGCGCGACATCCTCTCGCTCGCCGACCACACCACGTTCATGTCGCAGAAGATCAACTTCCTCCTCGACGCGACGCTCGGCATGATCTCGATCGAGCAGAACGCGATCATCAAGATCTTCTCCGTCGCGGCCGTCGTATTCCTGCCGCCGACGCTCGTGGCCTCGATCTACGGCATGAACTTCAACGTGATGCCGGAACTGGGATGGACCTTCGGCTATCCCTGGGCCCTCGGGCTCATGGTGGCGTCGGCCATACTCCCGTTCCTCTGGTTCAGAAGCAAAGGCTGGCTGTAGGGCGCCTGGGTGCCGGCTCGCCAGAACTATTCCGTCATCGGAGCTTGCATGAAGGCTGCGATGGGTTCAGTTATCGTTTCGACTTGAACAGGTTTGGATGCGATGACCGAGAAGCTTTGGGCCTTTGAAGACTTTGTGGAAGGCGGCTCAATCACGCTCGCCACCAAGCGGGTGACGGCCGAGGAGATCATCGAGTTCGCCAGCGAGTTCGATGCTCAGCCCATGCATCTCGACGAGGAGGCCGGGAAGGCCAGCATCCTCGGCGGTCTGTCCGCATCCGGCTGGCACACCTGCGCGATGTTCATGCGCATGATGTGCGACGGCTTTATTCTGAACTCGACCTCGCAGGGCTCGCCCGGCATCGAATATGTGAAATGGAAGAAACCGGTGCTGGCCGGCGACACGCTGACCGGCACCAGCACGGTGCTCACCAAGCGGCTGTCGAAGACAAAGCCCGGCCTCGGCTTCATCACCGTGCGCAGCACCATGACCAACCAGCGCGGCGAGACCGTGCTGGAACTGGAGAACACCGGCATGTTCCTGACCCGCGAGGCGGCGCGCGCATGACCCTCGACGAATATTTCGGCGTTGGCGAGACCCTCGTCCTCGGCACCCATGTCTTCGAGCCCGACGCAATCAAGGAGTTCGCTGGAAAGTATGACCCGCAGCCCTTCCATCTGGACGAGGCAGCGGCGGCGCGCAGCGTGTTCGGCCGGCTCTGCGCGTCAGGTTGGCACACGGCCGCGGTCTGGATGAAGAAGAACCTCGAGAAACGGATGGACTCCGAGCCGCAGCGCTGGAGCGGACCCGGCCCGATGCCCGTCTTCGGTCCCTCCCCCGGCTTCCGCAACCTGCGCTGGCTGAAGCCGGTCTATTCCGGCGAGACCATCACCTTCACCCGCACCGGCCTCGCGCACCGTCCGCTGGCGACCCGGCCCGGCTGGAGCCTGCTGACCATCAGAGCCGAAGCCTTCGATTCGACAGGCGACAAGGTGATCGAGTTCGACAGCAGCGTGCTGGTGCAGGTGGAAGGGCAGTAGGCAGTAGGCAGTAGGCAGTAGCGAAAGCAGTCACTTGCAGGCGAGGTTGGGAAGTCACTTTTTCCCTAATGCCTACTGCCTACTCAATGCCCGCTGAACTCGATCAGCGTCCGCACGTTGACACCCAGCGCCTCGAGCTTCCTGCGCCCGCCTAGGTCGGGCAGGTCGATGACGAAGCAGGCGGCGACGATGTCGGCGCCCATTTGCTTCAGGAGCTTGACCGCGCCTTCCGCCGTGCCGCCGGTGGCGATCAGGTCGTCGACGAGGATCACCTTCTCGCCCGGCTTCACCGCGTCGGTGTGCATCTCCATCTCGTCTACGCCGTATTCGAGCGAATAGGCCACGCGCACGGTCGAATGCGGCAGCTTGCCCTTCTTGCGGATCGGCACGAAGCCTGCCGACAGCTGGTGCGCCATCGCGCCGCCCAGGATGAAGCCGCGCGCCTCAATGCCGGCGATCTGGCTGACGCCGGTTCCCGAATAGGGGTGAACGAGCTCGTCGACGGCCCGCCGGAAGGCACGCGCATTCCCCAGCAGCGTCGTGATGTCCCGGAACAGGATGCCGGGCTTCGGATAGTCCGGGATCGTGCGGATCGCGGAAAGGAGCGTCTGTTCGAGCGTGGAGTTCATGGGCCGTCGATTCCGGTTGCCGCCCATTGATGCAATTTGCGGCTCAAATGAAAAGGGCGTCCGAGGACGCCCTTGTCGATTGTGATCGGGCGATGCCGCTCAATGCGGCACGGCGGCCCAGATCTTGCGCTTGGTGAGGTAGACCAGGCCGGCGAACAGGATGAGGAATGCCATCACATTGAACCCCGTCTGCTTGCGGGCTTCCAAATGCGGCTCGGCCGCCCACATCAGGAATGCGGACACGTCCTTAGCATACTGGTCGACCGTCTGCGGCGCGCCGTCGTCATAGGTGACCGCGCCGTCCTCGATCGGCTTCGGCATCGCGAGCGACTTGCCGCCGATGAAATACGGGTTGTAGTAGGTGCCTTCCGCGATCTCCATGCCTTCCGGCGGCGTCTCGCCATAGCCTGTCAGCAGCGAGTAGATGTAGTCCGGACCGTTCTCGGCATATTGCGTGAAGATGTCGAAGACGAAGGTCGGGAAGCCGCGCTCGACGCCGCGCGCCTTGGCGATCAGCGAGAAGTCCGGTGGAGCCGCGCCATTGTTGGCGGCAGCAGCCGCCTCGTGGTTCGGGAACGGAGCCGGCAAGTGGTCGGACAGGATCGCCTTGCGGGTGAACATCTCGCCGTCGGCATTCGGCCCGTCCTGGACCTCATATTCGGCGGCGATCGTGCGCACCTGGCCTTCCTCGTAGCCGAGGGCCTCCAGCGTACGGAACGCCACCAGGTTCATCGAGTGGCAGGCGGCGCAGGACTCGCGGAACACCTTGAAGCCGCGCTGCAGCTGGCCGCGGTCATAGGTGCCGAACGGTCCGGCGAAGGACCATTCCTGCTGGCGCGGCTTTTTGATCGGGAAATGCGTCGGCTCGGCCGCGTTGTGCCCCGTTTCCTCGGCGGCGACGCCGAGACCTGCGTTTGCCATCAGCCCGAAGGCGACGGCCGCAAATCCGATGAGGATCTTCTTCATCTCAAAATCCTTTCGGGCTCAGCCTTTGGTTTCCGGGGCGGCCGCCGCCCCGACGGGCTGCGCCGAGGCAGCGCCCTTGTTCTTCGCCAGCACCGCCTCGGTGATCGAGTTCGGCAGCCGGCGCGGCGTCTCGATCAGGCCAAGCAGCGGCATGATGACGATGAAGAAGCCGAAATAGTAGAGCGTGCCAAGCTGCGACATGATCACATATGCGCCTTCCGCCGGACGGGAGCCCAGCCAGCCGAGGAAGATGGCGTTGGCGGCGAACAGCCAGAAGAACAGCTTGTACCACGGCCGGTAGACCGCGGAGCGGACCTTCGACGTGTCGAGCCACGGCACGAAGAACAGGATGGCGATGGCGCCGAACATGGCCAGCACGCCGCCGAGCTTCGAGTCGATCGGGCCGATGCTGAACGTGATGGCGCGCAGGATGGCGTAGAACGGCAGGTAGTACCATTCGGGCACGATGTGCGCCGGCGTCTTGAGCGGGTTGGCCTCGATATAGTTGTCGGGGTGGCCGAGGTAGTTGGGGATGTAGAAGACGAAGTAGGCGAACACCGCCAGGAACACGACCATCGCGAACGCATCCTTGACGGTCGCGTGGGGCGAGAACGGCACCGTATCGGTCTTTGATTTCACCTCGATGCCGGTCGGGTTGGTCTGTCCGGTGACGTGCAGCGCCCAGACGTGCAGCACGACGACGCCGGCGATCATGAACGGCAGCAGGTAGTGCAGCGCGAAGAAGCGGTTCAGCGTCGGATTGTCGACCGCGAAGCCGCCGAGCAGCAGTTCCTGCACCCAGGTTCCGACGAGCGGAATGGCGGTGAAGAAGCCGGTGATCACGGTCGCACCCCAGAACGACATCTGCCCCCATGGCAGCACATAGCCCATGAAGCCGGTCGCCATCATCAGCAGGTAGATGATGCAGCCGAGGATCCAGAGCAGCTCGCGCGGCGCCTTGTAGGAGCCGTAGTAGAGGCCACGGAAAATGTGGATATAGACGGCGATGAAGAACATCGATGCGCCGTTGGAATGCAGGTAGCGGAGCAGCCAGCCCGAATTCACGTCGCGCATGATCTTCTCGACCGAGTTGAATGCGAGCGTCGTATCGGCCGCATAGTGCATCGCCAGCACCACGCCGGTCAGGATCTGCGCCACCAGCATGATCGAAAGGATGCCGCCGAACGTATAGGCATAGTTCAGGTTGCGCGGCACCGGATAGGCCACGAAGGAATCGTACATCAGCCGCGGCAGCGGCATCCGTGCGTCGATCCAGCGGCCAAGGCCGGACGTGGGTGTATAGGTCGAGTGTCCACCGCTCATCTGATTGCCCTCTGTCGCCTTAGCCGATCTTGATCACGGTGTCGGACGTGAACGCGAATACCGGAACCGCCAGGTTCTCCGGGGCCGGACCTTTGCGGATGCGGCCGGCCGTGTCGTAGTGAGAGCCGTGGCACGGGCAGAACCATCCGCCGAAGTCGCCTGCCTGGCCGAGCGGGATGCAGCCGAGATGGGTGCAGACGCCGACCATGACCAGCCAGTTCTCCTTGCCCTCGCCGGCCGACCGGTCGAGGTCGTTGGCGGGCGCGTCGGATGCGATGTTCGCGTTGCGCGCGACCGGATCCTTGAGTTCCTCGAGCTTCACGTCCTGCGCGGCCTTGATTTCTTCCGGCGTGCGGTTGCGCACGAAAACCGGCTTGCCGCGCCATTTGACGACGACCGAGGCGCCGGGCTCCAGCGAACTGACATCGACCTCGACCGAGGACTGCGCGAGCGTCGAAGCATCCGGACGCATCTGGTCGATGAAGGGCCAGGCCAGACCCGCCGCACCGACGACGCCGGCGGCGCCGGTCGCGATGTAGAGGAAGTCGCGGCGATTTGGATCGGTCGTTTCGGTCGCGCTCACGTGACTGTCGTCCTTTCGTCTCGCAGGCCTTTGTCGGCGAATGAGGCGGCGATAAATGCGCGGACACGCGACGTCGCCCCGCTCGGAGTCGGGCAATATTGTGGCGAGGTTTCTATGCGGCGAATGGGGCCTTGTCCAGTCGGGGCACAGGCCATGGGCAGTTTGTCGCGGGGGCCCGCAGCCACGATTTCCGGTGCGCGCAATCCGACCAGCGGCGGCCTGTTTCAGCGGAACAGATTGAGCGTCCGCTCGACCGTCTCGAACACGATGATGTCCGGGTCGACCTCGTCGATGAAATCCTGCTCGAAACTGTTCAAGCGCCTGTGAGTCCAGACGAATTCGCTGGCGAAACGCATGAACAGCGGGCCGAAATAGGACTGGGTGAACGAATCGCCGATCACCAGCACCTTGGGACCCGTTGGTGCCCCGGGCGCTCCCGGCTTGTGGCGCAGGCGAAAGGTCTCGTGCCGTCCCACGGTGCGCAGCACCGTGCGCTCGAACGGCGCGTGCGACAGCAGCGCGGGATCGACCGGCGGCAGGTGCGTTTCCACCCACTCGCCCTTAATCCCCATCATGCCGACAAGGTCGCCCCTGCGGTTTGCTCGGCGCTCCGGCCCGAAGGCGCTCTCCGCGTCGATCCTGTGTTCGGCCAGGCCCAGCGGGCTGAGAATCTCGTTGAAGCCGAGCACGGCTCCATACTCGGTCCAGTGCGTGTCGCCGCGCCAGTAGATCGGCCGGTCCGCCACCCGGCTGAGGAGGACCGGACGGAGATCGACCACATTTATCCCGGCGGCATGCATCTGCGCCAGCATCACGTCGTGCTCGGTCCGCGCAGGCGGCTTTCGCGCCCAGCGCGGCAGCTTGTGGCGGTAGATCGTCTGCTTTTCCGGCGCGACCGCGAACACGACCTGTCGTCCTTTCTGCGCCGCATCGTCGGTCAGGCGTTTGATCATCGCCGTCAGCCGGCCGACCGCCTCGACATCGACGCGCTGTCCGGTGATCTGGCTGAACACGTCGCCGTCGGTGATGAACAGCCAGTTGTCGGAGCCGGCGACCACACGCGGCGAGCGGCCGGAGAAATAGGTCTTCAGGTCGCCATTCATCTCGACCATGTCCTGCCGGAAGCCGAAATGGGTCTGGATGAACGCGTCGACACGCTGCGGAAGAGTCGCCTCGCTGTCTGGCGCATCGCCAGCGGACAACGCGCCGCCCATCAGGATTCGCGTTGCGTTGACGCCCAGCCCGACGGTCGGGATCGCGACCAGCACGGCGACGCAGAACAGGAACCAGATGTGGAGCCGGCGCAAAGGTCAGAACCTGAAATAGAGAAACGGATTGTTGGTCGCACCGGCCAAACCGACCAGGCTGAGCAGCAGGAGCGCCCAGATGCCGATATCGGCCCCGAGACGCGCGGCCAATGCACCATAGGCTCGCCCCGCCAAAGCCGGAACCGGTGCCTCCGCTGCTTTTCCGCGTCCGAGGCGTGGGAGCCTGAAGAGTGCCAGCAGGCAGCCGGCGGCGAACACGACCAGCCAGTAGGGCGTGAAGACGGAGGCGAAGTCGCTGTCGACCGCGCCGTCGCCGGACAGGCCCAGGAGGGCGCGGAAATAGACAGCCGCCTCCCCGAACGTCTCTGCGCGGAACCAGACCCAACCGAGCATGACCGCCAGCATCAGGTAGACCCGGCGCAGCAGGAAATGAGTTCGCTCCAGCATGCCGCCCAGAAAGGCGCGCTCCGCAACGAGCAGGCCCCCATGCCACGCGCCCCAGATGACGAAGTTCCAGCTCGCGCCATGCCACAGGCCGCACAGAAGGAAGACCAGGGTCAGATTGAAATAGGTCCGGACCGGGCCGTGCCGGTTTCCGCCAAGGGGGATGTAGAGATAGTCGCGGAACCAGCGCGAAAGGCTCATGTGCCAGCGCCGCCAGAACTCGGTCACCGAGCGTGACGTATAGGGCAGGTCGAAATTGCGCGGGAAGCCGAAACCGATCACGAAGCCGAGTCCGACAGCCATGTTCGAGTATCCGGCGAAGTCGTAGTAGATCTGCAGCGTGTAGCTGGCGAGCCCGAGCCAGGCTTCGCCGGCGTCAAGATCGGGCCCAAGCGCGAACGCGACGTCGGCCGCCACCCCCACCTCGTTGGCGATCAGCACCTTCTGCGCCATGCCAATGGCGAAGATGCGCGCGCCGGTCGCAGCCCGCCAGACCGTGGAGCGGCGCTGGCGCAACTGCTTTGCGACGGTGCGGAAACGGACGATCGGCCCGGCGACCAGTTGCGGAAACATCGAGATGTAGATGGCGACCCGCATCAGGCTTTCTTCGGCGCGGGCGTTCCGGCGGTAGACGTCAAACAGGTAGGAAATCGCGTGGAACGTGAAGAACGAGATGCCGAGCGGCAGCGGCAGGTTCGGCTGCGGGATGCCGGCCGCTGGATAGATCCCGTTGACGGTCGCCACAGCGAAATCGGCATACTTGGCAACGCCCAAGACGGCGAGATTGAGAACGATGCCGCCGATCAGCGTCCGCTTGCGGCTGCCCTCGTCCGCCCTGGCAATCGCGAGCGCAACCCACCAGTTGACGCCGATGCTGGCCAGCAGCAGCAGCACAAACCACGTCTCGCCCCACGCATAGAACAGCAGGCTGGAGACCAGCAGCACCGCGTTGCGCCAGGCCATCGAGCGCCAGGCGAAATAGGCGACGAGGAACAGCGGCAGGAAGGCATAGAGAAATGTCGGCGAACTGAAGACCATTCCTGCTTTCCGCGCTGGATGCCACTTGCGTATTCGAACGCGAGCGAATCCGAAAGGGGGGAAGCTTTGGGACGCCGCGATGCGGCGCGCGTCCCTCTAGTATATTCGGTTTTGGTCGGTGGGCAGCGTTTACATTGCACTCCACCGGCACTACCTTTGCGTGCAGCGCCTTACAAGACGGCAAGTGAATCGCGTGGACATGGAGACGATCAAGGTGACGGGACTGCGGATTTTTGGGGCTGCGCTAGCAGCGCTTTTCGGCGTCGAAGCAGGCGTCTCCAAGGCTTTCGCCGAGGTGCGTCTGACTCCCCAGACATACCAGACCGTGGCGGGCAAGAATCAAAAGGCCCGTGGACTCGCCGGCAGCGAGGGCGACGTCAAACGCAAGATCATGTTTCCAGCAGATTGGGTTGGAGGCTGCAAGGGAGTGTACCAGCGCTACGTCGCGGCCTCCGGGCATTCGGCCTTCACGGCAACCATCGTTGACTATTTCTATGGCGGTGGGTTCGTCTGCGGGTCGGGGTTCAATGCTCCAAGCCAGGCCGAGGCGGAGCGAAGGGCACTCGCTCAATGCGAGGCCGCCCGCAAGCAATACAAGGGCGTAGAGCCGATCGGCCGCTGTTTCGTCTACGCATCGAAGTAGACGATCGTCTCTACCTCGCCCCCAACCTGACCAGCACGCTGCGCGGAATTCCCATTTCGCGGATGATGTCGTCGTGGCGGCGGAAGCCGCAGAGTTCGCGCTGGATGAAGTAGGCGTGGACGGCGGTGGCAGCTTTGCGCAGCAGTCGCTCGCGATCGTCGCTGGCTTCGGCGATCTCCGAGGACTGCGACGCGCGCAACTCCGCCAGCGCAGCTTCCGCCTTGCGCCCGGCATGGCCGAGCGAACTCGCCATCTCGCCGATGATTTCCTGCTCGATCGGCTGCAGGCCGGTGGCGGCCGACGCGCGGTTGATCTCGATGCGGCCGGGCAGACGCAGCGACACGGGGACTATTCCGCGGCGAGCCGATCGGCGAGGAAGCCGCCGGACTGGCGCTCCCACAGCTTGGCGTAGAGCCCGCCCTTGGCGATCAGCGATTCGTGCGTGCCCTCCTCGACGATCCGGCCCTCGTCGATGACGACCAGCCGGTCGAGCGCCGCGATGGTGGAAAGCCGGTGCGCCACCGCGACGACGGTCTTGCCCTCCATCATCGAATAGAGGTTTTCCTGGATCGCCGCCTCGATCTCGGAATCGAGCGCGGACGTCGCCTCGTCGAGAATCAGGATCGGCGCATCCTTCAGCATCATCCTCGCGATGGCGATACGCTGGCGCTGGCCGCCCGACAGCTTCACGCCGCGCTCGCCGACATGGGCGTCGTAGCCCTTGCGGCCCTTGGGATCGGAAACATTGACGATGAACTCGTGCGCGGACGCCTTCTTCGCAGCCGCCACGATCTCCTCGTCGGTGGCGTCCTGCTTGCCATAGGCGATGTTGTCGCGGATCGAGCGGTGCATCAGCATCGCCTCCTGGCTGACGACGCCGAACTGCGCGCGGAGCGAGCCTTGCGTGACCAAGCGGATGTCGCGCCCGTCGAGCAGGATGCGGCCACCTTCCACATCGAACAGGCGCAGCGCCAGGTTGACGATCGTCGTCTTTCCGGCGCCGGACGGGCCGACAAGCGCGACCCGCTCGCCGGGGCGGATGTGCAGGTCGAGGCCGGGAATGATGCCGCCTGCCTTGCCGTAGTGGAACGCCACGTTCTCGAAGACGATATCGCCCCTGGCCCGCGGCATGACGGTGGCGTCCGGCGCGTCCTTGATGCCCGGCTCGACCGAAATCGTGCCGGTCGCGTCCTGCACGGTGGCGAAGTTGCGGATCAGGCCATTGATGTTGAACATCATGTAGCCCGACATCTGGTTGAGCCGGAAGACGAGGCCGATGGCGGCGGCGATCTCGCCCGTGGTGGCGTTGCCGCCCATCCACTGGTTGATGGCCAAAAGCGACACTGCCGCCATCATGAAGCCGTTCAGGATCGCCACCGCCGCGCGGACGCTGGTGATCGAGCGCGTCAGCGTCTTCACCGCGTCGAGATAGCGCTGCATGCCTTCGCGGACATAGGTGTTCTCGCGCCGGCCGCTGTCGAACAGCTTCACCGCCATGATGTTGGTGAAGGCGTCGACGATGCGCCCGTTGACCAGCGAGCGCTCGTCGGCGGTCTTTCGCCCCGCAGCGCGCAGCGGCGGGAGGAGATACCATGCGGCGGCGAGGTAGCTCGCCACCCAGGCGAGCAGGATCAGCAGCATCAGCGGATCGAGCGTCGTCAGGATAAGCGCGGAAAGGATGAGAAAGGTCAGGAAGCTCCAGACCGTCTGCAGCGACGAGACGATGAAGTCGCCCGTCGCCTCGCCGCCCTGGAGGATTTTTGTGGCGATGCGGCCGGCGAAGTCGTTCTGGTAGAACTCGTAGGGCTGTTCCATGACGCGCCGGAACGATTGCCAGCGTACGAGCTGGTAGAAGTTCGGCACCACCACCTGCTGCTCGACGATCGCATTGCCGATCATCACAACCGCTCGCACGACAAGCACCAGCACGAGGAACGCCGTCAGGTGCGGCCAGTAGTCGGTGAGCAGAGTGGCGGGCGAGGATGCATCGAGCACGTCGATCAGCCAGCCGACCGACCAGTAAAGCGCGGCGTCGACCGCGCCCGACAGGCCGCCGGCGATCAGCAGCAGTACGAACGGCAGCTTGGCCTGGCTGGCGAAGAACAGGATAAAGTTCCAAGCATCGCGCGGCAGCACGGCGCGATCGGTGTCGGCGAAGGGCTCGACGACATTCTCGAAGCGTGCGTAGAGCCGGTCCTGGATCGTCCTGGAATCGCTGCTGTCGTTCATCTGGCCATCAATGTAGTCCCGCCGACGCCGCCAGACACCCCCGGAATGTCAGCATGACGAAAATGTAACTCGGCGGCGGCTACTCCGCCGCCGCCTCGACCTGCGCCTCGTCCTCCGGGCCTTCATCGTGGATCAGGAAGCCCCCGGACTGGCGCTGCCAGAGCTGGGCATAGAGCCCGCCGCGCGCCACAAGCTCGTCATGCCGCCCGTCCTCGACGATCCGGCCCTTGTCCATGACGATCAGCCGGTCCATGGCCGCGATAGTGGAAAGCCGGTGCGCGATCGCGATCACCGTCTTGCCCTCCATCAGGCGATAGAGGTTCTCCTGGATCGCCGCCTCGACCTCCGAATCGAGCGCCGAGGTCGCCTCGTCGAGGATCAGGATCGGCGCGTCCTTCAGCATGACGCGGGCGATGGCCACGCGCTGCCGCTGGCCACCCGAGAGCTTCACACCCCGCTCGCCCACATGCGCGTCATACCCTTGCCGTCCCTTCGGATCGCGCAGGCCCTGGATGAACCCGTCGATCTCGGCCTTGCGCGCCGCCTCCAGCATCATCGCCTCGGACGCATCGGGGCGGCCGTAGGTGATGTTCTCGCGCACTGACCGGTGCAGCAGCGAGGTGTCCTGCGTAACGACGCCGATATTGGCGCGCAGGCTGTCCTGCGTGACCTCGGCGATGTCCTGCCCGTCGATCAGAATGCGGCCGCCCTCGATGTCGTAGAAGCGCAGCAAAAGGTTGACGAGCGTCGATTTGCCTGCGCCGGAACGGCCGACCACGCCGATCTTTTCGCCGGCCTTGACCGACAGGGTGAGCCCCTCGATGACGCCACGCTTCTTGCCATAGTGGAAGCGCACGTCCTCGAAGGCGAGATCGCCGCGCGAGACCACGATGTCCTTCGCGCCCGGCTTGTCCTCGACCAGGCGTGGCAGCGCGATCGAGGTGATACCGTCCTGCACCGTGCCGATGTTCTCGAACAGCGCCGAGACTTCCCACATGATCCACTGCGACATGCCCCAGAGCCGCAGCACCAGCGCCATTGCGACCGCGACCGCACCGATGGTCACCATCTCGCCGATCCACAGCCAGATCGCCAGCGCCGATGTCACGATCAGCAGCGTCGAATTGAGCACGTAGAGCGTGCCGTAGAGACCGGTCACCAGCCGCATCGAGCGGTAGACCGTGGCGAGGAAGTCGCTCATGCCCTCGCGGGCATAGGAGGCTTCGCGCCTCGAATGGCTGAACAGCTTGACCGTCTGGATGTTGGTGTAGCTGTCGACCACGCGGCCGGTCATCATCGAGCGCGCGTCGGCCTGCTCCTCGGCGACCTTGCCGAGCCGCGGGATGAAATAGGACAGGAGGCCGACATAGGCCGCCATCCAGCCGACCAGCGGCAGAGCCAGGCGCCAGTCGGACGAGCCGACGATGAACAGCATGCCGAGGAAGTAGACGACGACGTAGTTGAGCACGTCGACCAGCTTGACGATGCACTCCCGGATCGCCAGCGCCGTCTGCATCAGCTTGGTGGCGACGCGGCCGGCAAACTCATCCTGGTAAAATGTCATCGACTGCTTGAGCAGGTAACGATGCACCATCCAGCGGATGCGCATCGGGAAATTGCCCATCAGCGCCTGCTGGCTGAACAGCGACTGCGCGAACACCATCGACGGCAGCACGACAAGCACGATGAAGCCGATGCCGGCGAGCTTCCACTTCTCGGTCTGAAGAAACGTCTCGCGCGACTGGGCCGACAGCCAGTCGACGATCGACCCGACGAATCCGAACATCCAGACCTCGGCGATCGCGATCCCGGCGGAAAAGATCGCCGCGGCGATGATCAGCGGCCACGTTCCGCGCGCATAGTGCAGGCAGAAGGCGAGGAAGGTGCGCGGCGGCTCCCCTGGTTCAGCAGCCGGAAACGGGTCGAGCCGGCTCTCGAACCAGCGGAAAAGCGAATTCATCATGGTCTCACCTGTGGCCGCTGCGCGGCGCGATCGGTTTCACGGCGACGGCGCGGTCGGGAGCCGGTCCGGCTATTCTCTCCGCCTTGAGCCTGCTCCGGGCGGTCTTGCCTGCAGCCTCGTCAAGATGAGGCTTTGGCGGCTTGCCGCCAATCACCCTGCTGAAAGCTACTGACAGCGATCTGTCGGGAACGGCCACACTGGCGGCGGCGATTGTCCCGGCGTCGGGCAGCCGGGTTTGTGACAGGAATGGCGTCTTTGCATGCATCGTCGAACTCCACGGAAAGCGAATGGCTTTTCGGGCAGGCCTCGGAACGATGCTCGGATTGTCAGGATCGATCGAACCGGGGTGCCGTCAGGCGAAAGGCCCAGGAAGGCGGGCGGGCGCATAGCGCAACTGATTGTCCATCGCAGCCTCCTTCGTTCGAGTTGACGTTGCGCCGCCTATAGACAAGTTCTGGTCGAAACGCCAGACCCTTTCCGCCGGTGTCATCCGACGGAGGCCGATTGACCTCATTCAATCATCGCGCGAACGTCCTGAATCAAGACCTGAAGCCCATGACTCACGATCTCCACATCGCGCTCTATCAGCCTGAAATCCCTGGCAATACCGGCGCGATCCTGCGGCTGGCGGCGTGCTTCGGCGCAACCGTCGACATCATCCATCCGATCGGCTTCGAACTGTCTGACAGGACATTGAAGCGGGCGGGCATGGATTATCTGGAGATCGCCGCGATTCGCGAACATTCGAATTTCGAGGCATTCGGCGCGTGGCGCGTTTCGACGGGCCGCCGACTGGTCCTGCTGACGACCAAGGCGGCAAAGGCATACACGTCCTTCGCCTTCAGCGCCGACGATATCCTGATGTTCGGCCGCGAATCGTCGGGGGTTCCTGACGATGTCGCCGTCCTCGCCGACGCGGCGCTGCGCATCCCGATCCGACAGGAGGCGCGCAGCCTCAACCTCGGCATGAGCGCGGCGATCACGCTAAGCGAGGCGGTCAGGCAGTTGGCGTGAGCGTCAATCCGCGGTCGGCAGCCGGCGCATCGTGAACTCGATCACGTCGTCGGGCGCCTCGCGCCAGCTTTCGATCTCGGTCCAGTAGGCCTGCTTCGGCCAGCGGTCGAACCATTCGCGCGCCTTCTCGCGGGCAACAGGGCGCGGAAGGCTGAAGGTCTCGCGCAGGAAGCCGTCGCGCGGAAGGCGGATGCCCTCGGCTCTCTGCCGGTCCAGACTTCGCTTCAGGCCGTCCAGCGGCGGCCGTGTCGGGGTGCGCAAGAGACGTACTCCTTGACCAGTCCAGTTGAAAGTTTAGGGATCGGCGGGAGAAAAGCGAGTCCCTTTGTGGACATGGGAGCACACGCATGGAGTGGCCCGACATCCCGGCAGGCCTGCCGGAAGGGATCGAGGACAAGAAGGCGAGAGCGCGTGGCTGGTTCGAGGAACTGCGCGACCGGATCTGCGCCGGGTTCGAGAAGATCGAGGACGACCTGACCGGGCCGCAATCTTCGTGGTCGCCGGGCCGGTTCGAGCGCACCGAATGGTTCCGCAAGGACGGCGAAGGCGGCGGCGGCGTCATGTCGATGATGTATGGCCGCGTCTTCGAGAAGGTCGGCGTTCACACCTCGACGGTACATGGCGAATTCTCGCCCGAGTTCCGCAAGCAGATCCCCGGCGCCGAGGAGGATCCGCGCTACTGGGCCTCCGGCATCTCGCTGATCGCGCATCCGCAAAACCCGCATGTGCCTGCGGTGCACATGAACACGCGCATGGTCGTCACCTCGCGGCAATGGTTCGGCGGCGGCGCCGACCTGACGCCGGTGCTCAACCGCAGGCGGACGCAGGATGACCCGGACACGATCGCCTTCCACAAGGCGATGCAGTTCGTCTGCGACAAGCACAAGGCGGTCGCCGACTACGCGCGGCTGAAACAGTGGTGCGAGGAATACTTCTTCCTGCCCCACCGCAACGAACCGCGCGGCGTCGGCGGCATTTTCTACGATTGGCTGCATTCGGAGGACGGCAAAGGCGGCTGGAACGCCGACTTCGCCTTCACGCAGGATGTCGGACGGACGTTCCTGGTCGTCTACAACCACATCGTCCGGCGCAATTTCAACGACAACTGGACCGAAGCCGACCGCGAGGAGCAATTGATCCGCCGCGGCCGCTATGTCGAGTTCAACCTGCTCTACGACCGCGGCACCACCTTCGGGCTGAAGACCGGCGGCAATGTCGATTCGATCCTGTCGAGCATGCCGCCGGAGGTGAAGTGGCCATGATCTGCGGCACAGGGCGTCTGTGTTTGCATTGGATTCGCGTCTGATCGACTGAGAAACGCATACATCCGTGCGCGGCCATCGGTCGCTTCGGCGTCCGCCGCAATCCTTCCACAAAGCGTTGAATTCGCACATGAATGTGGCGTCTTGCCACTCACGGATTTTGTTTTTCGTCTAATACCGCGCGCCGATCGGAGGCGTATGTCTATGGACGGGCCGGGAAACGCCGGCGGCTTCACCCAGGAGCCGCGACACGACGCAACCGGACGGCCCGATCCTGCGGACCATCGACGGTCCGCGCATCAGGAGTGATTGCCATGCGCAACATTCTCATCCCCGCGGCAGCCGCCGCCCTTCTCGCCACCTCCGCCCTCTCCTTCGCGGCGCAGCAGCAGACGACCGGCGTCGTCAAGACGTTCGACAGCAAGGCGATGACGCTGTCGCTCGCCGACGGGTCGAGCTACCTGCTGCCGAAGAGCTTCAAGGATCCTGGCATCAAGGCCGGCGAAAAGGTGACGGTGGCCTGGGAGCAGAGCGGCACGCACAGGACCGCCGACTCCGTGACGATCGCGAAGTAGCACTGTCAGCCGGCGGAAGGCGGAGCGGACGCGCTCCGTCTTTCGCCGCCCGATGTCTCAGTCCCGAAGGCGGGCGCGCAATTGTCCCGCCGGCAGATCGGCGAGCTCGGACAGGCTCATCACATCGACCGCGGGGTGCGCCAGTGGATCGCGCAGCCAGTCCATGCAGGCCGTGGCGCAGGTCGACTCCGCGCCGCGCGATGCGCCGCTGGAAATCTGCTGAACAAGACTCGTCAAAAACTTGAACATGACCGCCTCCTGCGTTTTCCGTGAGGCGATATTCGTCCCATAGGGCGACATTCTCAATGGAGATTGCATCTCATCTGGTATAGAAAAACTGGATGAACAGGCTGTCGCGATTCCACCTCAACGGGCTCAAGGCGCTGGAAGCGGCGGGCCGCCTGGGCTCGCTGCAGGCGGCGGCCGACGAATTGGGCGTCACCGCCGGCGCGGTCAGCCAGCACCTCATCCGCGCCGAAAGCCAGCTCGGGCGCCAGGTCTTCACCCGCACGCCGAAGGGTCTGGCTCCGACCGCCTTCGGAACAAGGCTGCTCGCGCGGCTGACCGCCGGCTTCCGCACGCTCGACGACGCGCTTTCGGTCGCCGACGAGGACCGCGACAGGGCGCTGACCGTCTCGGTCGCACCCGTTCTGGCGGCGAAGTGGCTGGTGCCGCGCCTGTCGCGCTTCCGGGCGGCGCATCCCGACATCCGCATCCGCATCGACGCGACCACCGACATCGTCGATCTCGACGCGTCCGATGTCGATCTGGCATTGAGGGTCGGACGCGGCGACTGGCGCGGCGTTCGCCTGCGGCGGCTGATGGCGATGAACGTGTTTCCCGTCTGCTCGCCGGCGCTCGCGTCGGGCCTCCAGTCGCCGGACGACCTGCGCCGCGCCCCGATTGTGCTCGATTCCGGATCTCGAGGCATCTGGGACGCCTGGCTCGCCCCCTTTGGAATGACCGAAGCGGACCTTGGGCCGGCCGACCTGTTCACCGATGCATCGCTCTGTGCCGATGCCGCCATTGGAGGCCAGGGCGTGATGCTCGGCTGGCACACGCTCGCCGTCGACGCGATCCGGGCCGGCCTGCTGGTGGCGCCCTTCCCGCGGGCGGTCGACATCGGCACCGCGTATTTCGCCGTCACGTCGCCCGCACGTCCGGAGAGCCCAAACGTCAAGGCCTTTGTCGGGTGGGTGGAGACCGAAATGGCGGCAACCGCGCGGGAATTCGCCGTCATGGGCCAGCAGGCATGACGCTGGCCGATTGCCGGTGCGGTCCTATGCCGCCCGCAAACCTGTTATGAGGCGAGCCAAATCTGATTCTCGCCCCGGACCGCCGTGACATCCGATCCCCTGCATATCCTCAAGACAGTTTACGGCTACGACGCCTTTCGCGGTCCGCAGGCCGAGATAGTCGATCATGTCATGGCAGGCAACAACGCCTTTGTGCTGATGCCGACGGGCGGCGGCAAGTCGCTGTGCTACCAGATCCCAGCAATGGCCCGGCCCGGCATGGGCCTCGTCGTCTCGCCGCTGATCGCGCTGATGGCCGACCAGGTCGCGGCGCTGCGGCAGGCGGGCGTCAAGGCCGCGGCGCTCAACTCCGACCTGCAGGGTGACGAACGGCACGCGCTGTGGCGCACGATTTCGAGCGGCGGCCTCGACCTGCTCTACGTTGCGCCGGAAACGCTTCTGAAATCCGACATACTGGACCTGCTGCGCCGCACGCCGCTGTCGCTGATCGCCATCGACGAAGCGCATTGCCTGTCGCAGTGGGGGCACGATTTCCGCCCGTCCTACCGGCAACTCGACGCGCTGGTCGGGATGTTCCCGGGCACGCCGCGCATGGCGCTGACGGCGACCGCCGATGCGCCGACCCGTGCGGAAATCCTGACGCACCTGAAAATCGCCGAGGGCGACGCTTTCATCGCCGGCTTCGACCGCCCCAATATCCGCTACGCGATGGAGGAAAAAGACAACCCGAGAGCCCAGCTCAAGCATTTTCTCAAGGGCCGCAAGGGCGAGAGCGGCATCGTCTACTGCCTGTCGAAGCGGAAGACCGAGGAGACGGCGGCGTGGCTGTGCGAGCAGGGCTATGACGCACTCGCCTATCACGCAGGCATGGACAAGATCGCGCGGGAAGCCAACCAGACCCGGTTCCAGCGCGACGAGGCCGTCATCATGGTGGCGACCATCGCCTTCGGCATGGGCATCGACAAGCCGGACGTCCGCTTCGTCGCCCATGTCGACCTGCCGGGCAGCATCGAGGCCTATTACCAGGAGACCGGACGCGCCGGCCGCGACGGGCTGCCTTCGGACACTCTGATGCTCTACGGCCCGGATGACATCGCGCTGCGCAGCCGCTTCATCGAGGAATCCGACGCGCCTGAGCAGCGCAAGCGGATGGAGCGGCAGAAGCTCGACGCGCTTCTCGGCCTGGCCGAGACGGCGGGTTGCCGCCGCCAGGTTCTCTTGTCCTATTTCGGCGACCATTCGGAGCCATGCGGCAATTGCGACACTTGCGCGGAGCCGCCGAAACTCTTCGACGGCACGGTCGCCGCGCAAAAAGCCCTGTCCTGCATCCACCGCACCGGCGAACGCTTCGGCCAGGCCTACATCATCGACGTGCTGCTGGGCGGGGACGATCCGCGCATCGCCCAGTTCGGCCATGACGCCATCTCGACCTATGGCATCGGCAAGGAGCACGATAAGAACACCTGGCGCGCCATCTTGCGCCAGTTGATCGCGTTGCGGCTGATCGACGTCGACTTTGCCGGGCATGGCGGGCTGGCCATTTCGGGAGTGGGTCGCAGATTCCTGCGCGACAAGCCGACGCTCAAGCTGCGGGCGCCGCAGCCGGCGCGCGCCCGGCGCGACAAGGTCTCGCGTGGCGGCACGCCCGCCGCCTTGCCCGACGCGGACAAGTCGCTGTTCCAGGCCCTGCGCGAAAAGCGCATCGAGATCGCGCGGGCGCAGAACGTGCCGCCCTACGTGATCTTCCACGACAAGACGCTGATCGAACTGGCCGCCGCCCGCCCCCGCTCGCGCGCGCAGATGGCGAAGGTGCCGGGCGTCGGCGAAGCCAAGCTCGACCGCTACGGACCGGCGTTTCTGGCGGTCATCGCCGCACACGAGGGATAGCGCTTCAGCGTCGAAAACCTCGCCGATTTGACTGCCGCTGGCACCCAATTGCCACATTTCGCCATCATATTCCGCACCAACAACAAGCAGGGAGAAGCGCCATGAAGGAATTCCATTGCGGCTCGCTCGTGCCCGGTTGCGACTGGCACACACGGCATGAGCAGGAAGCCGAGGTCATGCGCCGCGCGGTCGAGCATATGCGCCAGACGCATGGCGAAACTGTCATCCGCGAAACGATGATCGACGCCATCCGTTCGCGCATCGACAAGGTTCGCGACGCCGCCTGATCAGGTCTTCGAGGACAACTCGGCCGCCCGCGCCAGGAGGGCCTCCCGGTCGAGCGCGAAGCCCGACGCGGCCCATTCGGACTCGAGCGCCCTGAGGGCCGCGCCCAACGCAGGGCCAGCCGACAGCCCGAGCCGCTTCAGATCTTCGCCGCCGACCGGGAAGGTCGGCCGCCGCCATTGCTCGGCAAACTTCAGCAGCCGACCGTAGCCGCCGGCGGCGATCATCTCGTTGGAATCCGTAAGCGCCCTGGCCCGCGCACCGGCGAGCGCGAGTTTCAGGCGGTCGGTCATGCCCTCGACATTGCCGGCATAGAGTTGCCGGGCGAACACCGCCTCGGCAGTGTCAGGCTTCGCCAGCGAGGCCAGCGCCCAGCCCTTGAGCCGCTCGGCCTCGGCGTTGGACAGTCTCAGCCGCGCCGCCATTTCGCCCATCCGCGCCGCGTCAGGCGGCACGATCGATGCGAGCCGCAGGATCGGGTCCGCCGGCCAGCCGAGGTCACGCTCGGCGGCGGCAAGGCCATGAATTGCGTCAATGCCCCATTTCTCGCTTTCCGGGAGCACTTTCGTCAGCACTCCGGCCTGCCTCATCCACAACAGCGCGCGCGACGGATCGGGCGCGGACAGGAGCTTCTTCAGTTCAGACCAGACGCGCTCCGCCGACAATCTTTCAAGTCCGTCCTTCAGCCGCGCGCAGGCTTTCAGCCCGTCGGCGTCCGGTCTGCCCGACCCGTAGCGGGCGAAGAAGCGGAAGAAACGCAGGATGCGCAGATAGTCCTCGCGGATGCGTGCCTCGGCATCGCCGATGAAGCGGATGGTGCGCGAATCGAGATCAGCCAGGCCGCCGACATGGTCGATCACCGCGCCGTCGGCCGTGGCATAAAGTGCGTTGATGGTGAAATCCCGCCGCCCGGCGTCCACTTTCCAGTCGCGGCCGAAGGCGACTGTGGCATGCCGCCCGTCGGTTGCCACGTCGGCGCGCAGCGTCGTCACCTCAAACGGACGGCCATCGGCCATCACAGTGACGGTGCCGTGCTCGATGCCGGTCGGGATCGACTTGAACCCGGCGGCCTCGACCCTGCGGATCGTTTCCTCGGGCAGAGTCGTCGTCGCGACATCGATGTCGGCGACGGCTTCGCCGAGCAGCGTGTTGCGTACCGCGCCGCCGGCGACCCGCGCGTCCTCGCCTCCTTCCGACAGGACCGCGAGCAGTTTCCGAAGTCCAGGCTCCGCAAGCCAGGCTGCGCCGGCGACAGAGGCGGTCATGCGTAGAGCCTGTCGTGGATGGCGCGGATGATGCCGGCGGTGACACCCCAGATGTTCTTCTCGCCGTAAGGCATGATGTAGAAGTGGCGCTCGATGTCCTGCCAGACCCGGCTGCCGCGCTGGTGGTTCGCGGCGTCCATCAGGAAGCCGAGCGGCACCTCGAATGCATCGTCCACCTCGTCCGGGTTGATCGTCAGCGTGAAGCCCGGCCGGACGATCGACAGCACCGGCGCGATGCGATAGCCGCTGCCGGTGAAATAGTCCGGCAGCCGCCCGATCACCTCGATATAGTCGGCCTTCAGCCCGATCTCCTCTTCGGCCTCGCGCAACGCCGCAGCCTCGACCGACCCGTCCTCGGGATCGACCCGCCCGCCCGGAAAGGCGACCTGGCCGGAATGGCTGCGCAGCTTCTCCGTCCGCTTGGTCAGCAGGACCGAAGCGCCGTCCCGGTGATCGATCACCGGCACGAGCACGGCAGCCTCGCGCACGCCGGTGCGGACGATCGCGTCGCGCGTGCCGGGATTGAGCAGATGATCGCCGTAGAAATCGTCATCCTGGGCCGCGGACCCGAGCCGCAGCACGCGTGCGCGAAAATCGGCCGCGGAAAAGGGCGGAATGGCCAGCGCGTCCATCAGGCACTCAGCCGCTTCAGTTTTTCGGCCGGCATGATCGGGAAGACCTGGCCCTTCGATCGGACAGCGAACATCGCCCGGCCGTCGATCTCGATTTCCTCGCCATGCTCGACCAGTTCGTACATCACCGGCCGCGCCACCAGCGCCTCCAGCCGGCCGCGGACATGGACATAGGGTTTCAGCCCGCCGGTCTCGTCCTCGTCGACGAAACGCATCGGATGTTCCGGCCCCGCCTCGACGACATCGCCGACATTGGTTCGGAAAGTGATGACCTGTCCGTCGCCCGCCCCGGTCACGTTCATCTCGACCGCGACGAACGGTGCGTCGACGACGCGGATGCCGACCTTCTCGACCGGTGTGATCAGATAGGTCTTGCCGTCCTCGTCCTTGCGAAGAACTGTGGAAAACAGTTGCACCAGCGGCATGCGGCCGATCGGCGTGCCGAGATAGAACCAGGTGCCGTCGGCCCTGATTTCCATGTCGAGCTCGCCGCAGAAGTCCGGATTCCAGCGTTCCACGGGCGGCAGGCCCTGTCCGGCGCGCGCCGCGCGCGAAATCAGCGCCGCGAGGCCGGCGGTATCGCCGGCTTCCGCAAGTTCGCCCCGCCCAGCGGATGTCGTCTCTCGATCCATGGTCACGAAATAGTCACTGTTGTTCCGCTTGTCAGCCTAGGTCAGTGATTTAAGTTCAGGTTGCAGCGCAGCGAAAAGAGCCGAGTCGTACACTCGGCTTCCATGACAAAACGCTGGCGACGATAGCCGGCCCTCGCCGCGTCTCGAACGCCGCGGCCGGGGCACTCCGCCAAGGGAACCAGCCGCATGAGCGCCATGACACGGGACATCGGGATCAGCGAAACCGACATGATCGCCGAAGCCGAGAAGGCGCTGGCCGACATTTCGAAGATCCGCGACGGCGTCGGCCGGGTGATCTTCGGCCAGGAAAGCGTCGTCGAGCGCACCATGGTCGCTATCCTCGCCGGCGGCCACGCCTTGCTGGTCGGCGTTCCCGGCCTCGCCAAAACCAAGCTGGTCGAGACGCTGGGCGTCGTGCTCGGGCTCGACTCGCGCCGCATCCAGTTCACGCCCGACCTGATGCCGTCAGACATTCTCGGCTCCGAGGTGATGGAGCAGGACGAACATGGCAAGCGCGGCTTCCGCTTCCTGCCCGGCCCGATCTTCGCCCAGTTGCTGATGGCCGACGAGATCAACCGCGCCAGCCCGCGCACGCAGTCGGCGCTGCTGCAGGCGATGCAGGAATATCACGTCACCGTCGCCGGCGCCCGCCACGACCTGCCGTCGCCGTTCCACGTCCTTGCGACGCAGAACCCGCTCGAGCAGGAAGGCACTTATCCCCTGCCCGAGGCGCAGCTCGACCGCTTCCTGATGCAGGTCGACATCCTCTATCCGGAACTGGCCGCCGAGCGGCGCATCCTGCTCGAGACCACGGGCACCGTCGACGCCAGGGCCGAGAACGTCCTGACCGCCGAGCGGCTGCGCCAGATCCAGCTCCTGATCCGCCGCATGCCGGTGCCGGAAAGCGTGGTCGAGGCGATCCTGACGCTCGTCCGCTCGGCGCGCCCCGGCGGCGGCAATTCAGACACCGACAAGAATGTCGCCTGGGGCCCGGGCCCGCGCGCCAGCCAGGCGCTGACGCTCTGCGCCCGCGCCCGCGCTCTGTTCGACGGCCGCCTCGCCCCTTCGGTCGACGATGTGCGCGCGCTGGCCGAACCCGTGCTGCAGCACCGCATGGCGCTGACCTTCGCCGCGCGCGCCGAAGGTATGCATGTCCGCGACGTCATCGCGCGGCTGGTGAAAGCGTCGGGCTGATGGCAGCAACGATCGGCGAGGTTTCGACACCTGTCGCCACCCGCGATGCGCTGGCACGCGCGCGTCTGCGCGCCTCGCTCGTGCCCGACCTGCTGGTCGAGGCCCGCCGCGTCGTCAATACGGTGATCGCCGGCTGGCACGGCCGCCGCAAGCGCGGCATCGGCGAGAATTTCTGGCAGTTCCGGCCCTATGTCGAAGGCGATTCGTCGCGCATCGACTGGCGCCGTTCCGCCCGCGACGAGCACATCTACGTGCGAGACCGCGAATGGGAGGCGGCGCACACCGTTTGGCTCTGGGCCGATCCGTCGCCCTCGATGCTCTACAAGTCGACGCATGCCACCGTGTCCAAGGAATCGCGGGCGCTGGTGCTGATCCTGGCGCTCGCCGAGCTTCTGTCGCGCAGCGGCGAGCGGATCGGCTGGCCCGGCCTGACGGACCCGTTCACGGCGCGCAACGGCGCGGAGCGCCTAGCCTCGCATCTGGCGCACGCGACCAACCTTCCCGCGCGGCCGGACGTTACCGCGATCCGTCGGTTCTCCGACATCGTCATCGCCGGCGATTTCCTCGATCCGGTCGAGGAAACGATGGAATGGCTGGACGCACTCGCCCGCCACGGCGTCCGCGCGCACCTGATCGAAGTGGCAGATCCGGCCGAGGAGACTTTCCCCTACGCGGGACGCACCGAGTTCTGTGACCCGGAAACCGGGCAGAAACTGACTGCCGGGCGCGCCGAGACCTTTGCCGACGATTACCGGCGCCTCTACCGCCTGCGGCGCGAGGAACTGTCGTCCTGGGCGAAGCGCCTTGGCTGGAGCTACACGGTCAATCACACCGACCGGCTCGCCTCAGAATCACTTGTGCGCGTCCATGCGGCGATGACGGTCGATGGCGGCTATGCTTCCGGGGGCCGCACATGAGCTGGCTGCCGCTCTCCTTCGGCTTTCCGGCCGTCCTCGCCGGCTTGATCGCGCTGCCGGTGATCTGGTGGCTGCTGCGCCTGACACCGCCGAAGCCGCGCACCGAACTGTTCCCGCCGCTGAAAATCCTCGCCCGCGTGCTGCGCAAGGAAGAGACGCCGCACCAGAGCCCATGGTGGCTGACGCTCTTGCGGCTGGTGATGGCGGCGCTGGTGATCTTCGCGCTGGCCGAGCCGGTGTTCAATCCGCAGCAGCGCGCCGAGACCGGCAACGGCCCCTTGGCGATCGTCGTCGACAATGGCTGGGCCAGCGCCAAGGGTTGGGACCTGCGCGTCGCCACCGCCGAGCGGCTGATCGCCGACGCCAACGATGCCGGGCAGCCGGTCGTGCTTGCCTTCACGGCGGAGCCCGCCAGCGCCGAGATCGGTCCGTTTGAGGCGCAGGCGGCTCTGCAGCGGCTGGCGGCGGCCAATCCGCGTCCTGTCCCGGTCGACCGGCCGACGATCTACGCCCGCGTCGCGACCGCGCTGGAAGGCGCGTCGAATGTCACCGTCGCGGTCCTCTCCGATGGCATCCAATCGGCGGGTGACGACGCCGCGTTCGAGGCGCTTCTGGCGGGTGGGGCATCGCGGCTTGTCTGGGCGGAACCGTCGCAACTGCCGGTCGCCGCCTTGACGGCGGTGGAGAACAGCGCCACCGCCTTCACGCTGACCGCGATCCGACCCGCGTCCGAAATCGCCCCGCTGCAACTGACAGCCGGCGCGTTCGATGACCGCGGCCGGCGCATCGCCGACGCGGTTCTGGCCTTCGGTCCTGGCGAAGCGACCGCGACCGCCAACGTCGAGGTGCCGTTTGAACTGCGCAATGACTTCGCGTCGGTGGCGATCGACGGCGAAGCGCAGGCCGGCGCCATCCGTGTGCTCGACGAGAACTCGAAGCGCCGCCGTATCGGCCTTTTGTCGCAGGCGGAGGCCGACCAGGCACAGCCGCTTCTGTCGCCGCTCTATTACATCCGCCGCGCGCTGGAACCCTTCGCCGACTTGGTCGAGCCGGCAACCCCGGACCTCGCGGTCGCTGTGCCGGAACTGCTGGCGCAGAAGCCCGCGATGATCGTCATGGCCGATGTCGGCATCTTGCCCGATGTCGCGCATGCCGCGCTGGTCGAATGGGTCGAGGGTGGCGGCACGCTCGTCCGCTTCGCCGGCTCGCGCCTCGCCGCAGCACAGGCTGATGACGATCTGCTGCCGGTCCGCCTTCGTCAGGGCGAGCGGGCGCTGGGCGGCGCGCTATCGTGGACCGAGCCACAGCCGGTCACCGAATTTCCGGCGACCGGCCCATTTGCAGGCCTTACTCCGCCGCTCGAAGTGTCGGTCAGCCGGCAGGTGCTGGCCGAACCGAACCCCGACATCGTCGAGCGCACCTGGGCGAACCTCGCTGACGGCACGCCGCTGGTCACAGGCGCCACACGCGGCCAGGGCACACTGGCGCTGTTCCACGTCACGCCCGAGGCGACGTGGTCGAATCTGCCGATCTCCGGTTCCTTCGTCGAGATGCTGCGCCGCATCGTGCAATTGTCGCGCAACCAGGGCCAGATCGACGCCGCCAATGGCGCGGCCGCCGTCTCCCTGCCGCCTTACCGCGTCATCGGCGCCGACGGTGTCATTACCACGCCCGGTCCCGAAGCGCGGCCGCTGCAGGCGGGCGTGGCGCCGCGGCTGACCGTCGAGAACCCGCCAGGACTCTACGGTTCCGAAGAGGGCGTCGTGGCGCTGAACCTGCTTGCCTCGGACGCAACGCTGACGCCGCTGGCGCAACCGCAAACCACCCTGCCCGCGACGACCGTCGCCTACGCGCTCGACCAGTCGCGCGACCTCAAGGGACCACTGGTGGCGGCAGCGCTGGCTCTGATGGCGCTCGACACGCTGGCGGTGTTCTGGATGGGCGGCCTGTTCGCGCGCCGGCGGTCCACGCCGACCCGCGCCGTGGCCGCAACGCTGGCACTCGCGATGGTCTTCGCGACAATGCCCGACGGCCATGCCTCGGACGCCAAGCCGGGTGACGCCGACGCGATCGCCGCGATTTCGAACACCCGCCTCGCCTATGTGCTGACCGGCGATCCCTCGACCGACGCCGTCTCGCGCGCCGGCATGGAAGGCCTGCGGCGTTTCCTGACCGAAAAGACCGCGCTCGAACCCGGCGAACCGGCCGGCGTCGACGTCGCGACCGATGAACTGTCGTTCTATCCGCTGGTCTACTGGCCGATCGATCCCAATGCCGCCATGCCTTCCCAAGCCGCGATCGCCCGCGTCGACGCCTATATGCAGCAGGGCGGCACCGTGCTGTTCGACACGCGCGACCAGTTTTCGCCGGGCTTCGACCTCTCGGGCTCGGCAAGCGCGGCAACTCAGCGGCTGCGCGACATCCTGGCCGACCTCAACATCCCGGCGCTCGAGCCGGTGCCCGACGACCACGTGCTGACCAAGTCGTTCTTCATCATGAAGGAGTTTCCGGGCCGCTTCGCCGGCAGTCCGCTGTGGGTCGAGGCGACCGCTCCATCGCAATCTGACGAGGACCGGCCCGTGCGCACCGGCGACGGCGTCTCGCCGATCATGATCACTGCCAACGATCTGGCCGGCGCGTGGGCAGTGGACGAGAACGGCCAGTCTCTGCTGCCGACCGTGCCGTCGGACCCGATGCAGCGCATCTATGCGCTTCGCGGCGGCGTCAACATCATGATGTACATGCTCACCGGCAACTACAAATCCGACCAGGTGCACGTGCCGATCCTGCTCGAACGGCTGGGGCAGTGAGATGAACTGGTCGCTCGGCTTCGAACCGCTGCTGTCCTGGCCCTGGCTGGCCGCGATCGTCATTCCGCTCGGGCTGCTGGCGCTGGCGGGCGTGGCCTTTGCGCAGCGCGGCAGTTGGGTACGGCTCGCGGCGTTCGCGGCGCTGGCGCTGGCGCTGGTCAATCCGGTGCTTCTGGACGAGGAGCGCGAGCCGCTGAAGAGCGTCGTCGCGCTTGTCGTCGACCGCAGCCAGAGCCAGGACATCGGCAACCGCACCGCGGAGACTGATGCGGCGCTGGCCGAACTGCAGGCCCGGCTTGGCCGCTTTAACCAGTTCGACGTCCGCGTGGTCGAGACCGGCAAGGCCAATGCCGCCGACGACCGCACCGAAACCCGCCTGTTCGGCGCGCTGGATGGCGTGTTCCGCGACGTGCCGCCGTCGCGCGTTGCGGGCGCGATCATGATCACCGACGGCCAGGTGCATGACGCGCCGGCCAGTCTTGCCGGCTTCAGCGCGCCGCTGCATGCGCTGATCACTGGCGAGGACGACGAGCGCGACCGCCGCATCCGCTTCGAGAACGCGCCGCGCTTCGGTCTCGTCGGCAAGCCGCTGGCGATGACCTATCGCGTCACCGCGGCGGGCGACGAAAGCGGCACGGTCGACGTGACGGTGCGCGTCAATGGCGAACTGGTGACTACCGAACAGGCCGCAATCGGCGCGGAAATGCCGCTCGACATCGTCATCCCGAACGCCGGCCGCAACATCGTCGAACTGTCGATCCCGCGCACCGACGACGAGATCACCGACACCAACAACCGGGCGATCGCGCTGGTCGACGGCATCCGCGAGAACCTGCGCGTGCTTCTGGTTTCCGGTGAGCCGCATGCCGGCGAGCGGACCTGGCGCAACCTGCTGAAGTCCGACGCATCGGTCGACCTCGTGCACTTCACCATCCTGCGCCCGCCGGAAAAGCAGGACGGGACGCCGATCAACGAATTGTCGCTGATCGCCTTCCCGACGCGCGAACTGTTCGTCGAGAAGATCAACGATTTCGACCTGATCATCTTCGACCGCTACCAGCACCGAGACGTGCTGCCGATCCTCTACTACGACTACATCGCCGAATATGTCGAACAGGGCGGCGCCCTGCTGGTCGCGGCCGGTCCGGAATATGCCGGCGAGCAGTCGATTGCCCGAACGCCGCTGATGGCGGCGCTTCCCGCGCTCCCCACCGGCCAGATCGTCGAGGAAGCGTTCTATCCGCGCCTGACGCCGATGGGCCAGAAGCACCCGGTGACGCGCGGCCTTGAAGGCTCGGGCGCCGAACCGCCGCAATGGAGCCGCTGGTTCCGCCAGATCGGCATCGAGGATTCGCAGGGCGAAGCGGTGATGAAGGGCGTCGGCGACATGCCGCTGCTGGTGCTCAACCGCCGCGGCGAAGGCCGTGTCGGCATGCTGCTCTCCGACCAGGGCTGGCTCTGGGCGCGCGGCTTCGAAGGCGGCGGGCCGCATGTCTCGCTCTACCGGCGCCTCGCGCACTGGCTGATGAAGGAGCCGGAGTTGGAGGAAGAGCGCCTGACCGCCGACGGCCAGGGCATGACGCTCAACGTGCGGCGCCAGACCATGGCCGACGAAGCCGGTCCGGCGCAGATCATCACTCCCTCCGGCGCAACCCGCACCTTGCCGCTGGCGCAGGCCGAACCCGGAATCTTCTCCGGCCGGCTGGAAACAGACGAGATCGGCCTCTACCAGATCGCCAATGGCGACCTGACGGCGCTCGCCCATGTCGGTCCGGTCAACGCGCCGGAATTTGCCGATACGGTTTCGACCGAGGAGATCCTGCGCCCGCTGGCCGAGGCCAGCGGCGGCAGTGTGCGGCGCATCGCCGCCGACGGCGAGGTGACGATGCCCGGCATCGTGCCGGTGCGCGGCACGGCCTCTGCCTCCGGCCGCGACTGGCTCGGCCTGCGCACAACGTCCGAAAGCGTGCTCAAGTCCGTCAACCGCGTGCCGCTGTTTGCGGGTTTCTTCGGCCTGTGCCTGCTGCTCTTGGCCCTTGGCGGCATGTGGTATCGGGAGGGGCGGTAAACCGGTCCGCCTTCTGCGGATCGATCATGCCGGTGGCATGATCGAAGCTTTATCGCGGGCGGGAGCTGCCGAAGGCAGCAGGTCCCGCCAAGGGAGATGGCGAGACTACGCCACCACCCTCGCCCGGTCCTCATGAACCACGTCGCCGCGCAGCCTGGCCAGCGACCCCTCCACCATCTCGCACGCCAGCAGCCGGTCGCGGTCGACCGGGCGGGGCATTTCGATCTGGCCGTAGGGAATGCGATTGAAGCCGAGCGGGCCGTAGTAGGGCGCGTCGCCGACCAGCACGACGACGCCATAGCCGGCCTCGCGCGCCTTTGTCAGCGCGATGTCGACCAGCTTGCGGCCGATGCCGAGGTTCTTCCAGTCCGGGATGACGGCCAGCGGCCCGAGCAGCAGCGCCCTGCCCTCGCCGGCGGCGATGCGGGTCATGCGCACGGAGCCGATGACCTTCCCCCAGTGGACCGCGACGAAGGACAGGTCGCGCTCGTGCGGCCCGCCTTCGCGGATCTTGTAGGCGGCGCGGGTGAAGCGGCCCGGCCCGAAGGCTTCGGCATTGATCTGTTCGATCGCGCGGTCATGCGCCGGGTTTTCCGGCAGGTAGGCAATGTCGGTGACGCTCATGTCAAGGGAGTCCGTATCGGGAGACGAAGGTGCCGCAATGCGGCGTGCGCTATCTGCGCCCGGTCAGGGCGCGCTCAGCCAATTCGTCGTCGCGAAAACAATGTCACGGAATGTCCTCCGGCAGCCCCGCTAGCATCAAAATTCCGCGCCGTCCATTCCAGATTGGTTGCCTGGTGACGAACTGTTCAAGCGCGCGCGGGTGCAACCGGCGGCCCGATGCCCTACATCCTTCCCAACCGAAAAGGATGCGATCATGGGACTTCTCGTCGAAGGCAAATGGCAGGACAAGTGGTACGAGACCGGCAAGTCAGGCAAGTTCGAGCGGTCCGAGGCGCAGTTCCGCGACTTCGTGACGGTGGATGGCGCGCCGGCGCCGGGCCGCACCCGCGGCTTTAAGGCCGAGCCCGGCCGCTACCACCTCTACGTCTCGCTCGCCTGCCCCTGGGCTCACCGGACGCTGATCTTTCGCAAGCTCAAGAAGCTCGAGGACGTGATTTCCGTATCGGTCGTGCATCATTTCATGGGCGCTAACGGCTGGACCTTCGTCGCCGAGGACGGCGCGACGGGCGACACGCTCTACGGCCTCGACTTCCTGCACCAGATCTACACCAGGGCCGATCCGTCCTATTCCGGCCGCGTCACCGTGCCGGTTCTGTGGGACAAGCAGCAGCAGACGATCGTCTCGAACGAATCGTCCGAGATCATCAGGATGCTGAATTCCGCTTTCGATCAATGGGGCGACGCCTCGGTCGATCTCTATCCTGAAAATCTTCGGCCCGAGATCGACGCCGTCAATGCCTGGGTCTACCGGTCAATCAACAACGGCGTCTACCGCAGCGGCTTTGCAACGAAGCAGGAGGCGTATGAGGAAGCGTTCGACGAGCTCTTCTCCGCGCTCGATCGTGTCGAAGCCATACTGTCGAGGCAGCGTTATCTTGCGGGCGACCGCATCACCGAGGCCGACTGGCGGCTGTTCACAACGCTGGTCCGCTTCGACCCGGTCTATGTCGGCCACTTCAAGTGCAACCTCCGCCGCATCGCCGACTATCCGAACCTGTCGAACTATACCCGCGAACTCTACCAGGTACCGGGCGTCGCCGAGACGGTGAACCTGCTGCACATCAAGCACCACTATTACGGCAGCCACGACACCATCAACCCGACCCGCATCGTGCCGAAGGGTCCGGAGATCGACTACGCGGCGTCGCATGATCGCGGCAGGATGAAGAACGCCGCCTGATCACCAGTAGGGAGAGGACTCCGTTCCCCGCAGCGCCTCGTCGATACGCCGCAGGGTGGCCGGCGTGGTCATCTCCGGCAGCGCATCGAGCGGGAAGAAGCCCGAACCCCTGATCTCGTAATCCGGCGCCTTGGGCGCGGTCTGGCGAAACGCGGTGACGAGGTAGAGCCCGACATGATCGCGCCGGCTGGCCTGGCGGTTATGGTGCATGCTGATCAGAACCGGCGGCGCTGTCAGCTCGATATTGCCCTCTTCGGACAGCTCGCGCTGCAGCGCCTCTGTCATCGTCTCGCCCGTCTCCACGCCGCCGCCCGGCAGTTGCCAGCCGGGCACATAGGTATGCTCGATGAGGAAAACCGCGTTCGCGGCCTCGTCGTAGACGATGCCTCGCGCGCCGAGCGTCATCGGGCGGCGCAGCAGGAAATAGAGATGGAAGAGACGCCGGCGGATGCCCGGCCAGCCGGTCTGCCGGAACGGATCGCGCGCTTCACTCATTGTTGCAGCCATGGGCGGTGGTGTGACCGTTTGCCATCCGCTACAGAGGTTGCATGTTCCGACTTGCCCATATTTCCGATGTCCATCTCGGCCCGCTACCTGCTGTAACTTATCGCCAGCTCGCGTCAAAGCGGATCACCGGCTACATCAACTGGCAACGCAACCGCCGCAAGACGTTCAATGACGGGGCGCTCGGCGCCATCGTCGCCGACATGAAGCAATCCGCGCCAGACCATGTCGCCGTGACGGGCGACCTGATGAACCTGGCGCTGGCCGACGAGATTGTCTTCTCCTGCAAATGGCTCGAATCGCTGGGCGACCCGCAAGACATCTCTGTCGTGCCCGGCAACCACGATGCCTACGTGCCCGGTGCACTGAAAAAGGCCTGCAAGGTGTGGCGGCCATGGACCACCGGCGAGACCGGCTGGGCGAAAACCAACGACAACGGCTTTCCCTATATCCGCGTGCGCGGCAAGGTCGCCATCATCGGCGTCTCGTCGGCGCGGGCCTCCGCGCCCTTTCTGGCCACAGGCAGCTTCACGGAGGAGCAGGCCCGGCGCCTCGGCCGCATCCTCGACCGCTCCGGCGATGAAGGTCTCTGCCGGGTGATCATGATCCACCACCCGCCGGTGCGCGGCGCCGACCCGGCGCACAAGCGACTCTATGGCATCAGCACGTTCCAGAAGACTGTCCGGCGGCATGGCGCGGAGCTTGTCCTGCACGGCCACACCCACCTGCCGACCCTGAACTGGATCCCCGGCAAGGGCAAGGCGCAGGTGCCGGTCGTCGGCGTCGCGGCGGCGGGCGAGAGCGTGGGACACGAGAAGCCGCTGGCGCAGTACAACCTGCTCGAACTGTCGGATCAGGCGGGCAGCTGGCAGATCAACCTGATCCGCAAGGGACTGACAGGACCCACAGGCCATGTGGCCCAACTGTCGAGCGCGGAACTGGTGGCGCCGGCGCAGCGCCAGCGCCTGGCCGTCAGGGCATGACGGCAGGCGGGATCTTGTCCCACAGCCAGGCAAGGATTCCGCCGGCGCCCAGCATCGCGCCGATCAGCACGTAGGTCAGCGCCGAGAAGACTTTCGCCGTGCGGTCCTCGGGAATCTGTTCGGCGGCCGCGAGGGGCTCGGCCTTGGCCTCAGCCACCGACGAGACCGTGACGCCACCGGTGGCCGGATGCGCGTCGCCCTCGAGCATGCGCTGGCGTTCGATCAGGCGCTCGGCGACATAGCGGATGACACGCGCCGCGACGGTCTTCATCTCCACCGATTCCGCCAGCACCACGCGCCCGAGCCGCGTGTCGCGTACGAAGCGGTAGACGCGGCGGTCGCGGCCCATGGCGACATGCGCCGTGGCGTCGATCCACAGCCGCGGCTGCAGCCCGGAAGAGATGGCGAAATCAAACTGTTCCAGATCCTTCGGCGTCTCGTCGAACACTGGCTGCAGTTCCTGCGCCAGCAGCTCGAGCCGCATCCGGCTGGCTTCCCGCATCTCGACCACGACGTCGTCGCGGTCGGCGATCCAGTTCTTGACCTCACGCACCGCGTCGGCAAGCTTGCCCTCGGGCTGCTTGGGATTGATGCCGCTGTCACTCATCGGCGGGAACTCCGGGAAACATGGTTACCCCAATGTTAACATGAAGCTTGGGCCCGCGCCACGCCACCGGACGTGTGGCTATCTGGCCCGCCGCATGGTGTTGCGGATTGCCTGGATCACCGTCTTTCGCGCCTCTTCCAGCAGCATGTGACCGGCGCCTGGAACGCGGACGAACTCGAACCGCGGCGGCAGGTTTTCCGACTGCGCATAGGGCAAGACCGGATCTTCCGTCCCCCATACCACCGTCACCGGCATGGCGAGGCCGGCGAGCATTTCGCGCGGGATCTCGCCCTGCCGGCTATCCTTGGCGATCTTGCCCGCGATCTCGACGAGCTTGTCCTGCTGGCCCGGCAGCGAATGTGTAGCTGCAAGCGCGGCGACATTCTTGGTCGGCATCTCGAAGCCCGGCGCGCACATCGCGTTCATCGCAGCACGCAGCGCATCGGCCGTGTCATGCGCTGCCAGGTCACGCAGCCTGGGCTCGCTGATCTCCGGCCCGAAGCCGCCTGGAGCCAGCAGCGTCAGCGAGGCGACGCGATCAGCCGCGCGCAGGCCCATCAGGCAGGCCACAGCGCCGCCCATGGAAAAGCCGGCAAGATGGACGCGCGAAATCCCCCGCGCGTCGAGATCGGCGAAGATCGCCTTGGCCATGCCCGACGCGTTGCCCGCCGCCGGATGCGCCAGCGAGCGGCCGTGGCCGGGCAGGTCATAGGCCAGCACCCTGCCCTCGCGAACCAGATCGGGCTGAATGTCGTACCAGTCCATCCAGTGGCCGCCGAAGCCGTGCAGGAGAACGAGCGTCTCGCGCCCGCTCCCCTTCTCGCGCGCGTAGAGCGCGTCGCTCAAGCCTTGGCCCTCTTCTCGTCGAGGATCCGGTTTGCCGCCGAAACCACCGCTTCCAGCGAGGCCGCCACGATGTTGGTGTTGATGCCTGCGCCAAACAGCTTGCCGCCGGGATGCTCCATCTCGACATAGGAGATCGCCGCTGCGTTGGAGCCGCGCTGCATCGAATGCTCGGAATAGTCGAGCACAGACATCGGCACGCCTATGTGGCGCGACAGGGCGTCGACGAAGCCGTCGATCGGCCCGGTTCCCGATCCGTTGATCGTGATTTCCTTGCCGCGATCGACGATCGTCGCCTCGATCAGCCGGCGCTGCCGGTTGGCCGGATCGGACAGCGTCTGGTGGTCGACGAATTTCAGCCGGCCTTTCGGCTGGTCGACATAGCGCTCGATGAAACTGTCATGGATGCGCTTCGCCGGCACTTCCTTGCCCTCGGCGTCGGTGATCGACTGGATGTGCTGGCTGAACTCGACCTGCAGGTTGCGCGGCAGGTTGAGGCCGTAGTCCGCCTGGAGCACATAGGCGATGCCGCCCTTGCCCGACTGCGAGTTGATGCGGATGATCGCCTCATAGGTGCGGCCGACATCCTTTGGATCGATCGGCAGGTAGGGAACCTCCCAGATCTCCTTGTTCGCCTTCTTGATCGCTTTCATCCCCTTGTTGATCGCATCCTGGTGCGATCCGGAGAACGCCGTGTAGACGAGCTCGCCCACGTAAGGGTGCCGTTCAGGGATCTTCAGCTGGTTCGAGTATTCGTAGACATCCTTCATGCGATTGATGTCGGTGCAGTCGAGTTCCGGATCGATGCCCTGCGTGTACATGTTCAACGCCAGCGTGACGATGTCGACATTGCCGGTGCGCTCGCCATTGCCGAACAAAGTGCCCTCGACGCGGTCGGCGCCCGCCATCAGGCCGAGCTCCGTCGCGGCGATGCCGGTGCCGCGGTCGTTGTGCGGGTGCAGCGAGACGATGATGTTCTCCCGGCTGTCGAGATTGCGGCACATCCACTCGATCATGTCGGCATAGATGTTCGGCGTCGACATCTCGACCGTCGCCGGCAGGTTGAGGATCAGCTTGTTCTCGGACGTCGGCTTCACGATCTCCGTGACAGCGTTGCAGATCTCCAGCGCCACCTCGAGCTCGGTGCCGGTGAAGCTCTCCGGGGAATACTCGAAGCGGAACCCGCCGCCGGCCTTCGCCGCCATGTCGGTGATCATCTTCGCCGCGTCGGTGGCGATCTGCTTGATGCCGCGCACGTCCTTCTCGAACACGACGCGGCGCTGCAACTCGCTGGTCGAGTTGTAGAAATGCACGATCGGGTTGGTTGCGCCCTTGAGTGACTCGAACGTCCGGGTGATCAATTCAGGCCTGCACTGCACCAGCACCTGCAACGACACGTCGGACGGCACGCCGCCCTCCTCGATCGCCCAGCGGGCGAAGTCGAAATCGGTCTGCGACGCCGACGGAAAGCCGATCTCGATCTCCTTGAAACCCATGTCGAGCAGCAGCTTGAACATGCGGGCCTTGCGGTCGTGGCCCATCGGGTCGATCAGCGCCTGGTTGCCGTCGCGGAGATCGACCGAGCACCAGATCGGCGCGGTCTCGATGCGCTTCGACGGCCAGGTGCGGTTGGGAATGTCGATCGCGGCGTAGGGCTGGTACTTGCGCGGGGCGTCCGCCATGCCGCGTTTTGGGGAAATGTGCTCGTTCATCTTCTGATCCTCAGGCGCCGCCGCGGCCCTCAGGCGCAGGCGGACAGCGTCCTATCATGCATTCATCGAAATTGGGACTGGCCCGGCGGTGATGAAAAGGAGCATGCGCCTGGCGGCTATCGACCGCCGGACGCTCCTCTTCAGCGAGCCCGGCGATCGCCGATAAGAAGGAGCAGGGTCGAGGAAAGCGCGCGCGCGGTCTCGCCCGCGAAAGCGGCGAAACGGGACACAGCGATGGTCTGGCGCGACGACATGAGCGGCTTGATATCCGAACAAGCGCAGGCTGGCAAGTCAGACGTCGTTCAAGCCGAACTGTGATCGAAGATCGCACGGCGAGAGCCGAATGCTCACGCGAACGGCACCGCGACCGTTCCCTTGGGCAGCTTCGCCTCATCATCCGGCTCGACATGGATGGTGACGCGGACGCTGGGGATTTCGGCCTTCAGCGCTTCCTCGATCCTGTCGCAGATCGCGTGCGCATCGCCCACGCTCATGTCAGCGTCCACCACCAGGTGAAATTCGATGAAGGTCGCCCGGCCGGCTGCCCGGGTCTTCAGGTCATGGACTTCGAGCGCGCCCTTCGAATTGACCGAGATGACGGAGCGGATGCGCGAACTCTCCGCCGGATCGACGGCGCGGTCCATCAGGCCCTGCATGGATTCGCCGATGACCTTCCAGCCTTGCCACAGGATGTTCACGGCCACGATCCCCGCCAGCAGCGGATCGAGGAATGCCCAGCCGGTCAGAGACGCGGCGACCAGGCCGGCGATCACCCCGAGCGATGTCACGACGTCGGTGTAAATGTGCCGGCCATCGGCCACCAGCGCAGGCGAGCGCGCGCTGCGCCCGACGCGGATGAGCAGCGTCGCGAAGGCAGCGTTCACGACCGCCGCCGCGCCATTGATGCCGAGACCCGTCCATGGCGCCGACAGGTCGACCGCCGTGCCCCAGGAGCGCCAGATCTCGGCCAGGATCAGGAGCGCCGCGACGACGATCAGCACGCCCTCGAGAACAGCCGAAAAATACTCGGCCTTGTGGTGGCCGAACGGGTGTTCGTCGTCCGCCGGCTGGTGGCTGATGCGGATCGCGGTGAAGGCCGCGACGGCCGCGATCACGTTGACGATCGATTCCAGCGCGTCGGAATAGAGCGCCACCGAACCGGTGATCCACCAGGCGACGAACTTCAGGCCCATCACCGCCAGCGCGACGATGATGGACCAGAAGGCAAGTGTCGCCACCTTCCGTTTCACCGTCATCGGCAAGTCACGCAGCCTTCACCTTGGCGCGGCGCGGCAGGTGCGCCACCACGTTCTCGATCATCCGCATGCCGGCGTTCTGGCCGAGCGTCATGATCGATTCCGGGTGGAACTGCACCGCCGCGATCGGCTCGCTGCGATGCTCGAACGCCATGATCACGCCGTCCTCGGTCTCGGCGGTAACGATGAACTCGTCGGGCAGCCGCACCGGATCGGCGAAGATCGAGTGATAGCGGCCGACGGTGACGTCCTTCGGCAGGCCGGAGAAGATGATGCCCTGTTTGTTGATGCGGATGCGCGACGGCTTGCCATGCATCGGCACATGCAACTGCCGCAGTTGGCCGCCATAGGCCTCCGTCAGCGCCTGCAGCCCGAGGCAGACCCCGAAGATCGGCAGGTCGCGCGCCCGCGACCGCTTGATGGTCGCCTTGCAGTCGAAATCGCCCGGCGTGCCCGGCCCGGGCGACAGGACGACCAGATCCGGCCTGAACCGGTCGAACACCTCGTCCGGCACCGGCGTCCGCACGGTTGTGACGTGCGCCCCTGTCTGGCGGAAGTAGTTGGCGAGCGTATGGACGAACGAGTCCTCGTGGTCGACGAGCAGGATGTTGACCCCCTCGCCCACCTGCGCCGCCTGACGCTGCGTCGATGCCGAATTGCCGGCGCGCGCCTCGCGGATCGCGGCCAGCATGGCGGACGCCTTCAATTCGGTCTCGGCCTCTTCCTCCGCCGGGTCCGAATCGTAGAGCAGCGTCGCGCCGGCGCGCACTTCGGCAATGCCGTCCTTGATGCGGATGGTGCGCAGCGTCAGGCCGGTGTTCATGTCGCCGTTGAAGTGCACCATGCCGATCGCGCCGCCGTACCAGGCGCGCTGGCTCTTCTCGTTCTGCTCGATGAACCGCATCGCCCACAGTTTCGGCGCGCCGGTGACCGTCACCGCCCAGGCGTGGCTGAGGAAGGCGTCGAACGCATCCATGCCCTCGCGCAGCCGGCCCTCGATATGGTCGACCGTGTGGATCAGCCGCGAATACATCTCGATCTGCCGCCGGCCGATCACCTTCACCGAACCCGGCTCGCAGACGCGCGACTTGTCGTTGCGGTCGACGTCGGAGCACATCGTCAGCTCGGACTCGTCCTTCTTTGAATTCAGGAGCTTGAGGATCTGTTCCGAATCCGAGATCGCGTCGTCGCCGCGGCGGATCGTGCCGGAGATCGGGCATGTCTCGACACGGCGGCCGTTGACCCGCACGAACATCTCGGGCGACGCGCCGATCAGATACTCGTTGTCGCCCAGATTGATGAAGAACGAATACGGCGACGGGTTGATCGCCTTCAGCCGCCGGCAGATTTCGGATGGCGTCGTCTCGCAGCGTTCGAAGAACATCTGTCCCGGCACCACCTCGAACAGGTCGCCGCGCTTGAACGAGAGCTTCGCCTTCTCGACCAGCTTCGCGAACTCGCCGGGCTCGTGGTCGCCGCGCGGCGGTATGCGGTCCGGCGTCCGGAACGGTTCCGGGCGGCTCTCCCGCGGGAGCCCTTCGGTCGACTGACTTGCGGCGGCATAGTCGTAACGGTCGTGCCAGGCCTGTGCGGTGTAGTGATCGACGACCAGGATCTCGTCCGGCAGGAACAGCACCAGGTCGCGCTGGCCGCGCGAGCGGTCGAGTTTCATTTCGACCGGATCGAACTGGAAGGCGAGGTCATAGCCGAACGCCCCGTAGAGGCCGAGATTGGCGTCCTCGCCGGTCTTGTAGAGCGCCGTGATCGCCCGCAGCACGGTGAACACCGACGGCACGCGGCTGCGCTCCTCTTCGGAGAAAACCCGGCCGGGCTCGGCGATCTTCAGCGCGATCAACTGCACCGTCGCGTCCTCGATCGTCACATCGGCCAGACTGCCGACCACACGCCGCAGCGCCGGCAGCATCGCCTCGCCGCGCGCATTCAGCGCCTCGATCCGCATTGCACGGCCGATTGCCGTGATCGCGATCGGCGGGTCGATGATTGCCGTGTCCCAGCGGGTGTAGCGGCCCGGATACTCGTAGTTCGACGAGAACACAGCGCCGCGCCGGGTGTTCAGCGCGTCGATATAGGTCTCGATCGCGCCCTCGTAGGGTGTCGCGCTGCGCCGCCGCGTGATGGTGACCCCGCCCTCGGTGACGAAGCGCTCCGCGCCGTCCGCAAGCTGTTCCGTGCTCATGTCCCTGCTCTCCGTTCACCCGTTTTCGGCCGCTGGCGATCCGGGGACAATGCAAAGAAAAAGGCCGCCCCGGACATCCAGATGCGGCCACCACACTTTTCCACGCACGCGCGCAAGCTGGGCCGCAGTTAAGCGGGCCACCACCAGTTCGCGATCGTCGACACGTTGATCATGGCGAAACGCATAGCGGCGAACGCCGGCTTCGGCAAGCGGATTGTGTGGCGCAACGCGTTGCCGACCGTGTGTCGTCGCCCAGCCTTGCAACTTGGGCTAGGGTCAACCGACGACCAAAGGAGGACGACCATGACCAGCCAGGCCGACAAGGCGCGCGCGTTTCACGCCCTGCATGTCAAGGGCGATCCCGTCGTGCTCTACAACATCTGGGATCCGGGCACGGCCAGGATCGTCGCCGGCGCGGGCGCGAAGGCCATCGCCACTGGCAGCGCGCCCGTGGCGATGGCCTTCGGTTACGCGGACGGCGAAAAGATGCCGCTCGACCTCGCGCTCGACAACATTCGCCGCATCATGGCCGCCACTGACCTGCCTGTGACGATGGACCTCGAGGGCGGCTACGGCGTCGATACCGGCACCGTGGCAGCCTCGGTCTCAAGGGCGATCGAAGCCGGCGCCATCGGCTTCAATTTCGAAGACCAGATCGTCGGCACGGCAAACCTGCACGACATCGCCGTCCAGTCGAAGCGCGTGGCGGCGGCGGTTGCGGCGGTCAAGGCCTCGGGCGTCTCCGCCTTCGTCAACGCCCGCACCGACCTGTTCCTCAAGGCCGCGCGGGAGGCGCATGACGACGCGCTGGTCGGCCATGCAGTCGAGCGCGCCAAGGCCTATGCCGACGCCGGCGCGGACGGCTTCTTCGCGCCCGGCATGGCGGACGAGCGCCTGATCGGCAGGCTGGTCGAGGCGGTCGCGCTCCCGGTCAACATCATCGCCCTGCCCGGCGTGCCGCCGAAGGAAAGGCTTGCCGCGCTCGGCGTCGCGCGCATCTCCTGGGGCCCGGTCCCATGGCGCAAGATGGCGGCATGGCTGGAGGCGGAAGCGAAGGCCGCGTTCGCGTGAGCGCTTACGCGTAGGCCCGGCGCTGGCGCACGACCGTGAACAGGAACACGAGCATCGAGGCCACCGTCGCCAGCGACCCGGCGATCGCCAGCAATTCGGTCTCGCCCATGACCGCCAGCGCGATGCCCGGCACCATCAGCCAGACCCCGATGGTGGCGAGCGCGAAATGCACCTTGGCCAGTGGGCTTTGCGCGGCTGCCGGAACCAGATGATAGAACACGCCGAACAGCGCCATCGTCACCCAGCCGACGAGATTGAGATGCGCATGCGCGCCGGACAGGGTGTGATCCTGCGACGCGGCCATCCAGATGCCGAAGAACATGCCGAGCGTGACGTAGATCACACCTGACGCAAAGAACCACAGAGCCACACCACGCATCGCCGCCTCCTCTCTTTGGCCTGCCCTCTCTTGGGCCGCCGCAAGATAGGAATCCGCGGCTGGCAAGACCACTTCGGATGCGACATGCGCGCTTCGCAATACTTGTATCCGGCCCTCAGTTCCGCTCCCGGTTGCGCCAGGCCCGCAGTCCCGCGACGACGAGCCACGACAGGCTTGCCCAGGCGACGCCCAGAGCCCACCCGGCCGCGACGTCCGACGGCCAATGGACGCCGAGATAGACGCGGCTGATGCCGATCGACAGCGTCAGCGCCGCCGCCACCGCCAGCACATAGGCCCGCACCGCGGTCGAATCGACCAGCCGCACGATCAGCGACGCCAGCGTCAGATAGACCACCGCGCTCATCGCAGCGTGACCGCTCGGGAAGCTCGGCGTGTGAACGCTGACCAGTTGCTCGACAAGGTCAGGACGCGGACGGTCATATGCCAGTTTCAGCAGATGGCTGGCCGCCGTGCCGGTGACGATCGACAGCACGGTGAACAGCGCTGGCCCGTACATCCGCGCGATGAGCAGATAGCCGACGACGCTGGCGACGATGATCGTCAGCAACGGATAGCCGCCGAGCGCCGTCAGTTCCGCCATGAATTCCTGGAACCAGGGTGGTCCGAGCGGTTGCGACAGGTTGTCCGGGTTGCGGAACGCCAGCAGCAGTGTCCGGTCGAACCCGTCCAGCTCGGCTTCGGTCATTTCGTCGGCGATCTGGATGAATGCAAACACGCCTGCGCCGAGCAGCGCGACCAGCGCCATCGGCAGCGCGTGGACGCGCAGATCGCGCATGCCGCGCACGAGATTGGTGATCGGACTGGACATCAGGAGACACGACCCCGTTTCGCACCCACGGCAGAAACCGACCGACAGGCCATTGCCATATGGAGTGTGTGGAGAGCCCGGGCAACGGCAATCCGCTCCGCCGCGTCACATGGACCCGATCCCCATCCGTCCCAGAAGCTGGTCCTTGATGACCAACTGGTGGTAGAGAGCCGCCGCAATGTGCAGCGCCGCCAGGCCGATCAGCGCCCAGGCGAACAGGCCGTGCGGCCCGCGCGGCACGAAGTCCTCGAACCTGGGCAGTGGACCGGTCTCGGCGCCGAACAGGATGTTTCCGGCGCCGGACAGCGCGATCATCGCGATCCCGCTGCTGCCGAGCAGGATGATCACCACGTAGAAAGCATAGTGCACCGCATGGGCGGCGAGTGCCTGCGCGCGCGGTGTCTGAACGGTGTCAGCCGGACGCCTGTCGGCGAATACCCACCACAGGATGCGCAACAGGGTCAGCAACAGAACGGCAACGCCGGTCGCGGCGTGGAAGCGCAGGATGTCGTCAGCCGCAGGCTCCCCTGACGCCGCATCGGCCGCGAGGCCCGAGCCGATCATCGCGAGAATTGCCAGCGCCGTGACCCAGTGCATCGTGCGTGCCACGGCGCCATAGCGTACCGCATCACTCTTCAAAGCCATGACATGCTCCTTGCCATTCGATCCGCATCGTATTTATATAGCATACGATACATTTGGATAGCAAGCTATGTTTTACGATCGATTCCGCTCCACCGGTTATCTGAGCAACTGGATCGCCCGCCTGATGGCGAAGGCGATCGACACGCGGCTGAAACCGATCGGCATGTCGTCCGGCTACATGCCGGTGATGTTCGCGCTGGCGCATGGCGACGCGCTGTCGCAGCGGACGCTGACGGAGTTCGCGGCGATCGAGCAGCCGACCATGGCGGCGACGCTGTCGCGGATGGAGCGCGACGGACTGGTCGTCCGCCGCCCGGACCCGAACGACCGCCGCGCCTGGCTCTACACGCTGAGCGACGAGGGCAAGGAAAAAAGCGTCAAGGTGCGCGAGGCGGGACAGGCCATCAATGAGGCGGCCTTGACCGGCCTGACGCAAGACGAGCGCGACGTGTTTCTCGCCGCGCTCGCCAAGGTGGTTTCCAATCTCGAAGCCTATCTCAAGGAGACGCGGCCGGCAGACGGCTAGAACAGCCCCTCGATATGCCCCAACTCGTTGAGGAAGATCTTCTCCGACGATGGCGCCTTGGGCAGACCGGGCATGGTCATCACCTCGCCGCAGATGACGACGACGAAGCCGGCGCCGGCTGACAGGCGCACTTCGCGGATCGGCACGGTGTGGCCGGTCGGCGCGCCGCGCAGGCTCGGGTCGGTCGAGAACGAATATTGCGTCTTCGCCATGCAGACCGGCAGGTGACCGTAGCCCGCCTGTTCCCAGGCATGCAACTGGTCACGCACGCTCTTGTCCGCGATCGCCTCGGAGCCGCGATAGATGCGCTTCACGATCGTGTCGATCTTGTCGAACAGCTTCATGTCGTCGGGGTAGAGCGGCGAGAATTGCGACGCGCCCGATTCCGCGACCTGCACGACCTTGTGGGCGAGTTCCTCGATGCCTGCCGAGCCTTGCGCCCAATGCTTGCACAGAATCGCTTCCGAGCCCTGCGCGGCGACGAATTCCTTCATCGCGGCGATCTCGGCGTCGGTGTCGGTGGTGAAATGGTTCATCGCCACGATCACCGGCACGCCGAATTGCTTCACGTTCTCGATGTGGCGGCCGAGATTGGCACAGCCCTTCTTCACCGCGGCGACGTTCTCCTGCCCCAGGTCTTCCTTCTTCACGCCGCCATTCATCTTCATGGCGCGCACGGTCGCGACGATGACGGCCGCCGCAGGCTTCAGCCCGGCCTTTCGGCACTTGATGTCGAAGAACTTCTCAGCGCCGAGATCTGCGCCGAAGCCCGCTTCGGTCACCACATAGTCGGCCAGCTTCAGCGCCGTCGTCGTGGCGACCACCGAGTTGCAGCCATGCGCGATGTTGGCGAACGGGCCGCCATGCACGAAGGCCGGGTTGTTCTCGAGCGTCTGCACGAGATTCGGCTGCATCGCGTCCTTGAGCAGCACGGTCATCGCGCCGTCAGCCTTGAGGTCGCGGGCATAGACCGGGCTCTTGTCGCGGCGGTAGGCGACGATGATGTCGCCGATGCGCTTCTGCAGGTCCTTGAGATCGGTCGCCAGGCACAGGATCGCCATGACTTCCGAGGCGACGGTGATGTCGAAGCCGGCTTCGCGCGGATAGCCGTTGGCGACGCCGCCGAGCGAGCAGATGATCTCGCGCAGCGCCCGGTCGTTCATGTCCATGACGCGGCGCCACGCGACGCGGCGGGTGTCTATGCCGAGTTCGTTGCCCCAGTAGATGTGGTTGTCGATCAGCGCGGAGAGGAGGTTGTGCGCGGTGGTGATGGCGTGGAAGTCGCCGGTGAAGTGGAGGTTCATGTCCTCCATCGGCACCACCTGCGCATAGCCGCCGCCGGCAGCGCCGCCCTTGACGCCGAAGTTCGGACCGAGCGACGCCTCGCGGATACAGGTGATCGCTCGCTTGCCGATCCGGTTCAGTCCATCGCCGAGGCCGACCGTCGTCGTCGTCTTGCCCTCGCCCGCCGGCGTCGGGTTGATCGCGGTGACGAGAATGAGGTGGCCGTTCTTGCCGCCCTTCTTCGACGCGATGAATTCCGCCGAGATCTTCGCCTTGTCGTGGCCATAGGGCAGCAGGTGCTCGGTCGGAATGCCGAGTTTCGCGCCCACCTCCATGATCGGCTTCTTCTTCGCGGCGCGTGCGATCTCGATGTCGGTCTTGAATTCGGCCATGGCGGGTCCCCCGTCGTTTTCTGGATGTCGCAGATGGACGGGTCCTGGCCCGTCGGATGGCGCGCATCAAGCCCGAGCGCGGGATTTTCTGCCGTCCCAAAACAGCCGAAGAATGCGCGAAAAGCGACAGGCGGCCAACGGCCGCCGCGACGGCCCTGTCAGCACGCGTCAGCAACGCCGTCGGCGCCGCGTGACCAAATGGCCGCCGCCACGTTATGCTGTCGGCAAATCCAGGAGGCAGATATGAGCTATGTGGACGGATTTCTTCTTGCGGTGCCGAAGGGAAAGCTTGACGATTACAAGAAGATGGCGACGCTTGGCCGCGACGTCTGGATGGAGCACGGGGCGCTTGGCTATCTCGAGTCTGTCGCCGACGACGTGCCTTATGGCGAACTCACATCGTTTCCGCGCGCCGTGATGGCGAAGGACGACGAAACCACCGTCTTCGCCTACATCGTCTTCAAGGACCGCGCCCACCGCGACGAAGTCAACAAGAAGGTCATGGCCGACCCGAGGATGACCTGGGATCCCGGCAACATGCCGTTCGACGGCAAACGGATGATCTATGGCGGGTTTTCGGGAATCGTGGAAAGCTAGCGTCTGGCGGCTGCCGGCCGGGTCCGACAAGGGAACTCCAGCGGCGCGTCGCCGTTAAGACGCGTTCGCTCAAGGTCCCACAAGGTTTCATGCCAGACGCCCGCCACACGCTGCCGAAGACATTGATGACCGCGCTACGCAAGCAGGCGCCGCGCTTCATCAAGGTCGGCGAGCAGGAACCGTGCACGACGATCGCGTCGTACAACGTCCACAAATGCGTCGGAACAGACGGAAGGTTCGATCCCGCGCGGACCGCTGCCGTCTTGGCCGAACTCGATGCCGACATCGTCGCCCTGCAGGAGGCAGACGAGCGTTTGGGCAACCGGGTCGGGCTGCTCGATCTCGACGCGCTGGCAAAGTCCACCGACCTCGTTCCGGTGCACAGCCCTCAGGGGACGCGCAGCCATGGCTGGCACGGCAACCTGATCCTGGCCCGCAGCGGCATCGTCGAGAGCGTCAAGACCATCCACCTGCCGGGCCTCGAGCCGCGCGGAGCGCTGATCGTCGATCTCGACATCAAGGGCGTGCAACTGCGCGTCATCGCGGCGCATTTCGGCCTGCTCCGGCGGTCGCGCAAGCGTCAGGCCAACGCGCTGCTCGAGGCGACCCACGGCGTGCTGCGCCCGACGATCATCCTCGGCGACCTGAACGAATGGCGCGTCAATACGCGCTCGTCGCTTCTGTCGCTTCTGCCGCATTTCGGGCCGCTGAACGCAATCGTGCCGAGTTTTCCGTCGCGCTTTCCCCTCCTGGCGCTGGACCGGATCCTGGCGCGGCCGCAGACAATGATCTCGTCGATCGAGGTGCATGTCTCGCCGCTGGCGCGCGTTGCATCCGACCATCTGCCGCTGAAAGCCCGACTGCACCTCGAAAGCCTGCGCCAGGGCGGGACGCTTGCCGATGCGGCATGAGACGAATTTCCCGGCGCCTGCGCCGGGCGTGAAGGGTGGTGCATCGATGGACGCGCCGATTGCCCAGACCGTAGAGGACCGGCTCGCCGCCGGCCAGAGCGGTCTGTTGTTGGTCGACGACAATGACGACGCGCTGGCCGTGCGCATCCTCGCTGCGCGCAGCGCGGTGACCACCCTCGACCTGATGTATTACATCCTGCGCAGCGACCAGAGCGGCCGGCTGCTGCTCAAGGAAGTCGTCGCCGCCGCCGACCGCGGCGTGAAGGTGCGGCTCTTGATCGACGACATCAACCCGCAGTCCAATGACGAAGTCTATCTGGCGCTGAACAGCCATCCGAGCATCGAGCTGAGGCTGTTCAACCCGGCGGGCCTGCGCAATGGCAGCCTGTTCCGCTGGCTGGAGCTCGTATCCCGCGCCTTCGCCCTGACCCGGCGCATGCACGCCAAGGCCTTCATCGCCGACCGCCGATACGCAATCGTCGGCGGGCGCAATATCGGTGACGAGTATTTCGGTTCGGCCGACACCAACTTTCGCGACCTCGACATGCTGATGCTGGGCAAGGCGGTGGACGACACGGTCGGCGTGTTCGAGCGCTACTGGTCCTGCGACGAGGCCCGGCCGTTGCAGCTTCTTCACCCGACACGCCGGCCGCGGTCGCCGAAGCCCTTGCGCCGGGCCGAGCGCGACGCCGGCGAGGTGATCGGCACGTTCTCGACCATCGCCGATTTCATCGCCGGCAAGGGCGAGATGCTGTGGACGAACGAAGCCCGCGTCATCGCCGATCCGCCTGAAAAGGTGCGCGGCAGGAACTGGCGCTCCTGGCTGATGCGCGAACTGATGCCGCTGATCCAGTCGGCGACGACGCGGCTGGAAATCGTGTCGCCCTATTTCATTCCCGGCCGCAAGGGCTCGGCGGTCCTCGCCGGCCTGGTGGCGCGGGGCGTCAGCGTCAAGGTGCTGACCAACTCGCTCGCATCGACCGACGTCGCCGCCGTTCACGGCGCCTATGCCAACTACCGCAAGCGTCTGTTGCGGGCGGGCGTCGCGCTCTACGAGTTCCAGCCCTCCGGCAAGCCGCAGAAAATGTCGGTCTTCGGCTCGAAGGGCGCCAGCCTGCACACGAAAGCCTTCACCGTCGACGACCGCATCGGCTTCATCGGCTCGCTGAATTTCGATCCCCGTTCGGTGTCGCTCAACGCCGAAATGGGCGTGGTGTTCGAGGACGAGCGCTTGGTCGCCAGGCTGAACAGCCATTTCGCCGCCGAGCGCGATCCGGATGCCAGCTATCGCCTGACGCTGGACGGCGGCCGCATCCGCTGGAACCGGTCGGACGGTGAGGAAAAACGCCGCTACGGCGAGCCGAAAGCCAGCGTCTGGCGCCGCCTGCTCGCCTTCACGGTCCGCTTCCTGCCGATCGAATCGCAGCTCTGAACCGCTTCACGCGCCGGAAAGCAGCGCCTCGGCCATCCGCAGCATGGCCTGCTTCGCCTGCTCTGGCGTCTTGTGCTGGTCCTTGCGCAGCCTGTGCCAGACGTCGAAGCTGATCGCGGCCGACAGCGCGGCGCACAGCGTCTCGTCCTTCAGAACGTCTGACGGGATGATTTCGCACATCCGCGTCATGTCGGATTCGACCGCGCAGCGGTGCTTTTCCTGCAGGAAGGCCGATTGCAGCAGGCGCGCGTTGGACTGGATCTTGAACGGCATGATCCATTCGAACACTTCGGCGCGGCGTTCGATCATCTCTCGCACCCTGCCGCGCCAGTCGGCCGACCGGTAGGGCTGCTCGATGATCGGAATGATCTGCGCTTCGATGTATTCGCCGACCTCCTGGTAGAGGCTGTCCATGTCCTCGAAATGGCGGAACACGGTGCGCAGGCCGACATTCGCCTCTTCCGAGACGCGTTCGGCGCTGGGCAGGATCTCGCTCTTGCGGATCAGCGAAATCAGGGCGTCGACGATGAGTTTGCGGCTGCGCTCGGCGCGGAGCCGCCGGCCGTCCGGCGAGAGTTCCGTCGGGCGTGAAATGGTCGCGAGGTCGAGTGCGGTCTGTGCCATGCTGCTTCTCCCTTTCGCGCTGCGGCCAAGGCCGTGTGAACCATCTCCTGTCAGTCTGTCTTTGCACGCGATTTTCAATGCGGCAAGCGCGGGAGAGGCGGCGGGCGCGTGCCCGCCGCCCTCTGCCCCGGGGCTTACTTGCCCGAGTAGTTCTGGTTGCGGTTGATGTTGAAGCCGTCGGTCCCGGCGTCAGCGCCGGTGACGGTGGCGTTCGCCTGGCCGGTCACGACCTGGGCGGAGTGAGACGCGCCCTGCGTGCCGTCGACGGTCGCCGCATAGGGGTTGACGCCGTAGAAGCCGGGGGCTTCCTGGGCGACGGCTGCGCCGGCCAGACCGAGGAGAGCGACGGAAGCGAGGAGGAACTTGTTCATGGTGTTTATCCTTTGAAGAGGTGTGGAAAGTCTTGGGAGGATATGCTGCGGGGAGGCCTGCGGCGGCCGCCCCTCGCCTTGGCGCTTACTTGCCCGAGTAGTTGCCGGACAGGTTGACGTTGAAGCCGCCATCCGCGCCGGGAACGGTCGCGTTGGCCTGGCCGCTGACGATGGTCGAGCGCGGAGCGCCGGAGAGCGAACCGTCCGAGTTCAGGATGTTGGCTTCGTAGTTGCCATAGACCGCCGGGGCTTCCTGGGCGACGGCAGCGCCGGCCAGACCGAGGAGAGCGACGGAAGCGAGGAGGAACTTGTTCATTTTGGTCACCTTCGTTTGTTGCGGCGTCCGGGGGCGCGTCTGCGTCGTCTCCGTCTGCCTGACGAGGAAATGGGCACGGGTAGTGCCAATAACAAGTGGCATTATACGTGCCATATTATCACGAAGTCGTGAGGTTCGATTGAGGGTCGCCGCAGGCGAACGCGTCATGCCGGTGGCATGACGCGAGGAAACGAACGGGCGGGGCTGCCGCAGGCAGCGGATGCTGGCCGAAGTGAGATGCGGACGGCGCCCTTCCCACCCCCTTGATGAGCGGTGTTTCAGAAGTGTAGCAAAAGCGGGTTGCGGAACCATCCTCGCGGACATCGCACGGTTACGCCGGGCGGAGATATCGGGTTGATCGACTCAGCCGGCACCACCTGGAATCCGAGGACCGCATGACCACGACCGGCGCGTTGCGCACAATCACCCTCGCTGCTTGCGCGGCGGGGTTGTCCTTCTGGTTCTACACCTTCTGGCACATCGCACAGTTGCCGGCGGGGGACGGCTCAGGCTTCCGCTGGCTGGGCGAAGTGCCGCTGACCGGCATCACGCTGGCCTGCATCGTGCCGGCGCTGCTGCTGTCGATCTCCAACCGCGCCCTTCCCATTGCGGCAGGTCTGGCCGTGGCGGGCCTGGCGCTCTATGCGATGCTGTGGATCCAACTCCTGAGCGAGTTCGCGCCGGGGTGAGCGATGATACCCCTACCGCCTCAACACCGCCTGCAGCACATCCCTGATCCCGATCGCCCCGACAAACCGGCTCTGATCGTCAAACAGCGCCACCGGCGATGTCTGGCTCCTGTGCATCGCCAGCATGACCGTCTTCAGCGAGGTGCCCGGCTTGGCCCAGAAGACGTGCGGGGCGTCGTCGGGGAGGCTTTCGATGTCGTCGCAGGAGACCCAGACGATCGGCTTGCCCTCGCGCTCAGCGGCTTCCACGAGACCGTCGGCGCCGACCTTGAAGCGGGTCGTGCGCCGCCGGTCGAGCCAGACCCAGCCGTCGCCTGCATCCTCCAGGTCCCGCCGGTCGCGCATGACGTTCCACGCCGTCAGCACCGAGAGCGGGTTCACATTGGCGATGAAGTCGCGGACATAGGCATTGGCCGGCTTCAGCACGATGTCCTCGGGCGGACCGGACTGGACGATGCGGCCGCCTTCCATGATCGTGATCCGGTTGCCGATCTTCAGCGCTTCCTCGAGATCGTGGCTGACGAAGATGATCGTCTTCTTCAGCGTCTTCTGCAGCTGCAGCAGTTCGTCCTGCAGTTTTGTCCTGATCAGCGGGTCAAGCGCCGAAAACGGCTCGTCCATCAAGAGGATCGGCGCTTCGGTGGCGAAGGCCCGCGCAAGCCCGACGCGCTGCTGCATGCCGCCGGACAGCTCGTGCGCATACTTGTTCGCCCACTGGTCGAGATTGACCAGCTTCAGCTGCCGCGCCACGCGCTCCTTGCGCTCGGCGTCGGGGACGCCGGCGAGTTCGAGGCCGAAGCCGACATTTTCCGCCACCGTGCGCCAAGGCAACAGCGCGAACTGCTGGAACACCATCGCGACGTTTTTCTGGCGCATGTGGCGCAGCGTCGGCTCGTCGCAGGAGACAATATCGACCATGCGGTCGCCGTCCTTGACCAGCACCTGCCCGCGGGTAACGACGTTGAGCCGGTTGACCGCGCGCAGGAGCGTCGACTTGCCCGAGCCCGACAGGCCCATCAGGACGGAGATCTCGCCCTCCTGCACGGTCAGGCTGGCGCCCGCCGCGCCCAGAACCTGGCCGGTCTTCTCCAGGATTTCGGCCCGGGTCGAGCCCGCGTCCAGCATGGCGAGCGCCGCCTTCTGGTTCTCGCCGAAGACGATGTCGACATTCTTGAAATCGACGGCGACGCTCATTTGACGCCTCCCATCTTCACGCGGGAGATGCGGTCGAGCATGATGGCCAGCACCACGATGGCGAGGCCGGCCTCAAGGCCGAGCGGGATGTTGACGGAGTTCAGCGCCCGTACCACCGGCTTGCCGAGCCCGTCGGCGCCGATCAGCGCCGCGATGACCACCATCGACAGGCACAGCATGATGCACTGGGTCAGCCCCGCCATGATCGTCGGCAGCGCCGCCGGCAGTTCGACCTTCCACAGCAGCTGCCGCTTGGTGGCGCCGAATGCCGCGCCCGCCTCCAGCATCGGCTTCGGCACCGAGGTGATGCCGAGATAGGTGAGCCGGATCGGCGCGGGCGCGGCGAAAATGACCGTGACGATGAGGCCGGGCGCGACGCCGAGGCCGAACAGGATCAGAACCGGGATAAGGTAGACGAAGGTCGGCATCGTCTGCATCAGGTCGAGGACCGGATTGAGATAGCTCCAGGCGCGCTCGTTATGCGCCGCCCAGATGCCGACCGGCACGCCGATGGCCATCGAGGCCGCCGCAGCGCCGACGACCAGCACCAGCGTCTCGACGGTCTCCTTCCAGAGCCCCTGGTTGACGATGAACAGCAGGCCGAGCGCCACGAACAGGGCGATCTTCCAGGACCGCTGCAGATACCATGACAGCGCGACGATGGCCGCGACGACGATGATCGGCGGGAACCACAGCACGATGTCGATCAGCCCGTCCAGCACGAACGTCGCCGCGCCAGCGATCGAATCGAAGAACCATTCGAAATTGCGCGTCAGGAAATCGAAGAATTCCTTGCCCCAGCGCCCCACCGGAATTTTCACGCTGCGGATGAGTTCCGTGACCGGATCCATGTTGTCCCCCAGGGTCACCCTCTGCCATCGGAGGGCAATCAATTCCTTGACAGGCGGTGTCACCCCACCCGCCTCGCTCCGCTCGGCACCCTCCCCCTTGAGGGGAGGGAGAATGCCAAGCCTTAGAGGCTTCTCCCTTCGATCGGAGAGAAGCGCCAGGTCCTCAGGCCCCGCCTTAAGGAAGAGCACCAAGGTCTCACGCCTCCTCCCCCTTGACGGGGGAGGTGTCGCCAAAGGCGGCGGAGGGGGTGAGCACCCTCTTTGAAGTTAGCCCCTTACAGCGCAGCCTTCACCGCGGCCGCCGCGTCGCCGCCGTCGAGCGTGGTGACGCCGGCGAGCCACGGGGTGACCGCGTCCGGATTGGCCTTCAGCCATTCGGTGGCGGCCACGGTGGCGTCCTTGCCGTCGTTCAGGATCGCGCCCATGATCTCGTTCTCCATCTTGAGCGAGAACTTCATGTTCTTGAGCAGCGTGCCGACATTCGGGCATTCGGTGGCGTAGCCGGCGCGGACATTGGTGGCGACGATCGCGCCGCCGAAGTTCGGGCCGAACACGTCGTCGCCGCCGGAGAGGTAGGCCATCTCGATGTTTGCGTTCATTGGGTGCGGCTCCCAGCCGAGGAAGACGACGTCTCCCTTCGAGCCGGCGGCCTTCTGCACCGCCGACAGCATGCCGGCTTCCGAGGATTCAACGACTTCGAAATCCTTCAGGCCGAACTTGTCTGCGGCGATCATGTCGAGGATCAGCCGGTTGCCGTCATTGCCGGCCTCGATGCCGTAGATCTTGCCGTCGAGCTTGTCCTTGAACTTGGCGATGTCGGCGAAATCCTTCAGCCCGGCGTCATAGGTGTGCTTCGGCACGGCGAGCGTGTATTTCGCGCCTTCGAGATTGGTCACCAGCGTCTCGACGGTCTTGGCTTCGAGGTATGGCTTGATGTCGGCTTCCATCGTCGGCATCCAGTTGCCGAGGAAAACGTCGATGTCCTTGTTGGCGAGCGACGTGTAGGTGACGGGCACCGACAGGAGCTGCGTCGACGGCTCGTAGCCGAGCGCGGTCAGGATGACCGAGGCGGTAGCGGTGGTGGCGGTTATGTCGGTCCAGCCGACATCCGCGAAACGGACGGGCTTGCAGGTGGCCGGGTCGGCGGCAAGTGCTGCGCCGGAGGCGAAGAGGCTGACGCCCATCGCGAGGAAGAGGGTCTTGTTGGCAAGCATTGGTAGTCTCCCATTGTTCTGATTGGCTGAATGCGTCGGTCGTCCGCTGCACCCGGCGCGATGACTGAACCAAACACCATTCTCCCGTTCTTTCAAGCGTCGCGACCGTTCGAAACCCGCCATCCGCGCGCCTGGCTGCGACTTTGCGGCGGTCAGCAGGCAATTTTTCGTGGACGGGCGGCAATGCCCCTCCCCGTCTGCCGCCGTGGCAGCTAAAGCGGTCGGATGGCGAAGCTCTACTTTCACTACGCGACGATGAATGCCGGCAAGTCGACCATGCTGCTGCAGGCTTCGTACAATTACCGCGAAAGCGGCATGCACACGCTGCTGCTGGTGGCCGGGCACTACCGCAAGGAGGATGGCGGCTACATCTCGTCGCGCATCGGCCTGGAGTCCGGCGCCGACATGTTCCGCGACGGTGACGACCTGTTCGAACTCGTCGCCGAGCATCACCGCCATCGGACCATCCATTGCCTGTTCGTCGACGAGGCGCAATTCCTGGAGGAGACGCAGGTCTGGCAGCTCGCCCGCGTCGTCGACCGGCTGGACATCCCGGTCATGGCCTACGGCCTGCGCACCGATTTCCAGGGCAACCTGTTCTCCGGCTCGAAAGCATTGCTCGCCATCGCCGACGAACTGCGCGAGGTCCGCACCATCTGCCGTTGCGGCCGCAAGGCGACGATGGTGGTGAGGCTCGGCCCCGACGGCAAGGTGGCCAAACAGGGCGAACAGGTGGCGATCGGCAAGGACGTCTACCGCTCGCTGTGCCGCCGCCACTGGGAAGAGGAAATGGGCCGCGTGCAGCCCGAGGACTTCATCGGTTACGCCGGCGGATGACCTCGGGCAAGTTTCAGATGGATTGAGCCGGCTTGCGGTTCACTCCATCTGAAACTTGCCCCAGCGGAACGCGCTCGGAGGCAACCTTACCGCGAATTAATGCAACATAATCAGCTTCGTCTCGTTCTGGACCCGAGGGACAATTTCCAAGCGAGGCATCATGAACAAGTTCAAATCCACAATCTGCGCGGTACTCGCGGCGACATTCGCCGCCGGTACGGTCGCCCCGGTCGCGGCGGCACCTGCGTTTGCGCCCAGCAATACCACGGCGACGTCGGCCGCGACCGACGTGCAGTACCGCGTCGAGCGCCGCGAACGCCGCTTCGACCGCCGCCAGGATCGGCGCGAGGACCGTTTCGACAATCGCCAGGACCGCCGTGAGGCGCGTTTCGAGCGCCGCAACGGCAATCCCTACTACAATGGCCGTCGCGGCTACCGCGAGCGTCGCTCGGGCTACCGCGAGTACAACGGCTACTGGTTCCCGGCATCGGCCTTCATCGCCGGCGCCATCATCGGCGGCGTGATCAACAACGCGCAGCCGTCCAGCAGCTATGGCTCGGCCCATGTGAACTGGTGCAACGACCGCTATCGCACCTACCGTTTGTCCGACAACACCTACATGTCGAGCGCCGGCTATCGCAAGGCGTGCAACTCGCCGTATAGCTGATCCGGCTCACCAGCCCGATACGGCCCGCTCCCGGACACGGGGGCGGGCTTTTCGTTGGTGGAATCCACCCAGTGGAATGACCCGTCGCAACATTGCGCACCGATCGCGACTTTCAATCGAAACAAACGCTACATATATTCGCCGCGACCAGTGAGCGGTTCAGCCGGAGGGATTACATGGCGACGTTGCAGAACTTCGATTCCGAGATCGAGAAAACCAAGCGCGTCGTCGAGGACATGCGCTCGAAGATCGAGCAGTCCGGAATCGTGCTCGAGAAGTTCGCCAAGACGGACGCCAAGATCGGTCAGGCCGATTTCGACATCGAGAACGCCCGCATCGAGGACGTGCTCAAGCAGCAGAAGACCATGGAAGGCAACATTGCCGACCTGATCATCGGGCTGGAAGACGCAACCAACGTCTTCGGCGCCGAATTCGAGAGCATGAAGAGCTATACCGGCTGGGAAAACTTCGTCGGCATCTTCTCCGCCCAGCGCAAGCAGCGCATGCGCACCGAGCGCGTCCGCAACATGTCGCTCGCCGGCAACCTGCAGGAGCTTCTGGCCAAGTCCGACACCATCGTCGGCATCCTGCGCGAGCAGAAGAACGTGCTCGACCAGCGCTACAAGACCTCCGAGACCAGCCTCGGCCAGGTGATCGAGCGCCGCAAGGCGACGATGGAGCAGCTGACCGCGACGCAGAAGCGGATCGAGGAGCTGAACCCGCTGCTGCTCGACATCGAGAACAGGATTTCCGCCTCCACCAGCCAGCAGGAGCGCACCCAGCTCGAGGGTGAGCGCTCGAAGCTCGCGACCGAATACAACGAGAAGCAGGCGAAGGAGCAGGAGCTTTTGGCGGAGAGCCAGACGCTGGAGCGTTACACCTCGATGTTCCAGACCTTCGTCGATTCGCTGAACAACCAGATCGCGGCCCAGTCGACGCTGATCAACAAGCTGACCATCGACACCGAGCAGCGCATCGTTCTCTACAAGGCGCTGGAAGATTCGTTGAAGACCGCCGCCCAGCAAGACGTCGCCCACAAGATCAACACCTTGGGCTCGCAGGTGGACAACACGGCGGAAGAAACCATGGCCGGCATTGGCGCCGCGGCGCAGAAGCACATCGGCGACCTGCTCGAAATGCACGAGAAGAACATGGTCACCACGGCCGACATCCAGCGCCGCAAGAAGCTCGCCGACGACGCCTTCGCGCGCCGCTTCGACGAGGTGATGCGCAAGCACAATTCGGCGGACTATGTGAAGGCGGGCGCTTAGGCGAACAGCACGCCCGACCTTCATGACCGCCGACAACCCCGCCGCCCGCTATTTCGACGCGATCGCAGCCGCGCTCGCCGGGCTGGACATCTTCCTGCGCGACGATTCCTCACCGCTCTACAAGCATGGCGTGATCGCGCAGGTCGTGTCGGAATACATCGTCCGGCTGGAAAACTCGTTCGGCGCCTGGCGCAATCGCCTGGGCTTCATGGACAGTTTCAAGATCAACCGCGCCGAAAGCGGCTTTCCGGTGTTCCAGAACGTGCTGGAACTCGACAATGACCGACGCACCGCCGAAAAGCGGCTGGCGGCCATCCCTGCGCCCGACGCGCTGCGCAACGACATGGCGGACTTCATCCTCCGCCACAAGGCGCTGCCGACGGACCTGCAGCGGTCGATGGCCGAGCGGCTCTATCTCGAGAGCGCCAGCACCGGCCTGCTCTTCGCGCCCTTCGTACTGCCGAAGACCGTCAAGGTCTCGGTCAACCCGAAGACGATGCGCCCCTACTATTTCGTCCACTGGGGGGCGTTCGACGGCCTGGCCAACCTGCCGATGGTCTATATGGCCGCGGTCGAAGATTCGTCGGAGCGAATGGTCGACACGCTGGTCACCTCCGACGGCAAACTGAACGAGAAGGTGCCGATTCCGCTGCCGGTCGAAGGCCTGCTCAACCCGGAACTCGCGCACCGTTTCGACGATTTCGCCGAGAAGAACTCGGCCTATTCGCTGTCGCCTGCGACCATCGCCGGCAATCTCGACAAGGATTTCGAGACGCTGCACCCCAAGCAGATGCGCCGCTTCATCCTGGGCCCGTTCTATTCGGCGGGCATCACCGAGAACAACTCGACCGTGCAGCAGGTGCTGGAAAAGGTGCGCAAGGCCGAGAACGCCTGGCTGCTGACCTGGACCATCCAGGAAGTCTATTCGAAGAACGAGCGTCCGGGCCGCAAGGGCCTGTTCTCCAGCGAGAAGGCGACGCAGGAATTCTTCATCAACACCGACGACCTCGAAGCCGCGCGCATGGGCGTCTCGACCTATGAAAAGCACGCCCTGATCCCGCACGAAGCCTACCAGGCGCTCTATGCCGCCGGCGAGGCGCAGAAGATCTTCGGCGGCTACAAGGTGCACATCCTGTCGAAGGGACAGGTGATCTCGGATGTGTGAGGAGCCACAATGGACACCGGCCTGACGACCATCGACGAGAAGGACATCGACAAGCATCGCCCGACCGCGCAGTCGATGGTGACTCGGGTGATCGTGCTGGAGGCCTCGACGGGTCTCGCGAACACCGCGCTCGCCGGCACCGGGCGGCGCTTCGTCTCGACCGTATCGACCGGCTCGGCGCAGCGGACCAAGGAGGTCGAGCTGGCGAAAACCGTCGCCGCCGTCCGCCCCGACGACCAGATGCTGTCGATCCTGCAGCACACCCTGCTCTACCGGGCCCGCCGGGGCATCAGCATTGCGTTGGCGGTCTCCGACGTCTTCGCGCGCGGCAACGACCTTGAAGCCCTGCAGTCGAAGAATGCGCGCGCCCCGCTGGAAGGCGAGGATGCCTCGAACTTCAAGAAGCTGATCACCGCCTCGGCCTATGTTTCCGCCTTCGCCTTTGCCTCCTATCTGACCCAGACGATCGAGGCCGACGGCGAGCCGCCGAACGATATCGCCGAACCGAACTTCCTGTTCGACACCGCGCAGGACGCGCTGAAATCGATGGTCGCCGGACTGGACACGGCGATCACCGGCTCCAAGGACGACCACGACATGATGGCCCGGGCGAAAGCCTTCGCGCGCATCGCCATCGAGGGCCTGCTGACACGCAAGGGCCGCTTCGACGGGCTCGGCGCCTTCGAGGACGCGCATATCCGCATCGAGGCCGACGATTTCACGCTGAACGGCTTCGACGTCGCGCCTGGGCAGAAATCGAAGCCCTTGGTCATGACTTTCAAAAAGCCGGAGGAAGTCGTCGGCAACCACATCGCCAAATACCAGGCGGTGAAGCTCGCCAAGATGGTCATGGCCTACGACTTCGAGCGGCAGATGAACCCGTTCGTCGAGTTGGGCGGCTTCCTTTTCACCTTCATCGGCGACGGGGCGCCCGGCACCGGCAAGACGACGCTGATCCAGATGATCGCCGGCCTCGTCAACGGCCACTGCCAGGTCGCCGGCTATCCCTTCCACTACCAGAATTTCGGCGTCGACCAGATCTCGTCCTACCAGGGCAAGTCGGGCCAGAACTGCCGCGCCTTCATCGAGAACGTGCTTAACCCGAAGGCGATCGGCTTCGGCACCATCGACGACATCGACCAGGTCGCCGCGAAGCGTTCCGACGACCGCGCCTCGGCCGGCCAGCACGAGATCACCGGCGTGCTGATGGACGCGTTCTCCGGCGCGATGACGGTGGTGCGCGGCAACTGCACCTTCGGCATGTTCTCAAACTATCCCGAAAATGTAGACGACGCGCTGCGCCAGCGGGCCGGCGCCCGCTGGCTGGTCGACGGGCCGCAGACCCGCGACGACTACATCGACATCTTCGTGCTGCTGGCCGGCAAGAACCACAAGATCCCGCTGGGCGAACACGACCTCTACGCCGCGCAGGAAATCCAGCGCGCCGTCGACACGGCCTATGAGAGCCACTCCAAGCCGCACGAGGACAAGCTGCTCGGCGTCTTCGACCGCTTCATGAAGGAAAAGGGCCAGCCGAAGACCATGGCCGATGTCGGCGACTACCTGCACCGCATCAAGGAAGCCGAACCCCGCTTCACCGGCCGCGCCATCAAGAACGTCACCGACGCAATCAAGATGCGCGCCATGGACATCGAGTTGCCGGACGACTGGTTCGCCGCGCCGGAAACCTTCATGCACAAGCCCTACGACGAGAAGAAGGCCATGATCGAGGAACTGCGCGGACCCTTCGACATGGACATGGTGCTGCAGGAGGTGAACCGTTACGCCGACTCCGAATTCCGCTACTCCGACCGCTCGGACGACTCGGCCGTCTCGAAAATGATCCGCGACGCCCGCCTGCGCGAGCGGGCGGTGAAGGAAATCGAGGAACTGAAGGCGAAGGGGCTGTGGGGCGCGTGATCGACCACAGTTGCAAAGCGACCTGCATTTGAATAATCTAGCTAAGCTAGCTTTTGAGGTAAGTGATGCGGCACTTCGGTACGTTTGAAGCAAAGAATCGTCTCAGTGCGCTGCTCGACATGGTCGAAGCGGGAGAAGAGGTGACCATCACCCGCAATGGAAAGGCAGTCGCGCGTCTTGTGGCTCCTGAAACACGAGACTTGGAAAAGGCACGTGAAGCTGCAGCCGGCCTTCGGGCGATACGCGCTCGCAGTAAGCCTGGCCCGGAAAGCCTGAAGGACCTTGTCAACGAGGGGCGCCGCTATTGAGCATCGTCGTCGACAACTCGATGGCGCTCGCATGGACGCTGGAAGATGAACACAGCGCGGCTTCGGATGCGATTCTGGAAGTCGTGACGAGTCAAGGAGGCCACGTCCCATTCATCTTTCGTGCGGAATTTGCCAACGGTCTCACGATGGCTGTTCGACGAAAGAGGGTCGATGACCAGGGACGCTCGGAAGCCCTTGCATTCATGGAAGGTCTGAATCTGACGCATGATCTGGAGGGCAGCATGCGCATCAGCTCGGCCGTGGCTTTGGCGGACAAACACGACCTGACCGTTTATGACGCCCTCTACCTGGAGCTTGCCCAACGTGTGGGCTGTCCGCTCGCGACATTTGACAAGAAGCTTTCCAATGCCGCCCGCAGCGCCGCCGTGGCGTTGGCGGTTCCGGCGCGCTGAGCATTCGCATGGACCTCCTCCGCGACAACGAGCTGATCTACGGCCGCCTCCTGCCGGTCGACGAACCGCACCTCATCGACCGCTACAACAAGGCGCTGAAGGCCTTCGGCCTAGCGCCCACGAAGCTGAAGAGTTTCGAGATCGACCGCACCGGCTTTTCGCCCGAGATCGCCAAGGAGCTGGATGATCCGCTCTATCTCGATCCGAACGAGGTCAACCGGCGCTTCATCATCCTGACGCCGGCGCAGGCCGATCTGCCGGTGGTGCACACGGCGTTTTCGAACACGTCGCAGCTCATGTACGAATTCTACGACCGCAACCGCCGGGTCATCGACGCGCTGACGATCAAGGACGTGATCTTCGGCGAGATCGAGGATTCGGTCGCCAAGGTCGACGACATCGAGGATCTGCTGTCGATCAACCAGGTCGAGTTCCGGGTGCTGTCCGCCGAGGATGTGCTCGGCAAGGCGAACGAACTCGGCACGCTGGTCGATCGACTCAGGCAGGAGCCCGACGCCTGGCGCGACACGGCGATGATGCAGCGCATGGTCGAACTCGCCAAGGTGACCGGCGACATCCGCGAGAACAAGCTGGTGCCGGACCAGGTGATCTTCCGGCATGAGGCGTTCTGGACGACCCATTTCGGCGGCATCTACGTCTTCATCGACAAGGACATGACGACGGTCATCTCGGACCCGGCAGCGCCCGGCTTCCGCCGCTCAAGGCCGTGGCAGGTCAGCTATCTCGGCATCCGCGACGCCGAGCGCGTGTTCCGCTTCCTCGCTGCGTCCGGCCGGCTCGACTTGCCCCGTGCATCCTGGCTGGAAACGTCCAACTATCTCGAACATCGCGCCGAGATGGCGATCCGCTCACTGATCCACCGCCAGCAGCCCGAGCTCGACTTTTCGCAGGTGGACAAGGTGTGGCTGCAGACCTGGATCCACGGCAATGCCGACCTGATCAACCGGGACGGAACGTTCCCGTTCCTGAATGCCGCCAAGCGCGAGATCGCCCAGACCGGCAAGATGAATCTGGAAGACGTCGCGCCCGAGCGGCGCTTCCTCGTGGTGCGTGCAAAGCCCGGCCATCCCGACGCCTGGCTGACCAACCGTCTGATCTCCGATTTCGTGCCGGACGACTTCGTCTCGCGCTACGTGTTCAGCAAGCAGGCCTTTTACAGGGAGTATGAAGGCTGGGGGAAACGCTGGCGGGCGCATGTTGTGGATACGCTGAAAACCACATATCTGAAGGACAAGCCGGCGCTTAGGGCACGTCTCTATGGCCTGACCGACTAAGGAACCTCTGGGGTTAGATTATGCTCGATCCGATCGTCGCGTTCTTCACCATGGTGTTCCAGTGGATCGGACGCGGTATCGGCCTGCTGATCGGCGCTCTTTTGTGGCCCTTCCTGTGGTTCGGCCGCTGGTACATGCACAAGGGCTGGATCCTGAAGGCGGTCCTGGGCTCCGCGATCGTCGTGCTGGCGGCGCTCTACATCTATTTCATCTACGGCACCCAGCGCTGGACGGATTTCGACCCGGACTACATCGCGAAATACAACTTCGAACAGCGCAGGCGGTCTGCCGGCGAGCAGGCGGCCATTCCGCCGCAGCCGTCGCCCTCCAATGCCACGGCGGCGGCGCCAGTGACCTACCCGACAGCCACTGCGACCACCGGCCCCTCGGTCGCCGACGCGCCGGCCGCTGCCGTGGCCGCGCCCGCCGGCCGGAGCTGCGGCCGCTCGGCCATCGCCGAAGTCGCCGCCGATCTGGTGGATTTCAACGTCAACCGCAATCCGTGGATCTCGTCGATGATCCTCTACAAGGTCGGCCTGTTCGGCCTGTCCTGGGACAAGACGCCCTTCCTCGACAACAAGGCGTCCTTCCAGCGCGGCATCCACGAGGCGATCCGGCGCACGACGACCGAACTCGCCGACAATCTCGGCCGGGTGCGCGGCACATCGCAGATCGATTCCAACCTTCAGAGCGCGCGCGGCAACGCCCAGTTCGACGAATATACCTGGTATATCGGCCTGAACCCGCCCGGCCCAAAGACGCCCACGCCCGCCTATTACCGAGAGATCGTGCGCGACCTGCGCACCTTCGACGACCGCCTCGCGCGTTGCGAAGCCGTGTTCGACGCCCGCGCCGACAATCTGATCCAGTATCTTGACCGTATCGCCAGCGCATTGGGCGATACGTCCGCGATCCTGCGCGAGCGTTCGGAAAACTACAATCGCGGCTTCTTCGACGTCCGCGCCGACGACCGGTTCTGGTTCGCCTATGGCCAGCTCTACGCCTATTACGGCCTGATGAGCGCGGCGCATGCCGACTTCGAGGACGTGATCCGCGAGCGCAACCTCGACCAGCTGTGGAACGCGATGGAGAGCCAGTTCCGCTCGGCGCTGAGGATCCGCCCATGGATCATCGCCAACAGCGCCGAGGACGGCCTCTTCGCCACACATCTGGCGACGATGGGCTTCTACGTGCTGCGCGTGCGCTCCAACATGACCGAGATCCAGTCGGTGCTGCAACGCTGACGGGAAGGTTGCGGCTGGACATCCGGAGCAATCGGATTATGTGAGCGGCAACCGCAACTGACCGACGATCGCGCCATGCCGCCCAGCACCGTGACCACGCCCAAGGTCCAGCTCAAGCCGAAGGCCGAGCGGCCGAAGCTGCACAAGGTCATCCTCGTCAATGACGACTTCACCCCGCGCGAATTCGTCGTGACGGTCCTGCGCGCCGAATTCCGCCTGACCGACGACCAGGCGCACCGGGTGATGATCACGGCGCACCAAAAGGGCGTCTGTGTCGTCTCTGTCTATCCAAAGGACGTCGCCGAAACCAAGGCCGCCCGCGCCACCGACCACGGCAAGGCCGCCGGCTTCCCGCTGATGTTCACGACCGAGCCGGAGACGTGAGCACGCGATTCTCCTTTCGGAACCGTGTCGTCTGGCTTTCACGCTCCCGCGCGATAGATTGGCTGGACAGGTCGTGCATCAAGGAGGAAACAGATGATCAGGATTCTCGCCGTTGCGTTCGCCATCGGCATCTCCACTCCATTGGCGGTCACGCAAACCATGGCCCAGGACAACCGCATCGACACCGTGCGCCCCGACGCGCCGGAACTGGCAACATACGGCGAAAATGCGATCGGTGTGCGGACAATCGACCTCGTCAACAAGGACCAGATCGACATCGTCAATGTCGAAGCCGGCAAGGATCATCCGCGCTACGACCGGCCGCTGAAGGTCGAGGTCTGGTATCCGGCGGCGCCTGGCGGAACCGCGACGCCCTACGAGGGCGTCTTCCTGCGCGACGGCGTCACGCAGGTTAAGCTCTCCGGAAAGGCGGTACGCGATGCCGCGCCGCAGGCGGCGGAAACGCCCTACCCGCTTGTCATCATTTCGCACGGCTATCCGGGAAACCGGTTCCTGCTCAGCCACCTGGCGGAAAATCTCGCATCGAAGGGCTATGTCGTCGCCTCGATCGATCACAAGGACTCGACCTATGACGACCAGGGCAAGTTCGGCTCTACCCTGGTCAACCGCCCGCTCGACCAGAAGTTCGTGCTGAACGAGATCGAACGGCTCGGCGGCGAGGACGGCAATTTCCTCAACGGCATCGTCGATGCCGACAAGGCTGCCATCATCGGCTATTCGATGGGCGGCTACGGCGCGGTGATCTCGGCCGGCGCCGGTGTGACTGAGACCTCGGTCGGCTACGAATGGGGCGCCCCGGACAAGACGCTCGCCGTCAACCAGGCCGGCTCCGAGACCCACAACGCGCTGCCGGACGAGCGTGTGAAGGCTGTCGTCGCTTTCGCGCCTTGGGGCATGGAACGCGGCTTCTGGGACGAAGACGCCTTGGCAAAGATCCAGAAGCCGATCTTCTATGTCGCCGGCAGCGTCGACGACGTCTCGGGCTACGAGAACGGCGTCAAGAAGATCTATGAAGGTACCATCAATGCGGACACCTATCTGCTGACCTTCGAGAACGCCAACCACAACGCCGCTGCCCCGATGCCCGCGCCGGCTGAATCCTGGTCGAAGTCGGAAAAGCTCGGCTGGGCGCCGTTCGACCACTATGCCGATCCGGTGTGGGACACCGTTCGCATGAACAATATCGCGCAGCATTTCGTCACCGCCTTCCTCGGCAAATATCTGAAGGAAGACGAGGGGATGGACGCCTATCTCGATGTTGTCCCGGAAGCCGCGAGCGGCGTCTACGCCGCCAACGAGGGCGGCACGTTCAAGCCCGAGCACACCTACTGGAAGGGCTTCGCCGACCGCACCGCCAAGGCCCTGACACTGAGCCACCGCATGGCGGGCAGCAATTGAGGGCAAGCCGCAATCGTGGAACCCGCCGGCGATAACCCGGCGGGCTCCAGGTTGTTGCCGGAAGACTTTCTCTCGCTGATGTGCCTTGAACGGCAGCCGATTTCAGCCATATACTTTGCGCCAACTGGGTGGAGGAAGTATCATGGCAGTCATTTCTTTGAGCGTTGATTTCAGCGGCGCGTTTACCATCGTCAATCCGGTAAACAATTTCAGCGCAAGCGGGTTCGACTTCACATCGGTTGATCCGATGCAGACCGAGCAGGACAGCGGCATCCAGGGTCTGGCATTTGCTGGCAGCGGCATGACGATCACGCTGCCCATTCCGCGCAATGAGGTCAAGCTGGCCCTCATCGGCGGCGCAAACGAGATGCGTGTCCAGGGCCTGGCCCACGACGGAACCGTTGTTGCTTTGGAAATGGTTGCTGCGGGCCACATTCTGCGCAACGTGCAGCTCAAGGCAGCTGGGATTGCGTCGGTCACCGTGGATCAAGGCAACAACGAGGGGCTTCTCGTGTCCATCGCCATCGAGGTGGAGATCGGCTAGCACCTCCTTCGCCGCCTTCCCTCTTGCCCTCGCCCTCCATCGGTGGTTCGATGCCCTCATGGCCCTAACCGGCCGCTCGGCCGGACAGGCCTTGCGACGGCCGGGTGGCCGGCCGCCGCTCATGAGGAAACGCATGGGAGGAGGACAGCATGGGCAAGCGCGCCGGAGAGAGGCGCAAGGGACCGAAATGCATCGCCATCATCGGTCCCTTCGCAAGCGGCAAGACAACGCTTTTTGAAGCCATTCTCGCGCGAACCGGCGCGATCCCCAAACAAGGCAGCGTGGCGGCGAGGAACACCGTCGGCGACAATTCGCCGGAAGCCCGCGCCCACCTGATGAGCACCGAGGCGAGCTTCGCCACGGTCAAGTTCATGGGCGAGACGATCACCTTCGCCGATTGCCCTGGCTCCATCGAGTTTGCCTACGAGGCGATTCCGATCCTTGCCGCCTGCGATGCGGCCATCGTCGTCGCCGAGGCCGATGACAAGAAGATTCCCGCGCTGCAGCTGATCCTGCGCCAGCTCGACGATCTCGGATTGCCGCGCATGCTGTTCCTCAACAAGGTCGACAAGATCACCGCCGGCGTGCGCGACGTGCTGAAGATCCTCCAGCCGGCGAGTTCGGAGCCGCTGCTGTTGCGGCAGATCCCTTTGCGAAAGGACGGCATCGTCATCGGCTCCATCGACCTGGCGCTGGAGCGCGCCTACGTCTGGCGCGAGCACGCCGAAAGCGAGGTCACCGCCATCCCGGACGACGAGAAGTCGCGTGAGGTCGAGGCCCGCTTTTCGATGCTGGAGCGGTTGGCTGACCACGACGACGCGCTGATGGAACAGTTGCTGGAGGAGATCGAACCGCCGCGCGACGCTGTGTTTGACGATCTCGCCGCCGACCTGCGCGAGGGTTCGGTGACGCCGGTTCTGATCGGCTCCGCCGAACACGGCAACGGCATCCTTCGGCTCCTGAAGGCGATCCGCCACGACGCGCCGGACGCATCCGACACCCGCAAGCGTCTCGGTGTCGATGGATCGAGCTGCGTGCGGGTCATCAAGACCTTCCACACGCCGCACGGTGGCAAGCTGTCGGTCGCGCGCGTCCTGAGCGGCACCGTCGCCGACGGCGCGGAATTCGCCACCGAAGGCGGTCGGACCGGAAAGGTCTCGGGCATATACCGCCTGACAGGCCGCGACCAGGCCAAGCTCACCACCGCCGCCGTCGGCGAGACGGTGGCGTTCGGCAAGCTCGACGACATTCGCACCGGCGACGCGCTGGCCATCGGCAAGGTCGCGCCGGCCAAAGCCGTGCTGCCGCCGCCACCCGAACCTGTCTTCGCGACGTCGCTCCGCTCGAAGGAGCGCAAGGACGACGTGAAACTGTCGACAGCGCTGCAGCGCATGGCGGAAGAGGACCCGTCGCTGACAGTCAGCCAGAACCAGGACACCGGCGAGACCTTGCTCGCCGGTCAGGGCGAGATGCACCTGCGCGTCGCGATGGAGAAGCTGGAAGGGCGTCACCAGATTCCCTTGCAGGCGCGGCCGCCGCAGGTGCCTTACCGGGAGACGATCCGCAAATCCGTCCAGCAGCGCGGCCGGCACAAGAAGCAGTCGGGCGGCCACGGCCAGTTCGGGGACGTGGTGATCGAGATCAAGCCGCTGCCGCGTGGCTTGGGCTTCGAGTTCACCGACACGATCACCGGCGGCGTGGTGCCAAAGACTTATATCCAGTCGGTCGAGGCCGGCGTGCGCGACTACCTGAAGACGGGACCCTTCGGTTTCCCGGTGGTCGACCTCGCCGTCAACCTCTCGGACGGGTCCTACCACGCGGTCGATTCATCCGACATGGCGTTCCAGATGGCGGCCAAGATCGCCATGAAGGAAGGGATGGCGGCGTGTTCGCCGGTATTGCTGGAGCCCGTGATGAAGGTCGAGATCGCGACACCGTCGGATGCCACGGCGCGGATCACCGCTCTGATCCCGCAACGGCGCGGCCAGATCCTCGGCTACGACGCGCGAGACGGCTGGCCGGGGTGGGACGTGGTCGAGGCGACGCTGCCGCAGGCGGAAATCGGCGACCTGATCGTCGAACTGCGCTCGGCCTCGTCCGGCGTCGCGTCCTACACGGCGAAATTCGACCATATGGCGGAACTGACCGGACGGCTGGCCGACGACGTGATGAACGCCAACGGCAAGGCGGCGTAGCCGCTCCGAGCGAGATGAACTCAGATTCAACCGTTCTGCCGGAGGGAATTCGGACCAAGGTCGAGGGCTTCGGCGCGGCCGTGCTGGTGGCACGGCCAAGTCCGAAGGTTGACGGATTTGGATCGAATTCACGCGGGCAGAACGGTTGAATCTGAGTTCATCTCGCTCGAGACGGCGCGGCCTCGCAACCGCGCCGTCTCGCCAATCAACAAGCCCGCTGCCGGCTGGACTGCTCCAGTCGGCGGTCCGCCATGCGGCCTGTCGGAAACGCTGTACTCGGAAATACATCCCCAAAAAGAAAAGAGGCCGGATCGATAAGGACCCGGCCTAGTCAATTGGAGTTGCCGTTGCCGGCGAAACCTCCAGAGGGGAACACTCGTGAGCGCTAATGGGAGGAGAACGCGCTCAGGAGATGATCGTGATATGAGCGCCTCGTGCCGAAATAACAAGCAACGTGCGCGCACTGCTGCCATGCAAAAACGCATGGATACGGCATTTGCTTGATATTTTTGCCCTGTGGACCAAGCCGCAGCATGAACTTGCCCAATCAATAGGCCCAGCTTCTGGCCTTTGAGATCAGGAAGTCGCGGAAGACCTGCAATTTTACCTGGTTCTTCATCGCATCGGGATAGCAGAAGTAGGTGTCGAACGACGGCACTTCCGTGTCCGGCAGAACCTGCACCAGCCCGACATCCTTGCCGATCAGGTAGTCGGGCAGCATGGCGACGCCGGCGCCGCGCTGCACGGCGCGCTTGATCGACAGGATGTCGTTGATCTGCAGCACGTTGGATCGCTTCGAACCATCCGGCCTTCCGGCCGTCTCCAGCCAGTTCACATCGCTGATATGGGTCGGGATCGGGTCGCCGAACGTGACGATCCGGTGGTTGTCGAGATCGGCGATCGATGACGGCTTGCCGTGCTTTTCGATGTAGGACGGCGAAGCGTAGATGTGGAAATGCACGGTGAAGATGCGGCGCTGGATCAGGTCGGGCTGCTGCGGCTGGCGCAGCCGGATGGCGCAGTCCGCCTGGCGCATCGTCAGGTCCAGCTCTTCGTTGGCGAGGATCAGCTGAAGCTGGATTTCCGGATAAAGCTCGAGGAATTCCGGCACGCGGTCGGTCAGCCAGCCGGCGCCGAGCCCGACCGTCGTCGTGACGCGCAGCGGCCCCGACGGTCGGTCCTTGGTCTCGGTCAGCCGCGACTTGACGTTCTCCAGCTTCATCAGAACGTCGTGCGCCGTGCGGAACAGCATCTCGCCCTGCTCGGTCATCACCAGCCCGCGGGCATGCCGGTGGAACAGCGGCACGCCGACATCGTGCTCGAGCGCGCTCACCTGCCGCGAAATGGCGGATTGCGACAGGCGCAACTTCTCGGCGGCGTGGGTGAACGACCCTGCTTCGGCGGCGGCGTGAAACACCCGCAGCTTGTCCCAGTCGAGTGACATGCGTTCCCCCTCGCTCCGGCGGAGGCCAGGCGGCCTGCGCCGATCCGCTATTCCGCGGCCTCGCGGTGCGATTCCATCTCCGCCAGGTATTTTTCGGCCTCGAGCGCCGCCATGCAGCCCATCCCGGCGGCCGTCACCGCCTGCCGGTAGATGTCGTCGGTCACGTCGCCCGCGGCAAACACGCCCGGCACGTCGGTCCGGGTCGAATCCGGCGCGGTCCACAGGTAGCCGTTCGGCTTCTGCTTCAGCTTGCCGACAAACAGCTCGACCGCCGGCGCGTGACCGATGGCGACGAAGACGCCGTCGACCGGCAGTTCGGACACCGCGCCTGTCTTGATATGCTTCAGCCGGATGCCGGTGACCGACGGCGGCAGCGGCTTCTTGCCCTCGACGCCGGTGATCTCGTCGACCACGTGGTCCCACATCACCTTGACATTCTCCTTCCGGAACAAACGCTCCTGCAGGATGCGCTCCGAGCGGAACTCGTTGCGGCGGTGGATGACGGTGACGCTCTTGGCGAGATTCGACAGGTAAAGCGCTTCCTCGACGGCCGAATTGCCGCCGCCGATGACGACAACATCCTTGCCGCGGTAGAAGAAGCCGTCGCAGGTGGCGCAGGCCGACACGCCAAAACCCTTGTAGGTCTCCTCGCTCGGGATGCCGAGCCACTTCGCCTGCGCTCCGGTGGCGATCACCAGCGCGTCGCAGGTGTAGGTCGTGCCGGAATCGCCCTTGAGCACAAATGGCCGCCGCGCGATATCGACCTCGACGATGATGTCATTGATCATGTCCGTGCCGACATGCTCGGCCTGCTTGCGCATCTCCTCCATCAGCCAGGGCCCCTGGATCGGATCGGCGAAGCCCGGATAGTTCTCGACATCGGTGGTAATCATCAGCTGTCCGCCCTGCTGCATGCCGGCGATCAGCATGGGCTTCAGCATTGCACGCGCCGCGTAGATGGCGGCGGTGTAGCCGGCTGGGCCAGAGCCGATGATGGCGACGGGTGCGTGGCGGGTGGACATCTGCGGAAACCTCGGCGAACGGTTGGAGCACGGCTGTGCCCCCGCCGCGCGCAATCGCGCCGGCGACCCTGATGTAAGGAGTGTGCCGGCCCTTGTGCAAGTGCGCATCGGCGCTTGCACACAGGTAGGGATTGTCGCATTTCCGCATCCGCACTATGCGGCGGCCCCGATCTCCCGTAACTTTATTGCGTACCGCAGCCGCACGGTATCGTCTCGAAAGGAACACCCCCTCATGGGGCCGAAGACCGACCTCGACTCCATCGACTGGAAAATCCTGAAAGAGCTGCAGGATGACGGGCGGATGACCAATGTCGAGCTGTCGCGCCGCGTCGGCATTTCCGCCCCGCCATGCCTGCGCCGGGTCAAGCGGCTGGAAGACTCGGGCATCATCCGCGGCTACCGGGCGCTGATCAACGCGCCGGCGCTCGGCCAGGAAGTGGTCGCCTTCTGCCTCATCGGCCTGCACCACCAGTCGGACGCCGAGCTCAAGCTCTTCTCCGAGCGCACGCGCGGATGGCCGATCGTTCGCCAGGCCTGGATGGTGTCCGGCGAATCCGACTTCCTGCTGCACTGCGTGACGCCCAACCTCGCGGCGTTCCAGGGTTTCGTCATCGAGACGCTGACGTCGACCCCCAATGTCGACACCGTGCGAACGGCCTTGACCATCCGGCAGATCAAGGACGAGGGCCTCGTGGACATGAGCGAGGTCAAGATCTAGCGATAGATCTTCGCCAGCCTGCCGCCGAAGACCCGCCGGATTGCCTTGCGCAGCGACATCGGCGAGCGTTTCTTCATCTCCGACTGGTAGGCCTCTACCCACTTTCCCGACGGCAGCACCGGCCCAGGAATAGGCATCGGCTCGTCCCGGAAGAGCTGCACCATTGTGGCGAGGCGCGCATGAAACGCGTCGAGCGCCGCGCCCTCCAGCATCGGCTTTCGCACAACCACGGCACTGTCGCGCCAGTGGCCGCCCTTGACCGCCGCCGCCAGCCGGTCGGTCTCAAAATAGCTTTCGACCAGTTCGAGCCCCGTGACGGTCGCAAGCGATGCCCACGAATCCGGATAGAAGCGCCAGCAATCCAGCGGATAGCGATGCACCGCCCCGCCGCCGGGAGCCACGATGAGCGCCACCCCGCCGGGCGCCAGGACACGCGCGATCTCCGCAAAGGTGATCCAGAAATACGGATTGTGTTCGAAGGTCTGGCCGGAGACGCAGATGTCGAAGGCGCCGTTCTCGATCTCGTTCCAGATGAACGGGTTGGCCGGCACGATGTCGACATTGTCGCCGGCCTCGAGATCCAGCCCGACATAGGAAAAGCGCGGCTCGGGAAACAGCAGCCGGTAGGTGTCCTGCGTGTGATAGGATTTCGCGCCGATCTCCAGCACGCGCACCGAGCCGCCCCCCGGCCGCGCCGCTGGCGCGTATTCCCGCACGAAGATTTCGGCCTTCACAAACGAGGATTCATGCATGGTGGCGCTTTCGATCAGTCAATGGACGGCGAGACTGGTAGCGCATCGTCCGCGCCGTCTCCAGCCGCGACCGGCGAATTTCCCGCCCCTTGACCGGGGCGGGCGGAGTGGGCAGACAGCATCGCGGACGCTGCCGGGTGGCACCCGGCCGCATGGAACCATGAATGACAGCGACGCGACCGGTCACGGACAATGAGCAGAACCTCGTCGACGCGGACGAGGCCGCATCCTTCGGGACCTTCGCGCCTGACGGTTTCCAGCGGGCGGTGATCGCGGCCGCCCGGGGCAGCTTCCTGCGCCGCGGACTGTTCCGCCCTGCTGTGGCGAGGCTCGTTATGGGAACGGCCGGCCGGCCGCTGGACGTCACCTTCCGCGGCTGCGCCTACCGGTTGCGCGGCCGCAACAACCTGATCGAACTTGGCATCCTGCTGCGGGCTGACTACAACGCCGACGACATCGACTTCCTTCTTTATGGCAGCCGTCCCGGTGACAATTTCGTTGACGTCGGATCGAACATCGGCCTCTACGCGCAACCGATGGCGCGCCGCGCCGGTTCCGGAACGGTCGTCGCAATCGATGCAAACCCGCTGATGGCGCGCCGCCTTGCATGGAACGCCGACGCGTCGGATCTGGACAATCTCAGCATCTTTGCCTGCGCCGTCAGCGACCGCGAGGGCGCGGCGTCCTTGGCCATCCGCAAGGAAGATATCGCCATCGTCTCGGTCGATGAACACGCCGGAGGAAGCGTGCCGGTACGCACGCTCGCCGGCATCGTCGCGGAAGCGGGCCTTGCCGCCATTCACGGGCTGAAGATCGATATCGAGGGTCACGAGGACAAGGCGCTGGCGCCGTTCATTCTTGGCGCGGAGGACAGCTTGCTGCCACAGCGCATCGTCATCGAGCGCGCGCCGGGCGGCGACTATCCGGAATGTGCCGCCGCCTTCTCCCAGCGCGGCTACGCCCGCGTCGGCCAGTCGCGCAACAATTCGTTCTATCTGAGAACCTAGGACCGGGTCGTTCTGCGCAGCAGCACGACGTCCGACCGCCGCTCGACGACCGAAAAGCCAGCCGCCTCGAGTAGATCCAGCATTCCGTGCTCCGAAAGTCCCCGCTTCGGATAATCACGCGGGTGAAGTTCGACAATCGCGACGTGGACGCTCTGCAGTGCCTGGCTGTCGTGGCGGAACAGGTCGAACTCGGCGCCCTCGATGTCCGCGACCAGCGCGATCCTTGGCGGATTGCCGATCCGCCGAAGCAGGTCGGCGAGCGTCACGGCGGGAACCTCGACCACCCTGCCCTCGCCGGAGCCGGTATCCAGCGAGTTGGCATGCGGCTCGCGGCCGATGCGGAACCGCGCCACCGGCCCGCCATAATAGAGCGCCGCATGGACCACTTCGGTTTGCCCCTCGGGCGCGTCAGTGGTGGCATTCTTGCGGCAAACGCCCACCAGATCGGCATTGGCCTCGACGATCAGGTGCTTCATGTTTGGGGAAAGCCGTGAGCGGATCAGCCTGGACACGACGCCCAGCGACCCGCCCAACTCGATGACCGGCATGTCGGGAGGCAGATGGGCGACGATCATCTCCGCCTCCTCGCGCTCGTACTTGCCGCGGATCAGAGCGTTTGCGACGGAAAGCTCGGAATTCTCGGGAATGGCGACCGACAGGCCGTGATAATCGAAGTTCGCTCCGTGGCGCGACAGATGCCGCCCGACCCGGATGCGTCGAAAAAAATCGCGAAACATATTGCGCATCATCGTACGTCCAACCATTGACCTCATGGGCGCCTGTACGCGCGGTTGGCACGCGGCAGGCGGTCCGGGTTCGCCTCTGGAAACTGATGCATGCTCCTCTCGGTCGAAAAGAAGTTCATATTCATCCACATCCCGAAGACCGCCGGGTCGTCCCTGAAGCGGGCGCTTGCCCCCTATGCGCTGAATCCGCAGCGAAGTCAGTACCGGCGCCTGCTATCGCATTTGCCGGTTCCCGAGAGCCCGGAACGGGCGTGGCTTCGCCAGCATGACAAGGCGGCATGGATCCGGCTCAAGCTGCCGCGCTCGGTCTTCGAGAGCTATCACAAGTTCGCGGTCGTGCGGAACCCTTACGACTACGCCGTCTCCTATTATGCCTATGTCCGCGGCAACGACCGCAGCCGCGCCAACCGCCACGCGCAAGGCACGTTTCTCGAGTTCCTGAACTATCTCCGACGTAAGGACGCCATCAGCGGCATCACCCAGTCGAGCTGGATCGTCGATGCGAAAGGAAGCCTCATCATCGACCAGATTCTCCGCTTCGAGACGCTGGACGTGGACTTTGCAGAGCTGTCGGCGCGCCTGGGGCTCGAGGCCAGCCTGCCGCACGTCAACCGGTCAGAGCGCGGCGACTATCGCGCCATGTATGGTGAGGAAGAGCGCGACCTCGCCGATCGCCTCTTTGCACGCGATCTCGAACTGCTGGGCTACAATTTCAACGGACCGACCGGCGGCAGCGGCGCCCCATAGGCGCCGCCATCCCTCCAGGCGGACCACGCACCCCGCAACTGGCCGAGATGCTTGGCGCGGCGGCGTGCGGACAGCAGATTGTGCGGCAGTATCAATCCGCTTAGCGCGCTGGTGAATGTCCGGAGCCAGGCAAGGCGGCCGCCATGCTTCGTGAGCGCATAAATCCGCGACCGCGCCATGTGATAGCCCTTGAACGCTGCGACCGCCGGCGAGCGCCCTGACGAATGGCCGGCCATGTGGTCCACGCGCGCGTCAGGTACGAACCAGACCGGCCCGCACTGCCGGCGCAGCCGGACCGACAAGTCGTCGTCCTCGTGATAGAGAAAGATCGCGGGATCGAACCCGCCGACGGCCTCGAAGGCGGACCTGCGCACGAAGATCGCGCCGCCGAGCAGCACGATAATCGGCGCGTCCTTGTCCGGCGCGCCCTGCGCCAGCCATTCGGCGCGCGGCACGAGGATCGAACGGCGCTTGAACTCCGTCCTGCCATTCGGCTTGACGATCCGCGGATTGGCCGCAGCCGCGTCGGGATGCCCGTCCATGAAGGCGACAAGCGCGTCGACGCAGCCGGGGTCAAGCCGCGCGTCCGGATTGACGAAGAACAGGAACTCGCTGCCGGACACCGCTGCTCCGGCGTTGCAGCCGCGGCCGAAACCGTGGTTCCGGTCCAGCCGCCGCAACGCCGCGCCGTGACGCGCCGCGACGGCGGCGGTATCGTCGCTCCCGCCATTGTCGACCACGACGACAGCCACGCGGGGCGGGATCGATTCGAGCAGCCCAGCGAGAACCGCCGCGCTGTTGTAGGACACGGTCACCACCGTCACGCGCGTAAGGGGATCGTCGCGGGCGGATGTCATGTGCCTGGAGCCCAGGCGGCGTCATACACGGCCCTGATCTGGCGCACCTCGCGCTCCAGCGGAAAGTGCTCGCGGACATGCTGCAGCGCGGCACCGCCGGCCCTTGTCCGGGCAACATCGTCGTCCATGAAAGGTGCGACCGCCTCGATCATCGCTTCGACGTCATCCGCCGGCACGATCGCGCCCGTCGTGCCGTCGACGACAAGCTCCGCGAACGCCCCGACATCCGCGGCGACCACGGGCACGCCGCAGGCCATCGCCTCGAGCGGCGTCAGGCCGAAGCCTTCCCAGCGCTGCGGCGCGACGAACAGCGACAGCGCCTGGTACCAGCGGTGGATGTCGGTATGCTCGCCGACGAAGCGGATGCGCTCCGCAAGACCTTCCGCCTCGATCCTCGCCCGCAGTTCCGCCTCGAATCCCTTGTGCTCGGCGGTGGTGCGGCCGGCGATGATCGCCGTCCAGTCCGGGTGCCGCGGCAACAGCGCGATCATCGCGTCGACGAACAGGTCCGTGCCCTTCTGACGGCGGATGCGGCCGAAGCAGCCGACGTATTGTCGCGCCGCGTCTAGCCCGACCGCGCTCCGCGCGCTGGCCCTGTCCGCCGGCGGCGAGAACCGCTGTGTGTCGATCCCGTGCAGCACGACACTGTTCGGAACGGTGAGGTAGGCGGCCGTCTTGGCGCTGGTCGCGATCACCGCGTCCATCCGCCCGATGAGAAACCGCGTCCAGCCGGTATGGCTTCGCTGCGAGGCGGAGGTGAACACCAGTTTCAGCGGCGCCCGCAGCACGTCGCGCAGCACGACGCCCGCCAGCATTTCCGTGTTGCGCCTCGCGTGCCAGATGCGCGGCCTGCCGTCGCGCGGCCGCCGCAGCAGGCCCGGCGCCTGCCACCAGCGCAGCTTCGGCAGGTGCGGCGGCAGGCCCGGGCCGAAAGCCGCGATCCGCATCGATTTCGCCTGTTCTGGTACGAGCTGGATGATCGTGCTCGTCACGCCCGACAGGCGGCGCTTGAAGTTGGGGGCGACGGCCTCGAGGTCGCCGACGTCGATCTGGCCGGTTTCGGACGCGGTCGGCATCGGCCGGACGGCCGATCCGTCCATCAGCCGAACCGGAGGTCGACGATCTCGTAGCCGCGCGCGCCGCCCGGCGCATTCACCTCGATCGTGTCGCCGACTTCCTTGCCGATCAGCGCGCGCGCGATCGGCGACGAGATCGAGATGCGGCCCGACTTCACGTCGGCTTCCTGGTCGCCGACGATCTGGTAGGTCTTCTTCTCCTCGGTATCCTCGTCGACCACGTCGACGGTGGCGCCGAACTTGATCTTGTCGCCCGACAGCTTCGACACGTCGATGACCTCGGCGCGCGCGATCAGGTCCTCCAGTTCACCCACGCGGCCCTCGTTCAGGCTCTGCGATTCCTTCGCGGCATGATACTCGGCGTTCTCGGACAGGTCGCCATGGGCGCGGGCTTCGGAAATCGCCTCGATGATGCGCGGACGCTCCTCCTGCTGGCGCCAGCGCAGCTCTTCCTTGAGAGCGGCGAAACCACCTGCGGTCATCGGGACCTTGTTCATTTACCTGCCCTTTCCTTCCACGGCGCGCCGGCGGCGTTGCACCGCGCATCGTCCCGGCGACACAAAAAGAAAACGGTCCGCAAGCACTCGCTGACGGGACCGCTTATCCTGATCTGATCACAATATAGCGATCTTCGGGCGATTTTCACGCGAAAAATGCTGACCCAGCGGATGCTAACCCGAAGAAATGCGCAATATCTCGGGCATTTCTGCAGGTTGAGCGGGCAGATCGGCAGTCTTCGGCGACGACCTGCGCGCTTCGATCGCCTGACGGGCGAGCTCAGGCGCGGCCAGATCGCACGCCGCGATCCGCCCGCCATTGGTCAGTTCGATCGACAGCGTGCCGCTGCCCGCCAGCCGTCCGCCAGGTCCCCGCCGAACCCGCACTGCGCGGATCAGGGCGTACGGCACCACATGGCGCTGGTTCGATGGGAACCCCGGCTGGAGATGCACCGCGTGCGAGAAGACGTCGACGCGCGTGGTGATGCGCCTGAGCACCGCATGCGCAACGAGGAAGGGCGCCGCCAGCGCCAGCACGATCATGCAGAGCCGCGCAATCGCCCCGTCGGCCTTGCCGGCAACGGCAAGCAGCGCCAGGAGAAGGCCGTAGCCGCCGATGATCACGGCCGCCGGCAGGAACAATGCAAGGGCCGACGGCGCGAAGTGCCCGCCACCGGTGTCGGCATTGTCGTTCTGCGCCCGCATGATCCCCCGAATCACGATCAACCGCTTGTGATCGCCACTATAGGTCGTCTTGCGCGTTCAGGTCCGGCAATGCCTTGCCGATCCGCCATCGGTCCCCACCTAAATGCCGAAATGGAGACGAAAATGCCTGGAAGAACCTATGCAGCAGCCGCATCCGCCGCGATTCTCGCCACGATGGCCGCCGTTTCGGTCGATGCCTGGGCCGAATCCTTCTCGACCGAGCAGGCCAGGATCAGGACCGACATCGTCGCGGACGGGCTGGAAAATCCCTGGGGCCTCGACTTCCTGCCCGACAACGCAGTGCTGGTGACGGAGCGCCCCGGCCGCTTGCGCATCGTCGCCGTCGACGGAACCGTGTCGCAACCGGTCGCCGGCCTGCCCGACATCGCCGCGCGCGGCCAGGGCGGGCTCCTGGACGTCGCCGTCGCGCCGGATTTCGCCCGGTCGGGCCGGATCTACTTCACCTTCTCAGAGCCCGGCCAGGGCGGCGCGGGCACGGCGATCGCCAGTGCGACACTGGTGCGCGACGGGGCGAACCCGCGTCTCGACGATGTGAAGATCCTGTTCTCGATGGCGAAGAAGACCGGCAAAGGCCAGCATTTCGGTTCGCGCATCGTGCTGCACCCGGACGGCACGATCTACTTTACCACCGGCGATCGCGGCGAAGGCCCGCGTGCGCAGGACATGTCGGATTCCGCCGGCGCCGTGCTGCGCATCAATGCCGACGGGACTGTTCCGGCCGACAATCCCTATGCTTCAGGCCAGGATGGCGCACTGCCGCAGATCTTCTCCAAGGGCCATCGCAACCCGCAAGGCTTCACGATCGATTCGACCGGCACTCTGTGGACCGTGGAGCACGGCGCTCAAGGCGGCGACGAGGTGAACAATCCCCAAGCCGGGAAGAATTACGGCTGGCCGCAGATCAGCTATGGCATCAACTACAATGGCGCCAAGATCGGCATCGGGAGCGAGGCCCCCGGCTTCGAGCAGCCGGTGCACTATTGGGACCCGTCGATCGCCCCATCGGGTCTCGTCGTCTATGAGGGCGAGATGTTCCCGGAATGGAACGGCGACTTGCTGGCCGGCGCGCTGAAATTCCAGCTCCTGTCCCGCCTCGACCGAGACGCCGGCGGCAGGATCGTCAAGGAGGAGCGCATCCTCGAAAACCAGTTCGGCCGCATCCGCGACGTCAACGTCGCGCCGGACGGTTCGATCTGGCTGCTGACCGACGAAGCCGATGGCCAGATCGTCCGGATCAGCCGCGACGACTGACCTGACGGCGCGCATTGCGCGCCGTCATGCCCAATACGGAAGAGCGGCGTCAGCCCTTCTCCTCGGCATCCACGATCAGCCGCTCCAACGCCGCATATTCCGCGCAGCCCTTGCCGCAGCGCTTTTCGATCTCGGACAGCTGGCCCTTCGCCGAGGCGAGGTCGCCGAGCGTCAGGAAGGCCTCGCCCATGTATTCGCGGGCAAGGACGAAGTCCGGATTGGCGGCCAGCGCTTCCTGGTAGTAGCCGAGGCCGACCTCGATCCGGCCGGACTTGCGGTGCGAGAAGCCGAGCATGTTCAGGACGCGCGGGTCGTTCTTGTCGGCGACGAGGCCGAGCATCTGGATCGCCTCGCCATATTTTCCGGCATAGGCCAGCGCCCGGCCGGTCTCGAACAGGCTGTCGTCGTCCACGGCGCCCTGCTTCGCGGGCACACACTTCTTCTCGGTCTTGTCATAGACTTCGCCGGTCTTGCATTCAGGCGTCGTCCCGGAATCGCCGCCCGCGGCGAATGCCGGCATCGCGAACGGAAGGGACAGGGCGAGAATGGAGGCGGAAAGGGTCAGGCGGATCGACATTGGAGGGGCTCCTCTGGAAGTTGGCTTGCGTCCCGGTGAGATACGAACGTTCTGCGCGTCCGGTTTCTTCCAGGCGGAGGATACCCCAACGGAATGTTTTCGCCATGGGGCCGGAAACAAATTTGCGTCCGCGCGGACGCGCCGCCATGACCGGCTACAGCTCGAGGATCATGCAGGTTTCGCTGCCATGCGCGATCAGCCGGCCCTTGCTGTCGAACAGCTTGCCCTCGCTGGTGGCAAGCCGCGCGCCCTGATGCGTCGTCACCGCCTCGCAGCGAACTTCGCCCGAATCGGCCATCAGCGCCCGGACGTAGTTTACCGTCATCGAGGTGGTGGTGTAGAGCTGCCCCGGCTTCAGCGCCGAGTGCACCGCGCAGCCCATCGCGCTGTCGAGGATCGTCGCAATCCAGCCGCCATGCACCATGCCCATCGGGTTGAGGAAGGCGCGGTCGGGCGTGCCGGTGAAGACGATCCGGCCGGGCGCCACTTCCGCGAGCGCGATCCTCGTCGTCGGGGCGAATGGCGGTGTGGGCAGGTCGCCGGCCAGCATCATTGCAAGCACTTCATGCCCCGCCAATCCGGCAAGCCGCTCGCGCGGCAAAGGCTGCGGGCTGGGAAAGCTGGTCTGGACGTTCATCTGGCAGATCCTGTTTGTTGTAGATACACATTTCAACGCGGGAAAGATTTGCGAACCCGGTCGGTCTACGTCTCGGCGCCGTTCGGCCTGGCCGACCGCGCCGCCCGGCGCAGCAGCGCCAGGTCTCGGTGCACGGCCTCGTCCTGATGCTCCGGCATTCCGTCCAGCAGCGCTTCCTGTGCCTTGTGCCACAGCGGCAGCGCCGCGGCGATGCGCGCCTCGCCCTCGGCGGTCAGCGCATGCACCACCCGCCTCCCCTCGCCGGCTTCGGCGCGCACGAGGCCTGCGGCGGCCAGCCGTTCAAGATTCCGCGCCAGCGTCGAGCGCTCGACGCCGACATGATCGGCAAGCTCGGAGGCGGAGTTCGCGTCGCCGCGCGCGACGATGCAGAGGATCGAGAACTGCGTCACCTCGATGCCGGCCGGCGCAAGATAGGCATTGTAGGTGCGGGTCAGCAGGTTTGCCGTCCGCCGCACCGCGCGCCCGAAACAGCCACCTCCGATGCGCAGCACCTCCATCTGGTCAAGGATCCGTTCGTCGGCCATGATGTGTATCTACAACAAGCGCGAGCGCCTGCCAAGACGTGGCCTATCGTCAGGCCCGGAAGATGAACGTCGCCCCGCCTGCGATCAGCGCGAAGCCGATCAGGTGATTCCAGGAAAGCTGCTCCTTCAGGAACAGGATCGAGAACACGGCAAACACTGCCAGCGTGATCACCTCCTGCATCGTTTTCAGTTCCGCCGCCGAGTAGACCTGGTGGCCGATCCGGTTCGCCGGCACCGCCAGCCAGTATTCGAAGAAGGCGATGCCCCACGAAGCCATCACCGCGATCCAAAGTGGCGAGGTCTTGAACTTGAGGTGGCCATACCAGGCGAATGTCATGAACACGTTCGACGCGACCAGCATCAGGATCGGCAGGACCTTGGGAGACAGCAGCAGGGACATGGAAACACCATACGGGAGAGAGGGTGCGGACATTTCAAGCAGGCCTTTGTGGCTGTCAATCGACCGGGGTCTTGCATTCCGCCAAAATCGGCTATGCTCGTCCGAGGAGCGAGTTGCATGAAGCGTATCCGCGACAAGGAATGGGACCTCACCATCGGACCGGACACAGTCCGCATGTTCATCCTGAAGGCGCGCGCCATCAGTTCCGGCGTCAACGAGGACTACCAGGACGGCTCCGAGAACGAGGTCGAGGTCGACGACCGCGGCCGCGAGACGCATCACCATGACGGGCTGCAGGAAGAGGAAACCGAAGACCTGACCGCCCGTGAACTCCGCGCACTCATCCGCGATCTCAACGAGGACGAAGCGGCGGAGCTGATCGCCCTGATGTGGATCGGCCGCGGCGACTTCGATGCGGCCGAGTTCCAGGAAGCGGTCGCCGAAGCCAAGAGCCGCACCGACATCAAGCCTGCACGCTACCTGCTCGACCGCCCGATGCTGGGCGAATGGCTGGAAGAAGGCCTGCTGGCGATCGGGGCGTAGCGGCCTCCGAATATGCATCCTTCAGTGCCGCTCGTTTCGTTTCAGAGAATATCGAGTTCGGTGGCCCCCTGAATTCATGGCCTGCTCTGCGAAATGGTCGGCTCCCTCTTGCAGCCGGTGCGTCCACCCCCTCCGGCCCTACGGGCCACCTCCCCCGTCGAGGGGGAGGAATGATCCGCCGTCGTGCCAGCTCGCCAGCGGCAAGGGATTTGCCCGATATTGAGAAGGACGCCGTGAAGCGACGGCTGCCATTGGCGACCCTCCCTCCCCTCGACGGGGAGGGTGCCGGGCGAAGCCCGGTGGGTGGGGTGACTGCGCAGACGGTCCGGAAGATGTTCCCCCACATCGCCCCCCGTCGCTTTTTTCACACAGCATGCCGGTAGCCCCCGTGCGTTTCCCACCCCGCCTCGTCTAGTCTGTCGGCATCGGGAGCCGCACGCATTCCATGCAGACCTACGACTTCATCATTGTCGGTTCGGGATCGGCCGGCTCGGTCGTCGCCGAGCGTCTGTCGGCCAGCGGCAGATACTCCGTCCTGGTGCTGGAAGCCGGCGGCAGCGACATGCGCTTCTACGTCCAGATGCCGCTCGGCTACGGCAAGACCTTCTTCGACCCGGCGGTGAACTGGAACTACAAGGCCGAAGCTGATCCCGGATTGGCCGGCAATGTCGACCACTGGCCGCGCGGCAAGATCCTCGGCGGCTCGAGTTCGATCAACGCCATGGTCTGGATCCGCGGCGCGCGCGAGGACTACGACGACTGGCGCGACGCCGGCAATCCCGGCTGGGGCTTCGACGACCTGCTGCCCTCCTTCAAGGCGATCGAGGACAACCAGGCCGGAGCCGACGCGTGGCGCGGCGTCGGCGGGCCGGTGCACATCACCGACATGTCGCCCGCCGTCCACCCGCTGACCCACCGCTACCTGAAGGCCGGCCAGCAGGCAGGCCTGCCGCTCAACCCGGATTTCAACGGCGAAGCCCAGGAAGGCGTCGGCATCTATCAGATCTCCACCAAGGGCGGCCGCCGCATGTCCGCCGCCCGGGCCTTCCTCCGCCCGGCGATGAAGCGCAAGAACGTCCGCGTCGAGACCGGGGCGCTTGCCACGCGCGTTCTATTCGAGGGCTCGCGCGCGATCGGCGTCGAATACGAGCAGAAGGGCCAGATGAAGACCGCCCGCGCTGGCCGCGAAATCATCCTCTCCGCCGGCTCGATCAATTCGCCGCAACTGCTGCAGCTCTCCGGCGTCGGCCCCGCCACACTCCTGCAATCGCTCGGCATTCCGGTCGCGCTCGCCAACGCCAATGTCGGCGCGAACCTGCAGGACCATGTCGGCATCAACTACACGTTCAAGGCGAAGGTGCCGACGCTGAACTCGGTGCTGCGGCCATGGTGGGGCAAGGCGCTGGTCGGCGCGCGCTATCTGCTGTCCGGCACTGGACCATTGTCGCTGTCGATCAACAATGGCGGCGGCTTCTTCCGCACCGATCCGACCCGCGCGCGTCCGAATATGCAGCTCTATTTCCAGGCCTTCTCGACCGTCATCCCGCGGGCCGGCGAGCGGCCGATCCTGGCGCCCGATCCCTGGCCGGGTTTTTCCATCGGCCTCTCCAACGCGCGCCCCTCGTCGCGCGGCGAGATCATGATCCGATCGGCCAACCCGCGCGACTATCCGAAGATCGTCGCCAACGCCTATTCGACCAACCACGATGTCGACGAGATGCTGGCGGCGGTGAAGTTCGTCCGCACCATCGCCGCCCAGCCGGCCATCGCCGAGGTGATCGAGGAAGAGGTCCTGCCCGGACCCTCGGTCCAGTCCGACGCCGACCTGATCGACGATTTCCGCCGCCGCTCCGGCACCGTCTACCACCCGGTCTCGACCTGCCGCATGGGACCGGACGCCACCGGTGCCGTGGTCGATGCCCGCCTCCGCGTCCACGGCCTCTCCGGCCTGCGCATCATCGACGCCTCCATTTTCCCCGGCAACATCACCGGCAACACCAACGCCGCCTCGATCATGACCGGCTGGAAGGGTGCGCAGATGGTGCTGGAGGATCAGGGGTGAAGATGAAGCACCCCCTCACCGTCTCGGGCTTCGCCCGATCCACCTCTCCCCCTGCCCGGGGGAGAGGAAACGCCAATCGCGGAGGCCTCGACCTTCCAACAAAGGCAGATGCCTCAACAGCTAGCGATTCCTCTCCCCCTGCCAGGGGGAGAGGTGGATCGGGCGAAGCCCGAGACGGTGAGGGGGTTGCACCGCGGCAGCCACGCAGCCGCCGCAAGCCTGGCACGACCGGACGCGCGCGATCGCTGCGCCAGGGCAGCAACGTGGCCGAAGCTCGCCTCTGGGACGAATTGAAGGACCGCAAGCTCGGCGGCTACAAGTTCGTCCGTCAATTCCCGATTGGCCGCTACTTCGCGGACTTCGCCTGTCGCAAGGCGCGGCTAGTTGTCGAAGTCGACGGAAGCCAGCACGCCGACAGCGAATCCGACAGGGCCCGTGACCAGATCATGACCGAACTTGGCTGGTCCGTAATCCGGTTCTGGAATGTCGATGTTCTGAAAGAGCTGGCGACGGTTTGCAACACGATACTCGCCGCGCTCGACGGCAGGCTGAGTGAACCCGTCGAGGCATACGATCTTCGATTTGTACCTACGGTGAAACGCGACCGTCAGACCACCAAGGGAGGACCCCAACCATGAAACTCACCGACATAAAGACCTGGGTCGTCGGCAACCCTCCCCCCGGCATCGGCGGCAAGTATTTCATCTTCTGCCGCCTCACAACCGACAGCGGCGTTGTCGGCTATGGCGAGGCCTACAACGCCACCTTCGGCCCGCATGTCACGGCGAAGATGATCGAGGACATGGCCGAGCGCTATTTCATCGGCCAGGACCCGCACGACATCGAGCTGTTCTTCCGCCGCTGCTACTCCTCCGGCTTCACACAGCGCCCGGACGTCTCCGGCATGGGCTGCTTCTCGGCGCTGGAAATGGCCTGCTGGGACATCATCGGCAAGGAGGCCAACAAGCCGGTCTACAAGCTGCTCGGCGGCCAGGTCCATGAGACCTTGCGCACCTACACCTACCTTTATCCGCACACCGGCAGCGTTCACACTGAGGACGCGCCGCCGCAAAACGTCTACAACGACCCCGACATGGCGGCTGCCTGCGCGCTCGAATATGTCGAGCAGGGTTTCACCGCCGTGAAGCTCGACCCTGCCGGCCCCTACACCGCCTTCGACGGCCACCAGCCGCGCCTCGTCGACATCGACCTGTCGGCGCGCATGGTCAAGGCGATCCGCGAGGCGGTCGGCACCCGCGCCGACATCCTGTTCGGCACGCATGGCCAGTTCACGGCGTCGGGCGCGCTCCGGCTCGCCCGCGCCATCGAGCCGTACGACCCGCTCTGGTTCGAGGAGCCGGTGCCGCCGGACATGCCGGAAGTCATGGCGCAGGTGGCGCGCGGCACCTCGATCCCCATTGCCACGGGCGAGCGGCTGACGACGAAGTTCGAATTCGCCCGGATCATCGAGAACCGCGCCGCGACCATCCTGCAGCCGGACCTCGGCCGCTCCGGCGGCATCCTCGAAACCAAGAAGATCGCCGCGATGGCCGAAGCCTATCATATCCAGGTCGCGCCGCACTGCTATTGCGGGCCGATCGTCGGCGCGGCCAACATCCAGCTTGCGGTCACGCTGCCCAACTTCCTGATCCTCGAATCGCTGAAGCAGTGGGACGGCTTCCACGAGACGCTGCTGAAAAAGAAGATCGAGTGGCACGACGGCGACGTCATCCCCTCGAAGGAACCGGGCCTCGGCGTCGAACTCGACGAAGCCGTCTGCGAAGCGCACCCTTACGACGGCCCGCATCTGCACCTGCAGATGATGCAGACGCCGCTGATGCCATGATGCGCGATGCGCCCCCTTCACCACGCTTCGCGTGGTCCCCTTCCCCCGTGAACGGGGGAAGATCCGACGCAGCGGACGGCCGCGACGTCCTATCCTCCCCTGCGAAGCGGGGGAGGGGGACCGCCGAAGGCGGTGGAGGGGACGCAACGCACTCGGATGCCAAGCAGCAAGCAGGTTCCACGAAATGACCCAAGCTCATTCCTACGCCTTCATCGGCCTCGGCCACCTCGGCGCCAATCTTGCCGCCAGCCTGATCCGCAACGGCTTCGCCGTCACGGTCTACGATCGCGATCCCGACGCCGTCGCCCGGCTGGTCGCGCTTGGCGCCACCGCCGCCTCCAGCCCAGCCGAAGCCGCGCGGCGCGCCGGCAATGCTGTCACCTGTCTGCCCTCGCCGAAAGTCAGCGAGGCAGTGCTCGCCGGTCCCGGCGGCCTGCTGGAAGGGCTGCCGGAGGGCGGCACATGGATCGAGATGTCGACCAACGGCCGCGACGAGATCGTGCGGCTGGCGGCGATCGCGGCGGAGAAGGGCGTCCGGACGCTCGAATGCCCCGTCACCGGCGGCGTCCATCTGGCCGCCGTCGGCAAGATCACGGCGCTCGTCGGCGGCGACCCGGCGCTCTACGAGGCCCACCGCGCCGCGATCGAGGCGATGTGCGCCAAGTCCTTCCTGATGGGCCCGATCGGATCGGCGGCGGTCATCAAGGTCATCACCAACATGCTGGCCTTCATCCACCTCGTCGCCGCCGGCGAGGCGCTGATGCTGGCGAAGCGCGGCGGCCTCGACCTGGCGCAGGCCTACCACGCCATCGTCGCGTCGTCCGGCAACAGCTTCGTCCACGAGACCGAGAGCCAGCTCGTGCTGAACGGCAGCTACGACATCGCCTTCACCATGGATCTCGCGCTGAAGGATCTCGGCTTCGCCACCGGAATGGGCGCGGAGTTCGGCGTGCCGCTCGACCTGGCGTCGCGGGTGCAGGAGATTTTCCGGCAGGGCAAGCAGTCCTATGGCGGCGACGCCTGGTCGACGATGATCGTCAAGCTCTTGGAAGACCAGGTCGGCACCGACCTGCGCGCACCGGGCTTCCCGGCGAAACTGACTTGATGCCACCAAAGGCGCAATCCGGGAACCGACGTCATCCCGGGACCGCGGAGCGGGACCCGGGATCCAGAGCGCCGGCTTGAGTCGTCAGAAACCGCGGGCCTTCTGCAGTGTCAAATCCCTGGATTTTGGGCTCCGCTTCGCGACTCCGGAATGACGGAGTCTCTTTTTATTCAGCAACTTAGATCAAGACCAGGAACCTCGCTCTCACCCACCTGAATCGTTCTCTCAAATTCTTGATTCACTGCGTCAACGCAGCGCCGCACCTGCCCCGACCGCCATCACGCCCTGCGGATCGACCGTCCGCGCCATCGCGTCCATGAGCGCGATGCCGAGCGCGCCCTTGTCGGACTCGGCCCATGCCGCGTGGTCGGCGCCCATGCCATGATGATGGCTGAGCGCCCCGCCCCCGGCGACGATCGCACCGGTCGTCGCGCGCTTGATCGCCAGCCATTGCGCATGGGGGTCCGAGGCCCGCGCGAACAGCGCCGTGAAATACAGGCAGGCGGCGTCCGGGTAGGAATGGCTGAGATGGCAGAACACCGCCGGCCGGCCCTGCCCGGCGCCGAGCGTCGCCGCCGCGGCGTCAGTGATTGCCGCGCTGACCGATCGGTGCAGGTCCGGCAGCTTCGACCAAGCGACAACCGTCTCGTACGTATCCACGCCGATCCCCCGCGCCATCAGCGCCTCGCGCAGGTGCGGCGTGTCGAACCGGCTGCGCCGCCACGAAGCGCCTGGCCGCGCGCCGAGGCCGACCGCGCCATGCCGGCGCAGCACCCCAGCTGCGGCGCGATAGGCCGGTCCCGCTCCGGACGCCGCGCCCTCGTAGCCGGCGATCAGCAGCGCCGGCCGCTCCGGCGCGCGTTTCAGCGCCAGCACCGCGCGCTCCAGCCACGACGCTCGCTCCAGCCCCGCCCGCGCCAGCCGGAACCCGCCGAGAAACCCTGCTTCCACCTCGTCGGAAACCCGCAGCATGGCGAGCCCGTGCCCGTCCTGCGCCAGCGTCCGCACCGCGTCCGACGCCGCCGCGAAGGAGGGAAACATGTAGGCCCGGTCCTCGACATGGTCCGGCGCCGGGTGCAGGCGGATGGTCACGTCCGTCACGATGCCGAACAAGCCTTCCGACCCAGCCGCAAGCCCGCCGAGCCACGGACCGGCCGACGCATGCCGGTTCGCCTCCGTCGACCACAGCCCGCGCGGCGTCGCGATCCGCGCCGAGACCAGGTTGTCGCCGACGCGCCCGTAGCCGTCCGAGCGCTGGCCGCTGCCCGACGCCGCCACCGCGCCGCCCAGCGTCACGCCGTGAAAGCTCTGCGGAAAATGCCCGAGCGTGAAGCCCTGCGGGCGCAAGGCGTCTTCGAGCGCCGGCAACGTGATCCCCGCCTGCACCACCGCCGTCCGATCCACCGCCGAAACTGAGAGGACCCGGTTCATCCGCGCCATGTCGGCGACGATCCACGGCCGCGCGTCCCCGCCCGCCCGCAGGGCGCCGACGACGCTCGTCCCGCCGCCGCGCGGCGTCACGGCGAGCCCATGCTGTCCAGCCAGTGCCAGCAGCGCCAGAACCTCCTCGACGCTGCCCGGCAGCGCCACGGCGTCCGGCACGTGCCCGATCCGCCCCGCGCGCCGCTCGAGCTGGTCCGAATAGCTCTGTCCCAGCGCCGACCGCGCCCTCTGGATCGGGTCAGTCTTGACATTGTCCGCGCCCATGTTCGCCTGCAGCAGCGCGCTCTGCATCTCGGTCATGCGGCTGGCCGGCACGGTCGACGGATCGAGCTGCAGCGGCGGCGTCGCCTCGAGCCTGGCGAGGCCGAGGCAGCGCGCGACATAGGCCTCCGCCAGCGGCGCGCCGGCCAGCGGGTCGGGATGGTCCGGCCCGAGCCAGCCCCACAGCCGCGTATCGCCTTCCATTAGCAGCGCACCGTGATGGCGCCGGGGATGACCTGGAAGGTTGCGGGTATTCGGCCCGGCGACTCGCCGTCGATGTCGAGCAGCGCGCCGTTGGCGACCGGGTCGCCGATCGGCTCGACGATGATGCGCCGGCCGCGCAGCATGGTGCAGAACGGCCTGCCCTTGTGCGCGCCGCTGTAGACGAGCCGCAGGTCCATCAGCAGCGCCAGTTTCGACCGGCCATGCACGACGATCACCTCCAGTTCGCCGTCGTCGGTCTCCGCATCGGGCGCGATCTTCATGCCGCCGCCGAAATAGCGGCCGTTGGCGCAGGCCACCAGCGCGATCCGCGCCTCGATCGGCTCGCCGCCGTCGACGGTCACCCGCACGTCCTGAAACCGGTAGCGCAGCATCTCGCGGACGGTATGGAAGAGAAACACCATCTTGCCCGACATCCTGCCGCCGCTCTTGGCGGCGTTGACGGCGCGGTCGGTCGAACCGGACAGGCCAAGGCTGGCGATGTTGATGAAATGCCTGCTGTGCAGCGCGCCGTGGTCGTCGACAAAGCTGACGCGCCCGGCGTCGAGCCGCCGCCCGGGGCTGTCTGCGATCCGGGTCACGATGGCGGACGCGTCACCGGTGATGCCGAGGCCGCGCGCGAGATCGGATCCGGTGCCAATCGGGAAAACGCCCAGCGCCGGCGTCGCCCGGCCCGTGTCCCGGGCCATCAGCAGGCCGTCGACGGTTTCGCTCACCGTGCCGTCGCCGCCGGCCGCGATGACCAGGTCCATGCCCTCGCCGGCCAGTCCGCAGGCAAGTGACGTCGCCTCGCCCGACGACCGCGTCTGCCGCACGGCGATGTCGCCGAACCGCGCCTCCAGCGCCGCCTTCACCACCGGCCATTCCGCGCGCATCCGGCCGCTGCCCGCCACCGGATTGACGACGACGCCCACCTTCATCTTCCGCCGCGCTCCCCCCGCTTTGCCGTCGGCGCGTTGCGGTCGGTCATCCACTCCGCCGCGCGCTTTGCCACCCCCGGATGCCTGATCGCATGCCAGCGCGCCAGCCGGCGTTCGAAATCGGCGGGCGTCACCGCCATTTCCGCCGCAGCCGCATGCGCAAACCGCGCCCGCTCCAGCACATTCCGGTCGAATGGGCCGGTCCGAAGATACTGTGCCACCTCCCCGATCCGCGAACCGTAGGCCGAGAGCAGCGCTTCGGGTTCGGGCCAGTTGGCAAGCTTGCCGCGCCAGTGCCTGCCGAACGCCTCCGGATCGTCGGGCGTCTCGCCGAGCGGAGCGTCCGCAGTGTCGCATGGCCTCGCCTTGATGCCTGCGATAGCGACGACGCGGTCCACCGCCGTCTCGGCCATGTGGCGCGCCGTGGTCCACTTGCCGCCGAACACCGAGAGCAGTCCCGCCGCGTCGTCCCGGGCATGGTCGACGACGGCGGTGTCGCGCGACATCCGGTAGGTGTTGTCGGCGCTGCCGGGCAGCGCCCGCAAGGCTGCGAACCGGCCAAGCGACGCGCCGATGCGCGCACCCGGCAAGAGCCGCGCGATCTTCGCCTTGAGCCGCTCGATGTCTTCATCGCTGGCGGTCACCATCGAAGGATCGCCGTCGAACCGGTCGTCCGTGGTGCCGATCAGGCTCATGCCGCGCCAGGGCATCACCACCGCGTGCTCGCCCTTGCCGGCCAGGTTGATGGCGTGGCTGACGGCAATCGGTTCGGTGACCAGATGCACGCCTTTGGACAGAGTGGTCCGCGCCGACGTCGAGCGTCCGAGCAGGCGCGCGGCAAGCGCGTCGGCCCAGCCGCCGGCCGCGTTGACGACGACCTTCGGCCTCGGTTCCAGCACGGCGCCGCTCAGGCGGTCGATCAGGCGTGCGCTCCGCACCGCGCCGCCGGAAAGGCCAAGCGACACGCACTCGACATGGTTGGCGATCGCAGCTCCGCCGGCCGCCGCGTCCTGCAGCAGGGCCAGCACCACCCGTTCGGGCTCGTTGACCCGGCAGTCGAGATAGGTCAGTGCGCCCTCCAACCCGGCTTGCGCCACGGCTGGCTCGGCCGCCACCGCCTCGCGCGTCGAGAACGACGAGCGCCGGTTGCCGCCGGTTTCGACATTGCGCCCGCCGAGCGCGTTGAACGCGGCGACCGCTGCCCGCATCGCCAGGCCCTTCGCGATGCCCGAGCCGACCACCGGCGTGAGGCAGTCGATCACCTCGATCTTGTGCGGAGCAACCTTGCGCCACACCGCCCGCTCGCGCAGCGACTCGCGCACGTTGCGCACGTCGCCGGTGGCGAGATAGCGGATGCCGCCATGCACCATGTGCGACATCGCCTCGCTGGTGGCGCAGGCGAAATCGTCGCGTTCGGCCAACGCCACGGTCAGCCCGCGGCGCGTTGCGTCGCGCGCGATCGCGGCGCCGACGATGCCGCCGCCGATCACCAGCAGGTCGAATGACTTTCCGTCCAGCGACGCCAGATCGCGCTTCATCGTCACGCCCCGAAGATGCGCCAAGCTACCCGCACTCTGCCCCGGGCGGAACCGCCAGCCTGCGTTGACGCCAAAAAATATCCGCGTGGGATTCCACGACCGGTTTCCCGCCGATGTGGACGAAGGCATAAGCCCGTTACGTTCCGCCGCGAAACGTCCTATCGTCGCTGCGTTTCGCAGCAGGGGATTCGGAACATGACGTTGATCCAGAAGCTCGGCATCGCCTATGCCGTGATGTTTTTCGGCGTGGTCGGCCTGAACTATCTGCCCTTTGTCCACGACGAGAACGGCATGATGTTCGGCCTGTTCTCGCTGCAATGGTGGGACGACCTGCTGCACGGCTTCTCGGGCCTCTGGGTGCTCGCCGCCGCGCTGATCTCGCATCGTGCGTCCGTGCTGTTTTTCAAGATTTTCGGCTCGATCTATCTCTTCGACGGCGTGCTCGGCCTGGTCACCGGCTCCGGCTGCCTTGACGGCGGCATCTTCATCGACGGGTTCCGCTCGTTCGCCGACGTCGAATTCCCCGGCCGCTTCTTCGCCAACCTGCCGCATCTGCTGATCGGCGGCGGCGCGGTCTATATCGGCTTCGTGCTGTCGAAGCGGGTCATGCCGAAGCTGATCCCGGCCTGACATGCTGCGCTTCCTCTGGAAGATCGTTCGCGCGGTCCTTATCCTGCTCGCCGTCGTGGTTGCCATTCCGGTTCTGGGCCTCGCCTACGGCTTCCTAACGACCGACGCGCCGCCGGCCGCCGCCATCGTCAGCCGCTCGCCCGAGGCCGCCGCCATCTCGCAGCGGCTGTCCACGGAGATCGCCGGCTACAAGCGGCCGGAGGAATCGACCTACCTCACCTATCCTGAATGGGCGATCGTCTACGCCGCGCGCGAGTACGCCGGCTTCGTCGACGGCAATCTGCCGAGCGGCTTCCCCTACTTCGCCTATGTCGGCCGCTTCTGGCAGGACTATGCGGCGATGATCAGGGCCAGTTCGGACTATCCGTTCAACTTCCAGAACCATCTGATGCTGATGGTCATTGGCATCAGCCACACCGTCGAGCACGTCATCCAGTCGGTCTACGAGAACACGATCGGCCGCCTCAGCGCGATCGCCGGCGCGCCCGCGCCGGAAGACGAGTATCAGGCGAAGGTCGCCGCCGACTATGCGGCCTTCCTCGACCAGGTGCCCTGGTACCAGTATCCCTATGCCGAAAAGCGCGCCGGCCTCTGGGCATTGGACGGCTCAGGCCTTCGCGGCTGGGAGCGCAAGCTCGGCTTCGGTCTGTCCTATTCGATCAAGCAGGCCTATGCCGACCTGATCAAGTCCGGCCTCGCCGCCACCTCCGACGCCGCCTTCCTCGACATCCATGTCTGGGCCGAGGGGCCGGTCGCCGAAGCCATTGCCGGCGAGGCGGACACGGCGCTGGAACGGGACCTGGCCGCCGACGGCGCGGTGTTCGTCACGAAACGCTACCAGGTCTTCACCGACATGATCCCGCGCCTCATCGACCGCGGCATGACCTTCGTCGAGATCGGCGGCAATGACGAGATCATGGTCACCGTCCTCTCCGACGAGGAGATCGCCCTGCCCGATGGCGCGCGGATGCTGTTTTCCTACACGCTGCCGACCGATCCGGCGACCGTCCGCACCGGCCTCACGGCCTCGGTGCCGATGCTCCACGAAATCCTGCCCGAACTGGCCAATGCCGGCGCCCGGCTGGAGCACGCTTACGACTACTGATCGGCCTCGGCCCGACCGCTCCAGCCGACGCTCGTCCGATTGCGCTGACGCAGGGTCAGTTGTATGGTTTCGTCCGAGGGGTCGGAATACAAACCGAACGGGGAACCCGAAATGAAAACCTTTGCATCGATCGCGGCTGGCCTTGTTGCCGCCGCTTCTGCTCTTGTGTTGATCTCTCCAGCGCATGCGCAGGCAACCCGCACCTGGGTGTCCGGTGTGGGCGACGACGTCAATCCGTGCAGCCGCACGGCGCCGTGCAAGACCTTCGCCGGCGCGATATCCAAGACCGCCGCCGGCGGCGAGATCAACTGCCTAGATCCTGGCGGCTACGGCGCGGTGACCATCATCAAGTCGATCACCATCGACTGCTACTACACCGAGGGCGGAGCGCTGGCAGGCGGCAACGGCATCGTCGTGAACCTGCCAGCTGCGACCGATGTTGTGGTGCTGCGCGGCCTGGACATTTTCGGCGTCAACCCGCCTTCGAACGGCATCCGGTTCATCGCGTCCGGCACCCTGCACGTCCAGAACTGCCGCATCAAGCGTTTCAACGCCGCCAACTCGAACGGAATCTCGTTCGCACCAACGGGAGCGGCCGAACTCTTCGTGTCCGACACGGTCATCAGCGAGAACGGCAACGGCACGACAGGGGCCGGTATCCAGATCCAGCCGACCGGCACCGGCAGCGCCAAGGTCGTCATCAACCGCGTACAGGTCAACAACAACATCGTCGGCATCCGTGCCGACGCGCCCGCGACCGGCGGCCCGATCAACGTGTCGATCGACAACAGCGAGACGTCCGGAAACGCCTTCCACGGCATCGTGGCGCTGACGTCCGGTCCGAGCGTGCAGTTCCTGGTCAACAACACGACCTCGTCGCAGAACGCGGACCAGGGCATCCGCGCATCCGGCAACGCCAATGCGATCATCCGGATCGGCAACTCGACCATCACCGGCAACGGAACCGGCACGCTCACCGCGCTTGGCGCGCAGATCCTGTCCTACGGCAACAACCGCATCAACGGAAACACCGTCGACGGGCCGAACCCGCCGGATATTCCGGAGCAGTGAGTGACTGGCCGGCTGCTTCCGGACGGGAGCAGCCGGCGCGTTTCTGATCCCGATCCAACCCTTCGAGACAGCCCCCGCTTTGATGCGCGCGGCGATTCATGCTAGGTTTCCTGGATGAACAAGCCCGAACGCGACTTCAGGAAAGCCATCCTCACCGCGCCGATGCGCGCCGAGGAGATCGACGCCATCCAGGCCGTCGAAGGACTGCATCTGTCGCCGCGCATGAAGGCGCTGTTTCAGCAAGCCGAGCGCGAGGGAGTTGACGGCGACGAGATTCGTCGCAGGATCGACGCCGTGTTCGGCATCAAGACCAGTTAGCTTGGTCTACGGCTCTTCCAGAAATCCATACTGTTATCCAGGCACGACAGTGCTGATCAACAAGGCCGGCATTTCGGACGCGGACGAGTTGTCCGAGTTCGAAATGTCGAAAGTCCGGTCGCGAGCGAACGATCCCTGGCCTGCCGGCCGCCTCGACAAACCGCACTACTACGCCCTCCATCGCCACCTGTTCCAGGACGTCTACGCCTGGGCCGGCAAGCCGCGCACGATCCGCATCGGCAAGGGCGGCAACTGGTTCTGCTATCCGGACTTCATCGAGCGCCTGCTCGACCAGCAGTTCGCCGGCCTGAAGGCGAAGCGGCATCTCGACGGTCTCGACCTCGACGCATTCTCCCGCAGGGCGGCGGACTTCCTCGCCGAGGTCAACGCCATCCACCCCTTTCGCGAGGGCAATGGCAGGACCCAGTTGGCTTTCCTGCGCCTGCTGTGTCTCAATGCCGGCTTCGGATTCGACGCTTCGGTCCTCGATCGCAGCCGAGTCATCGCCGCGATGATCGCCAGCTTCGACCAAAAGCTCGATCCGTTGACCGACCTGATCCGCGACATCGCGTCGCCAAGAGACTGAACGCCCGGGAGAGAATATGTTCGAGACCACCATCGCCGGCAGCCTGCCGAAACCGTCCTGGCTGGCGGAGCCCGAAAAACTCTGGGCGCCGTGGAAGCTGTCCGGCGCTGAACTCGACCAGGCCAAGCGCGACGCGGCGCTGATCTGGCTCAAGGAGCAGGAAGACGCCGGCATCGACATCGTCACCGAGGGCGAGCAGTTCCGCATCCATTTCGTCCACGGCTTCGTCGAGCATGTCGCCGGCATCGACTGGCAGCAGAAGACGAAGATGGGCATCCGCAACAACCGCTACGTCGTCGACGTCCCGACCGTCACCGGGCCGCTGGCGCGGAAGAAATCGATCCACCGTGCGGAAGCCGAGTTCGCCCGCGCCCACACGACACGCAAGCTGAAGTTCACCCTGCCCGGCCCGATGACCATCTGCGACACCGTCGCAGATGCGCACTATGGCCGCCGCGCCGACATGGCGATGGCCTTCGCCGACCTGCTCAACGCCGAGGCGAAGGAACTGGAGGCGGCGGGCGCCGACGTCATCCAGTTCGACGAACCGGCGTTCAATGCCTTCACCGAGGAAGCCGCCGACTGGGGCATCGTCGCCCTTGAACGGGCGGCCTCCGGGCTCAAATGCGCCACCGCCGTCCACATCTGCTACGGCTACGGCATCAAGGCCAATATCGACTGGAAAGCGACGCTCGGCGACCAATGGCGGCAATACGAGGCCTTCTTCCCGGCTTTGAACAGAAGCCGCATCGGCCAGGTCTCGCTCGAATGCGCCAACTCGCGCGTCCCGCCGGATCTGATGGCGCTCCTGAAGGACAAGACCGTCCTCGTCGGCGTCGTCGACGTCGCCACCAACGATGTCGAGACGCCCGAACAGGTCGCCGCGACGATCCGCACCGCGCTGGAATTCGTCGACGCGGAGCGGCTGCAGCCCTGCACCAATTGCGGCCTTGCCCCCCTCCCCCGCGACGTCGCGGTCGGCAAGCTGAGGGCGCTCGGCGCGGGCGCGGAACTGGCGCGGCAGGCGCTGTAGCGGCTACCCCGCCAGCACGCCCTCGCGCAGCGCGATCGAGATCGCGTCCGTGCGGTTGCGGGCGCGCAGCTTCGCGGTCACCGAGGCGACGTGAAACTTCGCCGTATGCACCGAGATGTCCAGCTTGCGTGCGATCACCTTGTTCGACGCGCCGTCCGCCAGCAACGCCAGCACCTGCCTCTCGCGCTGGGTCAGCGCGCCCGCGGGCTCGAAATGCGGCCGCGTGGCCGGTTCCTCGGAATGGTGCCTGCGGACGGTGTAGCCGGCCGCCGCGAGCCGGGTCGCCGCCGCCACCAGGTCCGGCGAGGCGTCACGCGACAGCACCGCGCGCGCGGCGGACCCTGCGTCGCGGACCGGATCGTCGCTGAGGATGACCAGCCCCCGCATGGTGCGGGGGATAGGCTTCGCCGGAGCCGGCGGGTGGAAGTAGCGCGATCCGTCGATCGCGGTGGCTGTGTCTTCGGCGAGGTCGGGCGGAGCGTAGTCGAGAAGCACGGGCATGTTCCTTCTGGGCGGAGGCGCTGCCGGCGAGGTGGCGCGGGTCGCTCCAATGTAGGTCGAATGACGCTGGATGAAAGGCCGGCTGGCGGCCGGATGAAACGAAGTGACAGTCTTGCCCGCCATCGACCTTCGCGAAACTGCCCATTCGGGCAGGTCGGCCACGCCGGCCTGGCAAACTCAGCCAGTCCCAGATGTCCCGCTACCCGAGCCGCAGCGCGACGACGCCGGCGACGATGAACAAGGCCGCGACAATGCGCCAACCGGTCACCGCCTCGCGCAGGAAAAGCACCGAAATCAGCATCGCGAACAGGATCGACGTCTCGCGCAACGCCGCAACCGCCGCGATCGGCGCCTGGGTGAAGGCCCACATGGCGATCCAGTAGGATCCGGCGGCCAGCACGCCGGTGATGATCCCCGTCTTCCATTCCGGGATCATCACGCCGACGATGCCCTTGCCGCGCACCAGCACGCCGAGCACCAGGCACCACACCGCATCGACGGCGAACAGCCAGGCGGCATAGCTTGACGCGGTCGCCGCACTGCGCGCGCCGGTTCCGTCGGTCAGCGTGTAGGACGCGACGAAGATCGAGGTGATCAGCGCATAGACCACCGCGCGGCGGCTGTAGGCGGCGGTCGGATCGCCGCCGCGAAACGACATCAGCAGCGTGCCGAGCGAAAGTAGCGCGATACCGCCGATGGTGAGCGGCGCGGGAAACTCCGACAGCAGGGCGATGCCGCCGACTGTCGTGAGCAAGGGAGCCGTGCCGCGCGCCAGCGGATAGGATTGCGCCAGGTCGCCGGTCTCGTAGGCCTTGACCAGGAACCAGCGATAGCCGGTGTGGAACGCGACTGATGCGAGGATCCACAGCCAGGTCACGCCTTGCGGCACGTCGACGAAGGGCAGCACCGGCAGCGCGAACACGCCCATGCCAATCGACATCAGCGTCACCGATGCGAACCGGTCGAGCCGCACCTTCACCATCGCATTCCACGACGCATGCGCAAGGGCGGCGGCGAGCACGGCGAGGAAGACTGTGAGGGACATGTACGGGTTCCGGCGCGAGTCGCCTCTTATCAGCCGGCTACGGAAATGGATATGTGCAGGTGTAGGACCGCGATGGGGGCAGGTTCATCACAACCGCCGTTGTCCCCGGCAGTGAGGCTCACGCCTCCAATTCTCCCCGACCTCAAATGGCAACCGAAGCCCGTACCCCGCGATCCTTTTGTGTTTACACACGCGGAAACAGCCAAAAGAAGCATCGAAGGAATGCATAAAGCAGCAACCCGGAAACCAGGCCGCCGCCGCCCCAAAGTAGATAGAAGTCGACGAGCGGATATCCGGTCGCCACGAATTTGGATTCGGACAGCTTGATCAAGGCTGCAGTGAACCCAGCGCAAAGAGCCGATGTGGCCAACGCCTTGAATGTGAAGTTCTTTAGGCTGCGACGAGCGCTTGCACTCTCAGCAGCAATCAACACCGGAATCATGATCAGCACGACCCCAACTAGCCGGTCGTGTGGGCTTATGCCAAGTGCCAACCTGATTGCCTCACCGATGTCGCCCAACCTTCTGGCGAACTCGATTAGAAGCACGACGTGCAGGACCAAGATCAGGCCTGTGGCAATAACGAAGTACCTGAGAATAGTGACCTCTTGGTGGCCCGGGACATTCCGCTCCTCGCTCACCCTTCCATCTCCACCCTCACCGGAAAATGATCCGAAGCCCGATTGCCGGTCTCCACCGATAGCCCGCGCACCCTCCCCGCCAACCCTTCCGTGACAAAACAATAATCCAGCCGTCGCCGCTGCAGCCTGCCCTCGAACATCCGCTCATGCGTGTAGAACCCATCCGCCGCATGCCCCGCCGCAACGGCGGCGTCGACAAACCCACTGCCAACAACGCGCCGATACTCCGCGCTCCTCGGCAGCATGTTGAAATCGCCCATCCACACCGCATCCTGCGGCGCCTCCGGCTCCGGCTCGCCGTTCGACCAGTTGCGGTGCGGCTCGTCGTCCGGCCCGCTCCACGGCCCGCCTTCGTCGGCGATGCGCCGATGCCGCCCCAGCAAGAAATCGATCTGCTCCAGCCGCTCGCCGGCGTCGATATGGGCGAGGTGCAGCGAGAAGACGCGCAGCGGCCCGGCCGGCGTGCGGATCATGCCCTCCAGCGCAGGGTTCTGCGTGTTCAGCCGGTGCGTCATCTTGCGCATCGGCAAGAGATGCAGCCGCGACCAGACGATCGGCCAGCGCGACAGAAGCATCGTGCCGAACTGCCGGCGGCGGTTGACCAGCCGTCCATTGGCGTCGCGGAAACTGCCGTCCATGTCGAAGGCCGGCCCGTAGACCCAGTGATGCTCGGGCAGCAACCGGGCGATGATCTCCGGCTGCTCGTCGAAGTTCGTCCGCGGCCAGTTCCGCTCGACCTCCTGCAACGCGATGATGTCGGCGTCGGCAACCGACAGGGCCGCCCGGGCAAGGTCGTATGCTCCGTCGAGGCCGAAGCCATACTGGATGTTGTAGGAAACGAGCTTCAAGATGTGAGCCCATAGTGGCGCGACACGCTCACTATCCCGCTCTCGTCGCCCCGCACAAGGCCCGGCGTCCCGTCTCGCCCGACCCGCGCGATCGTCGTTCCAGGGCCGCGCAGCGGAAACAGGAACGACGGACGCACGGGGACACACAAAATCCCCCGTCGATTGATTTCGCCAGCCGTTTCGCCAACCCCTTCTTTTCGTTGAGCAAAAAGATTCATTGCTCGATATCGGTGCACCCGTTGTCGACCTGTTGGATCATCCCCGGTGTAACTGAACGGAGCCGGAAATGAACGGGAAGGCGGAGAAAGGGAGGCAGGAGGACACGCTGAAGCGCATCATCGCGCTGCTGCTTGCGCTCGCCGGTCTCGCCGACCGCGCGGCGACACGATCCTATCCCGTCCGCTGCCTCGTCCTCTGGTTCCTCTGGCACGGCGAATCGGTCGCACGCGACTTCGTCGCAGGCTCTATCTCGAGCGCGGCGGTCAGGCCCTCCACCGTGGCGGCTGTCCGCCACGGCCACGAACCCGCAGACGCAATCACCCTCGCCGCGTCGCTTCGCGCGCTTGCGCTGCTCGTCCGGAACATGGCCGCGCTTCTGTGGCGCCAGTCGTTCGAGCGCCCAGGCCACGCATGGAATAGGGTCAGCAACGGCAGGCTGCCGAGCCATGGCTTTATTCAGCAGTTGTTGAAAGCGGCGTTCCCGTTAGCCGAACGCTGCGACACGTCCTGAACGTCACCAGGGCGCTTGGGGGAACCGTTTGCATCGTTCTCGCATCGAACTGAACACCTGCCCACCCATCGCGACGTCATCCCCGAGGCCGAAGGCCATCGGGGACCCATTGGCATCGAAAGTTGTCCCGATGACGCGCCAAGCGGCAATCTGCGTGGGCAATCGGTCCTGGGTCGCCCGCGCGGCCCGGGACGACGGTCGTGGAAATCGCGATCTACTGCCTACTGCCTACTCCTTACTCCCTCCCAATTTGCAACCCTCCCCTGCCCACCCCCGAATTGACCCGGCGGCCGCATCAATGTAGCAGTCCGCGCATCTTTGCGGCGGATGCCGCCGCGCGCGTTTCGCGCTGATCGAAAGTCAAAACATGTCCGCGCTTGAAAACATCGTCCCGGCGCTCGGCGCCGCCATTGCCGCACGCGGCTACGACACGCTGACCGCCGTGCAGTCGGCCATGTTGGAGGATCGAGCCCGCGATCGCGACCTGCTGGTCTCGGCGCAGACGGGTTCCGGCAAGACGGTCGCCTTCGGCATCGCGATCGCGCCGGCGCTGATGGCCGGTGAGGACAGGTTGCCCTTCGCCGGCCGGCCGCTCGGCCTCGTCATCGCGCCCACCCGCGAACTGGCGATTCAGGTGCGGCGCGAACTCGAATGGCTCTATGCCGAGGCCGGCGCGAAAATCGCCTCCTGCGTCGGCGGCATGGATATGCGCACCGAGCGCCGCGCGCTCGAACAGGGCGCGCATATCGTCGTCGGCACGCCTGGCCGCCTGCGCGACCACATCACCCGCGGCGCGCTCGACATGACCAACCTGCGCGCCGTCGTGCTCGACGAGGCCGACGAGATGCTCGACCTCGGCTTCCGCGAGGATCTCGAATTCATCCTGTCGGAAGCGCCGGCCGACCGCCGCACGCTGATGTTCTCCGCCACCGTGCCGCCGACCATCGAGCAGCTGGCGCGAAAGTTCCAGAAGAAGGCCGAGCGCATCGAGGTCACGAGCGAAGGCACCCAGCACGACGACATCGAATACAAGACCATCCTCGCCTCGCCCTCCGAGCGCGATGGCGCGGTGATCAATGCGCTGCTCTATTTCGACGCCACCAACACGCTGGTGTTCTGCGCCACGCGCGAGGCGGTGAAGCGGCTGACCAGCCGGCTCGCCAATCGCGGCTTCCGCGTGGTGTCGCTGTCGGGCGAGCTCTCCCAGCCCGAGCGCACCAATGCACTGCAGGCGATGCGCGATGGCCGCGCCCGCGTCTGCGTCGCCACCGACGTTGCGGCGCGCGGCCTCGACCTGCCCAATCTCGACCTCGTCATCCACGCCGACCTGCCGTCGAACCCTGAGACGCTGCTCCATCGCTCCGGCCGCACCGGCCGCGCCGGGCGCAAGGGCATCTGCGCGATCATCGTGCCGCATCACCGCCGCGGCAGCGCCAACCGGCTGCTGAAGCTGGCGAACCTGAAATCCGAGCAGATGAACGCGCCGTCCGCCGCCGACATCGACCGCAAGGTGCGCGAGCGCATCGTCTCGGACCCGGCGCTGTCGGAGCCGCTGACCGAGGACGAGGCCTCCTTCGCCGCCGAACTGCTGGCCAGCCACGGCGCTGAAAAACTCGCTGCCGCCTACATCCGCCAGCAGCTCGCCATGCAGCCCTCCCCCGAGGATCTGTCGGACGGCCCGGTGGCTCCGCACGATCCGATGAAGGCCGAGCGGCCCGACACCCGCTTCCAGAACGGCGACTGGTTCGTCATTTCCGTCGGCCGCAAGCAGCGCGCCGAGCCGCGCTGGCTCTTGCCGCTGATCTGCAAGGCCGGCGGCGTGACCAAGGCCGCCATCGGCTCGATCCGCATCCTCGACACCGAAACCCGCTTCGAGGTCGCGCCCGACCAGGCCGACGGTTTCGCCCGCGCCATCGCGAAGCCCGGCGCGGTGGAAAAGGGCGTTTCGATCATGCGCCTCCCAGCCGACGCCCCGCCGGCGGTGACAACCCGCCCGCCGCGCCGCGAATTCACCCCCGAGACCGATCGCCCCCGCCCGAAGAAGAAGCACTTCGACAAGAAGGCCCCGCCGGCCTCCGCTCCCGGCGCCGCCCGCGCGGAGAAGCGCAAGCTGAAGAAGGCGCGCAAGAAGCTGAAGCTCGACGGCGTGTAGCCGAATCGCCACAGCAACATTGCTTAACAATCCGCCGCGATGTCGCCGCGATTGCATCGAACTCCCGCCGCCATCGCGCGCCATCCCTTGAGGCAACAACGGGGATGACTGCGATGATCAAGGAAAGCATGGTGGCAATGGCGCTGATCGGCTGCGATTGCGACGCCAGGATGTGTGAATACATCCGCACCACGGACGCATCCTGGTCAACCGTCGCGGAATGCGAGACCGACATCAAGTCGCGCATCGTCAAGCAGCATGAGAACTACCCGCTGGTCATCGCGGTCTGCCGCGACGGATCGGACGCTTCCGCAAAGACGCTGGAGGCCGGGCTGCCGATGGCCGGACGCACGGCCGTTGCCGAAGCCGCCGCGATCGTCGCGCCGATCGTGACCACCGCTGAAGTCGGCGCCGTTTCGACCGACGCGGCGGGACGGATCACCACCCTCTTCCCGACGCTCAATGGCTACGTCTCCGTCCGCGACACCGTCGGCGGCGCCTGGTCCACCACCTCCCGCCGCGCGCTGGACACCGCGTCCTGGCTGAAGCAGGCGGTGACGCCGCAGTGGTTCTAGAGACATTGAATTGTACGCCGATTTGGCGTACAATTCTGTCACTCAAGGACCACTGTCATGGCACAGCCGAAAAAGACCGATCCGGAAACTCGAAACACCGCCCGCTTCAACGTGCGGACCCGCCCACATGTGAAGGCGCTAATTCAGCGGGCCGCAGCGCTATCAGGCGTAGACGACACGGCTTTCATCATGAACGCCGCCTATGATGCTGCTGCGCGGACAATCGAGCGGCACGAACGGATCGTTTTGACTGGCGCGGATGCGGCAGCGGTTCTAGCCGCGATCGACAATCCACCCCCGCCGACCGAAAAGCTCAAGGCGGCGATGAAGCGCCACCGCGAAACGATCAAGTCCGACGTTACCAGCGAATGGTGATGTCATATGCGGATCGAACGGTTCGACCCTTCGGTTCATGATCGCAGTCAGTGTTCAACCGGCATCTCGGCCGTCGACAACTTTTTCGCGCTGACCGCCAACAAGCTCCAGCAAGCGGGAAATCTTCGGGTCTTCGTCCTTGTAGAAGAAGAAGACGGCGGGATCGTTGGCTTCTATTCACTCAACGCCGGTTCAATCGACTATCGCGAACTTCCAGCGAAGTTTGCCCGAACACGACCCGGCCACGGAGCGATACCTGTCGCGTTCATTTCGATGATGGGCGTGAGTGCGAAACATCAGGGCAAGGGATTTGGAGGCGACTTGATGGCAAATGCGCTGACTCGCATATCTGCGGCGGGAGACAATCTGGGACTCGCGCTCGTCATACTCGATGTCCTCGATTGTGGAAATGACAACAGAATTCGAAGGCGTCGCGAGTCTTACTCCGGCTTTGGGTTCAAACCCTTGCCGACCAACCCAATGCGGATGTATCTGCCGATAAGCTCCATCACACCGATCGCCTAGGTTCTAAGCCACCCCCGCGCTCGCCTTCAGCCCGCGATAGAACGTCGACGTGAACACCTCGCCAGGATCATACTCCCGTTTCTTCGCCAGGAACGCCGGCAGTTCGGGATAGGACGCCAGCAGCTGCGCGCCGGTGTAGTGGAGCTGGTAGGGCAGGAAGAAGCGGCCGCGGTGTTTCAGCGTCAGGTCGATCAGTTCGCGCGTCAGCGCCCGCATCTTGGCGTTGCCGTCGGCGTCGGTCTTCTGGTTGATGTAGAGCACCAGCGAGAACGCGTCCTCCTTCGCATAGGTCAGCGCCACGTCTTCCGCATGGACGACCCGGATCGATGCGTTGAGCAGCGGCAGTTCGCTGCGCGCCAGGATCTCCCGCGCGCCGGCGATGAAGGCGTTGTATTCGGCGCGCGGGAAGAAATACTCGTGCAGGATGTCGGTTTCTTCGGGCAGGTCGTTGAAGAGATAGGGCACCGAATCGTGCATCGGGTTGTTGCGCGACACGAGGCAGGCCTCGCCCTCGCCCATCGCCGCCGTGCGCGGCACGGTGCAGCTCTCGAAATTCGGCTCGAGCTCCTTTTCCATGTACCACTTGAGCTTCTGGAAAATCTCGCCCCGCTTGGCGAGGTTCATGATCAGCCGCTTGACGCCCACCATGCCGGGCTCCCCCAGCGCCTCCATGTCGGCCGGCGCCGTGTCCGCCACCTTGTCGTAGCGGTAGACGATCATGTCTTCGAGAAAATTGGCTCGGGCCGTCGACAGGTGACCGTAGAACAGGCCCAGATTCTTGTCCGCGACCATCTCCTTCTCGAAAAGCGCGGGGAATTCCTCAGAGCGAAGGATGGCGCGGGAGGTGTGGTAGACGGCGTTCGGCACGATCTCCAGCGTCGCCCGCAGCACCACGCCGAACAGGCCGTAGCCGCCGATGACGTGGCGGAACAGGTCTGCATTCTCGGTCGGCGAGCACGCGACCTTCGTCCCGTCGGCCAGCATCACCTGCAGCGACTTGACCGAACCGACGACCGAGCCCGCCTGGTGGTCCATGCCGTGCGCGTTGACCGAGATCGAGCCGCCGACGGAGAAGATGTCGGTCGACTGCATCGCCTTCACCGCGAAGCGCGGATGCAGCATGTTCTGGATGTCGTGCCAGACCGCGCCCGTCTCGGCGGTGACGGTCATCGCCGCCTCGTCCAGCGTCACCTTGTTTAAGCGGCGCATGTCGAGCACCAGCGCATGGTCGTCGAAGGCATGGCCGCCCATCGAGTGGCGGACCGCGGCGATCGACACCTTCAGCCCGTTGGCGCGGGCAAACGCGAGGGCGTCCGCGACATGCTTTTCCTCGGTGACCTCGACCACGCCATAGACCGGCGTCTCGGAAAGCGCGCTGACATCGTTCAGCGTTCCGCCCCTGGCCGTCCATGGCAGCGCCGGATCATGCGGCGGCGCGCTGGCCGGCGCGTCGACCGCCAGCGCCTTTCCGTCCAGATCGCCAATGCGGCCGGCGTTCTTGGGTCCGGATGGCGGACGCATCAGCCGCGCGGCGGTGGTTCCCGCCCAGGCCGCGCCGCCGCCGACGATCGCCAGCCCAAGCAGCGCCCGCCGCGACATCCAGAAACGCTTGCGTGGCTCAGCCATGAAGTCCCCCGTATCCGCACCAGAATCGACGCCGGTGTCGCAGCGCCATGTAACCGCGAAATGGCGGCGGGACAAAGCCGGGGCAACGCCGGTTCGCGTCACCTGCGAGCATCCGGACCTGTTGCGCGGCGTTGGTTTGACCGATAGGGCATGAACTGGAAACCACACCTTCGGAGGACACATTCATGAATCCATCAGGACAGGTCGCCATCGTCACCGGCGGCGGCTCGGGCCTCGGCGAGGCGACGGCGCGGGCGCTGGCGGCCAGGGGCGCGAAGGTCGCCATCTTCGACGTCGGCATGGAGCGGGCCGAAAAGGTCGCGGCCGACATCGGCGGCATCGCGGTCAAGTGCGACGTGTCGAGCGGCGAAGGCGGCGAGAAGGCCTTCGCCGAGGTCGACGCCAGGCTCGGCAAGCCGCGCATCCTCGTCAACTGTGCCGGCATCGGCATCGCCGCCAAGACCACCGGCAAGGACGGCGCCCATTCGCTCGATCTCTACCGCAAGGTGATTGAGGTCAACCTGATCGGCTCCTTCAATATGATCCGCCTGCTGGCGGTCCGCGCCGAGACGCTCGATCCGCTGGAAAGCGGCGAGCGTGGGGTGATCATCAACACCGCCTCGGTTGCCGCCTATGACGGCCAGATCGGCCAGGCTGCCTATTCGTCCTCCAAGGGCGGCATCGTCGGCATGACCCTGCCCGTCGCCCGCGACCTCTCCCGCGCCGGCATCCGCGTCATGACCATCGCGCCCGGCATCTTCAAGACGCCGATGCTGGCCGGCCTGCCGCAGGAGGCCCAGGATTCGCTCGGCAAGCAGGTGCCTTTCCCCGCCCGCCTCGGCGAGCCGTCGGAATATGCCGCGCTCGCCGTGCACATCGTCGAGAACCAGATGCTGAACGGCGAGGTGATCCGCCTCGACGGCGCGATCCGCATGGCGCCGAAGTAGGCTTCTTGCCAGCGCGGTTGGATCGGCGATAAGAGGAGCAACACAGTCGAGATTAAAGCGGGAGCGACATGACCGACAGACCCAAGGATGTGCTCCGGACGACCGACGCTGAAGCAATCCGCCTCGCCAAGACCTTGCTGCGCGCCTCACGCCATGGCGCGCTCGCCGCGATCGACGCCAGTGACGGCTCACCGATCGCCAGCCGGGTCGGCGTCGCGACCGACACCGACGGCTCGCCACTGATCCTGGTGTCGGGCCTGGCGGCCCACACCGCGGCGATCGTCGCCGACCCGCGCTGCTCGCTGCTGCTCGGCGACCCCGGCAAGGGCGATCCGCTCGCCCATCCGCGCATCTCGCTGGCCTGCAAGGCGGTCCGCTACGCCCGCGACACCGGCGACTGGGCGCGGGCCGAGCGGCGCTATCTCAACAAGAACCCGAAGGCGAAGCTCTATGTCGGCCTTGGCGACTTCGCCTTCTTCCGGCTTGAGATCGACAAGGCGAGCCTGAACGGCGGCTTCGGCAAGGCCTACGCGCTGACGCGCGACGACCTCCTGTCAGCCGGGCCGGCGGAGGAATTCGCGAGGTCCGAACAGTCCGCGGTCGACCACATGAACGGCGACCACGCCGACGCGATCGCCAATTACGCGATGCATTTCGGCGGCGAGGAGAATGGCGACTGGCGCATGACCGGCTATGACGCCGACGGGATCGACCTCGCGCAGGGCGACAGGGTTCTGCGCATCTTCTTTCCCGAACCGCTGACCGCGCCGCGCGACGCCCACATGAAAATGGTGGAGATGGCGAAGCAGGCCCGGGCCGCGCTGGGCGACCGGGCGGCAAAGTCGGACCGCGCGCACTCGCACTCTTGACCTTCCATCCACTGGAAGCCCTATCTCCTGATTCAAGTCGCGAGGCGTCGTTTGCGCGTCCAGGAGGACGCGCGGCGCTCTGGCGGGAGATTCGAGATGCAGACCGTTCTGAAGATTGAAGGCATGACCTGCGGCGGTTGCGTCCGCTCGGTCGAGAAGGCGCTCGGCCGCGTGCCAGGCGTCACATCCACGCAGGTCGACCTGGGGCAAGGGCAGGCGACGGTCGAGGCGGACAATGGCGTCGACCCGGCGGCTTTCGTCGCGGCGGTCGAAGACGCGGGCTATGACGCCCGCATCGCGGGCTGAGCCGCGGGACGACACGACATGACCAGAGTGGCCCTCGACATCACCGGCATGACCTGCGCGGCTTGCGCGGCACGCATCGAGAAAGTCGTGTCGCGCGTCGACGGTGTCACCCGCGCTGACGTCAACCTGCCGCTTGAGCGCGCCAGCATCGACATCGACGGCGAAATAGACGCGGCCAAGCTGATCGCCGCCGTCGAGCGCGCCGGCTATGGCGCGACGCTGCGGCCCGACGATCGCGCCGCCCAGCGCAGGGCCGACGAGGCGCGCGACGCGGCGCGCCGCGCCGAGGAGCGCCAGACACTGCTGCGCTTCGCGATTTCCGCGCTGCTGGCGATCCCGCTCGTCGTCGGCATGCTGCCGATGATGATCGGCGCCGGCCACGCCTGGATCGGTCCGTGGACCCAGGCAGCGCTCGCCACTGGCGTCATGCTGGTCTCCGGCTCGCGCTTCTACCGCGAGGCCTGGCAAGCGTTGCGCGGCGGCGGCGCCAACATGGCCGTTCTCGTCTCGCTCGGCACCTCGTCCGCCTATTTCTATTCTCTGTGGATGGTTGTCGCGGGAAACAGCCACGGCCATCTCTATTTCGAGGCAGCGGCCGTGGTGCTGACGCTGATCATGCTCGGCAAATATCTCGAAGCCCGCGCCAGGCGCGGCGCGTCGGCGGCGCTTGAGGCACTGGGCCGGTTGCAGCCGGGGCAGGCCGAGCGCAAGACGCCCCAGGGCGTCGAGACGGTCGCGACGGCGCGCCTGGTCCCCGGCGACATCGTCATCGTGCGGCCGGGCGCGCGCCTGCCGGCCGACGGCGTGATCGTCGCGGGCGCGTCCGCGATCGACGAATCGCTGGTGACAGGCGAGAGCCTGCCGGTCGACAAGGCCGAGGGGGCAGGCGTCGTCACCGGCACGGTGAACGGCGATGGCGCCCTGGAAGTGCGCGTTAACGCCGTGGGGACCGACACGCGGCTCGCCCGCATGGCGCGGCTGGTCGAGGACGCGCAACTGTCCGAGGCACCGGTGCAGCGCTTGGTCGACCGCATCTCGGCGGTGTTCGTGCCGGTGATCATCGCAGTGGCCGCGCTCACCTTCGCCGGCTGGTGGCTGGCCGGCAACGCCGCAGCCGGCTTCGACGCGGCAATCGCGGTGCTCGTCATCGCCTGTCCCTGCGCGCTCGGCCTCGCCACGCCGACGGCGCTGGTCGCAGGCACCGGCGCGGCGGCGAAAGCGGGCATCCTGATCCGCGACGTGGCGACTCTGGAGAAGGCGCAGAACATCTCGACCGTCGCATTCGACAAGACGGGCACGCTGACGCTCGGCCATCCGGAGGTGATCGATGTCGAAGCGACCGATGGCGACACAGCGGCGCTGGTACGGCTGGCGGCTGCGGTGGAAGCGCGGAGCGAGCATCCGCTTGCCAAGGCGCTGGTGGCTCATGCCGAGGCGCTGAAGCTGGCGGTCCCGGAGGCTTCGGCAATCGCCGCCATCCGCGGCAAGGGCCTGACCGGTACGGTCGATGGGCGCGCCGTTGCCGTCGGCAATGCGCGGATGATGCGCGACCTCGGCATCGAGGAGACCCAGGTCGCCGCCCTGAAGAGCCGCATCGCGCGGCCCGGAACGATCGCCTTCGTCGCCATCGGCGACAAGCTCGCTGGCGCCATCCTGTACGCCGACCGGCCACGTCCGGAGGCGGCGCAGGCCCTGCGCGCGCTTGCGGCGGTAGGCATCAGGACCATCATGCTGACCGGCGACAACGAGGACGCCGCGCGGGCCATTGCCGGCGACATCGGACTGGCGGATTTCCGCGCGGCCCTGCTCCCGGAGGACAAGACCGCAGCCTTGCGCGGGCTGGCGGACGATCCGTCGACCATCGCCTTCGTTGGCGACGGGCTCAACGACGCGCCGGCGCTGGCCGCGGCCGGGCTCGGTATCGCCCTGTCGTCCGGCACCGATGTGGCGCGCGAAGCCGCGGCCATCACGCTGATGCGGCCCGACCTTCGCCTCGTGCCCGCGTCGCTCGACATTGCGCGGCGCACTTGGCGGACCATCACGCAAAACCTTGTGTGGGCCTTCCTCTACAATGTGATCGGCATTCCGCTCGCAGCCTTCGGCATGCTGTCGCCGGTTCTGGCCGGCGCGGCGATGGCGTTCTCGTCGGTCTCCGTGGTAACCAACTCAGCGCTCCTCGCGCGCTGGACGCCACGCAAGACCGACTGACCTCTCCATTGCCCGACATCATCCGCATCGCCGACCCCGACGACCCGCGCATTGCAGCCTTCCGCGACATCCGCGAACGCGATCTCGTCGGCCGCGAGGGGCGTTTCGTCGCCGAGGGCCGCGTCGTGCTGAACGTGCTCCTGTCGTCCGGGCGCTTCGGGACGGAAGCCCTGCTGCTTCTGGAGAACCGTGTCGCCGGGCTGGACGAGGTGCTGCGGGAAGTTCCGGACAGCGTGCCGGTCTTCGCGGCGCGGGCGGAGATCATGGACCGGATCGCCGGCTTTCACATCCACCGCGGCATCCTGGCGATCGGCCGCCGCCGCCCGCCGCAAGCCATCGGCGACCTGCTGGCCAGCCTGCCCGACCGGGCGCTGGTCGTGGCGCTGGCCGGCATCGCCAACCACGACAACATGGGCTCGATCTTCCGCAACGCAGCGGCCTTTGGCGCCGACGCGGTGGTGATGGACCCGACCTCATGCGATCCGCTCTACCGCAAGGCGATCCGCGTGTCCGTCGGCGCCATCCTCAAGACGCCCTTCGCCGTCGCCGGGAGCCTCGGCGGCATGATCGCCGCGCTCGACGACGCTGGGTTCGACATTCTCGCGCTGTCGCCCAGGGGAAAGCTCCAGATCGGCGACCAGCCGCAAGCGGCGCGCACGGCGCTCCTGCTCGGCAGCGAAGGCCACGGCCTGCCTCCCGACATGCTGGACAGGCTGAAATCGGTGCGCATCCCGATGGCGGAGGATTTCGACAGCCTCAACGTCGCGGCTGCGTCCGCTGTGGCGCTGCACCGGCTCTGGCGGGCGTGAATCAGCCCGCCGACGCGGCCTTCTGCAGCGCGCGGACGCGATCGGCGAGGCTCACGATCCGGTCGGCCCCCTCCGGACGCCTGGCGTCGTCGCCCTTGGACAGGATCTGGTTGATCGGCGAATCCGGACCGTCGAGCAGGGCGGTAAGGTTCACCACTTCGGCGGCGAGGTCGTTGATCTGCTCGCGCAGGATCGCGCTGTCGCGCCGCTCGTCGCTCCAGTCGTCGGTCTTGGCGCGCTCGATCGCGGTCAGCTCGGCCTTGAGCTTCTTGTTTTCGCGCGCCAACGTCGTCATCCGCTCCTCGAGCTTCGCGCGATCCTTGTTGAGGCTCGCCATCGCCTTCTCGACATCGCCCCCGGTGGCGCCGGAGAGCAGCGTCGACATCTGCAGCTGCAGATCGGCCAGTTCGGCTTCGAGCTTCATCCGGTCCGTCTGCGCTTCCAGCAGGCGGGTGTCCAGTTCGTTGCTGTTGCGTGCGCCTGACCTGGTCTGCTCGCGCAGCCGCGCCATTTCCTTCTCCCGGCGCTCCAGCTTGTCCTCGCGGTCGGCGACCGTTCCCAGCAGGCGCTCGACCTTGCGCTCGGCGTCGGCGGCGCGCTTGCGCTCCGTCTTCAGGGCTTCCTGCGCGGCCTTGCTTTCGGCCACGACCTCGCGCAGCCGTTTCTCGGTTTCGCGCCGCTGGGCCCGCAGCGCTTCGACGTCGCTGGAAACCCGCTCGAACTCGGATTCGCGCGTCACCAACTCGATCTGCCGGTTGCTCGCGGTGAGGCTCGCCTCGTCGTACATCTGGCCCAGGCGGTCGATCTCCAGCGCCTTGGATTCGAGGATCCGCTCCGTGTCGGCCAGCCGCGTCGTCAGGCGCTTCAACTGCTCCTCGCGATTGCGCAGCTCGGCGTGCAACTCGCTGCTGCGCGCCTCGAGCTCGGTGATGGCGCGATCCTTCTCGGCGCGCTCCTCGGCAAGCCGCTTCAGTTCCTCGCGGTTGCGGTTGATCTCGATGATCTGCGCCGACGCCTTGTCGCGGAAAGACTTGATGCTCATTTCCAGCCGCCGCGTCGACATCGCGAACTCGGCCCGCAACTGGTCCTTGTCGGCCTGGATCTCGTTCATGGTCAGCGGCACCGAAGCTTCGATGCGCTTGCGCGTCAACAGGACGGCGCGGCGCCAGATCGCCGGGGCGACCATCAGCGCGAGAAACCCGGCAGTCAGAAAACCGAGCGTAAAGAACAGGATGGACTGTATCAACGGTGCGGTTCCGGGCAGTGGGCGAGTGCGTCCGGCAAGCCTGCCAGCACACACGCCAGATGTGCCACACCGGGACAGGAGAAATCCAGCCCCGGCGCGGTTTACTTCCGCTTAACCCTAATGCCCGCAGCCGTCCGACGGATCAGAACGGATTCCAGGTCGGGTTCTGCGTGACCTTGAGATAGCCGACATTGACGCCGAGCCGGGCGCCGACGCCGGTGCGGACCGGGACGAGCAGCACGTTGCCGTTCTTCATCACGTTGAAGCCGAGGCCGGCCAGGACGTAGGCCGAACCGGCGACGCCGCCGAAGCGGGCGTAGAGCGCGTCGATCGTGTCGAGATTGTAGACGAGGATCATCGTCCGCGAGCCCTGCCCGCCGAAATCCCATCCGATCGAAGGACCCTGCCAGTAGACCTTATGGTCGCCGGCGTTCTTGGTGTACAGCATGCCCTCGCCGTAGGTGAGCCCTCCGACCAGCGCGCCGGAGCCTTCCTCGCCCAGCACGTAGCCGTTCGGCAGCCCGTAGGACGAGAACACCTTCTCGACCACCGTGGCGAGGCCGCCCGAGGTGGCCCCGAAGAACTTGTGCCCCGAATCAACGACTTCCTGCGCCGTGAACTGGTCGTTGGCCTGCGCCGCCGTCACCGCGGCGGCAAGACCGGCGATCAGGCCGGCGGTGAGCGTCAGTGCGCGAAGGCTGCGTCCGAAAAGCTTCATCATCATCTCTTCATTCTCCCATTTGGGAGCACCCTGGTGAAACGCCTCGCAGGCTGCGGCTCGTCGCGGCCGCTTCGCCAACGTTTCGCAAACCCTATGCGCTAATCCTTTTTCAACCATTAATCGATCAAATGAAGATGGTTCTTTGAAGGCTTGAGAAGAGCTTCCACCCGACGTTTGTTGCCGGGTTTCAGAACCTGTGTATCGATGAATCGTCGTTTTTCTCGCTGATTCGCAGGCCGCATGGGCGCGGCTGCAATCGCATTTGACATACAAGAAGGAATTTCGAGGCATGGCCGAATTGTTTTCGCTCTCGGCGCCGGAACTGGCGGCGCTTTTGTGCAGCCGCGTGTGCCATGACATCATCTCGCCGGTCGGCGCGATCAACAATGGCCTTGAACTGCTGGACGAGGGCGGCGCCGACGAAGACGCGATGAACCTGATCAGGACGAGCGCGCGCAATGCGTCGGCCCGGCTGCAATTCGCCCGAATCGCCTTCGGCGCGGCCGGCTCGGCGGGGATGCAGATCGATACCGGCGACGCGGAAGCCGTCGCCATCGCCTACCTCAAGAACGAGAAGCCCGACCTCGAATGGATCGGCAAGCGGGCGCTGCTGCCGAAGAACAAGGTGAAGCTGATCCTGAACATGATCCTTGTGTCGATCGGGGCGATCCCGCGCGGCGGCAAGATCACCGTCGTGCTCGACAATCTCGACATTGCTCCAGTGTTCACGCTGACCGCCGCCGGTCCGATGGTCCGCGTGCCGCCGAAATTCCTCGAACTCCATTCGGGCGAGAAGCCGTCCGAGCCCATCGACGCGCATTCGGTGCAGCCTTACTACACGCTCTTGCTGGCGCGGGAAGCCGGGATGGAGATTTCGATTCGCGCCAGCGCCGACGATGTCGTGTTTTCGGCGCGATGAGACAATCGCGCGGCCGCGCCGGTTGCAATGCGACGCTCAGTAAAATTTTAAGCATCACCTTTGACGGATTTTTACCGTCCGTCCTGTAGCGTTCCTGTCGATCGGCCAGCAACCCGTGATGATCGGGCTGGCATCGAAGGACAGACGCATGAAACGCTGCATGATCATCGACGACTCGAGTGTCATCCGGAAGGTTGCGAAGCGGATACTGTCCGGCCCCGAGATGATTGTGGTCGAAGCGGGAACGGGCACGCAGGCCCTCGACATGTGCGCCGCAGACATGCCGGACGTCATCGTCGTCGAAGGCGTGCTGCCCGACATGACCGCGGTCGACTTCATTCGGCAGGCCATGGCGATTCCGGCGCGTACCCGCCCGCGCATCATGATCTGCATTCCGCAATTCGACCTCGGCGCGATCATGCGCGCCAAGCGCGCGGGGGCCGCGGGCTTCGTGATGAAGCCGTTCAACCGGCCGCAATTGCTGGAACGGTTCCGCGAGATCCAGGCGGCGGCGTGAGCGAATAGCGAAAACGCCGGCCGCAATCGAATGCAACCGGCGTTTCTGCTGTCCGCTATTCGTCGGTTCAGGCGCTGGCGCGCAGCTCTTCCGGCTCGCGCAGCACATAGCCGCGGCCCCAGACGGTCTCGATGTAGTTCTGTCCGCCGGACGCCGCGTCGAGCTTCTTGCGCAGCTTGCAGATGAACACGTCGATGATCTTCAGTTCCGGCTCGTCCATCCCGCCATAGAGGTGGTTGAGGAACATTTCCTTGGTCAGCGTCGTGCCCTTGCGGAGCGAGAGCAGCTCCAGCATCTGGTATTCCTTGCCGGTCAGATGCACGCGCTGGCCGCCGACCTCGACCGTCTTGGCGTCGAGATTGACGATCAGGTCGCCGGTGGTGATGACCGACTGGGCGTGGCCCTTCGAGCGGCGGACGATGGCGTGGATGCGCGCGACCAGTTCGTCCTTGTGGAATGGCTTGGTCATGTAATCGTCGGCGCCGAAGCCGAGACCGCGGACCTTGTCCTCGATGCCGGCCATGCCGGACAGGATCAGGATCGGCGTCTTCACCTTGGACAGGCGCAGCGTCCGCAGGACTTCATAGCCCGACATGTCGGGGAGGTTGAGGTCGAGGAGAATGATGTCGTAGTCGTAGAGCTTGCCGAGATCGACGCCCTCTTCGCCCAGGTCGGTCGTGTAGACATTGAAACTCTCGGACTTGAGCATCAACTCGATGCTCTGGGCCGTGGCACTGTCATCTTCAATCAGCAAGACGCGCATTTCATTCCCCTTCTCCGCCCCCGGACCGGAGCATCGACCGAACCCAGGACAGTGATTGCCTGAATCAGAGGCTGCCATCGAATGGTTAACAAAATCTGTTTCCGCAACGCAAGCGCATTCAGATTATTGGAACTTTTCGAGACACCCGCTTGAATCCAATCATGAATCATAGTCCGAATTTGTTAATCTTTCGAGCGAGGAAACGCTCCTAAGTGATTCCTCGGACTCGGAACTCCGCAATTCCCAACCTGACCGGTCGATTTTTACCGGGCCTTAAGCCCTGACCCGTATGATTAACAATGCGCGTAAACGAATGGTTACCAAGCCGGCCTCCGCTTAGGATTTTGTTTTCCAAGTCGGCCAGGTTCCCCGGGGTAGCGCGCAGTCCGGCACGTCGGCGGACGTCGTTTGTTGAGTTGAGTTCGTGTTTCTGGAGTACCAAGTCATGAAATCACGCGAGAACCTCGTCCGGCTGAAGAAGTTTCAGGTCAACGAGAAGCGCCGCCAGCTGAGCCAGATCCAGATGATGGTGTCCGACTTCGAGCGCATGGCGAACGAACTCGACGCTCAGATCGCCTCCGAGGAGCGCAAATCGGGCATCACCGACATCAACCATTTCGCCTACCCGACCTTCGCAAAAGCCGCGCGACTGCGGCGGGACAACCTGAAGACCTCGCAAACCGACCTGCTGCAGCAGAAGGCGGGCGCCGAAGCGGCCCTCGCCGAAGCCGAATCCGAACTCGTCAAAGCCGAAGCACTCGAGAACCGCGACATTCGCCAGCGCGAACTCGAGACCGACGCGCGCCGCGCCATAGCCGGCTGACACCACCGGCGTTCGGGAATGAATCGCGCAATCCGCTTGCGCGAGCCTTACGCGGCAACCCTGCCTTCGCTATAGGAACCGGATGCGGTTCCTTCTCCCGGCCGTGCTGTGCGGCGCATCCTTCTGTTTCGCGCTGGGCATCACACTGCCGCTGGTGCGGATCGAGCGCTTCTTCCTGCTGACCGACGAGCCGTCGCTGATCGCCATGATCGCAAGCCTCTGGCGCGGCGGCGACTGGGTGATCGCCGCGCTGGTCCTGCTGTTTTCGGTGATCTTTCCGGCGATAAAGCTTCTGCTGCTGCACGCGGCGGCGTTTGCGCAGTCAGGCGAGAGCGGCCGGGTTCCGGCCTGGTTCCGCGCGCTTTCGAACTGGTCGATGCTGGATGTGGTGCTGGTCGCCCTGGTGATCTTCGCGGCGAAGACGAGCGGTCTCGCCACCGCGTTCACGCAAGCCGGGCTGTGGTTCTTCGCCGCCTCGGTGGCGCTGACCGTGATCGCGGCGGCAATGGTGAAGAGGCGGGAGACGCAAGCTACAGAAGGCCGGACCGGTCAGCGCCAGACGGAGCCCAGATGACCGCTAGACATGATCCCATCACCACGGAGACTTGGAAATCGATCCTCGCCGCCGCGATTCCGATTCTAGATGACCTGAGCGCGCGATCAGGCTCGATGCCGGACATTGTTCTCGGAGGTGGAACGGTGTTGATGTTGCGGTTTCATCACCGACTGAGCCGGGACATCGACTTCTTCCTGAACGAGGTCCAGTTGCTCTCGATGATTACCCCTCGATTGAACGATCTGACATCCCGGATTTCCCTGGACTACGTAGAGCAGGCAAACAGCGTCAAGCTGGTGCTGAACGAAGGTGACATCGATTTCATCGTCGCAGGAAACGTGACTCGGAGCGTGCCGGTCGAGACGATTCTGATGTCAAACCGGGTCATGCGGCTTGAAACCACCGAGGAGATAATTGCCAAGAAGCTTTTCTACCGAGCCGCACACTTCAAGCCGCGGGATGTCTTCGATCTGGTTGCAGTTCACAGACGAGAGTCGGAAGCGGTCGAAAGAGCGTTGCGTGCAACCGTCACTCGGAAAGCTCAACTGGAGCGACGATTGGCCGAGTTGGCAAAGCTTTCCGGCGACGAACTTGCGACCGACATTTTGCCGTTCGAAGGGTTTTCCAGTATCATTCCGACGATGGTGCGGACGGCTCAGAACCTTGTCGCTCCAATGTAAGGTATAGGTTGGTCGCCGTGGAGACTGCCATGTCCAAGCGCTTCGATCCGATGCAGACCGCGCTTTCCGCCGTGCGCAACGCGAGCCAGGTGCCTGTCAGCGCGCCGGACGTGATCGATATCCTGTCCACCGGCACAGGCGCACCGTCGCACGTTCGTGCATTGTTTGGAGATGTCAGTCTCGGAAAGCTGATGGAGCTTTCGATTGAAGCCGGTGTATCGAACGAGCGGCTGGCCGAATCCTACAGGCTTGCCAACAGAAGATACGCCGCATCAAGTGCGGAACTGGACGAGTTCGTCGCTCATATGGAGCGATCGTAACTGGAACCGTCAGTGCCGGTACTGCTGGATGCGCGTGGTGCGCAGGCCGGCGAGGCCGTATTCGTCGATCGACGCCTGCCAGGACAGGAATTCCTCGGTGGTGAGCTTGTAGCGCTGGCACGCCTCTTCGAGGCTGAGCAACCCGCCACGCACCGCGGCGACGACTTCGGCCTTGCGGCGGATCACCCAGCGTCTCGTGTTCGAGGGCGGCAGGTCCGCTATCGTGAGCGGGCTGCCATCGGGCCCGATGACATACTTGACGCGCGGTCTGATCAGATCGGTCATCATACTCTCTACAAACGCACTCAACACTCAATCAATGACACAATAACGCCACAGGTTTAAAATTTGCCTAAGCGAATTGGTCGCATTGAAACACCGGAGAACGCTGGAAATCCGCCATTCCGCCACCGCGGGCGCAAATGCTGCGCTGCACCGGGTGGCGTCGGAACGCCGCTTGTCCTATATGCACCCAACCGGAATGCGCGGCCTGAGGCCACGGCCGGCCCGATGCTCGCCACAGCTGGAAGACCATGAACAGCCTCGACCTGCCCCGACGCCCAGAGGAGACCCGCGTGGTGGTGGCCATGTCGGGCGGGGTGGATTCGTCCGTCGTCGCCGGCCTCTTGAAGCGGCAGGGCTACGACGTCGTCGGCGTGACGCTGCAGCTCTACGACCACGGTGCGGCGACGCACCGTCCGGGCTCGTGCTGCGCCGGCCGTGACATCGACGATGCGCGGCGCGTCTCCGAGACGATCGGCATTCCGCATTACGTTCTCAACTACGAGCAGCGCTTCCGCGAGGCGGTGATCGACCCGTTCACCGCAAGCTATGCGGCGGGCGAAACGCCTATCCCCTGCGTGTCGTGCAACCAGACCGTCAAGTTCGCCGACCTGCTGGCGACCGCGCGCGATCTCGGCGCGGATGCGCTGGCCACAGGGCACTACATCCGCTCGCGGCCGAACGGCGCGCCCAACTCGGGACATCGGGCGCTCTATCGCCCCGTCGACGCCGACCGCGACCAGAGCTACTTCCTGTTCGCCACGACGCAGGAGCAGATCGACTATCTGCGCTTTCCGCTTGGCGACCTGCCGAAGCCGGAGGTGCGCGCGCTGGCGGCCGAGATGGGCCTCTCGGTGGCGCAGAAGCAGGACAGCCAGGACATCTGCTTCGTGCCGCAGGGCAAGTATTCCGACATCATCGCCAAGCTCAGGCCGGAGGCAGCCATGCCGGGCGAGATCGTGCATCTCGATGGCCGCGTGCTCGGCCGCCACGAGGGCATTCTGCACTATACGATCGGCCAGCGCCGCGGCATCGGCGTGGCGACGGGCGATCCGCTCTACGTCGTGCATCTCGACGCCGCGCGCGCCCGCGTGATCGTCGGCCCGCGCGAGACGCTGGAGACGAAGAAGGTCATCCTGCGCGACATGAATTGGCTGGGCGACGGGGCGATTTCCGACCTGCCGGCATCAGGCCTCGAACTCTTCGCCAAGGTGCGCTCGACCCGCCAGCCGGCGCCTGCGATCCTTCGGTGGGTCGACGGGCATGCCGAAGTGGAACTGTCCGCCGGCGAACAAGGCGTCGCGGCCGGCCAGGCCTGCGTGCTCTATGACGGCGAAGGCGACGGAGCGCGTGTGTTCGGCGGCGGCTTCATCGCCCGCTCGGAACGCGGCGCGGAGGCCGAGGCGATGTTGAAGCGGATGAGCGCCGCCGACAATCGCGTCAGCGCGTAGCCCCCTCACCCCGCCTCCGCCTCGCTCGGCGGACCTCTCCCCGAGGGGAGAGGAGGTTCTCGCCGGATGCGCCCTACCTCTTCTCCCCCGGGGGAGAAGGTGGCCCGAAGGGCCGGATGAGGGGGACTGGCTCGACGCCCGACCGTTTGCCGCCCTTATTCCGCCGCCATCGCCGCGTTGTGGCCGACATAGCCGGCGATGGTCTCGATGATCCGGTCCTGGTCGGCTTCGGAAAGGTAGGGATGCATCGGCAGGCAGAGGATGCGCTGCGGCAGCGCTTCCGACACGGGAAGTCCGCCCGGGGTACGCGGAAAATGCTTGTAGGCGTCCTGCAGGTGCAGCGGCTTGACGTAGTAGATCACCGACGGGATCCCCTCGCCCTGCAGATGCGCCTTCAGCCCGTCGCGCACCGGCGTCTCGATGGCGTATTGCGCCCAGGCGGAGCGGTTGCCAGCCGGAACTTTCGCCGTCTTCACCACGCCAGAGAGACCTGCAGCGTAGCGTTGCGCCACCTTCTGCCGCGCCACCATCTCGTCTTCGAGAATGGCGAGCTTTTCGATCAGGATCGCCGCCTGGATCGTGTCCAGCCGCGAATTCAGGCCGACATGGATGTTGTCGTACTGCGTCGCGCCCTTGCCGTGGAAGGCGTAGGAGCGCAGCTTTTCGGCCATCGCGTCGTCGTTCGTGAACATCGCGCCGCCGTCGCCATAGCAGCCAAGCGGCTTCGCCGGATAGAAGCTGGTCGAACCAACATCGCCGAAGGCGCCGCACTTGACGCCATTGCGCACGCCGCCGATCGACTGCGCGGCATCCTCGATCACCATCAGCCCTTCGCGCGCAGCGATCTTCGCCACAGCGTCGTAGTCGGCAGCGAGGCCGAACAGGTCGACGGGAATGATTGCGCGTGCCGTCAGGCGGCCCTGCGCCTTCACCATCGCGATCGCAGCCTCGAGGCTGTCGATGTCGATATTGTATGTATCGGGATCGATGTCGACGAAGACCGGCTCGGCCTTGGCCAGAGCCACCACTTCGGCGGTCGCCGCGAAGGTGAAGCTCGGCACGAACACCGCGTCGCCGGGGCCGATGCCGGACGCCAGCAGCGGCAGGAGCAGCGCGTCGGTGCCGTTGGCGCAGGCGATGACATGCTTGACGCCGACATAGTCGGCCAACTGCGTCTCGAATGTCCCGACCTCGGGACCGAGGATGTAGCGGCCGTCTTCGATGACGCGGTCGACGGCGGCCTTCAGCCGGTCGCCGATGCGCGCACGCTGTGCCGCCAGGTCGATGAATTGCATGTGCGCCCCTGAATCCGTCGCATCACAACACGGCCGGCAAACGCCCGCCGCAAATCAGGTTGCGTCATAGTTCGATATGGCCGGCCGCGCCAGTAGCCGGGGCTTCACACACTTGCGGCCATTGTCATGCACGGTGATCAGTCGTGCACGACCGCGCCGGCGGTCAGGATCCGCAGCACGCCGATCGCTTCCTCGCCGCTGGTGCGCGGCTCGGCGCGGGTTTCGATGCAGGAGATGAAATGCTGCAGCTCGCGCGTCAGCGGCATGCCCTCGGCGACATGAACATAGGCCGGCTCGTTGGCCGTGAACGCCCACTGGCCGCTGTCCTGCCACACAGCGTGGCGATAGACCGCGAGCTTGCGCGACCACGGCTCGACATCGTCGAACACCGCCATCGACTTGGTGCCGACGACCGTCAGGCGGCGCTCGCGATAAGGATTGAGCCGCGATGTGAACAGGTGGCTGCGCAGCCCGTTCGGGAAGCGCATGTGGAGATGCGCGAAATCCGACAGGTGGTCGAGCAGCGCCGCCCCCTCGCCGCGCACCTCGACCGGAAACGCGCCGGTGATCGCCAGGATCATCGACAGGTCGTGCGGCGCCAGATCCCACAGCGCGTCGTTCTCGGTGTGGAATTTTCCAAGGCCGAGACGATGCGAATGGATGTATTTGATCTCGCCGAGATCGCCGCGGTCGATCAGGTCCTTCAGCGTCTCGAAGGCCGGATGGAAGCGCAGCACGTGACCGGTCATGAAGATGCGGCCGGCGTCCCTGGCCGCCGCGACCGCGCGCTCGGCGTCGGCGACGGTCAGCGCGATCGGCTTCTCCACCAGCACGTCCTTGCCGGCGCGCACGGCGCGGATCGCCGTCTCGGCGTGGAACTGCGGCGGCAGAGCGATGACGATGGCGTCGATGTCGGCGCGGTCGAACAAGTCGTCCGGCGCGATCGCCAGGCAGTCCTGCTCGACGGCGAACCCTTCCGCGCGCGCCAGATTGGCGTCGGACACCGCGTGCAGCGCGCAAAGAGCCTTCAGCGTGCGGATGTGATTGCTGCCCCAGTATCCGCAGCCGAGAACAGCGATGCGCGGCGTCATGAATTCATTCCAAGGGAAAAGGTGGCAGACACATAGCCAGCGAACGGGGCGAACTCAACCCCGGCGCGGAAACGCCGCATGTCACCCGCTGTGCACAGCCCGGGCGACGACACGGGCCGAAGTGGCGGACGCGGCCTCCAAATGCTTGACAGGCCGGACCGCCGCACACTATATCGCGCCCATCCTTGCGGAGGCCGCGCTTAACCAACGCGGTCGGGTGTCGGCATGACCGGTTGCCCTGTGGCGGAGTAGCTCAGTTGGTTAGAGCACGGGAATCATAATCCTGGGGTCGGTGGTTCGAGTCCACTCTCCGCTACCAAGTTTGCCCCAATGAGGGGCGCGACTTACCGCCAGAGGGAAAACCTGTAGCGGTATCCCGCTAACATCGCTCCCAACGCCAAGTCTTTCAATAGGTTGCGTCTTAGCAGTCAGGTGACCTTAAAGTCCCTCCTCGCAACGGGATTTGCAAACATGGGACCGGTGGCTGGCCGCCACGGGACCATTCTCACACTTGCAGGCAAAAACTGTGTATGGGTGCAGGATGAACGCGAGAGGAGCGTCCGCCCGCCCCAAAACGGCATCTGTCGCCACGGAGATTTTCACCATTGTTGACCACACCCTCCACTGTCGCATCGTTGAATGGGGAGCTTCGTGACGCTGGCGAAACGCTCGTCGGCAATGATGATGTCCTGCGGGCCGTGCTGGCAGGATGCGGCGATTGCATCAAGATTCTCGATCTCGACGGTCGCCTCCAGTTTATGAGCGAGGGCGGCAAAAGGGTTATGGAAGTCGATGACTTCGCGGCGTTGAAGGGGTGCCCTTGGCCTGACTTCTGGGCTGGGGAGGGTAACGTCAGCGCGATCGAGGCGGTAGCAGCAGCGCGTCAGGGAAAGACCGCGCAATTCCATGGCGAAGCCAATACCGCCAGAGGCAATCCCAAATACTGGGATGTGCACGTCTCTCCGATCCTGGGAAGCGATGGGAGACCGACGCATCTGTTGTCCATTTCACGCGATGTCACGGCGGCGCGATTGGCGGAAATTCGCCTGATGGAATCCGCAAAGCGCCAAAGACTCATTGCCGTCGAAATGAGCCACCGAATGAACAATACGCTCGCATTGATTGGTGCGATCGCATCGCAAACGATGCGAGGTAACGACCTCGAAGGCGCGCGAATTGCTTTCGCCTCTCGCCTGAGGGCGCTCGCTGACGCAAACAAGCTTCTGTTAGACAACGACCTCGGCAGCACCCCTGTTTCGGTTGTTGTCGAGAACGCGCTTTCTCCACATCTGCCTCCCTTGGATCGAGTGAAGGCGACCGGGCCGGTCATCGAACTGCCTCCCAAACAGGCCATGTCACTGGCCCTTGCGCTTCATGAAATGGCGACCAATTCCGCCAAATATGGAGCCCTTTCGAACGAGACGGGGACTATCGAAGTCGTGTGGGATGTCGAGGCGACGGCCGATGGGCGCGAATTCTCATTCAGATGGGCGGAAAGCGGCGGGCCACCGATTGCCAATTCCACCCCGACGCGTAAGGGCTTTGGCTCCCGCCTCATACAGGGCGTGCTTGCGCAAGATTTCGGAGGGAAGGTTCAGACTAGCTTCGAATCGGCCGGGTTCGTCTGCGAGCTTCGATCCCCACTGGACGCGATGATCTCGGATTACGTCTAGCTCGGTCTCTGAAAGGTGCTCTGTCAAAAACGGCTGCACCGCGACGGAGCTGCTGTTTTCGGCGTCAATGAGGAGGCGACCCGGCAGGAAAACGGCACCGGTTCTGAGTTTGGATGGCGCCTGTAGCGGTTCTTGCCGAGTCTCCGATCCGGCTCGAGCGTTGGGGATTGCCCTCGCTCCCTCTGGTCCTTCCGCAGTTGCTTGTGTCAGATGCCGGCAGGAGACCGACATGACCAATCCACTATACGACGCGCTGCTGGCGCCACATCGCGGCAATGCCAAGACCTTTCTTGAGTTGCAGGACGGAGCGGCGATCAGCTTCGCTGCCTTCGCCGACATGGCGGCGCGGATCGCTGCCGTGCTGGTCGCCCATGGCGTGAAACCTGGTAACCGGGTTGCGGTCCAGGCCCCGAAGACGCCGGAGACGCTGGCCACCTATCTCGCCTGCCAGCAGGCAGGCGCGGTGTTCCTGCCGCTGAACACGGCGTACACGCCGGCCGAGATCGAGTTCTTCCTGACCGACGCCTCCCCGCGACTCTTCGTCTGCGACGACGTGGCGACGGACGGTTACGCAGGCCTGGCGCAAAGGCTCGGAATCGCGCTCCTGACCATTTCGGCGGAGCGCGGCGGCAGCCTGCCCGACGCCGCATCCGGAGCGCAGCCGATGGCGGGTGTCGTCGAGCGTGGGCCGGACGATCTGGCCGCGATCCTCTACACCTCCGGCACCACCGGCCGCTCCAAGGGCGCGATGCTGTCGCACGCCAACCTGCTGTCGAACACGCTGGCGCTCGTCGACATCTGGCGCTTTACCGGCGACGACGTGCTGGTCCATGCGCTGCCGATCTACCACACCCACGGCCTGTTCGTGGCCTGCAACATCATGCTGAAGGTCGGCGGGACGATGATCTTCCACGCCGCGTTCAATCCCGATGCCATCCTGGACGCCATGCCTCGCGCCACGGCCTTGATGGGCGTGCCGACCTTCTACACGCGGCTGCTCGGCTCCCCTCGCCTGACGCGGGACCATGTCGCCGGGATGCGGCTGTTCATCTCTGGCAGCGCGCCGCTGCTGGCCGAGACGCATGTCGAGTTCGAGCAACGCACCGGGCACCGGATCCTGGAGCGCTACGGCATGACCGAAACCTCGATGACCACGTCCAACCCGTACGACGGCGAGCGGCGGGCCGGCACGGTCGGCTTCCCGCTGCCGGATGTCAGCGTCCGCGTCGCCGATCCGGACGGGAAAATACTGCCGCAGGGCGAGATCGGCATTCTCGAGGTCAAGGGTCCAAACGTCTTCCGGGGCTACTGGAACCTGCCCGGGAAGACAGCCGCCGAGTTTCGCCCCGGCAACTGGTTCATCACCGGCGACATGTCGATGATCGACGCCGACGGCTATGTCCACATCGTCGGGCGGCAGAAGGACCTGATCATCGCCGGCGGGCTGAACATCTACCCGAAGGAGATCGAGGAGGTGATCGACGCGGTTCTCGGCGTGGTCGAATCCGCCGTCGTCGGCGTGCCGCACCCGGACATGGGCGAGGCAGGCGTCGCGGTGATGGTAGGTAAGCCGGGCCTCGACATCGAGACGGTCAAGTCGACGGTCGCGGAGAAGCTTGCCCGCTTCAAGCATCCGCGTCGCTACGAGATCGTCGCCGAGCTGCCACGCAACACGATGGGCAAGGTGCAGAAGTCGCAGCTTCGGGAGGCCTACAAAGACAGTTTCAAGGGCTGAACGGTGGCGCGGCGAATGCAGGCAGCCGCCAAACCTCGCGCCAGTTCACCCCACCCACCCGGCTTCGCCGGACACTGGCCGGGGGCGAGCCGACGGTCTCGCCCGTGCTTCGCACCCCCGTCGAGGGGAGGGAGAGCGCCCAGTCCTGCACCAGCCCAAGCCCTGCCTGGTTGACACTCCACAGGGTGCAGCTACCGCCGTGCAGACGCTGGCGCCCTCCTCCCCCTCGACGGGGGAGGTGTCGCCGCAGGCGACGGAGGGGGTGATGCCACGCCTCCACCGGCAGTGCCTTGGCACATTCTGTCCCAACGGATTCGCTGCTGGACCGACTTGCCGCACCAAGCCTCCGCGTGGTCATCTGGACACAGAGGAGTCCATCAACAATGCGCGCGCAGAGCGGCGACTTCCCAGATTTCGGCCTGACCGAAGCGCAGCGCCGCGAGGCGGTGCTGGGGCACTATTACGAGTATCCCGGCATGGACGGCGCGCGCGGCGAGCTCTGGTGCTACACCGGCCAGTACGCCTATTTCCCGGGTGACGAAGTCGACCTGCACGTCAGCTCGACCGCAGCGTATGTCCGGATGGAGATCGTCCGCGACGGCGGCGTCGAGACGCCGATGCTCACCCGCGAGCGCATCGCCGCGCGCTGGCAGGAGACGCCCGACCAGTGCTCGGTCGTGGGCTGCGGCTGGGACACGACCGTTTCGTTCAGCATCCCGGACGACTGGCCATCCGGCGCCTATCGCCTGACGCTGAGCGCCGAGGGCAACGATGGACAGCCGATCGCGTGCCACCACCTGTTCATCGTCAAGCCGAAGGCCGGCAGAAGGCCAGGGCGCGTTCTGCAGGTGGCGGCGACCGGCACCTGGCACGCCTACAACACTTGGGGCGGGTCGAACCACTACCAGGGCATCACCGGGCCGAACCGGGACCAGTTCGCCACGACCGTCTCGAACCAGCGGCCGTGGTGCAGAGGCTTCGTCGTGCTGCCGCCGGACGCGCCGCGCGTGCCGCTCGACTTCTCCACGCCGATCGCCACCGTGCCGCGCTATCCGCACATGGAATGGGCCTTCGCGACCGGGCACTCGAAGAAATACGCCTCGTCCGGCTGGGCGAGCTATGACAGCCACTTCTTCCGCTGGGCCGAACGCGCCGGCTATGCCATGGACCTGATCGGCCAGCACGAACTGCACTACGAGCCCGAAATCCTCGATGGCTACGACTGCGCCGTTTTCACCGGCCACTGCGAATACTGGACCTGGGAAATGCGCGACACCGTCGACGCCTGGATCGCGCGTGGAGGCGGCGCCGCCCGCTTCGCCGGCAACTTCCTGTGGCAGACGCGCTTCGAGGACGAGGGCCGCAGGCAGGTCTGCTACAAATACAAGGCGCGCAAGGAAGACCCGGCCTACAGGCCCGGCGGCGACATCACCCGCGCGACCAATGCCTGGGAAGCGCCCGAGATCGGCCGCTCGGGCGTTTCCACCTTCGGGCTGAATGCCATGAAGGGCATCTATGCCGGCTGGGGCGGCTGCGCCCCGCGCGGCGTGCGCGGTTTTCCTGTCTACCGGCCGGAACACTGGGCTTTCGGGGGCACCGGCATCTACTATGGCGACCTGCTTGGCGCCGAGGGTGGCGTCTACGGCTATGAGGTCGACGGGCTCGACCACGAGATACGCCACGGCCTGCCCTATCCGACCGCCGACAGCGGGGCGCCGGAAGGCTTGCAAATCCTCGCTGTCGGTCTGGCGAGCCAGGTCGAGGAGAGCGGCGACCTGCCCGCCTCGACACGCTTCCTCGCCGACGAGGACGGCCGCTTCACCGCCGAAGTCCTCTACGGCACCGGCAACGACGAGAACCTCGACAAGGTGAAGCGATCCAATGGCATGATCGTAAACTTCCCGAAGGGCAAGGGCGACGTGTTCCACGCCGGAAGCTGCGAATGGGTCGCAGGCCTGTTGCGCAAGGACGCGATGGTGGAAAGGGTGACGGCGAACGTGCTGGATCGGTATCTCGGAAAGACATGACATCATGAACATCGCAGTTCCCGGCAGCGCCAACCGCGCGCCCTCCCACCTCTTCTACGTCACCCGCCTGCGCCGGCCGCTGGTCGATCGGGCGGAGGGCATCTACCTCTGGACGCAGGACGGCCGCCGCTTCATCGACGGGTCGAGCGGACCGGTGGCGGTCAGTCTCGGCTATGGCAACCGGCACGTTCTGGACGCGATGAAGGCGCAGATGGAGAAGACCACCTTCGCCTATCGCCTGCATTTCGAGAACGATGCGGCCGAGGATCTGGCGCGCGACATCGCCAGCCGAATGCCGGGCGGGTTGGACCGCATCTTTTTCGTCTCGGGCGGCTCGGAGGCCGTCGAATCCTGCATCAAGCTGGCGCGGCAATGGGCGGTCGCCACCGGCCAGCCGAAGCGCTGGAAGGTGATCGGCCGGATGCCGTCCTATCACGGCGGCACACTGGGCGCGCTGACCGTCACCCACGACGGCCAGCTCACCGGTCCGTTTGAGGAGCAGATGAAGGCGATGCCTTCCATCCCCGCGCCGACGGCCTATCGCGACCGCGACAATCTCACGCTCGAACAGCGCGGCGTGAAATATGCCGACATGCTGGAGGACAAGATCCTGGCCGAGGGGCCGGAAAGCGTCGTTGCCTTCATCATGGAGCCGATCGGCGGCGCGGCCACCAACGCGCTCGTCGCGCCCGACTGCTACTACCCGCGTATCCGCGAGATCTGCGACAGGTATGGCATCCTGCTGATCCATGACGAGGTGATGAGCGGCGTCGCGCGGACAGGACGCTTCCTCGGCGGCGACCACTGGAACTGCCGGCCCGACATCGTCTCGCTGTCGAAGGGCATCGGCTCCGGCTACATGCCGCTCGGCGCCATGTGCGCGCCGGAGCGGATCGTGCGGCCGGTGCTCGACATGGGCGGCTTCGCGCACGGCCACACCTATGCCGGCAATCCGCTCGCCTGCGCCGCCGGCCTCGCGGTCCTCCAGGAAGTCGACAGGCTGAAGCTCGTCGACAATGCGGCCGCGCGTGGCGAGGACCTCATTACGGGCCTGCAGTCGCTCGCCGACCACTTTCCCTTCATCGGCGACGTGCGCGGCAAGGGCCTGATGACGGCGATAGAGTTCGTCGCCGACAAGGCGACGATGACCAACCTGCCGTCCGAGGTGAACATCGGTCAGCGCGTGCTCGACCTTTGCTACGACCGCGGCCTGATCGTCTATTTCCGCCGCGTCAAGGGCGGCGTGCAGGGCGATTGCGTCATGGTCGCGCCGCCGCTGATCGTGACGAGGGAACAGATCGGGGAGATCGTGTCGATTCTTGGCGATGCGATCGCGGTGGCGGCGAAGGAATTCGGGCTGCCGGTGAACGGGTGACGATGGTCTTGCAGCGTTGCACCACCCCCTCGGTCGCCTTCGGCGACATCTCCCCCGTCGAGGGGGAGGAGGGCGCGAGCGTTTTCGCCTTCATCCCTGTTGCCACGACGATGCAGAACGTGGCTCCACTCCCTCCCCTCGACGGGGAGGGTGGACGCGAAGCGGACGGGTGGGGTGGGTGCCGCGCGCCGACGGTGCAGGTCCAATGACCCTCCTCATCCGCGACGCCACCCCCGCCGACGCGCCAACCATCCACGCGGCGATCCTCGCCATGGGCGAACTCCTCGGCACTGCCAAGAAGATCACCAGCACGCCCGACATACTCGCCCGCCAAGGCCTCGCGCCCGGCCGCGCCTTCGAGGGACTGGTCGCCGAGATCGACGGCGCATTCGCCGGCATGTGCCTCTATCTCCCGGTGTTCTCGACCTGGCTCGGCAGGCCCGGTGTCTATGTGCAGGACCTGTTTGTCGACAAGCGATACCGTGGCATGAAGATCGGCGAGGCGTTGATACGCCGCGTCGCCCGCATCGGCCGCGACCGTGGCGCGAGCCACCTGCGCCTCGCGGTCGATCTCGACAACACCAGGGCGCAGGCCTTCTACGAGCGTCTCGGTGTCACCCACTACGCCGACGACCGCATCCACGTCGCCTATGGCGAAGCGTTCGACAGACTGAGCAAGGACGACGACCGATGAAGACCTTCTATGCGGCAGAGCAGAAGAAGCACGACCCTAAGGCGTTCCTCTCCTCCGGCGCGCAACAGCCGAACCCGGAACAGCCCGAGCGCGTCGAGCGCCTGCTGGCGGGAGCCAGGGCGGCCGGCTGCGAGATCGTCCGCCCGAACAACCACGGCCTCGGCCCGATCGCCGCCGTCCACACGCCCGAATATCTCGACTTCCTCGAAAACATCTATCCGCGCTGGCGCCGCATCGACGGCGCTTCGGACGAGGTGATCCCGAACATCCACCCGATCTCGCGCGACGGTTCCTATCCGGCCTCTGCTGTCGGCCAGGCTGGCTACCACATGGCCGACACCGCCTGCCCGATCTCTGCCGAGACCTGGGAAAGCGCGCAGTGGAGCGCCTGGACCGCGGTCGAGGCGGCCGACGCGGTGATGGCCGGCGCGCCTGCCGCCTACGCGCTCTGCCGCCCGCCCGGCCATCACGCCTTCGCCGATCTTGCCGGCGGCTTCTGCTTCATCAACAACTCGGCGGTCGCGGCGCAACATCTGCGCAAGCAGGCGGCGCGGGTGGCTGTCCTCGACGTCGACCTGCACCACGGCAACGGGACCCAAGGCATCTTCTACAGCCGCGCCGACGTGCTGACCGTCTCGCTCCACGCCGATCCCGTGCGCTTCTATCCGTTCTTCTGGGGCCATGCCGACGAGCGCGGCGCAGGCCCCGGCCTCGGCTACAATCTCAACTTGCCCTTGCCGCGCAAGACCGCCGACGCCGGCTTCCTCGACGCCCTCGACGCCGGCCTCAAACGCATCCGCGCCTTCGCGCCGGACGCTCTGGTCGTTGCCCTCGGTCTCGACGCCTTCGAGGGCGACCCGTTCGGCGGGCTGTCAGTGTCGACGCCCGGCTTCGCGCGCATCGCGGAGAAGATTGCGGGTCTGGGCCTGCCGGCGGTGATCGTGCAGGAAGGCGGTTATCTCTGCGATGAACTGGGAGACAATCTGGCGTCGTTTCTGGGCGGATTTGGCAAGTAGCACCGGTCAAGAAACTGAGCGCTGGCGGGACTACCGACGGGCGAGCCCGGCAATTCGGCGCTTTTCTCCCAGAGCGGTGAGGAACTTTCGCGCCACCTTCTCCAAGAACCGCGCACTGAACGAACCAACCGGCGTCAGGCTCTCGAAATCATGAAGCCATCGAGCCTGACCTTGTTGTAGTCATCGAGGATCAGATGACTGACCTTGTCCGACCCCAGGCCGATGGGCGCTGTTCGATGTCCGGCACGACTTCATAGAGCCGCTCAACGCCCGGCTCGACCGGCTTTGGAACACGACTTGAGATCGGGAACAGGTAGATTCAGCCGTTGACCTCCATCATCAGGCAGACGCGGCGTATCTTGCGGCCGCTTTCCTCCCCGCGCGCTGCCTCATGCCCCCAGAGGTAATTGGAGCGATAGACGTCGCCGCGTTTCATGGTTCGGATCTGGCGTCGTCCAAGATTTGCCGGAAGCCCGCCGCGAGATTGTCGAGGTCTTCGTCCGGCGCATCGGCGAGCGTGAAGGCGGTGCGTTCGCCGCGCCCCGACGCGATCCGCTCCAAGCGCTTGTATTCCTCCATCGGCATCATCATGACCTTGGCCTTGCCACGCTTCGTCAGCGACACCTTGCCGGCCATCGCCGCGTCAAGTACGTCGCCCGAGCGTCGGCTGAGATCCGAAAACGAGAATTCCTGCATGAACCGCTCCAATCTGGATGTTCTGAATCATACAGAACATCCAGATTTATTCAAGCATGTTCTTGATGTGCGAAGGGCGGCCTGAGCCGCCCTTCTTCTCTGCGACAATGAGCCGACGCCCTACTTCTGCCAGCTCTTCACCAGCTCGTCGTAGTTGACCGTCAGCGGCTTTTCCTTTTCCTCGGCGATCTTGAGCTGCGGTGCGAGGTTGCCCTTGGCGACGGCGTCCGCGTTCCATTCCTCAAGCGTCTTCACTTCGGCCATCTTCGGGCCGATGTCGCCCTGCACGCCGGCGCGCTCGAGGCGTTCCAGCACCTTTTCCTGCTCTTCGCACAGCGAGTCCATCGCCGCCTGCGCGGTCTTGGCGCCCGACGAAGCGTCGCCGATGGCCTGCCACCAGAGCTGCGCCAGCTTCGGATAGTCCGGCACGTTCGTGCCCGTCGGCGACCACTGCACGCGGGCCGGCGAACGGTAAAACTCGATCAAGCCGCCGAGCTTTGGCGCGCGGTCGGTGAACGACTTGTGCTGGATGGTCGATTCGCGGATGAGCGTCAGGCCGACATGGCTCTTCTTCACGTCCACAGTCTTCGAGGTGACGAACTGCGCGTAGAGCCAGGCGGCCTTGGCGCGGTCGTCCGGGGTCGACTTGAGCAATGTCCACGAACCCACGTCCTGATAGCCGAGCTTCATGCCCTCTTTCCAGTAGACGCCATGCGGCGACGGCGCGAAACGCCACTTCGGCGTGCCGTCCGCGTTGACGACCGGCAGGCCTTCCTTGACGAGGTCGGCGGTGAAGGCCGTGTACATGAACATCTGCTGCGCGATTTCGCCCTGCGACGGGACCGGGCCGGATTCGCCGAAGGTCATGCCCTGGGCGGCTGCCGGCGCGTAGGCCTTCAGCCAGGCGAGATACTTCTCGATGGCGTAGACGGAAGCCGGGCCGTTGGTGTCGCCGCCGCGCGCGACGCACGATCCGACGGGACGCGAGTTCTCGTCGACCTTGATGCCCCATTCGTCAACCGGTAGGCCGTTCGGCAGGCCCTTGTCGCCGTTGCCGGCCATCGACAGCCAGGCGTCGGTGAACCGCCAGCCGAGCGACGGGTCCTTCTTGCCGTAGTCCATGTGGCCATAGACCTTCTTGCCCTCGATCTCGCGGCCGGTGAAGAACTCCGCGATGTCCTCGTAGGCCGACCAGTTGACCGGCACGCCGAGGTCGTAGCCGTACTTTGCCTTGAAGTCGGCCTTGTTCTTCTCGTCGTTGAACCAGTCGTAGCGGAACCAGTAGAGGTTCGCGAACTGCTGGTCGGGCAGCTGGTAGAGCTTGCCGTCCGGTGCGGTGGTGAACTTCAGGCCGATGAAGTCATTGAGGTCGAGGTTGGGGTTGGTGACGTCCTTGCCCTCGTTGGCCATCCAGTCGGTCAGGCTGCGGGCCTGCTGGTAGCGCCAGTGGGTGCCGATCAGGTCGGAATCGTTGACATAGGCGTCATAGACGTTCTCGCCCGACTGCATCTGCGTCTGCAGCTTTTCGACGACGTCGCCCTCGCCGATCAGGTCATGCGTGATCTTGATGCCCGTGATGTCGGAAAACGCCTTCGCCAGCGTCTTCGACTCATATTCATGCGTGGTGATCGTCTCCGACACGACCTTGATCTCCATGCCGGCGAAAGGCTTCGCGGCATCGATGAACCACTGCATTTCGGCTTCCTGGGCCGCGCGGTCGAGCGTCGACAGTTCGCCGATTTCCGCGTCGAGGAAGGCTTTGGCCTCGTCCATGCCCGCAAAGGCGCTGTGTGCGCCCAAAAGCAGTGCAATTACGCTGGTTGATGCTAGTATTTGCCGTCGCATTGTATTCCTCCCAAAGGGTTTCAGTTGCGATCTGGAGCGGTGGCCGGCACGCCGCCGCTCCAACAGTTTCCCCCTCTATACGTAGCGGAATACGCCGACGGCGTAGACTACGGAGAGAGCGAGAGCCCACCACAGGCTGGGCCCGATCAGGCCCAGCCAAGCGAGATGGATAAAGCCGCTGCCAAGCAGCGAAATGAACAGGCGGTCGCCGCGCGTCGTCTCGAAGCGCAGCATTCCGACACGCGGATTGCCGCCTGGCGACGCGTATTCCCATACCGCCATCAGCGACAGGAACAGCAGGATAGTCAGGAAGAACAGCGCCGTCGGGAATGTCCAGGCCATCCAGCCGGCGCCGAGCGAACCGAACCAGTCCCGAGCCTCGTTCTTCACGGGCAGCAACGTGGTCAGCCCGAACACAGCCGCCCCGTAGACGACGAGTACGATGACGAGAGGGGTCTGCCAGCGGCGGGTCATGCGCGCCTCCATGCCACTGCGTTCCGACAGTCTGCCAAGGTGCGCAGCTGGTCATTCCGGGGCCGCGAAGCGGAACCCGGAATCCAGAGAGGCGACGTGGCGGGATAGGTTGGACGTTGCAAGCGCATAGATACTCTCGCTTGAGTCTGCGCTCTGGATTCCGGGTTCCGCTTCGCGGCCCCGGAATGACGACCATGAGAGGGATGTCCCGGCGAGCTATCCGCAAGAGCTGGAAGTCGTGTTGCGTGCCTCATCACACCCTCCCCAGGGCAAAGCCCTTGGCGATGTAGTTGCGGACGAACCAGATCACGAGCGCGCCGGGGATGATGGTCAGCACGCCCGCCGCCGCCAGAACGCCCCAGTCGAGGCCGGACGCCGACACGGTGCGCGTCATGATCGCGGCGATCGGCTTGGCGTCCGTCGTCGTCAGCGTGCGGGCGATCAGCAGTTCCACCCACGAGAACATGAAGCAGAAGAAGGCGGCGACGCCGATTCCGGACGCGATCAGCGGCGCGAAGATCTTCACGAAGAACTTCGGGAACGAATAGCCGTCGATATAGGCGGTCTCGTCGATCTCCTTCGGCACGCCCGACATGAAGCCTTCGAGGATCCACACCGCCAGCGGCACGTTGAACAGGCAGTGCGCCAGCGCCACCGCGATATGCGTGTCGATCAGGCCGAAGGCCGAATAGAGCTGGAAGAACGGCAGCGCGAACACCGCCGGCGGCGCCATGCGGTTGGTCAAGAGCCAGAAGAACAGGTGCTTGTCGCCGAGGAAGCGGTAGCGCGAGAAGGCATAGGCGGCGGGCAGCGCGACCGCGACCGAGATCACCGTGTTCAGCACCACGTAGATGATCGAGTTGATGTAGCCCTTGTACCAGGACGGGTCGGTGAAAATGACCTCGTAGTTGCGCAGCGTCGGGCTCTGCGGCCAGAGCGAGAACGTCCCGAGGATCTCCTGGTTGGTCTTGAAGCTCATGTTCACGAGCCAGTAGATCGGCAGCATCAGGAACAGGATGTAGAGCGTCGGGACAACCCACCAGAAGCGGGATTCCGCGCCGCGCTTGCGCATCAGCCGCGCGATCGCGTCGTCCGCTGCAAGTGCGGGCGCGGCGCTGCCGCCAAGGCTGTCGGAGGTGCGTGAGGTGGCGTCGCTCATCTCACTTCTCCGCATCATAGTTTGTCATGACCGTGTAGAAGACCCACGACATGAGCAGGATGATCAGGAAGTAGATGATCGACATCGCCGCCGCCGGGCCGAGGTCGAACTGCCCGATCGCCATCTTCACCAGGTCGATCGACAGGAAGGTCGTCGAGTTGCCGGGACCGCCGCCGGTGACGACGAAGGGCTCGGTGTAGATCATGAAACTGTCCATGAAGCGGAGCAGAACGGCGATCAGCAGCACGCGGTTCATCTTCGGCAGTTGGATGTAGCGGAACACCGCCCACCGCGACGCGCCGTCGATCTTTGCCGCCTGGTAGTACGCATCGGGGATCGAGACCAGGCCGGCATAGCAGAGCAGCACGACCAGGCTGGTCCAGTGCCAGACGTCCATGACGATGACCGTCACCCAGGCGTCGAACGGGTCGTTGACATAGTTGTAGTCGAAGCCGAGCGCGTTCATGACATAGCCGAGGAGGCCGATGTCGACGCGGCCGAACACCTGCCAGATCGTGCCGACGACATTCCACGGAATGAGCAGCGGCAGCGCCATCGTGACGAGGCAGACCGGCACGCCCCAGCCGGAGCGCGGCATGTTGAGCGCGATGAAGATGCCGAGCGGAATCTCGATCGCGAGGATGATGGCGGAGAAGGCGAGGTTGCGGCCCATCGCCAGCCAGAACCGGTCCGAGGTCAGCATCTCCTCGAACCATTCGGTGCCGGCCCAGAAGAACTGGTTGTTGCCGAACGTGTCCTGCACCGAATAGTTCACCACCGTCATCAGCGGGATCACCGCCGAGAACGCCACGAGCAGCAGGACCGGCAGCACCATGAACCAGGCGCGGTTGTTCCAGGTCTTGTTCATGCCGCGCTCCCGTAGTCGACGCGCCAGGAATCCGCGTAGATGCTGATGCCGGCCGGATCGAAGGCGACCCGGGGCTCGGCAGGGATGTCGTCGTCCTCGCGCACGATGACCGCGAGATCGCGGCCCTCGAGCTTTGCCCGCACCACCCGGTGCCGGCCGATGTCCTCGACCTTGTCGATGGCGATCGGCATGCCCTTGTCGCCGAGGCGGACGAACTCCGGACGGATGCCGAGTTCGATGGCGCCCATGGTCGATGCCGGGCGTCCCGGCAGCGCGATCACCTGCGAACCGACCTTCGCGGTCGCCCCATCCAGCACGGCCGGCATGACGTTCATGCCCGGCGAGCCGATGAAGTAGCCGACGAACGTGTGCTTCGGCCGCTCGAACAGTTCGGCCGGCGTGCCGATCTGGACGATCTCGCCGTCATACATGACCACCACCTTGTCCGCGAAGGACAGCGCCTCGGTCTGGTCGTGCGTGACATAGATCATCGTGTAGCCGAAGCGGCGGTGGAGCTGCTTCAGTTGCGAGCGCAGCTGCCATTTCATGTGCGGATCGATAACGGTCAGCGGCTCGTCGAACAGGATCGCGTTGACGTCCGAGCGGACCAAGCCGCGCCCGAGCGAGATCTTCTGCTTCTGGTCGGCGGTGAGCCCCCGCGCCTTCTTGCTCGACCAGCTTTCGAGATCGATCATGGCGATGATCTCGCGCACCTTGCGGTCGACATCGGCCTCAGTGACACCCCGGTTGCGCAGCGGGAAGGCGAGATTGTCGTAGACGGTCATCGTGTCGTAGATCACCGGAAACTGGAACACCTGGGCGATGTTGCGCTCCTGCGTCGACAGATGCGTGACGTCGCGCCCGTCGAACAGGATGCGGCCCTCGGACGGCTGGACCAGTCCCGACATGATGTTGAGCAGCGAGGTCTTGCCGCAGCCCGAGGGCCCGAGCAGCGCATAGGCGCTGCCGTCCTCGAACGTGTGGTGCACTTCCTTCAGCGCATAGTCCTTCGGCGAGCGCGGGTTCGGGCCGTAGGCGTGGCGGATGTGGTCGATGTCGATGCGCGCCATCTCGATCCCCTCACGCCGCCAGTTTCGCCGGCGCGACAGCTGCGCGGCCATCGGCGCCGAACACCATCAGGTGCCTTGAGTCGATGAACACTTCGATCATCTGGTCGGTTTCGAAATTGTGGATGCCGGACGCCAGCATCACCCAACGCGCATCGGCGAAATCGACATGCACGAAGCTCTCGGACCCGGTGATCTCGGTGACGAAGACCTTCGCGCGCACGGGCACCGAACTCGCGCTCTGCGCGGTCAAGGATAGATGGTGAGGCTGAAAGCTGACGGTGTAAGCCCCGTCGGCAATGCCGGCGAGATGCGCCGGGACCGGGAGGTTCACCTCACCATCTAACTGGAACACTCCGCCCCGCTTGCCGAGCACGATCGTGTTCAGGGGCGGATCGGAGAATGTCTTGGCGGTAACGAGGTCAGCCGGCTTGCGGAAGACATCGATCGTCGGGCCGAACTGCGTCACGCGGCCCTCGGCCAGCGTCGCCGTGTTGCCGCCCAGCAGCAGCGCCTCGGACGGCTCTGTCGTCGCGTAGACGAAGATCGTTCCTGCCGCGGCGAAGATCTTGGGCAGTTCGGCCCGCAGTTCCTCGCGCAGCTTGTAGTCGAGATTGGCCAGCGGCTCGTCGAGCAGCACCAGCGATGCGTTCTTGACGATCGCCCGGGCCAGCGCCGTGCGCTGCTGCTGGCCGCCAGACAGGTTGAGCGGCGTACGTTCGAGATAGGGGGTCAGCCGCAGCAGGTCCGCCGCCTTGCGCACCTCGCGGTCGATGGTCGCCTCGTCCTTGCCGGCGACGCGCAGCGGCGAGGCGATGTTCTCGTAGACGGTCAAGGCCGGATAGTTGATGAACTGCTGGTAGACCATGGCCACGTTGCGCTTCTGCACCGCCATGCCGGTCACGTCCTTGCCGTCGAACCAGACCGAGCCCGAGGTCGGCACGTCGAGCCCGGCCATCAGCCGCATCAGGCTGGTCTTGCCGGAGAGGGTCGGCCCGAGCAGCACGTTGAGGCTGCCATGCGCGAGCGTCAGCGATACGTCGCTGATATGCGTCTCGGCGCCGACAGTCTTCGATACGTTGCGCAGTTCGAGCATTGAGCCTCCTCCCAGGCCGGTCCTCGGATATCCGATGTCAGGCAGCGGCCGTGTGACGCCGTCCGCCGAATTCCCTCATGTATTTCTCAAGCGACGCCTTCTCCTCGGCGCCGAGATGCAGGCCACGCTTGGTCCTGCGCCACAGCACGTCGTCCGCGGTCACCGCCCATTCGTTGGCGATCAGGTAGCGCACCTCCGCCTCGTGCAGGTCGGCGCCGAAATTCCGGCCGAGATCCGCCATCGATTTCGCCAGCCCGAGCAGCTTGCGCGAGCGCTTGCCGTAGAGCCGGACCAGCCGCCGCGCGAGCCTCTGGTCGAGGAAGGTATAGTCCCGCTTCAGCGACGCGACCTCGGCGTCGAAGCCGGTTGCCGGAAATTCGCCGCCGGGCAGCGTCGCGGACGCCGTCCACGGCTTGCCCCTCTTGCCGAGGAACCCCTCGATCTTCTCCAGCATCGATTCCGCCAGCCGGCGATAGGTGGTGATCTTGCCGCCGAAAATGTTGAGCAGCGGCGCCTGGCCGTTGCCGCCATCCGCCTTCAGCACGTAGTCGCGGGTCGCTTCCTGTGCCTTCGAGGCCCCGTCGTCATAGAGCGGCCGGACGCCGGAATAGGTCCAGACGATGTCCGCCCGGCGCACCGGCTCGGAGAAATACTCGCTTGCCGCATCGCAGAGATAGTCGATTTCGCGCTCGCTGATCGCTGCCTTCGCCGGGTCGCCCTCGTAGTCCTGGTCGGTCGTGCCGATCAGCGTGAAGTCCTCCTCGTAGGGAATGGCGAAGATGATGCGGCCGTCCTTGTTCTGGAAGAAATAGGCGCGCGGGTCGGCGAACTTCCGCTTCACCACGATGTGGCTGCCCTGGACGAGCCGGACATTGTGCACATCGTTCTGCCCGACCGTTCCCGCGAGCACCTTGTCGACCCAGGGACCGGCGGCGTTGACGATCAGCCGCGCCTTGACCTCCTCGGTCTCGCCGGTCTGCGTGTCCTCGACCGCGATCCGCCAGTGGCCATTGTCGCGCCGCGCGCTGGTCACCTTGGCGCGGGTGCGGATCGTCGCGCCCCGGTCGGCGGCGTCGCGGGCATTGAGCACGACCAGCCGCGCATCGTTCACCCAGCAGTCGGAATATTCGAACGCCTTCGAGAACAGCGGCTTCAGCGGCTTGCCGGACGGGTCCGTCCGCATGTCCAGCGTCTTCGTCGGCGGCAGCATTTTTCGTCCGCCGATATGGTCGTAGAGAAACAGCCCGAGCCGGATCAGCCAGGCTGGGCGGATGCCTTGAGCATGCGGCAGCACGAAGCGCATCGGCCAGATGATGTGGGGCGCGGCGCGCCAGAGAACCTCGCGCTCCATCAGCGCCTCGCGCACCAGCCGGAACTCGTAGTGCTCGAGATAGCGCAGGCCGCCATGGATCAGCTTGGTGGACCAGGAAGACGTGCCGCTGGCGAGATCGTTCATCTCCGCCAGATAGACGGAATAGCCCCGGCCGACTGCGTCCCGCGCGATGCCGCACCCGTTGATGCCGCCGCCGATGACGAAAATGTCATGGATGCCGTCGCTGTTCACAAAATTCCTCCACCGCTTTCGCACTGCAGCATTCTCTGCATTTTCCGAAAGCGTGTTGGGATTATTTCGAACTGGAAACGAATGTCAAACGAAATTCCGGCGTCCGCCGGCCAGACTTTGCAACCCGGGGCGAACCCGAAGGAATCGCTGGTAGATTCGCTCCAGCAGCCTGAGCGCGACCCTGTTGCGGGCAAGCAGGCCGAGCGGCCGCAACGCCGGGATGACCCGCCACATCGCCGCGAACGCTTCCGCGCCCGAGACGATCTTGCCATCTTCCATCGCATGGAAACGGGCCAGCAGTTCCGCCCGGTCGATCGGACAATCGGCGTCTTCGGCGGCGACGTCGATGAACGAGATCGCGCCGCGCCTGTCCAGCCGGCGCATCAGGTCGATCTCGCGCCGCCAGAGCGGACAACCGCCATCGAACCATACGGACAGTTTGGTCATGGCTCGAAGATAGGTGTTCCCGCGATCTTCGCCAATCCGCATGCGGCGAAATCACTGGCGCCGCTCTCAGATGGCAATCGTCTCGAGCGCGGCGCGCAGCGGCGCGCCGAGCGGCTTCGGCCGGCGTGAGACGCGGTCGACATAGACGTGGACGAAAAACCCCTCGGCGGCGACAATGTCGTCATCGTTGCGGAACAGGCCGACCTCGTAGCGGACGGACGACGAGCCAATCCGCGCGACGCGCAGACCAGCCGTAACAATGTCGGGAAACGCCAGCTCGCCGAAATATCGGCAGCCGGTCTCGACCACGAGGCCGATCTGGTCGCCGCCATGGATGTCCAGCACCTTCTGCTCGATCAGCCAGCCGTTCACCGCCGTGTCGAACAGCGAGTAGTGGACGACATTGTTCATGTGTCCGTAAACGTCATTGTCCATCCATCGCGTCTGGATCGCGCGGAAGGCGCGGTAGGCGGTGCGCGGCGAGGCGGTGGTGCGCTCGCTCATCACCAGGCTGCCCGATAGATCGACAGCGCGTCGCTTTCCGATACGGCCCGCGGATTGTTGACCAGCAGCCGCTGCTGCTTCATCGCGTCCGCCGCCATCTTGGGCAGGTGGTCCTCCCCGATGCCCACCTCGCGCAGCCGGGTCTGCATGCCGAGCTTCTTCGACAAATCGGCCAGCGCCTCGATGAATGCGGCGCAACGTCCCTGCGCACCCTCCTCCCGCGACAGGTTCGGAAAGGCATCGGCGGCGATCTCGGCATAGAGATGCGCCGCATCGGGCATGTTGAAGCGCAGCACATGCGGCAGCACGAGCGCGTTGGAGAGGCCATGCGGAACATGGAACGTGCCGCCGATCGGATAGGCGAGCGCGTGGACTGCCGCGACCGGGGAGTTGGCGAAGGCCTGTCCCGCCAGCATCGACCCAAGCAGCATCGCGCCCCGCGCCGCGACGTTCTTCCCGTCGAACACCGCCGTCTCGATATTCGCGCCGAGCAGTTGCAGCGCCTGCCGGGCCAGCATCTTCGACAGCGGGTTGTTGTTGGCGTTCTTCGACGCATAGGCCTCGATCGCGTGCACCATCGCATCGACCCCTGTAGCGGCGGTGATCGCGGGCGGCAGCCCGAGCGTCAGCTCGGCGTCCAGCACGGCGATGTCGGGCAGGATGACCGGCGACGACACGCCGCGCTTCTCTTCCTCGCCAACAGTGATGATCGACACCGGCGTGACCTCCGAGCCGGTGCCGGCCGTGGTCGGAACCAGCGCCAGCGGCAATCGGGGACCCTTCGCTTGGGCGACACCCCAGGCCCCGTCCAGATCCTCGCCCGATCCGATCAGCAGCGCCGCCAGCTTGGCGATGTCGAGCGATGATCCGCCGCCGAAGCCCGCGACGCCGGTCACCCGGGCGGCCACGCCGGCCTCGACTGCCTTCATCAGCGTCGCGCGCGACGGGTCCGCCTCCACCTGGTCGAAGATCGTGACAGCCGCGCCCTCGGCCTCCAGCGACGCGATGGCCGGATCACACAGGCCCAGCCTGCGCAGGCCGGGGTCGGTGACGAGCAGCACCCGCGCACCCAGATTGCGTCCGGCGATCGATCCGAAACGCCGCGCCGCGCCGGATTCGAAGACCAGCGATGGCGTGGTGTTGAAGACGAAAGGTGTCACTGCCGCATCTCCCCGCACCGTCACAATTGCCGGCGCACTGTTCCGGCGCATGGCTGACATGAGACACTATGCGTTTTCAAGCTGCCCCGGGTGCATTATAGGGGCTTTGGGGACGACCCCTTGCGAAATTCACATGGATGGGACGGCCCGTCGCAAGGAGTTCACAATGAACTGGGTCTATCTGTTTCTCGCCGGCATCTTCGAAATCGGCTGGGCCATCGGGCTGAAATACACCGAGGGCTTCACCCGGCCGATTCCAACCGTCCTCACCGTCGCCTCAATGGTGGTCAGCCTCGGGCTGCTCGGCCTGGCGCTGAAGGAACTGCCGGTCGGAACCGCCTACGCCATCTGGACCGGGATCGGCACCGTGGGCACCGCCCTGCTCGGCATCGCGCTCTTGGGCGAACCGGCGACTGCGATTCGGCTCGCCTGCATCGGCCTGATCGTCGCGGGAATAATCGGGTTGAAAGTCGCAGCGTAAGCTTGACTCAAGGATATTTTGTTCGCGATTCCCTTGACGTGAGTCGCCAGTCATGAAATTTCTCTTAACAGCGAAGCAAGTTGCTGCTTCGCGGCGCGGCAGAGAGACAAAACGGGCTGAATTGCCCGATAAAGCCGCACAACAGCGTAGCGTTTCACGCGTTTGAACAACGCGCCGGGCAACCGGCGCGATCGGGAAAGCCGTGCGTGGCGGGCGCGGCGAATTCCAGTCCGGGTCTTCGAGGGGCTCCGGATGTATCTTCGAACACGCGCCGGGGACGGCCGGGGAATATGACGACATTGCAAAGGGATGGCGCCTCGCGCCAGCCGGGGGGAACGATTCAGGACAATGCGGGGGAATGGTCGGCGCCATTTCTCGACAGGCTGGGCGGCTCCATTGGAAGAGGCTCGCTGGCGCATACGCTGCGCGAGCTGTGTGCGGCCGTCGGCGCCGAACAATTCTGCCTGGCCGACCTGTCGCGCAGCCATGCCGAGGAACCGCCCCAGGTCCTGTCGTCGAACTGGACGTTCGACGCGATCGACATCATCGGCACCGCATCGATCGAGATGCTGCACCAGAGCCCCTTCGCGACGTCGCTGGCGCAGCCGCTCCGCCCGTTCGAGACCGGCTGGACCAGCCGTACGCCACGCGTCATCAACGAGACCGTAGCGCTGAGGCTATTGGAGTTCGGCCACGCCGAGATTTTCCTGCTGAAGCTGAAGGCCGGCGTGCGCCGCGGCGTCTGCCTGTTCTCGACCGCGGTTCCGGGCCGCATCGACCGCGACCTGCTTACCCGCGCCCACGTCATCTGCAACTACCTGATGTCGCGCTATTGCGACAATGCCGCCGAGACGACCGTCGATCCGCTGTCCGAGCGCGAGCGTGAGTGTCTGCTCTGGGTTTCGGAAGGCAAGACCACGCAGGACATCGCGCAGATCATCGGCGTCTCTGCCAACACCGTGAACAAATACATCGTCAGCTCGATCCAGAAGTTCGCCGCGAGCAACCGCACGATGGCGATTGCGATCGCCATCCGCAACGGAGTGATCTGATGCCGCCGTCCGAGAGCGCCCGACAGGCAATCGAACCGTCCGAAGCGCGACCGCTCGCGGAAATCGCGCGCATTGCCCGTCTCGCCGCCGTCGGCACGATTCCCGACGCCATCCGGCGGTGCCGCCGCGCCGCAGCGAGCATCGATGCGGCGACGTTCACCCTGTTTTTCGCGGGTCGCGGCGTCGGCGCCGCCCGGCTGGTTCCCTGCTTCGACGATGCCTTTCCCGGCTCGTCCGCAACGACGGCAAAACTGACGGCCGCCGGAGCGGAGGTGCTGAGCCGCCACGCCGTCCGTTCGTCTCTGCCGGCGATGTGGCGCACCGGCGCCGCGGCGAAATCGGGCGGCTGTCTCGTCCCGATCTCGCCCATGCTGGATGACGCCGAGGGGATCGCGTTTCCCGTCGCGGCGGACAACGGCCAGACTGGCCTGTTCGTCTTCACCGGCAAGGTCCTGGATCCGCCCGCCGAGACATTGCTCGCCGTGCACCGCACCTGCTTCGAGATCTTCGCAGCCGTCGCGCAATTGAAATCCGGCAGCGTCTCCAGCGCCAACGCGCTGTCCAAGCGCGAGCTCGAATGCCTGAAGCTGACGGCGGCCGGCCGCACGAGCGAAGACATCGCGCGCATTCTCGGAATGTCGGTCCACACCGCCAATCAGCACCTGACGAGCGCCGCGGCGAAGCTCGACGCGGTCAACCGCACCCAAGCCGTCGCCAAGGCGATCCGTCTCGCCCTCATCGACTGACGTCGGCAGCCTTCAGGCAGCCGGCCGCTGCGCCTGGGGAACCACGGTCTTGCGGATCCGCGCGGCCGACAGGGAATTTTCCAGGCTCAGCGTATTCGCCTCCGGATCGGCGTCCGGCGCATCGAAATTGACGTAGTTGACCTCGACCGCCGCCTTCTCCGCCGTCATCGTCAGCGAGAAATAGACCGTCGCGCCCTGCGGCCGCAGTTCGAGGTCGAGCACGATGCGCGGCTCGCCAGTCCAGGTGACGTGCGCCTCGCCGCCATGCCCCAGCCGCAGCGTCCCCGGCATGAAATACAGTTCCGCCGCGGAATCGACGAGGTCGGATATGTTGCCGAAGCGCTCCATCCGGATGAAGGCGATATAGTCGGCGATGTCGACCATGCGCAGTTCGCTGACGACGTCACGGATCGCGTCGGCGATCATGACTTCCCGCGAATTCGTGTGTGCCTGACGGATCATGCTGGCCTTGCTTTGGGCGACTTCTTCGCCGCGTTTGCGTAGATGATGCGGATCAGTTCCGCGACCGCCTGGTAGAATTCCTGCGGTATCACGCTATCCACCGAAACTTGTTTGTACATGGAGCGGGCGAGCGCCACGTCCTCGAACACCGGAATTCCGTGCTCCGCGGCGATTTCCCGGATCTTCAGGGCGACCAGGTCCTGGCCCTTCGCGACCACCACCGGCGCCTTGTCCTTGTCGCGGACATAGCGCAGCGCGATCGAGAAGTGCGTCGGGTTGGCGATGATCAGCGTCGCCTGCGGCACCGCCGCCATCATCCGGTTGCGGGCGCGGTCGCGTTGCAGCGAACGCATCCGCGCCTTGAGGATCGGATCGCCCTCGGCCTGCTTGTGTTCGTCCTTCACCTCCTGCTTCGTCATGCGCAGGTTGGTGTGCCACTGGAAGCGCGACCAGATCAGGTCCGCGACCGAAATCAGCGCCATCACCAGCGTGATGGTGACCAGCATGTCGATGGTGATGTCGAGCATGACGCCGGCAAAGCCGGTCGGGTTCGTTCCCATGCCGTCGAGCAGGCGTGTCGGGGAGTCGCGCAGCGCGAAAACGACGAAAGCGGTGGCGAAGCTCACCTTTGCGACCGATTTCGCAAACTCGGACAGGCCCTGCGATCCGAACATCCGGCTCCAGCCCTGCGACAGCGATATGCGCGACAGTTTGGGCGTGATCCGGTCGAGGGCGAACTGCGGTGGGTTCTGCAGCATTGCGCCGGCGAGGCCGAACACCATCATCATCGCGAAGACGATGACCAGCGCGCGCGCGACCTCCATCGACACGAGCTGGTAGAGGTCGATTGCGTCGGCATTGTTGGCCAGGATCCACTGGTGCGGCCGCTCGATGAAGGTCGCGAGGAAATCGCTGAGCCGCTTGGCCGTATCGTAGAGGAAGAAGAAGGAAAACAGCAGGATCGCGACGAAGGAGGCGAACAGCGGCGTCTCCTTGGAGAACGGCGTCTGGCCCTTGTCGAGGCTGTCACGGATCTTCTTCTCCGTGGCGGCTTCTGTTTTGCTGTCTTTATCTGCCGATTCTGCCATTTGACGCTACGTGTGGGCCAAGGCCCCTCACGCCGCTTCCTGGATTTGCGGCAACTGGATCGTGCCTTCGCCCGACAGCCGGATGGCCGTCGACGCGATCTGCTTGCGGGACTTGTTGATGTCGGCGGCCGTGACGTTGCCGGGATCGGACTTCAGTTCGGCCTCGATCATGCGCCGCGCGCGGGCGCCCAGCGCCGACAGGATCGCCTCGGCGAGGTCGGGGTTCACGCCGCGCAGCGCCAGCGTGACGGTGTCGGCGGCGATGCCGTCGAACAGTGTGACGCGCGCCTTCTGGTCGAGAAGGACAATGTCCTCGAACGAGAAAAGCTGGGCTCGGATCGCTTCCAGATTGGTGGCGCCCGCGGTCGCGAGGTCGTCCATGACCTCGTCCAGCTGCGACTTGTCGAGTTCGTTGAGGACGCTCGCGACGCGCATCTGGCCGCCGGACGACGACTTGGCGGAATTGTCCTCGATCAGCGCCGTCCGCAGTTGCGTCTCCAGGATCAGGACCATTTGCGGCGCCGCCGGGCTGAGCGCCAGCATGCGCTTGACGATCTCGCCGCGCGCCGGCTTCGACAGCGTGAGCATGACCTGCGCCGCGAATGAAGGCGCGAGGTTGGAGAGTGAGAATGCCGCGACCTGCGGATGTTCGTTCATCAGGAAGACGCCGACTCGCTCCGCCTCGACCTTCTCGATCTGCGGCCAGACCGGAAGGACTTCTTCGGCGACGGCCTCGGACTGTCCTTCGCCCATCAGGGCGCTCATCTCCTCGGCGGACAGGGTCTCGCTGAAGATCGTGTCCATTGTGTCTGCCGAATCGAGCAGGCCCGCGCCCTCGGCGAACTCCGCCTCGAATTCGGCGACAATGCGCTCGAGCTCGACCTGCGGGATCGTTCCGAGCTTGCGCGCGCCATCCATCAGCGCGCGCAGTTCGTCCTGCTTGAAGAACTTGAGAAGGCGTCCGGCCGCCGGCTTGCCCAGCGCCACCAGGATCGCCGCCGCCTTCTGCGACCGCGTCAGGTTGGCAATGTGGTTCGCCGTGTCGGACCTGGACGTCATCTGGCCTAGAGCTTCGCCGCGGTGATGATTTCGGTGAGCTTGATGCCGAAGCGCGACGGGTCGCTCTCAAGCACGGTGATCTCGCCGCGCGCGATCTTGCGGCCGTTCACCATCACGTCGACCGGTTCGCCGATGCGCCGGTTGAGCGCGACCGTCGACCCCTTCTGCAACGCCAGCAGGTCCGAGACCGGCATCTCGGCGCCGCCGAGCACGATCTGCAGTTCCACCGGAATGTTCATGATGACATTGGCGTTGCCGCCCGACGCACCGCCGAAGTCCGGAACCCCCGCAGCCGCAGCCGGCTTCGGCTCCTCCTTGAGCACGCCGCGCAATTCCTCGATCGCCTTGTTGAGCTGCTCTTCCTCGTCGCTCTCCGCGAGCGTCTTGGCGGTTGCCTCGTTCATCGTCATTCTCCGTCGCCTCCGGTCGTCCGCCGCTCAATGCGGCAGGAGGTTGTTCATGAGATCCGCTTCCGGATCGAATGGGTGCTTGACGCGGACAGTGTAGTGCTGGCCGAGCTTGCCGAACTCGCAGACGAACAGCGTCTTGTCGCGCGCGGACAGCCTTGTGTCGCCGGGGCTTTCCGCCGGCATCTCCAGCACCTGGCCCTCGACCAGGCTGGCGATCTGGCCAAGCGTCAGCGTCCCCATCGGAATCGTCGCCTCGACATTCACCTTGGAGCGCATGATCTCGCCGCCGAAGCGCGCCTGCCACTGGCCTGCCGCGCCCATCGGCGCTTCGTCGTTCCCACGCGGAGTGAGCACGATGCGCTGGGGCATCGTCACGCACATCCGGCCCGAGCCGCCTTCGTTGAACATGCGGTAGATCAGCCGCGCCGACGGTCCGTCGCGATACACCTGCTTGCGCCGGTCCTCGCCGAGGATCGGCTTCGGCAGGGGAAAACGCACATTCATCGCCCGCGTTCCGGATCCATTGAGCGCCTCGGCGACGCGCTGGAACAGCAGCCCGCAGATCTCGCGCTCGGTGGCGGACAGGGGACGCTCGATCCGCGCGATCGGCGCGTCCGGTCCGGCGCCGAAAAGCAATCCCGTGAACATCGACACGCAGGCCTCGTCCATCGACATCAGCAGGGCGTCCGGCGAGTTTGCGGCTGCGGCGACGGTCAGCGGCTCGACGTCGCTGGCCGTCTGGAACATCTCGCCGATGCGGCCGAGTTCCACGCTTTCCAGTTCGAACTGGAGCGTGGAGGGGACCAGCCCTGAGATCGCCTTGGCGATCGGCGGCAGCGCCCGCTCGCCCAGCGCGCGGGCGGCAGACGTCACCTTGTCCGGCTCGGCGGTTTCGCCGACGAGCCGCTCGATCAGCATGCCGCGCAGGGCGGCTGGCGATCCATCGTGCTGGCCGGGCGCGTTCATCGGATCAGGCCGCCTTCTTGTCGCCGCCGGCGTTCAGCGTGCTCTGCTCGACGGCGTCGATCGACGGACGGTCGTAGGACGAGATCGTCTTGCGGCCGAACTCGATGGCGACCTGCGGCAGCGAGCCGTTCATGTAAGCGAGCAGCGTCTGCTTGACGATGATGTAGAGCCGCATGTTCTTCTCGCGCACGGTCTTGATCTTGGTCGCGATCGGTCCGCACACGCAGTAGGACAGGAAGATGCCGAGGAAGGTGCCGACGAGCGCCGCGCCGATGAGGCCACCGAGGATTTCCGGCGACTGGTCGAGCGCGCCCATCGCCTTCACCACGCCCAGCACGGCGGCGACAATGCCGATGGCGGGAAAGCCGTCGCTCATGGCGGTCAGTGCGTGGTAGGCCTTCAGCTTGTCGTGCTTGATGGTCTGGATTTCCTCGTCCATCAGCGCCTCGATCTCATGGCTCTTGGCGTTGCCGATGATGATGAGGCGGCAATAGTCGCAGATGAAATGCAGCAGGCCGTGGTTCTTGAGGATCGTCGGAAAGGCCTGGAAAAGGGCGGATTCCTCGGGATTGTCGATGTGCGCCTCGACCTCGTTGCGCGACTTGGTGCGCAGTTCGCGCATGAGGCTGTGCAGCACGCCCAGGACCTCCAGATAGTCCTGTTCCTTCGGCACCGCCTGCTTGAACGCCTCCATGACGCCCTTGCCGGTGTCCTTGACGGTTTTCATCGGGTTGGCGACGAGGAACGTGCCGAATGCGGCGCCGACAATGATGACCACTTCCCACGGCTGGATCAGCACCTCGATATGGCCGCCCATGGCCATGAAGCCGCCGAGCACGCAGCCCAGTGTGACGACCATTCCGATGATAATGCCCACGCGGTCACCTTCCAAAGCTTATCGAGCTTCGATGAGTAGATGCCGTGCCTTGTGCGGGGCTTGAATCGGCGCGCACGCGAGCGAAAGCCTCGCGCAAGGATTTTCAGCTAGACCGCTGTGCTGACGAGCCACGTGAAGGATCCAGCGCTTGATCAACACCTATGTAGGTTACCAGCTGATCGCCAAGGACATCGGCAAGTCGCTTGAGCGCGTCGAGAGCCAGCCTGTGGTTCAGCGCGAGACTGAATACTATCGTGAGAACATCACGAAGGTGAAGACGATCAAGGATTTCGTCGCCGACAGCCGGCTGTTCAACTACGCCATGAAGGCGCATGGCCTGGAAGACATGGCCTACGCCAAGGCCTTCATGGTCAAGGCGCTCGAAGGCGGCATCGACGACACCGAAGCCTTCGCCAACAAGATGACCGACCCGAAATATCGCGAGTTCGTCGACGCGTTCAATTTTGCCCGCTATGGCGACACCGCCACGATCTTCACCAAGGCGCAGCAGGGCACCGTCGACAAGTATCTGCGCCAGACGCTCGAGCAGGATGCGGGTTCGTCGAACGAAGGCGTCCGCCTGGCGCTCTATTTCGAGCGCAAGGCCTCGTCCATCGACAATGCCTACGAGATCCTGGCCGACCCAGCGCTGACCAAGGTCGTCTACACCGCGCTCGGTCTGCCATCGACGTTCCAGTCGGCCGACATCGACAAGCAGGCGGCGCTTATCGAGGATCGTATCGATTTCGCCGATTTCAAGGACGCCGAACTGACCGGCGATTTCCTGAAGCGCTTCACCACGCTCTGGGAAATCGACAACCCGTCGTCGCCCACCGCCTCGCTGGCAACGATGCTGTTCTCGCAGCCGGCGGAGTTCGGCATTTCGACCGACGTCCTGCTGACGATCCAGAAGATGAGATCCTGACCCGATGCAGGACTCGCTCTACGTCGCCCTGTCCTCGCAGATCGCGCTCGAGCGGCGTCTGACAACGATCGCGGACAACGTCGCCAACGCCGGCACGGTCGGCTTTCGCGCGACGCAGGTGAAGTTCGAGGATGTCCTCTCCGGCACCGGATCGAACAGCGTCTCCTTCGTCAATACTGGCGGAACCTACCTGTCCGAAGCGAAGGGCGGCTACCGCAACACAGCCAATCCGTTCGACTTCGCCATCCGAGGCGACGCGTGGTTCGGGCTGGAGACTCCGGACGGGCCGATCATGACGCGCGACGGACGTTTCTCGATGCTGCAGACCGGGCAACTGGTGTCGGTCGAGGGCTATCCGGTGCTGGACGCATCCGGCACGCCGCTCCAACTCGACCCGGCGGCTGGCAAGCCCGTGGTCAGCGCCGACGGCTTCATCCGGCAGAACGGCGAGCAGGTCGGCGCATTCGGCCTGTTCACCTTCGAACCCGGCCTGAACTTCCAGCGCTACGGCAATTCCGGCGTCGTGCCGAACGGCGAGCCGCAGGCCGTTGTCGACCGCGCTGATTCCGGCGTCGTCCAGGGCTTCGTCGAGGATTCCAACGTCAACCCGGTCCTTGAGATGACCCGGCTGATCATGGTCCAGCGCGCCTTCGAAAGCGCCAATGCCGCGATCCGCCAGACCGAGGCCACGTTCGGTGACGCCGTCAAGGCGCTCGGCAGCTGACGGGAGCCTGAGCGACAGCCATGGCGGCCGAAGCCACACCCGACAATCCGCTCCTGGCGCTGGAACGCGCCTTCGCTGCCTCCACGGTTCCGGGTGCGCTCGTTCGCGCCGGCGGGCGCATCGTCGAGGTTTCGGCGACGCACTACACCGTCAAGGGCCTCTCCCGCCACGCCTGCATCGGCGATGTCGTCGAGCATGACGGAGAGCGCGGCCGCCGTCGTGGCGAGATTGTGCGCATCACGCCGGACGACGTGCTCGTCTCGCCGTTCGAGACGACGGCCGATCTCGGCGTCGGCATGCCGGTGTTCAACCGTGGCCCGTTGGTCGTCTGCCCGGACGTGAGCTGGCGCGGCCGGGTCATCAATGCGCTTGGCCATCCGATCGACCGCGGTCCGCCGATCATCAATGGCTCGGCGCCGCCGCCCTCCGAGGCGGTCAACGCAATGACCCGGCAGCGGGTCGAGGCTCCCTTCAAGACCGGCGTCCGCGTCATCGACATCTTCACGCCGCTCTGTTTCGGCCAGCGGATGGGCGTCTTCGCCGGCTCCGGCGTCGGCAAATCGACGCTGCTGGCGATGCTGGCCGCCGCCGACGCCTTCGACACGGCGGTCGTGGCGCTGGTTGGGGAGCGCGGCCGCGAGGTGCGCGAATTCATCGAGGACACGCTCGGCCCGAAGAACCTGGCCAAGACAGTCGCCGTCGTCTCGACCAGCGACGAGAGCGCGATGATGCGTCGCCGCGCGCCGCTCACGGCGATGAGCGTGGCGGAATACTTCCGAGACCGCGGCGATCGCGTCCTGTTGATCGTCGATTCGGTCACCCGTTTCGCCCACGCGCTGCGCGAAGTCGCCACCGCTGCTGGCGAGCCGCCGATCGCGCGCGGCTACCCGGCCTCCGTCTTCACGGAACTGCCGAAGCTGCTCGAGCGCGCGGGTCCCGGCTCCGGCGAACATGCAGGTTCGATCACCGCGATCATCTCGGTGCTGGTCGACGGCGACGATCACAACGATCCCGTCGCCGACAGCGTGCGCGGCATTCTCGACGGCCATGTCGTGCTCGACCGGACGATCGCCGAGCAGGGCCGATATCCGCCGGTCAACCCGCTGTCATCGATCTCCCGCCTCGCCGCCCGCGCCTGGGCCGGCGACGAGCGCGCCCTTGTGGCGCGGCTGAAGTCGATGATCTCGCGCTTCGAGGACACGCGCGACATCCGCCTGCTCGGCGCCTATTCCGCCGGCTCCGACCTGGATCTCGACCTGGCCGTCCGGCAGGTGCCGCTGATCTACGAAGCGCTGGCCCAGTCGCCCGGCGACCCGAAGACCCGCGATCCGTTCGGCGATCTGGCGCGGCATCTGAAATCGAGGGAGACGCCGAATGGTCGCGAAGCTGCCTAAAACCAGCGAGGCAAAACGCGGGCGGTGGTTCAAGCGACGCGATCCGATCGCGCCCGCGTCTGCCGCACCCGAAATCGTCGGCAAGCAGTCGGCATTCAGGAGACTGTCGGCTGCCGCCAGGCGGCGCTATTCGAGGACAGATGTCGTTCTCTTCGCCTCCGGCATCGCGCTCAGCGCCGTGTGCGCCTTCTTCCCTTGGTACGTCTTCTTCAACCAGCAGCAATTCGGCGTCAGGGCGGTCAAGATGGACATGCCCTCAAGCGGGACCGTGTCCACGGGCGTCGGCCCTGCGGGGCGCAACATCGGCCCGCTGCCGGAGTTGGCGCGGGATCCAAACGGGCTCGACAGCTTCACGACCGGCACTCTGGCCGATCCGGCGCCCGAGGAGGACGAGGCGGACGCCGAAGCAATCCAGCAGCCGTTCCCGGTCCCCGTTCCCGAATTCGAACTGGTCCATGTCGCCAACGGACGGGCGATGATCCAGGACGACATGGGCCTTTTCGTCGTGCAACGCGGCTCGCTCTTGCCGGACAATTCGAAAGTCGCGAGCATCGAGCAGCGGAATGGCCGCTGGGTGGTCGTGACGACGGCCGACCAGGTGCTGGAAATCCAGTCGAAATGACCTGAGCGGCGGTCGCGGACCCGCAACCCGGCGACCGCAAGGTCCGCGCAAGTCCCACCCCCTATCTTCGTTTCACTCGCCAGAGAAACGTCGCAGGGAACCGGGATGGTTCAGTCAGTGCAGCTCTTTGAACTCGCCGCCCAGCAGGCCAGATGGCTTGCCGCGCGGCAGTCGGCTGTCGCGGGAAACATCGCCAATGCCAACACCCCGGGCTATGGCGCCGTCGACATCGCGCCGTTCGAGCAGGTGTTGAAGAACAGCGGCGCAAGCGTCTCCGTGTCCGCGCCCGGCCATATCCCGCTCGGCGCGAGCTCCGCCGACTATTCGCCGCGTCGCGACACGTCGCCGTCGGTTTCCGCCTCCGACAACACGGTCAAGCTGGAGGACGAGCTGATCAAGGCCAGCGAAGTGCGCCGCGCATTCGAGCTCAACACGGCGATCGTGAAAGCCTTCCACCGCATGATGATGATGAACGCGAGGTAGAGGACACATGGATCCGCTGACAACCTCGCTGCGCATCGCCGCGTCCGGCCTGACCGCCCAGTCGGAGCGGCTGCGTGTCGTCGCCGAGAACATGGCCAACGCCCAGTCGACCGGCAAGACGGCGGAGGAATCGCCCTATGCCCGCAAGACGATCAGCTTCGGCGCGATGGTCGACCGCCAGAGCGGCGTCTCGTTTGTCAATGTCAGCTCGCGGTCCACCGATCCGGCGGAATTCCCGACCGAGTATCTGCCGGGCCATCAGGCCGCGGACGAGAACGGCTACGTCAAGCTGCCGAACGTCAACATGCTCATCGAAATGGCCGACATGCGTGAGGCCAACCGCTCGTATGAGGCCAACCTGCAGACGATCAAGCAGGCACGGGAACTGATTTCGATGACAATCGACCTGCTCAGGAGCCAGTGATGATCGGCGGCATTTCACCCCTCGGCAAGATCGGATCGGGCAGTTTCACCGAGAGCCTGAACGGCGGCGCATCGGGCGTCGGCGGCATGGATTTCGGCGCATCGCTGGCCAGCGCCATCGGCAACGCCGCTGGCAATGTCGTGTCCAAGCTGGAATTGGCCGACGGCCTGTCAATCAAGGCGCTGCAGGGCGGCGACGTCAGCACGCGCGAGGTCGTCGACGCGGTCATGAGCGCCGAGCAGGCGCTGCAGACCTCGATCGCCATCCGCGACAAGATCGTCACCGCTTATCTCGAAATCAGCCGCATGGCGATCTGAGGAAACAAGCATATGAGAGCCCTCGCCATCGCCGCCACCGGCATGAACGCCCAGCAGACGAACCTGGAAGTCATCGCCAACAACATCGCCAACATCAACACAACCGGCTTCAAGCGGGCGCGGGCGGAATTCTCCGACCTGCTCTACCAAGTCGAGCGGATGCAGGGTGTTCCAAACCAGGCGAACCAGGCAATCGTGCCGGAAGGCGCGCATATCGGCCTCGGCGTGAAGACGGCCGCGATCCGCAACCTGCACGTCCAGGGCTCGCTGACCAGCACCGGCAACAAGTATGACTTGGCGCTGGTTGGCAACGGCATGTTCCAGATCGAAGGCGCCGACGGCCAGACGCTCTACACGCGCGCCGGGGCGTTCAACACCAATGCCACCGGCCAGCTCGTGACCATCGACGGCAACCCGGTCGTGCCGGGCATCACCGTCCCGGTCGACGCGATCGAAGTCATCGTCAACAAGACCGGCCAGGTCTTCGCGCGCATCGAGGGCCAGACCGATCTGCAGGAACTCGGCCAGCTGACGCTCGCCACCTTCGCCAACGAGGCCGGCCTGTCGCCGATGGGCGACAACCTCTTCCGCGAGACCGAGGCGTCGGGTGCGGCCGTTGTCGGCGTCGCCGGCGACCCGGGCTTTGCGACCATCGAGCAGGGCTATCTCGAGAATTCGAACGTCGACCCTGTCAAGGAGATCACCGACATGATCTCGGCGCAGCGCGCCTACGAGATGAACTCCAAGGTCATCAAGGCGGCCGACGAGATGGCCGCGACCGTGTCGCAGAGCAGGTGACCAGGATGCGCCGCGCGCTCTCGACACTCACATTGGCCTGCGTCATCGCGGTGTCGGCGCTCGCGCCGGCCGCTGCCGGCGAGGTCGCCGTCGTCGTCAACCGCATCGTCTATCCCGGCGAGATGATCGGCGCGGACACGCTGGAAGAGGTTGCGCTGCGCAACACCAGGCGCACCTCGGCGCCCATCGTCCAGGCGCTCGAGCAGGCCGAGGGCAAGGTGGCCAAGCGCACCCTCCTGCCCGGCAAGCTGATCCCCCTGACGTCGCTGCGCGAGGCCTATGTCATCGAGGCCGGCGAGCCGGTGACCGTCAACCTGATGCATGGCGGCCTCACCATCTCCGCCACCGCCATCCCGCTCCAGCCGGGTGCCCTCGGCGACATGGTGCGCCTGCGCAACGCCGACAGCGGCAAGGTGTTCACCGGCATCGTCATGGCGGACGGCACTGTCAGGGTCGGCGGATGAGACGGCTGGCCTTTGCCATCGCGCTGGCAGCCGCGTTCGTCGGCCGGGGTTTCGCCGCCGACCTCAACCCGAACGTCCAGCTTCTTGACCCGGCCGGCGGTTACGCCGCCGAGGGCCAGATTCACGATACGCCGCAGCCGCGGCGGATCAATCTCGCGGCAAATGGCGGCCCGTCCACCTTCGCTCCCGTCGGAGCTTCGTCCCGCATCAAGGATATCGCCACGCTGCAGAGCTCGCGCGAGAACCAGCTCATCGGCTACGGTCTCGTCATCGGCCTGCCCGGCACCGGTGACAACCTGCGCGGTGCGCCGTTCACCGAGCAGTCGATCCGCGCCATGCTGCAGAACCTCGGCATCTCATTGCAGGGCGGGCAGGCTCGCGCCAAGAACGTCGCGGCTGTCATCGTCACCGCCAACATGCCGGCCTTTGTCCAGTCCGGATCGCGCATCGACGTCAGCGTCTCGTCGCTCGGCGACGCCAGTTCGCTGACCGGCGGTACGCTGGTCATGACGCCGCTGCGGGCGCCGGACGGCGACATCTACGCCGTCGCGCAGGGGCCGGTGATCGTGTCCGGCTTCTCGGCTCAGGGCGAGGCCGAAACCGTCACCAAGGGCGTGCCGACCTCGGGCCGCGTCCCGAACGGCGCGATCATCGAGCGCGAGGTGCCGACGCAGTTCGGCGACATCGCGATCCTCACCTGGCAATTGCGCAACCCGGACTTCTCCACCGCGATCAAGGTGACCGACGCCATCAACGAGTTCGCTCTCAGCCGCTACGGCAAGCGGGTCGCCAGCGACCAGGATGCCCGCACCGTCGTCGTCAAGCGGCCCGACGGCATCTCGTCGACCCGGTTCATCGCCGAGCTCGAGAACCTCCTGGTCGAGACCGACGCGCCGGCCCGGGTGGTCATCGACGAGCGCACGGGCACGATCGTGATCGGCCAGGCGGTCAAGATATCGAAGGTCGCCATCAGCTACGGTGCGTTGACCGTGCGCATCACCGAAATGCCGACTGTGGTGCAGCCGGAACCGTTCTCGCAGGGCGAGACGGCTGTCGAGCCGTCCACGGCGATCAACACCGAGCAGGAAGCGACCAACGTGGCCATGCTGGATGGACCGGACCTCGAAACGCTGGTCTCCGGGCTGAATCGCATCGGCGTCAAGCCTGACGGGATCATCGCGATCCTCCAAGGCATCAAGTCGGCCGGCGCGCTCCAGGCCGACCTCGTCCTGCAATAGGTGATGAAGATGGCATCCATCCTTTTTTCAGGCAGGCCGGCGAAGGGCGCCGCGTCCTTCCTCGCCCTCGCGGGCTCGCTTCTGTTCCTGTCCGGCCAGCCCGGCGCAACACAGTCCGAGCCGCCGGCGGCGCTCGCGACGGCCAGCGAGATCGAGAAGTTCTGCGGCAACATCGCCGACGCCGCGCGCGACAGGCGCTACGCCATCCAGACCCAGGAACTGGAAGCGCTCAAGGCCGAGATCGACACCCGCGTCAAGCAGCTCGAGGAGAAGCGGGCCGAATACGAGCGCTGGATGAAGCTGCGGCAGGAATTCATGGACCAGGCGTCCGAGAACGTCGTCAGCATCTACGCGAGGATGCGGGCCGACGCCGCAGCCGAACGGCTGGCCGAGATGCAGCCGGAGCTGGCCGCCGCCATCATGATGAAGCTTCAGGTCAAGCAGTCGGGCCTGATCATGAACGAAATGGAACGCTCCACCGCCGCGAAACTGACCGGCATCATGGCGAGCGCAGCGCGTAAGGATGACCCCACGTGATCAGAGTATTGTTGACGGCCGCAATGGCGGCGAGCCTCGCGGGCTGCGGCGCCAACCTGGCCGAGATCGGGCAGAACCCTTCGCTCTCGGCGGTCGGCACTGGCCTCGACGCCAACCCGCGCACGACGCACTACTATCCGAAGGCCCCTGCCCGGCCGGTCGATCGCAATTCGCTGTGGGATGACAGGCAGAGCCACCTGTTCACCGACGCAAGGGCGCTGTCGGTCGGCGATGTCATGACGGTGGAGATCTCGATCAACGACAAGGCCAAGTTCTCCAACGAGTCCGAGCGCAGCCGCCAGGCATCGCGCGATTTCGGCATCTCCGGCAGCTACGACGTCAATGGCGCGGCGGGAGCCGGAACCGGCCAGTTCCAGATCGGGTCCAATTCGACCAGCACCGGCAACGGGCAGACCGCGCGCTCGGAGAACCTCAAGCTCTCCGTGGCGGCGGTGGTGACCGACGTGATGCCCAACGGCAACCTGATCATCAGCGGCACGCAGGAAGTGCGCGTCAACGCCGAACTGCGCGTGCTGACGATCGCCGGCATCGTCCGGCCGAGCGACATCGGCGCGTCCAACACGATTTCCTACGAGCGGATCGCCGAGGCGCGGATTTCCTATGGCGGCCGCGGACGTCTCACCGAAGTGCAGCAGCCGCCCTACGGGCATCAGTTCCTCGATCAGGTCCTGCCGTTCTAGGAATCGGGTTCAAGCATGGCCAAGGCCGTCGCCATCGTCGATGCACCACCGGACGCCCCGAAGAAGGGGCCGTCGCTGGTCATCCAGATCGTCGTGCTGCTGGTCCTGACGCTGGTCGCCGCGGGAGTCGGCTACTTCTCGGGCGGCATGCTCGATCCGGGAACCGCCAAGGAAGAGCACGCCGCGGCGCCCGCCCACGGCGACGGCCACGGCGGCGACAAGAAGGAAAAGCCCGAGGTTCCGGAAGATCCGGCGGAAGCCGAGAAGAAGCGCGGGCTGTTTCCGCTGCCGGCGATCACCACCAACCTGGCCGCGCCGAGCGACACGTGGATACGCATCGAACTCTCCGCGGTCTTCGACGGCGAGATCGACACCGCGGTGGCCGACGCGGTGCACCAGGATCTGCTCAGCTATCTGCGCACCGTCAAGCTGCATCAGGTCGAGGGCGCCAGCGGCTTCCTGCATCTCAAGGAAGACATCGAGGAACGCGCCACAATCCGCAGCGAAGGCAAGGTCAAGAGCCTGCTGATCAAGACGATCGTGTTCGAATGAGACGGCTCGGCCTCGCGATCCCGCTGATCCTGGCCTTGGCGGCCCCCGCCGGGGCCCAGACCATCGATCTCGGCCAGCTGACGCAAGGAGCGGACGGCCAGACCGTCGGCACCATCATCCAGGTCTTCGGCCTGCTCACCGTCCTGTCCATCGCGCCGGGGCTGCTGATCATGGTGACCAGCTTCACCCGCTTCGTCATCGCCTTCTCGATCCTGCGCGCCGGCATCGGCCTGCAGACGACGCCGGCCAACTTCATCCTGATCAGCCTGTCTCTGTTCATGACCTTCTACGTCATGGCGCCAACCTTCGACCGCGCCTGGACCGAGGGCGTCAGGCCGCTGATGAACAACGAGATCAACGAGCAGGTGGCGTTCGAGCGCATCTCCGAACCCTTCCGCGGCTTCATGCTCAACAATGTCCGCGACAAGGACTTCGAGCTCTTCGCCGATCTGGCCCGCGAGCGCGGCCAGAACGTCGTCGAGGGTGAGGCGGTCGACCTGCGCATCCTCGTTCCGGCGTTCATGATCTCCGAGATCCGCCGCGGTTTCGAGATCGGCTTCCTGATCGTGCTGCCCTTCCTCGTCATCGACCTGATCGTCGCGACGATCACCATGTCGATGGGCATGATGATGCTGCCGCCGACCGTCGTGTCGCTGCCGTTCAAGATCCTGTTCTTCGTCCTGATCGACGGCTGGAACCTGCTCGTCGGCAGTCTTGTACGTTCGTTTACCTAAACGTTCAAATTCTCCCGAATTTTCGACTGGTCGTTCGAAACCTGCCCCCGCGACGGGGTGGGTTATCGGTTTGGTAGCAATTCGCCGCCATAACTGTTCCCAAGCATGACGGACTGACCATTGTGACATGGTCCCAGGCATGATGCCGATCCGCCTTACCGGAAAGCCCGGTATGTCCCTGTATCGTGTAACAAGTTTAGGGGCGTATTTCCCATGTCGAGCATTAACACCAATGCGTCAGCAATGACGGCGTTGCAGTCCATCGCTGCAACCAACAAGAACCTCTCTGTCGTTCAGTCGCGCATTTCCACCGGCTTCCGCGTCGGCCAGGCTGCCGACAACGCGGCCTACTGGTCGATCGCAACGACGATGCGTTCGGACAACAAGGCTCTCTCCACCGTTCAGGACTCCCTCGGCCTCGGCGCTTCCAAGGTCGACACCGCCTATACGGGCATGAACAAGGCGATCGAGACCGTCAACGAGATCAAGACGAAGATCGTCTCGGCCGTCGGCGCGACCGCCAACGACAAGGCCAAGATCCAGACCGAAATCACGGCTCTCCAGTCGCAGCTCCAGTCCTACGCTGCTGCCGCGACCTTCTCGGGCTCGAACTACCTGTCGGTCGACTCGACGTCGGCGACCGTCGCCGGCACTGCCGACAACGCCAAGGTCGTCTCGGCCTTCAACCGCAACGCCGCCGGCGTCGCCTCGGTGTCGACGATCGACATCAACGTCAACAGCGTCAAGCTCTACGAAGCCTTCGCCACCGCGACCAACGTGCAGGACGGTATCCTGGACGGCCGTCGTCTCGGCACCTCCGGCCTTCGTGACAACACCGCGGTTGCGGCAACGGGCGGCACGGTCGCGGCGACCGACGGTTATGCCGTCTCCTCGCTGACGGTCGTCGGCTTCAACGACGCGCAGCTCGGCCAGATGCTGACCGCCGTCGAAGGCGCGCTGAAGGAAATGACCGACGCGGCCACCACGCTCGGCGCCACCAAGCAGCGGATCGACCTCCAGAAGGAGTTCACGACCAGCCTGATGGACTCGATCGACCGCGGCGTCGGCCAGCTCGTCGACGCTGACATGAACAAGGAATCCGCGCGTCTGTCGGCCCTCCAGGTCCAGCAGCAGCTCGGCATCCAGGCGCTGTCGATCGCCAACTCCAACTCGCAGAACATCCTGTCGCTGTTCCGCTAAGCGTCCGCGCTTAACGCACGACGGATTTCCTGAACCTGGGCCGCGCTCCGCAAGGAGCGCGGCCTTCGGCGTTTCAAGGGCACGCCGCCGGTGATATCGGCCCGCCTTGGGACCGAATGACGGCTCCTTCCGTTTCACCGATCTTGGGGCCGATTGATGGTCGCCCCTGCCATCCGCATGCCATCGATGGAAAAATTTCGTCTGGCCGAGGTCCCTTCCGAATCACCTCGCGCGTCCTGAAAATGCGCGCTTCCGCCCCCGTTCCGGCGCCCGTCGCGCATCGCCCGGAAGCACGATTTTTCAATTGGTTGACGAGCTGCCTGGTCATTTAACCGCACGTTAACCATAGCCCGCTACCAATGATTAACCGTAGCCACAGCGCTGTGCATTTTCGAAGGGGGCTGTAAACGTGACTAGTATCCTGACCAACGCGTCCGCCATGACGGCGCTCCAGTCGCTGCAAGCCACCAACAAGGCGATGCAGACGACACAGAGCCGGATCTCCACGGGTCTGCGGGTGGCCGAGGCAGCCGACAACGCCGCCTACTGGTCGATCGCCACGACGATGCGCTCCGACAACAAGGCGCTATCCTCCATCCAGGACTCGCTCGGCCTCGGCGCCAGCCGCATCGACACCGCCTACACCGCCATGAACAGCGTGGTCGGGCTGGTCGACGACATCAAGCAGAAGCTGGTCTCCGCCATCGGCGCCAGCGAGACCGACAAGAGCAAGATCCAGACCGAAATCGCCGAGTTGCAGAAGCAGCTCAAATTCGCAGCCGACGCCGCCACCTTCTCGGGCGCCAACTGGCTCTCGGTCGATTCGAGCCTTGCCAACGGCCACGCCGTCGCGGGCGTCCACACCGACGCCAAGATCGTCTCCGCCTTCAACCGCAGCTCGAACGGCGACGTCGCGCTTGGCACGATCGACATCAACGTGCAGAACATCAAGCTGTTCGACGCCGCCGCCACGACCGCCGAAAACCGCGGCATCGTCGAAGGCCTCCGCATCGGCACGACCGGCCTGCGCGAGGATACCGCGACGGTGGCGGTCGCCGGCACGCTTGCCGCCACCGACGGCTATTCGGTCTACACGCTCAACGTCGAGAACTTCCTCGACACCCAGATCGAGCAGATGCTGACCGTCGCCGACGAGACGCTGGCCGAACTGACCGATGCGGCGACCGTGATCGGCGCGGCCAAGAAGCGCATCGACATCCAGAAGAGCTTCACGTCCAGCCTGATGGACTCGATCGACCGTGGCGTCGGCCAGCTTGTCGACGCCGACATGAACAAGGAATCGACCCGCCTCCAGGCCCTCCAAGTCCAGCAGCAGCTTGGCATCCAGTCGCTGTCGATCGCCAATTCCAACGCCCAGAACGTGCTGTCGCTGTTCAGGTCGTAACCGCTTCCCGGCACGCCGAGCACTGATCGAAACGGGCCGCGCCAACACCGCGGCCCGTTTCATTTTCGCACAAGCTTCGGCCTCTAGGCTCACGGAATTCGTTCGTCCGAGGAGCTGATTTCAGGTGCCCGAACAGATCCAGAGAATCCTCGACAACCTGCAGGCCATGGGTGCGCGCCGGCTGTCGATCATGGGTGCGATCGGCGCGCTGGTGCTCGCCGTCATCGCTGTCGGCTCGGTCTATCTGAACCGGCCTGCCTATGAGACCCTTTATGTCGGGCTCGAGCGTTCCGACGTGAACCAGATCGGCATCGCGCTCAGCGAAATGGGGATCGACTTCGACGTCTCGTCGGACGGGACGGCCGTCCTTGTGCCGGTCGGCCGCACGGGCCAGGCGCGCATGGTTCTGGCCGAGAAGGGCCTGCCGACCAGCACCAATGCCGGCTACGAGCTCTTCGACAATGTCGGTTCGCTGGGCCTCACGTCGTTCATGCAGGAAGTGACCAAGGTCCGGGCGCTCGAGGGCGAAATCGCCCGCACCATCCAGTCGATCGCCGGCATCAAGGCCGCGCGCGTCCACATCGTCATGTCGCAGCCCGGCAATTTCCGCCAGCAGGAGCGCGAGCCGTCCGCCTCCGTCGTCATTCGCACCACAGGCACGGACGGCGCGCGCAACGCAAATTCGATCCGCCACCTGGTCGCCGCCGCCGTTCCCGGCCTCGCCGCGGAGAAGGTCACGGTGCTCGACTCGTCCGGCACCTTGCTGGCCGCGGGCGATGATCCCAACAACAACACGGCCAACCGGTCGATCGGCGTCGAGCGCACCGTCGAAAGCCAGATCCAGGACTCGATTCACCGGGCGCTCGCGCCCTATCTCGGTTCGGACAACTTCCGCACCAGCGTCAACGCCGTGGTCAACACCGACACCCGGCAGATGGAAGAGACGATCTTCGATCCGGAATCGCGTGTCGAACGGTCGATCCAGGTCGTCAAGGAAAGCAACAAGAACAACCAGAACCAGTCGGCCACGCCCACATCGGTGGACCAGAACATTCCCGACGAAGGCGCGCCCGGCGCCGCGGGCCCGCAGTCCAGCGAGGAGCAGGACCGCAAGGAAGAAACCACGAATTACGAGATCAACTCGAAGCGCATCGCAACCGTCAGCAACGGCTACACCGTGACCCGGCTCTCGATCGCTGTGGTCGTCAACGAGGCGCGGATCAAGGCCGTGCTGGGCGAGACCGCGACGCCCGAGCAGATTGCCGAACGCGTCGCCAAGATCCGCGAGATGGTCGCCTCGGCTGCGGGGTTCACCGAGACGCGCGGCGACGTCATGAGCGTCAACGCGGTCGAATTCATCGACGGCATCGACGGCGAGGCGATTGCCGGCCCGAGCATTCTCGAAATGGCCGGCAAGCATACCGGCACGGTGATCAACGCAGCCGCCTTCGTGCTGGTCGTCTTCCTGGTCGTCTGGTTCGGCCTGCGGCCGCTCACCGCCGCGCTCCAGCCCGCGACCGCGCAGAGCTACGAGGACATGCAGCGCGCCCTGCCCGGCTCGCCGGAAAACCTGCAGATCGCCGCGTCGGCGACGGCGGGAGCGATCGGCGGCGAGGCAGGCGACCCGGCCGCGATTCCCGGCATCGGCCGCGCCGGTGGAAATCCGATCGACGAGCTGCGCAACAAGCTTCGACCCGCGCCGCAGGACAGGCTGGCGCGCATGCTTGAACTCAACGAGGAGCGCACCGCGCAGATCCTGCGCAAATGGGCGCATCAGGAGGCCAGCTGATGGGTTCGCCAGCTCTCGCGGACCTGCTGCTCGACTTCGCCGCGAGGCCGCGGCCGGCGCCCCCGCCCGTCATCGTCCAGCCGCGCATCGAGATCGCGAAGCCGCCGCCGGCTCCAGAGCCGCCCAATGTCGACGCACTCATCGCCGAAGCCGTCGACAAGGCGGAGTCGGCGCTGGCTGCGCATCTCGGCGCTCTCTACGAGGAGCGCGCCGTCGAAGATCGTGCGAAGCACGAGGCTGAAATGGCCGCCTTGCGCGGCACCGTCGCCGTCGAATTTGGAACCCGGATCACCGCCGCAATCGGTGAGCTGGAAAGGCGCGCCGTGGATGCCACCGCGTCGGTCGCGGCCCGCATCCTCGCCCAGCTGGTCAATGACGAAGTCGCCGCGCGTGCCGTCGCCGCGCTTGCCCGTTCGATCCGCGACGCGATCGCCGACTCGGACACGATCAGGATCCGCGTCACCGGGCCGCAATCGCTGTTCATGCCCCTCGCCGCGGCGATGGGCGATCACGCCCGCCATCTCGAGTTCGTCGAGGCCGAGGGCTACGATCTTCATGTCTCGCTCGACGAGACCCTGTTCGAGACTCGCATCGCCGAATGGTCGGCCGCCCTCGCCGGAGCGATGACGTGAGCACAGCGGACGCCGCCGAAGTCAAGCATGAGATCATCATTGTCCGCCGCGGCGGGCATGGCGACCATGACGACCACCACGGCGGCGCATGGAAGATCGCCTTCGCCGACTTCATGACCGCCATGATGTGCTTCTTTCTCGTCATGTGGCTGATCAATGCCGCCAACGAGCAGACCCAGGCCGCTGTCGCGAGCTATTTCAATCCGATCAAGCTGACCGACAAGAACGCCAGCCGCCGTGGCCTCGACGACGACGGCCAGGGCGCGACGTCCTCCGAGACCCAGGCCGAGAGCCAGGCCGAGCCAAACGCGCCCGTCTCCAGCGAAAAGGCCGAGGACGCCGGCAGCATGAAGCAGCAGGAGGCCAGCCAGTCGTCCGACGCGGTCAGGCACACGGACGAACACCTTTTCAAGAACCCCTACGCCGTGCTCGCCGAGATCGCCGCCGAAACCGGCATGATGCAGAACATGAGCGCCAAGGGCGAAGGCGGCGCGCAGGATTCGGGTCCGGCGACCGGCGCGTCCGGCGGCGAGTCGTTCCGCGATCCATTCGCGCCGGACTTCTGGTCGCAGCAGATCGTCCCAGGCGTCGACTCCCCGCCGGTAGATCAGGAGCAGTTGTCCGAACCGTCGGATTCCCAGAGCACGGAGGCGGCGGCGCGGCGCGAGACGCCGGCCGACCAGCCGCAGGAGGAAGCGTCGAAAACCGAACCGGCGGACCAGCCGGCGTCCGAACCGAAGGCCGACCAGACCAGGGCTATGGAAGCCGCGGTCGCCGAGGCGACCGAAATCCGCGACGAGATCAAGAAGGCGCTCGGAGACGGCGACAAGGTGGCCGACGGCATCAGCGTCGAGGCGACGGCCCAGGGCATCGTCATCTCCGTCACCGACCAGCTCGATTTCGGCATGTTCGAAATCGGGTCCGCCCTGCCCCGGCGCGATCTCGTCCTCGCCATGGAGAAGATCGGCAAGATCCTGTCCGATCGGCCGGGCGACATCCACGTCAACGGCCATACCGACGGACGGCCGTTCGCGGGCCAGAACTATGACAACTGGCGCCTGTCGACGGCGCGGGCCCATTCCGCCTACTACATGCTCGTCCGGTCGGGCCTGGACGAAAAGCGGATGTCCGAGGTCGCCGGCTTCGCCGACCGCAAGCTGAAAGTCCCGAACGACCCGCTCGCCGCCGCCAACCGCAGGATCGAAATTCTGCTCGAGACCAGCGGATGAGCGAACTGGCGCGCGCCCTGACGCTCGGAGCATCGCTCTCGCTGTCGTTGCTGGCCGCCCGGCCCGCGGCGGCGGCGCTCGAGCCCTATCAGATGGTGCGCTCGCTGCAGCTCGTGCAGGACAGGATCGCCAGCGGCGACCACGCGGCACTGCCGATGCAGCAGAAGCTCCTGCAGCTCATCGACAAGCGGCTGCGCGCCGCCGGCGCCGAGGAGTTTGCCGACCGGCGCAATCTCGAAGCGATGCTGATCTATGGCATGAGCGGCGGAAACCCGGTCACCGTGGACGTCGTCCTGTCGCGCTTCACGCCGGAAGACGACGTCAAGGCGATGGCGGAAGGCGTGAAGCAATATCTTCGCGGCGACGCTGTGTCGGCCCTGTCCAATCTGCAATCGGTCGACCCGACCACGCTGCGCGACGACGTCGGTTCCTTCGTGGCGCTGATCAAGGGGTCCATCTCCGCCGCCGACGAGCCTGCGGTCGCCATCCGCATGTTTGACGTCGCCCGCCTGCTCGGCCCGGGCACGCTGGTTGAAGAGGCGGCGCTGCGCCGTTCGCTTCCGCTGGCGGCTCAGGCCGGGGACACGAAGCGCTTTCTCCGCGCCGCCAGCCAGTATGTGCGCCGTTTCCTGCGCTCGCCTTACGCGTCCCAATTCGCCGACGAACTGGTCAAGGGCATCGTGACGCTGCACGGATCGCTCGATCTGGCGATGATCGAAAAGACCGTCTCTGAAATGAGCCTCGAGCACCAGAAGGTGATCTACCTGCGCCTCGCCCGGACAAGCGCGATCGAGGGATTGCACGATCTGTCAGACTTCGCCTCGGCCAAGGCGGCGAGCTTCGAGAAGGGGCCCGCAGGCGGCACGGACGACCGCGCCATCCTCTATTCCAGCCTCTCGTCGGTCACCTCCGAGAACGCCGACGCCATTCTCGCCCGTCTCCGCCAGATCGACCGCTCCAAGCTCGCCGGACCCGACCGCCAGCTTCTCGACGCGGCGATTTCGGTGGCCTCGGGCGTCCTGACCACTCCGGTGAAGCTGACATCCGCGCCAGCGCAGGCGGCGGCCGAGCAAACCGAGGCGTCCAAGCCGGCTGCTGCCGAGTCACATGCCGCAGAACCCGCTGCCGCCGAGCCTCGCGCGGCGGCGCCGCGTCAGGTGTCGCATCCGGCGCCGCAAGCGGCTCCGGCGACGCCGGCCGCCGCTGGACATGGCGAGACGCCCGCCGCGCCAAAATTCCAGCCGGAAACCTCGACCGAAGCCCCGCTGCCGATCGTCAGCGAGACGCGCCAGAAACTGCAGGACATCGACAAGATGCTGAGTGAAGCGAAATGACGGCCGCCATCGCATCTGCCAAGATCGCCGCTGTCGAGCCGCGCGGGCAAGGCCGAAAGGAGGCAGGCAAGGGCCAGCCGCATTTCGATCTTGCCATGAAGGCTTCGCGCCAGCCGGAACACGGCCGTGCGCCGGCGCGGCAGTCCCAGGACTTGGGCGTCGGCGCGGCCCTGCGCAGCGCCGAGCCGAAGCCGGAAAGCAAGACTGCCGGCGAGAAACCGAACTTGGCGGAAATCCTGCTGAGCACGCTTCGCCCCGAGTCGGGGACGGCGGATGTCGATGCGGCGGCGCCCCCGGACGATCGCCCGTCGGACGACACCGGCGCGGATGACGCGGCGGGCGACAGCGCCGGCTGGACCGCTCAGGCGCGCTTCGACGCTGCCATCTGGAAGGCCCTCGGCCCCGACGCGCGCGGCAACGTGTCAGTCGACTCGGCATCGACGGATGCTTTGGCCAGCGCACCGGATGCGGGCAGTTCCATCGACGCGGATCGATCGACCACGGTCGCGGCGACATTGCCCGAGCCAGTTCCGCTACACGCCCAGTCGGAGTTGTCTCAGTCGCTGAATGCCAACCTTGAGGCGCAACAATATGACTTCGAGTCCCCTGCCGGGCCAGACGCCGGAGAGGTGACCGCCGGGACGGACGGCACGGCAAATCCGAGACAGGAACGGCCAACAGCGCGAGTGTCCAATACCGACGCGGAAGATCGCACCGCCCTTTCACGTGAATCAAGTCAGGCCCCCATCGATGCAAGGTCGACGGCCGGATCGAGGCCGGCTCCCACCTACGGTCCGTCTCTGCTGGAGGCGACCGGCGGCCACCCTGAGCCTTCGCCGTCTCCCAATGGAACACGCGCCGAAGCGAACGCCAGTGCGGCACTTCAGGCATCACCTGCTGCCCCAGCGGCGGTTAAGGCATCACCTCTTGCCACCGCGGCGGTTCAGGCCTCGCCTGCCCCACGCTCGGCAAGCCTCCTCAACGCGCGGCCCGAGCCCGCGCGGCAAGTGAACGCCGTCGACGCTGCGCCGCGCGCCACCGCCTCGACAGGCAGTCCGGCCCAGACCAGCGGCACCATACCCGTCATGGGCGACACACCGATTGCCTCACCCCCCAGCGATGCCGTCGAGCCGACGACCTTGGTGAAGCCCTTCGCGGCGCCGGTCGCGGAACCGGCAAGTGCCCGCGCCGTCGCCGCGCCCACCGTCGCGGCTGTCGCCGAACCGCTTCGGTCACCCCCCATCGGGCTCGCCAACATGCCGCGCGTTGCCACGGCATCGCCGGCATCCGGAGCGGAACCGCGCGGACCGAACCAGACCGTTCCGCGCGTCGCCGAACCCGCTCAGGCAATGGCGGCGGCGAGCGTGCGGCAGGCGCAGGCCGATGGCTCCGTTGCCATCGTCTCCGCACCCGCGCCGCAACCGCGCGTGACTATGCCGGCCCAACGTGACAGCAGGGTCTCCGAGGTGACGGACAACCGCGTCGAACTGCGTAGCGGTCAGGCGATGCCGGCGGTGCACGCCAGCACGAAGCAGACCATCGAAGCCACCGGCATCGGCGGGGATGTTCAAGACGGCGGCGATGACCAGGTCCAGCCGCGAGCCGTCGCCCCAGATGCTCGCGACGTGGCGTCCTCCACTGCCGATCGGCAGGACCCGGACGCGGCCAAGCCACAGGTCGTCGCCCCGGCGACCGTCGCCGCGCAGCCCGTGCAAGTCCAGACCGCCACGCCCGCCGCCTCGGTCATCGCCACGCTGAGCGCCGATCCGGCCTGGAGCGCCTATTTCCGCGAGACGCAGCCGGGCTCACCCCCGGCGGTGAAGGCGCTGAAGATCCAGCTCAACCCATCCGAGCTCGGCGTGGTCACAGCACACCTGCTGGCCGGTGACGATGGCCTTTCGGTCGAGTTGATCGCCGAGACCGCCGACGCGCAGAACAAGCTGTCCGCCGATTCCGACATGATCGCCCGTTCGCTGCGCGCGATCGGCGTCGATATCGATCGCATCACCGTTCAATTGTCGATCCGCAACGATGCGCCTGTCCAGGCCGACTCAGGACAGCCGCGTGGCTTCTCGCCCGAACCCGGGGCCGGCGGAGCGCGCGGCGACGGCAGCGGCGATCGCGGTGGCCAGCAGGGCGGACAGTCGCCATCGATGCGATCCGGTCCGGCGGGCGGCTTGGCGCCTCAGGAGGCAAGTTCCGGCCGCTATATCTAGTGGCCGCACGCCCTCGAATGATCTAGCGCTAGCGAGACACCGATTCAATCGCTGATTGATCGGGTTGTGGAGAATCTTGCGGCGAAAAAGCGGCGCGAAATGGGCCGCAATGCGACTCCCAAGAAATGATTCACAAGAAATCGCGGTTGTTCCCGATTCCCGGCAAAGGTTACCCATTGATGAAGAAGTGGGGCTTCTGATTCGGAAGGGCGGGACATGATCGTAATCGTGGACGAACGCGAGCTTGTAAAGGGCGGGTTTCACTCGCTTTTCAATCGCGAGGGAATCGCCAGTGCGGGCTTCCTGCCGAGCGATTTCGACGACTGGATCGGCAGCGCGGCGACCACCGACCTGAAAGCGGTTTCGGCGGTGCTTCTGGGCGATTGTGGCGGCCACGAATTGTCCCCCCGCCGCATCCGCGACCGCACCTGCGCACCGGTGATTGCGCTCAGCGAACAGCACTCGCTCGAAAACACGCTCAGGTTGTTCGAACAGGGCGTCGACGACGTCATCCGCAAGCCGGTCCACATCCGCGAGATCCTGGCCCGCGTCGGCGCCATCCGCCGCCGCGGCGCGGAGGACGCGACCTATTCGGAAGTCGGCCCGATGCGCATCTACATGGACGGCCGCGATCCGGAAATCGACGGCAGCCCCCTCCCGCTGCCACGCCGCGAGCGCCGCATCCTCGAATACCTTGCCAGCAATTCCGGCCGGCGCGTCACCAAGGCCCAGGTCTTCAGCGCGATCTACGGTGTCTTCGACGAGGACGTCGAGGAAAACGTCGTCGAGAGCCACATCTCGAAACTGCGCAAGAAACTCCGCGAGAAGATGGGGTTCGACCCGATCGAGTCCAAGCGGTTCCTCGGCTATCGGCTGGCCACCTGAAGCTGCCGGAAGGGGTCCGGACAAGCCTCACGCAAGTCCCGGAAGTTATGCTCATGGAAAGCGGCATGATATCCCAGGAGCAAGCCAGATGAGCCTATACGGAATGATGCGGACCGGCGTGTCCGGCATGGCGGCGCAGAGCAACAGGCTGTCGACCACGGCAGACAACATCGCCAACTCGAGCACCAACGGCTACAAGCGCTCGAAGGCCGAATTCTCGAGCCTGGTTCTGCCCAACAGTCCGGGCATCTACAATTCCGGCGGCGTCACCACCTCCATCCGCTACGCCATCACCGATCAGGGCGCGCTCCAGTACACGACCTCGATTTCCGACCTTGCCGTCCAGGGCAACGGCATGTTCGTCGTGCAGGACAGCGCCGGCAATTCCTTCATGACCCGCGCCGGCTCATTCGTTCCGGACGGTTCCGGCAAGCTGGTCAATGCGGCGGGCTTCACACTGATGGGTTACGACGCGACCAACGGCATCCCGACCGCGACGAACAACGGTTTCCAGGGACTGATCCCCGTCAACCTGTCCCAGAACGAGCTGAACGCCACAGCCTCGACGCAGGGCTCCCTGTCCGTCAACCTGCCGGCGAACGCGACGGCCGTGATCCCCGCCAACCTCCCCTCGGCAAACGCCGCGTCCGCCCAGTTCACGGCAAAATCCTCGATGCAGGTCTACGACAATCTCGGCGGCGAAGTGCTGCTCGACGTCTATTTCACCAAGACCGCAGCGGACACGTGGGAAGTCGCCGTCTACAACAAGGCCGACGCCTCGGCGACCGGAGGCTTCCCTTACAGCTCCGCCGCGCTGGCGACCCAGACGCTGTCCTTCGATCCGACGACCGGCGACTACACCGGCGCCAGCGCGACCTCGGTCGCGCTGACAATCCCGGGCGGCCAGGCCTTCACGCTCGACCTCCAGAATGCAACGCAGCTCAAAGCCGACTACACGCTGTTCGATTCCTGGGCGAACGGCAACGCGCCGAGCTCGATCGAGCAGATCAACATCGATGGCGATGGCATTCTCTACGCCCAGTACGGCGACGGCACGACCAAGGCGCTGTATCGCATCCCGCTCGCGACGACCCGAAGCGACGACATGCTGACCGTGCTGCCCGGCAATGTCTACCGCCCCAGCAACGAGTCCGGCACCGTCCTCGTCGGCTTCCCGGAAGACGGGACTTTCGGATCGGTCGTGTCCGGGGCGCTGGAGAATTCCAACGTCGACATCGCCGACGAACTGACCAGCATGATCGAGTCGCAGCGCAGCTACACCGCGAATTCCAAGGTCTTCCAGACAGGCGCCGACCTGATGGACGTCCTCGTGAATCTCAAGCGTTAGCGGCGGCGGCCGGGGTACGGGACTAGGGGATGTCGCTTACGACCGCGCTTGGGATTGCGAAACAGTCGCTGCAGGCGACTTCGCGCCAGACGTCGGTCGTCTCGCAGAACATCACCAACGCCAACAATCCCGACTACGTCCGCCGCAACGCGGTCGTCTCGAGCGAGGCGCCCGGCGCGCGGGTGATCGTCATCCAGCGCGTCGCCAGCGAGGCGCTGTTTCGCGCCAACCTGTCGGCCGTGTCGGCCTACGAAGGCCAGGGAACGCTGCGCAGCGGCATCGACACGATGGCCCAGGCGGTCAATGGCGTCGACAACGCGAACTCGCCCGCCAAGGTGATCGGATCGCTCTACGAGGCGATCCAGCTCTATTCCAACAACCCGGCCAATGCTTCCCTCGGCGAGAACGCCATCGAGGCGGCCCGGCAGGCCGTCCGGTCGCTCAACGACGGCGCTGCGGCCGTCAACATGCAGCGCACCGACGCCGACCGGCAGATCGCGGCTGCGGTCGACGAACTGAACGGCCTGCTGCAGGGCTTCCAGACGGCCAACAGCGCCATTGTTTTCGGAACCCAGACGGGTCGTGACGTCTCCGACCAGTTGGACAAGCGCGACTCTCTGCTGAAGCAGATCTCGCAATACGTCCCGATCTCGACCATCACCCGCGAAAACAACGACATGGTGCTCACCACGTCGTCCGGCGCCACCCTGTTCGAGACGACGCCCCGCGCCGTCAGCTTCCAGCCCAAGCCGGGCTACGACGCCACCACGGTCGGCAACTCGGTCTACATCGACGGCATTCCCCTGCAGGCGGGCCAGGGCGCGGATACGGACGCCGGCGGCAAGATCGCCGCCCTGCTGCAGATCCGCGACGTGGTCGCGCCGGCGATCCAGGCGCAGCTCGACGAAGTCGCGCGCGGACTTGTCGTCGCCTTCGCGGAAACCGACCAGACCGGCGGCGCGGCTCCTCCGCTGGCCGGCCTGTTCACCTGGAGCGGCGGCCCCGGCCTGCCGCCCGCGGGCGTTGTGTCGCCTGGCTTCGCCGGCTCGATCTCGGTCAATGCGGCGATGGACTCGCGTCAGGGCGGCAATCCGACGGTTCTGAGGGACGGCGGCGCGAACGGCGCAACCTACCTCGCCAATGTCGACGGAAACGCATCCTTCTCGGCGCTGCTGATCACCTATTCCGGCAATCTGGACCAGTCGATCGCGTTCGATCCGACGGCCGGCGCCGGCACCAATGTCAGCGTGATGGAATACTCCGCCAACATCATCGGCTGGCTCGAAAACCTGCGCCAGCAGACCACGCGCGCCGAAGAGAACAAGGGCGCCATGGTCGTCCGGACCGCCGAGGCGCTGTCCAACGACACCGGCGTCAACATGGACCAGGAGATGTCGCTCCTGCTCGAACTGGAGCATTCCTACGAAGCGTCCGCCCGGCTGATCAAGGCGGTGGACGAGATGCTCGCCAACCTGATCGCGATGGCGGGCTAGTGTCATGAAAGCCTCCTACGTTTCCTCGAACGCGATCAGCCAGGCCCTCCGCTACTCGATGATGCGGATGCAGACCGAGCTGGTGTCCGCGCAGAAGGAGAGCACGACGCTCCGGGTCGCCGATGTCGGCCTGGCGCTCGGCACCCGCACCGGCCAGTCGGTTTCGCTTGCCCGCGATGTCGAGCGACTCAACGGCATCATCGACTCCAACTCGCTCATTTCCTCGCGTCTCTCGTCGACGCAGGACGTTCTCGACCAGTTGACCGCGCGCGCCGAGGAATTCCGCTCGACCCTGTCGGCCGCCGTCTCCGGCAGCACCCAGAACAGCGTCGTGCAGGCCGATGGCCGCGCGATGCTCGAATTGCTCACCTCGACGCTGAACACCAGCATCAACGGCCAGTACCTGTTCGCCGGCATCAACACCGACGTTAAGCCGATCGCCGACTTCCAGGACCCGGCGTCGCCCAACAAGATCGCCTTCGACGCCGCGTTCCTCACCCATTTCGGCTTCACGCAGACCGACCCGGCCGCGTCGACCATCACCGCGACGCAGATGAACACGTTCCTGACCACGGTCGTCGAGCCGCAATTCCTCGGCGCCGGCTGGGACGCCAACTGGTCGGGCGCCACCGACCAGCCGATCGTCTCGCGCATCACGCTGAACGAAACCGCCGAGACCTCGGTCAGCGCCAACATTTCAGGCATCCGCAAGTTCGCCATGGTGGCGTCGATCACCGCCGAGCTGATGAAGGGGCCGCTGAACTCGGGCGCGGCCGCAGCCCTGTCCGAGCGCGCGCTCGGCCTCGTCGTCGAAGGAATTTCCGAGATCACCGACCAGAGGACGCTGACGGGCGTCGCCGAGCAGCGGGTCACCAATGCGTCGGAGCGGATCGAAATCCAGATCAACCTGTTCGAGAAGACGATCGCCGACATGGAAGGCGTCGACCCCTACGAGGCCGCCACCCGCGTCTCCGCGCTCGTGTCGCAGATCGAGACCGCCTACGCCCTGACCTCCCGCATACAGCAGTTGAGCCTGCTCCGATTCATGACCTGATCCCGAAATCCCGACAGCCTGCCAGGACCCGACCAGAATGTATCAATTCTCCTACGCGGACATCCAGACCGACTCCATCGCCGACGCGAAGGATCGCGAGCGTCAGTTGCTGGACCGCTCGATCGACATGCTCGTCGCGGCGCAGAAGGCCGGCATCGACTCGCATCAGGCGATCGAGGCCATCAACTTCATGAACCGCGTCTGGACCAGCTTCCTCGACGATCTCGGCAATCCCGAGAACGAGTTGCCCAAGGAACTGCGCGCCAACCTGATCTCGATCGGCCTCTGGCTGCTGCGCGAGGCCGAGGCGGTCCGGCAGGGCACGTCCAACAATTTCGACGGGCTGATCGAAGTCTCGCAGATCATCAGGGATGGCATCCAATGAAGAACACGCTGCGGATATCGCTGAAGCCGAACGAGAAGATCTACATCAACGGCGCCGTCGTCAGGGTCGATCGCAAGGTGGCGGTCGAATTTCTCAACGACGTCCAGTTCCTGCTGGAACAGCACGTCCTCCAGCCGGAGGAGGCGACGACCCCGCTCCGCCAGCTTTACTTCATCGTCCAGGTGATCCTGATGACGCCGGGATCGGCCGACGAGGCGCGGGCCATGTTCCGCCGCTCGCTGCCGCTCTTGCTGGCAAGCTTCCGCGACGAGCACATCCTGTCGAGCCTCAAGAACATCGACCGTTTGGTCAGTGAGGGCCAGGTCTACGAGGCGCTCAAGTCGATCCGCGGTCTCTACGCGCTCGAAGCCGAAATCCTCGACGACAGCGCGGCGCGCTCGCGAGGCGATGCCCGTCACGCCGCAGCGGGAGTCGCATGATGAACGTCCTGGCCGTCTCGAACAACGCCGCCCAGAACGGGGCCGCGACCGCTCCAGCCAGCAATACCGTCGACTACCAGTCGTTCCTTCGGCTGCTCGTCGCCCAGATGAAGAACCAGGATCCGACAGCGCCGATGAACTCGACCGACTATGTCGCGCAACTCGCGACCTTCAGCCAGGTCGAGCAGTCGGTCCAGGTCAACGCCAAGCTCGACCAGCTGCTGCAATCCTCGCAGCTCTCGCAGGCAAGCTCCATCATCGGCCGCACCGTCACGTCGGCGGACGGCAGCATCTCCGGCAAGGTCGCCGAAGTGCGCCTGTTCAGCGACGGCATCATCGCCGTGCTGGAAGACAAGCGCGAAGTCCCGATGCTGCCCGGCGTCAAGATCAGCTAGAAGATACCGCGATGAACGAGGCCGATGCGCTCGAAATCGTCCAGGCGGCGATCTGGACCGTCCTGGTGGCGTCCGCCCCCGCGGTCGTCGCCGCCATGGTCGTCGGCATCGGCATCGCCCTCCTCCAGGCGCTGACCCAGGTGCAGGAAATCACGCTCACCTTCGTCCCCAAGATCGTCGCCATCCTGCTCGCCATGGTGCTCACGGGGCCGTTTGTGGGCGCGCAGATCTCGTCGTTCTCGGGGATCGTGTTTCAGCGGATCGAGACCGGGTTCTGACGAGGCATCAGATCGCGTGCGGCAGTTTCTGGCGACTGATTTCGGTGTTCGAAGCCATCGCGGCCACGCCGATGCCCGACCATAGGTGGCGAAAACCTGACGCTGAACTCCTGGAACAGAATACTGAGGTTCTGTTTCAATGTCTGAGCTACAGGCAGAGTCTCACTCCGAAATCTCGACCACGGTGTTTGTGGGAATGCCCATTGGACACACAGGGGTGCTTGAGTGCGTTATCCAACGAACACTGCGAGGGCGAGATCGCCGAGAAGGATTACGCTCCATGCAATGCCGTACGTGAACCGTGACATTGCCCAAATGTAGGTTTCGGGGCTGCTTTGCACGAAAGCCTCCCAGCCGTAGCCGGGCACGCCCATCAGGTCTTCGAGCTTCCTGGAATAGTTGCCGAGAATCCTGATGACGCGTCCGAAATAATAGAACCCGGCGCAGGCGAGCCCCGCCACGAAAAGAGGAATGAACCAAGCGATTCGCCGGTGGACGTCGCCGAGTGCCTCAATCTGCTCAGCATTTGTGAGGAGCCACGCCGCGATAGCGCCGCTCGCAAGAGTTCCCCAAATGAAGAAATCGTAGATCAGCTTGAGTGTATACGCGATCTCGCTTCGTATCGACTTATACTCTTCCAAGTGAAATCGAAGCTGTTCCTCCGTCATGGCCACCCCCTACGGTCCGCCCTTTCAGACTAACCCTTCTTGGCTCGGTTGAGCGCCAGAGTTCCGCTGCCTGCATATGTGGAGCCTGCCTTCGCTACCTGCCGAATTCTGGACGTTGCGTAACGACGCTCGTAGCCTCTATCTCTTCAAACCTACCAGAGACGGCGAATTGTCCAACTTGCTGCAAAAGGGCCTTGTGATGCGGGGCACCTTGATGAGCTTGATGGTGCTCGCGGGTCTTCCACCCCTCGACAAACACCAGAACATCCCTATCCGTCGCGCTGGGATGACACTCATAGAAAAGGCAGCCCTCTTCCTTTTGAGTAATGGATTGATGCGGCATGGCGAGGGACAGGAATTCCTCCCGTTTTCCAGGGATGAGTTGCAACCATCCGATCACGAATTGCATCGTACGCCTCCTCAGCACGCACGGCAGATTACCACCGAGGGAGGTATCGGGAAATCAGAATAAACTGTGCTTTGGACGCTGCTGCATCCAGAAGGCCTCTATCGGCTCTTGGAGGCATACGGTGCGCTTGTGGCTCTGGCGACTTGCCAAACGTGAAACAGAATGCATGATTTTTGTAGTTGCGAGCGACCTTGGTTATCATCTGATTCTTCCGTCACTCGACCGAAACCCGCCAGTCAGCACTCCACCCCCCTCCCACTCCCTCGCCGCCTGGTCAATTTCACACAAGCTTCCCCCCCTAATCTGCCCCCGCTCCGACTGTCGGTGCATGACTGCGGGGACTGCGCGTGGCACTGATCGAGACACTTCCGAAGGTCGCCAACGCCCGCAACGGGCGCGACGTCGGCTTCGCCATTGGCATCGTGGCGATCCTGTGCATCCTGTTCCTGCCGATCCCGCCGTTCCTGATCGACATCGGGCTTGCGTTCTCGATCGCCATCTCGGTGCTGATCCTGATGGTGGCGCTGTGGATCCAGCGGCCGCTCGACTTCTCGTCCTTCCCGACCATCCTGCTGATCGCCACCATGCTGCGCCTGGCGCTCAACATCGCTACGACGCGGGTGATCCTGTCGCATGGCAACGAGGGCACGAACGCCGCCGGCTACGTCATCGGCGGCTTCTCCAATCTCGTCATGAGCGGCGATTTCGTCATCGGCATCATCGTCTTCTCGATCCTGCTGATCGTCAATTTCATCGTCATCACCAAGGGCTCGACCCGCATCGCCGAAGTCGGCGCCCGCTTCACCCTCGACGCCATCCCCGGCAAGCAGATGTCGATCGACGCCGACCTCTCCGCGGGGCTGATCAACGAGAAGGAAGCGCAGGCGCGGCGGCGCGAGCTGGAAGAGGAAAGCTCCTTCTTCGGCTCCATGGACGGGGCGTCGAAATTCGTCCGCGGCGATGCGATTGCCGGCCTGATCATCACCGCCGTCAATGTCGTCGGCGGCATCATCATCGGCTACGCCCGCCACGACATGCAGCTCGGCGAAGCGGCCGAAGTCTTCGTCAAGCTGTCGGTCGGCGACGGTCTGGTGACGCAGATACCGGCGCTGATCGTCTCGCTCGCCGCCGGCCTGCTGGTGTCGAAGGGCGGCACGCGCGGTTCGGCCGACCAGGCCGTCATGGGCCAGTTGAGCGCCTACCCGCGCGCGCTCTATGTCGCGGCGCTGCTCCTCTGCATCCTCGCGATCCTCCCCGGCCTGCCGATGCTGCCCTTCATCAGCCTGGCGATGATCATGGCTTTCATCGGCTACATCATCCCCAAGCGGCAGCAGCAGCGCGACGCGGTCGCCGCCGGCATCGAGCAGCAGAAGCAGAACTTGAAGGCCGAGGAGGAGCGCAACTCGGTGAAGGAGTCGCTGAAGACGGCGGAGATCGAGCTTCTGATCGGCAAACAGCTGTCGACGAAACTGGTGACCGGCCACCAGGAACTCGCCTTCCGCATGAGCAAGATGCGCAAGAAGTTCGCCCAGCAATACGGCTTCGTCGTGCCCGAGGTGAAGCTGACCGACGACTTCGCCATTCCGGGCAAGACCTACCAGATCAAGGTCCACGGAACCGTGGTCGCCGAGAACCAGATGCGCGTCGGCGAACTGATGGTGCTGCTCGGCGCCAAGGGCGCGCCTGACATGCCGGGCGACGAGGTGCGCGAACCGGCCTTCGGCATGCGCGCCTTCTCGGTGCACGAGATGTTCGCCGACGACCTGAAGCGCGACGGCTACACCTTCGCCGACAACATGTCGGTCCTGCTCACCCACCTGTCCGAAGTCATCCGCAACAACCTGCCGCAGCTTCTGTCCTACAAGGACATGAAGGCGCTGCTCGACCGGCAGGATCCCGAATACAAGAAGCTCGCCGACGAGATCTGCACCACCCACATTTCCTACCCGGGCCTGCAGGCGGTGCTGAAGCTGCTGCTGGCCGAGCGGGTCTCGATCCGCAACCTGCACCTGATCATCGAGGCCATCGCCGAGATCGCGCCGCATGTCCGCCGCACCGAGCAGATCGTCGAGCATGTCCGCATCCGCATGTCGCAGCAGATCTGCGGCGACCTGTCCGAGGGCGGGGTGCTCAAGGTGCTGCGCCTCGGCAACCGCTGGGATCTCGTCCTGCACCAGAGCCTGAAGCGCGACGCCAAGGGCGAGGTCCGCGAGTTCGACATCGATCCGCGCCTCCTCGAGGAATTCGGCCAGGAGGCCGGCAAGGCGATCCGCGGCCATATCGACGCCGGCGACCGCTTCGCCATCGTCACCGCGCCCGATGCGCGCCCCTATGTCCGGATGATCATCGAACGGCTGTTCCCGACCCTGCCGGTGCTGAGCCACGTCGAAATCGCCAAGGGCGTCGAGATCCGGGTGCTGGGCTCGGTCTCGTGAATGCGACCATCCCCGAACTGGTGATCGCGGCCTTCGTCGCCTTCTGCCGGGTCGGCGGCTGCTTTCTCGTCATGCCCGGCCTGTCCAGCGTGCGCGTGCCGGCCCAGGTCAGGCTCTTCGTCGCCGTCGGTGTGACGATGGCGCTGATGATGCACATGTGGGACACCATCCTGCCCTTCGTGCGGCAGCGGCCGGACTCGCTTCTGCTGCTCATTCTCTCGGAAACGCTGACCGGCGCCCTGATCGGCCTGATGGCGCGGTTCTATGTGCTGGCGCTGCAATTCATCGGCACGGCAATCGCCACCATGATCGGCTACGGCGGCGGCATGTCGGCCGGCATCGAGGAGGGCGAACCCCAGGCGGCGCTGGCGTCGATCCTGTCGTTCTCGGCGCTGCTGGTGCTGTTCGTGCTCAACTTCCACCACGAGGTCATCAAGGCGATCGTGCTGTCGTACCGGTTGGCGCCGTTGAACCTGTTCTTCAATCCGCAGACCGCGCTGGTCGACTTGACCGACACGATTTCCGAGGCCTTCTTTGTCATGCTGCGGCTCGGCAGCCCGTTCCTTGCCTATTCGCTGCTGGTCAACCTCGCGATCGGCTTCATCAACAAGCTGACGCCGCAGATCCCCGTCTATTTCATCTCGCTGCCCTTCGTCATCGCGGGCGGGCTCATCCTGCTCTATTTCGGCTCGTCGGTGTTCCTGTCGCTTTTCGCCGACGGCTTCGTCTCCGTGACCGTCGGAAGGCAATGATGGCAACGCGGACGCAGCGTCTGAAACAGCTTGTCGCCCTGCAGGAGCGCGTCAAGGAAATCCACGAGACGCGTCGCGCCGGCTTCCTTGCCAAGGCCGCCGCCGCCGACCGCGACATCGCCGATGTGCTGGCCCGCCGGACCGACGATGGCTCGCTCTCCGACCTGTTTCCGGACGTCTATGCCCGCTTCGTCGACCGCGCCATCGCGGTCCGTCGGGAGAACGAGGACCTCGCCGCCGAGGAGGGCCGCAAGGTCGCCGCCGAGACCGCCCGGACCAATATGGTCGAACGCAGCTACCGCGAGGCGCGGCGCGACGACGAGCGCCGTCTCGAGGAGCGCGCGGCGCTCGACGCCGTGGAGCAGCGGCTGGTCCGCGAATGACCGCACAAGCCTGCCACAAGTTTACTGCGTCACAGTGGCCGCGATCGAAACAGCCGGGAGGCCGTTCTTGACATCAGCCCTTTCAGTGGACGGCGTCGCCGGAGCCGGACGCGCGCACAGCGCGCCCGAAATCCTGACGGCCGACACGCGCGCCGAGCGGATCGCCAGGGCCGCCGCGCAGGCAAGCGCGACCCGCGCATCGGCGATCGCACTCGCCAGCCGTCCCGGCGAGGCCCGCGCCGTGCCCGAGACATTCCGGAAGTTCGAGGGCATGGTTCTGCAGACGTTCGTTCAGTCGATGCTGCCCGAGGAGAGCGAGTCGGTCTATGGCCAGGGCCTGGCCGGCGACATGTGGAAGTCTTTCCTGGCCAAGGAGATCGCCGACCAGATGGCGCGGTCGGGCGGCATCGGCATCGCCGACCGTGTCCTCGGCGACCACTATCTCTCCGGTGAAAAGAAAGTCCCCGTGTCCGGCCTCCCCGGCGCGGGCGAGAAGACCGGGCTCGCGACGCAGGAACTTCTGTCGACGGCGCTGGTGCAGGAAATGCAGCGTACGATGGTCAAGGCCATGGACGAGGACCTGGCGGCGGCCGGACGTTCCGGCGCGGGCGGCAACAAGTGATCATGCGGACGACGATGTCATGAGCGAAACAGCCTTCTACTCGCCCACCCTGCCGCAGCTCGCGGTGATCACCCCTGATCGCCCGGCAAGCGGGCAAAGTGTCGGCTCGATCGCCTCCATCATCGGCCGCATCGAGGAGGCGATCGACACCGAGACGACCTCGATCAAGTCCGATCCGGCTTTCGACATCCGCGCGTCCAACGCGCGCAAGAGCCGCTACCTCTATGAACTCAACCGGGCGATGAAAGGCATCGCCCAACGCGATTTCGTCGAGATGCATCGCGAGGGCATCGTCCGCCTCAAGGCCAAGCTTGTGGCCAACGAAGCCGCGATCCTGGCGCATCTGAGCGCGGTCACAGAAGTCGCCGCGATCATCCAGTCGGCAATCGAGCGGGCGGAGACCGACGGCACCTATTCGACCACGGCGTTCCAGCGGGTCTGACGCGAGGATGTTGCCCGGATGATCAAGTTCGTCATCGCCGCGATCTGGATCTGCGCCGTCACCGTCGGCTCGATCTTCTTCGCGTTTTCGTCGACGAGCGAGAAGCCCGAGGCGGCCGCGCCGGCGCCGTTCTTCGGCGGGCTCGACTACGTCAAGACGGACGTCATCTCGGTGCCGATCGTCAAGGATGGTGGCGTCGCCGGCTATTTCATCGCCCGCTTCGTCTACACCGCCGATCCGGCGCGGCTGGCCGCCATGACCGTGCCCGCCGAAGCGATGCTGATCGACGAGGTGTTCACCTATCTCTACTCGAATCCGGCGATCGACTTCTCCCGCGCCGAACGGCTCGACATCGACGCGTTCCGCAACGGCCTGCGCGACAGCATCAACAAGCGGCTGGGCGAGGACCTGATCAAGGAAGTCATGATGGAACAGGTCGACTACCTGTCCAAGCAGGAGATCCGCGACAACGCGATGAAGCGCCGGACGCCGCGCAAGATGGTGCCGCTCGGCGCGGAACCGCCCAAGGCCAGCGCCCACTGAGGGCGATCAGCTGAAGTTCGGCTTCCGCTTCTCGAGGAAGGCCTTCAGCCCTTCCTTGGCTTCGGCGCCGCTTTGCGACAGCGCGGCGCTGAGGCTCTCGGCATAGAGCCCGTCGCCGCGGCTCATGTCGTCGATGCGCGAGATCGAATGGATGATCAGGTAGTTGACCAGCGAGGCGTTCGACGCGATGTCGGTCGCGAGTTCGATCGCCTTCTCAAGCGCCTCGCCTTCGCCGACGAGATAGTGCGCGAGGCCGAGCCGGTGCCCTTCCTCGGCGCCATAGACGCGTCCCGTCAGCATCATCTCGGTCATCCGGTCGGCGCCGAGAATGCGCCCGATCCTGACCGTCGCGCCGCCGCCCACGAAAATGCCGCGCTTGCCTTCGGGAAGCTGGAAGCGCACGGACGGCTCCGCGACGCGCACATGGCACGACGCCGCGATCTCCAGACCGCCGCCGATCACCGAGCCGGTCAGCGCCGCCACCACCGGCAGGCCGCCGAACTGGATCATGTCCATCAGTTCGTGCCAGCGCCGTGAATGACGCAGCACCTCGACCGGCTCGCGCTCCGACTGTTCGCCAAGATCGAGCCCGGCCGAGAAATGCCCGCCCGAGCCGGCGATCACCACGGCCCGCACGTCCTTCGGCGGATCGGTGAAGAACGCCCGCAGCCCCTCCGCCAGCGCATCGTTGATGGCGTTGCGCTTCGCCGCCCGCTCGAATGTCAGGATGGCGATGTCGCCGCGCAGATTGACGCTGACAGGGCCAGACAAGTCGTTCGACGGGCGGATGTTTGCAACCATACGTCGGCACTCCTGCCGGACTCCGGCACTATTCGCTTGCAATTATTGTTTCGTAACATAACATTCTGACACTATTCAAGTACGCGCAGTCGCTACGCAACGAACTGAACGGCTTGGCAATCACTAAGGGAGGAAGTTCCATGCGATATGCAAGAGTGGCGGCCGTTGCCGCCGTGATGTCCACTGCTACCTTTGCCGCCAACGCACAGGAGGTCGAGCTCCGCCTCGCCCACTGGCTGCCGCCGACCCACCCGGTCCAGACGCTCGGCCTCGATCCCTGGATCGAATCGATCGGCAAGGCGTCCGGCGGCAAGATCAAGATCACGGTCTACCCGGCGAGCCAGCTCGGCGCGCCCGCCGACCACTACGACATGACCCGCGACGGCATTGCCGAGATCGGCTACGTCAATCCGGGCTATCAGGCCGGCCGCTTCCCGATCTACAGCCTGGCCGAGATCCCGTTCCACGTCGCCAATTCCAAGCAGGGCGCCAAGGCGCTGCACGAGTGGTACGCGCCGATCGCCGCGACCGAGATGGCCGACGTCAAATACTGCCTGATCAACCCGCACGACCCCGGCACCATCCACTCCAAGGTCGAGATCAAGGTGCCGGCCGACATCAAGGGCAAGAACATCCGCCCCGCGCACGCGACCATGGCCCGTTTCGTCGCCTCGCTCGGCGGTGCCAGCGTCCAGGTTCCGGCGCCAGAGGCCCGCGAGGCGATCACCAAGGGCACGGCCGACGCCATGACTTTCCCCTGGAACTCGATCTACATCTTCGGCATCGATCAGGCGACCAAGTACCACCTCGACATGCCCTTCTACATCTCCTCTCAGATGCTGCTGATCAACAAGGCGGCCTATGACGGCATGAGCGAAGAGAACCGCAAGGTCATGGACGACCACTGCACGGCTGACTGGTCGGAGAAGTTCTCCACCGGCTGGGCGGACAACGAGGCTGGCGGCCGCGACAAGATGGTGGCCGATCCGAGCCACACGATCTACAAGCCGACCGATGACGAAGTGAAGCTGTGGCGCGACGCCGCCGCTCCGCTGCTCGACGCCTGGCGCGCCGACGTCAAGGCCAAGGGAGCCGATCCCGAGGCGATCTATCAGAGCTACACCGAGGCGCTGAAGCGCAACGGCGCCCTCTACGAATAGACCGGACGAAGATCCGCGCGCCGGCTTTCCGGCGCGCGGACCTCGCGGAGCCATTCAATGTCCTTCTTCGCAGCCATCGAACGGGCGATGCTCATCGTCGAGCGCATCGCCGCCGTGATGCTGGGCGTCATCACCTTGCTGATCGTCGTATCGGCAATCGGCCGCTATCTGGTCGCAGTTCCTGTCCCCGACGCGTTCGACGTCTCGCGCCTGCTGATCGGCGCCGCGATCATGTGGGGCTTCGCCAGCGTCGGCTATCGCGGCTCCCACATCAAGGTCGACCTCTTCGCCGAAATCCTCTCTCCCCGCGTCCGGCGGATCACCGACAGCCTCGCCTGGGCCGTGCTGCTGGGCTTCGCGATCCTGCTGGCGTGGAAGATGAACGACCGCATGCTGAGCGCCCTGAAGAGCGGCGAGGCGACCTTCGACCTGCGCCTGCCCGCCTGGCCGTTCCTGGCGCTGATCGTGGCCGGCGCCGCCGTCAGCATCGTCACCATTGCCGCCCGTCTGTTGATCGTCGCCACCGGCCGCGGCGGTCTCGAAGGCTTCGAACCCATCGATATGCAGCCAGAGGCGGGAAGACGCGATGTCCAAGGCTGACCTCGTCGCCATCGCGGGCTTCGCCCTCCTTTTCGCCATGATGGCGGTGCGGGTGCCCGTGGGCATCGCCATGGGCCTCGTCGGCGTGGGCGGTTTCGCCGCCATCACCGGGTTCGGTCCCGCACTGAACCTGCTCGCACAGTCGCCGATCCGCACCATCACAGACTTCAACCTGACGCTCATCCCCTTCTTCATCCTGATGGGCGTCTTGGCGACGAATTCTGGCATGTCGCGCGAACTGTTCCGCGCCGGTCAGGCCTGGCTCGGCCATCTGCGCGGAGGCATGGCGCTGTCGACCATCGCTGCCTGCGGCGGCTTCGCCGCCATCTCGGGCTCATCGGTCGCAACCGCCGCCACCATGACCAAGGTTGCCCTGCCTGAGATGCGCCGTGCCGGCTATCCCGACCGCGTCGCCACCGGCGTCGTCGCCGCGGGCGGCACGCTCGGCATCCTCATCCCGCCCTCCGTGGTTCTCGCCGTCTACGGCTACATGACCGAGCAGGACGTGGGGCGGCTCTTCATCGCCGGCATCCTGCCTGGGCTGCTGGCCATCGTGATGTACATGGCCACCGTCAGGATTGCCTATGGACGGGTCCTTCCCGGCGGAACGCCCTTTCAACTGTCTGAGGCGCTGGCGTCCCTGCGGAGCGTCTGGGCGGTCCTTCTTCTGTTCGTTTCGGTGGTTGGCTCGATGTATCTGGGCATCGTCACGGCGACCGAGGCCGCTGCCGCAGGTTCCGTCCTCACCGCCCTGATCGGCATCCTGCGCGGCCGGCTGAATGCGACGAAGATCCTCGACAGCCTTATCGAGGCGCTGCGCACGTCGGTCGCGATCTACACTGTCCTCATCGGCGCGATCCTTTTCGGCTATTTCCTCACCATCACCCAGACGCCGCAGAAGATCACCGCCTTCCTCGTCGCGCTCGATTTCGGCGCCTATGGCACGCTTGGTCTGATCCTCCTGCTGTTCCTGGTTCTCGGCTGCATCCTCGACGCGATGGCGATGATCATCCTCTTGGTGCCGATCGTCTATCCCGTCATCGTCCAGCTCGGCTTCGATCCGATCTGGTTCGGCGTCATCGTCGTCATGACCGTCGAACTCGGGCTCATTACCCCGCCCGTCGGCATGAACGTGTTCGTCATCAATTCGATCGCGCGCGACGTCAATCTGGTGACGATCTTCCGCGGCGTGCTTCCCTTCGTCGCCACCGACATCCTGCGGCTCTTCCTGCTGGTCCTGTTCCCCTGGATCGTCCTCTTTCTACCTCAGACAATGAACTGACGCGGAGGCCTCGATGAACCCGCCTGGACTTCGCCATCTCTGCGATCTCGACGTCGAGCTCGGCCCGCCGCTGGAGCTCGGCGACAGCCCGCGCGGCCGCCGCCGCATCATCCCGATCGTCGGAGGAACCGTCTCGGGAGAACGCCTTTCGGGCCGTATCCTGAACCTCGGCGCCGACTGGCAGACCATATTTGCTGACGGCACCGCCGAACTCGACACCCGCTATTCGATGGAGACCAGCGACGGCGCCGTCATCGATATCCGCAATTTCGGCTATCGTCATGGACCAAAGGAGGTGCTGGACGCCCTGATGCGAGGCGAAATCGTCGACCCAACGCGCTACTATATGCGTACGCAGCCTCGATTCGAGACCGGAGATGCAAGATATCTCTGGCTGAATCGGATCGTCTGCGTCGGCAGTGGCGCGCGCCTGAAAGACGGTGTCAGGATCAGCTTTTTCGAGGTCTTATGACGATCGACAGGAATTCGGAACGAAGAACGGCGACCGCGCCGGACAAGAGTGCGCCCACGCCACCCGACAAGGAAACCATCATCGGCTACAAGCTGCGCCGCGCGCAACTGTTCGTGTTTCACGACTTCATCAACAGCTTCGCCAAGATGAAGCTTCGCCCGGCGGAATTCTCGGTTCTTTCGATGATCGCAACGACGCCAGGTCTGAAACAGACCGAGATCGCCGAGGCGCTGGGCATCAAGCGGGCAAATTTCGTCGCGCTGATGGACGGCTTGGAAGAGCGCGGCCTCGCGGATCGCCGCAAGGGCGACGTCGACAAGCGTTCGCATTCGCTGCACCTGACGCCGGAGGGCCAGCGCTTCGTCAAGAAGATGCTCGCAACGTGGACGGAGCACGAGAACCGGATGATCGAGCGCCTTGGCGGCCCCGCCGAGCGCGACCGGCTGATTGAACTGCTCGACCGCCTGCTGGCCGGCCAGCCGATGGCGGAAGACTGACCTCTATCCCCTCAACCCCGCAATCACCTCGTCCGGGATCGCATATCCCTTGATCCGGTCCGGATTGTCCGGGTCGACGCCCGCCCAGACGCGCGTCTCGCGCGCCTCGATCGCCAGCGCCTCGCCCCTGTAGACCCGGTGCTGGATGTCGAAGGACGAGCGGCGGATGCCGGTTGCCTGGCTCTCGATCCGGATCACGTCGCCATAGCGCGACGGGATAATGAACTTCGCGCCGGTGTCGACCATCGGGATGCCGACGATGCCGTAATGCTTCGTCCAGGCGATCTTCTTCATTCCGAGCGCCCGCTCCAGCAGATAGCCGGTCGAGCCGTCGAACATGGCGAAATAGCGTGGGTAGAACACGATGCCGGCGGCGTCGCAGTCGCCCCATTCGATCTCGACGTCACGGCTGTTGACGAGCATGGCAGGTGTCCGTGACCAATGATTTGGCCTCACCCTGGGGTCATTTGCCCTTCTTCGCAACCAGAACGTGGGATGGCGGCGGCTCGGCATAGAGATCGTCGACGAGGTTTGCCCGGGCGGCCATCACGGCGCGCTGGTTGATCGACCCCTTGTCGGTGATCTCGCTGCGGTCGATCGCCGGCGGCGTATCGAGCACGATCGCGCGGGCGACGAAGGTGGCGCTGCCCGTCGTGGTCTTCGCGAGCGCATCCAGCCGGTCCTGGAACAGCGACAGCAGAACCGGGCTGTGGGCGAGGTCGTGCTCCGAGGCGCTGGACAGCTCCGGCGCGATCTTGCGCGCGGCGTCCGCGTCGAGGAACAGCATCGCGCCGATATGGTTGCGGTCGAGACCGGTCAGCACCGCCTCGCGGACATAGGGCGCGAAGGCCCGGACGATAGCGCCCTTGACCGAGGCGAGGTTCACCCATGTTCCGGTGTTGAGCTTGAAGTCCTCCGAGACCCGCCCGTCGAACAGGAGGCCCTTGTTGACATCGCTCGCGTCGACGAACTTCAGCGCGTCGCCGATCATGTAGTAGCCTTCGTCGTCGAAGCACTCGGCGGTCTTGTCCGGCTGGCGCCAGTAGCCCGGCGTGACATTCGGCCCGCGCAGCCGCACCTCCATCTTGTCGCCGTTCGGCACCAGCTTCAGCTCCAGTCCCGGCGCCGGCAGCCCGACTTCGCCGGGCCGTTCCACCGGCCAGGTCGTGGTGAAGGCGAAGGGCGCGGTCTCCGTCGAGCCATAGCCGGTGATGATCATGATCTTCGCGCCGGTTGCCTCCCGCGACACCCGTTCCAGTCCGTCCCAGACGTGCTGGGCGAGCCCGGCGCCGGCATATTGCATCAGGTTCAGCCGCGAGAAGAATGTTCTCCGCAGCGCCGGATTGCTGTCGAGATGATCGAGCAGCATCTCGTAGCCTTTCGGCACGTTGAAATAGAGCGTCGGGGCGACGTCGGTCAGGTTCCGCACGGTCTTCTGGATGCCGCCCGGCGTGGGCGCGCCGTCGTCGATGTAGAGCGTGCCGCCATTGTACAGCGCGATACCGAAATTGTGGTTGCCGCCGGCCGTGTGGTTCCACGGCAGCCAGTCGACCATTACCGGCGGCTCGTCCCTGAGGAAGGCCAGCGCCGAGGCGATCATGACCTGATTGCAGGTCATCATCCTCTGCGTGTTGATGACCGCCTTCGGCATGCCCGTCGATCCCGACGTGAACAGGAACTTCGCCACCGTATCGGCATGCACGGCCGCGTTTGCGGCCTCCACGGCGTCCGTCGGCGCGGTCGCCGCGGCGCATTCGAACAACTCCGTCGGCAGGTCGGAGACGGGATCGCGGGCGGTCAGCAGTTTCATGCCGGGAGCGAGGATCGCGCGCAGCGCCTTGTCGTAGGGCTTTCCGTCGGCGACGAAGATCATGCCGGGCGTCAGCAGTCCGACCAGGTAGCGCAGCTTCTCATGGTCGGTCGACACCAGCGAATAGGCTGGCGAAACCGGAGCGAAAGGCACGCCCGCCATCATGCCGGCCAATGCCAGCAGGCCGTGCTCCACCGAATTCCCCGAAAGGATCATCAGGGGCCGCTCGGCCGAGAGGTCGGCGTCGATCAGGAACTGCGCCAGCGACTTCGCCTTCGACAGCGCCTGCGCATAGGAGACGCGACGCCACTCGCCGTCCAGGCCCCGATCGGCGATGAAGGTCCGATCCGGCGCCGCGTCGGCCCAGTGCGCCAGGCAGTCGATCATCGAGCGCGGATACGAATCCAGTTCCGCCTTGGAACGCACCAATACCGAACCGTCCGGCCGCCGCTCGATATCGGCAGCCAGATCGCCCATTCTGACCGGACGCATGCCGGGCACCTCAACCAGCGGCATCGTGTTCCTCCCGCAAACTGTTATCATCTATAACAATATTGCGTCACTGCATCAAGAGCCTGACGTCGCGTCGTCTGCTCTGATCTCCGCCACCAGATCGCCCGCGCGCACCTGTTGGCCGGTCGCGACATGGACCGAAGCGATCCGGCCGTCCATCTGCGCGATCAGGGCATTCTCCATCTTCATCGCCTCGATCATCGCCACCATCTGGCCCTTGGTCACCGCATCGCCCGGCCGCGCCTCGACAAAGCGCACCAGGCCCGCCACCGGCGAGACGACCCGCGTCGGATCAGCCGCGCGAGGCTTTCGCGCCAGCGGGTCCGGTTCGTGGAAGAGGAATGTCGTTCCGTCGCGGTCGACATGGATATCGCGCCCGTCCCTTACCGCCAAGGCTTGCGAGCGAACGCCGTCGATCGTAACGTCCAGCCGATCCCCCGCCAGCGCCGCCGCCTCGAACGGCGCCGCCTCGCCGTCGACCGACACGCCTGCGAAGCCCCCGCGTTCGAACCGAACCACCGTCTCGCGCCGCTCATTGCCGCATGCCAGCGTCACCGGATAAAGCGCCACCCCGCTCGACCGGAACCAGCTTCCCCCTGCGGCCAGCGCAAGCGCCACCGCGGCAAGCGCGAAGTCGATCGCACGCGGCGCCGGCCTTGCGAGCATGGCGGACTGGCCGGCGATCCAGCGGTCGATCAGCCCGGTCGTCATCCGTCCGGCGGCGAAATCCGCCTCGCCGATCAGGTCGATCAGGAACCGCCGGTTCGTGGCGATGCCGAATAGCGGGTTGGCCTTCAGCGCCGCCGACAGCCGCGCAATTGCCTCCGTACGGTCGCGCCCGCGCGCGATCACCTTGGCGATCATCGGATCGTAGTAGGGCGTCACAGTCCCGCCTTCCGCCACCCCATTGTCGATCCGCACGCCCGCGCCCGATGCATCCGGACGCCAGCGCACGATCGCCCCGCTCTGCGGCCGGAAGCCGTCGTAGGGGTCCTCCGCATAAAGCCGCGCTTCGATGGCATGACCGGAGAGAAAGACATCGCCCTGCACGGCCGGCAGCCTCTCGCCGCGCGCGACGCGCAATTGCCATTCGACGAGATCGTATCCCGTCACCATCTCCGTCACCGGATGCTCGACCTGCAGGCGGGTGTTCATTTCGAGGAAGTGGTAGCCGCCGTCGGCGCCGACGATGAACTCGACTGTGCCGGCGCCCACGTAGCCGACTGCCAGCGCCGCCTTCACCGCGTCCGCCCCCATCGCCGCGCGCAGTTCGGGCGTCACGAAGGGCGACGGCGATTCCTCGATAATCTTCTGGTGCCGTCGCTGCGCCGAACAATCGCGCTCGCCGAGATGGATGCAATTGCCATGGCTGTCGGCGAAGACCTGGGTCTCGATGTGTCGCGCGTCGGTGACCAGCTTCTCGATCAGCATCCGGCCATCGCCGAACGCGTTCTCCGCCTCGCGCCGGGCGCTGTCGAGCGCCGCCGCGAACTCGGCCGCGTGGTCGACCCGCCGCATGCCGCGCCCCCCGCCGCCGGCTGACGCCTTGATCAGCACCGGAAAGCCGATTGCTTCCGCCGCGCTCGACAGGACGTCGAGGCTCTGCCCGTCGCCGTCATAGCCCGGGACGACGGACACCCCGGTCTCGACCATCAACCGCCTGGCCCGCGCCTTGTCGCCCATGGCGTAGATCGCGGACGGCGGCGGGCCGACGAAGACGATGCCGGCGGCGGCGCAGCTTTCAGCAAAGGCGCTGTTCTCCGACAGGAACCCGTAGCCGGGATGGATGGCGTCCGCCCCTGCCCGCCTGGCCGCGTCGATGATCGCGTCGGCGTCAAGATAGGATTCCGCCGGCAGCGCCCCGCCAATTCGCACTGCCTTGTCCGCCTGCGCGACGTGCAGCGCGTTCGCATCCGTATCGCTATGGGCCGCGACCGTTGCGATCCCCATCCACTTTGCCGTGCGCATGATGCGGCAAGCGATCTCGCCGCGGTTCGCCACCAGCAGGGTGCGGATGCTGCCCATCAATTGGCCTTGCGCGCCTTGTTGCTGGTGCCGGGCAGCGTGCCTTCCAGCTTGGCGATAATGCCGAGCATGATCTCGTCCGCGCCCGCCCCGATCGACACCAGCCGCGTGTCGCGATAGGCGCGGCTCACCGGGTTGTCCGCCGTGAACCCCATCCCGCCCCAGTATTGCAGGCAGGCGTCGGTCAGTTCGCGCGCCAGCCGCCCGGTCTTCAGCTTCGCCATCGACGCCAGCTTGGTGACGTCGCGCCCGGCCACATACTGCTCGATCGCGCTCCAGGTCAGCGCTCGCAGCAGTTCCACCTCGGTCCGCAGCTCCGCCAGCCGGAAATGCACGACCTGATTGTCGAGGATCGACTTGCCGAAGGCCTGCCGGTCCCGTGTGTAGTCGATGGTGAGGTCGATCAGCCGGTCGAACCCCTTCAGCGAACTCGCCGCCGAATAGAGCCGCTCTTCCTGGAATTGCAGCATCTGGTAGGTGAAGCCAAAACCCTCCTGGCCGATGACATTGGCCTGCGGCACCCGCACCTCGTCGAAGAACAGCTGCGCCGTGTCGGACGAGTGCATGCCGATCTTGTGGATCTTCTGCTTGGTGATCCCCTTGGCGTCCATCGGCACGCAGATCAGCGACTTGTTCTTGTGCGCCGGCCCGTCCGACGTGTTGGCCAGCAGGCAGCACCAGTCGGCCTTCAGCCCGTTGGTGATCCACATCTTGGTGCCGGAAATCACGTAGTCGCCGCCGTCCTTGCGCGCCGTCGTCTTCGCGGCGGACACGTCCGAGCCGGCGCCCGGCTCAGAGACGCCGAGGCACCCCACCACGTCACCCGCGATCGATGGCGCGAGGAAATTCTTCTTCACATGGTCCGAGCCGAACCGGTTCAGCGCCGGCGTGCACATGTCGGTATGCACCCCGATCGCCATCGGCACGCCGCCTGCGTGGCAGAGACCCAGTTCCTCCGCCATGATCATCGAATAGGAGAAATCGAGCCCCAGCCCGCCGTATTCGGTGTCATACTTGATCCCCAGCAGGCCGAGATCGCCAAGCTTCTTGAACAGCTCGTGCGACGGAAACTCCTCCGCCGCCTCCCACGCGTCGACATGCGGATTGATCTCCTCGTCGACAAACCGCGCCACCGTGCGGCGCAGGCTCTCGTGTTCCGGCGTGAAGTGCATGCTGTCTCCTCCTTACGATCATCCCCCTCACCGTCTCGGGCTTCGCCCGATCCACCTCTCCCCCATTTCATGGGGGCGAGGAACCCAGGCTTGGTAAGGGCGCTACCATCGAGATTGGCGTTTCCTCTCCCCCGGGCAGGGGGAGAGGTGGCACGCGAAGCGTGACGGTGAGGGGGTGCTTCGGCCTCATCTACATCCTCGCCACGCCAAACGTATTCGCGCGCAGCACCCGCCGATCCCCCTCCGCGGCCACCGCCAGGCACAGCGCCAGCACCTGCCGCGTATCCCTCGGATCGATGATCCCGTCGTCCCACAGCCGCGCGGTCGCAAACAGCGCGCCAGACTGCGCCTCGATGCCGGCGCGGATCATCGCGCTCTGCTTCGCCAGCGACTCCTCGTCCACAGCCTCGCCGTCCCGCGCGCTCTTTCCCCGCGCGACGATCTCCATCACCTTCGCCGCCTGCTCGCCGCCCATGACGGCGGTCTTCGCCGACGGCCAGGAGAAGATGAAGCGCGGCGAGAACCCCCGCCCGCACATGCCGTAATTGCCCGCGCCGTACGATCCGCCGATGACGAAGGTGAATTTCGCCACGCGCGCGTTCGCCACCGCCTGGATCATCTTCGAGCCGTGCTTGATCGCGCCGTCGGCCTCCGCCTGCTTGCCCACCATGTAGCCGGTCGTGTTCTGCAGGAAGACCAGCGGCGTCCCCGCCTGGTCGCACAACTGGATGAACTGCCCCGCCTTGGTCGAGCCCGCCGGCATGATCGGCCCGTTGTTGCCGATGATCCCGACCCGGTAACCGTCGACCGCCGCATGCCCGCAGACGGTCTCCGAGCCGTAGTCGGCCTTGAACTCGAGAAATTCCGACCCATCGACCAGCCGCGCAATGACCTCGCGCATGTCGAACGGAACCTTCTCGTCCGCCGGCACGATGCCCAGCAGTTCCTCGGTGTCGAAGAGCGGCCGGGCGGCTGTCCCGCGCGCCGGCGCATCGTCCCAGCCAAGGTTGCGCATGATCTCGCGGCCATAGGCCAGCGCCTGTATGTCGTCCTCCGCGACATATTCGCCGAGGCCCGTCACCCGTCCATGCACATCCGCGCCGCCCAGTTCCTCGTCGGTGGCATCCTCGCCGATCGCCGCCTTCACCAGCGGCGGCCCGGCGAGAAAGATCTTCGACCGTCCGCGCACCAGCACGACATAGTCGGACAGGCCGGGCAGATAGGCTCCGCCCGCCGTCGACGAGCCGTGCACGATGGCGATCTGCGGTATGCCCGCCGCCGACAGCCGCGCCTGGTTGGCGAAGGAGCGCCCGCCCTCGACGAACATTTCCGACTGGTACAGCAGGTTCGCCCCGCCGCTCTCCACCAGCGCGATCAGCGGCAGCCGGTTCTCGAGCGCGATTTCCTGCAGCCGCAGCGCTTTCTTCAGCCCCATCGGCGGGATCGTGCCGCCCTTGATGCCGCTGTCATTGGCGGTGACGATCACCCGCTTGCCGGCGACCGTCCCCATCCCGGCGATCGAGCCGCCTCCCATGATGTTCTTGCCGCCATCGTCGTCATGCATCTTGTAGCCGGCAAGGGACGAAATCTCGAGAAACGCCGCGCCAGGATCGAGCAGCCGCTCGATCCGCTCGCGCGGCAGGATCTGGTTGCGCGCCGAAAATGTCGCCTGCCTGGAGGCCGAGTTCAGGCGAACCCTCTCCTCCAGTTCCCGCACCTTGCGCAGCTTTGCCGCCATCGCCTCGGCGTTGGCGCGGAACGTCGCCGAGCGCGTATCGATGGCGGAGGAAAGGACAGCCATCAGCGAAAAGCCTCGACACGCCGTGACTTCCGCAAGCGCCGCATCACCCCCTCCGTCGCCTTCGGCGCCACCTCCCCCGTCGAGGGGGAGGAGGGAGCCAAGCCGGCCATGATCTCCACGTCGGCCAGGCTAAGTCTGACACCTCCCACTCCGTTGTTGGTCTGGAGCGAGAGCGCCAGAGACCTGGGCGTCCTCCTCCCCCTCGACGGGGGAGGTGGCCCGAAGGGCCGGAGGGGGTGAAGCGACGCCTCCACCAACATCAACCTGCGCCCTTCAGCACATCCGGCGTCACCGCCCGATGAAACCCGTCGAACGGCTCCGTCCCCCTGCCCTTTCCAATCGGAAACAGCGCGGAGCCAAGCGGCGAGCCGCCGTCGATCTGCACCGTGACGCCGGTAACGAAGGAGGCCGCCCGCGACAGCAGGAAGCAGATTACCGACGACACCTCCGCCTCGACGCCGATTCGCCCCAGCGGCACATGCTTCTTCAGCGTCGGGATCAGCGCCCTGGTCATCCCGTCATAGGTGTCCATCCCCGACGACGCGATCCAGCCGGGCGCAACGCAATTCACACGCACGCCGGCCGGCCCCCATTCGTAGGCCGCAGTCTTGGTGAGGTTCACCATCCCGGCCCGCGCCGCGCCCGAATGCGCCATGCCGGGCATGCCGCGCCACATGTCGGCCGCCATGTTCACGATCGCGCCGCCATGCGCCTCCATCGCCTGCAGGAACACTTCGCGCATGACGAGGAACCCGCCGGTCAGGTTGCTGGCGACGACGGCGTCGAAACCCTTCTTCGAAATCAGTTGCATCGGCGCCGGAAACTGCCCGCCGGCATTGTTCACCAGCCCGTGGATGCGTCCCCGCGCGGCCACGATAGACTCTACCGACGCCTTGACGGCCTCCTCGTCGCGGATGTCGAACGCGAGCGCCTCCGCCGACCCGCCATCCTCGGCGATCTCGGCCAGCACCCTGTCAAGCTTCTCCCGCTTGCGGCCGGTGATGACGACATGCGCGCCGAGGCTCGCCAGCTCATGCGCCACGCAGCGTCCGATCCCCGAGCCGCCGCCGGTCACCACATGGGTCTCGCCGGTGAAACAGTCCTGTCGCAGAATGCTGCGATATGTCATGTGAACAAAGTCCGGCCTCCTCCCGAGGTGGAACGAGGCTAGTCTACGTTGACGTAAACGTCAAACGACTGGTATGTGGGCAACAGGCCGCAAAACCTGCGGCGGACCATCAACAGCAGGCTGCCGCTCAAGGCTCGCCCAAACCCGGAGGACGCCATGAGCGTGGAAACCATCGCCGCCCAGATGAAGGACAAGGTCGCCGCCAGCGGCTTCGACCGCTCCGTCAAGTTCGACCTCAAGGGCGAAGGCGTCATCGTCATCGACGGCGCCACCGTCTCGACCACCGACGGCCCGGCCGACTGCACGATCACCATGTCCATGGACGATTTCAAGGACCTGATCGCCGGCGAACTCAATCCCACCGCCGCCTTCATGACCGGCAAGATCAAGATCGCCGGCGACATGTCGGTCGCCATGGCGCTCAGCCAGATCATCTGAGGCAACATTCCCTGAATCGGAAAAGGCGCCTCCTCGCGGATGGCGCCTTTTTATGGCCGACAGATGATCCCGTGGGTCAGGCCGCCAGCTTCCGTGCCGCCTGCTCCACCTTCCGGCCCGTTGCGCGCAGCGTCCCGGTCGCGCCGTCCAGGGCGCCGTCGCGCAGTTCCAGTGCCAGAAACCGGTGCCGCTCATAGGGTCCTGGCATCGACAGGTTCCCCGTCTTCTCGGCCGAGAAACCGAAGCGCGCATAGTAGGGCGCGTCGCCGACCAGGAGGATCGCGCCGTGGCCGAGCCGCGCCGCTTCCGCGATCGCAACCCGCATCAGCGCCGAGCCGATGCCGCTCGACTTGACCGCCGGATCGACCGCCAGGGGCCCGAGCAGCAGCGCAGGCTGGCCGCCGGCGTCGACGTCCCACAGCCGAACGGTCCCCACCACGCGCCCCGTCTCGTCGCGCGCGACAAACGCCAGTCCCTCCGACGGCTTGCGGCCGCGGCGGAGCTTTTCCGACGACTTGCGGCGGCGGCCCGGGCCCATGGCGCGGTCCAACAGCGTCTCGCGCGCCGTCACGTCGCGGACGGATTCGGCTTCGATGCGGCAGGTCGGTACAGGATTTTCAACGGGATATGCGTTCACTTCAATGTCCTTGGGTGTGCGTCAACGCACCCCCTGAACCAGAGTTGCAGGGTGAGATGCCGGTTCGCCGTAGGCGAATTCGTCATGCCAGTGGCATGACGAAAGACTTCGAACGGGCGGGAGCTGCCGAAGGCAGCAGGCCCCGCCCCGAGGCGTGCCGCCTCAGATCACGTAGGACCTGAGCGGCTCGAAGCCATTGAACGCCACCGACGCGTAGGTCGTCGTGTAGGCGCCCGTGCCTTCGATCAGCACCTCGTCGCCGATCGTCAGCGACAGCGGCAGCGGGTACGGCGTCTTCTCGTACATCACGTCCGCGGAATCGCAGGTCGGGCCGGCGAGCACGCAGGGCGCCGTCTCGGAGCCGTCATGCACGGTCGAGATCGGGTAGCGGATCGCCTCGTCCATCGTCTCGGCGAGGCCGCCGAACTTGCCGATGTCGAGGAACACCCAGCGCACGTTGTCGTTGGCCGACTTCCGCGAAATCAGCACGACTTCCGACTTGATGGTGCCCGCATTGCCGACCATGCCACGGCCCGGCTCGATGATCGTCTCCGGGATCTGGTTGCCAAAGTGCTTCGACAGCGCCTGGAAGATCGCCTGGCCGTAGGCCTGCGCCGCCGGCACGTCCTTCAGATAGCGCGTCGGGAATCCGCCGCCCATGTTGACCATCTTCAGGACAATGCCTTCCTCGGCAAGCGTCGCGAACACGCGCTTCGCGTCGCCGAGCGCCTTGTCCCAGGCGTCGAGATTGGTCTGCTGCGAGCCGACATGGAACGACACGCCATAGGCGTCGAGCCCGAGCGCCTTCGCATGCCGCAGCACGTCGACCGCCATCGCCGGCGCGCAGCCGAACTTGCGCGACAGCGGCCACTCGGCGCCTTCGCCATCGGTCAGGACGCGGCAGAACACGCGGGCCTCGGGGGCGACGCGGGCGATCTTCTCGACCTCTTCGACGCAGTCGACGGCGAACAGGCGGATGCCGAGCTCGTAGGCGCGCGCGATGTCGCGCTCCTTCTTGATTGTGTTGCCGAAGGAGATGCGGTCCGCGGGCGCGCCCGCGTCCATCGCCATCTCGACTTCTGCAACCGACGCGGTGTCGAAGGACGAGCCCATCGAGGCAAGGAGGCGCAGGATTTCCGGCGCCGGGTTTGCCTTCACCGCGTAATAGATCTTGCTCTCCGGCAGCGCCTTCTCGAACGCACGGAAATTGTCGGCCACGACGTCGAGGTCGACCACAAGGCAAGGGCCGGCGGGACGTCGGGTGGCGAGGAAGTCGAGCACACGCTGAGTAGCCATCAATCTTCTCCAGGCGCGCAGATAAATGCGCGTCATCATGCAGTCCCCGCGAGCGCACGGCCCGGACCGGAAACAGGTGGACAAAGGCGACTAGGCTTTCCGTGAAACCAGCCGATGGAAATCCCGGCTTCACAGATGCGCTTCGGCGCGGCGGTGAACGTCTGGCCAGCCCGGCCAGAAATTCGCTTTGTCTGCCATGGATTGGAGGAGAAAACCCCCGCACTGCCGGCAATGATGGTGTGCCTCTTCAGTAACCCCGGCTTTTGGACAGCCGGAAGAGAACCAGAAAGGCCCGCACCGTCGTTGCTTCAAGATGTCCTCGGGTCGGCGGTTGGCCGTCGAACCGACCGGAGGGGTTAGCTCCGGTTACCTTACCGAATTCCTCGCCATACGAGGGACCGGCGGACACCCACAGGCACGTGCGACTTTGGGCAAGCGCGGATATATGGATGGGGGGTGTCACAATCAATAGAAAAATGCGGTTGCCGGCGATTTTTTTCCAACGCGGCGGAAGGTGTTAACGAATTGTTTCGGCGAGGGGAATTGGCCGATTGTGCGCGGGCGAACCCTCAGGCCACCTCTTCCGCCCGCCGCACCCCGCCGACCTTGCGGGCGATCTGCCCGATGTGGCGGCCATCGGTGCCGCAGCAGCCGCCCCAGACGTGCACATGCGGGAAACGGCGCGCCAATCCGGCCATCTGGCCGCCGAGTTCTTCGGGATCGCCGTCTTCGAGGTGACCCAGCTTGCAGAGATCCAGCGTCTCCATCGCCACCGCGTTCGGCATGAAGCCGCCGAGCCGCCTCGTCCACGCCCCAGGTGTGAGTCCGGGCTCGAACTCGGTCGGGTGCGTGCAGTTGATCATGTAATAGGCCGGCGCTTCGCCGGTCGCCGCGTCAACGCGGGTGATCGCCTCTTCGATCGTCTCGCCGCCCTTGAGCTGCCCGCCCCTCGCGACGAAGAAGGAGATAACCACCGGCATCCCGGCCGCCTTCGCCGCCCGTGCGACGCCGATCGCTTCCTCGACGCTCGAAAACGTCATCGCCGTGACCAGGTCGGCGCGGGCCTTTTTGAAGGTCGCGATCTGCTCGGAATGGTAGTCCTCCGATTCCGCTGCATCGGGCGTTCGACCCACATTGTAGGCATCGCCCCTCGGCCCGATCGCGCCACCCACCAGCATCGGCGTGTCCGCGCTGCCATATTCCCGCGCGAAGGCCCGATAGAATTCGATGCCACGAATGTTGATCTCTTCCAGCCCCTCGCGGGAGAACCCGATCAGTTCGCCCCAATCGCGGCTGGCGCGGTAGTGCAGCCCTTCGTTGATCACGCCGAAGCCCTGCGCGACCGCGGCCTCCACCACCTTGCGATGGTAGTCCGTCAGGCAGGTCAGCCCGCGCGGATCGTTGAGCAGTTCGAAGCCGCAGAAATGGCGGAGCTTGAACCCGTCGACATATTGCAGCCAGGTCTCGAAGCCGCTGGCGCTTGTCATCAGCCGGCCATTCAGCTGCGGAAGTTGACCGTGAAAAGCCATATGCTCCTCCGAGACGCATGCCGATCAGGAGCATGCAACGCTGACATGACGACAGATACTATCACGTCCAACGGCGGCGCATCAGTGGGGCGCCGCCGACTCCGCAAGAGAAGGCCTATCCTTTGGCGCGCGTGAGCCGCTCGACCGAATCCACGATCAGATCGCAGAATTTCGGATGGTCGAGCATCATCGCCACCGTGTGTCGAAAATTCTGCTGCTCCATCGCCGTGCCGCCGAAATGGCGCATGCCGCCCATCTTCTCGAAGTTGCAGACGGTCATGCCCTTGGTCCACCGCCCCGCCGTCTCGACGCGGATGTCGGCCTTCTCGGTCGTGAAGACGGTCGGGTCGATCAGCGCCGCGACGCAGCAGGCGTCATGCACGGCCGGATAAGGAATCTGCAACAAGCCGCCATGCGTCGTGTCGATGAACTCCCAGATGTCGAGGATGAACTGGCTGATCGAACCGCCGATGGCGCGCACCCTGTCCTGCAGGTCCGGCGTCGCCAGCGCCTGGTGGGTGAGGTCCAGCCCCACCATCGTGACGTCCCAGTTGGCGCGGAACACCACGTCGGCAGCCTCCGCGTCGGCATAGACGTTGAACTCCGCCGCCGGCGTGATGTTGCCGCGCGTGAACGCCCCGCCCATCGCCACGACCCGCTTCACCCGGTCAACGATGCGCGGCTCCTTGCGGGCCGCGAGCGCGACGTTGGTGTAGGGGCCCACCGGCACCAGCGTCACCGATTTCGGCTCATGCGCCATCACGGTCTCGATGATGAAGTCCACGCCATGGCGCCTGTCGAGGTCGAACGAGGCCGGCGGCAGCACGGGTCCGTCGAGCCCGGTTTCGCCATGGATCTCGACCGCCAGCACCTGGTCGCTGACCAGCGGACCCGGCGATCCCTTCGCCACCGCAACCTTGATCCCGTAGGCCGTGCAGGTCGCCAGCGCATTGCGCGTTGTGTTCTCGACATTGTGGTTGCCGGAGACGGTGGTGATTCCGAGCAGGTCGATCGCCGGATTCGCCGCCGCGAGCAGGATCGCGATCGCGTCGTCATGGCCGGGATCGCAGTCGAGAATGATCTTTTCCATGACGTCGTCTTTCTGCCTGCCGAGGTTGCGGGAATACAGACTGCGATGCCTGTTCGCGTCAAGCGCTGGCCCGCTGGGCAGTGTTCCTCCAAACCCGCGCCATTTGACTAAAACGCTTGCCTCCCGACTTACCGGACGTTTCGGAATTCACCTTACGAAAGGCGAGACGCAGCGTCGCGCAAGCCAGCGCTGCTACGCTTGTGACTGTCCTGTGGCGGGCGGCGCGGGACTTCGAGGGGGAGTGCCATGGCAATCACCGCGGCGCAGGCGCGCCTCGCCCATCTTGTGCTCAATCGCTTCGGCCTCGGCGCGAAGACGGGCGCCATCCACCGCATCGGCGCCAATCCGAAAGGCTACCTGCTGGCCGAGATCAACCGGCCCGGCATCGCCGACATCGCCAATCCAAACCTGCCCACCTATGCCGCCGCCTGCCGTCTCACCGACGGCGACTTCAGCGCGGCCAACCGCATCAAGAACCAGGAGCTCGAAGCCCGCATCACCAAGGCCATGCAGCCCGAGATCGGCTTCGTCGAGCGGCTGGTGATGTTCTTTTCCAATCACTTCTCGATGGCCGTCAGCAAGGAAGGCGCGGTACGGCCGACGCTCGGCCAGATGGAGCGCACCGTCATCCGCCGTCACGTGCTCGGATCCTTCTCGGCCATGCTGCAGGGCGTGATGATGCACCCTGCGATGCTCGACTTCCTCGACAATTCGAGCTCGGTCGGACCCAACTCGCCCTACGGCCAGGAGCACGATCTCGGCCTCAACGAAAACCTCGGCCGCGAACTGCTCGAACTGCACACGCTGGGCGTCGGCGGCGGCTACACCCAGGCCGATGTCGTCGCGCTGGCCAAGATCCTCACCGGCTGGTCGGTGGTGCGCGGCTGGGAAGCCGACCGCAGATGGGACGGCGGAACGCCCGCCAACCGCGGCCAGTTCATCTGGCGCGCGCGGCGGCACGAGCCGGGCACCCACACGCTGCTCGGCCGCGCCTTCCCGGCCAACGGCGTGCTGCAGGGCCGCAACGCGCTCGCCATGCTGGCGCTGCATCCCTCGACCGCCGAGTTCCTCGCCTTCAAGCTGATCCACCATTTCATCACCGACAGCCCGCAGCCGTCGCAGGTCAACGCGGTCGCCGCCGCCTACCGCTCATCGCGCGGCGACATCAAGGCGACCGTGCTCGCCATGCTCGACCTGCCGGAGGCCTTCACCGCGCCGCTGACCAAGCTGCGCACGCCCTACGAACTGCAGCTCGCCATGATGCGCGCGCTCGGCCGCCGCTACCGCGCCACCCTCGACTGGGCCTTCGACGCGCCGCTCTACGATCTGCGCAACATGCCGTGGGAGCGACGCTCGCCCGACGGCTATCCCGACGAGACCGCCTACTGGCTGCGGCCGGACGGCATGCGGGTCCGCCTGGAAACCGCGCGCCTGGCAGCCTGGGCCTTCCAGGACGGCCGTCCCTACGCGCAGACCGCGCCCCAGATGGCGACGCACGTCTTTGCATCGACGCTGTCGCCCGAATCCCGCCTCGCCGTTGTCGATGCGCAGGCAGACGACCGACTCCGCGCCGTCGCCACCCTGTTCATGCTGCCCGAATTCCAGTGGAGATGACGATGAGCGACCGCCACGACGACGCGAACCCCACTGACACGCGCCTCACCGGCGCGGCCGCGGAAGGCTGCGCCGAATCGCGCCTCCTGATCAGCCGGCGGTCGCTGCTCGGCGTCACGGCGGCGCTCTTCTCCAGCGCATTCCTGCCGGATTTCGCCCAGGCCGCCTCCAGCCCCGATGCGCGGCTCCTCGTCATCGTGCTGCGCGGCGGCATGGACGGCCTCAATTTCATGGTGCCGAAGCTCGACCCCCGCTATGCCGGCATCCGCGGCCGCCTCGCCATCCCCTTCGGCTCGACGCTGTCCCTCGGCGCGGATTTCGGGCTTCACCCCGGTCTCACGGGCATCCACCAGCTCTTCGCCGCCGGCGATGCCGCCTTCGTTCCGGCGACGGGCATTCCGCTGCGCAACCGCTCGCATTTCGACTGCCAGGACAATCTGGAAAACGGCCTGCCTGAAAACCGCTCCGATGCGACGGGATGGCTCAACCGCCTGCTCGGCGCCTTGCCGGCGGGCGACCCGATCCGCCTGCGCGGCGGCATCGAGGTCGGCGATTCGCCCCTGATCCTGAGCGGTCCGCAGCCCGTCCTCGGCTGGTCGCCCACCTGGTACGAGAAGGCGTCGCCGGAATACCGCGAGGCGATCCTGTCGCTCTACCACGCCCGCTCGCAGCCACTGCACCAGATGCTGTCGAGCGGCCTCCAAGCCGACGATCTCGCACTGCGGGCGGGCGCCGACCCGGGCGACAATCTGAGCACCTTGCGCAAGGCCTTCGTCGGCGCCGGCCGCCTGCTCCGGCTCAGCACAGGGCCGCGCATCGCCGTCCTTTCGGTCGGCGGATGGGACACCCATTCGGGCCAGGGCGCGCTGACGGGAGAATTCAACGACCGCCTGCGCGATCTCGACCAGGCCATCGCCGACCTCAAGCGCGAACTCGGCCCCGCCTGGGCGCGCAGCGTCGCCGTCCTCGTCACCGAATTCGGCCGCACCGTCGAGACCAATGGCGACAGCGGCACCGACCACGGCGTCGCCACCGTCGCGACCCTGGTCGGCGGCGCCGTGCGCAAGGGCATCTTCGGCGATTGGCCGGGACTTGCCCCCGGCCAGCTCTACGAGGGACGCGACCTGCGGCCGACGGTCGACCTCCGCTCGGTGTTCAAGGGCGTGCTGCGCGACCATCTCGGCATCGCCCCCTCGGTCCTCGAGGCTGCCGTCTTCCCCGGCAGCGTGGCGGCGCCTCCGCTGGGCGGCCTGATCAAGGTTCCCGTCCCGGCAAGCAACTCGGTCCAAGCCTACAGCGCCACAGCGATGGCCCGCACCCACCCGATCGCCGCCTACCGCGCCGCTTTGCGGCGCGGCTGAATTCGCCGGCCTCTTGCATCTCGCCAAATCCTAAACGATTCTCCGTATCGCGTTCCTGATTTGCGAACGATGGAGAGCCGGCCATGGACACACTCACCCGCATGCGCGCCTTCATCGAAGTGGTCGAGGCCGAGGGCTTCTCCGCCGCCGCCCGCAAGATCGGCCGCTCCAAGGCGCTGCTGTCCAAATATGTCCGCGAGCTGGAGGATGAGCTCGGCGCCCTCTTGCTCAACCGCACGACGCGGCAGTTCTCCCTCACCGAGGCCGGCCACACCTACTACAAGCGCGCCTCGGAGATCATCCGCGAGATCGACAGCCTTGCCGACACGGTCCGCGACTCGTCCGGCGACGTGCGCGGCCGCATCAAGCTCTCGGCGCCGCGGACGTTCGCCGACGCGCCGATCGGCCAGTCGCTGATCGATTTCGCCAAGGAATTCCCCGACATCGTCCTCGACATCCAGCTCGACGACCGCTTCGTCGACCTGGTCGAGGAAGGCTTCGACCTCGCCATCCGCATCACACGGCTGGAGAGCTCGTCGCTGATCGCGCGCAAGCTCGCGCCTTTCGGCATCAAGGTCTGCGGCTCGCCGGAACTGATCGAGCGTCTGGGGCGGCCGATGAAGCCGCAGGACCTTTCCCGCCTGCCCTGCGTCATCGACACCAACGGCCGCTGGCTCTCCAACTGGCCCTTCGTCACCGAGGAGGGCGAGCCGATGACGGTGCCGGTCGTCGGCCGGCTCGAGGTCAATTCGCCGCAGGCGGTGCGCTCGGCCGCCATCGCCAGCCTTGGCTACGCCACGATGCCGGATTTCATCGCCCGCCCGGCGCTGGACGAGGGCACGCTGGTCTCCGTGCTGGAGGAATATCTCCCCTCCGGCGGCGGCATCTTCGCCGTCTACCCGCACCGCCGCTACCTGCCGGCCAAGGTGCGGGTGTTTGTCGACTATCTCGTGCAATGGTTCAGGCAGTATGGTGCGGCATGACCGCGGCGTCCCATTTTTGCCCGCATTCTGGCAGACTGAAACCGTCTCCGAAGGAGCCGAACCGTTGTCTCTGATCCCATCGTTGAAAAGCCAGGCCCTCGGCGCGGCGAGCCTCGCAGCCGGGATGCTGTGGGCAGGTCCCGCCTGGGTTCACCCGCATGTCTTTGCCGAGGCCAGCCTCGAGGTGAAGCTCGACGACGGCGCCTCCGTCCATTCGCTGCGCCATGTCTGGCGCTTCGACGACCTGTTCTCGTCCACCGTGCTGGTGGAGTTCGACAAGAATTCGGACCTGAAGCTCGACGAGGCGGAGCTCCAGGCCGTCGCCAACACCATTTTCGCCTCGCTCGCCGAGTTCGACTATTTCCAGCTCGTCTCGTCGCAGGGCAAGACCGTTGCGATGAAGGCGCCCGACCAGCTGATCGCCACCTTCGAGAACAATCAGCTGGTGGTGTTCTTCGAATCGCAGCCGGCGGAAACGCTGAAACTGGCCGGCAAGGTCGATTTCGGCGTCTATGACCCGACCTTCTACACCGCGATCGATTTCACCGAGGACGCGAACATGAAGGTCGACGGCCTGCCGGCCTCCTGCAAGCGGCAGGTCATCCGTCCCGACCCCGACGAAGCCATCGCGCAGAACCAGCAGAGCCTGACCGAGGATTTCTTCAACAATCCCGGCGGCAACGACCTCGGCTCGATTTTCGCCACCCGGCTCGAACTCGACTGCCAGGCGCAGGGCTGACCCTCATGACTCAGGAGCGGACGTGCTGATGGTCTGCCGGCACGAAGGTCTGGAACTGGGCGCACAGCGCGTCGGTGCAGCGGTGCCTGTGCTGGTGGCCCGGCGGCATGAACTGCATGAAATCGCCGCAATGGACGTCGTCGCAGCGCAGCGAATGCTGATGGTCGGCGGCGACCTGCTGCATGAAGCTGGCGCAGTGAAGTTCGCGGCACAACGGCATGGCTTCGGCGCTCCCCGCACGACGATGAGCCATCCTAGACACAGCCGCGCGATGCGCAAGACCGGCACTTCGCAATGACAAAGACCACGACCCGCATCGTCTTCGCCACCTTGGCGGTCGCCTATGTCGCGACGCATTTCCTCGGCCACGCCCACGCGGCGAGTTCCCTTGGCATCGGCACCAACGAGGCGGTTCTGCCCTCGACCGGATACTTCGCCAGCGTCCTCAACTGGATCAACGCCCAGCAGCAGGGCTTCTACCGTGAACTCACCGGCGCGATGAAATCGATGCGCGACGGCGGTTCCGGCGCGTGGCTGCTGGTCGGCCTGTCCTTCGCGTACGGCGTCTTCCACGCCGCCGGCCCCGGCCACGGCAAGGCGGTGATCTCGTCCTACATGCTGGCCAACGAGGTGGCGCTGCGCCGCGGCGTCATGCTGTCCTTCGTCTCCGCCTTCCTGCAGGCCGCGACCGCGATCGTCGTCATGACGCTGGTCTATCTGCTGCTGCGCGGCACCAGCGTCTCGATGACCGACGCGACCTGGTTTCTCGAAGTGTCGAGCTACGTCCTGATCACCGCCTTCGGCGCCTGGCTCTTGTGGAAGAAGGCGGGCGTCAGGCTTCTTGCCCGCATCTCGGGCCGCCCCGCGCACAGCCTGTCGGCGGCGGTCGCGCATGCGCACGGCCATGCGCACTCGCACGGCGGAGCCCATGCGCACGATCACCATGCGCATTCGCACGCCGAGGCCCGTGTCGCCCATGCGGATTCAGGCGCGCATGTCCATCACGGCCATGCGCATCATGGCCATTCGAGCCATGGCCACTCTCACCACAACCATGCCGCCCACGATCATGCACACCACGATCATGCGCACCACGGCCACGCCCATCACGCGCATGGTCCCGGCGAGGTCTGCGAGACCTGCGGCCACAGCCACGCGCCCGATCCGGCCATGCTGTCCGGCGACCGTTTCGACTGGCGCACCGCCTGGGCCGCGGTGGCGGCGGTCGGCATCCGCCCCTGCTCCGGCGCGTTGATCGTCCTGACCTTCGCCTTCCTCAACGGCCTGTGGATCGCCGGCATCGCCTCGGTCCTCGCCATGGCGCTCGGCACCGCCATCACCGTCTCGGCGCTCGCCATCATGGCCGTCACCGCCAAGAACTGGGCGGTCGCGATCGCCGGCGACGGCCGCGCCGGCAACCGCATCCACACGATCATCGAGATCGGCGGCGCCCTGTTCATCCTGCTGATCGGCCTGACGCTGCTGGCGGCGGCGGTCGCCTAGCGCATGTCTCCCGAAAGTGGGAACCGGTTTCGGGACGAAGACATGCGCAACAACAAGAAGCTGAAGCGCGGGGAGCGGTTCTGAAAGATCGCGACGCGCTTTAGACAAGGCGCCCCTGGGGCCGGTTTTGCTGCTTTCTTTCCGCGGCAGGGCGCGGCGTTCCAAGGCTTGAGCGGACGGAAAAAGGCAAACTGTCCCCGCGCTTCTTGATTTTTGCCGCTCCAGCATCGATATCGGGCGCAACTCACGGACAATTGAAGCAGGATCGACGCGATGAGCGACCAGCCGAACGATGAATTCATGGCAGACGCCGCCGAGGCCGGCGCGCAGAACGCGCCCGATGCCGACTACGAAGCCTTCATGCGGCTCGTCAAGGAGAACGAGGAGCTGAAGGACCGTGCGCTCAGGCTCGCTGCCGAAATGGAGAACCTGCGCCGCCGCACTGCCCGCGACGTCGTCGATGCGCGCACCTATGCCGTGTCCAATTTCGCCCGCGACATGCTCACCGTCTCCGACAATCTGCGCCGCGCGCTCGATGCGGTGCCCGACGAGGCAAAGACCGGCGGCGACGCCGGCTTCAAGGCGCTGTTCGAGGGCGTCGACATCACCGAGCGCTCACTGCTGTCGACCCTCGAGCGGCATGGCGTCAAGAAGCTCGCGCCCGAGGGCGAGAAGTTCGACCCCAATTTCCACCAGGCGATGTTTGAGATCCCCAACCCGGACGTGCCGACCGGAACGGTCGTGCAGGTCGTGCAGGCGGGCTATTCGATCGGCGACCGCGTACTCCGGCCCGCGATGGTCGGCGTCGCCCGCGGCGGCCCGAAATCCGCCGCACCGGAGGCCAAGGCGGCAGAGCCCGGGCCGATCAACGAGCAGGCAGAGAAAGACGCGTAGCCATGAGGGCTTGCGTCGGGTAGGCTGAAACGGACGCTGACCCGGAGCAAGGCATGGTCCAGACGATCACCATCGAGACTCCGCCGACCTTCTTCGTCGCCAACCGGCCGAACTTGGTCTTCGACCTGCCGCTGGTGCCGCGACTGAAGCTTCAGGCGGGAGCGCTTTGGCTGTTCGGCGTTCTGGCGTTCGGCGCCTTCGCCTTCTGGACCTTTTTGGCGCTGCCCGCGTCGTTGTTCCTGCTTCTGCTGACCACCGACATGGGGTTTCGGCTCGACGTGCTGGCGAGCGCGCTGTTCGTCTCGGCATTCGGGGTCATCGCCTTCGCCCCATTCGTCGAATTGGCTCGCTGGGTCGCCATCACGGTGTTTTCGCGGCAGCCGGTTCTGGAGATCCGCCCCGAAGGCCTGATCGACCGCCGTGTGCTGCGGCGGATGGTCCGTTGGGACGAGTTCGAGAGCGTCGGCGACGTCCAGCACGTCCGCTCGCACATGGGCCGCGCGGTCGAGATATCGTTCCGGCTGAAGGACGCAAGCGTCCGCCGCTTCTCGCCGATCTCCGCGATGCAGTCCTTCATGTTCGGAGGCCGGCGCGTCGCGATCTTGCCCTACGGCTTCGACGCGCCGCCGCGGGTGATCCTGGATGTGATCCTTGCGATGATCCGCAAGGCGCAGAACGACAGGCGCCCGGCATAGCGCATTTTCACGCCTCCGGGCGCAGGCGGCAGATTCCCTATTGCCTTGCCGCCCGACTGCCGTACTCCCTTACGCGATGAACCCGATCCTTGCCTTCGACTATGCCGGCGTGGCCGTGTTCGCTGCGACCGGCGCACTGGCGGCGTCGCGCAAGCAGCTCGACGTGATCGGCTTCCTGTTTCTCGCCTCGGTCACCGGCATCGGCGGCGGGACGTTCCGCGACCTGATCCTCGGCGCCACGCCGGTGTTCTGGGTCAGGGAACCGGGTTACATCCTGGTCTGCGCGGCGGTGGCTGTCGTCGTCTTCTTCACCGCGCATCTGTTCGAGAGCCGCTGGAAGGTGCTGTTGTGGCTCGATGCCGTGGGGCTCTCCGCCTACTGCGTCATGGGCGCGGCGAAGGGGCTCGCGGCCACCGGCTCTCCGACGGTCGCCGTCGTCACCGGCATTCTCACCGCCACGTTCGGTGGCATCCTGCGCGATCTTCTGGCGGGCGAACCTTCAGTGCTGCTGCGGCCTGAGATCTACGTCACGGCGGCGATGGCCGGCGCGGGAGCCTTCACGCTGCTGATGAGCCTCGGCTTTCCGCTGCTCGCCGCCGCGCTGATCGCCTTCTGCGCCGCCTTCATCGTGCGCGGCGGCGCGCTGAAATATGGCTGGACCTTTCCGGCCTACAGGTCGCGGCCCGGACGTCGGCCCGAGGACATCCCCTGAGGTGCCCAGGCGAACCCACCGGAGCAGTCAGCGGCATGAATTGACCCGGCAGAACGGTTCAACCTGATCGTGAAAGGCACTAGCTTCCCTCCCAGTCAGGCTGTTGCGACGGATGGGCAGCCGCGAAAGCAGGCAGGGCCTCGCATTCCGCGCGGATTGCTCGGAGCCGCGGCATGGGGCCGAGGTCGACTCCGAACCGGTCGGCAGAAAAGAGCTGAGGCTCAAGGCAGACGTCCGCGAGGCTGGGGGTATTGGTGAAGCAGAACCGGGACTGGCCGTGCCGTGCCACCAGCTGCTCGCAGGCCGCCAGCCCGTCTCCGAGCCAGCGGCGGCACCAGGCATCGATCTCCCCCTGGTCCTTGCCGTATTCGCGTCGGAGATATTGCAGCACGCGCAAGTTCTGCAGAGGATGGATGTCGCAGCAGATGACGTTCGCGAAGGCGCGCACGTGGGCGCGCTCGACCGGATCGCGCGGCAGAAGCGGCGGCTGGGGATACGCTTCCTCCAGCCATTCCAGGATCGCCGGCGACTGGGTCAGAACCTCGCCTTCGTCGGTCACGAGCGACGGAACCAGGGCCTGGGGATTCACCACGCGATAGGCCTCGCTCTTCTGCTGGCCGCCGTCCCTCGTCAAATGGACTGGGACGAGATCCGGGGCCAGGCCCTTGAGACCGAAGGCGATGCGGAGGCGGTAGGCGGCCGACGAGCGGAAATAGCCGTAGTATTTCATTCAGCGGCTCCCACGGAGAGCTCGACCGGCGCGAGCCCCTCGATCTCGCCCCGGATCCGGTCGCCCGCGACGACCGGCCCGACGCCGGCCGGCGTGCCAGTGTAGATCAGATCGCCGGGGGCGAGGTGGTAGTATTGCGAGAGGTGGACCACGATCTCGACGGGCGACCAGACGAGGTCGGACAGTCGAGCGTCCTGCCGGATCGTGCCGTTGACCTTCAGCACGATCCTCTGCGGCCCGATCGCGCCGACGGTCTGCGCCGCCGACAGCTCGGCCATCACCGCCGATTTCTCGAAGTTCTTTCCGAGATCCCAGGGCCTCTGCTTGGCCCGGGCGACGAGCTGGAGATCGCGGCGCGTCATGTCCAGCCCGCAGCCGTAGCCCCAGATGGCCGCCGCCGCCTCGGCCGCGGAAGCCTTGAACACAGGGGCACCGATGGCAATCACGAGCTCCATCTCGTAGTGGAAGTTGTCCGTGCCGGGCGGATAGGGAATGGTCGAGCCGCTCGGCACGATCGCCTGCGCATCCTTGAGGAAGTAGAACGGAGCCTCCCGATCGACCTCGACCCCCATCTCCTTAGCATGTTCGGCATAGTTGCGACCGACGCAGAAGATGCGGTGCACGGGATAGAGGCTGCCTATGGATGTGGGCACGGCCGGGTAGTCTGGCGAACTGAAGAGGCGTCTGGACATCACTGGTTCCCGATAAGGTTTGCCGAAGGAGCAGGACTATGGCGGCGTCAGATCGGGGCTCTCACACGGACGGGATTCTGTCCATCCCAGCCGCGCGCGGCATCGCGAAAACCGTCGAACATGGCGCGCGTCGCCGGGCGGAACTCGATCACCTCGATCATTGCGGGCAAAGCGCCGTGGGTGTCGAAGTAGCCGACGCGGGCGCCATGAGCCACTTCAGCCTCGTAGGCGAGCGTGTAACCTTCGCCTTGATAATGGGCGACAGCGGCGGCGTAGTCGTCGGCGGCGACGCCGAAGTGATGGAGGCCGTAGCCGCTGCGTTCCGCGACTTCCCGATAGACCGAGGGCGAATCGTCGAGTTGCTGGATGATTTCGAACTGCATATCGCCGCAATAGCCCATCGCGATGGCAAGAGCGGTGGAAGACGGCTGGCCGCGATAGGTCTGGCGGGGGAAAACGCCGCGCTCGCGCAGGAACCAGGGGCCGACGCCCATCGTCCGCGTCATCGCCCGCATTGACGCGTGAATGTCCGTCGTGATGAAGGCCGTCTGGATCAGCCGGCCGGCGGCGGGGGCGGTATCGGATGCACTCATCGGAATCTCACCTCGCCATGATGCCGCCGTCGATCGGGATCGTCACGCCCGTCATGAAGCTCGACGCCGGTGAGGCGAGCAGCAGCGCGAGGCCCTTGATCTCGTCCGGGTCGGCGATTCGCCCCAGCGGCACCATCGAGGCGAACAGCTGTGCGACCTCGGGCTGGCGGATTCGGCCGCCGGCGATGTTGGTCCGGAACGGACCGGGGGCGATGCCGTTGACCGTCACATCGTAGGCGGCGAGTTCCATCGCCGCCTGGCGGACGAGGTTCACCACCGCCGCCTTCGTGGCGGTGTAGGCGTAGCCGCACATGACTTCCGACTTAAGGCCTGCCACGGAGGCGACGGCGATGATGCGGCCGCTCTTCCGCACCTTCATGTGCTTCGCCGCGGCCTGTATCGTCGCGAAGACCCCGCTCAGATTGATCTGCAGCACGCGGTCCCACTGGTCGTCGTCGACGGCGTTGATCTGTCCGGTTTCGGTGAGATAGCCGGGGCCGGCGGTGATGCCGGCATTGGCGACCATGGCATCGAGCCTGCCTCGCCGCGCAACGACGTCGTCCGTCACCCGCCTGATGGCGGCGCGGTCCGAGACATCAAGCATCACCGCTTCCGCGCTGCCTCCCGATGCTGCGATCGCCCGGACTGCGCGGTCGACGCCCGCACGATCGATATCTGCCAGAGCCACGTGCGCGCCAGCCTCTGCAAGGACCTCGGCGATTGCGAGCCCCAGTCCGCTCGCCGCCCCCGTCACCATGGCCACCTTGCCGGCCATCGAAAAGCGCCCAGTCACCGGTTCATCCTCCCCGACATTCGATTTTGTATGCCAAACTGATTTCTAACCGATTGGCAAGCGAATTCGAAACGGAAAAAATAAGTTATATAAATCAGTAATTTAATGCATTCTTGCGCTCTGCCCACGGAGCTGCACAAGAAGGGCTTCTTGACGGAATTGTATTTTTCCGGTGTAGATCGATCCGGATGGAGCGCCCGCAGCGGCGAGACGACACGCAGGGAGGTTGGCGCGATGGCGCATACGGAAACGATCGAGACGGTCGCGGATTGCAGCATCCGCGTGATGCGCAAGGGCAAGGGCGAGCCGCTGCTCTTCCTGCACGGCGCATCCGGGGCCGGCCGCTGGCTTCCCTTCATGGAAATGCTGTCGGAACGCTACGACGTCATCGTTCCCGAGCATCCCGGCTTCGGCGGTTCCGACACGCCCGAATGGCTCGATACGGTCGGCGACCTCGCCTACTTCTACCTGGACGTTATCGACCACCTCGGGCTGGATGGCGTGCATCTGGTCGGAACGTCGATAGGCGGCTGGATCGCTGCTGAGCTTGCCACCCGTTCCTGCGAGAAGATCAAGACGCTGACCCTCGTGGCGCCCGCGGGCATCCACGTGAAGGGTCTCAGGAAGGGCGACATGTTCATGTGGTCGCCGGAGGAGCTGGCGCAGAACCTGTTCCACAATCAGGAAATCGCCAGGGCGATGCCGCAGCCCGGCAACGACGACGAACTGATGGTCGTGCTCAAGAACCGGCTGATGACCGCCAAGCTGGGCTGGCAGCCGCGCTTCTACAACCCTCACCTCCACAAGTGGCTGCACCGCGTCGACGTGCCCACGCTCATCGTCTGGGGAGACGACGACAAGCTGATCCCGGCCGGATACGGGCCGGCCTACCGCGACCTGATCCCGAACTCCGAGCTCGAGATCATCTCCGAATGCGGACACCTGCCGCATGTCGAGAAGGCGCAGGAATTCACCTCCAAGGTCGTCAACTTCATCCAGGGAGCCGCGTGATGAAATTCTATATGATGCATCTGATGCCGTATGCCGATCTCGATCTGGATTACGACAAGACGTACAACTCGGCCTGGATCACGCTCCCCAACAGCTATTACGACCCGAAGAAGGGCGCGAAGCTCTACAACCGCTACCTCGACGAACTGGAATATGCCGATCAGCTCGGCTTCGACGGCGTCTGCGTCAACGAGCATCATCAGAACGCCTACGGGCTGATGCCGCAGCCGGGCGTCATGGCCGGCGCCCTCGCCCGACGCACCAAGAAGGTGAAGATCGCGATCCTCGGCCGCGCCCTGCCGCTGCTGAACAACCCAGTCACGGTCGCGGAAGAATTTGCGATGGTGGACAACATCACCGAGGGCAGGTTCATCGCCGGCTTCGTGCGCGGTATCGGCGCGGAATATCACGCCTGGAGCTCAAATCCCGCGGATTCGCACGATCGCTTCCACGAGGCGCACGACCTGATCCTGCGCGCCTGGACCGAGACCGGGCCGTTCGCCTTCGAGGGCAAGCACTATCACTTCGAATATGTGAACCTGTGGCCGCGCCCGTACCAGACGCCGCGTCCGCCGATCTGGATCCCCTCGCAGGGGTCGAGCGAGACGATCGAGTGGGCCTCGCACCCGGATCGCCGCTACACCTACCTGCAGACGTTCACGCCGGTCGCGATGCTCGCCCGGTACATGAAGATGTACAAGGACATGGCCAGACAGCACGGCTACGAGGCGACCGACGACCAGCTCGGCTGGTCGGTGCCGGTCTACGTCGCCGAGACGGACGAGATCGCGCGGCGCGAAGCCAAGCCGCACATCGAGAACTTCCTCAACAAGTTCCTGCGCATGCCGAAGGAAATGCTGCTGCCGCCCGGCTACCTGTCGCTCAAGTCGATGCTCGGCGTGATGCAGGCGAAGTCGGCGATCGGCGGGCAGCAGACGATCGATACCGTGATGGACAAGGGCATGTTCATCTGCGGCAGCCCGGAGACGGTGCGCCAGAAGCTCTCCGAATATCACGGCGAGATCGGCTTCGGTCACCTCCTGTCGCTGCTGCAGTTCGGAACGCTCCCGGCGGAGCTCACGCGCAAGAGCATGGAGCTCTATGCGACGGAGGTCATCCCCTATCTGCGCGCCAATGCGACGGCCAAGGTCGCGGAAGCCGCCGAGTAAGCGTGGCGCGGGGCCGATGACCTCAGTTTTCGGGGTCGGGTTTCGGATCGTTGAGGATCGAGAACAGATGGCCGCTCATCGCCGCTTCCGCCCAGTCCGGATTGCGCGTCTTCAGGGCGGCGATGATCTCGTTGTGCTGCCGGTGGGTGCGTTTGGTCCGCTCGTCGACCGGTTCGTTGTACTGGTTGAAGATGGAAGCAGGGAGTTCCAGCGACGAGGCCAGGATCCTCTCCAGCCTCGGGCTGTCGGCGGCGCGCGCGATTGTAGCGTGGAACTCGTTGTTGAGTTCGTCGAAACGCGACAGGTGCTTGTGCCAGCCGAGATCGGCAAAGACGAATTCCATCTCGGACTCGATCGCCTCGAGGTGCGCGATCTGTTCGGGCGTGATCCGGCGAGCGGCGCGGCGTGCGCCGTGGCCTTCGAGCTTGGCGCGAAGGCGAAAGATCTCGGCGACATCGGACATCGAGAAGCTGGCGACCTGACCCCGCCGATAACGCTCGAGCACGACGAGGCCTTCGTTGCCGAGCCGGCTGAGCGCCTCGCGGATCGGCGTGCGGCTGACGCCGATCCTTTCCGCGAGCTTCGCTTCCTGCAGCGTCTCGCCGGAGCGGAGATCGCCGGAAATGATCGCGGCGCGGATGTGACGGTAGGCGATCTCGACAGCACCGTTGGCGTCGGACGGGTCTTTCGGGGGCGCTGTGCCGGAGGTTTTGGTGTCCATGAGCGGGTCCGTTCGGATCGATCCGGTTCCAAGCAATCGCATAGGGTTCCGAGGCTCGCAAGGCAATCAGGGAGGTATACGATTTTCCAATCAATGGCGCAAAATGTCGCATAAACTGTTGACCATTGGTCTGTTTTGTATACGATAATTCCATCATTCGGTTGCGCGTCGACTGGCGCGCCAGGGGAGCGAGATGAAGATTGAGCGCGGAATGGCTGCGTTTGTCACCGGCGCGGGATCGGGAATCGGGCGCGGCATCTCGCTGGCGCTCGCCCGTCGCGGCGTGAAGGTCGGGGTCTGCGACATCCGGGTGGACGATGCCGAGAACACCGTCGCGCTGGTGCAGGCGGAGGGCGGGCAGGCGCTCGCCGTCAAGGCCGACGTCTCGATCCGCGAGTCCGTCGAGGAAGCGGCCGACATCGTGGCCGCGGCGTTCGGGCCTGTATCGATCCTGTGCAACAATGCCGGGATCGCGATGCACGGCGTGCCGCTGCACGAGATCAAACAGGCCGACTGGGACTGGGTGATCGGCGTCAACGTCTATGGCGTGATCCACGGGATGAACGTGTTCGTGCCGCGCATGCTCGCGGCCGGAAAGCCGGCGCATGTCGTCAACACCGCGTCGATCGGCGGTTTCCAGGTCAATCCGAACTTTCTCACCGGCGCCTACTCGATGACCAAGTATGCCGTCGTGGCGCTGAGCGAGGGCATGCAGAACGAACTCGCCGGCACGAACGTGGGCGTGTCCGTCCTCGCGCCCGCGGCGGTCGATACCGGCATCCATCTGTCGGAGAGAAGCCGGCCCGATCGCCTCGGCGGCGCCTATGTCCGCCCGGAGAACCATTTCATGGGCGAACTCATCAAGGACAGCGCCAGGCCCGAGGATATCGGTGAGCGGGTGGCGGCGGCGATCGAGGGGAACGAGTTCTACATCTTCACGCATCCCGAGACCCAGCACTGGCTGGAGGCGCGGCACGAGCGGATACGCGCGGGCTTCGACGCCGCCCGTGCGCGGACCGGCGGCACGCTCGCGCAGGCGGCAGAATAGGACGGAGTCCGCAGATGCTCGACAAGACCAGTTCCCTCGGCATGGCCCGCGGCCCCTCGGGCAACCGCCCGCATATCGTCGGCATCGGCGGCACCACCCGGATCGGGTCGTCCTCGGAGACGGCGCTCCGCTACACGCTCGCCGCCGCCGAGCGGCTGGGCGCATCGACGGAGATGATCGTCGGGCCTCTGCTCGACCTGCCGATGTACGATCCGTCCGACGACCATCGCAGCCCTTCGGCCCGCCGCCTCGTGCAGTCGCTGCGCCGCGCCGATGGCGTGATCATCTCGACGCCGAGCTATCACGGGGCGCTGTCGGGCGTGATCAAGAACGCCCTCGACTACGTGGAGGACATGCGGGCGGACGCCCGGCCCTATTTCGACGGTCGGGCCGTCGGGGTGATCGTGACGGCCTTCGGAGCCCAGGCGCTCGGCACCACGCTGGTCGGGGTCCGTTCGATCGTGCATGCGCTGCGCGGCTGGCCGACGCCGTTCGGCGCTGCCCTGAACTCGCAGAACAAGCCTTTCGAGAACGGATTGCCAGCGAACCGCGACGTCGAAACGCAGCTCGAGACGGTGGCCGGGCAGGTCGTCCGTTTCGCTGCCGTCCAGCAAGCCATGACGGAAGACGAAACCCGCTACCAGCGGGGTGCGGCTTCCGGCGCCTGAGGGCGCGGAGAGGATACCGGCGTCGGGGGGAGAACCGGCGTCGGCGAAACCAGCCCGGCTCTGACGGGCAAAACGGAGGAAAACCATGAACGTGTTCTCGAAAGCCGCTTTGGCGGGCGCCGTCGCGCTCGCCTCGTCGTGGGCGATGTCCGCCCAGGCCCAGACGGTCAGCATCTCGACGCTGCCGCCCGGGTCGATCAACAACGTCCAGACCCAGGCCATCGCCAAGGTCGTGCAGGAGAAGGCAGGCATCCAGATGCGTGTCATCACCTTCAACTCGCCGGCCGCGAGCATGGGCGCGGTGCAGGCAGGCGAAGCGGGCTTCACCTTCATGTCGAACGACGAGGTCGGGATCGCGGTGCGCGGCAAGGACGAGCATGCCGGCAAGCCGCTCGACAAGCTGGAACTCGCGGCAACCGTATTCCCGTTCAAGGTCGGCGTGCTGGTGCGCGACGATTCCGACATCAAGACCGTGGCCGATCTGAAGGGCAAGCGCTTCCCGACCGGCTGGCAGGGCTTCCCGCAGGGCATCGCCCTCTCGAACGCGATCCTCGCCACCGCCGGCCTCTCGCTCGAGGATACCGACGGCGTTCCGACCGTGAACCTGCTGCGCGCGGCGGACGATTTCAAGGCCGGCCGGCTGGACGCGACGGTGTTCGCCGTCGGCGCGCCCAAGATGGCCGAGATCGATGCCTCGGTGAAGATCCGGTTCCTCAGTCTCGACGATTCCGAGCAGGCGAAGACCGCCATGGCGGCTATCCGTCCCGAATACACCGTAGCGCCGCAGAAACCCCTGCCGCATCTCAACGGCGTGATCGGCGATACCAACCTGATGCAGTATGCGATGACGGTCGCAGCCAGCTCCGACGTGGATGAAGAGACCGTTTACAAGGTCGTCAAGGCCATCCACGAGAACAAGGAAGGCCTCGTGGCGGCCCATCCATCGTTCAACGCCATGAACCCGGACAACATCTCGGTGCTCCAGACCGACGTGAAGTATCACCCTGGTGCGATCCGCTACTACAAGGAGATCGGGATCTGGAAGGGCGAGTGATCGCCGACCGAGCCTGATCGAGCCTGCAAGACGGATCCGGGACACGACCAATGAGCGTTGATACAGAAGTGGAATTGACCGCCCCCACGCACGGTCCGGTCAGCTATGCCACCACCGTGCTCGGATCCCTCATCGCCCTTGCGGGCATTGCCTGGGGGGCAGACCTCTACCGCCAGATCGGCGTGAATTTCCTCGCCGAGCAGTTCCTGGCCGTCATCCTCGGCCTGGCGATGTCGATCGTCTTCCTCGTTCGTCCATTCCGCGGCGAGGCGGGCATCCGGACGACGGCGCCATGGTACGATTGGTGCCTCGTCGTCCTGTCGCTCGGCATCTGCTGCTACATGGCGTGGAACTATCCGCGCATGCTGGGCGAGTTCTTCAATTCGCCGCCGGACGTGCTGATCGTGGCATGGCTGCTTTTCGTGCTGGTCATGGAGGCCTTGCGCCGCGCCTCGGGCTGGCCGCTCGTGATCACCGTCATGTGCTTCTTCCTCTACGCGCTGGTGGGACATCGGGTCGGCGGCGCGTTGCAGACGCGCGAGGTCGAGGCGACGGGAATGGTCGTCTACCTCGCGCTCGACACCAGCGGCCTGTTCGGCCTCGTCCTCCTCATCGGGGTGACGGTCGTCATCCCGTTCGTCTTCTTCGGCCAGCTCCTGTCCTCGTCAGGCGGGGCCAGCTTCTTCAACGACGTCTCGCTCGTCCTGATGGGCCGCTTCCGAGGCGGCGCGGCCAAGATCGCTATCCTGGCGTCCTCCCTCTTCGGGTCCATCAACGGCATCGTCGTTTCCAACATCCTGGCGACAGGCGTCGTCACCATCCCGATGATGAAGAAGTCGGGCTTCAAGCCGGAACATGCGGCGGCCATCGAGGCCAGCGCCTCGAACGGCGGTCAGCTGATGCCGCCGGTGATGGGCGCGGTCGCGTTCCTGATGGCCGACTTCCTCCAGATCAGCTACGCCGAGGTGGCCGTCGCGGCACTCGTGCCGTCGGTGCTCTACTATTTCGCGCTGTTCATCCAGGCCGACCTCGAAGCCGCCAAGGGCAAGATCCTCCCGGTGCCCGCCAGCGAGATACCCCGAATCGTCGGCGTGCTCATGAAGGGCTGGCTGTTCCTTCTGCCCTTCGCCGTCCTGATCTACGCGCTGTTCTGGCAGAACCGGGAACCCGAGAACGCGGCGATCTTCGCCTGCATCGCCGTGATGGCGATCGGGTTTGCCTTCGGCTACGGAACGCATCGGCTCACGCCGAAGGAAGTCTGGAACTGCGTGGTCCGGACCGGCGTATCGTCAGCCGACATCATCATGATCTCGGCCGCGGCCGGCTTCATCATGGGCATCCTCCAGCTCACGGGGCTGAGCTTCGCGCTGACGCTCTATCTGGTCGATCTCGGCGCCGGGAACGTCTACCTGCTGCTCATCATCGCGGCGGTCCTGTGCATCGTGCTCGGGATGGGAATGCCGACGCTGGGCGTCTACGTCCTGCTCGCGGTGCTGATCGTGCCGGCGCTGGTCGAGACGGGCATTCCGCCGCTCGCCGCGCACATGTTCATCATCTACCTCGGAATGATGTCCTTCGTGACGCCGCCGGTGGCGATCGCCGCCTTCTTTGCAGCGAACCTGGCGAAGGCCGACCCATTCAAGACCGGCTGGGCCGCGATGCGCTTCTCGTGGACGGCCTACATCGTGCCGTTCCTGTTCGTCTTCTCGCCCAGCCTGCTTCTGCAGAGCGGTTCGTGGACGGAAACGGCCCTCTCCATCTCCACCGCGATGCTGGGGGTGTGGTTCGTCTCCGCCGGCATGATCGGATACGCGCTCGGCCGTCTCTCCGCCCAGTTGCGGGTCGCCTTTGTCATCGGTGGCGGACTGCTGATGATCCCCATCGAGATGTTTTCCATCGCCGGCTATCTCAACGTCGCCGGCCTCGCCCTCTGTGTGGCGGCGCTGGCCGCAAACTACTTCGGCAGGAAGGCGGCCGCGACCCATCACGAAGTCGCCGCCGAGTAGTTGTTAGACCAGGAAAGGACCAGACATGAACGCGCCATCGTCGAGCCCCGAACAGCGGCAGGCCTTCTACGATCGTCTCGAGCCGCAGAACCTCGCTCCGCTGTGGGAGAAGCTGAAGGGGCTGCTGCCGGACGAGCCGAAATCCAAGGCCGCGCCGCATCGCTGGCGCTACGCGGACGTGCGACCGCTGGTGATGGAGTCGGGCAAGCTGCTGACCGCGCAAGAGGCGGAACGGCGCGTTCTGGTGCTCGAGAACCCCGCCCTTCCCGGCATGTCGCGCGCAACCTCGACCATGTATGCCGGTATCCAACTCATCATGCCGGGCGAGACGGCGCCCGCCCACCGCCATACACCGTCCGCCCTCAGGTTCATGCTGGAGGGCGAGGGCGCCTTCACCGCCGTGGGCGGCGAGCGGACGACGATGAGACGCGGCGACTTCATCATCACGCCGTCCTGGGCGTTCCACGACCACGGCAACGAAGGCACCGAGCCGTGCGCCTGGCTGGACGGTCTCGACCTGCCGCTGGTCGCGTTCTTCGAGGCGGGGTTCAACGAGCACTACAACGACGAGCGCCAGTCGATCGTGCGGCCGGAGGGCGACGCGCTGGCGCGGTTCGGCTCCAACATGCTGCCGCTCAACGCCACCAGCCGCTACGGCATGACCACGCCGATCTTCAACTATCCCTACGAGCGGACGCGCGCCGCTCTCGTCGCCGCGGCCGAAGGCGACGGTCCCGATCCGCACGAGGCGGTGACGCTGCGCTATTCCAATCCGATCGACGGCGGCTGGGCCATGCCGACGATGGCCGCATGGATGACCTTCGTGCCCAGGGGCTTCGAGACGAAACCCATCCGCTCGACCGACGGCATCGTCATGGCCCTGGGAGAAGGCGCGATGACCGCCCGCATCGGCGACAAGACCTTCGACATGGCGGAAAAGGACGTGGCCGTCTCGCCCGGCTGGACCTGGAGAAGCTTCAAGGCGTCGCAGGACAGCTTCATCTTCTGCTTCTCCGACCGCGTCGCGCAGGAGAAGCTCGGCCTGTGGCGCGAGCAGCGCTCCTAGTCGGCAACCGAACTGCAGGAAAATCAGCATGCGTATCTGCCGCTACGACGACGACCGCCTGGGTGTCGTCTCCAACGGGCTGGTCCACGACGTGACCGCCGTCGCCGACGAACTGCCCGCGCTGAAATGGCCGCTGCCGCGGGGCGACCACTTCTTCAACAATCTCGACCGGCTTCGGCCGAGGATCGAGGCGATGGCGAAGACCGTGCCGGGCAAGCCCGTCTCGGAGGTGAAGCTGCTGTCGCCGGTGGCGAATCCGGGCAAGATCGTCGCCGCGCCGGTGAACTACAAGCTTCACCTCGACGAGTCCCGGGCCGACACGCAAATCAATTTCGGCACGCAGGTCAAGACGATCGACGACTACGGCGTCTTCCTGAAGGCGACGAGCTCGATGATCGGCGCCGGCGACGTCGTGGTGGCCGACTGGCCGGAGCGGCGCATCGACCACGAGATCGAGCTCGCCTTCGTCATCGGCAAGCAGGGCTTTCGCATCGCGGAAGAGGACGCGCTCTCGCATGTCGCGGGCTACATGATAGGCCTCGACATGACCATCCGCGGCACCGAGGACCGATCGTTCCGCAAGTCGCTCGACACATTCACCGTGTTCGGTCCGCACATGGTCACGGCGGACGAGATCGGCGATCCGAACAGTCTCGACTTCGAGATCAGGGTGAACGGCGAGACCCGCCAGAAATCGAACACCGGCCTCCTGATCTGGAACGTCCAGAAGCTGATCGCCTACGCGTCCAGGGCCTATACGCTCTATCCCGGCGACGTGTTCATGACCGGCACGCCCGAGGGCGTGGCCCCGGTCGTGCCAGGCGACCGCATGCATGCGTGGATCGACGGCATCGGCGAAATGACCGTCGCGGTCGGCGGGTGAACACCGAACCGCCGGTCGCGGCGAGCGGCCTGCCGCGGGCCGAAGGACTTCCGGCGCGTCCCCACACGTTGCGACAAGCTCGCCCGTAACTTCCTCTCTGCCCTCGCCCTCGCGACCCTCAACGCGTTCCGGGTCCGAATGACTTGGCCCCAAGATCTGCTTGCGGAGTTGCGAGGCGTCAGCAGCTTTGCGGTCGCTATGGCAAGCTCTTTGCGCGCCGAAGACCCGACGTTTGGACTCGCTGCGCTGCAGTACGGTCATCGGGCAGCGTTTGCCAGTTTCGAGGAAGCGGATGCCATGAACCCACCTGGATGACGAAGAGCCACGAGATGGTCCTGCGATGCCAAACAGCGCATCGAATGCCCTAGGCGGCCAGTCTTGCCAAAAGGCGTCCTTCGTATGAACATGCGGAACGGCTCTGTCGCTTCCGTTGCCCGTGGATGGTTGACTTGGAACATCCCGTCATCGAATTCAGGAACGTTACCAAGCGCTTCGGTGACGTCACGGCCGTCGTCGAGAACGATCTTGCCGTGCAGTCGGGCGAGTTCCTCTCCATCCTGGGTCCGTCGGGCTGCGGCAAGACCACCAGCCTTCGCATGATGGCCGGCTTCGAGCAGCCGAGCGAAGGCCGCGTCTTCATTGCCGGCGAGGATGTCACAGGCGTTCCTGCCTACCGGCGTCCGGTGAACATGGTCTTCCAGCACTACGCGCTGTTTCCGCACCTGTCGGTCGCCGACAACGTGTCCTACGGCCTGCGGCAGCGGCGACCGAAGCCCGGGCGCGCCGAGCTCGCCCGCGAGGTCGCAAACGCGCTCGCCATGGTGCGGCTGGACGGCTACGAAAAGCGCCGCGCGCATGAGCTGTCGGGCGGCCAGCAACAGCGGGTGGCTCTGGCGCGCGCGCTGATCAACCGCCCCGCGGTCCTGCTCCTCGACGAGCCCCTCGCCGCGCTCGACCGGAAGCTGCGCCGCGAGATGCAGATCGAGCTGCAGACCCTGCAGCGCGACGTCGGCATCACCTTCCTGCTCGTCACGCACGACCAGGAGGAGGCCCTGTCCATGTCCGACCGCGTCTGCGTCATGCGCGAGGGCCGCATCAGCCAGTCAGGCTCGCCGCGGGAACTCTACGACAGGCCGGTCAACCGCTATGTCGCGGACTTCGTCGGCAAATCGAACTTCTTTCCCGGCCCGACCGCCGACACGATCGTCAGCGTGCGCCCGGAACTCGTGGAGATCGCCGCGCATGAGGCCGATCTGCCGTCCGGCCTCGACCGCCACCTGTCGGTCAGGGTGCTGAACCGCATCTTCCTCGGGGAGAACACCGAGTACCGGGTCGTTCACGACAGGCTCGGCGAATTCACCGTGGTCACCCCGCGCAAGTCCGAGCGGAACACCGGGACCTTCGAAATCGGAAATACGGCCGCCACGGGCTGGCGGCCGGAAGCAGCACTCGTATTGGCCGCAAACTGAGGGGAGACTGACGTGGGCGAAGACAAGGGAATCATCACACCGCGCAAGTTCATCGATGAACTGCGCCGCTACCAGAAGGGCTCGGTCACGCGGCGCCACTTCCTGGGCGTCACCGGTCTGGGGCTGGCAACGGCGGTCATGGGCAGCGCCGTACCCGGCCTGCGGGCGCGCAAGGCCCATGCGGCCATCTCTGGCACGGTGAGCTTCACCACCTGGCCGAGCTATTTCGCGCAGGAGAACATCGACAAGTTCACGGCCGACACCGGCGTCAAGATCAACATCGCCGTCTTCGGATCGAACGAGGAGATGCTGGCGAAGCTCCAGGCCGGCTCCACCGGCTGGGACGTGTTCGTGCCGACGAACTACGCGATCTCGACCTACAAGGAACTCGGCCTCATCGAGGAGCTCGACCTCGCGAAGCTGCCCAACTACGACCCCTCGACGCAGGAACAGCGCTTCACCGCCGAGGGCGTGATCGACGGCAAGACATATGCCGTGCCGAAGGACTGGGGCACCACCGGGTTCGTCTACAACTCCAAGGCCATGCCGCAGAAGCCGGCGAGTTGGAAGGAATTCTGGGACCTGTCCATGGGCGAGGCGACCGGCCGCGCCATGGTCCACGACTATCAGCTCACGACGATCGGCAACGCGCTGAAGTATCACGGCTTCTCCTTCAACTCGAACGACGAGAAGGAACTCGCCAAGGCCGAGGAACTGCTGATCGCCGCCAAGCCGCATCTGTTCGGCATCAATTCCGACTACAAGCCGTCGCTGATCTCGGGCGATGCCTGGATGAGCGTCTGCTGGACCGGGGACGCGACCCAGCTGCAGCGCGATCAGCCGGAGATGCTCTACGTGCTGGCCAAGGAAGGCGGCGAGATCTGGAGCGACTTCTACGCGATCCCGAAAGGCGCGCCGAACATCGAGGCCGCTTACGCGCTCATCGACTTCCTGCTGACGCCGGAGATCAACGCGAAGGAGGTCGTCGCGCACGGCTATCCCTCGACCGACTCGCGCACCAACAAGCTGGTGCCCAAGGAGATGCTGGAGAACCCGATCCTCTACCCGGCGGCCGAGGCGCTAACGCCGCTCGAGTTCGGCGCCGCCTCGACGCTGACCAATCCGCTTCGCGCCGAGATCATGGCGCGCTTCAAGGCCGCCTGAGCCCTCCCTCTCCCCCGCCCCCAGCGGGGGAGAGACCACCCCCAGCCCTGGACCCGGGAGCCCGTTTGTCCGCAACGCCTGCCCGTTCCCGCGCCGTGACCGCGCTGCTGGTAGCGCCTGCGGGATTGTTCTTCGTCTTCCTGCTGATCCTGCCTCTGGCGGTCGTCGTCGTATACTCCTTCGGCGAACGTGCCCCGGCCGGCGGCTATTCGCCCGCCTTCACGTTCGACAACTACCTGAACCTGGCGGCGCGCGGGCAAGCCTTCATCAACACGCTGACGCTCGCGCCGCTCGCCACGCTGCTCACGGCGATCGTCGCGTTCCCGATGGCCTATTTCCTCGCCGTCAGGGTCGATCCGAAATGGCGCGTGTCGCTCCTCGTGCTCGTCATGGCGCCGTTCTGGACAAGCCAGCTCCTGCGCTACTACGCATGGATCGTGCTTCTGGGGGGCAAGGGCATTCCGGCCTGGCTGGCCTGGATCGGCATCGAGAACGTCCGCATCATCAACACCCCGACGGCCGTCCTGATCGGAGCCGTCTACGGCTTCCTGCCGCTGATGGTGCCGCCCATCTACGTCAGCCTCGAAAAGCTCGACAAGCGCCTGCTCGACGCGTCGGCCGATCTCGGCGCGACGCCAATCCGCACCTTCTTCCAGGTGACGCTGCCGCTGGCCCTGCCGGGCATCGCCACCGGGTCGATGTTGGTCTTCATCCTGCTGATGGGCGACTACATCCTTCCGCAGTATCTCGGCGGCGGCAAGGTGTTCTTCATCGGCAACGCGCTGGTCGACCTCTTCCTGCAGTCGCGCAACTGGCCGTTCGGCGCGGCGGTCTCGGTCGCACTCGTCGCGATCATGTTCGTGACGATCTTCTTCTACATGCGCTTCCTGCTGGGCCGGACCGGCACGCGGCGGGTGGCGCTGGTGTGAGCATGCGCATCTACGCGATTCTCATCTACATCTTCCTCTACGCGCCGATCGCCCTGATCGTCGGCGGGTCGTTCAATGCCGGCAAGCAGGCGATGGTCTGGCAGGGCTTCTCCCTCGAATGGTATGGCAAGGCCTTCTCCAACCCCCTGATCACGGAAGCCCTGACGACGAGCCTCTTCATCGCGCTGATGACGGCTCTCCTGTCCTCGGTCATCGGCACGGCTGCGGCGCTCGGCCTCGAACGCATGAGCGGCTGGATCCGGACCGTCTTCGACGCGCTGATCTACGTCGCGATCATGGTGCCGGGGATCGTCATCGGCATCTCGACGCTGATCGCCTTCGTTTCCATCTTCGACCTGGTCAACCCCTACCTCACGAGCATGTGGAACGTGCGCCTCGAAATGGGCGTCTGGAGCGTGATCGCCGCCCATGTCCTGTTCAACATCGCGGTGGTGGCGCTTCTCGTGAGGGCCCGTCTTCAGGGCATGGACAGGAGCCTCGTCGAAGCGTCGGAAGATCTCTACGCCACTCCGCTCGGGACCTTCCGCCAGGTCGTCCTGCCATTGATCGCGCCCTCGATCCTCGCAGGGTTCCTGCTGGCCTTCACGTTCTCCTTCGAGGACTTCATCATCACGTTCTTCGTCGCAGGCCCCAATGTGACCCTGCCGATCTACGTGTTTTCCTCGATCCGGCGCGGCGTCACGCCGGAGATCAACGCGGTCGGATCCGTCGTGCTGCTGACGTCGCTGATCCTGCTCGTCATGGCGCAGGTGATCCTGCAGCGCGGAAGCCGGTGGAGCCGGCGGTAGAGTCCGGCCGTCACGCGTGACCGGGGCGGGACTATCCGCCCGCCAGGCGCGGCAGCAGATAGATCTCCGCACCCTTCGGCAGCGCCTTCGACCAGCTGTCGCGGTAGATCGTTCCATCGATCGACACGGCGATGCCACGGTCGATCCACGGCTGCAATGCCGGGAACTGCTCCGCCAGCTTGCGGAACAGCTCCCTGATGTCCTTCGCCTCGATCTCGACCCTGTGCCTGTTTCCCGCAGCCCTGCCGAGATCGCCCCAGAGCATGACTTCGACCATCAGCCCGTCCGTTCGGCCTCCAGGGCCGCGAGGATGCGCGGCGGCGACATCGGTATGTGCGTCATGCGCACCCCGACCGCGTTGGACACCGCATTGGCGATGGCCGCGAGCGGCGGCACGATCGACGTCTCCCCGACGCCCCGCACGCCGTAGGGATGATTCGGATTCGGGATTTCGAGGATCTGCGTGTCGATCATCGGCAGATCGGAACAGACCGGGATGCGGTAGTCGAGGAAGCCCGCGTTCTGCAGCCGCCCGTCTGCGCCGTAGATGTATTCCTCGTTGAGCGCCCAGCCGATGCCCTGCGCCGCGCCGCCCTGGTACTGCCCCTCGACATAGGTCGGGTGGACGGCCTTGCCGGCGTCCTGGACCACGGCATAGCGCAGCACCCGCGTCGCGCCGGTCTCCGGGTCGACCTCGACGTCGCAGATATGGGTGGCGAAGGAGACGCCGGCGCCGTCAGCGACCAGTTCGCTGTGACCCGCGATCGGCCCGCCCGTCCTGCCGGAAGCCGCCGCGATCTCCTTCAGCGACAGGCGCCCGAGATTGCCGTTCTTCTCGCCCAGCGCGACCGCATGGCCCATTTCCCAGCCAATCTCGTCGACGGGGATGTCCCACATCTGTGCGGCGCGCTCGCGCATGATCCGGATGGCGTTGCGGGCCGCCGAGATGGTCGCCATCGACGACGAGAAGGTGCCGCGGCTGCCGTCCGTCATGTCGTTGTAGCCCAGGCTGGACGTGTCCGCGACGACCGCCCTCACCTGGGAATAGTCGATGCCGAGCTCCTCCGCCGCCACCAGGGACAGCGAGGCCCTTGAGCCGCCGACGTCGACCGTGCCGACGGCGAGCGACACCGACCCGTCCATGCCGATGTTGAGGTCGGAGCATGTCTGGCCGCCGAAGTTGAACCAGAAACCGCAGGCCATGCCGCGCCCCTGGTTCGTCTTGAGCGGCGCCTGCATCTGGGGATGCGTCTTCACGGCCTCCAGCGTGGGGCCGATGCCGATCGGTCCGTAAACGGGCCCGTAGGACGACCTCGTCCCCTCCCGGGCGGCGTTCCTGATGCGGAAGTCGACCGCGTTCATGCCGATTTTGCCGGCGAGTTCGTCGACAACGCTTTCGACCGCGAACGCCGCCATCGGCGCCGACGGCGCGCGGTACGCGGCACATTTCGGCCGGTTGACCAGAACGTCGAAGCCGACCGTCCTGACATTCTCGAGGCCGTAGCAGGCGAACGCGGTCATCGCGCCCATCTCGGCCCACGCGCCGCTGTAGGCGCCGCCCGAATAGCGCAGCGTCGCCTCGGCGGCGGTGATGGTGCCGTCCCTGCGCGCGCCGATCCTGACGTCGATCGAGGTCGCGCTGGTCGGCCCCGAGGCGCGGAAGACCTCGTCGCGCGTCATCACCAGCTTGACCGGCCGGCCGGCCTTGCGGGACAGGGCGAGCGCGACCGGCTCGGCCCAGACATGGGTCTTGCCGCCGAAGCCGCCGCCGATCTCGGACGAGGTCACCCTGAGCTTCGAGGCTTCGAGGCCGAGCAGCTGCGCGCAATGTTGGCGGTAGACGAAGTGCCCCTGGGTGCAGACCCACAGATCGGCCGTGCCGTCGGAGCTGACGCTCGCCACGCAGGCATGCGGCTCGATATAGCCCTGGTGGGTCTGCTCGGTCCGGAACGATCGCTCGACGATGACGTCGGCCTGCCCGAATCCGGCGTCGACGTCGCCATGCCCGAACTGGCTCCGCTTGGCGACGTTGGAAGGCCTGGCCGGCTTTGGCTCGACGCCGTCGGTGAAGATGCCGTCGTTGATGAGCGGAGCCGAGGCCTCCATCGCCTCGTCCACGTCGGTGACGTGCGGCAGGATCTCGTAGTCGACGGCGATCAGCTTGAGCGCCTGCTTGGCCGTGCGGGCATCGACGGCGGCGACGGCCGCGACCGCATGGCCGTCGTAGAGCGCCTTCTTGCGGGCCATGCAGTTGTCGAGAACGTCGTACATCGCGGCGTCGCCGTCGGTCAGGTCCGGCAGGTCGGCCGCGGTGATGACCGCCTTCACGCCGGCCAGCTGCTCCGCCTTCGACGTGTCGATGCTTCGGATCCTGGCATGCGCGTGCGGGCTCCGGAGAACCCGCCCGACGAGCTGGCCGGCCATGTTGAAGTCGGCGCCGTAACGGGCGCGGCCGGTGACCTTGTCGACACCGTCGGGACGCAGCGGACGCGTACCGATCGAAGCGAAGTCGCGCTTCATGTAGCGCGGATCGAAACCTGCGGTCATGCTGCCCTCATCACGCTGGCGGCGTCCTGGACGGCGCGGACGATCTTGTCGTAGCCGGTGCACCGGCAGAGATTTCCGGCCAGGCCGAAGCGGATTTCCTCCTCGGTCGGATCGGGATTGCGGGCGAGAAGGTCCTTCGCCGCGATCAGGAAACCCGGCGTGCAGATGCCGCATTGCAGCGCCGCGTGCTCGATGAACTTCTGCTGCAGCGGATGCAGCACATCGCCATCCGCCATCCCCTCGATCGTCTCGACGGTCAGCCCCTCTGCCTCGGCGCCGAGAACCAGGCAGGAACAGACGAGCCGCCCGTCGAGAATGATGCTGCAGGCGCCGCAGTCGCCGGTTCCGCAGCCTTCCTTGGCGCCGGTCAGGCCGAGACGGTCGCGCAGCACGTCCAGCAGCGTCTCGTCCGGCTGGCAGAGATATTCGACGCTGTCGCCGTTGATGGTTGTCGATACAGCCAGTCCAGCCATCACTTTCCTCCTGCGCGGGCATAGGCGATTGCCGCCGCTCGCCGGGCGAGTACCCCGGCCACCTTGCGCCGGAACGCGACGGTTCCCCGCTTGTCGTCGATCGGACGGCAGGCGTCGGAACAGGCCCTGGCCAGTCGGTCGAGCGTTTCGCCGTCCAGTCTGGAGCCGACGAGGACACTGGCGGCTTCCTCCACCAGGAGGACAGTCGGCGCGACGGCGCCCAGCGCGACCCGCGCCGAGGCCACCTGCCCGCGCTCATCGAGCGTCAGGTTCACGCCGGCGCTGACCACCGCGATGTCCATCTCGGTGCGCGGAATGAAGCGCAGATAGGCGTCGCCCGCGCCTGTCGGACGCTTCTCCAGAAGGATCTCCCGCACGATCTCGCCCTTCGCGAGCGAGGTCTTGCCGGGGGCCGTCGGGATGGCCTCGACCTGCAGCGTCCGCGTTCCGCCAGGCCCGGACACAACGGCCATCGCGCCGGCCGCGACGAGTGCGGGAACGCTGTCGGCGGCGGGCGAGGCGTTGCAGAGATTGCCGACGATCGTGCAGCGGCCCTGGACCTGCTTCGAGCCGATCAGGTTGGCCGCTTCGACCACGCCGGGCCATGCCCTTCTCAGCGCCGCGTTCTCGCCGAGCGCGGCACAGGGCACCGCGGCCCCGATGCTGAAGCCCTGCGCGGTTTCGCGGACGTCGCGCATTCCGTCGATCGCCTTGATGTCGACGATCAGGTCGGGTTCCACGAACCCACCCTTCATCCGCACGAGCAGGTCGCTCCCGCCTGCAAGGATCGCGACGATGCCGGGCGTCGTCGACATCGCATCGACCGCGTCTTGCATGGACATTGGACGTATGTACCGCATCGTCTCCCCTGGGCATTGATCCCCGCCCGGGCGGGGTCTGTATGTTGCCATCCCGAGCTCCCAGCTCACCTGGCACTGTGCGGTGCCCTTTAGGGTCACAGGAGCGCCTTGAGCCCAGGATGGATTTGCCGACCTTGGCACAATCGGGATGCCGGCATCAAGGTTCGCTCTTTGCGCCGTCGCGCATGCAACAGGCATCGATCTGACAGCAGTCTTGCTCTTCCCGGATTCGAACCTGTCGCGTGCTGGCTACGCGATGTCGGGCAAGTACCACAAGATGCCAGCCCCGAGCCGTCGAATGCATGTCCGGTAGGCGGCTCCATCGGTGGACGGAAGGAGCGTACCCCCCACTTTGGTTGTTCCACTGGACCTTACGCCATCCGAAAAGCGGCCATTGTCAGAATAGCAAACTTCGCCATGCTTGGTCGGCTTGGCGCTGGGCTTGGCAGCGCGAACCTTCGCATCGCCAAGTGGCTTGTCGACGGATCCAACTCGGCTCCGATGGCATCGCGGCAGAATGCCATCAAAGATGCCCGGATGCCACTGGCCATCAGTGTACGTGCAAAGCGGAGAATCCAACAAAAAACCCCGCTTTCGCGGGGTTTTTGGACGGCTTCGAACTATCTGAAACGAAGCTTTGGTGCCCAGAAGAGGACTCGAACCTCCACGCCTTGCGGCACACGGACCTGAACCGTGCGCGTCTACCAATTCCGCCATCTGGGCAACGGTGCGGCCCGCCATGTAGGCGGGCGGTCCGCTTGTGTCAACGCCGAAAGTGCAGCGCGGCCGGTGCGTTGGCAAGAATCTCGCCGCAGCCGTTCAGGCCTCCAGCAGTTCCTTCGAGGCCACGCTTGAATCGGCGTTGAGCCGGTAGACCACCGGGATGCCGGTGCCGAGTTCCATCTTGACCACTTCCTCGCCAGTCAGCCCGTCGAGCGCCATGATCAGCGCGCGCAGCGAATTGCCGTGCGCGGCGACCAGCACGGTGCCGCCCGAGAGCACATGCGGCTGGATGGTGTGGATGTAGTAGGGCCAGACGCGCGCGCCGGTATCCTTCAGGCTTTCGCCGCCGGGCGGCGGCACGTCGTAGGAGCGGCGCCAGACATGCACCTGCTCTTCGCCCCACTTGACCCGCGCATCATCCTTGTTCAGCCCGGACAGGTCGCCATAGTCGCGCTCGTTCAGCGCCTGGTCGCGCACGGTCTTCAGCCCGGTCTGGCCGAGCTCGCCGAGGATGTGGGCGCAGGTCTTCTCGGCCCGCTGCAGCACCGACGTAAATGCGATGTCGAATTTCAGACCTTTGGCCTTCAGCCGCTTGCCGGCGGCCTTGGCCTCGGCGTGGCCCTGTTCGGTCAGGTCGACATCACGCCAGCCGGTGAACAGGTTCTTCAGGTTCCACTCGCTCTGTCCGTGGCGGACGAGGACCAGGGTTCGCGTCATCAGCAGCTCCTTCGATCGATTGGTTTCAGGCGTCGGCGAGGCCGAGCACATCCAGCATGGAATAGAGACCGGACTTGCGTCCATGCGCCCACAGCGCAGCCTTGATGGCGCCGCGGGCAAAGATGTTGCGGTCCTCGGCGTGGTGCGACAGCACGATGCGTTCGCCGGCGCCCGCCAGGATAACCGAATGGTCGCCGACCACCGACCCGCCGCGCAAGGTGGCGAAGCCGATCGTGCCTTCGGCCCGCGGTCCGGTATGGCCGTCGCGCACCCGCACGCTGTTGTCGGCAAGCGCCACCGCGCGCCCCTCGGCTGCGGCCTGGCCGAGCAACAGCGCCGTCCCGGACGGCGCGTCGACCTTGTGCTTGTGGTGCATCTCGAGAATCTCGATGTCGAAATCGGCGGCGGCGAGCGCCCTGGCCGCCTGCTTCGCCAGCACGGCCAGAAGATTGACGCCGAGGCTCATGTTGCCGGACTTGACGATCGGCGTATGGCGCGCGGCGGCCCTGATCTTTTCGTCATGCTCGGCCGCGCACCCCGTCGTGCCGATCACATGCACGACATGCGCCTGCGCGGCATAGGCGGCGAACTCGGTCGTGGCCGCCGGCGAGGTGAAGTCGAGCACGCCATCGGCCCTGGCGAACACCGGCAGCGTGTCGGCGGAAATCGCGACGCCGTTGGCGCCAAGCCCCGCCAGCAGGCCGGCGTCGGCGCCGAGATGCGGCGAATCGGCCCGCTCGATTGCGCCGGCCAGCACCGCGCCATCGGTCTCGGCAATGGCGCGGATCAACGCGCGGCCCATCCGCCCCGCCGCGCCCACCACCACCAGCTTCATGTCGCTCATCGTCCGCCCCCGGTCTTGCGCGTTTCGGCCTCACGTCGCGCAGGCTTCGCCGCGGGCCGGGGCGGTTCCGCCGTCCGGTCGCCCTGCAGGAAATGGAACCTCGCGTAGGCGCCGCCCTGCCTGGCGATCAGGTCGCGATGCGTGCCTTCCTCGACCAGCCTGCCCTCTTCCAGCACCACGATATGGTCGGCATTGACCACCGTCGAGAGCCGGTGCGCGATGACGAGCGTAGTTCGTCCGCGCATCACGGTGTCGAGCGCCTGCTGCACCTTGGCTTCCGATTCGTTGTCCAGCGCCGATGTGGCCTCGTCGAGGAGCAGGATCGGCGTGTTGCGCAGGATGGCGCGAGCGATCGAGAGCCGCTGGCGCTGGCCGCCGGACAGCGTGGCGCCGTTCTCGCCCACCAGCGTATCCCAGCCATTGGCCTGCAGGCCGATGAACTCGTCGGCCTGGGCCAGCCGCGCCGCCTCTTCCACCTCGGCATCCGTCGCGTCCGGCCGGCCATAGCGGACATTGTCGCGTATCGAGCCCTCGAACAGGTAGGGCTGCTGCGAGACATAGGCGATCGAGCGGCGCAGCGACAGTTTCGTCACGCCCGATATGTCCTGACCGTCGATCAGGATCGAACCGGAGCTGGGGTCGTAGAACCGCTGCAGCAGCGCGATCAGCGTCGACTTGCCGGCGCCCGAAGCGCCGACGATCGCCGTCGTCTTTCCGGCCGCCGCGGTGAAGCTCACGCCGCGCAGCACCGGCAGGTCCGAATAGCCGAACGCGACATCGCGGAACTCGATCTGTCCCTTGCCGACCGCGAGCGAGGCGGCGTCCGGGCGGTCGCCCTGCTGCGGCTCGACATCGAGGATTTCGTAGATCATGCGCGCATTGACCAGAGCGCGCTCGAGATTGACCTGGACCCTCGCCAGCCGCTTCGCCGGCTCATAGGCCAGCAGCAGCGCGGTGATGAAGGAGATGACGGCGCCCGGCGCCTGCTGGTCGACGGCGGCGCGGTAGCCGGCGTAGGCGATGACGCCTGCAATGGCGAAACCGGCCAGCATTTCGGTGATCGGCGTCATCCGCTCGGAGACGCGCGAGATCCGGTTGGCCCTCGCCTCGGCGGTGGCGATGAGCGCAGCGATCTTGGCGCTGAGCTGTTCCTCCATCGTGAACGCCTTGACGATGGCGATTCCCTGCGTCGCCTCCTGCACCGCGCCGATCAGCCGCGAATTGGTCTCGACCGCCTCGCGCGTCACCCGCCGCAGCCGCCGCATCAGATAGTTCACCGAAAGGATGATCGGCGGACCGATGACGAGCGCGATCACCGACAGGACAGGGTCCTGGTAGACCATCACCCCGACCAAGGCGATCAGCGACACGGCATCGCGCGCGATCGCCGTCAGCGTCATCGACAGCAGGTCGCGGATGCCGGTGACGTTCTCGTTGATCCGCGCGGCGAGCTGTCCGGAGCGGGTCGCGGTGAAATAGCCGACGCCCAGCCGCATCAGGTGGTCGAAGATCCGCTGCTGGTAGCGCGCCACGAGATTGTTGCCGATCCGCGCCAGCACGACGGCCTGGACGTAGGTCGCGAGACCGCGGATGGTGAAAGAGGCGACAATGGCGCCGCAGATGATCGCGATCAGGTCCTGACGGCGCTCCTGGAACAGCAGATCGACGATGTCGCGCATGATCCAGGCGGTGAACGCCGTCGTTCCGGCGATCGCCAGGAGGCAGATCGCGGCCAGGCTGTATTGCCCGAGGTATTCGCGGCCGTTCTCCGCGATGATGCGGCGCAGGATCGCGACGACCTCGCCAGGGTCGGCGCGCTTTCCGCTGGTGCTGTTTGCGGCCAAGATACTTCCCGTCGACCTGCTCGCGCGTTCCATACCCGGCCCACGGGCCGGCATGCGCCCGTCTCATAACGACAAGCGACGCGCTTGCCTACTGCATCGGCCCGAAAACCCGATCGGGTTTTCGGACAGCACGATGCAGCAGAATGAACATGGAGCGTCCCTTGTGCGTCCAGATGGACGCACGGCGCTCGATTGCCATGACGCAATAACTGGCGTCAGGTTTTCCAGCGCCGGCCGGTCGTCTCGACGCCGAACCGCGCGGGCGTGCGGGCGAATGCCGCAAGGCCCGACAGCGCCGCCATCGGATGGGTGATGACGTAGACCGGCATGGCCCGCATCAGCTCGCTGTGCGGCGCCTTGTCCTCGAAGGCGGCGCGGAAGCCGCTGGTCAGGAGCAGCGGCACGATCTTCTGCGCGATGCCGCCGGTGAGGTAGACGCCGCCGCGGCTCATGAACACCAGCGCCAGATCACCCGCCACCCGGCCCAGGCAGGTGCAGAACATCGATACCGCTTCGGACGCGACCTTGTCGGAATTGTCCAGTGCGGCCCCGGTGATCTCGGCCGGCGTCGTGAACGGCGTCGCGATTTTGTCGGCCTTGCCGATAGCATGGTAGATGTTGACCAGACCGCGGCCGCACAGCAGCTGCTCGCCCGAAATGCGGCCCTCGATTGTCTCCAGGTGCGGAAACACCTCGAAGTCCCGGCTCGTGCGCGGCCCCATGTCCATGTGTCCGCCTTCGCCTGGAACCGGGATCCAGGTCCGCCGTGCATGGACAAGGCCGGCGACGCCGAGGCCGGTGCCGGGTCCCAGCACGACGCGGCTCGCGGCGGTCTCGGCGACGCCCGGCCCGACCTTCACCATGTGCTGCTCGCCGAGCGCCACGACAGCCAGCGCCTGTGCCTCGAAATCGTTGAGAATGACGATGTCCTGCAGGCCGAGTTCCGCCGCCATCGCCTTCGGCCGCACGATCCAGGGGCAGTTGGTCAGCTGGATCTCGTCGCCGTCGACCGGGCCCGCCACCGCCAGCACCGCCGATTGCGGCTGCACCGACGTGCGGTCGAGAATCATCGTCTGGATCGCCTGATCGATGGTTGCGAAGTCCGCCGTCTGGATGACCGGAAATTCCTTCGGCTCGGCGTAGGAATCGATCAGGATCGCGAACCGGGCATTGGTGCCGCCGATGTCACCGATCAGGATGGGAAAATTCAGCACCGTGTCGGTGTCCGTGCTCCGCGCCATCGTTTCAACCCGCTGCTGTCTGTTCGTTGCCGCGCTCGCGCGCCATTTCGCTGCCCCGGAGGATGATCTCCGCCGTGGCGCGATTCAAGGCCATCGGTATGTCATAGACAATCGCCAGCCGCATCAGCGCCTTGACGTCAACGTCGTGCGGCATCGGCGTCAGCGGATCGACGAAGAAGATCAGCGCGTCGACCTGTCCCTCGGCGATCAGCGCACCGATCTGCTGGTCGCCGCCGAGCGGGCCGCTTTTCAGCCGCCGCACGCTGAGATCGGGCCAGGCCTCGGCGATGCGCCCGCCGGTCGTACCCGTTGCGACCAGCTCGCAACCCGCGAGAAACGCCCGGTGATCGCCGGCAAAGGCGACGAGATCGTCCTTCTTCTCGTCATGCGCGATGAGGGCGATACGCAAGCGGGCCCGTCCGGTTAAATCGGTTCAAATATCGCCCTGCTATAGCCAACCGGCGCGCTCGGGAAAAGCGCAAACTTGGGCAGGTGCAGCAATCATTGCCCCGGATCTGGGCGAAACATCGGGATGGGGATGCGATCGAGCGGAATCTCGGTGAACGCGTTCGCCGTCACCGGCGCCGCCTCGATCACCGACGCGATCGACGTCGGCGCCCCGCCTCGGCCGCGCACCGTCACCGCGGCTTCGGAGACGGGCGACGGCGCGTTCAGCACCGCGACGCAGGCGGCCGGCAGGCTCTTCATCGTCATAAGGTCGCGCGCCTTCGGCGCATCGGGGTTCTTGTTGGGACGCCAGGGCTCCTCGGTGAACCACCAGGCGAGCGACTTGTCGCAGCCCTCGCCCGACGCCACGCGTTCCTGGCCCTTGCACTCGGTCGAACCCGGCTGGCAGCCGATCCGGATGTGGAAATGATAATCGTGGCCCCAGAAGGGCCTGACCTTGCGCAGCCAGGAGCGGTCGCCGCTCACGGTCTCGCACAGCTTCTTCTTGATGCCGGGATTGACGAGGATCCGCTCGACCTCCGGATAGCTCGCCGCGCGCTTCAGCAGTTTCTCATGCGCGGGCGTCCACAGCCGGTCGATGACGCGATGCGTCTTCTCGTTCACCATAGACGTCGCGCTCATGTTCTCGCGCTCCGACGACGACAGCTTGCGGTCGGGCATCGGGGTGAACCAGATATCGGCGTCGAGGCCGATCTGGTGCGACGCGTGCCCCGTCAGCATCGGTCCGCCGCGCGGCTGCGAGATGTCGCCCAGGAGCAGGCCCGGCCAGCCATCGGCCGACGCCTCGCGGGACAGTCGCTCGATCAGATTGATCATCGTCGGGTGGCCCCAGCGCCGGTTGCGCGACAGGCGCATCGCCTGCCAGTTCGGGCCGTCGGTGGCGATCGCCACGCCCCCGGAGAAGCAGCCCTTGGAATAGAAGCCGTAGGATTTGGGCGCCGTCGCCGCCGGCAGCGACTTGCCGCCGAACAGGTTCTTCGCCAGCGTCTCGGCCTCCGCGGTCGCCACGGCGGCAGTCGCCGCCAGCCCCGCCAGCACACCCGCAACCGCGTTTCGGAATTGCTTTCTCATCGTCCTGTCCCCGAAATCCCGTCCCGCGTGTGCCGCACAACCGTGGCGAAGGGTTGGCGGCGAGTGGTTAACGAAGGGTGAATCGCACTGGAACGTTACCATTTCGGCAGGTCTGGCGCGATCACCTGTTCGTCATGCCCGCCACGTACCCTTCTCCCACATCGTGGAGAACGCCTCGCGATAGTTCGGATGGACAAACCGGAATCCCGTCGCCTTCAGCTTGGCGTTCGAGACCCGCTTGTTCTCGCCGTAGAACGACCGCGCCATCGGTGACAGTTCCGCGGTCTCGAAATCGATCTCCGGCGGCGGCTCGATGCCCATCAGCCTGGCGGCGAATTCGACGACGTCCTGCGGCGGGGCGGGTTCGTCGTCGGTGACGTTGAAGATGCCGCCGGTTCCGGGGCGCGCCAGATGCGCCAGGCTGCCGGCGATGTCGTCGACATGGATGCGGTTGAAGATCTGGCCCGGCTTGACCAGCCGCCGCGCGGTGCCGTTCTGCAGGTTGACGAAGGCGTTGCGGCCCGGACCGTAAATGCCGGACAGGCGCAGCATCGCCAGCGGCACGCCGCGCTCCGCCGCCAGCGCCTCCCAGTCCTTCTCGGCCTCGCGGCGGTTGTCCGACCGGCCGGCGCGCGGCTTGCATTCCGCCGTCTCGTCGATCCAGGCGCCGTCATGGTTGCCATAGACGCCGATGGTCGACAGATAGCCGATCCAGAGCAGGTTCGGCATTGCGCTCAGGATATGCGCGCTCGCCGCGGCGATCACCGGGTCGCCGGCCTCGTTCGGGCCCGCCGAGACGACCAGATGCGTCGTCCGCGCCAGTTCGGTTGCGATCTCGGGCGAAACGCCGGTCCCGTCGAAGGCGAACGGCTCGATGCCGGCGGCGCGAAGTCCGGCGAATTTGGCTTCCGTCCGCGTCGTGCCGCCGACCGAAATCGCCTCGCCGCCCATCGATCGCGCAAACGCCCTCGCCGAATAGCCCGCGCCGAAGATGAAGATGTGCATGCTCATGCGGTGAGCCCCAGTTCTGCGTTGGCGTCTGCCCATTCGGCACGCACCATCTCGTCAGTCTCGTTGATGTGGGATTCGCCCTCCGCGCGCAGCGCACCGGGCGCGACCAGCCTCGACAGCGCCCAGACCGCCGCCCCTCGCACCAGCGGCGAGCCGTCGGACAGCAGCGCCTGGCAGGCTGGAACGAGCGAAACGTCATCCGAATTGCCCGCCGCGATCAGCACATTGCGGATGAAACGGTCGCGGCCGATGCGCTTCACGGGCGATCCCGCGAACAGCGCGCGGAAGCCGGCATCATCCAGCGCCAGCAGATCGGCCAGCCTGGGTGCCTTCAAGTCCGCGCGGGCCACGAGCTTCGCTTCCGAAGCGGCCGCCGCGAACTTGTTCCACGGACACACGGCCAGGCAGTCGTCGCAGCCATAGATGCGGTTGCCGATCGCTGCGCGGAACTCACGCGGGATCGGACCCTTGTTCTCGATCGTCAGATAGGAGATGCAGCGGCGCGCATCGAGGCGGTAGGGCGCGGGGAACGCATCGGTCGGACAGATGTCGAGACAGGCGCGGCACGAGCCGCAGTGGTCGGCCTCCGGCTCGTCCGCGCCAAGTTCCACCGTCGTGAAGATCGAGCCCAGGAAGAGCCAGGAGCCGAACGCGCGGCTGACCAGATTGGTGTGCTTGCCCTGCCAGCCGATGCCGGCCGCCTGCGCGAGCGGCTTCTCCATCACCGGCGCGGTGTCGACGAACACCTTGACGTCGCCTCCGCCCGCCCGCGACGCGATCTTGCCGGCCAGTTCCTTCAACCTGCCCTTGATCACGTCATGATAGTCGCGGTGCTGCGCGTAGACCGAGATCGCGGCGCGGTCCTTGCGCGACAGGATGGCGAGCGGATCGTTGTCCGGGCCGTAGTTCATGCCGAGCATCACGACGCTTTTCGCCTCGGGCCACAGCGCGTCCGGCGCGCCGCGGCGCTCGAACGTCTCGGCCAACCAGTCCATCGTGCCGTGATGGCCTTCGGCAATCGCCGCCGCCAACCGTTCCTTCGCCTGCGGGATGGCATCGGGCCGCGTGACCGCGACGGCGGAGAAGCCGAGCCGCCTGGCCTCCCGGTCGATGAACAGCCGGAGTTTGGTCGGATCGGCTGGCGATCCCGTCGGCATGGCTAGAAATCGAGATTGGCGTAGTGCGCCGCCGGCGACAGGCTGCGCACGCGGTCGGTCAGGAGCGGGCGGAAGGACGGCCGCGACTTGACCCGGGTATACCAGTCCTTCGCCGCCAGGTTCTCGGTCCAGTTGACTTCGCCCAGATAGTCGAGCACCGAGACCGTCGCCGCCGCTGCGAGGTCGGCATAGGTGATGCGGGTCCCCGCCAGCCAGTCGCGCGTGCCGGCCAGCCAGTTGGTGTACTTCAGGTGCTGCTTGACGTTCGCCCGCGCCGCGCGGATGGCGGCCGCGTCCGGCGATCCGCCGCCCTGCGCCGAGGTCATCAGCGGCTTGAACACGCGCTCGCGCACTAGGTGCCGCGTCACCTCCGCCTCGGTCTTGACCAGATACCAGTCGCACAGCCGGCGGATTTCCGCCCGCTCCATCGGATCCTCGGCAAACAGGCGCTTGTCGCGCTTCAGCACGCCGCGGGTCTCGTCGACATATTCGGCGATGACGCTGGCACCCACCACCGGGGCGTCGCCCTCGGCCAGAAGCACCGGCAGCGTGCCGGCCGGGTTCAGCGCCAGGAATTCCTTGCGCCGCGCCCACGGCTTTTCCTCGATCAGCTCCAGCTCTTCGCCATACTCGCCGAAGGCAAGCCGGACGAAGCGGCAGGATGCGTTCATGGGATGATGGAAAAGCGTCAGCATGTTCCGTTCTGGGCGCTTTGGGGACCTCGGAAAGCCCCGTCGCGGGACTGGCGTTTTGCGTCTTTGGCGGGTAATCCTCGCCCGCCCGGCAGGTCAGGATTCGGGCCCGACCTATAGGGGCAGATGACCACGATGACAAGCAAGCCGCAATCGGAGCCGCCATGCAGGACCAGTCCATCGTCTCGGCGCTGCTGCTTGGCCTGCTCGAGGGACTGACGGAATTCATCCCGGTGTCGTCGACCGGACACATCCTGCTCGCCGGCCATTTCCTCGGCTTCGAATCGACCGGGAAGGCCTTCGAGGTGCTGATCCAGCTTGGCGCGATCCTGGCGATCCTGAGCGTCTATTTCGGCCGGCTGTGGAAGCTGCTGGTCGATTTCCCGCGCGACGCCCGCACCCGCCGTTTCGTCTTCGGCATCCTGGTCGCCTTCCTGCCCGCCGCGGTCATCGGCGCGCTGGCGCATGATTTCATCAAGACGGTGCTATTCGAAACGCCGATGCTGATCTGCGTCATGCTGCTCATCGGTGGGGTCATCCTGCTCTGGGTCGACAGCTGGAAGCTTGAGCCAACCCACACCGACATCATGGACTATCCGCTGTCGCTCTGCCTGAAGATCGGCCTGTTCCAGTGCCTCGCGATGATCCCCGGCACCTCGCGCTCCGGCGCCACGATCGTCGGCGCGCTCTTGATGGGTGCGAACAAGCGCTCGGCGGCTGAATTCTCGTTCTTCCTCGCCATGCCCACCATGGCCGGGGCCTTCGCCTACGATCTCTTCAAGAACCGCGACCTGCTCTCGGCGGCAGACCTGCCGGTCATCGCCGCCGGCTTCGTCATGGCGTTCATCTCCGCCGTCATCGTCGTCCGCTTCCTGCTCGACTACGTCTCGAAGCACGGTTTTGCACTATTCGGCTGGTGGCGCATTCTGGTGGGCGGAAGTGGACTGATCGCGCTGCTGGTTTGGGGTTGAGATCCTGCCTGCCAGCGACGGCGCCAATCACCCCCTCCCCCCCGTCGAGGGGGAGGTGATCGCGAAGGGCGCATTCTTCGTTTTGCTAGTTGTTTGATACCGCCCCTGCGATTGGCGGGAGGATACGCACCGACTTCTGCAATCTCCTCCCCCTCGACGGGGGAGGTGGCCCGAAGGGCCGGAGGGGGTGGCTTCGCGGCAAGACTACCTCTGTCGCCTCACCCTATCTCCGGCCACGTATCCGACAGCCGGTAGCCGCCCGGCCACGGATCGCCCGGATCGAGCATCAGCTGATGCGTGCCCGTGATCCACGCACGTCCTGAAATCTGCGGCACGATCGCCGGCCGCCCGGCAACCTCGGTCACGCCCGCGATCTTGCCCGTGAACCGCGACCCGATCAGCGACACGCCCTCGAACGTGTCGCCGGCCTTCATCATCCCCTTGGCATGCATCACCGCCATCCGCGCCGAAATCGCGGTGCCGGTCGGCGACCGGTCGATCTTGCCCGGCCGGATCGCCACCGCCGAGCGCCCGGTCAGCCTGCCGCCGGAGCCGGTCACCGGTCCTGCGAAGGCGCAGAACGAGAAATGGTCCCAGTCTGGGTTCTCCGGATGCGAGAAGCCGAGCTGCGCGTTGGCCGCCGCCGTGATCTTCATGCCGGTTTCCGCCAACGCCTTCGCCTCGCTGGCGTCGAGCGCGAAGCCGAGCGTCTCCGCGTCGACGATGACAAAACTGTCGCCGCCGTAGGCGGTGTCCACCGTCAGAGTGCCCAGCCCCTCGACCTCGAGCGCCAAGCCCAGCCGGTCGGCGAAGGATGGCAGGTTGGTCACGGTGATCCGCTCGGCCTTGCCGTTCCGGCATTCCGCCTCCACCGCCACCAGCCCGCCCGGCGCTTCCAGCACCAGATGCGTCACCGGCTCCGTCATCGGCACGATGCCCGAATCGAGCAGCACGGTGGACACGCAGATCGAGTTCGAGCCCGACATCGGCGGCGTATCGGCCGGCTCCATGATGATGAACCCCATGGCGGCTCTGCGGTCCTTCGGCGGCACCAGCAGGTTGACGTGCCGGAACACGCCGCCGCGCGGTTCGTTCAGCACGAAATTGCGCAATGTCCCGTCGCGGTGGATGAAGCGGCTCTGCTCCCACAGCGTCTCGCCCGGCGGCGGCGCGACGCCGCCGACGATGACGTCGCCGACCTCGCCCTCGGCGTGGCAGGAAATCACATGGATGGTCCTGGATGTGCGCATCGGGCAACTCTATCCGCCGCCTCGGCAAAGTGAAGGGGCGTTGATTTCGCCTGCCGCACCTTGCGTCGGGCGCGCTTGTTTGATGAACATCGCCAAAATCTTCCTGGGAGGGACCCGATGGCTGCCACCGACTACGAAATCCTCGATCCGCGCTTTGCACGGCTGGTCAACGGCACTGCGCATGTCGAGAAGCTCTACACCGGCTGCCGCTGGGCCGAGGGTCCGGCCTGGTTCGCCGCCGGACGCTATGTCGTCTGGTCCGACATCCCCAACAACCGCATGATGCGCTATGACGAGACCGACGGCAGCGTCAGCGTCTTCCGCAGCCCCTGCGGCAACAGCAATGGCAACACGACGGACCGCCAGGGCCGGCTCGTCTCCTGCGAGCACAGCGGCCGCCGCGTCAGCCGCACCGAGCATGACGGCTCGATCACCACGCTGGCCGACCGCTGGCAGGGCAAGCGCCTGAATTCGCCCAACGACGTCGTCGTCAGGTCGGACGATTCGGTCTGGTTCACCGACCCCGCCTACGGCATCGACACCGACTACGAGGGCGACAAGGCCGAGAGCGAGATCGGCGCCTGCCACGTCTACCGCATCGATCCGAAGAGCGGCGAGGTCAGGGCCGTCATCACCGACATGGTCCGTCCCAACGGCATCGCCTTCTCTCTAGACGAAAGGCAGCTCTACGTCGCCGACACCGGCCGGTCGCACGTACCGGACCACCCGGTGCACATCAAGGTATACGACGTCGCCGCCGACGGTTCCGTCTCCGGCGGCCGTGTCTTCGCCAACTGCACCGCCGGCTTCTTCGACGGCTTCCGCCTCGACGAAGCCGGCCGCATCTGGACCAGCGCCGCCGACGGCGTCCACTGCTACGACCCCGACGGCACGCTGATCGGCAAGGTGCTAGTCCCCGAAGTCGTCGCCAACTGCGTCTTCGGCGGCCCCAAGCGCAACATCCTCTACATCTGCGGCACCACCTCGCTCTATGCGGTGCGGGTGATGGTCAACGGAGCGAAGATGTATTGAGGCATGGGCGTTCGGTTCATGTGTGACCTTCCGGTAGGAAAGCGTCGGATGCCTAAGGGTTCGCGCTAGCGAAACTCCTCAGGGACGTATCCCAGGGCAACGAGTTTAAGTTACTGCGCCCCTCCACCACGCTTCGCGTGGCCCCCCGTAGACGGGTGAGGATAGGCGTTGGTGATGGCCGCGACCACATATCCTCACTGCGACGCGTGGGAGGGGGACCACGTGGACCGTGGTGGAGGGGGCGAATTCATGACTTTGCTAACCTGAACTCGCTGCCCCGGGACGAATTTAGCCTCTTGCGAAAATTGGAACAATGTGAGAACATTACGGTGAATCGGCGCATGACGCGCTCCTCTCAAGGGAACCGTCATGCCGAAACGTCCGAGATCACTTTTCGCCCGATTGAGCGTTGTCTTTGCTGTGCTAGTCGGCCCAGCGGTCTTCGTATGCGAAGCGGTGGGGCTTCTGTCGGACGCGATCAACGTCTTGGACTGGCTGCACCGATCCGGTTGGCTCTCATGAGGTGGATCGCATAGATTTCCCAGATCTCGTGGCTGTAGAAGGCTCCCGAAGCGGGTCGCTGCCGAAATGCCGAAGACCCCGGCAGTCGCCCGCCGGGGTCTTGCGTCAGTTCTGGGCCCGCGCCGTCAGTCCTTGGCGTGCAGGTTGGTGCCGAGCGTATCCTTGACGAACAGCGTGCCGATGACCAGCGTCATCGCGGCGATCGCGATCGGATACCACAGGCCGTAGTAGATGTCGCCGGCCGCCGCACTCATCGCGAAGACGGTCGCCGGCAGGAGGCCGCCGAACCAGCCATTGCCGATGTGATAGGGCAGCGACATGCCGGTGTAGCGGATGCGGGTCGGGAACATTTCGACCAGGATCGCGGCAATCGGCCCGTAGACCATCGTCACGTAGATGATCAGCACGAACAGGATCGCGATGATCATCGGCCAGTTCACCTGGTCGGGATCGGCGACCATGGTGAATGCGCCGGCCGCCGGGACCGAATAGGCGGTGATCTCGGTCGCGCTGCCTGCTTCCTCGGCCGTCACGAGCTTGTCCTTGATCGCCTGGGCGACGGGGACCGACTTCTTCTCGCCGGCGCGGATGGCGGCGGCGTCGAGCTTCACTTCCGGGTTTGCCGCGACGAAGCCGTCGAGCTTCTGGTCGGCCACCGTGGCCGCGCCCCGCACCAGCGGATAGCCGCCTTCGTGGAGCGCGATGTTGACCGCCTTGTTGAAGGCGCTGCCGAGGCCGGCGGCCTTGTCGCCCGCGGCGATCGCGTCATAGGACGTGATCGTCTCGTTGCCGATCTTGACCGTGGCGGGGGTGCCGGCGGCTGCCGTCTCGACCACGTCGTAGGGCACCGAGTTGCGCGTCAGGAACGCGGTCGCGATGTCGCAGGACGTGGTGAACTTCGCCGTGCCGACCGGGTTGAACTGGAACTTGCAGTCTCCGGGAGCCGCCGTCACCGTGGCGCGGGTGTTTTGCTGCGCCGAGTAGAGCGCCGGGTTGGCGGCCTGGGTCAGCGCCTTGAACAGCGGGAAGTAGGTGACGATCGCGAGCAGCAGGCCGGCCATGATGATCGGCTTGCGGCCGATCTTGTCGGAGAGCCAGCCGAAGACGACGAAGAAGATCGTGCCGAACGCCAGCGCGATGGCGATCATGATGTTGACCGACACCGCGTCGACCTTGAGGACGTTCTGCAGGAAGAACAGCGCGTAGAACTGGCCGGAATACCATACCACGGCCTGGCCGGCGGTGAGGCCGAACAGCGCGAGCAGCGCGATTTTGGCGTTCTTCCAGGTGCCGAAGGCCTCGGTCAGCGGCGCCTTGGAGCCCTTGCCCTCTTCCTTCATGCGCTGGAACGTCGGCGATTCGCTGAGCGAGAGCCGAATCCAGACCGAGATGCCGAGCAGCACGAACGAGATCAGGAACGGAATGCGCCAGCCCCATGCGGCGAAGTCTTCCTTCGACAGCAGGTTCTGCACACCCAGGATGACCATCAGCGACAGGAAAAGCCCGAGCGTCGCCGTCGTCTGGATCCATGACGTGTAGAAGCCGCGGCGGTTGTCGGGCGCGTGTTCCGCGACATAGGTCGCCGCGCCGCCATATTCGCCGCCCAGCGCCAGGCCCTGCAGCATGCGCAGCACGATCAGGATGATCGGCGCCGCGATGCCCCACGTGGCCGAGCCGGGCAGCAGGCCGACCAGGAAGGTCGACAGGCCCATGATCAGGATGGTGACGAGGAAGGTGTATTTGCGGCCGACGAGGTCGCCGATGCGGCCGAACACGAGCGCGCCGAACGGACGCACCAGGAAACCCGCCGCGAAGGCCAGAAGCGCGAAGATGTTGCGCGTCGCTTCCGGGTAGGCGCTGAAGAACGTGGCGCCGATGAAGGCCGCCAGCGAGCCGTAGAGATAGAAATCATACCATTCGAAAACGGTGCCGAGGGAGGAGGCGAAGATCACCTTCTTCTCCTCCCGCGTCATGCCTTGCTGGAGCGTTCCAGCAGCGGATGCCATTGCCATTGTCGTCCTCCCGTTCCGGCGGGCCGGGCATCGCCCGGCCATCCGCCGCACTTGAAATAAACGGGAGCTTCTTATGCCTATTCATGGAAATGGACAGAGCGTCTTTGGTTGTATTACTTTCGTCTCAGGACAATTGTATGAGATTGTCTGAGAAGTATTGTAATATTCATGACGCCTTCTTTGTCAATTCGTCGTTGAGATACCCCTTTTCACGCAACCAGTTCTCGATGAGAATTTCCGTCAGGGATGAAACCGAGCGGTGATCGTCCTTTGCTGCCTTGACGAGAGCTTCCTTGAGATGACGTTCGATGCGGAAGCCGAGCGGATGGGTCTTGGACATGGGAGTGCCTTTCGAATGGGCGGCGGTGCGCGTTTGCGCCCGATGGTCCGCGGGTGGTGAATGGACAGGAGATGCGGCCCCCGCTGCGTGCGGCGGCGCGTGCCAGGCTCTGAAGGGATCAGTTCAGCGGCGGGGCGCGGGCCCTGAAGCCGGTTTCATGCCCGACGAAAACGCCGTCGGGTTCGGGCAACACAGTGGCCCGGTCGAACGCGGCCGCGAGGTCGAATGGGGTGGCGGCAATCGCGTCGTGCGAATTGTCCACGGCGACCATGAGACCCATGGAATGCGCGGGACTGGCCGTGAGTTCGGTCGGACTGCTCTCGCCGGTGACCGCCAGCCGCCGCGGCAGGTCACCATGCCCGGCTTCGATCGCGTTGCGCTCGAAGAGATGGCTGCTGGCGGCAAACAGGTCGCCGGTGCCCAGCGGAGTCGCGCAAAGCGTCAGGATCGCCAGCAGCGTCAGGAACGCGTGCGAACGCAGGGTTCTCACCCCGCGCTTCGCCCGATATCGCAAACCGTGCCGCATGCCGCACCTTGTTGACCGCAGCGCACAATATCGCGGAAGGCAGTCGGCGCGCAATCAAACGTTAGTGGAACGCGAACAAGTGATGGCAATCGGGCCCGCCCCGCGAGCGCTGGCCCTCCTCACGCCCGCGCGCGGCCAAGACCGAGCAGCCGGTCGACCGACAGCGCCCCGCCGCCAAACGCCGCGAGCGATAAGGCCATGGCGGCCCAGGGCAGGTGGAAGTTCGCCCAGCCCTCGGGCACCGTGAGCTGGATCACCGCCGTCATGGCCAGCAAGGCCAGCGCGGCGAAGCGCGTCCCGAGACCGAGCACCAGCAGGACCGGCAACAGGATCTCGGCGATCCCGGCGGCATAGGCGGAAGCGATGGGGAACGGATAGGGGTACTGCGCGCCCAGGATGTGCAGCTTGAACTCCTGTCCGAACAGGAAGCGTGCGCCGTTGGACAATTGCAGGAACCCGTCCCACTTGGTCAGTCCCGACTTGTAGAATGGAACCGCCAGCGCCAGCCGCAGCGCCAGCAGCGGCAGCGCGGCCGGGATCGCGGCGATCCAGCCCTCCGCGCGCTGGAGCCCGGCCATGATGCGCCCGCTCCTGGCAAGCCGTGTTTCAGCCATGTCAGTCATGTCCATCTCCATTGATCAGAACCCTGTCCGCGAACGCGCCAAGGCCGGCGAGCCCGACCAGCGCCGCGCCGAAATCGAAGCCATTGTCCGCCGCCAGCGCCTGTGCGGCCGCCTCGCCCAGCGCCGCGCCGTCCAGCACCGCGGCCGCGAAGTCCGCGTCGCGTCCGGGCAGGATCTGAACGCCCACCTCTAGACCCGGACGAACGACCAGAACTGCTTCCGCACCGCTGGCTGAGAAGGGCGCCGCCGTCTCACCCTGATGCGCCTGCCAGATTCGGCCGACGGCAAAGCGCGAGCGCACAAGCGTCGCCGCCGGGTGCGGCGCGAGCCTTGCAGCCCCCAGCTTCTCGGGCGGCAGCGCCGCCAGTTGCGCAATGCCGAGCGTCGGCGCGTCGGCCGCGTGATAGGCGCGCGTCACGGCCGCCTCGATCCGCGCCACGTCGGCGAGGTACGGAACCGCCGCCGCCGGGGCGAAACCTTCGATGAATTCCGGCAGGCTGTCGCCATAGGCAAACAGCAGCGGCGAGGCGGGTTTCGACTTGGCAATGTAGGCGCGCGCCATCAGCGCGAAGAATTCGTCGCCGACCAGCCGCTCGACGATGTGAAAGCGCGCCGCCAGCGCCTTGCGCAGGCCGACCGCGACATTGTTGCGATAGACCGCGAAGCGCTGCGCGTCCGGGATCCCGCGCGCCGTCGTCAGGCCCGCCGGCATGGCAAGGTCCGGATCGAGGATCGCCGCCGCGAAGGCCGCCTGCGTCGCCAAGTGGCCCATCGTCATGCCCGTCTCGACAGCCGGTGGCGCCGTGCCGCTTCCTCGGCAATCACCGCGTCGGCGCGGCGCGCCTCGTCGAAGAGGATCTCGAAGCCGGGCACGTCATTGTCCCACTCGACCAGCGTCGCCACCGGGCCGCAGCGGCCGACCGTGTGGCGGTAAAGGTCGAAGACATCTTCCCGAATACGCGAACCGTGCGCGTCGATCAGCAGGCGCTCGCCCGCCCCGTCGACCGTCTCGTCATAGCCGGCCAGATGAATCTCGCCGACGCGACCGGCGGGGAAGCGGTCGACATAGGCCACCGGGTCGAGCCCGTGATTGACGGCGGACACCATCACATTGTTGACGTCGAGCAGCAGGCCGCAGCCGGTGCGCTCCGCGACCGTGTCGAGAAAGTCGATCTCGTCGATCGAGCTCTCCTCGAACAGCAGATAGGTCGACGGGTTTTCCAGGAGCATTTGCCGGCCGGTCGCCTGCTGCACCTCGTCGACGTGGTCGGCCACCCGCGCCAGCGTCTCCGGCGTGTAGGGCAGCGGCAGGAGGTCGTTGAGGAACCCGGTGTCGTGCGTCGACCAGGCGAGGTGTTCCGAGAAGGATTGCGGCCGGTAGCGGTCGATCAACCGGCGCAGCCGCGCCAGGTGAGCCTTGTCCAACGGCCGCGCCGCGCCGATCGACAGGCCGACGCCATGCAGCGACAGCGGATAGCGCTGTGACAGCTCGGCCAGCATGCGGTGCGGCATGCCGCCCTCGCCCATGAAGTTCTCTGCATGGACCTCGAGGAAGCCAAGGTCGGGAGCGGTCCCGACGATGTCTGCGTAGTGCTCCGGCTTGAAGCCGACGCCGGCCCGCGGCGGCAGGCGGGAGGCATGCAGGGGTTCATATCGCATGGCGGATCTCATGTGAGCGCACGGTTCGCTTCGACTGCCTGTCCGGGACCGGGTGGGCGGGAGTGGCTGCGCTTTGCGGCGTCCGCTCCCGCCCGCGCGGCGTCAGCCGGCCTTCGGCTCGAGCGAGCCCATGTGGCCGTCGACGTTCATCGTCACGCAGGTCCCTGCCGGCACGGCCTTCCAGGCGTTGCCCTGGTAGTCCACGGTGGAGGTTCCGGCGCAGGTGGTGCCCGCGCCCGCGGCGCAGTCGTTCTGGCCCTTCAGCGAAATGCCGTAGCACTTCTCGTTTCCGGCCATCTGCTCCGGGGTGAGCGGGGCAGCGTAGGCGGCGGAAGCAAGGGCGCTGGCGAGCGAGCCGGCAAGCGCGAGGGCGATTGTCTGACGGTTCATGATGTACTCCTCTGGACGTCTTCAATGGAGGGCGACATGCGCTCCATGTTCGTGACTTCGCTTCGGGGAGCGCGGGCGTTACACCGCCGCGCAAGCACGCTTTCGTGATGCAGCCGTGAGAAGCCTCGTGACATTTCCGCCGGCCGCCGTGTAACAAATGCCGCCGCCCGACGAAGATGGGATGAGAAGGCCTTGACCGAAGCCGACGAAGCGGAACTCGCCCGCATGCTGCGGGCAGCTTTGTCCGGCGACGAGCAGGCCTATGCCGCGTTCCTGGCGCGCGTGGCCGCGCTGGTGCGCGGCGTCACGAGACGCAATGCCGGGAGCGGCGCCGAAGTCGAGGACGTCGTGCAGGAAACGCTGCTGGCCATCCATCTCAAGCGCCACACTTGGCGGCCCGACTCGCCGGTGCGGCCATGGGTCTTCGCCATCGCGCGCTACAAGCTGGTCGACAGCCTGCGCCGCCGCGGCCGGCGCATAGAGGTCGACATTGCCGACTATGCCGAGACGCTGGCGGAGCCGGTGCAGGACGCCGCCAGTCCGCGCGAGATCGCGCGCGCGCTCGACCGGTTGCCGCCCGGCCAGCGCCGGGTCGTCGCGGCGGTCAGCGTCGAGGGCCTGTCGATCGGCGAGGCGGCGGCTGCATTCGGCATGACCGAGACGGCCGTGCGCGTCGCGCTGCATCGCGGGCTGGTTGCCATATCAAGGGAGCGCAGCTGAATGGACACAGACAGCCTCATTCGCGGATTGTCGCGCGATGCCGCCGCCGGCACCCCTCGCCTCGGCCGCCTGCTGGCTCTCGGCTTCGCCATCGCGGCCGGGCTCGCGGGCCTCGTCTGGTTGGTCCTCCTCGGCCCGCGCGCCGATATCGCCGAGGCCGCCGCCACGCTGCGCTTCCCGTTCAAGTTCGCGGTGACGCTGGCGCTCGTCGCCACGGCCGCGCTCGCCTGGCGCGCCGCGGCGCGGCCCGGCACGTCCGTCGGTCCGGCCGCCATGCTTCTGCTCATCCCGCCCCTCCTGCTTGCCGCCGGCGTGATCGCGGAACTGGCCGCTGTGCCCGAAGGCGAGCGCATGGCGCGCATGATCGGCACCAATTCCGCCGTTTGCCTCACCTTCATCCCGCTGATCGGCGCCTTGCCGCTGGTGGCCCTGCTCGCCGCGCTGCGCCAGGGCGCGCCGACCCGGCCGGCGCTGGCCGGGACGCTGTGCGGGCTCGCGGCCGGCGGGCTCGCCGCGACCTTCTACGCCGCGCACTGCATCGACGATTCGCCGCTTTTCGTTGCGGTCTGGTACAGCATTGCGATCGGCATGCTGACGCTCGCCGGCGCGCTCTGCGGCCGGCTTGTCCTGCGCTGGTAGGTGGAAATCAGTCCTTCGCGCGTTCCACGTAGGATCCGTCGGCGGTCATCACCACGACGCGGGTGCCGACGCCGATATGCGGCGGGACGGCTGACTTGACGCCATTGGTCAGGATCGCCGGTTTGTAGGACGACGACGCGGTCTGGCCCTTCATCGCCGGCTCGGTTTCAAGAACTTCCAGCGTCACGCGCTGCGGCAGTTCGATCGCCACCGCGACCGACTCATGCACTGACAGCGTCACCACCATGTTCTCGGCGAGGAACGGCGCCTGGTCGCCGACGATGTCGGGATGCACCGCGATCTGCTCGTAGGTTTCCATGTTCATGAAATGGAAGCCCTCGTCGTCCTGGTAGAGATAGGTGTAGGGCCGGTCCTCGACATGGGCGCGCTCCACCGTCTCGGTGGTGCGGTAGCGCTCGGACACTTTCACGCCGTCGGAGATGCGGCGCATGTCGAGCTGCGTCACCGGTGTGCCCTTGCCCGGATGGATGTTTTCGACGAAGAGGATCGAATAGAGCTTGCCGTCCTTGTCGACGACATTGCCCTTGCGCAGCGAACTTGCGATCACCTTCACCATGATTCCACATCCCGAACATTCTGTGCCGCCGCGGCGCGGCCTTGCCCGCGCTCTAGCCTATCTTGGCGCTCCGTGCCAGTCCGAGTTTGGCCGATGACCGCCCCATCCCCCTGGTGGACGCCGCATGTCCACGCCGACCGCCGTCCGCGGCTGATCGCCCGCAATGCGATCGCCGCCGACATCCGCGCCTGGTTCGCCCAGCGCGGCTTCGTCGAGGTCGATACCGCCATCCTGCAGATCTCGCCCGGCAACGAGGCGCATCTGTCGGCATTCTCCACCGAAGCGATCGCCACAGGCGGCGCGCGGTCGCCGCTCTATCTCCACACCTCGCCGGAGTTCTCCTGCAAGAAGTTGCTGGCGGCCGGCGAGCAGCGGATATTCTCGTTCGGAAAGGTCTTCCGCAACCGCGAGCGCGGCGCGCTGCATTCGCCGGAATTCACCATGGCCGAGTGGTATCGGGTCGGCGAAGCCTACGACGTATTGATGGACGACTGTGCTGCCTTCCTGCGGCTCGCAGCGACGCGCGCCGGCACGAAAGCCTTCGCCTTCCGCGGCCGCGAGGCAGACCCGTTCGCCACACCCGAACGCCTGACTGTCGCGAACGCCTTTGCCCGCCACGCCGGCATCGACCTGATGGCGTCGATCCGCCCGGACGGTTCGACCGACCGCGCCATCCTGCACGACGCGCTCGCCGCGAAAAACATCCGCACGGCTGAGGACGACACCTGGGCCGACCTGTTCTCCCGCGTCATGGTCGAGAAGGTGGAGCCCAACCTCGGCATCGGACCGGCCACCGTGCTGTGCGAATACCCGACGGCCGAAGCCGCGCTCGCCCGCCCCGCCGCGCACGACCCGCGCGTCGCCGAACGCTTCGAGCTCTACTGCTGCGGCGTCGAGCTCGCCAACGGCTTCGGCGAACTCACCGACGCCGCCGAGCAGCGCCGCCGCTTCGAAGCCGAGATGGACGAGAAGAGCCGTGTCTACGGCGAGCGCTATCCGCTCGACGAGGATTTCCTGTCGGCGCTCGCCATCATGCCGGACGCTTCCGGCGTTGCGCTGGGCTTCGACCGCCTGGTCATGCTGGCGACGGGCGCGCGGCATATCGACGACGTGATCTGGACGCCGGTGGCGGGGTGAGAAGCCGGTCCGCCGCAGGCGGACGTGTTGTGCCAATGACACGACGCGAGGCTGCGAACGAGCGGGAGCTGCCGCAGGCAACGGGCCCCGCAAAGGGGCTACGGGGGCTATAGGGGCAGCTTTCCCGCGACACCGTCAACGAAAAATTCCGCGTCCGGCCCGAACCGTTTTCTCCGTCGGATAGGCCTGGTCGAACGGTCCCCGGCGCGGCCCTGGCTTGCCTCCCGCCTTTCCCAACCGTCATCCGATGTCTGCACAGCGCAGCGTGTCGCCACGTCGATAGATTTCGCGCTGTCCGCGGTTTTTTCCTGTGCTTGCCCCTCGCAACACCCGGCATTTCTCGGCTTCGTTCGTGATCGCATGAAGGACGGCCGCGAAAATCGATGCACCCTCTCCCCGCCTCGCCGACAATCCCCTCGCCGAAATCGACAGGAGGACACGGCGGGTGAACTGGAATGAGGATATCGGATGGGAGCGGAAGGCGCTGTATCGCATGGTGGCGCTCTTGCTGTTCATGGCCGATCTCGCCGAACGCGCCGCCTGCTCCTCGCTCGCGGACCGGCGGCGCGTGCTCTGGGCCCTGCGCCAGGCCGAAGGGGTCGTCAGCGGCTTCGTCGCCGGCCGCCCGCGCGACCCGGCCGTCAGGCGCCGGCCGCCGGCCCTGATGACCGGCCGCTTCGACCCCGCCGACGCCATCGACCTCGCCGTCTCGCTGCGCGCGCTGGCGATAATGGTCCAGTTCATGGCGGCGCAGCTCCCGCCGGGTCGATTGCGGAAGGAAGCCCATGCATCTGTCGGAAGCTGCGATGGCCTCGCACCGCGCGATGGAGCCATTGGCTTCTTGCGCGACGCGTTGTCTGCCGTTGAATGCCGGGACACCTCCTAGAGCCGGCCCAAACTGAGGAAAGGCCTACATTCTTCCGCTGGCGGTCGACCGTCCGGCGTCGCCGTCGTTGCCACAGGGACAGCCGGTCCCGGAGGCCCTACTGCCTACTGCCTACTGCCTACTGCCTACTGCCTATCGCCCCAGTTCATCCTCGACATAAACCTTCACGATCTCGTCGAAACTGTCCTCCGCCGCAAACCCCAGCGCGCGCGAGCGCTTGGCCTCGAACCGCGTCGGCCAGTTCTGCACGATCGCCCAGATCGTCTCGTCGGGAACCTCGCGGATCAGGCTGACGACATTCGATCCGGCGACGCGTCCGAGCGCCTCGATCTGCTCGCCCACCGTCACGCCGACGCCCGGCATCGTCAGGTTGCGGCGCGGCCCGACCAGCGCGCCGTCGATTTCGGCGGCGCGGACCAGGAAATTGACCGCCGAGCGCGGGCTGGCATGGGTGTGCACCACCGAGCGCGGCACCGGCAGGATCGCTTCATGGCCGTTCAGCGGCTCGCGGATGATGCCGGAGAAGAAGCCCGACGCCGCCTTGTTCGGCTTGCCGGGGCGGACGCAGATCGTCGGCAGGCGGATACCGATGCCGTCGAAGAAGCCGCGCCGCGTGTAATCCGACAGCAGCGCCTCGCCCATCAGTTTCTGGGTGCCGTAGGAGGTCATCGGCGTCGGATGGAACTCGTCGGGAATCGCCTCCGGGAACGGCGCGCCGAACACCGCGATCGACGAGGTGAAGACCACGCGGGGAGCGTAGCCGGCGAGCCGGACCGCATCGAACAGCGCCCGCGTGCCGTCGAGATTGACCCGGTAGCCGAGATCGAAGTTCGCCTCCGCCTCGCCGGACACGACGCCCGCGAGATGGAAGATCACGTCCGGGCGTTTCGCCACCAGCGCCGCCGCCGCGCCCGCGTCGGCCAGATCACCGGTGTGGACCGAGACCTCGACGCCCGGGATCGCCGGCGTCTCCGCCGCGACGATGTCGTGCAGGTCGAGCGCCGTGATCGTGCGCCCCGCCAGCACCCCGTCCTTCGCCAGCCTGGCGGTCAGCTTGCGCCCGACCATCCCGGCCGCGCCCGTCATCAGGATCCGCATCTCAATCACTCCGCTTGTGCCGCGCGCGCAGCCAGAAGAACAGGAAGAAGGCGAGCACGAAGGCGACGGCGACGATGCCGGCCGCGACCGTCGACCGCTCCCCGACGAACTTCATCACGTCGGGCAGGTAGAACGCCGCCAGTCCGAACACGGTCAGAAAGGCCGCCGCGGCGATGGCCGAATTGCGCGTCTCGGGGTTCATCACAGCGACCAGCCGCCGTCGATCGGCACCGCGATGCCCGTGGTGAAGGCGGATTCGTCCGACGCCAGGTAGAGCGCGAGCGCCGCGATCTCCGACGCCTCGCCGACGCGCCCCATCGGCTGGCGCGACACGAACATCTCCAGCGCCTTGTCGGTGCCGCCCATGGTCTTGCCGAGTTCCTCGACGCGGCCCTCCCACGACGGCGACCGCACCGTTCCGGGGCAGATGGCGTTGCAGCGGATGCCCTGGCGGATGAAATCGACCGCGACCGACTTCGTCAGCCCGACCACCGCCGCCTTGGTCATCCCGTAGGCATAGCGGTTCGGCGCGCCCCTGATCGATCCCGCCCCCGACGACATGTTGACGATCGAGGACGACTTGCCGGTGAGCTTGGCCCGCGACAGCATTCCGGGCAGGAAGGCGCGGATCATCCGGTGCATCGACTTGACGTTGAGATCGTAGGAGAAATCGAAATCCCTGTCGGACGTGTCCAGCGCCGTTCCGTGGTGGACGAAGCCGGCGACGTTGACGAGGATGTCGACCTCGCCGACCTTGGCGGCATAGGCGTCGACCGCCTTCGACGACAGCACGTCGAGCTTCGCCTTCTTGGCCCGCGCCAGTCCGTCGAGCTTGTCGCGGGCGATGTCCGAGGCGTACACCGTCGCGCCCTCCGCCACGAAGGCTTCCGCGATCGCCCGTCCGATGCCTTGCCCGGCCGCGGTGACGACGGCTATCTTTCCCTTCAAGCGTCCAGCCATCGTTTTTTCCCCGCCTTAGTGCTGATGCTCGGCCTCTGCGTCGGCGCAGGCCCCGAATTCCACCTCGACAGTTGCATGGCCGATGCCGTGCGCCGATGCAAGACGGCCCTTGATCGCGGTGACGGCCGCGAACGCATCGGTGCCGTCGGCCAGGCAGGCATGCAGCGTCGCGATGTTGCGCGATCCGTCCATCGACCAGACATGCATGTGGTGCACCTCGGTGACCCCCGGCACCTTGGCCGCGATGTCATCCGCGATGCTGTCGCGGTCGAGCGCCTGTGGCACGCCCTCAAGCAGCACGTGCCCGGCCTCTCTCACCAGCGACCACGCGCTCTTGAACAGAATGACGGCGACCAGCGCCGACAGGATCGGGTCGATTGGAAACCATCCGGTCCAGAGAATCACCACCGCCGCCGTGATTGCAGCGACCGAGCCGAGCAGATCGCCCAGGACATGCAGCAGGGCGCCGCGCATGTTGAGGCTGTCGCGGTCGCCGCCGTGCAACACGAAGAAGGCGGCGATGTTGACGCCAAGGCCGATCAGCGCCACCACGAGCATCGGCCCGCCCAGCACCGGCTGCGGCACCGCAAACCGCACGACGGCCTCCCAGCAGATCCACAGGCCGATTGCGAAGATGGTCAGTCCGTTGGTGTAGGCGACAAGCGTCTTCACCCGATCGAAGCCGAAGGTCAGCCGCGACGTCGCTGCGCGCCCGGCGAGGCTGAACGCATACCAGGCGAGCGCCAGCGAGACCGAGTCGGTCAGCATGTGGCCGGCGTCGGCAATCAGCGCCAGCGACCCGGTGACCAGCCCGCCGATTGCCTCGGCGATCATGAAACCGCCGGTCAACACCGCCGCGATCAGCACGCGGGTCTTGTCCGTCGGGCCATGCGCGTGGCCGTGCCCCGCATGGCTATGCCCCGCGTGACCTTTTTCCGGATGGTGGTGACCGCTAGTGTCGTGATGATGGTGGTCGTGGTGGTCCCGCGCCATGGCTGCACTCCGTCTGTCTGGACGGCCTTACACCTTGGGCGATGTGTAATGCTATTCCACCCGATCGGTGCGGAAGTCCTCGAGCCTTCGCCTCTGCTGGCCCGCGGCATCGAAGTTCGACGGATCGAGCCAGGCCTCGTAGGCGGCCTTCAACGCCGGCCATTCGCCGTCGATGATCGAGTACCAGGCCGTGTCGCGGTTCTCGCCCTTGATCACCATCGCCTGGCGGAACACGCCCTCCGGCGTGAAGCCGAAGCGCAGTGCCGCGCGCTTCGACGGTTCGTTGCGGTTGTTGCACTTCCATTCCCAGCGCCGGTAGCCGAGATCGTCGAAGATGTGCCGCATGAACAGGAACTGCGCCTCGGTCGCAGCCGGCTTGCGCTGCATCAGGGGTCCCCAGTGGATATGGCCGATCTCGATCACTCCGTTGGCCGGGTCGATGCGCATCAGGGTCTGCCGGCCGGCGACCTTGCCGGTCGCCTTGTCGATGCAGACGAAATAGAGCGGATCCTCGCTCGCCTCGACCTTGTCGAGCCAGGGCTGGAATTCGGCGCGCGAGGCCGGCGTCGTCTCGCCCAGCCAGCGGAACCGCTCGTCCGCATTGCCTTCTGTCGCCGCCTCGTAGAGGCCGTCGCCATGCCGTACCGCGCTCAGCGGCTCGAGACGGACATAGCGCCCGTCGAGGCTTGTGCGCGCCGGGCGAGGACGCGGCGTCCAGTTCGAAAGATCAGTCACTCAGGGCCTCGCTCGCGTTGATGCGAAATCGATTTACCAGCTTCAGGACCAAAAGAATTGTGCCAGTGGCAGCAAGCCGGCGGAACAGCGTTGCGCGATTTGCTGCGGCGCATGGTGACGCCGCGCGGCCGTGCTGGCAGAGTGGCGTTGTCCAACAAGCTCCAGCGAGTCCCATGACCCTCCATACAGTTGCCGCCTTCGACCGTATCGGCGAAGAGAACGCCTTTGCTGTGCTCGCCCGCGCCACCGCGCTGGCGCAACAGGGCAAGGACATCATCAATCTCGGCATCGGCCAGCCCGATTTCCGCACGTCGGACCACATCGTCGAGGCGGCGATCAAGGCGCTGCGCGACGGCCATCACGGATACACGCCGGCGACCGGCCTTCTGGCCTGCCGCGAGGCGGTGGTGCGCCGGACGCTGACGACCACCGGCATCGAAGTCTCGCCCGAGCGCGTGATGATCCTGCCCGGCGGCAAGCCAACCATGTATGCGGCGATCGTCATGTTTGGCGAGCCGGGCGCCGAGATCATGTATCCGGATCCCGGTTTCCCGATCTACCGCTCGATGATCGAGTTCACCGGGGCGACTCCGATCCCGGTGCCGATCCGCGAGGAGAACGGCTTTGCCTTCTCGGCGGAGGAGACGCTGGCGCTGATCACGCCGAAGACGCGGCTCTTGATCCTCAACTCGCCGGCCAATCCGACCGGCGGCGTGACGCCGCGCGCGGAAATCGAGAAACTGGTGAAGGGTCTGGAGAAGCATCCCGACGTGGCGATCATGTCCGACGAGATCTACGACGTGATGACCTACGATGGCGAGCAGCACACCTCGCTCCTGCAGTTTCCCGAAATCCGCGACCGGCTGATCATCCTCAACGGCTGGTCCAAGACCTGGGCGATGACCGGCTGGCGGATGGGTTGGTCGATCTGGCCGGATGGCCTCTACGACAAGGTGCGAAAGCTGGCGGTCAACTGCTGGTCCTGCGTCAACGCGCCGTCGCAATTCGCCGGCATCGCCGCCATTGACGGGCCCCAGGACGACGTGGCGAAAATGATGCGCGCCTTCGACCGGCGGCGCAAAGTCGTGGTCGAAGGGCTGAACGCGCTGCCGGGCGTCTCCTGCATCATTCCCAAGGGCGCGTTCTACGCCTTCCCGAACGTCTCCCAGACCGGCTGGAAGGCGAAGAAGCTGGCCAATGCCCTGCTCGACGACGCCGGCGTGGCGCTGATTGGCGGGCCCGATTTCGGCGTGCTCGGCGAAGGCTACATCCGTCTGTCCTATGCGAATTCCGAGGAGAACATCCTCAGGGCGCTGGAGCGGATCCAGGGGTTCTTAACCAAGGGTTGAAATATACAATCAATAGATGTATGACCTCGGCTCGGGGGAGGCCCGAGGTGCGATGGATTCATGCGAGGAACATCCTGACAAGCTGCATTACATCGACGATGAACCGATCAAGCCGGAGGATGCGGTTCTTTTGCTGCAACTTTGGCACGAACGGTCACTGAAGAACGCGCGCGCCCACTACAAGGCGTCCTCGACGCTGTTCCGAAGGCATGGCGGCTTGACGGTCGTCAACACCGTAGCGTCCCTGGCGGTGCTGTTCTTCGTCAACTCGTCGGTGATGCGCCAGGAGGTGTTCTCCGGCCTGACGGAGGGGCTTTACCTTGCGGCCGGCGCGATCTCGGGATTTATCCTCGTGCTGTTCTCGATCCTGCAGTATGTCTTCCGATGGGACGATCGCGCGCGCGATCACAAGTCCGCGGGCACCGAGTTTGCCAACCTGCAGCGCAAGATAGAACGCTATACTGCAGGCAAGTTCTTCAAGATGGCGCTGCTGCACAACATCAACCGCGAGTACAACTATATATCGAGATCCTATCCGCTGGTTCCGCGGCCGATATGGATATCCGACGAGCTGCGGGACGTATCGGAGCGGATCAAGCATCTCGAGAAAGAGCTGCGCTCCCGGTCGGGGCTCTACGCCAACTTCACCGAACCGCCGCCGCAGCAGAAGCAAGGCCGGCTGTCGCGCTGGTTCAGGTGGCTGACCGGCCGACGCGATTGACGATCAGCAAATCGCCTTGCCGAACCAGTGATCGGCATAGGGATTGTCGTTGTAAGCGGCGATCTCGCCATACCCGCGCTTGCGATAGAGGGTGCGGGCCTCGGTGAGCGCCCTGTTCGTGTCAAGGCATACGCGCGCGAAGCCGGCCCCCGCGGCAATCGCTTCCAGGCGGTCCATGATCCGGCTGGCGACGCCCATGCCGCGGACAGCGGGCGACGTCCAGACCCGCTTGATCTCGCCCGTCGCCGCATCCAGCCGCTTCAGCGCGCCGCAGCCAACCGGTTCGCCATCCAGCCGCGCGATGAGAAACCAGCCCTTGGGCGGCGTCGTTTCGGCGGGATCGAAATTGTTGCCGGCCGACGGATCGAACCCCGCGTCAAACCGGCGCGCGAGCTCGGCATAATATTCGCCGAGGCACCACCGCGCATCGGCGCCGGCCGCTGGCTCCGGTTCGACAGTGACCGACGAGGCGCGCAGCAGCCGCTCGACTTCCGCCATCGCCGCGACAAGTCGGGTCCTTTGCGACGGATTGAGCGGCTCAAGCAGGCCAGACGCGAGCTGGTCCGACAGCCGGTCATACGCCGCGAACTCTGCCTCGCCCTTCGGGGTCAGACGCGCCAGGCGCGCCCGCGCGTCCGCCCCGTCCCGCGACAGCTCGATCGCACCCTGCCCTTCGAGCGATCGCATCAGCCGGCTGAGGTAGCCGGAGTCGAGACCGAGCCGCTGGCGCAGCGCCTGCAAACCGGCTTCGCCCGACAGTCCGATTTCGAACAGCACCCGCGCCTCGCCCAGCGGCCGGCCACGCGACAGGTAGCTGTCCTCAAGAACGCCGATCCGCTTGGTGACGAGGCGGTTGAAGCGTCTGACCTGATCGATGTCGTTCGGATCCATTACCTGACTTTAGTCAGGTAAATTAGTGCAAGCAAGACCGGCGGATTGTCAGCAAGCTCACCCGCGTCCCACAAACGGCATCTTGGTCGCCATCACGGTCATGAACAGTACGTTCGAGGCCAGCGGCAGGTTGGCCATGTGCAGCACAGCGTCGGCGACATGCTGCGGGTCCATGGTCGCCTCGATGGCGATGTCGCCATTGGCCTGCGGCACGCCCTTGGTCATCGGCATCGCCATCTCGGTCAGCGCGTTGCCGATGTCGATCTGGCCGCAGGCGATGTCGAAGGGGCGGCCGTCGAGCGCTATCGTCTTGGTCAGGCCGGTAATGGCGTGCTTGGTCGACGTGTAGGGAACGGATCCGGGGCGCGGAGCATGTGCCGAGATGGATCCGTTGTTGATGATCCGCCCGCCCATCGGCGTCTGATGCCGCATCATGCCGAACGCGGCGCGCGCGCAGAGGAAGGAGCCGGTCAGGTTGACGTCGACGACGTTCTGCCAGACCTCGACCGGGATCTCGTCGATCGGCATGCCCTTGGAGCCCATGCCGGCATTGTTGAACAGCATGTCCAGCCGGCCGAACTCGGACTTGATCCGCGCGAACAGGCTGTCGACCTCGGCGGCCTTCGTGACGTCGCACGCGACAGCAAGCGCCCTGCCCTTGGTGGCCCCGGCCTTGGCGATCGCCTCGTCCAGCTTCTCCTGGCGGCGTCCGGTCAGCACCGTGTGCCACCCATCCTTCAGCAGGGCGGCGGCCACGGCGGCGCCGATGCCCGTTCCGGCGCCGGTAACGAGCGCGATACGGTTGGTCATGCGAATTCTCCTCCAGAATGGAGGCGGAAAATTGCAGATGCGGGCGGGAGAGGCAAGCAGCCAGCAGCGCGTGAACCGCTCTGACAAAAAGGGCGGTCATTGGCGACCGCCCAGTTTAGGATCCGCTTGGGAGGATATAGCTGATCCGATGGTTAAGATTACGACACGAACCTTAACCGAAGCTTAACGCCGTCGATGCTCAGCCGAGAAACGGAAGAAAGGGCCGACCCATCAGCGCCTCGGCGAAAGTATAGGCGACGAAGGCAGCGAAGACGGCCGAGAATATCCGCACCGGCGTCGTGTTGTCCGGTCCGACGAGTTGCGCGGAAACGAGACCGAAGGCCGGAATGAAATGCATCGCATGGGTCGCGAAGAAGTGCGCCACCCTGAGGTCGCCGCCGTCGCGCGCCCAGCCGATCAGGGCAAGGCTGCCGGCGTCCGTTGGCGCGCCGCCGACCCAGTGCCCGCCCATCGAGCTCATCGTGCCGGCGGTGATCAAGGTGAGCGGCAGGACCAGGACCAGACCGAGGACGAGGCTTTCCTTCACGGCGGGCGACAGCCCGGTGGCTGCGTTGCGCCGGATCTGCAGGGCATAGACCGTCGACAGCGACGTCAGGATCACCGCCGCGATGCCCATCAGGCCATAGATTGCGCCACCGAGCGGCGTCTGGCTGAAATGCGACGGAATGGCCATCGCTGCCGCGCCGCCGATCCACAGCATCTCGGCGACGATCGCAACGACGACAACGGCCGCGTAGGCGCGATACCAGCGCTTGCCCGTCGTGCCGGCCGGCAGGAAACGCGCAAAGAACACCAGCGTCAGGACGTAGACGCCAAGCGCAAACTCGAACTTCAGCGGCTTGTCCCAGACATTGATGCCCTGGAACAGGCGTTGATCGACGAGCGCCGCGAAGGCGGTCGGCAGCATGGCGATCAAGAGCAGCGCGCCGAGATCGAACAGGCGGGGTTCGTGGGCGCGGAACGATCTCAGACCAGCAAGCATGCCGGACGTCGGACGTGACATGTGAGTGGCGACAAGGGCGGACATGGTGGCGGTCCTTCGCTGAGTTCGAGATATCAGGCCGCAAGCGGCGACGGGTTGCGCAGCCGCACGGCACGGATGGCGCTGAAGATCAGGAAGCCGACCGGACCGAACAGGAAGGTCAGCACGAGGCAAGGGGCGACCAGGATGAACGAGACCCCTTCGGCACGGGCGGTGCGGGCGATCCAGGCGCCGACGAAGAGGTCGAACGCGAGGTAGTGCAGCCAGCCGGCCAGCAGCATTTCCCGGGTCTGGAACAGCAATTCGACATTGGCGAGCGTATCGAAGCCGCCCTGCGCTCCTGCCCAGAAAGCAAGGATGAGGCCGGCATAGGCGACTGACAGCAGCAACGGAATGACGGTTGATGCGATCGTGTCGGAGAGGCGCGGAATGAACGGGCTGGCCAGCAGCGCCACCCAGCCGGCGACGGCGGTCATGTTGGCGATCGGGAAAAGTGCATCGGGGTTCATGTCGGTTCCTCTCCAGATATTTACATCGTCAAGATCGAGGATGCCGAACGCGCTTTACGCTGTCAAGATTTAATTTTACGATGTCAAGATTGTGATCTCGCCTCGGGAAGGCTACATCTGGCGGGAAGCAAGCGAGAGATTCGGGAGGCATCCCAGTGGACCAACGCGACCCGCCGGCTGCCGATGCAGCCGAGCCGCAGAAACACGCCTACCACCACGGCGACCTGCGCGGCGCGCTGCTGCGCGCGGCGGAGGAGGAACTGACCGAGAAGGGGATGGAGGGCTTCACGCTGCGCGGCTGCGCCAAGCGGGCGGGCGTGTCGCACGCGGCCCCGGCGCATCACTTCAAGGATGCCAACGCGTTGCTGACCGAGCTTGCCGCCGTGGGATTTTCCCGCTTCGTGGCCGCGATGCGGCTGCGCCAGTCCCAGGCGGGCGACGATCCGCGCTGGCGGCTTGTCAATGCCGGACTGGGCTACATCGATTTCGCCAAGGCCAACCCGGCGCTGTTCCGGCTGATGTTCTCGTCGTTCCGGCCGGATTTCGAGACGACGACGCTGCAATCCGAGGCGTCCACCGCGTTCAACCTGCTGGTCGACTCCATTGGAGCGGTGCGCGGAGCGTCGCCGCGCGAGGATCCGGCGCTGATGCGCGATGTCGCCGCGACCTGGTCGGTCGCGCACGGACTGGCGGACCTCGTCCTTTCGAACCGGATGAAGTTCCTCGACGCCATATCCGGCGGCGACCTCGAGGGGCTCTACGCGGACATCATCAGCAGGTCGATGCCGCGCAAGCCGACCGACGCGTCGTGACGCGCCGGCCGGGCTCGGTAATCAGGCGGGAACCTTCGCGGCCGACACGGTCGCCTCGACATGGTCGACAAGCGCGTCGGGGAGCTTCAGCCGGCCAGCCAGCATGTCGAGATAGCCGCGCTCGGCGCGTGTTTCCGGATCGATTGCCAGCCGCGAGGCGGTGTAAAGCTCGACCTTCTGCGCGTCGGTCTGCGCGGCGGCGACCAGTTCGTCGAGGTTGAACGGACGTTCGAGTTCGGCGGCGAGGAACTGCGACGCCTCGGTGTCGATGCCGGCGAGCTTCACCCGGTCGCCAATCCTGGCGCGCTCGGCGTCGTCGATGTGGCCGTCGGCGCGGGCGGCGAGGATCATCGCCCGCACCAGCGTCAGCGCGAATTCGGCCTCGCCCTGCGGCGCCTGCGACGGGTGAAAGCTGGTGTCGGAGGGCGGCGGCAGCAGTTCGGGACCCTGCCGCGCGGCCTCGGCCGGCTGGTTGCCTTGCTGGTAATTCTGGTACGCCTTGTAGGCGAGGCCGGCAATGGCCGCGAGGCCGCCTGCCTTCAGCGCGGTGCCGGTGATGGCGCGGCCTGCGCCGGTGCCGAGCAGGACGGCGGCGATGGCGCCGGTGGCGATCGGATTGTTGCGGGCGAGATCGACGGCTTGGCCGGCCTTGTCGCGTACTGTCCCCTGCCCGCCCGGGACCTGGGAACCGAGAAGATCGTCGAGCAGTTTCTTCGGGTCGAACATGGGCTCTCCTGAAAAATGGCCAGCTTTGGCCGGTCGCTTCCGCCGTCCGTGAGGTAGGCAGGCGATGGCGACATTGCAATGACGGCGGGAGGATTAGTCGCTTCGCTGGCCGATGTGGCGCGCCTGGCCGCGGCGCGCGGCGAGCTCGACCTGGCGCTGCCGCTCGGCGTAGCGGGCACGGTCGTCGTCGGTCCGGCTGTCGTAGCAGTGCGGGCAGGATATCCCCGTCGCGAAGCGGGGCGATGCGCGGTCGTCGTCGGTGATCGGATGGCGGCAGGCGCGGCAGAGTTCCGCCTCGCCCTCCTCCAGCCCATGCCGCACCGACACGCGCTCGTCGAAGACGAAGCACTCGCCTTCCCAGAGGCTGGCCCCGGCCGGCACGTCTTCCAGATATTTCAGTATGCCGCCCTTGAGATGATACACGTCGTCGATGCCGAGCGAGCGGACATAGGCGGTCGCCTTCTCGCAGCGGATGCCGCCGGTGCAGAACATCGCTATCCTGCGGCCCTCGAGCGCGGCGCGGTTGTCGATGACCCAATCCGGAAACTCGCGGAAGGTTCTGGTGTCGGGATTGACGGCGCCCTTGAACGTGCCGATCGCCACCTCGTAGTCGTTGCGGGTGTCGACGACGATCGTGTCCGGATCGGCGATCAGCGCGTTCCAGTCGCCGGCCTCGACATAGGTTCCCGCACCGCTCAAGGGATCGATGTCCGGCTGGCCCATGGTGACGATCTCGGTTTTGAGCCGGACTTTCAGCCGATGAAACGGCAGTTCGGAGGCCCGGCTGAACTTCAGCTCGAGATCGGCGAAGCCGAGTTCGCCGAGCCGTTCGACAAGCGCGTCGATCGCGGCGTCGGACCCCGCGACGGTGCCGTTGATGCCCTCATGAGCGACGAGCAGCGTGCCCTTGATGCGCTGTCCGCAACAGAACGAGGCCAACGCCTGGCGCACCGACTCAGGGTCGGCAAGCCGCTGGAACCGGTAGAGCGCGGCGACGCGGAACGGTTTTTCGGAGGTGGACAGATTCATCGCCAAAGCCGGTATATTTTCCGTGTGGCCATTTCAAGCAGGATGCAATTTCAACGGTTTGTCCCGCCGCGGTCGCGGTCCTTCCTCGTAATTCCATCAACGTCCCACTCGCCGCGCGCACACTGTCCCGACCAAAACGGGAGACGATGGATGTTCAGTGACGAGACCAGGATGGAAATCGAGCGTGTGGCCGACAGAATCGGCGTCGAACGTGCGGCGCTGCTGGCGATCGCGGAGGTGGAATCGGCGGGAAAGGCATTCGCGACCGTCGGAGGCCGGAAAGAGCCGCTGATCCGCTTCGAGGGACACTATTTCGACCGCCGCGTACCGGTCGAGAAGCGGGCGGCGGCACGCGCGGCGGGCCTGGCCGATCCGAAGGCCGGCGCGGTCAGGAACCCGGCCTCGCAGGCGGCGCGGTGGGCGTTGCTGGCGCGGGCCGCCGCGATCGACCACAAGGCGGCGCACGAATCCGTGTCGTGGGGAGTTGGCCAGGTGATGGGCGCGCATTGGGCGTGGCTGGGCTATGCCGATGTCGACGCGCTGGTGGCCGAGGCCCGCGCCGGCGTCGGCGGACAGGCCGCGCTGATGGCGCGCTACATCGACGAGGCTGGACTGACGGGCGCGATCCGCAGGCGCGACTGGCCAGCATTCGCCCGCGGCTACAATGGCCCCGACTACAAGCGTCATGGCTATGACCGCAGGATCGCAGCGGCGCATGCAAAGTATGCGGGCGCGCCGCCATCCCGACCGGTCGCGGGTCCGGCGGCGCTCAGAGCCGGAACCCGGGGCGACGCGGTCCGCGTCCTTCAGGCAGGGTTGACTCAGGCCGGATACCCTGTCGGACAGGACGGCATCTTCGGCGGCGAGACCGAGCGGGCCGTGCGTGCCTTCCAGCAAGCCCGGAACCTTGCCGTCGACGGTATCGCCGGCCCAGCGACAGTCGCCGCGCTGGACGGCGCGTGGCGGGATCGTACGGCGGCGCGCGGCTTCTGGCCCTGGTTCGGCGCCTGGCTGGGGGCGATGTGGAAGGGCGACTGATGGACTTGGCCAGCGTCCTCTGCTAGGCGCAAGGTGATCAGGCGAGATAGGGGATGCGCAACGGATGGCCCAAAAGACCGAGCTGCTTCTGCCCGTCATGACCGGCCAGCCGGTGATCCCCGTCATCAAGATTTCGAGGCTTGCCGACGCCGTGCCACTGGCGCGCGCGCTGGCCCGCGGCGGATTGAAGGCAATCGAGATCACGCTCCGCACCCCGGTCGCGCTGGATGCGATCCGGCTGGTTGCGGCGGAAGTGGAAGAGGCAGTCACCGGCGCCGGCACGATCCTGAACCGCAAGCATTTCGAGGGCGCGGTGGAGGCCGGAGCGGAATTCATCGTCAGCCCCGGCCTGACGCCGCAGCTGGTCGCCGCGGCCGACGAGAGCGATGTGCCGCTGCTGCCGGGCTCGGTGACGTCGAGCGAGATCATGACCGCGCTGGAGGCTGGCTACTCGCTGCTGAAGTTCTTCCCTGCCGAACAGGCAGGCGGCGCGCAATATCTGAAGTCGCTCTCCTCGCCGCTGGCCGGGGTGCGCTTCTGCCCGACGGGCGGCATCACCGAGAATAACGCGCCGACCTATCTCGGCCTGCCGAACGTGCTCTGCGTCGGCGGCTCATGGGTCGCACCGGACGAACTGGTCGCCGACGGCAAGTGGGCGGAGATCGAAGCGCTTGCAAGGCAGGCGTCGAAGATCGGCAAAGCCTAAGCATCCCGCAAAGTCAGAGCGTGGCCGACCGGGGCGACCGCGCCCCGGACTGCGTCAGTTCGTCTTGAACTTCGCCACCGACAGGAAGGTCACGGCCTTGCCTGTGAACCGCTGCGGGTCGGGCGCGGAGGCAACCTGCTGGAATCCGGCGGTGTAGACCTCGCTCGGCGCAGAACGCAACGTGCTGACGGCGAACGCCTTGCCGTCCGGCTTGCTGCGCGGCAGCGGGACGACCGTGGTGTTGGCCAGCGCGCGGCTGACGGTCGCGGTCTCGACAGGAACCGAGACAGGCTTCGGGTCGGGACGGCTGTCCGACGACACCGGCTTCGAAGACTTGGGCGTCGTCGTCGGTCCGGCAATCACGGCCGCGACCGGGTCGCCGCCCTTGGCGCGCAGCGCGTCACGCGGGCTGGCGGGCTTCGCGCCAGTCGCCTGGGCATCGGTCACGTCCGCGGACGGCCCCGGCGAAGCGAGCGCGGCGAGGACGACAGGCCGCGACTGAGGCAGCGGAATCCCGCCATTCTCGCGGGCCAGCACGGTTTCGATGGCGAGTTCGCCGGCCGATGCCGGATCCTGGCCGGCAATCGCATTGACGGGCACGCCGGCGGCGGCATCCGCGATCTGCGTCGCGGCAGGCGTATAGGCCGGCCGCGGCAGCGGGATCGGCACGTTCTCGACAACGGCGACCGGCTCCTCTACGGGAGGCTGCTCGACCAGAGAGGCGACAGCCGGACCGACATCGGTCGACGGACGCGGTGCGAACATCGGGGTCGGGACATCACGCAGCGGCAGAGCGGCAATGATCGTCGAGGCGGACTGCGGCGGCTCGGGCGCGGCCGCTGGAGCGGTTTCGATCGGTTCCTCGCGAGCGGGACCGGAGGCCACCGCCACGGACTGCTTCGGCGTCGGCGTCGAATCGCCGAAATTGCCGCCGGTCTCTTCTTCCTCGTCGGCGCCGCCGCCAAACAGCGCGGACAGGAACCCGCCGCTGCGCTTTGTCGTCTCGGCGCTGGCGAGCGCGATCCCGGCGCCCTTGCGCTTCTGGTAGGAGGCCACCGCCTGGTCATACCCGGGAAGCGGCTTGCCGTCGCTCGGCACGTGCATCGTCTTGCCGTTCGGGAACACCGCAGCGAGTTCCGACCGGCTCATCTTCGGCCAATGGCGGACATTGCCGACGTCGAGATGGACGAAAGGCGAGCCGGAGCGCGGATAGTAGCCGACACCGCCGCCCTGGACGCGCAGTCCGGCGTAGCGCAGATCCTTGAGCTTCACGCCTGGAATGAAGAAGTCCATCGCCTTGCCCAGCATGTGCTGGCTCTTCTCGGCGACGCCGCGGCCGCGCTTGCGCAGCATGGAATTGGTCGCCGGCGACCGGTAGGCGGAAACGACATGAATATAGTCGCGCGCGCCGGTCGAACGATAGACCTCCCATACGAGATCGAACAGGCGGGGGTCCATCTTGGTCGGCTCGTTGCGCCGCCAGTCGCGCAGGAAATTGTTGAGCTGCTTCAGGCCGGACGGCAGGAACTTGCCGTTCTTCTTGTAGGTGATCTCGGCTTTTTCGCGGGTGTGCAGGTAGTAGAGCTTCAGCGTGCGCGTTTCGGCGCTGGCGAGCGGCGCTGTCGCAAGGAAACAGGTCGCCGCCAGCAGCAAGCCGGCCAGCCACCTATGCCAAACAAGAAGCCCCGTGTCCCGTCGTTCTTGGGGTCGTTCGATCCTGGTCAAATCGCCTCGCCTTATCGGCTGATGGTTGGTCCCCGCGGATGATTTCGCGAGCTGTTCAAGCTCACAAGTATCATGCCTAATGGTTAATCACCGCTTAGTGAAGCGCAAATGCGGTCACACAATGGCAACAAGTTGGCGGGACGCAGCGTCAGCCGGACGTGGTAAACGAAAGACTGAGACCCGAAAAGGGCGCTCGTCAGAGCGCCAGAGAGCCCGTCGACGGCCGGCCCTCGTCCGGATCGATGCCATGCTCCTTGAGCTTGCGGTAGAGCGTCGAGCGGCCGATTCCCAGCCGCCGCGCGACCTCGCTCATCTGACCGCGGTAGTGCTCGATGGCGAGGAGGATCATTTCCAGTTCGACATCGGCAAGCGTCCGCACGTTCCCGCCGTCGTCGAGGGCCCGGACGATGCCGAATCGGCCCGAGAGGCCGCTTTCCATTGCATCTGTCCTCGTCGGAACCGGCAGGGCATGGTCGGGAATTGCTGCCACAGGCGGCTTGTCGGCGGCCAACCGTTCGAAATCGATGCCGTCGACCTCGACGCGGATCTGCGGAAAATCGTCGGGCGTCAAGATGTCGCCGTCGGCCAGCACGACGGCCCGGAACACCGCGTTCTCGAGCTGGCGGATGTTGCCCGGCCAGTCATAGGCCGACAGCATGGCCAGCGCTCGCGGCGAGATGCCGGACACTTTGCCGCGGTGCTCCTTCAGCGAGATCTGCCGGATGAAATGGGCGACGAGCGCCGGAATGTCGTCGCGCCGGTCACGCAACGGCGGCACGAAAATCGGAAAGACATTGAGGCGGTAGAACAGATCCTCGCGGAACTGCCCGTCCTTGACGCGCTGCAGCAGGTTGCGGTGCGTCGCGGAGATCAGCCTGATGTCGACCTTCTGCGATCCGCGGCCGCCAACGGTCTCGATCTCGCCGTCCTGCACCGCGCGCAAGAGCTTGACCTGGACTTCGAGCGGAAGATCGCCGATCTCGTCAAGGAAAAGGGTGCCGCCATTGGCCTCGACGAACTTGCCGGCATGCTTTTCCGTCGCGCCGGTGAACGCGCCCTTCTCGTGGCCGAACAGGATGCTCTCGACGAGGTTGTCGGGAATGGCGCCGCAGTTGACGGTGACGAATGACTTCGACCTGCGGTCGCCGGAGCCCTGGATCGCACGGGCGACCAGCTCCTTGCCGGTGCCCGATTCGCCTTCGATCAGAATGGGAATGTTGGACGCGGCGGCCTTCTGTCCGAGCCGCACGACGCGTTCCATCGTCGGGCTTGACGTGATCATGTCGCGGAAGGTCAGTGTCCCAGTGGGCTGGCGCTTCGTCTGGCGCGCCTCGCCCTCCAGTGCCTCGACCTTGAGCGCGTTGACGATGGCGGTGCGCAGCCGTTCGGGCGCCACGGGCTTGACGACGAAATCGAACGCCCCGGCGCGCATCGCGGCGACGACCGATTCGATGCCGCCCTGGGACGTCTGGACGATGACGGGCGCGGGGTTGTCGCGTTGCCGCAGCCGCGCCAGCACGTCCAGCCCGCCGATGCCTGGCATGACCAGATCGAGCACGACGGCGGAAATCTCGCGCCCCTGCGGGCCATCGAGAGCGGCAAGCCCCTCCTCCCCACCTGACGCCAGAATGGTGCGGTAGCCGAACTTGGTCAGCGCTGCATCGACAAGCCGGCGTTGGACCGGGTCGTCATCGACGACGAGTACGGCGCTGCTGGCAATCGACACCTGCGATCGCGGGGACGTGATCTGGTTCATTATGGATCATCCTGGCACAGGCTCCTAAACAACCGCTCAACAAACCCGGTATACGAATGCTTTAGCCGGGGTTACGAATGCGCCCGAACGAGCAGGACAGGACCGAAGCATGAACTGGACTTTCCATCGCGAGACCGCCCGCCATTTCCCCGCGGCCTCATCCGCGCGAGCGGCCGGCACGCTGGGCGGCCTGCCCGAATGGAACCTGACAGACCTCTATCCGTCGATGGATGGGCCGGAGCTGGCGGTCGACCTGGCCCGTGCGGCCGCCGACGCCAGCGAGTTTGAACGGCGCTGGAAGGGCCGCCTGGCAACGGAAGCAGGCAACCCGGACTCTCATGCGCTTGGCGAGGCCATGGCCGAGTATGAGGCGCTGGAAGAACTGATCGGCCGCATCATGTCCTATGCTGGCCTGGTCTATGCCGGCGATACATCCGACCCGAAGCGCGCCAAGCTCTATGGCGACGTGCAGGAGAAGATGACCGATGCGAGCGCGCGCATGCTGTTCTTCGCGCTGGAACTGAACAAGATCGACGACGATCTCGTGAGCGGGGCGCTCGACCGCGATCCGGGCTTCGGCCACTACCGCCCCTGGATCGTCGACCTGCGCAAGGACAAGCCGTACCAGCTCGAGGACCGGGTCGAGCAATTGTTCCACGAGAAGTCGGTGACCGGCCGCGGCGCCTGGAACCGGCTGTTCGACGAGACGATGACGAGCCTTCGCTTCAGCGTCGACGGCGAGGAACTGACGCTCGAGCCGACGCTGAACATGTTGCAGGACGCTGATCCGGCAATCCGGCGCAAGGCGTCGGAGGCGCTCGCCGCAACGTTCAAGCAGAACCTGCGCATTTTCACCCTGATCACCAACACGCTCGCAAAGGACAAGGAGATCTCGGACCGCTGGCGGGGCTTCGAGGACATCGCGGATTCGCGCCATCTGGCAAACCGCGTCGAGCGGAGCGTCGTCGACGCGCTGGCGAGCGCAGTGCGCGACGCCTATCCGCGCCTGTCGCACCGCTACTACGCCATGAAGGCGAAGTGGCTCGGCATGGACAAGATGAACAACTGGGACCGCAACGCGCCGCTGCCCGACACGCCGCAGACGATTATCGGCTGGGACGAGGCCAAGAACACGGTGCTCTCGGCCTACCACCTGTTCTCACCCGACATGGCCGAGATTGCCCGCCAGTTCTTCGACAGGAACTGGATCGACGCTGCGGTCCGTCCCGGCAAGGCGCCGGGCGCCTTCGCGCACCCGACAGTGCCGTCGGCGCATCCCTACGTGCTGCTCAACTACATGGGCAAGCCGCGCGACGTGATGACCCTGGCGCATGAACTCGGTCACGGCGTTCACCAGGTCTTGGCGGGCGGCCAAGGCGCGCTGATGGCCTCGACGCCGCTGACGCTGGCCGAGACCGCCTCGGTCTTCGGCGAGATGCTGACCTTCCGCTCGCTGCTCGACCGCACCCGCGACCGCCGCGAGCGCAAGGCGATGCTGGCGCAGAAGGTCGAGGACATGATCAACACGGTGGTCCGTCAGATCGCCTTCTACGAGTTCGAGCGAAAGCTTCACACGGAGCGCAAGAGCGGCGAACTGACCTCGGACAGGATCGGCGAGCTGTGGCTGGAGGTGCAGGCGGAGAGCCTGGGGCCGGCGATCGCGATCCAGCCCGGTTACGAGACGTTCTGGACCTACATCCCGCACTTCATCCATTCGCCATTCTACGTCTACGCCTATGCGTTCGGCGACTGCCTGGTGAACTCGCTCTACGCGGTCTACCAGAACGCCGAATCCGGCTTCCAGGACAAGTACTTCGACATGCTGCGGGCCGGCGGCACCAAGCACCATTCCGAGCTGCTGGCCCCCTTCGGCCTCGACGCTTCGGACCCGGAATTCTGGGCCAAGGGCCTGGCCGTGATCGCGGGGCTGATCGACGAGCTGGAGGCGATGGAGGACTGAGCGCGCTTGGCGGATTGTCAGCTTCGCGCTAAACTCAGGGCAGAGGACGAGCGCCATGAACATTCCGCTGAAGAAGCATCAGGCTGACTGGATCGCCGAACAGGTGAGTTCCGGCCGCTACCAGACTGAACTCGAAGCCATCGAGGACGCTATCGCTGCGCAGATGCGTGAGGATGAGGCCGAATGGCAAGCGACGCGCGAAAGAATGCGCGAACGGTTGCGCCAGGGCCAAGAGGACATCGAGCACGGGCGCGTCGTTGTCGCGGATGACGCGTTCTGGGACGACATCCATGCCCGCATCGACCGGGTGGCCGCAACCAAGCAAGCATGACCACGCGCGTCGTTTTCACAGAAGGCGCACGGGAAGATCTGCGAAGGATAGCCGAGCACATAGCGACCGACAGTCCCAAGCGCGCCCGTTCGTTCGTTGCCGAATTGCGGTCCCGGTTGGAAGCCAAGCTTTCGGCATTTCCCGCCAGCGGCCCGGCCATAGGCAATTGCCGCTACTCGGTTCTTGGCCGATATGTTGCGATCTACCAGACGCCCAACGAGCAGCGCTCGGTTCGCGTCATCATGGTCACCGAGGGTCATCGCGACTGGCGGCGAATGATCGAGGACATGACCTGACACAGCCCCTCCCCACTCCCTATGACGGCTCGTCGCCGCTGTTCACGATCAGCATGAAGCCGATTGATCCGGCGGGCTGGATCGCGCCAGGACCGGACTTGGAGCGTATGCTCGCCGAAAAGGACCGGCTGAATCGCGAAATCCCCGACAAGGTGTTCGTGGAGGAGGCCGGCACGCGTGCGGCGCAGGCGGAACTGCTGGAACTGCTGTCGGGCCACCTGCTGCAGGCACAGCCGGAAACCTATCGCCGGGACGGCCGATTCATCGTCATTGGCGGCAGCCGCCGCGTCGATCTTGCCGACAGTGACCGCCCGCCCCTGCTGACGGCCGCCGGCCTTGTCGCCGACGATCTGCTGATCATGCGCCGGAACGAGACCGGCTGGCGGCTGGTCGCCGCATCGCTGTGCTTCCCGTCGTCATGGAAGCTGTCGGAAAAATTCGGACGGCCGCTGCAGGAGATCCACAATCCGGTGCCGGGCTTCGGCGAAGGGACGCGCACCGCGGCGATGATCCAGCGCATCTTCGACAATCTGCAGCGCGGACAGCCGGCCATCCGGTGGAACTGGTCGCTCCAATCCGACCTGACGCTCTACAAGCCGCTGTCGTCGATCCAGCGCGACGAGCGTGCAGCCGCGAAGCCGCCGCGCTTTGCCAATGGCGCGGCCTCGACCTTCATCCGCGTTGAACGGCAGACACTTCGGAAGCTGCCGGTGTCGGGCGACATCGTCTTCACCATCCGGATCAATCTCGACCCGATGCTGGCTCTGGCGGCGCATCCAGACCGCGCGCGGCTGGCGGCGGGATTGGCTGGACAGCTCGCGTCGCTCGATGCAGCGCAGATCGACTACAAGGGTTTTGGCGCGGATCGCGACAGGCTGATCGCCGACCTCGAGCAGATCGCCGCCGGGTAACCCTGTCCGCTCAAATCGCTTTCCCCTTTATTGTGACAGGTTAATATGATTTGACCCTGAGGCGGCCGAAAAGGCCGGAAATCGAGGAGTTTTTCGAGAATGGCAGAACAGAACTGGCCGATCTACGGCGAAATCAGCGGCCCTGTGGTGATGATCGGCTTCGGCTCGATCGGACGTGGCACGCTTCCCCTGATCGAGCGCCATTTCAAGTTCGACAAGTCGCGCATGACGGTAATCGACCCAATCGAGGAGAACCGCAAGCTGCTCGACGAGCGTGGCATCGCCTTCGTCAAGGACCATGTCACCAAGGCCAACTACAAGAAGCTCCTGACGCCGCTCTTGACCAAGGGCGGCGGCCAGGGCTTCTGCGTCAACCTGTCGGTCGACACCGGCTCGGTCGACCTGATGCGGCTCTGCCGCAAGCTGGGCGTGCTCTACATCGACACGGTGGTCGAGCCCTGGCTCGGCTTCTACTTCGACACCAAGGCCGACAATGCCAGCCGCACCAACTATGCTTTGCGCGAGTCCATGCTGGAGGAGAAGCGCAAACGCCCCGGCGGAGCGACCGCGGTTTCGACCTGCGGCGCCAATCCCGGGATGGTCTCGTGGTTCGTCAAGCAGGCGCTGGTCAATCTAAGCAAGGATCTCGGCATCGAGTTCGAGGAACCGGCGACGACGGACCGCGAGGGCTGGGCCAAGCTGATGAAGAAGGCCGGCGTCAAGGGCGTGCATATCGCCGAGCGCGACACCCAGCGCACCAAGAAGCCGAAGCCGCTCAACGTGTTCTGGAACACCTGGTCGGTCGAAGGCTTCATCTCGGAGGGCCTGCAGCCGGCGGAACTCGGCTGGGGAACGCATGAAAAGTGGATGCCGAAGAACGCCAGGGAGCACAAGCACGGCTCCAAGGCCGCGATCTTCATCGAACAGCCAGGCGCGAATACCCGCGTCCGCACCTGGTGCCCGACGCCTGGCCCGCAATATGGATTCCTGGTCACCCACAACGAAGCGATCTCCATCTCGGATTTCTTCACGGTGACGAACAAGAAGGGCAAGGTGACCTACCGGCCGACCTGCCACTACGCCTACCACCCCTGCAACGACGCGGTTCTGTCGCTGCACGAGATGTTCGGCGCGGCCGGCAAATCGCAACCGGTGCACCACGTGCTCGACGAAAACGAACTGGTCGACGGAAGCGACGAACTGGGCGTGCTGCTCTACGGCCACGACAAGAACGCATACTGGTATGGGTCGCAGCTCACGCTCGACGCGGCCCGCAAGCTGGCGCCATATCAGAACGCAACAGGGATGCAGGTCACCTCGGCGGTGCTGGCGGGCATGGTCTGGGCGATCGAGAATCCGCAGGCCGGTATCGTCGAGGCAGACGAGATGGACTATCGCCGATGCCTTGAGGTTCAGAGCCCCTATCTGGGGCCGGTCAACGGCCACTACACGGATTGGACGCCGATCGATGGCAGGCCGGGACTCTTCCCGGAGGACATCGACACCAAGGACCCGTGGCAGTTCCGAAACATATTGGTACGGTAATGCCGGGTAACGTCATGGTCTTGCTTTCGCCGGGATAACGCGCGATGCAAGGGGAAGAGTGGGGACTCATGACAGGAGCGTCCTTGATGCTGAATGCTCGCAAGACCTTTGCCATTTCGCCGCTCGTCGGCATCCTTGCGCTGACCGGGTGCCAGATGAGCGGGCCGGGTCCTGCGCCGATCGCGCGGCAGCCGACCGGCGTCGAGGGCGAATGGCTGAGCACCGATGGCGTCGCCATGTCGCGCTTCACCGGCGGGGCCTTCGAGACCCTGGCGGTCGACACCGGCAACAAGCTCGCGACCGGCTCCTACCGCTATGCCGATGCCAGGACCATCGAGATCTCCGTCACGTCGATCATTCGCCAGACGACCTCCAGCGTGAATTGCGCGCTGGTCACCGCTCAGCAGCTGAATTGCACCTCGTCCGGCGGCCAGCAGTTCGTTCTGGTGCGCAAGCAAACTGGCGCCGTCTGAAGCCAGGCCTGATCCGAGGACGGCATTCCGATGATCGTCTTCGCGGCCATCGCTTTTCTGGCGATAGCGATCCTTCCGCAAGTTTGGGTCGGCTGGACGATCAGGCGTCATGCCGCCGACCGGCCTGACCTCCAAGGCACCGGCGGGGAGTTGGCCCGGCATCTCCTCAACCGTTTCGATCTCGCCAATGTAAAGGTCGAGACGACGGACAAGGGCGACCACTACGACCCGGACGCGAAAGTCGTCCGGCTGCTGCCGCAGCACTTTGAGGGTCGTTCGCTGTCGGCAGTCGCCATCGCCACCCACGAGGTGGGGCACGCGATCCAGGATGCGCATGGCGAGCGGGGCCTGAGAACGCGGCAGTCGCTGGCGAAACTCGCGGCGCAGACCGACCGCATCGCCTTCTGGTTCTTCATGGCGGCGCCCGTGCTTGGGATTCTCGCGCGTACGCCGCTGGCTTTCGCGGCGGTGGTCGGATTGGGGGTCGCGCTGCTGGCCGTCCGCGTGATCTTCAACCTCGTGATGCTGCCGGTCGAGTTCGACGCAAGTTTCGGCAAGGCGCTGCCGATTCTGAAGGACGGGAAATACCTCGACGATGGCGACATGCCGGCGGTCCGCAGCCTGCTGCGCGCGGCGGCGTTCACCTATGTCGCCGGCGCGCTGATTTCGATGGTCAACCTTGCGCGCTGGATAACGCTGCTGCGATAGTGTTCCCCAAAAGACTTCGGGAGGACGCATGCCGGATCATTTCGACGCGCTGGAAACGCGCGCGCCAGAGGCTCGAGAGGCGGACCTCTTCGCCCGCCTCCCCGCCTTCCTCGGGCGCGCCTGCGCCAGTGCGCCCGGCCTGCGCCGCTGGCTGGATGGCCATGACATCAGCGCCATCGCCGACCGGGCGGCACTTGCCGCCCTGCCCGTGTTGCGCAAGGCCGAGCTGATGGCGTTCCAGCAGGCCGATCCCCCCTTCGGCGGCTTTGCCGACGTCGCGCAGCTCAAGGGAAACCGGGTATTTCTGTCGCCCGGGCCGCTTTGGGAGCCACAGGCGTCGGGGGCGGACCCGTGGCAGGCGGCCCGCGCGTTCTTCGCGGCCGGCGTCCGCGCCGGCGACATCGTCCACAATGCCTTCGCCTATCACATGACGCCCGGCGGCTTCATCCTGGACGAAGGCGCGCGGGCGCTTGGCTGCACGGTCTTTGCTGCCGGCACCGGCAATACCGAGATGCAGGTCGACGCCGCGGCCGGCCTGAAACCCACCGTCTATTCCGGCACGCCCGATTTCCTGAAGGTGATGCTGGACAAGGCTGCCGAGATGGGCCGCGACCTGTCGTCGATCCGTACCGGCCTGGTGTCCGGCGGCGCGCTGTTTCCGTCGCTGCGGCAGGAATACCGCGCGCGCGGTGTCAACGTGCTGCAATGTTACGCCACCGCCGAGTTCGGCGTCATCGCCTACGAATCAGTCGGCCCCGACGGCGTTCCGCTCCCCGGCATGGTGGTCAATGAGGGCCTGATCGTCGAGATCGTCCGACCCGGCACGGACGACCCGGTGCCAGCGGGCGACGTCGGCGAAATGGTCGTCACCTCGTTCAACCCGGCCTATCCGATGATCCGCCTCGGCACGGGCGACCTGTCGGCGATCATTGCCGAACCGTCGCCCTGCGGCCGCACCAACCTGCGCATTGCCGGCTGGCTGGGCCGAGCCGACCAGCGCACGAAGGTGAAGGGAATGTTCGTCGATCCGAAGCAGATCGCCGACGTGCTCGGCCGGCACCGCGGCATCGTCAAGGGCAGGCTCGTCGTCACCCGCGACGGCGAGCGCGACGCGATGGCCCTGCATGTCGAGACGTCTCCGGGAATCGTGCCCGATCTTTCCGCCTTGGAGGCGACGCTGCGCGAGGTGACGAAGCTTGGTGGCAGCGTCGTTCTGGCGCCGGGCGGCAGCCTGCCCAACGATGGCAAGGTCATTGCCGACGAGCGCGACTACCGCGCCTGAAACGCCGTCCGAAACCGCTTGCATCCCGTTAATGCAGGTGTGAAATTGCCGTTTCTGAACTGAAATATCGCTGACACCTCGCTGCTCTACAGGGTGCAAGGCGAAACACGGGAGACACCAAACATGAAGCGAACAGCACTCATCGGAGCCCTGTCGGCCTCCGTCCTTGCCATGTCGACGGCCGCATCCTTCGCCGACTACACGCTGAACATTCTCCACATCAACGACTGGCACAGCCGGATCGAGTCGAACAACAAGTTCGAATCGACCTGCTCCGCTGAGGAAGAGGGCAAGGGCGAGTGCATCGGCGGCGCGGCGCGCCTCGTGACCGCTATCGCCGACCGGCGCAAGGCGCTCGAAGGCCAGAACGTCCTGCTGCTGAACGGCGGCGACAATTTCCAGGGCTCGCTGTTCTACGCGACCTACAAGGGCGCGGTCGAAGCCGAATTCCTGAACCTGATGAAGTTCGACGCCATGACGGTCGGCAACCACGAGTTCGACGACGGCGAGCCGGCGCTGAAGACTTTCCTCGACGCTGTCAAGTTTCCGGTTCTCAGCGCCAACGTGAAGGCCGCATCCGCGTCGACCATCGTCGACCGTATCAAGCCGTCGCTGGTTCTGGACGTCGGCGGCCAGAAGATCGGCATCGTCGGCGCGGTGACGACGGACACGCCCGAAATCGCGTCGCCCGGCCCGAACATCACCATCGAGGACGACATCGCCACGATCACCGCCGAGGTGAAGAAACTCGAGGCCGAGGGCGTCAACAAGATCATCGCGCTGACCCATGTCGGCTATCCGCGCGACAAGGAAATGATTGCCAAGATCCCGGGTGTCGACGTGGTCGTCGGCGGCCACTCGCACTCGCTGCTGTCGAACACCGACGCCAAGGCCGAAGGCCCGTATCCGACTATGATCGACAATCCCGGCGGCTACAAAGTTCCGGTGACACAGGCTGCCTCGTACTCGAAGTATCTCGGCGAGTTCCTGGTTACCTTCGATGATGCCGGCGTCGTCAAGGACGCCAAGGGCGACCCGCTGTTCCTCGACAATGCGATCAAGGCTGACGAGGCGGTTCTCGCCCGCATCAAGGAACTCGGCGCGCCGATCGAGGAACTGAAGAACAAGGAAGTCTCCGAGGCGACAGCCGCGATCGACGGCGACCGCAAGTCCTGTCGCGCCGTCGAGTGCTCGATGGGCAACCTGATCGCCGACGCGATGCTGGATCGCACCAAGGACCAGGGCGTGACCATCGCCATCCAGAACGGCGGCGGCATCCGCGCCTCGATCGACCAGGGCGTCATCACCATGGGCGAAGTGCTGACCGTGCTGCCGTTCCAGAACACGCTCGCGACCTTCCAGCTCAGCGGCAAGGATCTGAAAGATTCTATCGAAGCCGGCCTCTCCGAGATCGAGGAGGGCAAGGGCAAGTTCCCGCAGGTCGCCGGGCTGAAATATTCCTTCGACAAGTCTGTCGCGCCGAATGGCGGCCGGCTGAAGTCGCTGGAAGTGATGGACGGCGGCGCTTGGAAGCCGATCGACGAAGCCAAGACCTACACGATCGCCACCAACAACTTCGTCCGCGCCGGCGGCGATGGCTACAAGCTGTTCGCGTCGAATGCGCAGAACGCCTACGATTTCGGTCCGAGCCTTGAGCAGGTGGTCGCCGACTACCTGACCGCGAACCGTCCCTACACGCCGAAAATCGATGGCCGCATCACGGAAGTGGCCGCGACCGTCGCCGCGGCGCCTGCCGCCCCGGCGGCTGCGCCTGCCCCGGCCGCAACTCCGGCGCCGGCAGCAACGCCCGCGCCAGCGGCGGCACCCGCAGCAGCGCCTGCGCCCGCAGCGACGCCGGCGCCAGTGCCGGAGCTGCCGGCGGCGTCCAATGACATCGCGAACCAGCCGCCGAAGGTAGAGGCTCCGGCGGCGGCAGCCGCGCCGGCGGCCCCTGCTCCGGCAGCCGCTGCACCCGCAGCCCCCGCACCGGCCGCCGCAGCACCGGCACCCGCTGCCACTCCTGCACCAGCGGCGCCAGCCGTCGCCGCGGCGCCCGCAACGCCGGCGCCGGCGCCCGCCGCCAGCACGCACACCATCGTTGCCGGCGACAATTACTGGAACCTCGCCAAGCAGATCTATGGCGATCCGGAGAAGTGGCCGACCATCGCCGGCGCCAATGCGTTCAAGCCGGAGGCGCTGCCGATCGGCGGTACGCTGACGATCCCGCCCGCAAACTGATCCGTTCGCGGCCAGATCCGAAAGCCCGCCCTCCGCGCGGAGGGCGGGCTTTCGTCGTTTTGCCGCACGGGCGCCTGGCCGCTTTCCATTGAATTTGCCGGCCCACAAGCTAAGTGTCAGCGCGAGACGGAGTTGGGCATGAGCGTGACGGAACTGACGAAACCGGCGGAGCCTGTCGCGGCTGGCGTGTTGCCGTCCGGCCATCCAGCCGTGCGGCAAGGCAAGATCGGCATCATTCTCGTCAATCTCGGCACGCCGGACGGCACCGATTACGCGTCCATGCGGCGCTACCTCAAGGAATTCCTCTCCGACAAGCGGGTGATCGAGCTCAATCGCCTGATCTGGCAGCCGATACTGCACGCGTTCGTGCTGACGACCCGGCCGCAGAAGTCCGGCGAGAATTATCGCAAGATCTGGAATGTCGAGCGCGACGAGTCCCCGCTGCGCACGTTCACCCGGTCACAGGCCGAGAAGCTTGCGCAACGATTTGGCGACACGCCTCAAGTTGTCGTCGAATGGGGCATGCGCTACGGCAACCCGTCGATGGATGCCGTCGTCGGAAGCCTGATGGAGCAAGGTTGCGAGAGGGTGCTCGCCTTCCCGCTGTACCCGCAATATTCGGCGACGACGACGGCGACGGCCAACGACCAGCTGTTCCGCGCGCTGATGAAGATCCGCCGCGCGCCGGCTGTCCGCACGGTGCCGAACTATCACGACGATCCCGTCTACATCGACGCGCTGGCGGTCTCGCTGGAGAAGCACCTCGCCGTGCTGGACTTCGAGCCCGAGCTCGTCATCGCGTCATATCACGGCCTGCCGAAGGTCAATCTCGAGAAGGGCGACCCGTATCACTGCCACTGCCTGAAGACGACACGGCTGCTGCGCGAGCGCCTGGGTTGGGACAAGGACCGCCTGATCTCGACCTTCCAGTCGCGCTTTGGCGCTCAGGAATGGCTGCAGCCCTACACAGACAAGACGGTCGAGAAGCTGGCCGAGGAGGGGATCAAGCGCATCGCCGTGGTCAACCCGGGTTTCTCGGTCGACTGTATTGAGACGCTGGACGAGATCGGCCGCGAGGTGCGCGACGAATTCCTGCATGCCGGCGGCGAGAAGTTCGCGCACATCCCCTGCCTTAACGATTCGGACGAGGGCATGGCGGTGATCGAGGCGCTGGTTCGGCGCGAACTGCAAGGCTGGGTCTGATCGGGCGGAACATCCACCGTAGCGGCGCGTTCATCGCCGTCGCAGCAGGGGCCCAACATGACACGCAAGCTTGATCTGAGGACCGGCACGCCGGTCTGGATGTCCTACCGCGCGCCGTCGGTTGCGACCGCCAAGCTGGTCCGCGACGCGAAAACCGACGTGCTCGTCGTCGGCATGGGCATTTCCGGCGCGATGATCGTCGAAGCCCTCTCAGCGGCAGGCATGGACGTCATGGCGATCGACCGGCGCGGGCCGCTGCTCGGATCGACGCCCGCGACGACGGCGCTGGTTCAGTACGAGATCGACCAGCCGCTGACAGTGTTGTCGGAGAAGATCGGCAAGGGGAAGGCCGAATCCGCCTGGCGTCGCTCGCGTCTCGCCGTCGCCAACCTGTCCGCCCGGATCGACGAGCTCGGTATTTCCTGCGCCAAGGCCCCTCGCCCGTCGCTGCTGATCGCCGGCAACGCGCTTGGCGCTGGCGGACTGCGCGCCGAGGCAGAGGCGCGCCGGGCCGCGGGCATCTATGCAGAGTATCTGACCGCCGGTCAGCTGCAGGAACGCTTCGGCATCGCTCGCGATGGCGCGATCCTCAGCCCCGACAATCTGGCGCTCGATCCGCGCAAGCTGACCGCCGGCCTGTTCCTCAAGGCGCTGGAACGCGGCGCTCGTTTTCATGCCCCCGTGGAGGCGACGGCCTTCAAGTCATCGTCGACGGGCGTCGAGGTGGCGACGAAGGATGGCCCGGTCATCTCAGCGAAACACGTCGTGCTGGCGACCGGCTACGAACTGGCCTCGATCGTCGCGCCGAAGGGCCATTCGGTCGTTTCGACATGGGCCATCGCGACAAGGCCGCAGAAGACAAAACTCTGGCCTGAAGAAGCGTTCATCTGGGAAGCTTCCGACTCCTATCTCTACATGCGCGCCACCGCCGACGGCCGGGTGATCTGCGGCGGCGAGGATGAGGAATTTCAGGACGAGGACGCGCGGGATGCGCTGATCGCCAAGAAGACGAAGCGCATTTCGGAGAAACTCGGCAAGCTTATGCCACAGTTGGACACCGAGGCCGAATACGCCTGGACCGGTTCCTTCGGCACGACATCGACCGGCCTGCCAATCATCGGCAAGGCGCCGCGCCACCGACACGTCCATGCGATCATGGGCTATGGTGGCAACGGCATCACCTTCTCGCGCATCGCGGCGGAGATCGTGCTGGCAGACCTGACAGGGGGCAGCGATACCGACGGCGGGCTGTTCGCGTTTCCAGCCTGATCCGATCACGGATTGTTGCGCGCCGACATTGTGTCGCCACAAGAAGCAACTTACATCCTTCATGCGATGCGGCGGCTCCGCGTCGCTTCACGGGCCCCGCGCCCGGTCATGGGGGATACTCGCAATGGACTTTTCAGCCTTCGACGTGGTCATTCCCGTCCTCGTCATCCTTGTGCTGCTGCTGATCTTCGCCGGCATCAAGACCGTGCCGCAGGGCAACAATTTCACCGTCGAACGCTTCGGCCGCTACACGCGCACGCTGACGCCGGGTCTCAACCTGATCATCCCGTTCATCGACCGCATCGGCGCCAAGATGAACATGATGGAGCAGGTGCTCGACGTGCCGACGCAGGAAGTGATCACGCGCGACAACGCCATCGTCGCGGTGGATGGCGTCGCCTTCTACCAGGTGCTGAACGCGCCGCAGGCCGCCTACCAGGTGTCGGGATTGGAGAACGCTATCCTCAACCTGACCATGACCAACATCCGCTCGGTGATGGGCTCGATGGATCTCGACGAACTGCTGTCGAACCGCGACGCGATCAACGACCGGCTTCTGAAGATCGTCGACGATGCGGCGGCGCCGTGGGGCATCAAGATGACCCGCGTCGAGATCAAGGACATCAATCCGCCGGCCAACCTGGTCGAGTCGATGGCCCGTCAGATGATGGCCGAGCGCAACAAGCGCGCCCAGATTCTCGAGGCCGAGGGCCTGAAGCAGGCGCAGGTGCTGGAGGCCGAAGGCCGCAAAGAAGCGGCCTTCCGCGACGCCGAGGCCCGAGAGCGCGCCGCCGAAGCCGAAGCGCGCGCGACGCAGGTCGTGTCGGATGCCATCGCCAAGGGCGACGTGCAGGCGATCAACTATTTCGTGGCGCAGAAATACACCGAGGCGCTGGCCAAGATCGGCTCCGCCAACAATTCCAAGCTGGTGCTGATGCCGATCGAGGCGTCTTCGCTGATCGGGACGCTGGGCGGCATCGGCGAGATTGCCAAGGAAGTTTTCCGCGCCGAGGGCACCGCCGGCGCGCAGCGCAGCCGCACGCCGCGCATTCCTGAAGGCGGCAACTGACCGAAACGCTTTGACATCGCTCCCGAAGGAGAACACCGATGCTTGAACGGATCCTTGGCGAACTCGGCCCCTGGAACTGGATGGTGCTGGGCTTCGTGCTGCTCGCGCTTGAGATTGTCGTGCCCGGCGTGTTCCTGCTCTGGATCGGCATCGCCGCGCTGCTCGTCGGCACGCTGTCGCTGCAGCTCTGGGACGCGGCGTTCTGGGGCTGGCAGGCGCAGGTGCTGGTCTTCCTCGCCCTGTCGCTCGCCTGCGCCTATCTCGGCCACCGCATAACCAAGGCGCGCGAGACCGACAGCGACGAGCCGCTGCTCAACCGCCGCGACGCGCAACTGGTCGGCCGCACCGCCACGCTGGAAGAGCCGATCCGCGAAGGCCGCGGCCGCATCCGTATCGACGATACGGTGTGGAAGGTGGTCGGGCCCGATGCGACGCCCGGTACACGCGTCCGCGTGGTCCAGGCGGTAGGCGGAGAACTGACAGTGGAGCCTATCGCGGCTTAAGCCGCGCCGATCCTCAGCAGGTCGTGGAAATGCACCACGCCGACCGGCTTGCCGTCGTCGATCACCACCAGCGCGCTGATGCTGTGGTCGTTGAGCATCGCGATCGCCGTGCCGGCGAGCGTGTCGGGAGCGATCGTCTTCGGCGTGGTTGTCATGATGTCGTCGACGGCAATCTCGCGCAGGTCGCGGTGCAGGTTGCGGGCAACGTCACCGTCGGTGACGATGCCGGCGAGCGTGCCGTCAGTTTCGAGAACGCACACGCAGCCGACCTTGAGACGTGACAGCGTCATCACGGCCTCCGGCATCTTGGTGCCGCGCATGGCCACTGGTACCCGCTCCCCGGAGCGCATGATCTCCGAGACCTTGGTCAGGTTGGCGCCCAGCTGGCCGCCGGGATGGAAAGTGCGGAAATGCTCCGGCGTGAAGCCCCTCGCCTCGAGCAGCGCGACCGCGATCGCATCGCCGATCGCCAGTTGCAGCAGCGTCGAGGTGGTTGGCGCCAGACCGTGCGGACAGGCTTCCGGCGCGCGCGGCAGGCACAGCACCACGTCGGATTCGCGCGCCAGCGCCGACGATTCGTTCGAAGTGATGCCGATCAGGGGAATGCCGAAGCGCCGCGCATAGGCGACGATCCCCTTCAGTTCCGCGCTTTCGCCCGACCACGACATCGCAATGACCGCGTCGTCCCTGGCGATCATGCCGAGGTCGCCGTGGTTTGCTTCCGCCGGGTGCACGAAGAAGGCGGGTGTTCCCGTCGATGCGAGCGTGGCGGCGAGTTTCGCCCCGATATGGCCGCTCTTGCCGACGCCGGTGACGATGACCCGACCGGAAATGGCGGAAATCCTTGACACTGCGTCCGCAAAGGGACCGGCAAGCCCGTTGTCGAGCGCGGCGGCAAGAGCCGCCATTCCCGCCTGTTCCGTCGTCACCGTGCGGATGGCCGAGCGGATCGCGGCTTCCTTGTCCGGGCTCTTGCGTTTCAGGGTCGCATGCATGGGCTTCCGATTAGCGCGTCCCCCCATTTCTGTCCAACGATGTTTGCCGCCCGCGCTGCGCCCTCAACCCTCCATTAACCATCCGGATTTACGGTTCGGTAAGCATGGCGCACGTCGCGCCGTGGCAGATCCGGGTCGACATGCCGCGTACGAACGTCTCCAGGCCGAACCTGCTTCGCGACCGCGCGCTGCTGCTGGCGGCGGGCGCGGCGATGCTGATCGCGCTCGCACCGGCACACGCTCAGGACGCGGGGCTGCGCGGCGAGATCGCCGAGGACCAGATCTGGCAGGACATCAGGGCGCGGCGCTCGCCGCTGGAACCAGCGCCGGTCGCACAGGCCGAGACCAACAACAATCCCTATGCGCCGGAAACCACCGGGGCTGTCCCTGACGAGGCGGAGCCAGCCAACACGACGTCGACTCTGTTTCCCGATCCGGCCACCGATGGGGACACGATGGGCGAGCCGGTCGAGCCGGAGGCGGAACCGCGCGGCATTGGCCGGGACGAGGAGGAACCCACCGTCGCCGCCGAGGAAGTCGCCGCCGAGGACGACACCGCGTCTGCGGCAAACGAACGCGCCGAGCGCGTCGATGCTGACGACCAGGAGCGAAACGTTCGCGCCGAAGCCGAAAACGGACGCGCGGAGGCAATCGAGGGGGCGGCCGCGGAGGCGGAAGAAAATCCGTACGCGCCCTTGGGCCTGAGGATCGGCACGTTCAACGTCACCACGACGCTTGAGCAGGGCGTCACCTGGACGTCGAATGCCAACTACGGCGCGACGCCGGAGCCGGCCATCCTGTCGGAAACGGCGCTGCGGCTGAATGCCGTGTCGGATTGGTCCCGCCACTCCGCGGTTGTCAATGCGTTCGGTGTCTATCGAAAGTCGGTCGACGGCGCGGAGGTCACCGAACCTTCGCTCGGTTTCGACGCGACGCTCAATCTCGACATCAAGGAAGACCTGCGGGCGATCGCCAGGCTTGGCTACGATCTGCGACCGGAAGCGGCGGATTCGCCGGTGCCCTTGCCGGCGGGAACACGCCCGCTGCGTCATCAGATCACCGGCAGTCTGGGCGTCGAGAAGGATGTCGGAAAATTCCGATTCGCTGCGACCGGCGCTGTCGAGCGGCTGGGCTACGACGACGCGGGAACTATTTCGCAGAAAGAGCGCAACTCCACCCTGTTCACCGGAACCCTTCGGACGGGCTACCAGATCTCGCCGGCGCTGATCCCCTTCGTGGAACTGGAAGTCGGTCGCCGGAACTATGACGTGGCTGTGGACACCAACGGCTTCGCCCGCTCGTCCGACCGCTATGGCGTGCGCGCCGGGGCGGAGATCGACCTTGGTGAAAAGCTGGTTGGCGAAGTCTCGGTCGGCTGGATCAATGAAAGGTTCGACGACAGCCTCCTGTCGGACATTTCCGGCCTGACCGCCGAGGGCGACCTGACCTGGTCGCCGGAGCGCGGCACCGACGTCAATTTCAACGCCTCGACGACCGTCGAAGGGACGACGACGGCCGGCGACAGCGGATCGATCCTCTACTCTGGCACTGTGGCGCTGCGGCGCGAACTGCGTGCGAACCTGACGCTGAACGCCTCGCTCGGCGCGTCGTGGCGCGAATACTCGTCCTCGACGGATCGCGACCTGACCTTGCGGGCCGAAACATCGCTGACCTGGTGGCTGAACCGTTACGCGGGCATCACCGGCCGCTACCGCTATGAGGGGCTGGACAGCACGAAAGCTGGCCGCGACACGACGACGAACAGCGTCTATCTCGGTCTCACCCTGCAGCGATAGGCAGCCTAGCTGCTGCCATCCGGCGGGACGATCTCGTCGCGCAGCCTGTCGATCGCCGATAGAACATGCTCGCGCATATCTCCCCGCCACAGGCCGAAGGCGATATTCGCTTCGATGAACCCTTCCGGCGAGCCGCAGTCGAAGGTCCGGCCACGGTAGTGATAGCCGTGGAACGGCTGGCTCTTGGCGAGAGTCAGCATGCCGTCCGTCAACTGGATCTCGTTGCCGGCGCCGCGCTCCTGTGTCGCCAGGATCCCGAATATCTCCGGCCGCAGGATGTAGCGGCCGTTGATGTAGAGGTTCGACGGCGCAGTACCCGGCTTCGGCTTCTCGACCATACCCGAAATCTCGAAGCCGGTATGCACCGGCTTGCCCTTCCCGACGATGCCGTATTTGTGCGCTTCGGCCGGATCGCATTCCTGCACGGCGACGATGTTGGAACCGGTCTCCCGGTAGAGCTCGACCATCTCCTTCATGCAGCTCGTCTCGGACTGCATGATCATGTCGGGCAAGAGCAGCGCGAACGGCTCGTCGCCGACGAGATCGCGGGCGCACCAGACCGCATGGCCGAGGCCAAGCGGCACCTGCTGGCGGGTAAAGCTGGTCTGGCCGGGCGCGGGCTGCGACGCCTGCAGGCGCGCCAGCTGCGCATCCTTGCCGCGCTCGGCGAGTGTGGCGTTGAGCTCGAACTGAATGTCGAAATGATCCTCGATCACCGCCTTGTTGCGGCCGGTGACGAAGATGAAGTGCTCGATGCCGGCTTCCCGCGCCTCGTCCACCACATACTGGATGACCGGCTTGTCGACGACCGTCAGCATTTCCTTGGGAATGGCCTTCGTGGCGGGCAGCACGCGCGTTCCCAAACCCGCGACCGGGAACACCGCCTTACGAATCTTCTTCATTCACTGCCTCCGCCCCGACCGGGCCTGTCGCGACACTTTCATGCCGGAATTGAAAAATACTGAATGTGGCGGCCCCGCGACAGCGTTGCGAAGGTGAACTTGACGTTTCCGCTTGCCACAGCCCTATGGTAAACCAAATCCTAACCGTATTCTTCGATGAATGGCCTTCCGAACCGATGATGGAGGCAAGAATGTTTGTTCAGAAGACCACGATCCGGGCTGGCCTGGCTGCCCTCGGCCTGGCGGTGGGCGTGTTTGCTTCGGCGGCGCCCGCCCACGCGGATGCCGGCTTCAAGCGCTGGATCGGCGATTTCCGCGGCGCGGCCGCAAACGCGGGCATTTCGGGCGCCACCTTCGACCGCGCCTTTCGCGGCGTCAGCGAACCGGATGCTGAAGTGCTCGAGAAAGCGCGGTACCAGCCGGAATTCACTGCGCAGGCCTGGGACTACTTCGACAATCGCGTCAACGAAGGATCGGTCTCGGTCGGTCGCGAGATGGCGCGCAAATACAAGTCGACGCTCGATAAGATCGAGGCGCGATTCGGCGTCGACCGTCACATCCTGCTGGCGATCTGGTCGATGGAATCGAACTACGGCGAGATTCTCAAGAACGACAAGGTGATGCGCAGCGTCGTGCGCTCGCTGGCGACTCTCGCCTATGCAGACAAGAAGCGCGCCAAGTTCGGCCGCACGCAGCTGATTGCGGCGCTGAAGATCCTGCAGCGCGGCGACATCGACGAAAGCCACCTGACCGGCTCGTGGGCCGGGGCGATGGGCCACACGCAGTTCATCCCGACGAGTTTCATCGCCTATGGCGTCGATTTCGACGGCAACGGCAAGCGCGACATCTGGAACTCGGTGCCCGACGCGCTGGCGACGGCCGCGAACCTGCTGGCGAAGAACGGCTGGCGCAGTGGCCAGACCTGGGGCTACGAGGTGGCGTTGCCCGCCGGCGGCAAGCTGCCCGGTGGCAAGATGTCGATCGGCAAATGGGCAGATATCGGCGTGACGCGGGCCAATGGCAAGCCGTTCACCCGGACGGGCGACGCCGCCGAACTGAAGGCGCTCGACGGCCGCTCCGGACCGGCATTCCTGGCGACCAAGAACTTCTTCGTGCTGAAGGCCTACAACAACTCCGACAAATACGCGCTCGCGGTCGGCCTCCTTGCCGACGAAATCGCCGGCTACGGTGGCCTCGTCAACGACTGGAAGCGTCCCTTCACCAAGCTCAGCTTCAAGGAGAAGCAGGAATTGCAGAAGCGGCTGCTGACGCTGGGCTACTACGAGGGTGAACTGGACGGCAAGATCGGCTCAGGCTCGCGCGAGGCGATCAAGGCATTCCAGTCGCGTGCCGGCATGGCGGCCGACGGTCACCCGAGCATGGAAGTGCTCTCGACGTTGCGGCAGAGGTAAGGGCGGCAAAGGCGGACATGCGGGTTTCGGTTGCGGACGGATTTTCGGCAAGGACGTTTGCGGCCACCTTGGCGGTCGTGATCGCGGCCCTGTTCCTGTTCGTCACCGTCGCCCCGAGCTTCGCCCAGGACCGGCCCCGTTCGCTGTTCGAGTTCCTCTTCAAGCCGCTGAAGCGGCGACAGGCCGAGGAGCCGGTGAAGCAGCCGCGGGCCACCATCAAGCGCCGCAACACGGCGCGTTCCAGCGCGGCGGCGGTCGACAGCACCCCTTCGCCAGCGGCCGTTGTGAAAGCCGATGAGGCCCGCGTGGTCCTGGTGATCGGCGATTTTCTGGCGAGCGGGCTGGCAGAGGGTCTGACGACCGTCTTCGATGCCAATGCAACTGTTCGGGTGGTTGAAAAGTCGCGCGGGGCGTCGGGCATCGTCCGCGATGACCACTATGACTGGCCTGCCGAGATCGGCGCGCTGATCGACGAGCAGAAGCCGGCAGTCGTGGTGGTCATGATCGGCTCAAACGACCGGCAGGAGATGCGCGTCGGCGGCGAGCGCGAACCGAAGCGCTCCGAGAAGTGGACGGCCGAATACGAACGGCGCGTCGGCAGCCTCGCCCAGGCCGTGGCCGACCGGAAGGTACCGCTCGTCTGGGTCGGAACCCCGTCGTTCCGGCAGGCGAGTGCCTCGTCGGACATGCTCGCCTTCAACGACATCTACCGCGCCGCTACCGAAGCGGCAGGCGGCGCCTTCGTCGACATCTGGGACGGCTTCGTCGATGAAAACGGCGCCTATGTCACGACGGGACCGGACATCAACGGCAATCCGGTGCGATTGCGGTCCGGCGAGAATGGCATCAACCTGACCAAGGCCGGCAAGCGCAAGGTCGCGTTCTATGCGGAAAAGCCGCTCGAAAAGATCCTGGGCAGCGCCAAGCCGCTGGTTATCGGCGCAATCGGTCCGAACGGAGTGCCAACGCAGACCAAGGGCGCGCCGCTGCTGCCGACCGACATCGACCGCACCAACCCGATCGCCTTGACCGACCCCGAGCTCGACGGCGGAATCGAACTGCTGGGGGCCTCATTCTCACCTGGGGGTGACAAGGCGGCGACTCCAGCTGAAAGGCTGACCCGGCAGGGCGTCGCGCCGCCGCCGGTCGCCGGCCGGGCCGACGATTTCGGCGACGGCGTCGCCCCGAAGGCCGCGTCGGCGCCACCGCCTGCGGAGAACAAGAAGACCACTGCCATCGCGAACTGAGATGCGCCGGCGACCGGACCAGTCTCGGGCAGGAGAGACACTGTCGTGAGGCTGATCATCCATGTCGGACCGCACAAGACGGGCACGTCGGCGCTGCAGGCCTTCCTCGATCGCAATCACGAACCGCTGCGAAAGCGCGGCGTGTGGTATCGGGGCGAAGGCGCAGGCCGAAATCACATCGCTATGGCGTTCGCGTTCCAGAGCTGGCCGGACGGGGCGACGGTCCTGCTCCACCGATATATCCAGGCTGCCTCTGAGGCCGGGTGCCATACATGCATTGTCAGCGCTGAAGGTTTCGCCCGGCCAAAGCTCGACGCGACACCCGTGCTTGCGGCCTTGGCCGCAACGCCAGCCACATTCGTGGCCTACATGCGCCATCCTGCCGATCGCCTCGTCTCCCTCCACGACCAGATCGTTCGGGGCAATGCCGACACACGTCCAATCGAGGCGTTGAACTTCGACCCGACCAGCCGGCGGCCTCTCGGCAAGTGGGCCGAGGCGCCCGGCCATGCGTTCATGCTGGCTCCCTTCGACCAATCGCAATGGCCGGGCGGTAGCCTGTTCGGCGACTTTCTCGCGATGCTGGGGATCCCGGAACACGGCCTGGACATGGCGCCCGACAGCGAGCACGCAAACCGCAGCCTTCCGCCGGGCCTTACCGAGGTATTGCGCTTGGCGAACGGACTGTCGATGCCCGACGAGATGCGGGGCGCCTTCATCGACAGGTTGCGCGCCCTCGCGGAGGCCCATCCCGAATGGTACCACGTCGACCTGCTCGGGGCTGTCCGGCGGAATGACATCGCCAAGGCGATCCGGGACGCCATCGACTACTGGCGTCCCTATTTCCGGCCAGGGTTCGACCCCGGCTATCTCTGGCGGCCGTGATGGCGCGCCGCATCAGCGCGGCAGGACGCTCGACCCCATCATGAATTCGTCGATGGCGCGCGCCGCCTGGCGGCCTTCGCGGATCGCCCAGACGACCAGCGACTGGCCGCGCCGTACGTCGCCGGCGGCGAAGAACTTGTCGATGTTTGTGCGGTAGTCGCGATCGTTGGCCACAACGTTGACCGACCCGCGCCCGTCGCGCGTGACGCCAAGCCCGCTGCCCAGTCCCGCCACCAGTCCGTTCTCGATCGGACCGGAAAAGCCGATGGCGATGAACGCCAGATCCGCGCGGATGACGAACTCCGTGCCGGCGATCGGCTTGCGCTTCTCGTCGACCTCGCAACACTTGACTCCGGTGAGCACGCCGTCCTCTCCGATGAACTCCAGCGTCGCCACCTGGAACTCACGGTCGGCGCCTTCGGCCTGGCTGGACGAAGTTCGCATCTTGGTCGCCCAGTAGGGCCAGACGGTCAGCTTGTCTTCCTTCACAGGCGGCTGCGGGCGGATGTCGAGCTGGGTGACGCGAACAGCGCCCTGCCGGAACGCGGTCCCGACGCAGTCGGACGCGGTATCGCCGCCGCCGACGACGACGACGTGCTTGCCGTTTGCGAGAATCGGATCGGCCGGCCAGGCGACGGAAGCGATCGGTTCGCCGCCGACGCGCTTGTTCTGTTGCACCAGATAGGGCATCGCGTCGTGGACGCCTGCAAGCTCGACGCCGGGAATGCCGGCCGGTCGCGGCTTTTCCGAGCCGCCGCAATAGAGGACCGCGTCATACTCGGCGGTCAGTTCGGCCACGGGCTTGTCGACGCCGACATTGACGCCGCAGAAGAACGTCACGCCTTCGCCCTTCATCTGCTCGACCCGCCGGTCGATGTAGTGCTTCTCGATCTTGAAGTCCGGGATGCCGAAGCGCATCAGGCCGCCGGGCTTGCTCTCGCGCTCATAGACATGGACCTCATGGCCGGTGCGGCCAAGCTGCTGGGCGGCCGCCATTCCAGCGGGACCCGAGCCGATGATCGCGACCTTCTTGCCGCTCTTCGCGGCTGCCGGCTGCGGGACGATGTGTCCGGTCTCGTAGGCCTTGTCGGCGATCGCCTGCTCGACGGTCTTGATCGCGACAGGGATATCCTCGAGGTTCAGCGTGCACGCTTCCTCGCATGGCGCCGGGCAGATGCGGCCGGTCCATTCCGGGAAATTGTTGGTCGAATGCAGGTTGCGGATCGCGTTGTCCCAGTCGCCATTGTAGACGAGGTCGTTCCAGTCCGGGATCTGGTTGTGCACCGGGCAGCCGGTCGGGCCATGGCAATAGGGCACGCCGCAATCCATGCAGCGCGCGGCCTGCTTCTCGACCTCCTTGTCCGACATCGGAAGCGTGAACTCGCGGAAATGGCGGATGCGGTCCGACGCCGGCTGGTACTTGTGAACCTGCCGGTCGATCTCGAGAAAACCTGTTACCTTGCCCATTGTTCAAACTTCCCGTGCACAAGCCCTTGGGCGGCGCATTTTCTGAACTGCTTGCTGGAGGCTGACGGAACAGCCGCGGCGGCCTAGCAGAAGCGCGGTTTTCGCAAAGTCATCATTCCGCCGCCACCCCCATCCGCGACCGCTCCATCTCGATCAGCGCGCGCCGATACTCGACCGGCATCACCTTCCTGAACTTCGGCCGGATATGCGTCCAGTCGTCCAAGATCGCCTTCGCGCGGGCGGAACCCGTGAAATGCAGGTGGTTAGAGATCAGTTGATGCAGTCGCTCGTCATCATGGCGAGTCATGTCTCCGGACACGTCGACACGGCCCATGTGGGCGATGTCGCCACCATGGTGATGGAGCTTCTCCATCAGTTCGTCTTCTTCCGGCACCGGCTCCAGTTCGACCATCGCCATGTTGCAGCGCTCGGCGAAGTCGCCTTCCTCGTCCAGCACATAGGCGATGCCGCCCGACATGCCGGCCGCGAAGTTGCGACCCGTCTTGCCGATGACCACGACGACGCCTCCGGTCATGTATTCGCAGCCATGGTCGCCGACGCCCTCGACGACCGCCACCGCGCCCGAGTTGCGCACGGCGAAGCGTTCGCCGGCGACACCGCGGAAATAGCACTCGCCCTCGGTCGCGCCGTAGAGCACGGTATTGCCGACGATGATCGATTCCTCGGCGACGATCTGCGTGTCATCCGGGGGGCGGATAACGATACGGCCGCCTGAGAGCCCCTTGCCGACATAGTCGTTGCCGTCGCCGACGAGTTCGAACGACATGCCCCGCGCCAGGAAGGCGCCGAACGACTGTCCGGCGGTTCCGGTCAGCTTGACGGAGATCGTGTCCGGCTTCAGCCCCTTGTGGCCGAAGCGCTTGGCGACTTCGCCCGACAGCATCGCGCCCGCCGAACGGTCGACGTTGCGGATCGCCGCTTCGATCGTCACCGGTTGGCGGCGCTCCAGCGCCGGCATCGCCTCCGCGATCAGCTTGCGGTCAAGGACGTCGTCGATCGGGTGCTTCTGCAACTCGGTCCAGTAGGTCTTCTCCTTCGGCGCCTCCGGCTTGAAAAAGATGCGCTCGAAGTCGAGCCCCTTCGCCTTCCAGTGGTCGATCATCGCCCGCTTTTCCAGCAAATCGGACTGGCCGATGATGTCGTCCAGACGTGTGTAGCCCATTGCGGCCAGCAGTTCGCGCACCTCTTCGGCGATGTAGAAGAAGAAGTTGATCACGTCCTCCGGCGTGCCCTTGAAGCGCTTGCGCAGCACCGGGTCCTGCGTCGCGACGCCGACCGGACAGGTGTTGAGATGGCACTTGCGCATCATGATGCAGCCGGCCGCAATCAGCGGCGCGGTCGAGAATCCGAACTCGTCGGCTCCGAGCAGCGCGCCGACGATCACGTCGCGTCCAGTCCGCAGGCCGCCGTCGACCTGAAGCGCAATACGGCTGCGCAACCCGTTCAGCACCAGCGTCTGGTGCGTTTCGGCAAGGCCCATTTCCCAAGGGCTGCCGGCGTGCTTCAGCGAGGTCAGCGGCGATGCGCCGGTGCCACCGTCGTAGCCCGAGATGGTGATGTGGTCCGCGCGCGCCTTTGCGACGCCGGCGGCGACCGTGCCGACGCCGACTTCCGAGACCAGCTTGACCGAGACGCCGGCTGCCGGGTTGACGTTCTTCAGGTCGAAGATTAGCTGCGCCAGGTCCTCGATCGAATAGATGTCGTGATGCGGCGGCGGCGAGATCAGGCCGACACCCGGCGTCGAGTGCCGTGTCTTCGCAATCGTCGCGTCGACCTTGTGGCCGGGCAACTGGCCGCCCTCGCCGGGCTTGGCGCCCTGCGCGACCTTGATCTGCATCATGTCGGAGTTGACGAGATATTCCGCCGTGACACCGAAACGCCCCGACGCAACCTGCTTGATCGCCGACCGCTCCGGGTTCGGCGACCCGTCATGCAGCGGCTTGTAGCGGTCCGGCTCCTCGCCGCCCTCGCCCGTGTTGGACTTGCCGCCGATCCGGTTCATGGCAACCGCGAGCGTCGCATGCGCTTCGCGGCTGATCGAGCCGAACGACATGGCGCCGGTCGAGAAGCGCTTGACGATCTCGACGGCCGGCTCGACGCTGTCGAGCGGCACCGGCGCACGGCCCGCGTCTTCCGCGAGCCTGATCTTGAACAGGCCGCGGATGGTCTGGGCGCGCGCCGTGACGCTGTCGAGATCGGCGGAATATTGCTTGAACGTCTCCCATGAGCTCTTGCGCACGGCGTGCTGCAGGAGCGCGACGGCGTCCGGCGACCACATGTGCGCTTCGCCGCGCATGCGGTACATGTATTCCCCACCGACATCGAGCGCGTTGCGCAGCACCGGGTTGTCGCTAAAGGCCTCCGCATGGCGGCTGACCGTCTCGGCAGCGACCTCTTCCAGTCCGACGCCCTCGATCGTCGTCGCTGTGCCGGCGAAGTACTGCTGGACGAAATCCGACTTCAGTCCGACGGCGTCGAAGATCTGCGCGCCGCAATAGGACTGGTAGGTCGAGATGCCCATCTTGGACATGACCTTGAGGATGCCCTTGCCGATCGACTTGATGTAGCGCGACACCACCTCGTAGGCGTCGACCTCCGGCGGCAACTCGCCGCGCTTGTGCATGTCGGTCAGGGTGTCGAAGGCGAGATAGGGGTTGATCGCCTCCGCGCCATAGCCGGCAAGGCAGCAGAAATGATGCACCTCGCGCGGCTCGCCGGTCTCGATGACCAGGCCGACGGACGTGCGAAGTCCCTTCCGGATCAGGTGATGGTGCACGGCCGCCGTCGCCAGCAAAGCGGGAATGGCGACGCGGTCCGGCCCGACCTGGCGGTCTGACAGGATGATGATGTTGTAGCCGCCGGCCACCGCCGCCTCTGACCGCTCGCACAGTCGGTCGAGCGCGCCCGACATGCCCGGGGCGCCTTCCGACGCCGAATAGGTGATGTCGATCGTCTTGGTGTCGAAGCGGTCTTCCGTGTGGCCGACCGAACGCAGTTTCTCCAGATCGCCATTGGTCAAGATCGGCTGGCGCACCTCCAGCCGCTTGCGGCGGGAGGAGCCGACCAGATCGAAAATGTTCGGCCGCGGCCCGATGAAGGAGACAAGGCTCATCACCAGTTCCTCGCGGATCGGGTCGATCGGCGGGTTGGTGACCTGAGCGAAGTTCTGCTTGAAATAGGTGTAGAGCAGCTTCGACTTGTCCGACATCGCCGAAATCGGCGTGTCGGTGCCCATCGAGCCGACTGCTTCCTGCCCGGTCGTCGCCATCGGCGCCATCAGGAGCTTGGTGTCTTCCTGCGTGTAGCCGAAAGCCTGCTGGCGGTCGAGCAGCGTCACGTCGCGGCGCGGCTCGCGCGGCGCAACCGGCTTCTGGTCCTCCAAGATGATCTGGGTGTTCTTGAGCCAGGTCTTGTACGGATGCCTGGTCGCGATCTGCGACTTGATCTCGTCGTCGGAGACGATCCGGCCTTCCTCCAGATCGATCAGCAGCATGCGGCCCGGCTGCAGCCGCCACTTCTTCACGACGTTCTTCTCCGGAATCGGCAGCACGCCGGCTTCCGACGCCATGATGACGCGGTCGTCGTCAGTCACGATGTAGCGTGCCGGGCGCAGACCGTTGCGGTCGAGCGTCGCGCCGATCTGGCGGCCGTCGGTGAACGCGACCGCCGCAGGCCCGTCCCACGGCTCCATCAGCGCGGCGTGATACTCGTAAAAGGCCTTGCGCTCGGGATCCATCGACTTGTTACCGGCCCACGCTTCCGGGATCAGCATCATCATCGCGTGCGCCAGCGAGTAGCCGCCCTGCGTCAGGAATTCGAGCGCGTTGTCGAAGCAGGCCGTGTCGGACTGCCCCTCATAGGAAATCGGCCACAGCTTGGCGATGTCGTTGCCGAACAGTTCGGAATCGACCGATGCCTGGCGCGCCGCCATCCAGTTGACGTTGCCGCGCAGCGTGTTGATCTCGCCATTGTGCGCGACCATTCGGTAGGGATGCGCCAGCTTCCACGACGGAAACGTGTTGGTGGAAAAGCGCTGGTGAACGAGGATCAGCGCCGACTCGAAGCGCGGGTCGGCCAGATCCTTGTAGTAGGCGCCGACCTGATAGGCGAGGAACATGCCCTTGTAGACGATCGTGCGCGCCGACATCGAAACGATGTAGGCGCCGTTGTCACGTCCGCCGGTCTCAGCGAAGATTCGGCCGGAGATGACCTTGCGGAGGATATAGAGCCTGCGCTCATAGTCGTCGTCGGTCTCGATATCGGGGCTCCGGCCGACAAAGACCTGACGGTGGACAGGTTCCGACGCCGCGATATGCGGCGCCTTGGAAAGCGATGAATTGTCGACCGGCACGTCGCGGAAGCCGAGCAGCGGCAGCCCTTCAGACTGCGCCGACTCGCGGATAATGTCCTCGATATGGGCGCAGATCGACCGATCCTGCGGCATGAAGATGTAGCCGACGCCATAGGAGCCGAACGCGGGAAGCTCGACGCCCTCCGCCGCCATTTCCTCGCGGAAGAACCGGTCAGGAATCTGCACCAGCACACCGGCGCCGTCGCCCATCAGCGGATCGGCGCCGACGGCGCCGCGATGCGTCAGGTTCTCCAGCATGCGCAGGCCGTCGGCAACGATCTGGTGCGACTTCACGCCCTTCATCTGTGCGATGAATCCAACGCCGCAGGCGTCGTGCTCGTTGCGCGGATCGTAGAGGCCCTGGCCGATCGGCAGGCCGCCTTCGGTCTGGTGCGATTTCAGGCCGCGCGCATTACCCTGCGCGGCGAGCCGAAGCCCCGTCGTCAGAGATGCCGTCACGTCCGTCATCGCATGTCCTCCTGTCAATCGGGGAGTTTCACCCCGCGCCCATCGCGCGCAAGGCCGAACTGGCGCGATGATACGCCAAATCCGGCTGCAACCACGAAGATTAATAAGACAGCACTACTGTCCTAAATGAGGTATGGCAGAAATTGGACGGTGGCACAAGACCGAATTGCAAAGGAGGAGAGGCTGCGGCGTAGCTTTAATGCCGCAGGCGCGACGCGCGCGTAATTTTCTTGCGCGGGAGAAACGAACGCCCGGACAGTCGTTATGCGTCGGCGCTTCGCTGGCAGCAGCTTGGTCCATCCGATCCGGCTTGCATAGCTCGGCTGGATTGAACAGTGTCCCTCGCAACGAGAATACGCATACGGGGACGCGGTTCACATGATTTTCTCCTCCGACAATTGGGCCGGGGCTCATCCAGCGATTGCCGAGAGCCTCGTGCGCCATGCCGATGGATTCGCTCCGGCATACGGCTCCAGCGACCTCGACAAGTCCGTTGGCGAAACCTTCAGCCGAATCTTCGAGCGCGATGTCGCCGTGTACTTCGTCGCCACCGGCACGGCGGCGAATTCGCTCGCGATGGCTGCCTGCAACCGTCCGGGCGGCGTGGCCTTCTGCCATTCGGAAGCCCACATGATTGCCGACGAATGCGGAGCCCCTGAATATTTCACCGGCGGCGGCAGGTTGTGTCCGGTGCCGGGCGACAGCGGCAAGATGCGGCCGGAATCGCTCCAGGAGGCTATCTCCCGCTATCCGGCGCAATTCGTCCATTCCGGTCAGCCGATGGCGGTGTCGATCACGCAGGCGACCGAGATCGGCACAACCTACTCGCTGTCCGAGATCGAGGCGATCGCCGGGGTGGCGCATGGCGCCGGCCTGCCTCTGCATATGGATGGCGCGCGCTTTGCCAATGCGCTGGTGTCGCTGGGTGCCACGCCCGCTGAAATGACCTGGAAGCGCGGGGTTGATCTCATCTCTTTCGGCGGCACCAAGAATGGCTGCTGGTGCGCCGAAGCGCTGGTGGTTCTCGACCCGGCGAAAGCGAAAGACCTGCCGTTCCTGCGCAAGCGCGCGGCGCAGCTGTTCTCGAAGTCGCGCTTCATCGCGGCGCAGTTCGAGGCCTATTTTCGCGACGGCCTGTGGCTGGAGATGGCGAGCCACGCAAACGCCATGGCGTCTCGCCTGGCCGACACGCTGGCTGCGTCAAACCGCATCCGGCTTGCCTGGCAGCCCGACGCCAACGAGGTTTTTGCAATCATGCCCTCGGCCCTGATGGAAGAACTGGCCGGCAAGGGCGCGCGGTTCTATCCCTGGGCGAGACCCGCGGCCTTTTCCGGCGAGATCGCCGACGACGAAACGCTGTGCCGCTTCGTCACCAGCTATGCGACGACCGACCAGCAGATTGTGGCGTTCCGGGCGCTGCTTGCCTGAACGCAAAAACGGCGCCCCTTTCGGGACGCCGCTTCTGGTCTTGGTACGCTGCGATGTCAGGCCGCGACCTTGGCCTCGATCTGCGTCGCCGGTTTCGACACGGAGGTGATCGCGATCTTGCGCGGCTTCATCTCTTCGGGAACGTTGCGCTTCAGCTCGACATGGAGCAGGCCGTTCTTCAGCTTGGCGCCCAGCACATCGACATGGTCGGCGAGCTGGAAGCGGCGCTCGAAGGCACGGGAAGCAATGCCGCGATACAGCAGTTCAGCGCCTTCGTTGGCGCTCTCCTCGGCCTTCTCGCCCTTCACCGTCAGAACGTTGCGATGGGCTTCGATGGAAATCTCGTCCTCACTGAAGCCGGCAACCGCCATCGTGACGCGGTAGGCGTCTTCGCCGGTGCGCTCGATGTTGTAGGGCGGATAGGTGGTCTGGCTTTCGGGCTGGCCGACCTGGTCGAGCAGCGAAAACAGCCGGTCGAAGCCGACGGTCGAGCGATAGAGCGGGGAAAAATCAACAGCACGCATGGTGTTCTCCTTTGAGCAACAGTTTCTTGCGTTTGGCGAACTCACGGAAACCCATAGAGGCGATTCCTGTTTGCCAGTGGCCCCTCGAGGGCGGCCACGACCATGATTTGGTGAGCTGATTTTGCGATTTCAAGACGTCCCGAGCCGGCTTCGAACATGAATGCAGCATGAACCGGGCCTTCGGATCGCGTTCAGCCGGGTGGCACTATTGTCCGTCCATGGATCAAGGGCGAAGCGAAAGCGAGGCCGGCGATCCCGGCCCGGGTGTAACGTCCCTTCCACACGGGTCCGAATAGGCCGGGAGCAGCATCGCTGCTTCCGGCCGCTTTTTTCCGCTCTGGCCAGCAAACTCAAAGCCTTTGCTTTTCGACCGACGCCTACCTATCAAGGTGCGCGCCCTGGGGCCGCGACGGACTGTGCAATGACGGAACTGCTGGTCGACATTCCCGAAAATCCCGCGCCCGAATGGGGCGAGGCTGGACGTTTCGTTGCACGGGACGGCAAGTCGATCCGCTATGCCCGGTTCCCGGCGCAAGGCCGCCCCCTCAAGGGAACGGTCGTGATCCTCTCCGGCCGCAACGAGTGCATCGAGAAGTATTTCGAGACGATCCGCGACCTGTCGAAGCGGGGCCTCGGCGTGGCGCTTCTCGACTGGCGCGGCCAGGGCGGCTCGGACCGGCTGATCCGTGATCCGGCGCGCGGCTATGTCGACAGCTTCGACGACTATGTCGCCGATCTCGAGCAGTTCTTTGAGGAAATCGTGCTGCCGGACTGCCGCGGCCCCTATTACATGCTCGCCCATTCCACCGGCGCGCTGATTGCGCTCCTGTCGGCGCCGAAGCTGTTCACGCGGGTGCGCCGCATGGTTCTGATCGCGCCGCTGCTGGAACTGATGGATCAGCCCGTCTCAACCGCGACGCTGCGCCGGCTCACCGCGCTGGTCTACAGCCTGGGGCTTGGCTCAATCTACATCTCGGGCGGGCCGCGGCCGCCTGGCGGCCATCCGTTCGCCGGCAACAAGCTCACGACCGATCTTGGCCGCTACACCCGCAACACCACGCTCTACAACAAGGCGCCCAAGCTTGCGATGGGCGGCCCGACAGTCGCCTGGATTCACGCCGCCTGCGTAGCGGCCGAGAGAGTGCAGGATCCGGATTTCACTGCCCGCATCCACATTCCGACCTTGCTCGTCGCCGCCGGCGCCGACGCCGTCGTCTCGACCCGCGCCGTCGAGGAATACGCGCGCAGCCTCCGATCCGGCTCGGTCGTCACGATTGACGGCGCGCAGCATGAAATCCTGCAGGAAGCCGACATCTATCGCGAGCAGTTCTGGGCGGCGTTCGACGCCTTCATCCCCGGCGAAGGCCCCGAATACTGATCACCCGTTGATCAGCCGCAGCGCCTTGTCATGCAGGGCAGGATTGGCGCTGGCGAGAATGTCGCCGCCGCCTTCCGCCGCCCTCCCGTCCCATGTCGTTACAACGCCGCCCGCCTGCTCGATGACCGGGATCAGCGCCACGATGTCGTAGGCCTGCAGCCCTGCATCGACCGCGATATCGGCATGGCCGGCGGCGACCATGGCGAAGGCGTAGCAATCCGTGCCGTAGCGCGCCAGACGTACAGAGGATTCGAGCCGGTCGTAGCGGGTCCGCATCGCGCCCTTGAACAGCGCCGGCGTCGTGGTGAACATGGTCGCGTCCGCGAGTTCGGCCGTTGCGCGCGTCTTCAGGCTGCGCGCCCCGCCTGGTCCCTCGTAGTGCGAGCCGTTTCCGTCGGCATAGAACAGTTCGCCCGTGAAGGGTTGCGACATCATGCCAGCGACCGCGTCGCCATCGACAGTCAGCCCGACAAGCGTTCCCCAGACCGGCAGCCCGGAGATGAACGCGCGCGTCCCGTCGATCGGATCGATCACCCAGATATGCCGCGACGAGGCGTTGGTGGTGCCGTGCTCCTCACCCAGAATGCCGTGTTCGGGGAACTCCGCCAGGATCAGCGACCGCAACGCGCGCTCAGCCTCGCGGTCAGCCTCGGTGACCGGGTCGAACCCGACGGCCTCCTTGTTGGAAACCACTGCCGCAGTGCGAAACCGCGGCAGCGTTTCCCCCGCCGCGGCGGACGCCAGACGGCGCATGAATTCGGCGCTTACGATCATTCAAACTCCTCGATTCCCCCGGCAAAACCGGCCTGCTGCAAATGCACATAAGTATGAATTAATTTTAACGCGGGCATATTGACATTTGTGCAGCGCAGCATGATTGTTACGTCAGACGGGTTCGCCCGTCTATGCCCTCCTTGGGCGTTTCCTCCCTAGACTTGGACCGCGTCGTGCGAACGATGCGGTCTTTTTTTCGCCTCGGGACGGCTCGTCTATTCGGCGGCAAGGGGCGGAGCTTCGAAGAAGACCTCGGAGAACGCCATCAGGCGGGAGGCGAAGTCGGTGATGTCGCTGGCCAGCCCGTCGAAACCGCTCGATTTCTGGTATGTCCGTTCGTTCATGTAGAGCCCGCGATTGATCTCGATCTGGATCGCGTGCAGGCCCCTGCCCGGCCGGCCGTAGTGCTCGGTGATGAACCCGCCGGCATAGGGCTTGTTGTGCGCCACGGTGTAGCCCATGCCGGTCAGGATCGCGATCGCCTGCTCGGACAGGCCGGCTGCGGCCGCCGCTCCGAAGCGGTCGCCGATGATGAAATCCGGGCGCACCCCCGTCTCGCCAACGCGGATCGAGGCCGGCATCGAATGGCAGTCGATCAGGATCGCGCGGCCGAAACGGCCGTGCGCCTGCATGATCAGCCCGCGCAGGCGCTGGTGGTACGGTTTGTAAAGCACGTCGATGCGCGACACCGCCTCGCCGAGCGGCAGCCTCGCCCCATAAATGTCCTGTCCCTCGCCGACGATCTTTGGGATGGTGCCGAGCCCTCCCGCGACGCGGGCCGTCCGCGCATTGGCGAAGGGCGGGAGAGGTTCGGCGAACATCCGGGGGTCGAGTTCCCAGGGTTCGCGATTGACGTCCAGATAGGCGCGCGGAAAGTTGGCCGAGAGGAGCGGCGCCCCGAGCGCCGCCGCGCCCGCGAAAAGCTCGTCGACATAGCAGTCTTCCGAACGGCGGATGCTGACCCGGTCGAGCCTTGTCATCGCCAGGAAGCGCTCGGGATAGTAGGAGCCGCTGTGGGGCGAGTTGAAGACGAAGGGCCCGCGCGGCGTCGCCGGAACGATCTCCGAAAAGGGCGGTATCTCCGCGAAGTCGTCGCTTGCGCTCATCTCTCGCCTGTCGTCCGGACGGTTCCGGCGCCCAACCGTGCCACCCGGTGGCAATCCTGTCCAGTATGGACGGCTCGCGGCCTGGCGTTCACTTGATATTTACCCGCCAAGCTTCATATAGAACGCATGGTTAACAGGCAGACATTCGTTTGCCTGCCAACTGATTCGGACGGGACGATGGCACGAATTCTCCTTGCGGAAGACGATGACGACATGCGGCGCTTCCTGGTGAAGGCGCTGGAGCGCGCGGGATACGATGTCAGCGATTTCGACAATGGGGCAAGCGCATACGAACGGCTGCGCGAAGAGCCCTTCTCCCTGCTGTTGACCGACATCGTCATGCCGGAAATGGACGGGATCGAACTGGCGCGCCGCGCGACGGAGATCGATCCCGACCTCAAGGTCATGTTCATTACCGGCTTCGCGGCGGTGGCGCTCAACCCGGACTCCAAGGCCCCGAAGGACGCGAAAGTCCTGTCGAAGCCGTTCCACCTGCGCGACCTCGTCAACGAGGTCGAGAAGATGCTGCAGGCCGCCTGAACTGCCCCGACACCGGCCCGTGCGTCAGTTGCCAAGCAGGTCGCAATGGTGGGTTTACCCGGCATTTGACTATTGACGCCCGCGATCAGGCATGATGTATGCGCGGCTTCGGATGGGCGTGTAGCTCAGCGGGAGAGCACTACGTTGACATCGTAGGGGTCACAGGTTCAATCCCTGTCACGCCCACCATCCGACTAACATGTTGATTTTGCTACGTGGCATTCGACGGAGGGGCACACGATGTTCCCCTTGCGTGGACAGCCTACACAGTGGCATCTGCACCAGCAAGTTGCTCGCTTCCTTGGGATTTTTCTGGCTCTTCTACGAGTTTGATTCCAGTCACCTGTTCGTACAGGTCCCCAAACAACCTCCGCAAGGCCATCAGCAATACGGGGTCGTCTGCGAGGAGCTTCAACACCGCGCCTTCGTAGTCCGATCTGGACGCGAATTTCAACGCACCCGATATTCGGTCCAGCGCTGCGCTCATCCGGACCGGATACCGCTGTAGAATGGCATCCCAGTCCTTGCTGTTGGTCATTGCCTCGAACTCTAGCGTCTCTTTGTCCCAAGCCGCCGAGACGTCTGCTATGACCTGTATAGTCACTCTAGCCTTGAGGTCATCCCGTACAGGTATTTTTCCCTGAATATCGTTCCGTATGGTCCTTTCAACAGACCGCAGTATCAAATCCTCCTTCTTCTGTTTTATCGCTTCTACCGCGGATGCAATCCCGGTTTCAGTAGCAATCTCCGGGTCGAAGCCCTGTACTTCTGCTTGCCGGTTCGCCACGGCCCGCACTACAGTTGGGAGATAGTAAAGGGCCTCAACAGAATAATGAGGCAATGCAAAAATTTTTGTCCGCTTTAGCTTTTCCACCTTTTCATTAGTCCGTTGATCAAGATCAATGATTCCCCACGCAGACACCCAACTCATGTCCTCCACACCTCGGAGTCCGATAACTGAATTTTCAACGTCTCTGCATCCGTTCTTAGGTATGACCGTGATACTCGGAAAAATCAGATTGTAAATCCGTACGTCTAAGCTTGCATGAGTACCCTCAATAAACAAAATCTTGCGTCGCGCACCCAAGATATCTGCTTTCAGTTCATCATCTACACCGACACCAGGGCCTACCATATCCAAGGTCCAAGAACTCACACTCCCACCTTGGTACTCACAATCTCGTACAAGGAGAGTTGACGCTTTGGGCGTATCGATGGGGAGCATTACTTCGTGAGTTGAGACAATGAAGGTGCAGTCGGACCTCTGTGAAAACAAACTTGCTAGTAGAGGTGAGATGATCGATCTATGCAGATGCCTTTCTGGTTCATCAATGATAAGCAACGTATCTGGCTTCGCAGTCAGAACATCTGCGGCCATCAGAAGGGCGTTCCGTTCTCCGTCGGACAACTCAGCTATGCTGTAATCTGGACTTCCGTTCTTCGACGCTACAACATGATCTTGATCCGTAACCGATATACGTATTGGAATGTTAGACAGAACGAGCAGGTTGTTGATGACCTGTAGAGGTGATGGAGACTTCCCTTCCTTTTCCGCCTCATTGAGTTTTCCCTCTCTAACATATGCCGCAATCTTTCGATCAAGTGACGATTGCGCGCTTAGGAGGTCGTATATGGCAATGCTCGTTCGCTCTGCCCCGTAATTCAACTGAAAGCGTGCCTGTGTTTGGGAGTCATGGCTAACTATTCTCGTGGCCACGTCGTCCCGAGACTTCGGTGTCAAGTCAATCGAATTCGAAGTGAACCAAGTTTGTCGATGCGCTGATATGCGCTTAGCATTGGATGTGTGTGTTCGGTATATAAGAGATACCAAGCTCGACTTACCAACCCCGTTGGCTCCAAGCATGTAAATTATGTCCCCTCTTTGGATGGACAACTGCAGTGGCAACTCGCCAGTTCGGGGGATTTCCATAACAATTGGATAGGTCATGCGCCTGTCTTACAGCTAAGGAGACTGGTGCATCAATTCCGTTGCCCGTTCCGCAATCTGAAAATCGGACTTTTTTTCGTGGAGGTATCAAACACCATCTCTGATGGGAGTTCCCCCCTACCACCTTCGCTGGCTCACCGCAGGCTGTATTCTGCTGTCGAGTAGCTCGCCTCTTGTTACCAGATTCTGCAAGACGCTGCGTGTGTGTGTGGGGGGGGGGGGGTATCGCAGAGGATACCCCTTAACACTGACCGCAGGGGTATGACCTATCGTACAGGTTCCGGCCCAATCATATACATGTCCGTTAGGGTTGACCTTGATCTACGGACATGTTTGTTAGCGTACATGACCCTTACGGTCATTGGAGCTAGCTATGACCACGATCCTCTACGCTCGAGTTTCAACAGCAGACCAAACGCTGGCTCACCAAGAGGAGCATGCACGGAAGCATGGCTTCGCTATCGACCTAGTGATTGCCGATGATGGCGTGTCCGGCGTCACAACCCGCCTGCGAGATAGGCCGGAAGGCAAGCGCCTTTATGACCTGCTACGTGAAGGTGATACACTCGTGGTGCGCTGGGTTGATCGGCTTGGACGGAACTACCAAGACGTATCTGACACGATCCGGGAGTTCATGCGGAGAGGGGTGGTCATCCGGACCGTGATTAACGGGATGACGTTTGACGGGACTACAACTGATCCAATGCAGCAAGCCGTGCGTGATGCCTTGATCGGCTTCATGGCTGCTACGGCGCAGGCTCAGGCAGAGGCGACCAAGGAAGCGCAACGGGCAGGTATCGACTACGCGAAGGCGAACAGGTCGGAGCGCTACCTAGGCAGGAAGCCGACCTATGACCGGACGCAATACCTGGGTGTGCGTGACTTGCTTGCACAGGAAGCCGGTACGAGCGCGATTGCAAAGGCTACGGGACTGACCCGCCAGACCGTGCTGCGCATCAAATCGGCTCCTGATCAGGCGGAAGCGGCGCTGGCAGCTTGGGGGATGTAGCGTTCCGGCTCAGACATGGACGCTGCGGCTCAGGGAGGGGCGCTAGAGGCCATCGAGTGGCTGGCGGCTCCCTCAACTGCCGGTGAGGCAAGGAGCGGCCCTGCGAGCCGCCTGACCGATCTTGACCATCGCACGTCTTTTCCTAGTATGTTGCCGTTAGGGAATCATGGGAACAGGTATGATTGCGTCGGGTCTGATAAACTGGGAACCTCATGGTCACGCAAGTCAGTCGAATGGCTATGTCGCTAATTCATGTGTTGCCGTGATCCACAAGAACAAGAACCATACGTATACCAACACCGGCATCTACAGTGTAACTGTTATGGGAACCGAATTGCGTGAGCGTTTCCGTAGCATAAATGAGGCACGTGCTGCTGCATCAATTGCGTATGGTAAGCATGGCGCGCCGTAGGTTGTTAGCCTAATTTGCTAGGTCAGTGGTTAGTGGCATCCCCTGAGAACGCAGCGCCGCAGCCAATGCGAGTGGATCAACCCCGTCTCGGAAAGCTCGTCTCGCACCGGCTTCGTAATCGGTCAGCTCAAGCCAGTGAAGTTCACCGTCCGCTTTGCCGTCAAGGCGCTTGACCTCGTCAGTGACCATTCGGAGATACCGCTGGAAATCCGTGTTACCGCTTCCCTGTCGTGCGGAAGAGGCATCCGCAAGGAAGTCTGCCCCGATTGAACCGCCACGCCCTGCCGGATGGATTGCGGCCAAGGTTCGATACCAGAATGGCAGCCTCGGTGTCATGCCTTCTTTGTATGCATCCGCAATCATCGAAAGTTGTTCGCCCCCGTAGTCGCGGCTGACCCGAACCATCGCGTTCTGAATGATATCAGTCGGTCCGGAGGCTACGTCATAAGCCGCAACGGCGTTGGCCTCAGAGACTGGATGTCCGGACAAAACTCCGTCAAGAAAAACGTAGGAGCGAACTGTCTCTACCCCTCTGGCGGTATTCAGTTTGAAGAACTGGTACGCACCTACGCCAAGGACGGCCACCACCAACAACAATTCCATTTTAGCTTCCCCTAGGTTGGACTGCGCACTCCTCTGGTCCGTCAAGCCAAGGGAACGATTATCCGATTTTTGGATAATCCCAATGTCGGACTACGCGGCGGTTGATCCGTGGTCAACCGTGCATGCCGAAGTCCGTCCACTCAGAGCGCCATATGCAGGTCGCTTCGGCCATTGCCGATCAGCGCCGCCGCAAGGGGCTGTCGCAAGCGCAGGTGGCTCAGGCACTGGGTCGGCATCAACCGTTCATCGCGAACATCGAAAGTGGAGAGCGGAGAGTGGACCTTGTGGAGTTGCTGGACTTGGCGGCAGTGATAGACCTTGATGTCGAGTATCTCATACAATCGCTTGGGAAGGTCGAGCGCACCGACTAGTTGGACCAGCTGATTGCTACCGGCTTTACGGCGTCCGCATGTCCCTGCCCCGGTTGTCGGATTTGGGCCGGATTGGCGTCCGCAAGTGTGTCAGCGCATCTATCTCATGCATTCCTTGTGCTCATTGGTTGGTATGTTGGATATAGCCTAGCCTGTAGCCGGATACCCGTATCAGAATGCTATCTGGGTTAGACCTATAGCCCCACCTATTAGGATATAACCGGGTATCAGTATCGAAGTAAGATAGATACAAACTAACTAATACCTAGATAGCTACATGCTCAATTACATGCATGCAAACATGCATTGTAACAGATGAGCATACGAACTGATCTACATACATACAATCCTTCTATATCCAGTTGAGTACAAGACGGATGGATAGAACATAGGCTCATAATTATATAATCATCAATAAATGTAGCGGATTGCTACATGTTAAAATATTATCTTATACCAACTCACAATATGTAGCTAACTACAGATTGAGGATGGATAAGTCTTTTCATGTCCTGGATCATAGCTGAATTACCATCATCCGGCTTAGCCTTCGCTTGGGCTACGGCACGCTACGGATTATTTAGATCTAGGCATCAAGCGATTGACTACAACACTTTAGATACAAACCGGCACATTGGATTTATTCGCAGATGCTCCAGTGTCTCTACGGACAACATACGTGATCCGGCCCAATGGTATCTATTGCTTTTCGGATTAGTCGAATAGTCATCGCGCGGCGGGCGGACCTACACCGGCAGTCTTCGGTCTTATCCCCTATATCGTCTCCTTGCCACACAGAGACCCGCTGAGCGGCATTGGCGGTCTGGCGAGGATCATGGCGCACCCATAAGCCGGAAGGCACTCACCGGGCCGCTATGGCGGGTCGGGCACCCTAGAGGATCAGGTGCCTACTGATCAAACCGGAACTTCTCGATAGCGGCTTTCAGTTGCTCCGGCTTGAAACCTGCACTGAAATACGTGCCGGTGCTCATGCTGTCGTCCGTATGTCCAGTGATTGCCTTCACGATTGATGGGTTAACATCCGCATGATGCAACTTAGTGTTCATCGAATGCCGTAAGCTATGCAGAACATGCTGTTTCGTTTTCAAGCCCAGCTTCGGAAGAAGAGCCTCATTGAACCAAGTAGACAAATTCCGTGATGCATCCGCGTTATCCGAAAGTGGATAATCTGGAAACAGCCTCTTGGAAGAAAGCCCCGTAACGAACTCCATAAGCCCCAGTTCTAGCAGTCGGCTATGAACGGGGACGCGGCGGATTGATGCCTCAGTCTTAAGGCGTTTGTTTTCTTCCTCGTCGTTGATGTCGAAACAGAGCACGCCATCAACATCCCGTACATCACTTAAGAGAAGTTGGCAGACTTCGCCCGCCCGCGCTCCCGTATACATGGCAATGAGAGAGGCCCACTTGTGCGATGCTTTCGGCCTCCTCCCGTCAAAGTCCGTTAGCAGAGCGTGTTGGATAGTGCTCAGGGCGTCGTCCGTGAATGGTTGCCGCTGATCAGAACGGCTCTTCTTTTCAGGCGTCAGCGCCAGCCCTGAGAACCAGTTCTCCTCCACGTAGCCCTGATCCGCACTCCAATTAAAGAAGGTGGAGTAGGTAGTAATATATTCGTTGATCGTGCCGACACTCATGCCGGATTGATGCTCAAGAACAAGAAGTTCTCCGATCGTCTTGTCGCGGAACTGTGGTGACTTACTCCGGTTCTTCGGAAGTTTCACGAGCGCATCTTTCACACCACGTGCATGGTGCTTCGTAACCGTCTCCATGTGCGCTACCGGATGCAGCAACTCTTTGAGCAACTCCAACTGCGACCGCCTACCTTCTTCCGTGCGTGGGTTCTTCCAAGCCCTTGAGCGCAGCTGCTCGGCAATGAAAGCGTCAATCGCATCGACGACGCGGATTGCATTCTGTGGTGCGTCGACATTGATATGCGGTGCACGATCTTGCACCGGGGAGAAATCGTAGCGTCGGACACTGGCATCGTATGCCACGACATCATTGATGTAGTCCCGGTAGGCGTGCTGTAGCTGATCGCGTAGCCACGCATGCTGCTTTGTTCCGTGCGTGATCGGTAATGCGTATTTCTGGATGAACCGGGTCAGCTGGTCATCTCCGCTCACCGACGCGGCAAAGAAGCCGTCTCCCGCAATAGCTTCCTCGGTCACTGCTAAGCTCGATGCCATAACGGACCGATCTAGGGCGCTGAGCGGGCCATCGGCGTCGATCCTGCTACGTTGCTGCCCTAGGAGGGTAGCGAAGTGCCGATGCAGGACCGCTCGAATTTCGCTATGGTTCATACCGACCCGCATACACTGTTGGCACTTGGTATGAGCTTCGTAGCTGAGGAAGCGAGATAGGCGCAGGGCTTCTCTCGGATCCCGGGTACTCAGCGACACCTTGATCGTGCTCGCCTTGCCTGCGGGATGCAGGTGCTTCGGCAGTGGATAACGGAAGTAGCAGATACCGGTTCGAGATACGAGAACGTAGTTCGGATTGCGCATACGATGTTCCGCCTGAATGGTCCACCAAATGCCGATACGGAGCTAACCTGTTGAACTGGCGAGGAATTTGTGGGACACCCTGTCACGCCCACCATCCGAACTCTCTGATTTCGCTACGATTATACGCCTCCTGGATGCCCAAGCCGGTCGCGCACCATTCGCAGATTGCTAGAGCGCGTCCTGGAATCGATGAATCGATTGTGATGTGACGAGGGCGTTCGGGGGTGATTCAACGTCCATCTCGATGGAGGTGGATGATGGGAAGAGCACTGAGTGACGATCTGCGGTGGCGGGT